>WBZS01000084.1_pt1 | contig 182863 bp, 168 predicted proteins | sample 5204201 | NCBI WGS metagenome assembly WBZS01 (sample SAMN12344357, study PRJNA552823) | activated sludge metagenome | biome: Activated sludge suspended growth; feature: Nitrification reactor; material: Wastewater; isolation source: activated sludge from nitrification reactor of wastewater... | reverse complement strand
CATCGGCCGCTAAATACCGTGACACCGGGCCCGTGCCGTGTTCGACGAGGGCAGCCGGTCTGGTCAGTTTCGGAATCACCCCGCCATGCTTGCGCATCAACCTATGGCCGTACCGCGCGGTGAACCCCGCGTGTTCGGCGGCCGCGGCCACCGTCAGCCCGCGCCGCCGTGCCTGCCAAAACTCCCACACCGGCACCGCCGGCATCCGCTGCCCACGTCTCCGCTCCACCACAACCCCATCTCACTCAGGGATGTTGCATCGATCCTCTGACACCGTCCGCCGAGTGGGCACCGAAACCTCGTCGAGTGGGCACCGAAACCTCGTCGAGTGGGCGGGGATCGAAAATTGCCCGCAGCCTGCGCAATCAGGTGTTGTCTACGAACGTGTGTGCGAGTAGGGTTGGAGGTATGTTCAGCCCGCCGGTCGACCTCGACGAGTGGGACGCCGCGGCCGAACCGTTCCTCATTCCCGACGACGATGGGGACTGTGACGGCCTGGATCTGACCGAGGCGCATTGGGACGACGGTGATGCCGGGTCGTGGGCCGACCGGGCCCGAGCAGTGGATGCGGCGATGGCGGTGGCCGTGGGGGAGGCAGCCTGGACGGTCGGGGTGTTGGCCGATTGCGGCAAGGCGGCTTCGATGATCGCGTGGTGTGAGTACCGCGAAGTCGGGGTCATGCACGCCCATTTGACGGCGACCGGGAAGCCGGTCGGGTCGGCGCGGGGGGTGAAGATGCTCGACATCGAAACCCAGGCCGCCGCCCGGATCGCCATGGCCCAAGGCTTGACCCAACGCTGTGCCGAGCAATGGTTGGCCGAGGCGGTCGTGATGCGTGACCGGCTCCCGGCGGTGGGGCGGTGTTTGCGCGATGGGCTGGTTTCGCCGCGGCGGTTCCGGTTGATCGCCGCACGCACCGACCTGATCGACGACACCGACTGGGCGCCAGCCCTCGATGCCGAACTCGCCGCCGTGCTGCGGCGGCGCCGCGGCACGTGGTCGAACCGTCGGCTGACCGACATGGTGGACCGGTTGATCTTTCGCCACGACCCCGACGCCGTGCGGCGCCGTCACACCAAAGCCAAACAAGGCCGTTCGGTGTGGGTGCTCCCCGATGCCGACGGGATGGCCACCCTGGGGGCGTCGATGACCGCTCAAGACGCCAAGATCGCTCTAGACGCGGTCGCCCGATTGGCGGCACTGGTGTGTGACCAGGATCCGCGAACCGTTGATGCACGCCGTTGTGATGCGATGTTCGCGCTGCTGACCGGTACCGCATTCGACTGCGACTGCGGCCACGACACGTGCCCCGCCGACCTGCCCGACCCCACCATCATCTCGGCCTTGGCGCGCACCACGCAGAACCAGGCCATCGCCGCCGGTGCAGTGTTGGTCCACGTCATCGCCACCCAATCCAGCATCGACGGCCACGACAAGAACCCGGCGTTCCTCGACGGCCACGGCGTCATCTCCGCCGCCCACCTGCACGACCTGCTGGCGCGCGACGACACTCGCATCCGCCCTCTGCACCCGAACAACCCCGACCCGGCCAACACGACATCCACCCATGACGGTGAAGCCGCCGACATCGGCGATCTGCCTGCCTCGCTGCCCACCCATCTGCCCTCAGACGCCTACCGGCCGTCCACCGCGCTGGACACGTTCATCCGGGCCCGCGACGGCTACTGCACCATCGCCGGCTGTGACCAGCCCGCCTGGCGCTGCGACATCGACCACGTCACCGAATACGACCACGACAACCCCGAACAGGGCGGCCACACCCACCCCGACGGGCTAGCACTGAAATGCCGGCTGCACCACCGCCTCAAAACCTTCGGCCACGGCTGGATCGACGACCAATACCGCGACCCCAACGGCCGACTCCGCTGCGAAACAACCTCGCCCGAGCACATCCGCTACCCAGGACCCGCCGAAACCAATCAGGACCTGTTTCCCGCACTCAACACCCTCACCTGGCACGACCCACCACCACCGACCGCCACCAGACCGACCACCACCACGCCACGGCCACCGGACCGACCAGCCGGTAGCCGACTCAAAGCCAAACACGCCCGTCGACGACAAGAGCGTCAAGTCAACCGTGAACAGCGCCTCGCCGAAGAAGCTGAGAGCGCCAAGCGTGAAGAACAACGCCGCCACGACCACCCGCGCCCGACCGACGGCGACCCGCCCTTCTAGGTGCCCGTGTTTCTCGTCGTCAGTTTTTCAGTGCTAAGAGTTTCAGTGCTATGAGTTGCAGTGCTATGAGGGCTTGGGTTCGCAGGCGATGCCGTCCCCGTCGCGGTCGAGGTGCTCGCTGTAGCCGTCCTGGCCCTTGAGGATCGGGGCGGCCCCGTCCTCGCGGACTTCGGTGCAGTTCTTGTAGTACTTGACCTGGACCGCACCGGGCAGCGGAGTGGCGTGTGCCGAGGCGGCGACTACCAGGGGTGCAAAGCCGGCTGCCGCGAGGATCGTGGCGCCGAGAGCTTTGGCGACGGTGGTGGTCATGACGTGCTCCGTTCGATCTGGACTGAGACCCGGATCACAGTAGCAGGGGCGTCAGTCGCGTCGATGTCCGGTCTTGGCAGCCAGGGGGATCCGCGGCACCGAACGGGCGATGAACTCGCCGAGGGTGACGCCGGCGGCAAGCGCACAGCCGATGGCCAACGCCGCAACCATCTCCCGGCCTCCCGCGGAACCCCCACCCGACATCAACCCGTACATGCCGCGGTAGATCGTCAGGCCGGGGAGCAGGGGAGTGATCCCGGCGACGGCGATGACGAGAGGCGGGGTGAGCGAGCGGCGGGCCGCCAGGCCACCCGCGAGGCCGACGAGTGTCGCGGCCACCGCATAGCTGAAGATCGGTCCCAGATCGGTCAGGAAGAGTGCGGCGGTGACCCCGGAACCGAGCGCACCGGCGATGAAGGCCGCGGGCAGGGCGCGGCGCTCTGCATAGCTGGCCAAGGCGAAGGCAAACGCCGCGATCCCGCCGCCGATGATGCGGGAGGGAACGTCGGCGGGGGCGAACGGCGACGCCGTGGTCAGCGGTGGCAGATGGGCGTCGAACAGTTCGACGAACCGGATTGACAGCGCGACGCCGACCATGATTCCCGCGGTCATGACCAGTACTTCGGTCACACGGGCCGTTGCGGTGATCGGCGCGCCGGTGATCGCGTCTTGCACGGCTCCGACAAGGGTCAACCCGGAGAGTAGGACGATGATCCCCGCCGCGATGATCTGCGGCGGGAAGAAGCCGATGTTGGTGCCCTTCAGTATCGGATACAGCACTGCGGCGGGCAGTCCGGCGAGGAAGCCGCCCGTCATCTGCTGAAAGAACGGGGGTGTGCCGATGCGGTTGAGTTGTCGGTTGACCACGATCACCGGGACGGTCGTGGCGAACGCGGTGAGCCACACGACCCAGGTACCACCCAGGTAGATGCCGACGCCGAGCGCCATCAGGCCCCAAGCGATGGTCGACACCCATCGCGGGTAGGGATGCGGGGCCGCGATGATCTCGTCGACGATGGCGTGCGCGGTGACGGGGGCGATGGAGGTCCGGCGGATCTTGCGCACCAGGCGGTCGATCTGGGCCAATCGGGTGAAGTCGAGAGATCGGTAGTACACGGTCCGCGACGCGGTGACCGGCGGCAGTGTGCGGCCGCGGCGGGCGCAGATGAGGACGGTGTTGAAGGTGACGTCGACGTCGACGTCCTCCAGTCCGTAGATGCCGGCGACGAACTCGACCTGGTGTCGGGTGTCGATGGCCCCGGTGCCGGCGTCGAGGAGTGCCGAACCGATCTTGGCCGCCAGGTCGAGCACTTCGGTGATCGCCGTCTCGTCGCGCAGGTCGATCGGTTTGCGCGGGGCCAGGACGATGCTGCCCGGCTCGATCGTGTCGATCGTCGCGGGCATGAACGCCACCAGGCGGTTCAGGCCGTGACGAACAGAGGCGAGCATGGGGCGACTGTATACGCCGGACTAGGCGAGTGGGGTCAAGCGATCGTCGGGCCGGTAGCGGGGCCGGGCATCGTCGATGAGGATGCCCGGTTCAGCGGCACACACGGCGGGCACTGCGTCGAGGACGGCGCGCACCGACGCGGTGGTGATGGGGTTGGTCCGGCCGGTGGTAGGCCCGAACTCCATCTGCGTGCGCAGCGGGGCGGGTTCGCCGGTGAGCTCCACGGTGTAGCAGATGTCTGCGGTGAATCCGCCGAACGGGAGGTGCTCGCCGCGGAAGACCGCATCCTTGCCGAGGTACCAGCACTCCTCATTGGTGAAGAAGTGGTGGTCGCCGTGATAGCCGCGGTGGATCAGGTGCAGGGCGGTCGTGGTGCCCAGCTGGAACTCCGTGCCGCCGATGATGATGTCGGTCGACGAGGCGTGGCCGTGCAGCTCGGTCTGCACGCGGATCTCGGAGTTGTCGATGCCGTACAGCGCGTGGCCGACATTGCCGATCAGGTCGCCGTAGTAGATGTCCCCGCCGCGGGCGACCAGGTGGTCGGCGTTCAACTGGTCCAGCGGTGTGCCGAAGCCCAGGGCGGCCAGACCACCCCACATGTTGCCCGGGGCATGACTGAAGTCCACTGCCTCCACGGTGCGCACGTGCGAGACCGTTGTCATCGCCTGCGCCAGTGTCATTGCCAGGCGCTCGGCGATGAACGTCGGGTGCACGCCGGTTCCGTGCAGCGTCGTGCCCCCGGTCTGACAGGCCTGCAGCAACCGCTCCGGTGCCGCGCGCATCGGGCTGAGCCAATTCGTCATGGACACGTTGTGGTACGCCGCCGTGGCGACGACGTTCTTGCCCGATTCCAGCAGTGCCACCACGTCGTCGTCGAGTCCGGCAAGCACCGCTGCTGGCGCGGGGGTGAGGATCACGCAGTCGGCGTCGAGGGCCAGGATCTCGTCGCGGTCAGTCGTCGCGGTAACGCCGATGGCATCGATCCCGACCAGCTCGCCGATATCGCGGCCGTGCTTGGCGTCGTGGTGCACTTTCGCGCCAACGACCTTGAATCCCGAGTCGGCCACGGCCGCGCGCGTCACGGCACCGCCGACCTCGCCCGGGCCCCAGATCACGATGCGGTAGGGGTTCTCAGCGGAGTTCTCGGCCATGATGCCCTCTCGTCCAGGAAAAGTGGGAAGCAAACGCTTCCGAAAGCAGATGCTTCCGGATATGCTCTCCGCATGTCAAGGGTCTACCGGGGAGTGAGTCCAGGCGACCGTGCGAGCTCTCGACGGGACCGACTGATCGAAGCCGGTGTCGAGCTCGTCGGGACCGCCGGAGTCGGCGCCATGACGATGCGAGCCGTATGTCGCGAGGCGGGGCTCAGTCAGAAGTACTTCTACGAGAGCTTCGCCAACACCGACCAGTTGCTCTTCGCGGTCTATCAGCGGGCCCTGGAGTTGGCCAATCTGCCCATCGTCGCGGGCGTCTCTGATTCGCCGGCCGGATGGGAGCGCGCGAGATCGGCGGTGGACCGGGCAGCAAAACTGGTGCGCGACGACCCGCGGATTTGCCAGATCCTGTTGGTCGAGCCGATCGCCGACGCGCGGTTGCGGCACCTGGTCCGCGACTCGATCACCACGCTGTTGCACATCGACTTCCCCGAGTCGGGCAAGGGTGAGCTCATCGCGGCCAAGATGGCCTACTCGACGTTGTTCGGGGCGCTCATCTCGCTCTTTCTCGAGTGGAGTGAGGGGAATCTTGGTTCCGATCGCGACGCTTTCGTGGATCACGTGATGTCCGTGCTCGATTCCTCACCGGCCACAACCTCGCGCCACACCCGGTCCTGAGCAGTGTCACAACCAGAAAGGTCACCATGTTTGATTTCGCACTCGTCGAGAAGGAACTCGACCGCCCCCGGCTGCGCCAGCCATTGCCCGCCCGACTCCCGTCGAACAGGGGTGAACCGGCCCGGGTCGTGCCCGAGGATGAGCTCAACGCAATGCACCGCGAGTGGTTCCGCCGCCTGGAGCAGCGGATCGCCTTCATGGCCGACCACGGCATCGATATCGGTTGGCTGTACGAATGGGCGGCGAAGTACACCTGGAGTTGGCTCAGCCAGGACATGAGCCGAAACCACGAGCTCTACACCGACGACCTCCGCTACGTCGACCCGACGACCTTCGGCCGTGAGCTGGTCGGACTAGACGAGTTCGTCAAGTACAACATCGCGTTCCTGAACGCGATCAGCGCCTGGCGCTACGACCCGTTCCCGGACCAGATGTACATCGACGTCACCCCGGAGCGCGAGGTCCGCCTGGTCGTTCGCTACATGGGTAGCGGATACATGGACGGCGCTCTGCGCCTCTACCCGTACGACGAATCGGCCCCCGCGCTTGTGGGCAACGGCGCCTTCATCCAGGGGTGCGCCGTGGACCGCTACCACTTCAACTCCGACGGCCTGATGACGTCCGGGGAAACGCTGTGGGACTTCATGGATATGGCACAGTCCGCGGGTCTCGTCCCGCGCGACGACAGCCCGGTGTTCCGCTCGGCGATCAAGGTCGCGCAGATCCCCCGCAAGCTCGGCAACCGTTTGCGGCGTCGATCCGGATAGCAAAAAGCCGCCCGGCAACGGGCGGCTTTCTTGCTCCCCCAACTGGACTCGAACCAGTAACCGTTCGATTAACAGTCGAATGCTCTGCCAATTGAGCTATGGGGGATGGCATTCGGCTCAGGTGAGCCGGATGTTGACTCTAGCGCATGCCCTGACCTGGGACAAAACCGCACCTCAGCGGGTCGGGGCAGGATCCCAGATGCCCGATCGGGTCAACCGGTCGGCCAATCGGGCCGCCCCGTCGTCGAACTGGCGCCGGACCTGTGCGGCGACCGCGGCGCGGTCTCCGGCCCGGTAGGCCTTGATCAGCCTGGTGTGGCTGTCCACCGCCACCGCACCCCAGTCGGGGTCTGCGGCGTAGAGCCGCTGGGGGGTGTAATGCGTGGCGTTGAGCAGGAACCAGGCGAGCTTGCCGCTGTTGGAGATCCGGTTGTGGGTGCGGTGGAAGTCGAACTCCGCCGCGACGATGGCGTCGACGTCACCGGCCTCCACCGCGCTCCGTAAGTGCTGCGTGCAGGCGGTGAGGGCCTCGAGATCGTCGTCGGTGATCACCGCTGCGGTGCGCAACGCGATCTTGACGGCGATCTCGCCCTGCAACCAGAAGATGTCCTCGACGTCGGTGCGGCTCAGGTCGGCGACGACGTAGCCCCGGTGCGGGGCGAGGTTCACCATCCCCTCGCCCCGCAACGTCAACAGCGCCTCGCGCACCGGGGTGACGCTGACGCCCAAGTCGGCGGCGGCCTCGTCCATTCGGATGTGCTCGCCCGGTCGGAGGTCGCCGGTCATGATCCGGTGCCGAATCGCGCCGGCAACCTCCTCGGACAGCTGCGGCCGCCGCGGCAGGCGGCCCGGGGTCGGCATCGGGTCAGAGCCCGTAGGTCTTGCCGATGATGTCGCGCTGGATCTCGTTGGTGCCGCCGTAGACGGTCGAGATGATCGCGCTGCGCATCAGCGCCTCGGCGTCGAATTCCGTGGTGTAGCCGTAGCCGCCCATCATCTGCATGCCGTCGATGGTCATCGCCTTGGAGACCTCGGTGGACTTCAGTTTCACCATCGACGCCTCGCGCGGGAACATCTGGGTCGGGTTGGCGTCGGCCTTGGCGGCCAAGTTGTAGACCAGCAGCTTGGTGCACTCGATCTCGGTGGCATGGTCGGCCATCCGGTGGCGCAGCGCCTGGAACGTGCCGACGGGGCGGCCGAACTGCTTGCGCTCGGTGATGAACTTGAGCGTGTCGTCGAAGGACCGCTCAGCCAGGCCGAGTTGCATCGCACCCAGGATCAGCCGCTCGGTGTTCAACCCCGACATCAGCTGCCACCAGCCCTGGTTCACCTGGCCGACGACGTACTCGTCGGGGATGAAGCAGTCGGTGAAGTACAGGTCGTTCTGCTCACGGCCGCCCAGGGTCTCGATCGGCACGATCTCCAGGCCCTTGGTGCCGGCCGGGACGTGGAACTGGGTGATGCCCTCGTGCTTCTTGTCGGTCCGCTCGGTGCGCGCGATCAGCAGGATCGACGTCGCGTATGCCGCATTCGAGATCCACGTCTTCTGCCCGTTGATGAGCCAGCCGCCGTCGACCTTCTCGGCCTTGCAGGAGAGGTTGGCGACGTCGGAGCCGGCTTCGGGCTCGCTCATCGCGATCGAGAGCGAGTTGCCCGCGACGACGCCGCCCAGGACCTCCTGCTTGAGTTCCTCGGTCGCGAACTTCTCGTAGGCGGCGGCGGTGATGAAGGTCGGGCCGATGCCGCCGACCGGCGCCATGCCGCGCAGCGACTCCTCGAGGAAGATGCAGAGCTCGACGTTGCCGGCGCCGGCGCCGCCGTACTCCTCGCCGACGATGATGCCGGCCCAGCCGAGGTCGGCCATCTTCTGGTAGAGCTCCTGGCTGTGCGGACCGTCCTGGTTGTACCGGGCACGCTGCTCGCGGGTGCCGACCTCGCGGGCGCAGAAGTCGCGCACCGCTTGGGCGAAGGCTTGCTGCTCGGGGGTGAATTCGATCATGGGGTGGGTGCCCTTTCCTCGTGGTCCATCATTCCTATCACATATATCTGATACGGCGGGAGTCTAGCGGCCGTCGCCTACGCTGGGTGGCCATGGGACGCAGGACCGAATCGGATCAACCGGAATCCGCACCGGCGCAGGACTTCGCCGACGAGTTGGACGACGACCACGAGTCGCCGCTGGCCGGGGACGCATTCCTCACCGCGAACCGCGCGAACCGTGTGAAGGCCAAGGAGCTGGCGCGGGCCGAAGCGCTGCGCAAGGAGAGCCGGACCCCGGGCAGGGTCCCGACGCCCAGGCGGGAGCCTGGTCGGCTGCGGGCCCTCGTGGCGCTGTGTGCGGTGCTGGCGCTCGTCGCCGTCGGCTGCGCATCCTGGGCGGTGCTCGCGTCGCGGACGGCGGCGCAGACCGATCCGGGGTCCGCGCACGGCCAGGACGCGATGTCGACGGCCCGCAAATATGTCGCGGCGGTGATGACCTACCAGGTCACCGACTACCGCGACCTTGATCGGCGGATTCGGGAGATCTCCACCACCGGCTTCGCCGAGAAGTTCATCGAGTCCTCGGCGGATGCGCGCAAGGGCAACACGGCCGCCGGTGCGTCGTCGAAGGCCTCGGCGCCCGACGCCGGGCTCATCGCGCTTTCGGCGGACCGCGCCGAAGTGCTCGTTGCCCTCGACCAGACGATCACCGCTCCGGCGATCGCCGCCGAGTTGCCCGAAGGGCACCTGTATCAGTCGCGGGTCAAGGTCACCCTGGTGCGCGACGGGGATCGGTGGCTGCTCGACGATTTCCGGGTCGTCTGACCGGCACGCGGAACGCAGTGTGACAACGCGAGTAGTCACACCGTATGTGGGTCGGGTCACGTGTGCTAGAACAGGAGCGTGACCGCATCCGATGACCTCCTCACTACCGTCGACGACGGGATCGCCCGGCTGACCATCAACCGCCCCGAACGGATGAACGCGCTGAGCGGCACGGTGTCGCTGCGCATCCGTGAGGTCCTAGGACAGTGGGCGCAACGCGAGGACCTGCGGGTCGTCGTGATCACCGGCGCCGGCGGCAGCTTCAGCGCGGGTGCCGACATCACTGATATCGCCGCGAACTCCGGGGGTGCCGTGAACACCGGGGGTGCCAGGGTCGACGAGGCCGCCGCGGTCGGCATCATCTCCAACGGTTCGGACCTGGCCCGCGCGGTGCGTGCGATCCCGGTCCCCGTCGTCGCCGCGGTCGACGGCGCCGCCGTCGGGATCGGGGCATCGCTGGCACTCGGCGCGGATCTTGTCTATGCGACCGATCGCGCCTACTTCCTGTTCCCGTTCGTCAACATCGGCCTGATGCCCGACGGCGGGGCCAGCATGCTGGTGGCCGCGTCCATCGGCCGGGCGCGGGCCAACGCGCTGCTGCTGCTCGGTGAGAAGTTCCGCGCCGCGGCCGCCTTCGACGCGGGCCTGGTCACCGAAGTCCTCGACGACGAGGCGGCGTTGCGCAGCCGGGTCGACGGAGTCGTTGCCGCACTCGCCGCGAAGTCGCCGTCGGCGCTGCGGATCACGAAGGCGGCCGCTGACGCGATCACCATGGCCGCGTTCGAGACTGCGCTGTCGCACGAGATGGCCGGGCAGACCCGGCTCCTGCAGTCCGTCGAGTTTCAGCAGACCCTGGCCGCATTCGGCAAACCCGCCCGATAGACCGCTGCACGCCCACCCACCCCCGGAGGATCATCCATGCCCACGCACACGCTGCCGATCGGTGACCTGACCACTGAGCCCCTCGCCTCGCGCCGCAATCACTGGAACAACCAGGTCCGCCGCCACGCGTTGATGAAGCCGGATGCCCCGGCCCTGCGCTTCGGCGGCACGGAGACGTCGTGGCTCCGCTTCGACGAGCGGACGCGCGCTTTCGCCGCCGCTCTGCACCGGCGCGGGGTCCGCTTCGGCGACCGGGTCATGATTCTCATGCTCAACCGCTCCGAGTACGCCGAGGCGGTCCTCGGCGTCAACCTGATCGGAGCGATCGCCGTCCCGGTGAACTTCCGGATGGCGCCGGCCGAGGTCGGCTTCCTCGTCACCGACAGCGGCGCCCGCTGCATCGTCACCGAGACCGTTCTCGCGCCACTGGCCGCCGGGGTGGCGGCCGCGACCGGGGCGATCGACACCGTCGTCACCGTCGGCGAGGCCGGGGAAGGGCAGCTCGCGTTCGAGGACCTCATGGCCGAGGATTCCGCAGACCTGCCGGTGGTGGACGTCCCCGAGGACACCGTCGCGCTGATCATGTACACCTCCGGCACCACCGGCAAGCCCAAGGGCGCCATGCTCACCCATCAGAACCTCCAGGCGCAGGCGATGACCTGCCTGGACGCCCTGTCCACCAGGCCCGACGACGTCGGGTCTTGCGTCGCCCCGATGTTCCACATCGCCGCCCTCGGCGCGATGACGCCGCTCCTCTACGCCGGCGCGCTCTCGGTGATCCACCCGTTGGGCGCCTTCGACCCCGAGGACCTGCTCGACACCATCGAGCGTGAGCAGACCACCACGATCTTCCTGGTGCCCGCGCAGTGGCAGGCGGTCTGCGCCGCCCAGCAGGCCAAGCCGCGCGACCTTCGGCTGCGCGTGATCAGCTGGGGCGCGGCGCCGGCATCGGACACCGTGCTCAACGCGATGAACGCGACCTTCCCCGAGGCGCTCAACGTCGCGGTGTTCGGCCAAACGGAGATGTCGCCGATCACCTGCGTCCTCGAGGGCACCGATGCGCTGCGCAAGCTGGGGTCGGTCGGGCGCGTGGTGCCGTCGGTGACGGCGCGGATCGTCGACCCGCTCGGCGAGGACGTGCCCGACGGTGAGGTCGGCGAAATCGTGTACCGCGGCCCGCAGCTGATGGCCGGATACTGGCACAACCCCCAGGGCACCGCCGCGGCGTTCGCCGGTGGTTGGTTCCACTCCGGCGACCTCGTCCGCCGTGACGAAGAGGGCTTCGTCTACGTCGTGGACCGCGCCAAGGACATGATCATCTCCGGCGGCGAGAACATCTACTGCGCCGAGGTGGAGAACGTCCTGTTCGCCCACCCGCGGATCACCGAGGCGGCACTGATTGCGCGTGCCGACGACAAGTGGGGCGAGGTGCCGGTCGCCGTCGTGGTGGTCGCCGATGGTGGGGAGGTGACGCTCGACGAGCTCGAGCCGTACCTGAACGAGAACCTGGCGCGCTACAAGCACCCGAAGGACATTGTGATCGTGGACGAGCTGCCCCGAAACGCCGGCGGGAAGGTCGTCAAACCGGCCTTGCGCAGTGAGTTCGGCAGCAAGGACATCGGGCTGCGCGACTGAACCAACCCCCCCGTTGAAACGCTAAACTGGAACGTGTTCCAATTTGGGGGATCGGTGACTACGCTCACATCCGTGGGCGAGGGGCCGCAACCGACTGTTCGCGAGTGAGGATGGACTGTGAAGACTAAAGGTGCGCTGCTGCGCGAGCTGAATACGCCGTGGAAGATCGAAGAGATCGAAATGGGCGACCCGAAGGCCCACGAAGTCAAGATCAAGATGCACGCGGCCGGGATGTGCCACTCCGACCACCACCTGATGACCGGTGGGATCCCGATGGGCGGGTTCCCGATCCTCGGCGGACACGAGGGTGCCGGCGAGATCATCGAGGTCGGCGAGGGCGTCACCGACTATGAGGTCGGCGACCACGTGGTGCTCTCGTTCATCCCGTCCTGCGGCAAGTGCCCGTCCTGCCACGCCGGCATGGCCAACCTGTGCGACTTCGGCGCGATGCTCCTGCAGGGCGAGGCCGTCTCCGACCACACCTTCCGCATCCACAGCGCGGATGGGGAGAACGTCTACCCGATGACGCTGCTGGGCACCTTCGCGCCGTACATGGTGGTGCACGAGGCCTCGGTGGTGAAGATCGAGAAGGACATCCCGTTCGAGGTCGCCGCGCTCTGCGGTTGCGGCATCCCCACCGGCTACGGCTCGTCGACCCGCAGCGGCGACATCCGCCCGGGCGAGGACGTCGCCATCGTCGGCGTCGGCGGGGTCGGCACAGCGGCGCTGCAGGGTGCGGTGATCGCCGGTGCGCGCAACGTGTTCGCCATCGATCCGGTCGAGTGGAAGCGCGAGCAGGCGCTGAAATTCGGTGCGACGAAGGTCTATGCGAGCGTCGAGGAGGCGGCCGGTGACATCGCCGGGATCACCCATGGCGCGATGTGTAGGAAGGTCATCGTCACCGTCGGCGAGGTTCACGGTGCCGATGTCGACAAGTGGATGGGCCTGACCGCCAAGGGCGGCACCTGTGTGCTGACGGGCATGGGCAACATGCTCGAGTCCGAGGTCACGCTGAACCTGGCAATGCTGACGCTGCTGCAGAAGAACCTTCAGGGCACCATCTTCGGCGGCGCCAACCCCAAGCTCGACATCCCGCTGCTGCTGTCGATGTACAAGGCGGGCAAGCTCAACATCGCCGACATGATCACCCGCGAGTACCGCCTCGACCAGATCAACGAGGGATACACCGACATGCTCGAGGGCCGCAACATCCGCGGCGTTATCCGCTACACCGAAGAGGACTGGTGACCGAAAAGTGTGCTGACGTGCACTACAGTCTCAATCGTCGCGATTCCCGTCGCGCGCACAACCTCGTGAAGGACGGTTAGCACATGGCAGCCAAGAAGTACGACCGCGAGAAGGCGAACGCAGTCGCGGAGGGCAAGTGGGTGCCCAGCCCGCAGGCCCAGTCCAAGTCCCTGTGGTACCGAGTCGGTGCGTGTGTCCTGTGGGCCATTGCGATCGGCTTGGAGATCTTCGTGATCGTCAAATTCCTGCTGCCCAGCAAGCCGGTCAACACCTGGTTGATCATCGGGTTGATCGTCGCGATCGGGTTGGCCGCTCTGGCCGGGTCCTTCCTGTGGAAGAAGGCCAATCACATCAACCCGGCGTCGGAGAAGAACAAGTTCGCGTTCTGGGTGCAGAACCAGCTGGGCGTGATCATCACCGTGATCGCCTTCCTGCCACTGATCATCCTGATCTTCCTCGACAAGGATATGGACGGGAAGCAGAAGGGGATCTTGGGTGGTGTGGCGATCGCGGTCGCCGTCGCGGTCGGCCTGCTCAGCGCCGACTACCACCCGGTGTCGCAGGAGCAGATCAACCGGGAGCGCAACGTCGTGCAGGAACTCACCGGCCAGAACCTGGTGTGGTGGTCCAAGAGCGGCGAGAAGTTCCACGTGTGCAAGAACGTGGGCGCGCTGCGCAACACCAAGCCGGAGAACCTGCGCAGTGGAACCGTCGAGAAGGCGCACGAGGACGGGATCAACGAGCTCACCAAGCAGTGGGTGTCCGAGGCCCGCAGCCCCAAGCAGTGCAACATCCCCGACGCCGACGCGAAGATCGAATCGATCCTCAACGGTGCGGTGCCCGGTTTGACGGCCGACGAGGCCAAGAAGACCGTCGACGAGGGTGATGCCGCTCAGGTGACCTCTACCCCGGCCCCGGCCTCTGTCACCAAGCCCGCCCCCGCGACCAAGCACGCCCCGGCGCCGAAGCAGACGCGGGTCCCGGCTCCGGTCGGCTGAGTGGCCGGTCTGGCGGACCTCGCGGGGTGGCCGGTCGACAATGTCGCCGGCGCGCTCATCGGCCCGGGCGGTGTCATCGAGTCCTTCGGTGACACCGGCCGGGCTTTTGCGTTGGCGTCGGTGACCAAGCCGTTGGTGGCCTCGGCGGTGCTCGTCGCCGTCGAGGAGGGGGCGATCGAGCTCGACACGCCGGCCGGGCCGCCCGGGTCCACGGTCGCGCACCTGTTGGCCCACGCGTCGGGCTTGGCCTTCGACACCCGCGAGCAGATCGCGCCGGTCGGGGCGCAGCGGATCTACTCGTCGGCCGGCTTCGAGGTGCTCGCCGAGACGGTGGCCGCGGCGACGGGCATCGGGTTCGCCGACTACCTCGCCGACGCGGTTGCGGCGCCGTTGGGTATGTCGACCACGACGCTCGACGGCCCGGCCGGGCACGGCGCCACCTCCTGCGTCGAGGATCTGGCGGCCTACGCCCGCGACCTGTTGGACCCGCGGCTGTTGGCCCCGGAGACGGTGCGCAACGCCACGTCGGTGTGGTTTCCCGGCCTGGACGGGTTCGTCCCGGGCTACGGCCGCCACCGGCCGTGTGACTGGGGATTGGGGTTCGAGATCCGCGACCACAAGTCGCCCCATTGGACCGGCTCGGCCAACTCGCCGGGAACCTTCGGGCACTTCGGGCAGTCCGGCACCTTCCTGTGGGCGGATCCGGCGCGAGAGCTGGCCTGCGTGGTGCTGACCGACCGCGCGTTCGGTTCGTGGGCAAAGCCACTGTGGAGCGAATTCAACGAGGGCATTTGTGCCCGTTGGGACGGCCGCGCGGAGCAGGGACACCCAGACTAGGCTGGTTTGAAAGACCCACCCGATCTGACTAGGAGTTGTCTGTGGTGCACTACGAGTTCCCGACCAATGCCGAATTGCTGGAGATGGGCGCGCCGCGGGAGAATGCGGTGACTGTCTACGCACCGGCTACCGCGGGGGAGTTCGAACTGGGGCGGGTGGCGGTCAAGAGCGCCTTGAACGAGGCGGTACGCATTCTCCGCGAGCGCGGCGCGACCCATGCAACCGAGTCGGCATTTCACGAGCGGATCACCGAGATCATGGCGGACGAGTGCTGGAGCAGACTCTCGCGTTCGCTCGCGATTTTCGTGACTCCGGAGGAAAAGGCGGAGATCTTCGTCCTCCCGAACAATCTGGAGAGCCAGTACCAGGTCGGCAAGTATTGGGACCTCGGTCAGTTCGTGCGTGCGGTGGCGACACCTCAGGACGCATATGCGCTGACGCTCTCGGCCAACAAGTGGCACCTGTGGGAAGCGACGGCTGAAGCCCGCGCCCACGAGGTCGACATTGAGAAGCATGGGCACGACAACCTGAGTCCCCGCGACGAACGGCTGCCAGATGTCGCCGAGGTCTACGCGAAGCACGTCGCCGACATCACCGAGCATGTGCTCAATCGCGAAGACCCGCACGGCGAGCGTCCGCTGTTCTTGTTCGCCACCGATCCGCTCGAAGGATTGTTCCGCCAGATCGGCGTCGGACCGCGTGAGGTCGTGCGGGTCGTCGGCAGTCCCGACGAGTTGCGGCCCGACCAGATCGACGCCGAGATCCGTTCCGGGCTCGACCAGATCAACGCCAAGCGCGCGAGTGATACGGTCGAGACGCTCGCCGACGGCGTCAGCAAGGGGCTGGTCGCCGCCGACATCGCCGACATCGCCCGCGCCGCGGTCGGCGGCGCGGTGGACACACTCGTCTATGAGTTCACCGTCGACGTCCTCGGCCGGCTCGACGGCGAGACCGGCGCCATCACCTACGACGAGGAGAACGGCTACGACCTGCTGTCGCGCATCGCCGTCGTCGTGCTGGAGAACGGTGGCACGGTGGTCCCGGTGCGCGACGCCGACATCACCTCGGACCTGTGGGACGGACTTGCGGTTGCGCGGTTGCGCTACCCCTTGACCAAGTAGGGGCTGGGATAGTCTCAGGCGTATGCGCGAGCTTGATGCGAACGACCTGGGCCTGTTGCTCTCCGTCTATGCGGTACTGCTGCTGGCTTTCGCCGCGAACTTCCACCTGTCGGCCGGCGCAGTGCGCCAGCACCGCCGTGCCGCCATCCTCTTCACGGCAGCCAACTTCGTCGGCGAAGTGTCCACGGTTGTCGCGCTATTGCTGACGTGGGTGGCGCTGTGGAGCCCACGGGCGTGGGAGCGGATCGACAATCTGCTGGTCTTCATCCCCGGCTCCATGGCGATCACTTGCGCGGTAGTCCTCACCTTCGTCTCGGTGTGGGCGCGGAGCCGGCGGATCGTCGAGGAACTCGAGGAGGACCGGCGTCACCAGACCCAGCAGAAACACCAGCATCGAAAGGAACTGGCGCAACACACGCCTCATGAGGCACACTAGTCAGTAGAGATGTGATAATCGGCGCCGCTGGGCGTCGAGAATGAGTGCCGCCGGGCGCGACGAGGTGTGTTGGGGAAGACGTTCCTCGTCGAACCGGAGGTGATCAACGTGCGCAACCTGACGCAGTTTGCGGACTACGCGACGGGCGTGGTGTACATCCACGCCGCCCCCGTGGCGCTGTGCCCACACGTGGAGTGGGCCTTGTCGTCGACCCTGAACGTGCGCGCCGCGCTCAAGTGGTCGCCGCAGGATGCCGAACCCGGTATGCAGCGGGCAACCGCGGACTGGGTGGGGCCGGTCGGTACGGCCGCCCGGTTGGTCACCGCGCTGCGCGAGTGGTCGTCGCTGCGATTCGAGTTGACCGAAGATCCCAGCGACGGCGTCGACGGCCAACGCTTCAGCTACGTCCCCGGTCTGGGACTGTGGCACGGTTCGACCGCGGCGAACGGCGACGTGATCCTGGGCGAGATGCAGATCCGCGCCCTGATGGATGCGCAGCCCGACGGGCGCGGCCTCGCCGGGGAGTTGCACGCCGCGCTGGGTACCGCGTGGGACAACGAATTGGAGGACTACCGCCTCGGCTCGGTCGGCGCCGAGGCGACATGGCTTGCCCAGCGGGTGGGGTGAACACCGCAAACGTTGGATGACGCGAACCCCGCATCGGCATGTTGCCGGTGCGGGGTTCGCATCTGTCTTGGCCTCGCGGCGGTCAGAGGGGGATGTTCTTGTGCCGCCCGCGCCGGGCCGGGGCGGCCGCGATCGCTGCGGCGAGCACGCTGCGAGTGGTCGCCGGATCGATGATCTCGTCGACCACGCCGATCGACTGCGCCCGGCCCACACCGCCGGCGATGGCCTCGTGTTCGGCGGCGAGGCGTTCGTGCAGCGCCTCGCGCTCGTCGTCCGGGGCGGCGGCCAGCGCCTTCTTGTGCAGGATGCCGACGGCGGCCTTGGCGCCCATGACCGCGACCTCCGAACCGGGCCAGGCGAAGACCGCGGTGGCGCCGAGCGCCCGGGAGTTCATCGCGATGTAGGCACCGCCGTAGATCTTGCGGGTGACCAGCGTGACGCGGGGGACGCTGCACTCGGCAAACGCGTGGAGCAGCTTCGCCCCGCGGCGCACGACTCCCTCCCATTCCTGCCCGACGCCGGGCAGGTAGCCGGGGACGTCGGTCAACACGACCAGCGGGATCCCGAACGCATCGCACAGGCGCACGAACCGCGACGCCTTCTCGGCGCTCAGCGAGTTCAGGCAGCCGCCCATGCGCAGCGGATTGTTGGCGATGACGCCGACGCTTCGGCCGGCGAGTCGGCCGAAGCCGATCACGATGTTGGGCGCCCACTTGGCCTGCAGTTCCTCGAAGGAGGAGATCTCGCTGCCGTCGGCACCGGTCTGCGTATCGAGCAACCGGTGCACGATGGGGTGCACGTCGTAGGCCCGGCGGTTGGATTCGGGGAGCAACGCCCGCAGGTCGGAATCTCCCGCGACCGCATGCACGGGGTCGATCTCACCCTGGCTGTTGAACGTCGACACCAGCCGCCGTGCCCGCCAGAGCGCGTCGGCCTCGGAGTCGGCGGTGATGTGGGAGACGCCGGACTTCTTGCCGTGCGTGTGGGGTCCGCCGAGCGTCTCCATGTCGACGTCTTCGCCGGTGACACTGCGCACGACGTCGGGCCCGGTCACGAAGACGCGGCCCTCCGGCGCCATGATGACGACGTCGGTGAGTGCGGGTCCGTAGGCGGCGCCGCCGGCCGCGAAGCCGACGACCACCGAGATCTGCGGGACGTACCCCGATGCGCGGACCATTGCCTCGAAGATCTGGCCGACGGCGTGCAGGGCCTCGACGCCTTCGGCGAGTCGGGCGCCGCCCGAATGCCAGATGCCCACGACCGGCCCCTGTTGTGCGATCGCGGTGTCGATGGCGTCGACGATGTGTGCACAACCAACCACTCCCATGGCACCGCCCATGACGGTGCCGTCGGTGCAGTAGGCCACGGTGGTGACACCGTGCACCTCCCCGATGGCGGCCTGCACCCCCGAACGGTCGCGGGGGTGAAGCAGGCGCAGACTTCCTTCGTCGAAGAAGTTGGTCAAGCGCAACAGCGGATCGCGCGGATCTGCCGAGTCCTCATGGCTGCTGATGAGAGCCATTGTGGTCATCGCTGTCTCCTTTGCGTCGCTGCTAACGGGGTGGCTGCTCCGGGAGTGGTTGGTTGTGCGTCACATCTTCTTCGGTTAGTACCGCCCGATGGCGATGGCCACGTTGTGGCCACCGAAACCGAACGAGTTGTTGAGCGCGTAGTCGAACTGGCCGCGGCGGGGTTCGCCGTGGACCACATCGATGTCACCGCACTCGGGATCCAGATTCTCCAGGTTGAGGGTCGGCGGGATGATGCCTTCCTCAACCGCCTTCATCGTCAGAACCGACTCGAGTGCGCCCACGGCGCCGATCGAGTGGCCCAGTGCCGACTTGGGGGCGTAGATCGCCGCGTGGGTTCCGACCGCGGCCCGGATGCCGGCCGCCTCGGCGGTGTCACCGACCGGGGTCGACGTCGCGTGGGCGTTGATGTGGCTGATGTCCTTGGGACTCAGCCCCGCGGTCTGGATCGCCCGGGCCATGGCCCGGGAGTTGCCCTGGCCACTGGGATCGGGGGCAACCAGGTGGAACCCGTCGGAGGTGATACCGGCACCGAGGACACGGGCGTGGATGTGCGCACCGCGTGCCTTGGCATGCTCCTCGCGCTCGAGGATCAGCATGGCGGCGGCCTCGCCGAAGACAAAGCCGTCACGATCCTTGTCGAACGGGCGCGAGGCGGCCGCCGGATCATCGTTGCGGGTGCTCATCGCGCGCATCATCGTGAACGCCGCGATCGGAATCGCATCGATGTAGCCTTCGACACCACCGCAGACGACCATGTCGGCGTCGCCCAGGATGATGTGTCGCCATGCGTGGGCGATCGCCTCGGCACCCGACGAACACGCCGACACCGGGGTGATCACACCGGCGCGAGCGCCGATGTTGAGGCCGACGACGCCGGCCGGACCGTTGGGCATAGACATCTGGACGGCGAGCGGTGACACCTTGCGGTAGTTCATCGACTCTTCCATCGCCGCCCAGTTGTGGATCATCGCGTCGCCGCCGCCCTGGCCGGTGCCCAGCACGACCGCGAGGCGGTTGGGATCCACCTCCGGCTCGCCGGCTTGCGCCCACAGGCGCTTGCTCATGACGTGGGCGACCCGCTCGACGTACGCCATGCGGCGAGCCTCGACGCGGGTGACTTCCTCAGCGGGATCCTCGACGAGCTTCCCGCCGATCCGACAGGGGAGTTCGCCGTACTTCGTGACGAAGTCCCCGGTCAGCTCGCGGATGCCGGACTTGCCCTGGAGCAGTCCGTCCCACGTCGAATCCAGGTCGACGCCCAGCGAGGTGGTGGCGGCCATGGACGTCACCACCACGCTGGGAAAGTTACCTCCCAGCGTGGAGTACTCGCGAAGCGATGCGGTCACGCCTCCTTGCCCTCCGCGACACTGGCGGCGATGGCGGCGGCGGCCTCGGGGTTCTCCGCCTCGAGCTTCTGGATGTAGGCGACGGCGTCACCGACGGTGCGCAGGCCGGCGAGGTCCTCGTCGGGAACCTTGACGCCGTACTTGTCCTCGATCTGGACGGCGATCTCGACGAGCGAGAGGGAATCGATGTCGAGGTCGTCGACGAAGGACTTCTCGACGGTCACCTCGGACGGCTCGATGCCGGTGACTTCCTCGATGATCTCGGCGATGCCGGCGATGAGTTCTTCCTGAGTGGCGGCCACGGCGTGGCTCCCTTCTGTCTTGTACACGTACTGTCTTGTACACGTAGATTCTGTGCGGTTATCTGCCGGAGCAACCTGGACGGTTGCTTGGATGCTCCTGTGAGTTCCGGCTATCCAAGTGTGTTGAGGTCGGCGAGGGCGTCAGGGTTCTTGAGCGCCAGGCCGGGGGTGCCCTTGAGTTCGCGTTTGGCAATGCCGGCCAGGGTGCCGGCCGGTGGCAACTCGGCGAGGGCGGTAACGCCGGCGTCGCGCATCGTCGCCGAGCACAGGTCCCACCGCACCGGGCTCGTCACCTGGGCGACGAGCTTGTCCAACGCCTCGACGCCGGTCGTGACCGGTCGGCCGTCGGAGTTCGAGAGCAGGGTGTGCGTCGGATCCGACGGGGTGATCTCGGCGGCGGCCTCGGCAACGGCCTGCTGGGCGGGTTCCATGAAGGCGGTGTGGAAGGCCCCGGCGACGGCGAGTTTGCGCGTGCGGGCCTTCTCCGGCGGGTTGGCGACCAGTTCGTCGATGGCATCCACCGGTCCGGCGGCCACGATCTGCCCCACGGCGTTGCGGTTCGCGGGCACCAACTCGAGTTCGTCGAGCCGGGCGAGGACCTGTTCCTCGTCGCCGCCGAGGATCGCGGCCATGGTCGTCGGGGTCAGCGCGCATGCGCGGGCCATCTCGGCGCCGCGCACCGCGGCGAGGGTGACGGCCTGCTCGGAGGTGATCACACCGGCGATTGCTGCGGCCGCCAGCTCGCCGACCGAGTGTCCGGCGAGGATGGTGTCGGCGGGGAGGGGGTATTGCTTGGCCAGCTCGTCATAGGCGAGCAGGGCGGCGGCGACGACCAGCGGCTGGGTGATCGCGGTATCGGTGATCTCCTCGGCGGTCGCGGTGGTCCCGAGGCGTTCGAGGTCGAGCCCGGTCAGCTTGGACCACGTCGCGAGCTGATCGCGGGCACCGGGGAGCTCGAGCCATTCGACGAGCATGCCGGGGGTCTGGGAGCCCTGGCCGGGCGCAAGCAACGTAAGCACCCTGTAAGCGAACACCCTCGGGGCTCGGTCCGACGGTGTCGGCAGGCATGAACCTTGTCGGCGCATTTTGTAGGAATCCTACAAAGATCGCTCGGGGTGTGGCTCCATCGTATCTGTCCTGTTATTCGTTACCTACCCGAATCCATACGGGCCCAACCTGGGAGAACGGTAAGAACAGCCTGTTACTGGAGTGACTCATGCGTCAGAAGACTGAGATTTGTTTCGGAAGTGAGTCAATCGTCCTACAGTCGTTGCCACACGGAGCACATAGGCGTCCCGAGGGTGAGTCGCGTCACGTCCGGTCAGCTCGGCGATCCGTTTTAGTCGATATCGGACAGTATTCGGGTGCACGAAGAGGGTCCGCGCACAAGACTCGACCGAACCGCCGGCGTCGAGGTAGGCCTCAAGGGTCGCGGTGAGGTTCGTGCCGGCCTCGCTCAGCGGCTTGGTGAGCGTCTGGATCAAGGTGACCGCCGCGGTGGGGTCGCCGGCCAGCGCCCGCTCGGGCAGGAGCTCCAGGCTGTGTACCGGCCGGGGCGCCCCCGGCCAGCCGATCACCGCCCCGATCCCCGCCATTGCCTCGACCGCGCTGGCGTGGGCGAATTCGAGGTCGGGCATGGTCGGTCCGATGACCACCGGGCCGTCGGCGAAGTGATTGAGCAGTTCGGCGACGAATGGTTCGGTCGCCGAGATCGGGCCGCTGACGATGGTCACCAGAACTGCGCCCTGCACCACCGATAGTGCGGAGCGCCCGTGGGCGACGGCGGTGTTGTGGATGGTCAGCGGGACCGAGACGTTCTGCTCGGGTGGCGGATTGCCGACGACCACCGTCGCCGCGGCATCGGGGGCCCAGTTCAGTGCGGCCGCCCGGGACATCAACTGCGGCCCCGAGTCGCCGCGCACCACCGCGTCGACCACTAGGGCCTCCAAGCGCGAGTCCCACGCGCCGCGCGACTCGGCGGCCGACGCGTAGATCGATGCGGCCGCAAAGCCGATCTCACGGCCGTAGCGCAAGACCGATTCGGTCAGGGCGCGCAACTGGTCGTCGTTGCGGGCCAGCAGCGGGAGCCACTTCTCGAAGAACTCCATCGCCACGCGGACCATCTCGACGGTCTGCAGGAGCGAAATCCGCCGGGCCAGGTCCTGCGGCACCACTTGGAAGGCCTCGACGGTGAACTTGACGTTGCCCTCGGGGTCCTGGATCCATTCCACGAAGTTCACGACCGCGGTCTGGACCACCAACTGCACCGATGCGCGCTGGGAGGCGTCGAGTTCGGAGAAGTACGGCAGCTGCTCGGACATCGAGTGGACCGCCTCGGTCGCCAACCGTCCGCTGTAGTGCTTGATACGGCTGAGCAGCGTGTCCGGCAACGCGTCGCGCACGTTGGCCGGCGTCGGGACGTGCGCGCCGCGCTCCCCGAACACGTCCATGCCGGGGGGCGGTTGAGTCATCGGCGCGTCGGGCATCCCCACAGTCTATTGCCGGGGCGGTCCATTGCCGGGACGACTGCGCGACCCCGCCCTCAGGCGACGGGTGAGGTCAGGCGCTCACGCGGGGCCGGGATCACTGGTCTGCTCCGGTGCCGCGGAGACGTCGTCGATCCGGTATCGCGCCGCAGCCTGCGCGGCGACCGACCGGTCGACTTTGCCGTCGCGCGCCAGCGCGAGCAGCACGCCGACGACGATCGACTCGGCGTCGATGTTGAAGACTCGGCGAGCGGCCGGCCGAGTGTCGGAGAACCCGAAGCCGTCGGTGCCCAGCGTGAGGTAGGTCCCCGGGACATAGGCCCGGATCTGCTCCTGCACGGCCCGCTGGAAGTCGCTGACCGCCACGGTCGCGTCGTCGTTGAGCGTCGCGGTGGCGAAGGGCACCGCCTCGGGGGCGGCGGGATCGAGCAGTGCGGCCCGATCGGCCCGGATCCCGTCGCGGGCGAGTTCGGACCACGAGGTCACCGAGTACACCGCCGCCGCGACGTTCCAGTCCTGTGCGAGCAGGTCCCGGGCGCGCAGCGCATCGGGCATGATCACTCCCGACGCCAGGATGTTGGCGCTGGGCGCCTCGGCGAGATCGGGTGCGTCGGCGTAGCGGTAGATCCCGCGGAGCAGCGCGTCGACGTCGAGGCCCGCCGGGGTGGCCGGCTGGTGGAAGGGCTCGTTGTACACGGTGATGTAGAAGAAGACGTCCTCCTGGGCCTCGCCGTACATCCGCCGCAAGCCGCTGTCGATGATGTGGGCGAGCTCGTAGGCGAAGGCTGGGTCATAGATCACAGCCGCCGGATTGCTGGAGGCGAGCAGCGGCGAGTGCCCGTCGGCGTGCTGCAGGCCCTCGCCGGTCAGGGTGGTGCGCCCGGCGGTCGCACCGATCACGAATCCGCGTGCCATCTGGTCGCCCGCGGCCCAGAGGCTGTCGCCGACGCGCTGGAAGCCGAACATCGAGTAGAAGATGAAGAGCGGGATCATCGGCAGGTCATGGGTGGAGTACGACGTCCCGACCGCGGCGAAGCTGGCGGTCGACCCTGCCTCGTTGATCCCCTCGTGCAAGATCTGGCCGACCTGGCTCTCCTTGTAGGCGAGCATCAACTCGGCGTCGACGGAGGTGTAGAGCTGGCCGTTGCGGTTGTAGATCTTCAGCGACGGGAACCACGAGTCCATGCCGAAGGTTCGAGCCTCATCCGGGATGATCGGGACGATCCGTTGCCCGATCTGTTCGTCGCGGAGCAACTCTTTGAAGATGCGGACCAGGGCCATCGTGGTGGCCACCTTTTGGCGGCCCGACCCGTTGGCGACGGCGGCGATGGCCGGCGCGGTATCCGGGTGCAGGGGTGCTGACGTCCGCCGGCGCGTTGGGACGAATCCGCCGAGCGCATGGCGCCGGTCGAGCATGTACCGGATCTCCGGTGCGTCCGGGCCGGGGTGATAGTAGGGCGGCAGGTACGGATCGGCCTCGAGCTGTTCGTCGGTGAACGGCATGCGCAGCGTATCGCGCAGCGCGATCAGGTCACCGAGCGCCAACTTCTTCATCTGGTGCGTCGCGTTGCGGCCCTCGAAGTGCTTGCCGAGGGTGTATCCCTTGATCGTCTTGGCGAGGATCACCGTCGGCTGGCCCTTGTGCTCCAACGCGGCCGCGTAGGCGGCGTAGATCTTGCGGTAGTCGTGGCCGCCGCGCTTGAGGTTCCAGATCTCTTGATCGGAGAGATCCTTGACGAGGTCCTTGGTCCGGGGATCGCGGTTGAAGAAGTGCTCGCGAACGAAGGCCCCGTCATTGGCGCGATAGGTCTGGTAGTCGCCGTCGGGAGTCGAGTTCATCAGGTTGACCAGGGCGCCGTCGCGGTCCGCGTGGAGCAGGGCGTCCCACTCGCGGCCCCAGACCACCTTGATCACGTTCCAGCCCGCGCCCCGGAAGAAGGACTCGAGCTCCTGGATGATCTTGCCGTTGCCGCGTACCGGGCCGTCGAGGCGCTGCAGGTTGCAGTTGATGACGAAAGTCAGGTTGTCCAGGCCTTCGGTGGCAGCGATCTGCAGCAGTCCGCGCGACTCGGGCTCGTCCATCTCGCCGTCGCCCAGGAAGGCCCACACGTGCTGGTCGGAGGTGTCCTTGAGGCCGCGGTCGGCCAAATAGTGGTTGAACCGGGCCTGCAGGATCGCGTTCATCGGGCCCAGGCCCATCGACACCGTCGGGAATTGCCAGAAGTCCGGCATCAGCCGCGGATGCGGATAGGACGGCAGGCCGCCGCCGAGCCCGGCGTGGCTGTGCTCCTGACGGAAGCCGTCGAGTTGGCTCTCGGTGAGCCGGCCCTCGAGGAAGGCCCGGGCGTAGATGCCCGGCGACGCATGTCCCTGGATGAAGACCTGATCGCCACCGCCGGGATGGTCCTGGCCGCGGAAGAAGTGGTTGAAGCCCACCTCGTAGAGCGAGGCCGACGAGGCGTAGGTCGAGATGTGGCCGCCGACGCCGATGCCGGGCCGCTGGGCGCGGTGCACCATGATCGCGGCGTTCCAGCGGATGAGTCGGCGGAAGCTTCGTTCGACTTCCTCGTCGCCGGGGAACCACGGCTCGTTCTCGGTGGGGATGGTGTTGACGTAGTCGGTGGAGGTCAACGCCGGAATCGAGATGTGGCGCTCACCGGCCCGTTCGAGCAGTCGCAGCATCAGGTATCGCGCGCGGGCGGGGCCCGCGGAATCGATCAGGCCGTCCAGGGAGCTCATCCATTCGGAGGTCTCCTCCGGATCGATATCGGGCAGGTACGACGCCACGCCCTCACGGATGACCCGGACGCGGTTGGGGGTTGTCGACTCGTCAGACACGGTGATCGGTTCCTCTGATTCTGTTGTCGCCGCACGATGATGGTGCGCGGGCACTGGTGCGCGGACGCGATGGGTGAGGCGTCTCGCATTATCAGCGTAGTCGTGCCCCGCATCTCATGGAGAGGGTGTGTGTTGCCGAGGCCGCGTCAGATCACGACTCCGCCGTGGCGGCGCTAGAATGGCCGATATTCTGTCTAGCGTGCGATGGCCGTGGGAGCCGAGCGCAGAGCATGCCGAGCAGAGCAGTTCGGAGGGGATCGATGACCACGCCTAGTCCGTTGGGCCCGGGCTCGTTGCCACCGGGGGAGCACCCGCCGATGGCCCAGCACCCGGGCGGTGCGCCATCCGGATTGCACCGCCGGGTCGCCGCCGTCGTCGGCGTCGTCGTGGTCGGAATCTTGTCCGGGTGCACCGTGAGCGGTGCGCCCAGCGCGCCACCGGCACAGGTCGCGGCCTACCGGGCACAGCAGCTGCTCGAGCGGCAGAAGGCCAATGCGTTGACGACGTGCCTGACGATCCCGTTGACGATGCGCGAGAGCGTCGACGTCTACAACGAGATGATCCGCGGGTTCAACGCCTCGGGCGTGCTGGACCAGAACCTGGTCGATAAGACCACCGGTCGGATCGACGGCGACATCAAGGTGTTGCGCGCGGCGTCCGAGCGCGAAGTGCCCGACGATCTCAAAGTGCAGCTGGGCAAGATGATTTCCGCCCGTGAGAGTCAGCGCGCCGCCGTGGTGTCCCGCAATGTGACGGCGATGAACGAGTCCGCCCGGCAGATGAATGACGAGCGCGACCGGTTCACCGACCTGTGCAAGTCCTACCTCCGCTGACCGTGCCGGGCCCGCGCCCCGGCTCGTGTTCGGCACGGCGCCTGGCAGTCCTGGGAGCGGTGCTGGCCATCTTCGCCGGCACCACCGGTTGCACGGTCGCCGGCCGCGCGCAGGCGCCGGCAGCACAGGTCAAGGCCTATGCCGAGCAACAGCAGGTCGCCCGTCAGCGGGCCAATGCCACATCATCGTGCGCAGTGGTGCTCGACGGGATGGGGGCCACGGTCGCCGCCTACAACGCCATGATCGGCGAACTCAACGCCACCGGCGCGCGCGCGGCGGCCGGACGAACGGTGATCGGCCGCCTCGATCGCGATGCCGCGGCCCTGCGCGATGCCCGGGCCGCCGAGTTGCCGGCCGCGGTGGACAAGCAGATGGCCGAGACGGCACGAGCCGTTGTAGCCATGCGGGCAGCCGTTGCGGGACCGGACCCGGCTTCGTTGAATCCGGCCGCGCGGGACTGGGACCGCGCCCGGCAGCGGTTGGTCGGTGCCTGCCGCGAGTACCTGTCGCGTTAGGGGCCGATCGGGGTTTCGGCTTGCGCTCAGGCCCGCGAGACGGTGGGATAGCAGCACGGGTCGCCGAGAATTCCCTTGGCGTCCACCTGTACGAGGAGGTCGCGAGTGGTCGCCGCCGATGGTTCCGGTGCGCAAAAGTTGGGCCTGAGCAAGGGGTTGATCGTCCAAGAGTTGGGGTGGGACGACGATACCGACGACGAGTTGCGGGCCGAGATCGAGGACATCATCGATGCGGAGATGCTCGACGAGGACACCATCGAGGTCATCGACGTGGTGCTGCTCTGGTGGCGCGATGCCGACGGGGACCTGACCGACGCGCTCATCGAGGCGATCGGGCCGCTGGCCGACGACGGGTACCTGTGGGTGTTGTCGCCCAAGACCGGTCGTTCCGGTCACGTCGATCCCAGCGAGGTCAGTGAGGCCGCGGCCACGACCGGGCTGACGCAGACCAGCGTGACCAACCTGGGCGATTGGACTGCCACGCGACTGGTCCAGCCGCGCTCGCGCGGCACGCGCTGACCGGTGGCAGACCTGATCGCCGTCGGAGATCGGGCACCCGACTTCACGCTGCCCGACCAGAACAACCGTCCGGTGAACCTTGCGGGCCTCGCCGCGGACCGTCGGGTGCTGCTCGTCTTCTACCCCCTCGCCTTCACCGGGAACTGTGAGGGCGAGCTGGGGCTGATCCGGGATCGGCTGCCCGAGTTCGACAATGATGCCCTTGCCACGGTCACGATCTCCGTCGGACCGCCACCGACCCACAAGGTGTGGTCCAGCGCGCAGGGGTTCCTGTTCCCGCTCCTGTCGGACTTCTGGCCGCACGGCGCCGTCGCGCAGCAGTACGGGGTGTTCTCCGAACGCCACGGCTATCCGTTGCGCGGCACGGTTCTGCTCGACCGGGATCGGACCGTGCTGTTCGCGGATGTGGCCCAGGCCGGTGCCCCGCGCGACGACAGTGTGTGGGGGCGCGCCCTCGAGGTTGCCGCGCAGTAGCACCGGGCCCGGTGGCAGGCAGCCCCGGTCGGCAGGCGAACCCGGTCGGCAGATGGAAGGAGCGCCATGGAACGGCTCAGCGGACTCGACGCACTGGCGGTGAACGCCGAAGCGGGTGCGATGAACATCCACATCACGGCGTTGTTGGTGATCGACCCCCACCCGGCCGGGGCGGACTTCGACGAAGCCCACCTCTACGACTATCTGTGCCGCCGGCTGCCCCTCAATCCGCTCTTGCGCCGGCGGCTGGTGCACAAGCCGCTGCGCCTGGGGCAGCCGGTGTTCGTCGACGACCCAGACTTCGATGTTCGCCGCCACCTGTATCGCGGGGCGGTGCGGGCCCCCGGCGGCCCCGTGCAGGTCGCCGAGCAACTCGACGAGATCCACCGGCACCGGCTCGCCCACGACAAGCCGCTGTGGGAGGCGTGGATCCTGGAGGGTTTGGCCGACGGACGGCTGGGCGTTGCCGTGAAGTTCTCGCACACGATGTCCGACGGGGTGGGAGCGGTGACCAGACTGCTGCCCACGGTGCTGTCGGACGGTCCGGGTCGCGACATCGACTACCCGCAACCGCAACCGGCACCGGAGTTGCCGGGGGCCGTCGACCTGCTCGCCGACTGGGCGCGGGAGTCGGCGGGTGTTGCGATCGAGTCGATGAAGGTGGTCGGCCTGGGTGGGCCGAGGTTGGCTCGTGGGGTCGCCGAACGCCTCGTCGCGATGGCGACCGGGCCGCTGCGGCGATGGGTCGGCGACGACGCACCGGAGTGGCAGCGGCGTTTGGGGGCGGCACCGGCGCGGACCCGGCTGAACCTACCGATCAGCGAGCGGCGCAACACCGCCTATGCCACGGTGCCGCTGGCGGAGTTGAGGGAGCTCGGCGAGGCGTTCGGGGTGAGCGTGAACGACGTCTTCCTGGCCGCGGCGCTGTCGGCGATGCGATCGTGGTTGCAGCGGCATGACGCGCTGCCCGACGCTCCGCTGCAGGCCTTCGTGCCCATCAGCACGCGGCGGGAGGGGGACGACTCGCCCAACAGCTGGAGCCTGGCACTGGTCCGGCTCCCCGTATTCGTGGCGGATCCGGTCGAGCGCCTGGAGCTGATCCACGCGACGACGCACCGGGTGAAGTCGCGCAGGGGCGGTCACGGTCCTTCGGTCGACTTCGCCGATCTCATCTCGTTGGTGCCGCCGCGACTGCTGGGCGCCGCGGCCGCGGCGTATGTGTCCGACGAACTCGCCGGCGTGCGCCCGCCCTTCTTCCACGCCGCCTGCTCCAACGTGCCGGGCCCGAGGGAGGCGCTGTGGCTCGACGGGGCCAAGTTGGAGCAGATCTTCCCGATGGGGCCGCTCTTCGTCGACATGAACCTGAACATGACGGCGGTTTCCTACGACGGCGGTTTCGGCCTCGGGGTTGCCGCCTGCCCGGACAACGTGCCCGATGCGTGGGAGATCGTCGACGGCTGGCTGGCCGGGCTTGACGAGCTCAAGGCGTGCGCGCAAAGGGATTCGAACCCCTGACCGCTGGTGTGTAAGACCAGAGCTCTACCGCTGAGCTATACGCGCGGACGCCGCCGATTCCGGCGGCGGACCACGCAAATCTAGCCTGCGCGCCTGCCGCGGTTCAACCGCCTCGAGCAGTGCCGGCCGGCCGTCGGCGCGCTCGGGCCGTTGCAATGCGAAGAACTGCCAGTTCAGCGCGGCGGCGTTGACCTGATTGGCGGGCAGTCCTGTGTTCGCACGCTGGGCCTCAGCGTGTGACTATGGGTGCCCCGGTGGCAGCGAGCGCCTCGAGTAGTGGCGCAATCCGCTTGCGTCCTTGCCACGTCACCCAGACACCATGCGGGTCGGGTGGGGGAAGCTTGCCCCCGAGGTCTTGTGACTGTGGCGTGACGATGCGAAGTGTCCCGTTGACCGCGATGTTCGGCGGCTTCCACTCAACCCGGATAACGTCGGTGATCGGGATTGCGAGGTCGTTGAGCCCGGTGAGCTTCCCGGCCCGATTGCGGGTAATCCAGATGGTTCGACCATCGAAAACGACGGTCCCGTTATATGCCTTGACGTGCATCGGGGCGGGTAGGACGATCGGCTGGCCGCGTGTGGCCGATGCTTGGGTCTGGTGGTTGGGGTATGGCGGCTGTGGACCGTTCTGCGTCGTGGGCGCAGCGGCGGGTTGACTGGTCTCCCCGCCGATCACCCGTGTGTCATAGATACCGGTGCCGGGGATGCGGACGGTGCCCCGAACCTTGCCGTCGGCACCTTTGCCCACGCGGACCGGTCCGGCCCCAACACTGGCGCCCAAGCCGCCTTTGCTTGCCGTGATCCGAATGGGGCCGATGTTCTTGGACCTGCGGAACTGAACCATTCGCCGAGCCTAGTTCAATCGGCCGGAGCAGTTCCGGTCAGCTGCCGACGAGCCCGGGCCGCTGCAACTGGAAGAACTGCCAGATGAGGGCGGCAGCGTTGACGTGGTTGGAGGGCTGCCACATTGCGGCGGTGGAGCCGGGCCAGCGGTGGGTGCCGCCTTCGATGCGCACGTGGCTGATCATGATGCCCAACGGGTGGCAGGCGAACCAGTCGATGCGGGTGGTGTTCGGCGCAATGGGGCGTTCGACCGGGTTCTGGCAGCCCGCCTGGTGGGCCCAGCCGCCGACTTCGGCGGGGATCGCCGGGAGGCGGTTGCCGAACTTCTCCGTCCCCCCGTACGGGACGATGTGGTCGCTGGTCCCATGGAACTCGATGCGCGAGATCGGCCGGGCTTGGCCGCAGCCGACCTGTGACTGCGGATAGAACGCGGCCGAGACCATGGCGACTGCGGCGAACTGGCCGGGCATCTGGCACGTCAAGAGGTTGACCAGGCCGCCGCCGTTGGACCGCCCGACGGCGAATACGCGGCTGTTGTCGATGCACGTCTGCGCCTTGACCGTCTGCAGGACGGCGCGGGTGAAGGCGACGTCATCGGCCTTGGGGTTGGCGTAGGGCGCGGATTGCCAGGAGCGCGATCCGGCGGTGCCGCGCAGCCCCTCGGGGTAGGCGATGATGGCGGGCAGTCGGGACAGCTGGGTGTAGCGCTCGAACGCCGCGGCCGGCTCACCGCGGCCGTGGAAGGCCAGGATCAGCGGGTTGGCCGAAGTCTTGTTGTAGCCGGACGGGAGGTGGAGCCGGAAATGGCGCTCGACGCCGTTGACGGTGATCGTCTGGGCGGTCGAAGGGGTGGGGTTCGTCGAGGCGCCTGCGCAACCGGCGGCCGGTGTCGACTCCACCCGCGGCGCCGCCAGCACGTATTGCGCCGCGCTGCCGCCGAGCAGGCCGGCGACGGCGAGGACACCGGCGGATAACGCAAGACGACGAGAAAGCACGAGGTACAGAATAGGGTGTGACGCAGCGATAGCCTGCATCGATCGGGGTGCTCCCGGTGGACGCCCGATCGCATCGATGCACCAAGCGTAGCCAAATCGTCACTTCGATGTGATGAAGATCACCTTCTGTGGAGGGGATTGATGAGACTTCCAGTCCGACTCGGGATCGCGGCGCTCGGCGCAGCGCTGGCGACTGCCGTCCCCCCCGCGGGCGCCCGCGCGGCACAACCGTTGCCGACGGGCTTCCTGTGGGGGGTGGCGTCGTCGGGATTTCAATCGGAGGGCTCCCCGGGCGGGCACCCGGCGAGCAACTGGACGGTCCCGCGGGCCGGGCAGACGCCGATCGGCGGGTCGGTCGACTTCCGCAATCGATACCGCTCCGACATCGCCCTCGCGCGGGGCCTGGGTGTGAAGGTCTACCGGGTCGGGGTCGAGTGGGCGCGGGTGCAGCCGGTGCCCACCGGCTTCGACGAGAAGGAATGGGCCTACTACGACGACATGATCGGCGCGATCACCGCGGCCGGCATGCGCCCGATGATCACGATCGACCACTGGGTCTACCCGCAGTGGATGATGCGCGCCGGTGGCTGGACGAATCCCGCGTCGGTGCAGTGGTGGTTGCGCTACGCGAACCGCGTCGTGCACCGCTTCGCGAAGCTCAACCCGATGTGGGTGACGTTCAACGAGCCCGTGGCGAATATCGGTCAGCAACTGAGCCGCGGAGAGCTCCCCGTGTCGGCGGCACCGGTCATGGCGGACCGAATGGTGCAGGTGCACCGGGCGATCTACCGCGAGATCCACCGTGTGCAGCCGCGCGCCATGGTCACGTCCAATTCCGCCTACCTGCCCGCCGGTGCCGAGCCGCTCATCGACCCCGTGCTGACCGACCGGTTCATGCGCCATGCGGACTTCGTCGGTCTCGACAGCTACTACGGGTTCTCACTGGGCAACCCGCTCGCGGTGACCGGTGCGCTCCGCGACGGGATGGCCGGGCTGCCGGTCAACGCCGAAAGCATCTACTACGCGCTGCGCTACAACGCCCGGCGCTACCCCGGCAAGCCCCTCTACGTCGTCGAGAGCGGAATGCCCACCGCTGACGGAAAGCCGCGGATCGACGGATACCGGCGCGGCGCCCAGCTCGCCGACCTCGTCTACTGGGTGCAGCGGGCGCGGGCCGACGGGATTCCGGTGATCGGCTACAACTACTGGAGTCTGACCGACAACTACGAGTGGGGCAGCTACACGCCCCGGTTCGGGCTCTACACCGTCAACGTGCTGCGCGACCGCAGTCTGCGCCGGATCCCGACCGATGCGGTGCCGGTGTACCGCGCGATCATCGCCCGCAACGGCGTCGGCCCGCAGTACCGGCCTTCCCGGGCGCCGGAGGCCTGTTCCCTCGATGAAGCGGCCGCGAGCTGCCTGGACCCGGCGCGGTGATGGGGCCCCCCGCGGTGGATGCAGCGGCCACCATCGCCGCGCTGCAACAGCAGTGGGCGGCGCTGCGCGAGTTGTTCGCGGGGTTGTCCGACGAACAGCTCGCCGCGTCGTCGGTGTTGCCCGGGTGGTCCAACGCCGACATCCTCGCCCACGTGATCGGCACCGAGAGCCTGCTCGCCGGACGGGCGGTGCCCGACCACGATGTCAGTGGCCGTGCCCATGTCCGTAATCCGATCGGCGAGCTGAACGAGAAGTGGCTCGAGGAACTGCGCGACCAGCGACGCGCCGAGGTGTTGGCGGCTTTCGACGCGATCACCGCGGAGCGCGCGGCCGCGCTCGCCGGGATGTCCGACGACGAGCTGGCCGAGGAGACGATGACCCCGGCCGGGCCCGACAGCTATGCGCGGTTCTTGCGGATCCGCGTCTTCGACTGCTGGATCCACGAACTCGACGTTCGGGACGGACTGGGCCTCGCGGCGCCGACGACGGTCGGCCCCGCCGGCATCGCCCTCGACGAGGCCGCCGCATCCCTGCCCTACGTCCTGGCCAAGCGCGTGGGCGTTCCGGTGGGGAAGACCGTCCGATTCGATCTCACCGGACTGGTGACCCGTTCGCTGGCAGTCGAGGTGGCTGGGCGCGCGCGCCTCGTTCCGGCGGACCAGGCGTCGCCGGACGTGACAATCGCCGCCGACACCTGCGACTTCTTCCGGCTCATCGGCGGGCGGCGCGATGCGGACCCGGCAGCGGCGGCGATCACCGGGGACCGAGACCTGGGCGAGCAGATCGTGGCACGCCTCGCCTTCACGATTTGATCCGCGGGTCTCAGATCGCGGGTCTCAGATGCCGGGGAGGTCGGCGTCGTGCAGCACCGCAGCGCCGGCCGCGAACTCCACGGCGCGGTTGCCGGTGAAGATCTGCGCGGGCAGCGGGTCGGACAGCAGCGCACGGGTCAGGGCCGGGGTCGCCTCAATCGGTTCCCGCGCGGCGGCGATCACGACGTTCCCGGTGCGCCGGCCCTTGAGCATCGCCGCATCGGCGACGACGGCGACGTGATCGAAGACGGCGGCGATGGTGGTGATCTCGGCGCGCACGAGGCACAGGCGGCGGTCGTCGGCGCAGTTGACGAGGTACATGCCGTCGTCGTCGAGTAGTGCGGCCACCGACTCGGTGAACTCCACCGTGGTCAGGTGCGCGGGGGTGCGCTCATTGCGGAAGGCGTCGCGGACGACGAGGTCGCGCGTCCGTGGGGTCAACTGCTCGACAACCGCGCGGGCGTCGCCGACGCGGATGCGCAGCGCCGGGGCGCGCGGCAGGTCGAACCAGGCGCGCGCGTAGTCGGCCAGCGCGGCATCAATCTCCACGGCGACCTGACGAGCGCCGGGGTAGCGGTGGTCGACGAAGCGGGGCAGAGCGCAGGCCGCCGCACCCAGATGCAACACGCGCGGCCCCCGCGACGCGGTCCCGAAGCGCTCGTCAATCAGCAGCGCCATCTGCCGCATGTACTCGAAGTCGAGTCGACCGGGGTCGTCGGGATCGATGTGGCTGCTCTCGGCCCCGTTGATGCAGACGAGCCATCCGCCCCCAGACGGGGAGAGTTCGACGGTGCCGGTGTCGATCGAATAGACCCCCGGGGCGGGGACGGGGCTGCGCGGTGCCACCCGATCCACTCTAAGCGCCTCCGGCCGGGTGCCGACGCGCCCCGGTTAGGATCGGCCGATGGAGACCGCCGCCGGGATCGTCGTTGGGGCGCTGGCCGACGGCCTGCTGGGCGATCCGCGCCGGTGGCATCCCGTCGCCGGGTTCGGGCGGGCGGCCGGCGCCCTCGAGCGGGCCCTCTACGCGCCGAGCCGGGTGCGCGGCGCCGTGTTCGCGACGGTGTGTGTCGTTGCGGCCGGATCAGCAGGAAGGGTGCTGGGCCGTGCCGGGGCGCTCGGGGTCGCCGGCGCGACGTGGGCGGCGCTCGGCGGCAGGTCGCTGGCCGCGGTCGGCGAGTCGATGGCCGACGCGCTGGAGGCCGGTGACGTCGACGCGGCCCGCGCGTTGGTACCGAGCCTGTGCGGGCGCGACCCAGCTGCCCTCGACGAGGCCGGGATCTGCCGGGCCGCGATCGAGTCCATCGCCGAGAACACCTCGGATGCGGCCGTGGCGCCGCTGCTGGCGGCCGCGGTCGCCGGCGCGCCGGGAGTGCTGGCTTACCGGGCCGTCAACACGCTCGACGCGATGGTGGGCTACCGCACCGAGCGCTATCAGGAGTTCGGTTGGGCCAGTGCTCGGTGCGACGATGCGGCGAACTACCTGCCCGCGCGGGTGGCCGGGGTGCTGGCGGTCGTGTGCGGACCCCGGCCGGTGGCGGCGGCGCGGGCGTGGCGCGACGATGCGCGCAACCATCCGAGCCCGAACGCCGGCGTCGTCGAGGCGTCGTTCGCCGGGGCACTCGGTCTGACCCTGGGCGGGCCCACGGCCTACCGCGGCTACGTCGAACAGCGCCCGACCCTGGGCAGAGGGCGCCCGCCGGGGGTCGGGGATCTGCGGGCCGCGGTGCGGTTGTCGCGCCGGGTTCGCGTCGGTGCGCTGGCCGTGGCCGTGGCTGTGGCCTTGCGAGCCCCGGCAGCGGCGGCTCTCAGCCGCGGCCGTACCGGTCGGCGAGCTTGCGCTTGACTTCGTCGTCGCCGGTATCGGCCGACGGGGCCGCACCGATCGTCTGTCGCTGCTTGGCCCCGGTGGTGAGCCCGGCCGCGCGCAGCCGGTCCCTGGTGTTCGAGGGCTTCTTGATGTTGGAGGATTCTGCGATGTTGGAGGATTCTGCCGCGGTCCCGGGCGCCGACTCGGCGGCGGCGGCCTCGGCCCGCTGTCGGCGGCGCTGCCGGATTTCGCTGTACAGGAAGTACAGCACGCCCAGCGGCGCCATGATCCCGAACGCGAGCCACTGCAGGCCGTAGGACAGGTACGGGCCGGTCTCCAACTGGGGAAGGGCGATCGGGGTCAGCGAGCCGGGTTGATCCGCCGAGAGCTGCAGGTAGAACCCGGCCAGCTCGGTGTGCAGTGCGCGTCCGGCATCGGCCGGGTCGATCGAGTAGGCGGTCAGCCTGCCGTCGACGACCGCGACCCCGCGGCCGGGCGACGTGCCCTCGCCGTCCCGGATGCGTGCGGTGATCTGCACCGGTCCGGTCGGCGGTGCCGGGACGTCGGGGAGGGCAGCGGCCTTGGGCGGCCGCACGTACCCCCGGTTCACCAGATACGTGGCGTTCGGGGTCTGGAAGGGGGTGAGCACCTCGACGGCCGGGCGGTCGTCGATGCTGCGCAGCCGGAGCAGGATCTGCTCGGTGGGCCGGTAGCGGCCGGTCAGCACCACTTCGCGCCATTCGGTCTGCGGGTCGAAGACGCCGGGGCTGTGCACCACCTTGTCCAGGGGGGCAGGGGCCACGGTCACCGCGTGCCGGATGAGTTCGTTGCGGTGCGTCGTCGACGAGTTCTTGCCGAGCTGCCAAGGGGCCAGCACCGAGAAGCACAGGGCGGCGAAGGCCGCCACGGCGATGCCCAGGGCGATCCAGCCGGGTCGGAAGACGAAGCGCAGCACCGACATCGTCACCCGGTCGCGGATCGGTTCAGCTGAGCCCGGACCCACTCGAGGATGCCCGGGACGGCCGCTTCGATGAGCTGACGGGTCGTGGTGAAGTCCTCGGCCGTGCCGTAGTAGGGGTCGGGCACGTCGGCAGCCGGAACCGCTGCCGGGTCGAAGCTGCGCAGCAACCGCACCCGGTTGCGCAGGCGCTTGCGCTCCAGCGAGCGGACGTGGCCGCCATCCATGGCCAGCAGCAGGTCGGCGTCGAAGTGCTCAGGGCCGAGTTGGGCGGCGACGTGGGCATCGGAGTAGCCGTGTGCGAGCAGTTCGGTGCGCGCGCGGTTGTCGGCGGAATGGCCCACGTGCCACCCGCTCGTCCCGGCGCTCACCACGTCGACCCGATCGGCCAGCCCGGCGTCGGCCAGTGCCCGACGCAGAATGTTCTGTCCCATGGGCGACCGGCAGATGTTGCCGGTGCAGACCACACAGATGAGCAGTTTCTCAGTCATCGCCCCACCAGCCTACGGGGGTCGGTGGAGGACCGCCCGGGTCGGTACGCTCGCCGTCATGGATCCCGACCGGCACGGCGACGCCGATGCGCTGCCCGGAATGGTCGATTTTGCCGTCAATGTGCGTCCCGGCCCACCGGACTTCGTCGCCGCCGAGCTGGTCGCGGCGGTGCGCGGGCTGGCGGCGTACCCGCGGGCCGATGACGTGGCGCGGACGCGGACGGCGCTGGCGGGGTTGCACGGCCGGTCGCCCGAGGAGGTGCTGCTCCTCAACGGGGCCGCCGAAGGATTCGAATTGGTGGCCGGGCTGGCGCCCCGGCACGCCGCCGTCGTCGTTCCGTCGTTCACCGAGCCGGTCTCCCTGCTGCGCCGGGCCGGCGTCCGGGTCACCGAGGTCGTCGGGGCCGCCCCATGGCGCCTGGCCGATGTGCGGGCCGATATCCCGATCGATGCCGATCTCGTCGTCGTGGGCAACCCGACGAATCCGACGTCGGTGCTGCACCCCGGGGACGAGGTGGCCGCACTGCGGGCGCCGGGGCGCCTCGTCGTCGTCGACGAGGCGTTCGCCGATCTCGCCGGCGGGTCGATCGCCGGGCGCGCCGACCCCGGCCTGGTGGTCCTGCGCAGCGTGACCAAGACTTTCGGCCTCGCCGGTCTGCGCGCGGGCTACCTGCTCGCGGTGCCGGCCGTCGTCGAGGAACTCGCCCGGCGGCGGCGCAGCTGGCCGGTGGACTCACTGACGCTGGCCGCCTTGCGGGCCTGCGCCGGACCGTGCGGCCGCGCCTACACTGCCGAGCAGGCCCGGCATGTCGTCGCCGACCGCGATCACCTGTGCCGTCGGCTGATCGAGGCCGGGTTCACCGTGCCGGTGGCGCCAGCCGCGCCGTTCGTGCTGGTGCGGCACCGGGCAGCGGCCGACATCCGTGCCGGACTCGCCCGGCTCGGGTTCGCGGTGCGCAGCGCGGAGAACTTCACCGGACTGTCGGGGGAGTACCTGCGTTTCGCCGTCCGCGGGCCGGCGGTGGTCGATGATCTATCCCGAGCGCTCGACGTGGTGATGGCCGGGGTGGTGACGGCGGAAGCAGTGACGGAGGAGGACCCTCATGGCTGAGGACCCGGTGCTGGCGAGGGTGATCGCCGGTCTCGAGCAGGCGTTCCCGCCTCGACTGGCGCAGGGGTGGGACTCGGTGGGCCTGGTCTGCGGTGACCCCGCCGACCCGGTCGCGCGCGCCCTGGTGTGCGTGGACGTGACCCCGGCCGTCGTCTCGCGGGCCGTCGCCGACGGTTGCGGGCTCATCGTCGCGCACCATCCGCTGCTGTTGCGCGGGGTGGACACCGTTGCCGCTTCGACGCCCAAGGGGGCGCTGATCCACCGCCTGATCCGGGCCGGCTGTGCCCTCTACACGGCGCACACCAACGCCGACAGTGCCCGCCCGGGCGTCTCCGACGCATTGGCCGAGTTGCTGGGATTGCGGGAAACCGCTGTGCTGCAACCTATTCCGACTGAGTTGGACAAGTGGGTCGTGCTGGTCCCGGTCGCCGCCGCACCCGGAGTGCGCGCGGCACTCTTCGCTGCGGGGGCCGGGGAGGTCGGCGACTACCGGCACTGTGCCTGGACCGTGGAGGGCACCGGGCAGTTCGAGCCGCTGGCCGGTGCCGCACCCGCGATAGGTGCGGTCGGGGCACTGACCGAAGTTGCCGAGGCGCGCGTGGAAGTGGTGGCGCCGCGCACCTCCCGGACGGCGCTCCTCGTCGCGTTGCGGTCGGCCCACCCGTACGAGGAGCCCGCATTCGACGTCCTCGAGCTGGCCGGTCTGCCCGGCGGCGCGGGGCTCGGCCGCATCGGCGAGCTCGAGCGCGAGCTCTCCCTGCGGGAGTTCGTCGGGTTCGCCGGTGCCCGGTTGCCGCGGTCGGCCTGGGGGATCCGGGCGGCCGGCGACCCCGATCGGCGCATTCGGCGCGTCGCGGTGTGCGGCGGGGCGGGGGACTCCCTCATCGGGGCGGCGACCGCCGCCGGGGCCGACGCCTACCTGACCGGGGATCTGCGCCACCACGTCGTGGACGAGGCGCTGCGCGCCGGCAGCCCGGCACTGATCGACGCCGGCCATTGGGCCACCGAGTTCCCGTGGTGTGAGCCGACGGCCGGACTGCTCGTCGGACTGGGCGTATCGGCCGCGGTCTTTGGTGAGCCGACCGATCCGTTCGGCATGGCCGTCGCGGCCCGTGACTAGACTCGCGCAGATGAAGGTCGAGGCGGCAAAGCAGCGGATCATGCTCGAAGTGGCGGAGGTCGACGCCGACCTCGCCAGGGCGCGCCACCGGCGTGTGAATCTGCCCGAGGACCAAGAGGTCGCCGATCTGAACGAGCGGATCACCGTCGCGCGCGACGACGAGGTGCGTGCCGACATCGCCGCCCAGGACCTTGATCGCGAGTACCAGCGCATCGACACCGAGGTCACCGGGATGCGGGCCCGTGAAGAGCACGACGAGCAACTGTTGGGCCAGGCCGCAACGGCACCCAAGGCGCTGGCGGAGTTGCAGCACGAGTTGACCGGCTTGGCGCGCCGCCGCGGGATGGCCGAGGACGAACTGCTCGACCTGATGGAGCAACAGGAGGCGATCTCGGCGGAGCGGGCCCGGGCACGGGCACAGGTCGCCTCGTTGGAGTCCGACGCGGTGGCCGTGGTCGCGCGGCGCGACGGTGCGGCCGCCGAGCTCGACGCCCGGATCGCCGACCTCGTCGAACGTCGGCGCACGGTCGCCGCCGACGCTGCACCGGAGCTGCTGGCGGTCTACGACCGCCAGCAGTCGCACGGCAAACCCGGCGCCGGGCTGCTGCGACAGGGCCGCTGTGGGGCGTGTCGGATGGAGCTCGACCGCGGCACCCTGGCGCAGATCGCCGCCGCCGACGATGACGCGGTCGTGCGCTGTGAGGAGTGCGGGGCCCTGCTCGTCCGGACCCACGAATCGGGGCTGTAGCCGTGCCGGACCCCGCCGTCGGGGGGGCGACCAGGCTGGTCCTGTTGCGCCACGGCCAGACTCCGCTGTCGGTGGACCGCCGCTACTCCGGGCGCGCTGACGTGCCGATGACCCCCGTCGGTGTCGACCAGGCCGCTCGGGCCGCGGCGAGGCTGGCGAACTGGCCAGTCGCCGCGATCATCAGCTCACCACTGCAGCGCACGCTGCAGACTGCGGCGCCGTTGGCTGCGGCCGCCGGTTTGCCGGTCGTCATCGATGAGCGCCTCGTCGAGACCGATTTCGGGCAGTGGGAGGGGCTGACCTTCGCCGAGGCCGCCCGCCGCGACCCCGAGTTGCACCGCGAATGGCTCGGGGACATCACCGTCGCGCCGCCGGGCGGGGAGAGCTTCGCCGCAGCGGCCGCGCGGGTCGCGTCGGCGCGCGCCGCGATCGTCGCCGAGCACCCCGGGCGGACCGTTCTGCTGGTGAGCCATGTGACACCGATCAAATCGGTTCTGCGCGAGGCGATGGGGGTGGGGCCCGAACTGCTCTTCGGCCTGCACCTGGACTTGGCCTCGATCTCGCTGGTGGAGTACTTCGCCGACGGCGGGTCGGTGGGCCGCCTCGTCAATGACACCTCTCACCTGCGGAGTTACCCGCTCGGCTAGGAGTGGTGCGCGGTGTACGCTGAACGGGCGAACGAGTCGGCCAGGCGGCCGCGTCGCGCGGAACGGCCAGGGTGACTGGTGCGCCGCGCGCCGAGGAAAGTCCGGACTCCACAGAGCAGGGTGGTTGTTAACGGCAACCCGAGGTGACTCGCGGGACAGTGCCACAGAAAACAAACCGCCGGCGCATGCCGGTAAGGGTGAAACGGTGCGGTAAGAGCGCACCAGCGGCGCGGGTGACCGCGTCGGCTAGGTAAACCCCACCCGGAGCAAGGTCGAAGCCCGCACCGATCGGTGCGGGTGCGCGGGTGTCGGAGGGCTGCTCGCCCGAGCCCGCGGGTGGACTGCTCGAGGTACCCGGCGACGGTGTGCCCAGATGGATGGCCGCCCCCGCTTCGGCGGGACAGGATCCGGCTTATCGGCCGACTCGTTCGCACCCGCGGTGCCGATATCGCCTTCGCTGGGCCAGGGGTCGGTCGAGCCAGTGGGGCACTCGGCCTGGCGGCCCCCGTCTGCGGCCTCTACTTCCGTCGTGACAAGCGGGGAGCCGCGCACATTCCGCTAGTCGCGATAGCCTTTGGGGGAAAGCAACAGGGGGTAAGGGAATATGATGATGCGACGAATTGCTGCGGCCGCTCTCGTCGGCAGCAGTGCGGCAGGTGGTGCGCTTGCGACGGCACCGGCGGCGCAGGCGCACATACCGTCGGGCAACTACACGTACACCGCGCACACCAAATCCGGATCTGACGACTATCCCGCATCCATCCAGGGCCGGGTCATCAGGATCTTCTTCGCCAAGGGCGACACCCAGTTCGGTCGGCTGCGGATGGTGCGCGACGGAGCCGATCTCCCCGGTCCCCACGGCATCATCAAATTCCGGCGCATCAGCCCCGGGGTGTTCACCGGCCCTGGGTACACCTTCGGCGCGTACATGGGCCGATATACCTTGACCCGACGATAGGAGCCCGGCGCCGCCCGAGCGCGGCTCCGATGCGCGCGGGCCGTCGGATCGTTGATTGACCCCGTCGTTGCGCGGCATCGCCGCTGGTGATTCGCTGCTTCGGACGGACTCGCCGCGCCCCCGTGTCGGCATCCGGTTAGGCTGACAACACGCGTGCTACCCTCGGCCGGTTGCTGAGGGCGCGCACGCCCGCTCGGATTGGGGTAAAGGTGAATAGGACGATCAAGGCGGCCGCAGTGGCGATTGCCGCCACTCTGGCAGTGATGACGGGATCCGGGCCCGCCGCGGCCGATCCGGTCGCAGTGAACGACCGGGTCAGCAAGGCGCTGGTCTTCCTCCTCGTCAAGTTCACCGGACAGGTGCAGATTCCGTTCACCTCGGGCCTCAAGTGGTCCGACGACGTGTCGGCCGCGTCGATGTGCACCGGCTACATCGTCGACCCCACCGGCTTCATCGCCACTGCGGGCCACTGCGTGAACGCCGAGGGTGACAACCTCAAGAACGAGATGCGCAAGCAGGCGGTGATCGCTCTCGCCAAGGCACAGGGGCGCGACACGGCTTGGGCCACGAACATCTACCAGCAGGCGATCCGCCAGGCGTGGGCCGTGCGCGGCGAGGGCGGCGACGGGGAGAATCCCACGGTGGCGGTCCGCACCAAGCAGTCGTCGGGACCGAGCCAGGTGATCCGCGAGTGGACGACGCTGCAGGTCGTCAACGCCCAGGCCTTCCGCGACGGTGACAACGCGATCCTGAAGATGAACTCGGCCCCGGGACCGCTGACCGCGCTGCCCATCGCCAAGGCGGCGCCCAAGACCGGTGAGTCCATCACCAGCGTCGGGTTCCCCGCGCAGGTCGCACGCGTCAGCGATGACGTGACGCTGCCGCAGCCGTCGTTCAAGACCGGTACCGTCTCCTCGCGCCAGCAGAATTCGAGTGGCGTCTCCCAGACCGAGGTGTCGGCGACCCTGGGCAAGGGGATGTCGGGCGGGCCGACGATCAATGCCGCCGGCGAGGTCGTCGGCACGAATTCGATGAAGACGGTGTCGCAGGACGAGACCTCGGAGTTCGGGTTCATCACAGACAACGTGGCCCTGCGCCTGTACCTGCAGAGCAACGGGGTGAGCCTGGTCAGTGCCCAGGAGTCGTCCTCGGGTCTGAACATGTGGGTGTGGCTCGGCCCGCTGGTCGCGGTGGTCCTGATCCTGCTGCTCCTCGCGCTGATCCTGGGATTGCGCCGCAAGCCCAAGGCCGGACCGCCGCCGTTCTACCCCGGTGGCCCGGGAGCACCGGGACAGCAACCGTTCGGCGCCCTGCCCGCCGCCACACCGTCGGCGCCCGGCCAGTTCGGTGCTCCTGCACCCGGCCAGTTCGGTGCTCCTGCACCCGGCCAGTTCGGTGCTCCTGCACCCGGCCAGTTCGGTGGGCCTGCGCAGCCTCCCGCGAATCCGAGCTTCGGAGGACCGGCCGGATCACCCTTCGGCCAGCCCGGATCCTTCCCCCCGGCGGGACCGCGGCCAGGGGTTCCGGGACCGTTCTGACGCGGGTCTGTACTTCCCCTCCGGGAAGTTCTGACCAGTATTTCCGGGACCCCCCTCACGGCTGCCCGCTCGGCTACTCTGAAGGTGTCCGAAGTCACAGTCGGCGGTGCCGACTCCAGCGGGAGACGGTGAATCGGTGAATCGTACGGTCAGTAGCGCGGCAGGCGTCATTGCAGTCTTGATGGCACTGGTGTCTGGGGCGGGCATTGCCGCCGCAGATCCGGTGTCGGTGAACGAGCGGGTCGGCAAGGCCTTGGTCTTCATGCAGATGGTGATCACCGGTCAGGTGCAGATCCCCTTCACCGCGGGTGCGAAGTGGTCCGACGACATCCAGGTGGGCGGTACCTGTACGGGCTACGTCGTCGACAAGACGGGGTTCATCGCCACGGCCGGCCACTGCGTCTACACCGCCGACGATGCGACCAAGAACGCGATCCGCCAAAAGGCGGTGGAGACGCTGGCCGCAACCCAACAGCGCGACTCCGCATGGGCGCAGACGATCTACACGCGGGCGGTGACCGAGGCGTGGCCCATCCGCGGTGCCGGCGGCGACGGCGAGAAGCCGTCGGTCGCAGTACGGGTCAAGCAGCCCAGCGGACCCAACCAGGTGATCAAGGAGTGGACGACGGTCCAGGTGATCAGCGCCCAGGCGTTCAAGGACGGCGACAACGCCCTCCTCAAGATGAACTCGGTTCCCGGTGAGCTCACCGCGTTGCCGATCTCGGCGGTTGCGCCGAAGGCGGGCGAGGCCATCACGAGTGTGGGCTTCCCCGGCCAGGTGCGGCGGGTTAGCGATGACATGACGCTGCCGCAGCCGTCGTTCAAGACCGGTACCGTCTCGTCGCGCCAGCAGAACCCCAGTGGTGTCGCGCAGACCGAGGTGTCGGCGACAATCGGCAAGGGGATGTCGGGCGGGCCGACGATCAATGCCGCAGGCGAAGTGATCGGCACGAATTCGATGAAGACGGTCTCGCGGGATGAGACCTCGGAGTTCGGATTCATCACCGACAACCTCGCACTGCGCCAGTACCTGCAGAGCCAGGGCGTCACCCTCGTCAGTGCTGCGCCGGCGTCGTCGGGATTGAACATGTGGCTGTGGCTCGGCCCGCTGATCGGGCTCGGCGTGCTGGGACTGCTCGGTGCCGTGCTCCTCGGCGCCAAGCGCAAGTCGCCGAAGCAACCTGCCTACTCCTATGCGGGCGCGCCGGGCGCGTACCCGCCCCAACCTGGGATGCCTCAACCGGGGGTGCCCCAGTCGGGCCCCGGTCCGTCGCCATTCGGCGGACCGCCGCCGACGGGCTCGACCGGCGGGAGCCCGTTCATGCCCCCGCCCCCGCCGCCGGGCTAGCGCCGGGCGAAGCCGTCGGTGGCGGCGATCAACGCGTCGAGGATGCCGGGCTCGAAGGATGCGTGCCCGGCATCGTCGACGATGGTGAGTGCGGCTCCGGGCCATGCCCGGTGCAGGTCCCATGCGCTGCGCATCGGACAGACGACGTCGTATCGCCCCTGAACGATGACCGCCGGGATGTCGGCGATCGTGTCGATGTCGTCGAGCAACTGGCCGTCGCGCAGGAAGCCGCCGTGGAAGAAGTAGTGGTTCTCGATGGAGGCGAAGGCGACGGCGAAGCGGTCATCGTCATCGTCCTCTCCTGCCGGCTGGGGGAGCAGGTGACTGGTGGCGGACTCCCACGCGGTCCAGGCCCGGGCCGCCGACCGAGCGTGCTCGGCGTCGGGGCCGGTGAGGATGCGGTGGTAGGCGGCCACCAGGTCGCCGTCGCGCTCGGCGAGGGGAATCGGTGCCAGGTAGTCCTCCCACAAGTCGGGGAAGAGGTTGGCGGCCGGGCCGTTGTAATACCAGTCGATCTCACTGCGGCGCAGCAGGAAGATTCCACGCAGCACGAGTTCGGTCACGCGCCGTGGGTGGGCCTGGGCATAGGCCAGCCCCAGCGTCGAGCCCCAGGATCCGCCGAACACCTGCCATCGGTCGATGCCCAGGTGCTCGCGCAGCGCCTCCATGTCGGCGATCAGGTGTGACGTGGTGTTGACCGAGAGATCAGCGCCGTCGGCGACGTGGGGCTGCGAGCGCCCGCAGCCGCGCTGGTCGAACAGCACGATCCGGTAGGCGGCCGGGTCGAAGAAGCGGCGCTGCTTGCCCGAGGTGCCGCCGCCGGGGCCGCCGTGGACGAAGACGACGGGTTTTCCGCCGGGGTTGCCGCTGACCTCCCAGTAGAGCTGCTGGCCGTCGCCGACGTCGAGGTGGCCGTGGGCGTGGGGTTCGATCTCGGGATAGAGCTGGCGCATGCGCTCAGACTAGGGCGCCGTAAGGAGGCTGGCCCAACACCGTCCGGTGGCGGTCCGGTTGCGTCAGAATCGGTGCATGGCAGCGCGAGACGAACGAATGGGCCCCTTCGACGCGGTTCTCTACGGCATCGAGGGTGATCCGTTGCTGCGCTCGGGCATCATCGCGTTCGTCCTGCTCGACGCACCACCGGATCGGGACCGGATCGCCGAACGAGTCGAGCGGCTGACGAGGGTGTTCCCGCGCTTGCGCGAGCGCGCGGTCGGGAATCCGTTGTCGCCCGCACCGCCCCGCTGGGAGACCGACCCGAACTTTGATCTGGGCTACCACATCCGTTGGCGACGGCTGCCCGGCACGGCGATCGACGACATGCCCGCAGCCTTGGCCTACGCGGCCCGGATGGGTGATCAGGATTTCGACCGGTCACGTCCGTTGTGGGAGATCGCGATGCTCACCGACCTGGCCGGTGGTCGGGCGGCAATGATCTTCAAGATTCATCACAGCGTCGCCGACGGGATGGGAGGCATCGCCATGAGTGCCTCGCTGTTCGACCTCGCTGCAGACCCCGGCGAACTCGGGCCACTCCCGCCAGCCCCGATGCCCCGGCCGGCCGGCCTGCTCAATCGTCTCGTGCAGGCCACGGCCTTCGAAGCCGGTGCGGTGCAGGAGACGGCGGTCGGTGCCGCCCGGGCGTACCTCCGGGCAGTGCGGTCGATGCTCACCAGCCCGATCGATACGGCGACGTCGGGGGCGCGCACGGCGGTGGCCTTCGGCGCAATGGTCACCCCGCAGGGTCGGCCCAAGTCAGAGTGGATGAGCGGTCGCTCGATGACTTGCGCCTTCAACATCGTCGAGGTGCCCCTCGAGCCGTTGATCCGGGCGGCGCGGGCCGCGGGTGTCACGCTCAACATCGTCTTCGTGGCTGCGGTCGCCGACGCCGTCGGCACCTACCACCGGCGCAACGGACACGATCTCGCGGAGTTCCGGATCAACATGCCGGTCAACCAGCGCACACCCGACGACGCCGCGACCGGGAATCACTGGGTTCCGGCGCGATTCGTCCTGCCGACCGGCGAGATCGACGCCACGGACCGACTCGCCCAATTGTCCGGGTTGATCGAGGACGCGCGACTCGACCCGGCGCTCAACCTGTCCGAGGCCTTGTACAAGGCCATGGCAGTGCTCCCTGCTGCAGTGACCGAGCGACTCGCCGGTGCGTTGATGAAGGGGGTCGACGTCGCCGCGACCAACGTCCCCGGCCCGCCGATTCCGGTGTACCTGGGCGGGGCCAAAGTGCTGGCGATGGTCCCGTTCGCGCCCAAAGCGGGCGCGGCGATCAACATCGGCCTGCTGACCTACGACGGAACCGCACTGCTGGGCATCAACTCCGACCCGGCCGCGGTTCCGGACTCGGACGAATTCGCCGCCTGCCTGCGGGAGGCATTCGCGAAGTACGTGTCCTGAGCTACGGCGGTCCGCCCGGTCAGTAGCTGTGCTCGGGGCCGGGGAAGGCGCCGCGGGCGACCTCGTCGGCGTATGTGGCGGCTGCATCGCGCAACTCGTCGCCGATGTTGGCGAAGCGCTTGACGAACTTGGCGGTCTTGCCGCTCGTCAGCCCGGCCATGTCCTGCCACACGAGCACTTGGGCGTCGGTCTCGTTGCCGGCACCGATACCGACCGTCGGAATCGTGAGCTTGCGCGTGATCTGCGCGGCCAACTCGGCCGGGACCATCTCCATGACAACGGCGAATGCACCCGCCTCCTGCACGGCGATCGCGTCGGCGATCAGCTGGTCGGCGCCGTCACCGCGGCCCTGCACCCGGTAGCCGCCGAGGCCGTTGACGCTTTGCGGGGTGAAGCCGATGTGCGCCATCACCGGGATGCCGGCGCCGCTGAGCGTGGCGATCTGGGCGGCGACGCGCTCGCCCCCCTCGAGTTTGACCGCGTGCGCACCGGTTTCCTTGAAGTAGCGCACCGACGACTCGAGGGCCTGCTGCGGACCGGCTTCGTAAGAGCCGAACGGCAGGTCCGCCACGACGAGCGCGTGCGGAGCGCCGCGGACGACCGCGCGCACCAGGGGGATCATCTCGTCGAGGGTCACCGGGATCGTCGTGTCGTAGCCGTAGACGGTGTTGGCGCCGGAATCCCCGACCAGCAGGACCGGGATGCCGGCCTCGTCGAAACGTGCCGCGGTGGAGTAGTCGTAGCAGGTGAGCATCGCCCAGCGGTGGCCGTCGGCCTTCATCTGCGCCAGGTGATGGGTCCGGGTGGCGCGGCGGGGGGAATCGCCGGCCGAGCCGTACACGGGTGCGTCGGACATGGTGTCTCTTTTCTGCCTCGAGTCCCTCATCGGGTACCCGGGTTCGTGTTGGACAGGGTCGATTCTCCCACCGAGTCGGCGGCGGGCCAATGGATCCGATGGTGGGCTTGGTCACATCTGGCAAGCGGCCGATCGTGCGCGGTGGTGGTGCTGACTTCGGACACGCCGGGATCGGGGACCGCGAAGTTACACGGATTTAACAGCATGCTTCTAGGCTCGGCGGATATGGACCGCCAAAAGGAATTCGTGCTGCGGACGCTGGAAGAGCGTGACATTCGATTCGTGCGCCTGTGGTTCACCGACGTGCTCGGCTACCTCAAGTCGGTGGCGATCGCGCCAGCCGAACTCGAGGGCGCCTTCGAGGAGGGGATCGGCTTCGACGGCTCGGCGATCGAGGGGTTCTCCCGGGTCTCGGAAGCCGACACGGTGGCCCGTCCGGACCCGTCGACGTTCCAGGTCCTGCCCTGGACGACATCGGCCGGAAGGCACCATTCTGCGCGGATGTTCTGCGACGTGGTGATGCCCGACGGCACCCCGTCGTGGGCGGACTCACGCCAGGTGCTGCGCCGGCAGATGAACAAGGCGGCTGAGAAGGGGTTCAGCTGCTACGTGCACCCGGAGATCGAGTTCTTCCTGCTGAAGAATGCGCCGATCGACGGCACGGAGCCGGAGCCGGCCGACCGAGGCGGCTACTTCGACCAGACCGTGCACAATGCGGCGCCGAACTTCCGTCGGCACGCCATCGATGCCCTGGAGTCGATGGGGATCTCGGTGGAGTTCTCCCACCACGAGGGCGCGCCCGGGCAGCAGGAGATCGACCTGCGCTACGCCGACGCGCTGTCGATGGCCGACAACGTGATGACCTTCCGGTACCTCATCAAGGAAGTCGCGATCAACGAGGGCGTCACCGCGACGTTCATGCCCAAGCCGTTCACCGACTACGCCGGGTCGGCGATGCACACCCACATGAGTCTGTTCGAGGGCGAGGAGAACGCGTTCCACGATCCCGACGACCCGTTGCAGCTGTCGGCGGTCGGCAAGCAGTTCGTCGCCGGAATCCTGCACCACGCCAGTGAGTTGAGCGCGGTCACCAACCAGTGGGTGAACTCCTACAAGCGCCTCATCCACGGCGGCGAAGCGCCGACGGCGGCGACCTGGGGCCGGGCCAACCGCTCGGCACTGGTTCGCTTGCCCCTGTACACGCCGAACAAGGGGTCGTCGCGGCGCGTCGAGGTCCGCAGCCCGGATTCGGCGTGCAACCCCTATCTGACGTTCGCGGTGCTGATGGCCGCCGGGCTCAAGGGGATCGCCGAGGGCTACGAGTTGCCCGAGGAGGCCGAGGACGACGTGTGGGCACTGACGCCGGGGGAACGCCGAGCGATGGGCTACCGGGAGCTGCCCGGCAGCCTCGCGGATGCGCTGCACGAGATGGAGCGCTCCGAGCTCGTCGCCGAAGCGCTCGGCGAGCACGTCTTCGACTACTTCCTGCGCAACAAGTGGGCGGAGTGGACCGCGTACCGCAGCCACGTGACGCCCTTCGAGCTGCGCAACTACCTGCCGCTGTAGGCGTCCATGCGTCGGGCATCAGTACCCAGCACCGGGCGGCTCGGGCTGCTTGATCCCGCGGCGGCGGCGAATCTGGCGCTGCTCGGGTGGGACACCGCCGAGCGCGTCGACGTCGCTTGGGCGCTGTCGCGCGCACCGGACGCGGATCTGGCGCTCAAAGCGCTGGTCCGGCTGAGGGAGGCGGTGCGCGAGGATGGCGGCCAGTGGGCCGACGTCGATCGCCTCATCGTCGAGGACACCGGCTTCCGCGGTCGGCTGTTCGGTGTCCTCGGCGCCTCCGACGCGCTCGGCGACCACCTGGTCGCCACCCCTGCGTCGTGGCGGTTGTTGACCGCCGCCGGACTGCCCACGGGCGAACAGTTGCGCGCCGCGATGCTGGCGGCGGTCGACGCCCACCCGGATGCGTCGGCCGGTACCGACGACCTGGTGTTCCGTGCCGCGCTGACCGGGCCCGACGCGGTGAACGCGCTGCGCCGCGCCTATCGGGACCAGGTGCTCGTCATCGCGGCGCACGACGTGGCGGCCACCGTCCAGGACGAGCCGTACGTCTCCATGCCCGCGGTGGGCGCGCTGCTGTCAGACCTGGCCGATGCCGCCTTGACCGCGGCGCTGGGGGTGGCCATCGCGCAGGTGTGCGGGCCGGACCCGCTCACGACGCGTCTGGCGGTGATAGCGATGGGCAAATGCGGTGCGCGCGAGCTCAACTACGTTTCCGACGTCGACGTCGTCTTCGTTGCGGAGCCGGCCGACTCTGTGTCGGCCCGGATAGCCGGCGAATTCATGCGTATCGGCTCGGCGGCCTTCTTCGAGGTCGACGCGGCGCTGCGCCCCGAAGGCAAGGCGGGTGCACTGACCCGCACCCTTGACAGCCATCTCGCCTACTACCAACGGTGGGCCAAGACCTGGGAGTTCCAGGCGCTGCTCAAGGCCCGCGCGATGTGCGGCGACATGGGCCTGGCGCGTGATTACATCGACGCGGTCACGCCGCTGGTCTGGACAGCGGCCGAGCGGGACGACTTCGTCGTCGATGTGCAGGCGATGCGCCGCCGGGTGGAGTCGCTGGTCCCGGCGGGCCTGCGGGAGCGGAATCTGAAGCTCGGCAGCGGGAGCCTCCGCGATGTCGAGTTCGCCGTCCAACTGCTGCAGATGGTCCACGGCCGCGTCGACGAGTCCCTGCGGGTGCGCGCGACGGTCGACGCGTTGGCCGCACTCACCGCCGGCGGCTACGTCGGCCGCGACGACGGCGCGAATCTGTCGGCCTCCTACCAGTTCATGCGCTTACTCGAACATCGGCTGCAACTGCAGCGCCTGGCGCGCACCCACGTGCTGCCGGACCCCGACGACGAGGCCGCGATGCGGTGGTTGGCGCGCTCGGCACACATCCGGCCCGCTGGGGATCTCGACGCCGCAGGGGTGTTGCGCGCCGATCTGCGCGCCCAGCGCACTCGCATCCGGCTGCTGCACGAGAAGCTGTTCTACCGGCCGCTGCTGGAGTCGGTGACGCGATTCGAGGCCGATGAACTGACCCTGTCCAGCGAGTCCGCGCAGCGCCGACTCGCCGCGCTCGGCTACGCCAAGCCCGAGCGTGCTCTGGGACATATCCGCGCCCTCGCCTCGACCGCGGGTCGCCGCGGCCAAATCCAATTGCTGATCCTGCCGTCCCTGCTGGAGTGGATCAGCCGCACCCCGGATCCCGATGCCGGGCTGCTCAACTATCGGCGCCTGTGTGAGGAACTCGTCGATGCCGAGTGGTTCCTGCGGCTGCTGCGCGACGACGGCGTGGTCGCGCAGCGGCTCATGCACGTGTTGGGGACCTCCGCCTACATCGCCGAGCTGCTGATGCGCGCCCCCGAGGTCATCAAGCTCTACAGCGATGATGCCGACGGGCCGAAGCTGATCGGCATCAATCCCGACGACGTCGCGAAGGGACTCGTCGCGTCGACCGTTCGCCGCACCGACCTCAAGCAGGCCGTGTCGGTGGCGCGCGGCCATCGGCGCGCCGAGTTGGCCCGGATCGCCTCGGCTGATGTGCTGGGAATGCTCGACGTGCCGCAGGTCTGTGCGGCACTGTCGTCGGTGTGGGCCGCGGTCCTCAATGCCGCGCTGCAGGTGGTCATCGCCGGGTCTATGGCACCGGGGCAGGAGCCGCCGGCGCGGATCGCGGTCATCGGCATGGGCCGGCTCGGTGGCGGGGAACTCGGCTACGGCTCCGACGCCGACGTGATCTTCGTGTGCGACCCTCACGACGGTGCCGGGGAGACGGCGGCGCTTCGGTGGGCGCAGACGGTCGCGGAGAACGTTCGGACAATGCTGGGCACGCCCAGTGCTGATCCGCCGCTCGAGGTTGACATCGATCTGCGCCCGGAGGGCCGAAACGGCCCGGTGGTGCGGACCCTCGCCTCCTATCGGGCCTATTACGACCAGTGGGCCCAGCCCTGGGAGATCCAGGCGCTGTTGCGGGCGCACCAGGTGGCCGGTGACGAGGGTCTGGGCATCGACTTCCTGCACATGGCCGATCGGATCCGCTACCCGGAGGGCGGGGTGTCGGCGGAGGCGGTCCGCGAGATCCGCCGGATCAAGGCCCGGGTCGACGCAGAGCGCCTGCCGCGGGGCGCGGACCCGGCGCTGCACACCAAACTCGGGCGCGGCGGCCTCGCCGACGTCGAATGGACGGTTCAGCTGGTGCAGTTGCGCCACGCGCACGACCATCCGGCGCTGCACAACACCTCGACGCTGGAGTCGCTCGACGTGATTGCCGCCGATGGCTTGCTGCCCGAGCAGCAGGTCGATCTGCTGCGCGACGCGTGGCTGACCGCGACCAAGGCGCGCAACGCGCTGGTGTTGGTGCGCGGAAAGCCGGTCGACGAGTTGCCCGGGCCGGGGGCCGCCCTGAGGGCGGTCGCCTTCGCGGCGGGGTGGCCGGCGGATGAGGCGGGGGAGTTCCTCGAGCACTACCTGCGCGTCACGCGCCGGGCGAAAGCGGTCGTGACCGAGGTCTTCGGGGCCTGAGCGATAGGGTGGCCGGGTGATGGGCAAGGCGTTCCGCGTCGGCGGGCTGGTCGTCGGGGCGGTGCTGCTCGCGGCCGGTGCGCTCGCTCTTGGATTGCACTACTACCCCTCGACGGGGAATCTGACGATCTATCCGACCAGCGCCGTCCCGCTGGCGGTCCTGGGCACCTGCGCCGCGGTCCTGGTGTTCGCGAGTATGCGCAGTTGGGTGCTGGCTGCGGTGTCGGTGGTTGTCGCCGGGGGCCTGTTGGTCACCCAGTTGCCGTTGTGGCGCGCCGCCCCGGTGCCGGCAGCCGATGCCCCGACGATCACCGTGGTCTCGTCGAACCTGCTGATGGGGGCCGCCGACATCGGCGGGCTGGCGCGGATCATCGCGGAGGCGAACCCCGACATCCTCAGCCTGCAGGAGGTCACCCCGCAGGCCTGGCGCCGGGTGCAGGCGTCACCGATCGCGGTGGCCCTGCCCAATGCCTTCGCCGTCCCGGGGCCCGGCTCTTCGGGAACCGCGCTGCTGACCCGTGGGCCGCAGCGCGATCCGCAGCGGCTGGCGGGGATGGTGCTGCACAACCTCTCGACCCAGACCGATCTGCCGGGTGCCGCGGGGACCCGGGTGCTGGCCGTGCACTCCGGTGCCCCGGTACCGGGCGCGGGCTACGGCGAGTTGGCGGTGAAGGACACCGGAGTGCTGCGGAGGCACCTGCAGGAGCTGCCGCGGGTCCGGGTGATCGCCGTGGGAGACTTCAACGCCACCTGGGACCACGAGCACTATCGCGAACTGTTGACAGGTGGGATCGAAGATGCGACCGATCAGTCGGGCGCCGGCTGGTTGCCGACCTATCCGACCGACCGGATCGGCGCGCGGCCGCTGGTGGCGATCGACCACGTCATCAGTCGTGGTTTCGTCGCCACCAGCATGCGGACCCTCACTCTGGCCGGGGCAGATCACCGGGTCCTGCTCGTCCGCCTGGTTCCACGCTGAGCATCGATCCTCGCGTGGTGTGCCCCACGTCTTAGGGTTGCCTCATGGGATGGGCGGTACCATGGCCGCCATGACGACTGCGATGACCCGGCCGACCTCCGAGGTGCTGCGCGAGGCCACGGCCCGTGCCCACGAGGACGCAGAGCACTCGGCATTCGTCGAGGACCTGATGGGCGGGCGGCTCGACGTCGACGCCTACGTCGCCATGGCCGGGCAGTTGCTGTTCGTCTACCGCGCGCTCGAGGAGGTCGGCAGCGGCCTCGCGGCCGATCCGGTGGCCGCCGCGGTCCTCGACGACCGGCTGACGCGGGCACCGTCGCTGGAGTCCGACCTCGTTGCGCTGGGCGTTGATCCGGAGGCACTGACCATGCTGCCGGTCACCGCCGACTACGTGGCCGCGATCACCGCCTCGGCCGCTGATCCGGTCCGTTTCCTCGCCCACCACTACACGCGGTACCTCGGCGACCTGTCCGGAGGCCAGGTCATCGCCAGCCGGATGCGCAACCATTACGGGGTGCCGGCGGAGGCGTTGTCGTTGTACCGGTTCGACGGGATCGACAAGCTCAAGCGCTACAAGGATGCCTACCGCACGCGCATCGACGCCCTCGGCTTGGACGTCGGCGAGGTGGATCGCCTGAGTACCGAGGCGGTTCGCGCGTTCAGGTTCAATCAAGCGCTGTTCGCCGCGCTGGAAGCGCGCTAGGCCTATTCGCTGCCGTCGGTGGGCTCGATGCGGCGGATCTGCAAGACGAAGATCAGCGGGTCGTCGGCGCGGATTCCCGCATCGGCCTGTCCGCCCATCGGGCCGTAGCCGTCGGTAGGGGTCATTGCGACGGCGACTGAGGCGCCGGCCTTTTGACCGACGATGGCCTTCTGGAAGCCGGGGACGACGTTGGTCAGCGGGAAGGAGGCGGGTGTGCCGCGTTCGTAGGCGCTGTCGAATACCTTGCCGTCGCGCGCGTTGACGCCGGTGTAGCAGACCGACACCATGTCGGACACCGCGATGACCTTGTCGCCCGTGCCCTCGCGCAGCGTGTGGATCTTGGTCTGCGACAACGAGAACGGGGTCTGCACCGTCACACCGGGGGCGTGGGTGGCGGTGGGGGCGACGACCTTGATCGATCCCGTCGTTCCGTCGAAGGTCCAGTCGGCCTTGGCGCCGGCGGGAGCGGCCGCCGACGGGCAGGAGCCGGCTTCCGGCGCGGCATCGTCCTTGGCGCCCTTGTCCTTGGACCCGCAACCGGCCAGGACGAGGAGGGTGGCGACGGCGAGTGCGGGGATCAGGGCAGCGGTACGCATGCGGCCCAACCTAGCAGAGGGTGGGCCGGACGCGTTCCCGGGATCAAAAGCGACGGCGGCCCGCCCGGAAGTCTTCCGGGCGGGCCGCTGGTGGATTTCGATCGTCAGCAGTCGTAGTAGAGCTGGAATTCGTACGGGTGCGGACGGATCTGCGTCGGCAGGATCTCGTCGGTGCGCTTGATGCGGATCCACGTCTCGATGAGGTCCTCGGTGAAGACCCCGCCGGCGGTGAGGTACTCGTGGTCCTCCTCGAGGCGGTCGATGACGGCGGCGAGCGAGGTCGGCGCCTGCGGGATCGACTTGGCCTCTTCGGGCGGAAGCTCGTAGAGGTCCTTGTCGACCGGCTCGTGCGGCTCGATCTTGTTCTTGATGCCGTCGAGGCCGGCCATCATCATCGCCGCGAACGCCAGGTACGGGTTGCCCGAGCTGTCCGGGCAGCGGAACTCCAGGCGCTTGGCCTTGGGGTTGTTGCCGGTGATCGGGATGCGGACGCAGGCGCTGCGGTTGCGCTGGCTGTAGACCAGGTTGATCGGAGCCTCATAGCCGGGCACCAGGCGCTTGTAGGAGTTGACGGTCGGGTTGGTGAACGCCAGCAGCGACGGGGCGTGGTGCAGGATGCCGCCGATGTAGTAGCGGGCCAGATCCGACAGACCGGCGTAGCCCGACTCGTCGTGGAACAACGGCTTGCCGTCCTTCCACAGCGACTGGTGGGCGTGCATGCCCGACCCGTTGTCACCGAAGAGCGGCTTGGGCATGAAGGTGACCGACTTGCCGTTCTGCCACCCGGTGTTCTTGATGATGTACTTGAACAGCTGGACGTCATCGGCCGCGTGCAGCAGCGTGTTGAACTTGTAGTTGATCTCGGCCTGTCCGGCGGTGCCCACCTCGTGGTGGCCGCGCTCGAGGGTGAAGCCGGAGTTGATCAGGTTCGTCGACATCTCGTCGCGCAGGTCCACATAGTGGTCATACGGCGCGACGGGGAAGTAGCCGCCCTTCGGGCGGACCTTGTAGCCGAGGTTGGGGCTGCCGTCGGGGTCGGTGGGCGAGCTCGCGTTCCACCAGCCGGACTCAGACTCGATCTCGTAGAAGGTGCCGTTCATCTCCGAGCCGTAGGACACCGAGTCGAAGATGTAGAACTCGGCCTCGGCCCCGAAGAAGCAGGTGTCGGCGATGCCGGTGGAGGCCAGGTAGTCCTCGGCTTTACGGGCGACATTGCGCGGGTCGCGGCTGTAGGCCTCCCGTGTGAAGGGGTCGTGGACGAAGAAGCTGAGGTTCATCGTCTTGGCCTTGCGGAACGGGTCGATGCGGGCAGTCGCCGGATCCGGCAACAGCATCATGTCCGACTCGTCGATCGATTGGAATCCGCGCACCGACGACCCGTCGAAGGCGAGGCCGTCTTCGAAGACCGACTCGTCGAACGCCGACGCCGGGATCGAGAAGTGTTGCATCACACCGGGCAGGTCGCAGAAGCGGATGTCGACGTACTCGACGCCCTCCTTCTTGATGCCCTCCAGAATTTCTTCTTTGCTCGTATACACCGTCCGGTGACTCCTTCACTTGTGACTACCAAACTGATCTGGCGGCTGGTCCGCCAGGGGCCTGGCATGCCGTTGACGCTAGGGAGGACAGGTTGCCCTCCGGTCAAACTCGTGTTTCCCCCGTGTAAACCAACGCACGGCGCTGTGCGGCCCGGGGAGAGGCCCGCCCCCAACTATCGCAAACGGGGGGTTGGTCGCTGGGGTGAACCGCCGAATGGGCCTAGGCGTCCCGGCACCTAGGATGGACACATGGGACAGCAGTCGGGACGACGTGCCGCAGGGTCGTGGCTTTCGGGGCCGCGGCTCGACGACGTAGCCACCAAGGACAATGAATATCCAGGTCAGGACCTGGGTCTGCCCGCGGACGGGCCGGGCAGCCTGGCAGGTGGCTGGCGTCGCGTGATGGGTCTGTTGGTGGACTGGTTGGCGGCTTATGCGCTGGCTTTCGCCTTCGTAGCCGGCGAGCCTACCTTCGAGGCCAAGCTGAATGCGGTGGCATTCCCGCAGTTGGCGATCTGGTTCGTCGTCGGTGTGGGAACAGTCACACTGTTCGGGTTCACCCCCGGGCAGTTCGCGGTGGGCCTGCGTGTCATCCGGGTCGATCTTGGCGCCGACAACGGGCAGATGCGCGCAGCCGTCGGGATCGTGCGCGCACTGGTGCGGCAACTGCTGATCGTCGTGATCGTGCCGGCGCTGATCAACGACAACAACGGCCGCGCGCTGCACGACCGGGTCACGCAGACCGCGGTCGTGCGGAGCCGCTGAAGCCGCAGCCTGCGCGGCGGTTGCGGCGTTGGGGTGCGCTGGATTGGGGCGGCAGTGACGCCCGTGGCGTTCCGCGGAACGCATCGACCCGAGCGCGACCGTTGTCCCGGTGAGCCGGGCGGCGGGGCGCTAACGTACTGAAGGCGGGGGGCCGGATCGGCCCGGGTTCGGGGAATCACACGATCGCGGGGGCGCATGTGGGCACGGTTGCCGGGGTGTTCGAGATACGACTGGTGGGGGACGGCCGACAGCCGTGCCGGATCGAGGTCGCCGGGGTGGACTCGGCGGTGGCAGCTCTACCGCTGACAAAGCCCGTCGCGTGTCGATCGATCCGGGTACGCGAACAGGAGTTGCTTCCGCGGTTGCGCGGCGCGCAGGAATCCGTCGAGGTGCTCGCCGCACTTCGCGGAGCCGGTATCGACGGGCCCGACCCCACCGTCGTCGCCGCCGCCATCGGTGCCGCGACCAGCGCTGCGGAGATCGTCGCACTGGATGAGGGTCGGTTGCTCCCGGGCGCGGTGGCGGTGTTCTGTTCCGCGCGCGGGGACGTGGTGACGGTCCCGTCGATGGCGGCCGACGGCGGCCGCTGGCTCACCCTCGCGCCGGCGACGCCGCACCGGGTGGGTCTGGCCTGCGCCGACCTGTTTCAGCGCCGGCGTGCCGCGCGCTGAATGTTGCGGACCTTCGCGCCCTGGGGCATCGGCCCCTTGGGAAGCGCCGCGCCGCCCTTGCGGGTGCTCAGCGCTGCCAGTCGTGCCTCCAGGGCGTCGACCTGTTTGCCGTCGATGTTCTTGGGCAGCTTGTTCAGGTGCCTTTCGAGCTTGCCCAGTTCGATCTGGCCGTCGTCGTTGCCGACAAGCACCACATAGATCGGGGTGCTGCCGACGACCCGGGCGATCTTCTTCTTCTCCTGGTTGAGCAGGCCCTGCGCGCGATTCGGGTTTCCCTCGCCGACCAGGATCACGCCCGGCTTGCCGATGACGCGGTGCACCGCGTCGAGGTGGGTGGTGCCCACGACGGCCTGCTTGACCCGCCAGGTGCCGCGCATGTTGCTCAGCGCCCACCCGGCAGCCCCCGGCTGTCCTTCGGCCTTGGTGTATACCGTCTTCTGTACGCGCCGACCGAAGAGGATGAAGGCGCCGAGCAGTCCGGCCAGGATCCCGATCGGGAGCATGAACCACACCCGGTCGAGCCACAACCCGAAGCCGACCGCGATCCCCACAGCCAGCGCCAGCACCCCGACCATGTACGGGATGAGGCGCTTATCCTCCTTGCGCTGCATCTGGAATGCCTGCCAGAGCTGCGTGCGGCGCTCCTTGGAGGCTTGCTTGCGGGCTTTCTTGACGGCCTGTTTGGCCTCTTTGTCCGCGGTGTTCTTCGCCTTAGCCATGCGCATCAGTCTACGGTGCCGCCCGTGCCGGGATGGCGGTGGTCAGCGGGCCATGCGGGTAAGCACCGAGGAGGCTTCCTGAGTGGCGCTGCTGGCGTCGGCGAGGTGGGCCATCGCGGCCTCCAATGGACGGCCGTGTCGGGCCATCGCCGCAGCGTACAGCCGTCCCGCGCGGTAGGACGAGCGGACTAGCGGGCCGGCCATGACGCCGGCGAAACCCAGCTCGGTGGCGAACTGCGAGAGTTCGACGAACTCTTCGGGCCTGACCCAGCGTTCCACCGGGTGGTGGCGCGGTGAGGGCCGCAGGTATTGGGTGATGGTGATGATGTCGCAACCGGCGTCGTGGAGGTCGCGCAGCGCGGCTCGCACTTCGTCGAGGGTCTCGCCCAACCCCAGGATCAGGTTGGACTTGGTGACCAGGCCGAATGCCCGGGCCTGGGTCAAGACGTCGAGCGAACGCTCGTACCGGAATGCCGGGCGGATGCGCTTGAAGATGCGCGGCACCGTTTCCAGGTTGTGCGCGAGGACCTCGGGCCGGGACTCGAAGACCTCGGCGAGCAGGTCGTGTTTGGCGTGGAAGTCGGGGATCAGGTTCTCCACGCCGGTACCGGGGTTGAGCTGGTGGATCTGGCGCACCGTCTCCGCATAGAGCCACGCGCCCTCGTCGGGCAAGTCGTCGCGGGCGACGCCGGTGATCGTCGAGTAGCGCAAGCCCATCGCCTGCACCGATTCGGCGACGCGGCGGGGCTCGTCGCGATCGAGTTCGGTGGGCTTGCCGGTGTCGATCTGGCAGAAGTCGCAGCGCCGGGTGCATTGCTCGCCCCCGATGAGGAAGGTTGCCTCCCGGTCCTCCCAGCACTCGTAGATGTTGGGGCAGCCGGCCTCTTCGCAGACCGTGTGCAGGCCCTCGCGCTTGACCAGTCCCTTGAGCTCGGTGAACTCCGGCCCCATCGTCGCCCGGGTCTTGATCCAGGCGGGTTTGCGCTCGATGGGCGTCTGGGCGTTGCGCACCTCCAAGCGCAACAGCTTGCGGCCGTCGGGGCCGGAGTCGGGGGTGGGATTGGGGGATGTCTCGGGGGTGGGATTGGGGGATGTCACAGTGTCGATCCTTGGGGCAGCGGGCGTACGGCGGCGGGCAGGGGGGTGTCGAGGCAGTGGATGATCGCGGCGGCCACCTCGTCGCGCACGTCGTCGACGGTGATCTGGCAGCCGGTCTCGGCGGCCAGTGAGGTCACCCCGGCGTCGGGGATCCCGCACGGGACGATGGCGTCGAACGCACCGAGGTCGGGGTCGATGTTGAAGGCAAAGCCGTGCAGCGTGACGCCCCGGGCGACCCGGATGCCGATCTGCGCGATCTTGCGCTGACCGCCGGGAGCGGAGCGAGCGGGGTCGTTGCTGTCGAGCCAGACGCCGGAGCGTCCGGCGACGCGTCCGGCGGTGACGCCGTGCGCAGCGCAGACCCCGATCAGCGCCTCTTCCAGGCGCCGCACGTAGTCGACGACGTCGAGCGGCTCACCGAGGGCGATGATCGGGTAGCCGACGAGTTGTCCCGGGCCGTGCCAGGTGATCCGCCCGCCGCGGTCGACGGTGACGACCTCGGAGCCATCGGTGGGCAGGTCGGAGGGTTCGGTGCGCTTTCCCGCGGTGTACGTCGACGGGTGTTCGAGCAGCAGCAGGAGGTCGTGGTCCAGACTGCCGCAGGCCCGGTCCGCGGCGAGTGCATGCTGCTCGTCGTAGGCGGTGCGGTAGTCGACGGTGCCGCACCACCGCACCTCCACGGGGGTGCTGCTGCGGCGTGCGGATCCGGCGGCGCCCATCAGCGCGTCCAGCCCAGGGCGTCGACGACGGTCTCGTCGGTGAAAGTGAATCCGGCGCGGGTCAACACTTCGGGTGTAACGCGCGAGGAGCCCAAAATCATCTCCCGGGCCATATCGCCGCCCAGCAGGCGCAGGGCCGCCGCCGGTACGGGCAGGCGCGTCGGCCGGCCCAGGACTGCTCCGTAGGTGTGGATGAACTCCGCGAAGCGCACCGGGATGGGGGCGGTGAGGTTCGCCGGGCCGCTCACCGCGTCGGCGGTCAGCAGGAAGTCGATCGCCGCAACCTCGTCGCGCAGGGAGATCCACGACAGGAACTGGCGGCCATTGCCCATCCGTCCCCCGAGTCCGGCTTTCACCACCGGGCGGAGTCGGCCCAGCAGACCGCCGCGGGGCGCCAGCACCGGTCCCGTCCGCAGCAGGACGACGCGCGCCGAGTCGGTGGCGGGGGACGTCGCGGTCTCCCAATCGACAGTGAGGTCGGCGAGGAAGCCGGTGCCCGGGCCATCGGCCTCGGTGACCGTGCGATCGCCGGTGTCGCCGTAGAACCCGGTCGCGCTGGCGGAGACGAACACCGGGACGCCGGATCTGGCGACGGCCTCGGCGAGCACCTGCGTCGGGGTGATGCGCGAGTCGCGCAACTCCTGGCGGAACTGCCCGCTCCAGCGACGGTCGCCGATGCCGATGCCGCCGAGGGAGACGACGGCGCCCATGCCTTCGAGCGCCTCGTCGGGAACGCCGAATCCTTCTGGGTCCCAACTGAACTCATCGGGTTCGCGGGCTTCGCGGCGAACAAGGCGGAAGACATCGTGGCCGTGGGCCCGCAGCGCCGGGGCCACGGCCGACCCGATCAGCCCCGACGATCCGGCGAGCAGGACGCGCATGATCTGCTAAAGCCCGAGGTCGGCGGTGAACTCCCCGCCCTCCAGGCGCTTGCGGATGGTGGTGACGAAACGGCCGGCGTCAGCGCCGTCGATCAGGCGGTGGTCGTAGGTCAGCGGCAGATAGGCCATCGACCGCACGGCCAGGGACTCGGCGCCGTCCTCGTCGGTGATCACGACCGGGCGCTTGACGATCGCTCCGGTGCCCAGCATCGCCGCCTGCGGCGGGACCAGGATGGGCGTGTCGAACAGGGCGCCCTGGCTGCCGATGTTGGTGATGGTGAAGGTGCCGCCGGACAGTTCGTCGGGCTTGAGGCCGCCGGAGCGCGCCCGCGCGGCGAGGTCGGCGATCGCGCGGGCCAATCCGGCCAGCGAGAGGTCGTCGGCGTTCTGGATCACCGGCGAAAGCAGGCCCTGCTCGGTGTCCACGGCGATACCGAGGTGCACGCCGCCGTGGTAGGTGATCTCCTTGGCTGCATCGTTGTAGCTGGCGTTCACGTTCGGGTGGACCTTCAGGGCCTCGACGACTGCCTTGGCGAAGAACGGCAGGAAGGTGAGGTTGACGCCCTCGGCGGCCTTGAACGATTCTTTGGCGGCGGTCCGCAGGGCGGCCACCTTGGACATGTCGACTTCGTGGACCTGGGTGAGCTGGGCAGAGGTCTGCAGGGATTCCAGCGTCTTGGCTGCGGTGATCTGGCGGATTCGGTTGACCTTGGCGGTCGTGCCGCGCAGCGCGGCGAGCTCGGGGCGGACCTCCGGGGCAGCGGCCGCAGTCGGAGCGGCCGCTGCCGCGGCCGGTGCACTTGCGGCGGCGAGCACGTCTTGCTTGCGGATTCGCCCGCCTACACCGGTGCCGGTCACCGTCGAAAGGTCGACGTTGTTCTCCGCGGCGAGCTTGCGGACCAGCGGTGTGACGTACGGTCCGCTGTCGCCGGAGTCCGCGGGAGCGGCCGTCGCTGCCGGGGCCGCAGGCGCGGCAGGCGGTGCGGCCGGGGCCGCAGGCGCGGCGGGCGGTGCGGCCGGGGCGGCAGGCGCGGCGGGCGCGGCGGGCGGCGGGGTGGCGGCGACAGGTGCGGGGGTCGGTGCCGGAGCAGAGGCAGACGCGGGAGCGGGGGTCGGTGCGGCGCCTGCGCTGCCGATGACGGCGAGCCTGCCGCCTACCTCGACGACGTCGTCGGTGTTGGCGCTGATCTCGAGCAGTGTGCCGACGACCGGCGACGGGATCTCGGTGTCGACCTTGTCGGTGGACACCTCGACGAGCGGCTCGTCGACGGCGACGGCGTCGCCGACCCGCTTGAGCCAATTGGTGACGGTGCCCTCGGTGACCGACTCGCCGAGCGCGGGCATGAGAACCTCGGTGCCGGTGGCCCCGGCTGCGGGAGCCGCGGGTTCCGGCGCGGCAGGCTCGGCGGCCGCGACAGGTTCAGGGACGGCGACAGGTTCGGGGACGGCGGCGGGCTCGGGTGCTGTCGGCGCCGCGGGAGCTGCCTCACCGGCCTCGCCGATGACGGCCAACTCGCCGCCGACCTCGACGACGTCGTCCTCGGCGGCAACGATCTTCACCAGCACGCCGGCGATCGGCGACGGGATCTCCGTGTCGACCTTGTCGGTGGAGACTTCCAGCAGTGGCTCGTCGACCGCGACGGTGTCTCCCTCCGCCTTCAGCCACCGGGTCACGGTTCCTTCGGTGACGCTCTCACCCAATGCGGGCATCTGGACGGAGAAGGCCATTGCTGTTGACTCCTCGAAATAGTCGGTTGTGGCTGGTCGGGTGCGATTGGTGTGCGCCGGCCGGCGTGGGGCGGACGGGGATGATCGCCGCTTGGCCCCAACCCTACAGGCGAAGGGTCAGCCGGTCGCGGAGATGTCCTCGATGACCCGGATCAGAGTCCGCACCGGGACGCCGGTCGCGCCTTTGGGGGAGTAGCCCCACGCGCCGCCGGTGTTGAACGCCGGCCCGGCGATGTCGAGATGGGCCCACGGCTGGCCGGCCGGGACGAACTCTTTGAGGTAGATCGCGGCTGCGAGCATCCCGCCGTTGCGGTGCGGTGTCACATTCGCCATATCGGCGACCCGGGAGTCGAGGTCGGCCCGCAGTTCGGCCGGCATCGGCATCGCCCAGCCGTTCTCGCCGACCGCTCGGGACGCCTGCGCGACCCGGTCACGGAAGTCCCGGGTGCCCAACACGCCGGGGGTCCGGGTGCCCAGCGCCACCATTTGGGCGCCGGTCAGCGTGGCTGCGTCGATGAGGTAGTCCGGCTCGTCCTCGAGCGCGCGCACGATGGCGTCGGCGAGGATCAGGCGGCCTTCGGCATCGGTGTTGAGGACCTCGATCGTCGTGCCGCCGTATTGGGTCAGCACGTCGCCCGGGCGTTGGGCCGTGCTCGACGGCATGTTCTCCGCCATCGGGACCGTTGCCGTGACGCCGGCCGCGACGTCGAGCCGGGCGGCCGCGACCACTGCCGCGATGACGGCGGCGGCGCCGCCCATGTCCGAGGTCATCAGGTCCATGCCGGCCGCAGGCTTGATCGAGATCCCGCCGGTGTCGAAAGTGACGCCTTTGCCGACGAGCGCCACCGACTTCGCCTCTTTGCTGCCAGCATGGATGAGTCGGACGAGTCGCGGCTTGCGCGAGCTGCCCTTGCCGACACCGATGATCCCGCCGTAGCCCTGCTGCTCGAGCGCCGCGTCGTCGAGGACCTCGACACTCAAGCCGTAGCGCTTGCCCAGCGCTGCCGCGCGCGCCGCGAACTCCTCGGGGTACAGGTGGCTCGGCGGTGTGTTGACGAGGTCGCGGGCGATGGCGACCGAATCGGCGACGACCACCGCGTGGGCCAGGTCGGCTTTCGCCTCCGCATTCTTCGCCTCGACGAGCAGGTGGAATTTGGTCGGCACCGGTGCCTCGGCGGCCTTGTCCCGTGCCGCCTCTTCCTTCGGGTCCGACCGGAAGAGCTCGAAGCGGTAGGCGCCGAGGAAGAGGCCTTCGACGACGGGGCCGATCTCCAGCGTCGATAGGGTCGTGGCGACCGTCGGGTGACCGGCCAGCGCGCGGGCCGCGATCCCCGCTGCCTGGCGCAGCGACTCCGCGGCCGCGCTGTCGGCGTCGGTCTCACCAACGGGGGCTTCCTCGTCGTCGAGCGAGCCGAGCCCGACGGCGACCACGACGTCGACGCCCAACCCGGCCGGTGCCGGGAGTCTGGTGACCTCCCCGTGCTTGCCGGTGGCCCCGAGCGCGACGAGTCCGGCTTCGAGGGCTTCGGCGACAGCGTCGTCGACGATCCCATCGCCGACGACGAGGGCCGGCGCGTCATCTCCGCTGCGGTTGAGTCCGATCAGCAGTGCGGTGTCGGCCCGGGCGATCGAGGTGGCTAGTTCGAATTCCGGGCCGCGGACCCGGTCGGCGTTGTCAACGGTGCTCACGGCTTCCAACTCTGCCACAGATCGCGGGGTCGGTCCGGGCTACTCTTTTGCCCATGGCTGCGACTGACGACCTCCTCGACGGACCCTTGACCGAGCAGCACCGCGGGCTCGGTGCGACCTTCGCCGGGTTCGGCGGATGGAACATGCCGGTGTCGTACTCGGGCACCGTGGCCGAGCACACCGCGGTGCGGCGGGCGGTCGGGATCTTCGACGTCAGCCACCTTGGCAAGGCGTCGGTCCGCGGACCCGGGGCGGCCGACTTCTGCAACGCGGCGCTGAGCAACGACTTGCGCAAGATCGGGCCGGGCAAAGCGCAATACACGATGTGCTGCAACGAGGCCGGCGGCGTCGTCGACGACTTGATCGCCTACCTCGTCGCCGACGACGAGGTGTTCTTGGTGCCCAATGCCGCAAATACCGCCGCCGTCGTCGCCGCGCTGCGCGCGACCGCGCCGCCGGGGGTGACGGTGACCGATCAGCACCGCGACTATGGCGTGCTCGCCGTCCAGGGCCCCCGGTCCGCGGAGGTGCTCGCCGCGCTGGGCCTGCCGACCGACATGGAATACATGGCCTTCGCCGATGCCGTTGCCACGGTCGAGGGGACCGGCTACCCGGTGCGGGTGTGCCGCACCGGCTACACGGGGGAACACGGCTATGAGGTGTTGCCGTCGTGGGCCGACACCCCCGCGGTCTTCGCCGCGTTGCTGGCCGAGGTGGCCACGCGCGACGGTCTCCCCGCCGGCCTGGGCGCCCGCGACACCTTGCGCACCGAGATGGGGTACGCGCTGCACGGTCACGAGCTGAGCCCGGCGATCACCCCCAACCAAGCGCGCTCGGGCTGGGCGGTCGGCTGGGACAAGCCGCAGTTCTTCGGGCGCGAGGCGCTGATCGCGGAGAAGGAAAGCGGCCCCGCTAGGCGCCTGTACGGCCTGCGAGCGGCCGGTCGCGGCATTCCGCGCGAAGGATGTGCGGTCTTCGCGCCGGCCGCTGGGAGCGGGTCGAACTCGGTCGATCGCGGCGATCGGATCGGCGTATGCACCTCGGGCACCTTCTCGCCGACCGCGCAGGTCGGTATCGCGCTGGCACTGCTCGATACCGCGTCGGGGGTGAAGAAGGGCGACACGGTCGTCGTCGACGTACGGGGCCGCGCGCTGCCCTGCGAGGTCGTCCTGCCACCGTTCGTCGAGTCGCACGTGTGAGTTGTGGAAGCCTGGTGGGCGAATCGGTAACAGGTGCACCGCAATAACCCGCTTGATTGCGACCGGTAGGGTTGAGTGCATGACCTTGGACTTCACTCGCACGCTGCACCCGCACGCCGTGCCCGAGTCCCGCCGCGCCGAGTTCCTCGCGGCCCCGGGCTTCGGCAAGTACTTCACCGACCACATGGTCGAGGTGGACTACGACACCGCCCGCGGCTGGCACAACGCCCAGGTCAAGCCGTACGGCCCGATCGCGCTGGACCCGTCGGCGATGGTGTTGCACTACGGCCAGGAGATCTTCGAGGGATTGAAGGCCTACCGCCAGCCGGACGGTTCGATCGCCGCGTTCCGCCCCGAGGCCAACGCGGAACGATTGCAGCGCTCGGCCGAGCGATTGGCCATGCCGCCCCTGCCGACCGAGGACTTCCTCGGCTCGTTGCGCGAACTGCTCGCCATCGACCACGGCTGGGTCCCGGAGGCGGGCGGTGAGGCAGCGCTCTACCTGCGCCCGTTCATGTTCGCCTCGCAGGCCGGTCTCGGCGTCAATTCCCCGTCGAAGGAGTACCGCTACGCCGTCATCGCCTCGCCCGCTGGGCCGTACTTCGCGGGCGGCATCAAGCCGGTCACCGTGTGGCTCTCGCGCGAGTATGTGCGAGCCGCGCCGGGGGGCACCGGGTCGGCAAAGTGCGGTGGGAACTACGCGGCGGCCTTCGTCGCCCAGGCTCAGGCGACCGAGCACGGTTGCGACCAGGTGGTGTGGCTCGACGCGCTCGAGCGCCGCTACATCGAGGAGATGGGCGGGATGAACCTGTTCTTCGTCTTCGGCTCCGGTTCCGAGGCGCGACTGGTCACCCCCGAGCTCACCGGTTCGTTGCTGCCGGGGATCACCCGTGATTCGCTGCTGCAGTTGGCGATGGATGCCGGCTTCGCGGTCGAAGAGCGCCGCATCTCGATCGACGAACTCAAGACGGGCGCCGCCGACGGGGCGGTCACCGAAGTCTTCGCCTGTGGCACGGCCGCGGTGATCACGCCGGTCGGCCGGGTCCGCGGGGAGTCGGAGGACTATGTGATCGGCGACGGTCAGCCGGGTCCGGTCACGATGGCGCTGCGCGACACCCTGACCGGGATCCAGCGCGGCACCTTCGCCGACACCCACGGGTGGATGACCGAACTGCACCCCGCACCGGCCCAGGCGGTCACCCCGGCGTAGCCGTCCGCGGGCCGCCGGGTCTGGGGGTCAGAGCACCAGCACCAGAAGTGCTGCGGCGCAGGACAGCTCGATACTCGCGCCCAAGACATCACCGTTGATGCCGCCGATCCGTCGCGCGCAGTGCGCGGTGAACGCCCACGACCCGGCGACGACGATCGCGACGGCGAGTGGGCCGCGCACGCCGAGGGGATAGGCGACCGCGCAGGCCACCGCGATCCAGACGGGCAGGGACCAGCGCTGCGTGCCGGCGACCAGCGCCCCGAAGCCCGTCGAGTCTGCCGCTGCCAGCGTCCACCGGCACCCGACGACGGCGGCCAGGCGGCTCAGGGCGACGGCGAACCCGATGGCGTACCAAGCGCCGCCGTCGGCGAGTGCGCCGATGCTGATCGCCCCGACCGCCGTCGCCGCGATCAGCACTGCCACCCCGAAGGGTCCGGTCGACCCGTCGCGCATGACCTCCCGGACCCGCCGCGGGTCGCCGTAGCAGCCGAGGCCGTCGGCGGTGTCGGCGAGGCCGTCGAGGTGCATGCCGCGGGTGGCCAGCGCCAGGAGCGCGACGACGAGGACGCCGATCAGCAGGCCCGGTGCGCGGGTGTGGGACAAGCCGAATGCGGCGCCGGCCGCCGCTGCGCCCACGAGTGCGCCGACGACCGGTGCAACCGCGATGACCGCGGCGCCGACCCGGCGGTCCGGTGCGGTCGGCGGGGTGCCGACCGGTGCCACCGTCAGCCAGGACAGCGCCAACCGCAGGGCGGTCACCGGTCCGGTCCGGTGGTCAGCCGCCACTGACCCCGGCCTCGTCGAAGGTCGACATCGAACCGAGGACGTCGGCCGCGGCCATGACCAGGGGAAGCGCCGCCAACGCGCCGCTCGCCTCGCCCAGGCGCATGTCCAGGTCGAGGATCGGGGTCAGTCCCAGCCGTCGCAGGGCCAGATCGTGGGCGGGCTCGGCCGAGCGGTGCCCGGCCTGCCACCAGTCGGCGGCCCCGATGGCCAGTTCATCGGCGGCCAGCGCCGCCGCCGTCACGACGAGGCCGTCGAGGATGACCGGGGTGCGCCGCACCGCGGCCTGCGCGAGGAACCCGGCCATGGCGGCGAGGTCGGCGCCGCCGACCGCGGCCAGCAATGACAGCGGGTCGTCGAGCAGGGTGCGCCCGCGCCACATCCCGTCGCGGATCGCCGCTGTCTTCCGGGCCCAGCCCGCGTCGTCGATGCCGGTGCCCCGGCCGACGACCGCGACCGGCTCCTGGTGGGCGAGCAGGCCGACCAAGATGGCGGCGGGGGTGGTGTTGCCGATGCCCATGTCACCGGCGATGAGCAGATCGACGCCGCTGTCGACCAGATCGTCGGCGATGGCCCGGCCCGCGGCGAGTGCCTGGCGGGCCTGGAGCAGGGTGATCGCATCGGCGCGGCGCAGGTCGTTGCTCCCGCGGCAGACCTTGTGGCGCGACGCCGCCGGTGCGGTATCGGCGGCCACCGAGATGTCCTCGACGCGCACCGCGGCGCCGATCCGGCGGGCCAGGACGTTCACCGCGGCGCCGCCGGCGAGGATGTTGGCCACCATCTGCGCGGTGACCTCCTGGGGGAAGGCCGAGACGCTGCCCCCGTCGGCGTCGGGGGCAGCGACGCCGTGGTCACCGGCGAAGACGACGACCGTCGGGTTGGTGATCGGGGTCGGCGGGCACGTCCCCTGGCATGCGGAGATCCAGGTGCCCAACTCCTCCAGCCGCCCGAGTGAGCCCGGCGGCTTCGTCAGCCGGCCCTGTCGTGCCCGGGCCGCCGCGGCGGCGTCGGCGTCGGGCGGGGTGAGTGGCCCGAAGACCTCTGCGTCGGTCGGGTCGAGGGCCCTGCCCGGTGTGGCGGCGGGGACGGGCACGACGACGGATTCGGGGGATTCGGGGGATTCGGGGGATGCGGGGCGCGCCGTCACCTGTGCCGCGGCGCCGAGCGGCACCGGTCGGCCCGCGACGAGCAGGACGGTGCCGTCCATGACATCGGCGACAGCCCGGTTCGCGCGGCCCATCAGGTCCTGGAACCGGCGCCCGGACACCGTGGCCGGCACCACCGACATCCCGACCTCGGGGGAGACGACGACGACGTCGGCACGGTGCTCGGTCAGGGCTGCGCATAGGTCCGCGACGGCGACGTCGAGGCGGCGCGACTGATCGCCGGGGTCGGCGGCATCGGCCCAGTCGACCTGCGCGGCGACCCAATTGCCCAAGTCGTCGACGAGGGCGGGGACGTCGGGGCGTGCGCGCAGTGCCTCCGCGATATCGACGGTCTCCACCGTCTCGTAACGGTCGGAGCGTCGGTCGCGGTGGCCGGTCACGCGCTCGGCCCACTCGGCGTCGGTCGACAGCGTGGGACCGGTGGCCACGTAACGGACCGCGCCATGGGCGGCCAGCAGTCGCTCAGCGTGCTCGGACTTGCCCGATCGCACGCCGCCGAGGACCAGGGTGCGCATCGGCGGTCAGACCGCTTCGCCGTGCTCGACCTGCGGCTTGGGAACTCGCAGGCGCCGCATCTGCAGGCAGCGGGACGCGGCGTACCAGCCGAGTTTGAACCCGCCGTCGGTGGAGTCGGGATAGCGCTCGCCCACGCGTTTGTTGACCATCTTCCCTACGTACAGGCAGTCGACGACCACCAGTGCCACGAAGACCAGCAAGGCGAGGCTGACGAACGCGGAGTACTGCGGCAGGCCGTAGACGGCCACGATGAACAACAGCGCGAGTGGCGTGAACAGTCCGGCGAAGTTGCGCCGCGAGTCGACCAGGTTGCGCGCGTACCTGCGCACCGGCCCCTGGTCCTTGGGCAGCAGGTAGTCCTCCTCGCCGGCCAGGCGGCGCTCGCGGACTTCATTGCGCAGATCACGCTGCTTGGTGCGCGCCTCGCGCCGCTCGTCCTTGGACATCGTCGCGCGCATCTCCTTGCGCCGCGTGCGGGCCTGCGCCCGATTCATCGGGGGCGGGGCGACCGGGCCGCGCTTCTTCTCGGCATCACGCCGCTTGGGCGTGGGGCGGCCCTTGCCTTCGGTGTAGGCGGTCTTGCGGGGGGACTCCGGGCCCGGGGCGTCGGCGACGGTGGTCGCGTCGACGTCGCCGGGTTCATCAGCGCTGCGCTGCCAGGGCATTCTCACCCTTGCGAGCCTAGGCGATCGTTCACCTCTCGAAGGGTCGGGGCCGCCTATGCTCACTGACCATGTCCTTGCGCGTCGTTGTGGCACCCGATTGTTTCGGCACCACGTTGACTGCGGCGCAGGCGGCAGCCGCGATGGCCCGGGGCTGGTCCTCGGCGCGTCCCGTCGACGAGGTCGTGCTCACCCCGCAGTCCGACGGTGGGCCGGGTTTCGTCGACTGCCTCGCGGGCGTCGGCCGGACGCGTTCGGCATTGGTGTCCGGGCCACTGGGGGACCGGGTGACGGCGCAGTGGCGGATCGCCGCGGGTACCGCCTACCTGGAAAGCGCGCAGGCGTGCGGATTGCACCTGGTGAACGACCCCGGCCCGGGGACCGCACTCGCGGCGAGCAGCCGCGGGGTGGGGGAACTCATCGCGGCCGCCCTTGCCCGCGATGACGTGCGCCGGTTGATCGTGGGACTGGGCGGGTCGGCGACCACCGACGGCGGTCGCGGGATGCTGGAGGCATTCGGCGGCTTCGCCGCGGCGGAGCGGGCGCTGCGCGACGTGGCCGTCCTCGCCGCCACCGATGTGGACAACCCGCTGACCGGGCCGCGCGGTGCGGCGGCGGTGTTCGCACCCCAGAAGGGGGCTGATCCGGATACCGTCGCAGCCCTCGAGCGGCGGTTGGAGACGGCCGCCGAGCAGTACGAGCGCTGGGCGGGTCGGCCGGTGGCGCACGAGCCGGGGGCGGGGGCGGCCGGTGGGATCGGCGCGGCACTGCTGGCATTGGGTGGCCGGCGCGTGTCCGGCGCCGACCTCGTCGCCGCCGCCACCGGGCTGCCCGGTGCGGTGCGCGGCGCCGATGTCGTGCTGACCGGCGAGGGGCGCCTCGACGATCAGACCGCCGGTGGGAAGGTCGTCGCCCGGGTGGCGGCAATGGCGGCACCGGGAACCGCGGTGTTGGCACTGGTCGGGGATTGTCTGGGAGATCGCGTGGCACTGAGCCGGGCCTTGGGCTTGCGGGGTATCGCGACGCTCGTCGATCACGTCGGTCTGGGACGCGCGGTGTCCGAGCCTGATCTGGCTCTGGTGTCGTTGGCCGCGCGGGTGGCCGCCGGGCTGGTCGTCGACGACGGTCGGATCCGGGAATAGCAGGGGATGGAGTACCGTTTAGAGAAGCGAGTCGATGAATGAGGGAGTCACCCAATGACCATTTCGAATGAGACCGACACCACTGCCGCCACCGGCATCGTCCTGACGGATTCGGCGGCCGCCAAGGCCAAGGCGCTGCTCGACCAGGAGGGTCGCGACGACCTCGCGCTGCGCATCGCCGTCCAGCCGGGCGGCTGTGCTGGCTTGCGCTACCAGCTGTTCTTCGACGACCGTTCGCTCGACGGAGATGTCGTGAGCGACTTCGGCGGCGTCCGGCTGGCCGTCGACCGGATGAGCGCGCCGTATGTGCAGGGCGCCACCATCGACTTCGTCGACTCGATCGAGAAGCAGGGCTTCACCATCGACAACCCCAACGCCACGGGCAGCTGTGCCTGCGGCGATTCGTTCAACTGAGTCCAGCCGCCCCGTTCGGTGTTGTGACCGCGATTGGGTAGCGTGTCCGGGGTGTCTATTGCTGTGTGCGGGTCGCTGGCGACCGATCATCTGATGAAATTCCCGGGCAAGTTCGCCGAGCAACTGCTCGCCGATCAGCTCGAGCACCTCTCGCTGAGCTTCCTTGTGGAGGATCTGGTGGTGCGCCGCGGCGGGGTCGGGGGCAACATCGCCTATGCGATCGGCGAACTCGGTGGAGTGCCCAAGTTGGTGGCCGCGGCCGGCTCGGACTTCGACGACTACCGGTCCTGGCTCGTTGCCCACGGCGTCGACTGTTCGGGGGTACGAGTCTTCGACACCGCCCACACCGCGCGGTTCATGTGCACCACCGACGAGACGATGGCGCAACTGGCGAGTTTCTACGCCGGGGCGATGACCCGGGCGCGCGAGATCGAGTTGATCACGGTGCTCGACGCGATTGGTCGGCCCGACCTCGTGCTGATCGGCGCCGATGACCCCGAGGCGATGGTCAACCACACCCGGGCGTGCCGCGGAGCCGGCATCGACTTCGCCGCTGATCCGTCGCAGCAGCTGGCGCGCCTCGACGGCGAGACCGCCCGCGACCTCGTTGTCGGCGCGAAATACCTGTTCACCAACGAGTACGAGTGGGGTCTGCTCAAACAGAAGACCGGACTGTCCGACGATGAGATCGCCGGGCTCGTCGGAGTCCGGGTCACCACGCTGGGGGCATGCGGGAGCCAAGTCTTCGCCGACGGCGAGACCGTGACGGTGCCCGTCGTGCCGGTGGACGCCCCGGTCGACCCGACCGGTGTCGGGGACGGCTTCCGGGCCGGATTCCTCACCGCGCTGGGCAGCGGCCTGTCCTATGAGCGTGCCGCTCAACTCGGTTCGATGGTGGCGGCGCTCGTCTTGGAGTGTGACTCGACCCAAGGGTGGTCGTGGGACGCGACGGCGGCGGCCGTGCGGTTGCGCGGCGCCTATGGCGAGCAGGCAGCCGCGGAGATCGCCGCCGTCTTCGCCTGAGGGGTGCCCGCGGGCTAGAGCCGCACCGGGTAGGTGTGGTCTTCGATCACCGGCACGATCGTCTTCTCGACGAAGATCCCGTGCCACACCATGAAGATCAGCACGTTCCACAGGCGTCGGCTGTTGTCGACCGCACCCGAACGGTGTTCGTCGAGCATGTGCACCACGAATCCCTTGTTGATCAGGTGATCGGTCTGGGAGTCGGCGATGACTTGGTGGGCCCAGTCGTACATCTCGGTCCCGGCCAACCAGTGGCGGATCGGCACCGGGAAGCCCAGCTTGCGGCGGTGCAGCACATGCGGCGGGATGATCTCCTCGATGGCCTTGCGCAGCGCGTACTTGGTCGTACCGTGGGCGATCTTCTCGTCGACCGGCAGCGCTGACGCCACCCGCCACACCTCGTTGTCGAGGAAGGGCACCCGCAACTCCAGCGAGTTCGCCATCGTCATCTTGTCGGCCTTGACGAGGATGTCGCCGCGCAACCAGGTGAAAAGGTCGAGGTGCTGCATCCGGGCCACGGGATCCCAACCGGCCGACTCGGCGTAGATCGGCGCGGTGACGTCGGTGTGGGTCCACTCCGGGCGGTAGGTGCGCAAGACCTGCTGGAGGCGGGCGTCGTCGAAGCTGCGGGCGTTGCCGTAGTAGCGCTCCTCCAGCGACATCGAGCCGCGGTGCAGCAGGCTCTTCCCGCGGGTGCCCTCCGGGATGCGGTCCGAGAGGCGACCGGCCGCGCGCCGCGCGAACCCGGGCAGGCGGTCGAACCCGCGCAACGACAGCGGTTCCTTGTAGATGGTGTAGCCGCCGAACAGTTCGTCGGCACCCTCACCGGACAGGACCACCTTGACGTGCTTGCGGGCCTCCTTGGCCAGGAAGTAGAGCGGCACCAGGGCCGGGTCGGCCACCGGGTCGTCGAGGTACCAGACGATCTCGGGAATGGCGGCGACGAACTCCGCAGGGCTGACGACCTTGATGATGTGGCGCACGCCGATCGCCTCGGCGGTCTCGGCGGCGACGTCGACCTCGGAGTAGCCGTCGCGCTCGAAGCCGGTGGTGATCGTGATCAGATCGGGGTTGTGTTGGCGGGCCAGTGCCGCGACCAGCGTCGAATCGATCCCCCCGGAGAGGAAGGATCCGACGGTGACGTCGGCGCGCATGTGCTTGGCGACCGAGTCGCGCAACACGTCGGTGATCTCCCCGTAGCGCGCCTGGGCGGTCGCGGCGGTGAACGGCCGCACGTCGAAGCGCGGGATGAAGTAGCGGGTGATCTGCGGCGCCTGTCCGGGTGACAGCGTCGCGCAGCAGCCGGATTCGAGCCGAGTGATGCTCCGGTGCAGCGTCTCGGGTTCGGGGACGTATTGCAACTCGATGTAGTGCTCGAGCGCGCGGTCGTCGAGCTCGCTGCCGAGGCCGAGACGGCCGAGGAGTTCGAGGACGCTCTTCTTCTCGCTGCCGAAGGCCGTTCCGCCGGGGCCGGTGGCCAAGAACAGGGGCTTGATTCCGAACGGGTCGCGCGCCAAGAACAGGGACCGTTCGACGGTGTCCCAGATCGCGAACGCGAACATTCCGCGCAGGCGCGCCACGGCGCCAGCGCCCCAGTAGTGGAACGCGGCCACGATCACCTCGGAGTCGCCCTCGGTCTGCATCGGCGCGTCGAACTCGTCGCGCAACTGCTCGCGCAACTCGACGTAGTTGTAGATCTCGCCGTTGAAGACCAGCGCGTAGCGGTCCGGGCTGTCGACAGGACCCCAGCGCAGAGGCTGGTGCGAGTGCTCGATGTCGATGATCGACAAGCGGTTGAAGCCTACGACCAAATCGTCGTCGTGCCAGGTGTCGGCCTCGTCGGGCCCGCGGTGCCGCATGCAATGCGACGCGGCCGCGACCAGGTCGACGGCGGTGGCCGCCGATGCGTCGGGGGTCAACAGGCCCAGCAATCCACACACGGTGTTCTCGCCCCACTTTCTTCAACGGGCACGCGGCGCCGCCGATCGAATGTCGAGTCGAGTATGCCGCAGCGACACACCGAACGCCGACTCGCCCGGATCTCCGGCCCCAATCGCAACGGTTTGGGCGGGTTGGTCTACGCTGCGTAGTACTAGATGCAAGAATCATCTTGCAGTCATGTTGCGTGGAATTTGGGCGAGCCCGGCCGAGTCGGGAAAGCGTCCAGGTGAGCAGGAAGGCATGAAATTGACACACGGTGAACGGTCCTCGGCGCGCGGCGCCGCGACCGCATCGCGCACGGTCAAGCGGGTCGGCCTGGTGGCGGCGCTCGCGCTGGCCACGCTGGTCATGACCGGCTGCGGACCCCGTGAGGCCCTCCGTTTCGGCTGGCCGACCGGCATCACGCCCGAGGCAAAGGCCATGGGCCACCTGTGGACCTGGGCGGTCATCGCATCATTCGTCGTCGGCTTCATGGTCTGGATGGCGATCTTCATAGCGATCACCTTCTTCCGCCACCGCGAGGGCGGCGATTCCTTCCCACGGCAGACGGCCTACAACATGCCCGTCGAGCTGGTGCTGATCACGCTTCCGTTCCTCGCGATCGCAGTGCTGTTCTACTTCACCGTCATCGTCGAGAACAAGGTCGAGCACAAGACCGACGATCCCGGTGTCGTCGTCGACGTGACCGCCTTCCAGTGGAACTGGAAGTTCGGATACGACAAGATCCGGCAGCCGCTGGCGGGTGGTACCGGTACCTACACGTCGTACGCCGCCAAGGAGGGCAACCCCTTCGACCTGCAGGCACAGCGCGAGACCGATCACGGCCACCAGCTCCCGTTGCCGGCCGGCGGGCGCAGCGACCACATCCGCGACTACCTGCGCTTCTCGAGCATCGAGACTCTCGGCACCGCGACCGAGATCCCGATCTTGGTGCTGCCGGTCAACACCCGAATCGAGTTCAACCTCGCTGCAGCCGACGTCGTGCACTCGTTCTGGGTGCCCGAGTTCCTGTACAAGCGCGACGTCATGCCATTCCCAAAGCAGAACCACAGCGACCCGCGCTTCCAGGTCGAGAAGATCGAGCGCACCGGGGCATTCGTCGGGCGCTGTGCGGAGATGTGCGGCACCTATCACGCGATGATGAACTTCGAGATCCGCGTGGTGAGCCAGGCCGACTTCAACCGCTACATCGCGCTGAGGTCGAATCAGAAGTTGTCCAACGCGGCAGCCCTTCAGGCGATCTGCCAGCGGCCGACGTCGGTGACCACGGTTCCGTTCGAGACGCGCCGCAAGACCGGCGGCAAGACTCCGAAGCACCTCGGCGACACCTGGCACACCGAACTGCCCAACTGCACGCAGCAAGCGACGGGAGTCTCGTAAATGAAAATCGAAGCGCGGATCTTCGAGTTGCTCACCGCATTCTTCCTGATCGGGGCGGTCGCCTACACTTCCCTCACCGCGATCTCCTCCAAAGGAGTCGAGTGGGCGGGCGCAACGGCGTTCTTCTTCGCGGGCGGCCTGACGCTGATCGTGGGAACCTACTTCCGCTTCGTGGCGCGGCGCGTCGAGATCCGACCCGAGGACTATGACGAGGCTGAGATCGAGGACGGCGCAGGCGAATTGGGCTTCTTCAGCCCGCACAGCTGGTGGCCGATTCTGGTTGCCGCCGGAGCGGCGCTGTTCGCGCTCGGCTTTGCGACGCGGAACTTCTGGTTCGCGATCGTCGCGGCCGTGGTCATCGTCATCACCGCCGCAGGCATGGTCTTCGAGTACCACTGGGGCCCCGAGAAGCACTAGTCGCCGTCCCCTCGGTATCCATACGAGACACCGCCGTCCCCGGTCACCACGGGGGCGGCGGTGTCGTCTTCCCCGCCGACCGCGCCCAAAGCCCCGCCGACCGCGCCCAAAGCCCCGCCGACCGCGCCCACAGCCCCGTCGACCGAATGTCGACAACGCTGCTCGAAGATGAGGCCGATCCGACGCCCGAAAACGAGGCCACCGGTTCCAGTAGCGGGCGCCCTTCAAGAGGCAGGACGTCGGCGTGGTGGACGACGCGGTCGATTATCGCGGCGGCGACGGCCTGGTCGCCGAAGACGCCGCCCCAGCCGCTGAACGGCAGGTTGGAGGTGAGGATCAGCGATGCGTGCTAGTCGCGCGATGAGACGAGTTGGAAGAAGAGGTTCGCGGCGTCCTGCTCGGAGGGGGCAGGTGGCCGACCTCGTCGACGATGATCAGCCCGTAGCGCCGTAGTCGGGCGAGCTCTTGGGCCTGAGTGCCCCAGTCACGGACCCAGGGCCCAGGACACAGCCTCCCCGGGGCCGGGCGTGAAGGAAGCGCGGGGTTCCGGGGGGCAGCAGGCAAAAGAACGGCCGCCAGGAGGATGTCCTGGCGGCCCTTCTGCGTACTTCCTGGCCCAGCCTAGTCGAGTGGGTTGCCGTTTTGGGCTTGCAGCTCCCGCAGGACCTGGTGCTCGGCGGTGTGCTGCTTGTGCTCGAGGTCGGCGTTGATCTCCTGCTCCTCCGGCGGGTCGGCGAACAGAAAGCCGCCGGTGCCGGGGGAGCCGGCCGCACCCAGCTTGTTCATCTTCTTCGGGAGCGCGGCGCCCTCGTAGGGGAGCGGGATCGGGTGCCCATGCTCGTCAACTGGACCGAGCGGCTGGTGCACCTCGATGTACTCGCCCTGCGGTAGCCGCTTGATGATGCCAGTCTCGATGCCGTGCTCGAGAACTGCGCGGTCGCTGCGCTGCAATGACAGGGCCCAGCGGTAGGCGATGAAGTAGGCGAGCGGCGGCACGATCAGCAGGCCGATGCGCCCCATCCACGTCGTCGCGTTCAACGAGATGTGGAACTTGAACGCGATGATGTCGTTCATACATGACAGCGTCATGATGATGTAGAAGGCGAAGGCCATGGCGCCGATGCCCGTGCGGACCGGGACGTCCCGCGGACGCTGCAACAGATTGTGGTGTGCATCGTCGCCGGTCATGCGCTTCTCGATCCACGGATAGGCGAACATCCCGGTGAGCATTGCTCCGATCAGCACGACGACCCAGAAGATCGCCGGGATCGTGTGGTTGCCCAGATAGAGCTCCCACGGCGGCATCAGACGCGCCAGACCGTCGGTCCATTGCATGTAGATGTCGGGCTGGGAACCCGCGGAGACCTGGGCCGGGTTGTACGGGCCGATGGTCCACACTGGATTGATCTGGAACACGCCGGCCATCAGCGACAGCAGGCCGAAGGTGATGGCGAAGAAGGCGCCGGCCTTGGCCGCGAACACCGGCAGGATGCGTACGCCGACGACGTTGCGCTCGGTGCGGCCGGGGCCCGGGAACTGCGTGTGCTTCTGGTACCACACGAGCGCGAGGTGTGCCCCGATCAGCGCCAAGATGATCGCGGGGAACAGCAGCACGTGCAGGACGTAGAGGCGCGGGATGATGATGTCGCCCGGGAAGTCGCCGCCGAACAGCGCCCAGTGAATCCAGGTGCCGACGAGCGGGATGCCCAGGACGATGCCACTCATCGCAGCGCGAACGCCGGTGCCCGAGAGCAGGTCGTCAGGCAGCGAGTAGCCGAAGAAGCCCTCGAACATCGCGAGGAGAAGGAGCAGGCAGCCGATGATCCAGTTGGCCTCACGCGGACGCCGGAAGGCGCCGGTGAAGAAGATGCGCGCCATATGGATGATGATCGACGCCGCGAACAAGAGCGCAGCCCAGTGATGGATCTGCCGGACGAACAGCCCGCCGCGCACCTCGAAGGAGATGTTCAGCGTCGTCTCGTAGGCACGGCTCATGGTCACGCCGTTGAGGGGCTGGTAGGCCCCGTGGTAGGTGACGTGGGCCATCGAGGGGTCGAAGAACAGGGTCAGGTAGACACCCGAGATGAGCAGGATGACGAACGAGTAGAGCGCAACCTCGCCCAGCAGGAAGGACCAGTGGGTGGGGAACACCTTGTTGATCTGGCGGCGCAGCCCAGCGGCGAGGTGGTAGCGCGAATCGACTTCTTCCGCCTGAGCTCCCAGGCGGTCGGCGATGGTTGTCATGATTTCCGCTCCCAGAAGGCAGGTCCGACGGGTTCGATGTAGTCGCCAGCGGCGACCAAGTAGCCCTGGTTGTTGACCGAGATTGGCAACTGCGCCAGCGCGCGTGCCGCGGGACCGAAGATCGGCTTGGCGTACTCGAGCGCGTTGAACTGAGACTGGTGGCAGGGGCACAGGATGCGGTTGGTCTGCTGCTCGAACAGCGAAGTCGGGCATCCGAGGTGGCTGCAAACCTTGGTGTAGGCGTAGTAGTCGCCGTAGTTGAAGCTCTCCTGGCCCTTGCGCTTGATGACCTTTGCAGCGTCTTCGGCGCGCAGGCGGATCAGCATGACCGGGTTGCGGACCGCGCGCAATCCGTCGAGCAGCTTGTGGCGCGACTCCTCGGTCTCGCCGTGGCCGTCGGACGGGCGCCACGGGAACACGGTCTCGATCGCACCGGCGTCGAGGTCCTCGGGACGGACCAAGGCAACCTGATAGGGGTTCCCGGTGTCGCGTCGGAGGAAGATGGTCTCGTTCGGATTCTCCGGCGGGTTGTAGATGGGCGACCAGCCCGTATGCCAGAGCGGGGCCTTGTCGCGCAGGGCCCACGGATTCTTGATGAACCCGCCGAGCATCGCGACCACGCCGGTCAGCGCGAAGGCGCCGACACCGAAAGCGGCCGAGCCGAGGATCATCTTGCGCCGTGGAAGTGTCGATGTCTCCAAGGCGTCGCCCAACAGAGCTGCGGTCGTCTTCTTGTCGACCTCGGTGGACCCGCCGTCATGACGGTCCTGGACCGAGATCTCCGCGGGGATGAACCGCTTGGTGATCTGGACGACGCCGATACCTATGGACAGGATCGACAGGCCGAAGGTGATGCCGAGCAGTGGCGTGTTGTACGAGTACAGCCAGTAGTTGGGCTGGCCCGGCATGACGAACTTCCAGTGGTTGAACAGGAAGATGACCAGGCAGGCGAGTGCAGACAGGCCGGCGAGTGTGAACCAGAAAGCGACGATACGGGCGGCCCGCTTTTCGGCGCGGGTGCCCGGCACGGGGAAACGGGGCTCCCGGTGCAGGATCTCGACACCGTCGAGGTTCGTGCCCAATTTCACCAACTCGTCGCGATCCATCTCGGCGAGTTCATCCTTCGACGGCGTGCTATCAGTTGAGCTCATGACCGCGATCCCATCCACATTGCGAAGCCGACGATGGCACCGATGCCGACGACCCACATGACCATGCCCTCGCTGACCGGGCCGAATCCGCCGAGGCCGAGGCCGCCGGGTTGGCTGGCCTCCGAGGAGTACTTGACGAAGCCGATGATGTCCTTCTTCTCCTCCAGCGTGAGCTGGCGGTTGCTGAACTTGGGCATGTTCTGCGGCCCGGTCAACATCGCCGTGTAGATCTGCTGCTCATTGGCCGCGTCGAGGTTGGGCGCGAACTTGCCCGAGGACAGGGCGCCGCCACGACCGGTGAAGTTGTGGCAGGAGGCGCAGTTGAGTCGGAACAGTTCGCTGCCGCGGCCCAGGTTGGTGCCGCGCAGGGAAGCCTGCGCCACCACTGGGATCCCGTTGGCGTCGGTCTTGACCGTGCCGTCGGGGTTGCGCTCGTAGTACGCCTGCGGACCGCCGGAGATGGACTGGACGAACTTGCCGAGCTGGGTGATCTGCGCCTCGGTGAACTTCGCGGGCTTGCGAACGACCTGGGCCTCGTTGCGCGCCGCGGGCATCCGGCCGGAGGAGACCTGGAAGTAGATCGCCGCATCGCCGACACCGATGAGTGACGGTCCGCGGTCCTCGACGCCTTGCAGGTTCGAGCCGTGACAAGTGATGCACGACGTGTCGTAGAGCTTCTTGCCGGCATCGATCAGCGCTTGCGATTGCGTTGCGGGATCGGCGACGGCGACCTGTGCCTTCGGAGTCAGTACAGCGGTGACCACGCCTGCCGACACCAGACCGGTGAGCAGGAGGACCGTTCCCGAAGCGCGGCGGCGCAGTTTGCGCCGCGCTTTGGCGGCGCGTGTCGAGCGGGGCGCTGGGGCTGGATCGTCGTTCGCGATATCCGACGTTCGCGGTGGAGATGTACTCATCTGCGACTCTCTACTAAGCGGACTGACCGGGGGCTGGGAGGCGGTGGGGCAAGCGGGCTAGCGGATGAAGTAGATCGTGACGAACAACGCGATCCACACGATGTCGACGAAGTGCCAGTAGTACGAGACGACGATGGCCGCGGTCGCCTGGGCCGGGGTGAACTTCGACAGCCAGGTGCGGATCAGCAGGAAGATGAAGGCCACGAGGCCGCCGATGACGTGCAGGCCGTGGAATCCGGTGGCCATGTAGAAGACCGAACCGTAGGCGGTGGACGAGATCGTCGTGCCGTGGTTGACCAGGTGGACGTACTCGTACGCCTGGCCGGCGACGAAGAAGGCGCCCATGATGAAGGTCAGGATGTACCAGCGGCGGAGGCCGAAGACGTCGCCGCGTTCGGCGGCGAACACGCCCATCTGGCACGTCACCGAGGACAGGATCAGCACTGTGGTCACCGGGACCGCCAGCCAGAGGTTGAGCTCGGTCGGCGCCATCGGCCATTCACCGGTCGAGTTGTTCGCGCGCGCGACGAAATACATCGCGAACAAACCGGCGAAGAACATGAGCTCACTGGAAAGCCATACGATCGTGCCGACGCTGACCATGTTGGGGCGGTTCAGCGAGTGCACCCGTGCCGTAATGGCCGTTGACGGGGTACCTGCAGCGCTAGTCACATGAAGAAGTATGACGGTTCGTAGTAAAGCGTGACCACCGGGGTCGACAAATTGGTTGAAGATTTTGTGGGAGTGCAGGTAGAGCAGCTTTGACTCGGGCTCGCCCGGCGTGTCCCCGGCTGCTGTCGGCGGGTCAGACGCCGTCGCCCCGCTCGTTTAGGGTGGACGGGTGAGCAGCGAACAGGCGGAGTTGACCTGGCCGATCGTCTTGGGCCTGGTGACCGAGAACCAAGACCTGACCGTCGATCAGGCCCGGTGGGCGATGAACGAGATCATGGCCGACGCGGCGACCAGTGCCCAGATCGCCGGTTTCGGCCTGGCCGTGAAGATGAAGGGCGCGGCGCCGGCCGAACTCGCCGGTTTGGCCGAGGCGATGCTCGACCACGCGACGCCCGTGCAGATCGATCGGACGGCCGTCGACGTCGTCGGCACGGGCGGTGATCGATCGCACACCGTGAACATCTCCACGATGACCGCGATAGTCGTCGCCGCGGCCGGCGTGCCGGTGGTCAAGCACGGCAACCGGGCCGCGTCGTCGAAGAGCGGTGGCGCCGATGTGCTCGAGGCACTGGGCGTGACCATCGATCTCGGGGCCGAAGCTGTTGCGCGGTGCGTGGAGGAAGTGGGGATCGGGTTCTGTTTCGCGCCCGTGTTCCATCCGGCATTTCGTTTCACGGGCCCGCCGCGCAAGGAGTTGGGGGTGCCTACGGTGTTCAACGTGCTCGGCCCGCTGACCAACCCGGCACGGCCGCGGGCAGGTCTGATCGGCTGTGCGTTCGCCGATCTCGCCCCAGTGCTGGCGCAGACGTTCGCCGAGCGGGGGTCGACCGTGTTGGTGGTTCGGGGCGACGACGGACTCGACGAACTGACGACGACGGGCACGTCCACGGTGTGGCAGGTGGTCGATGGCATGGTGTCGCAGTGCCGGATCGATCCGCAGGGCGACTTGGGAATCGCCCGGGTGATGCTGTCGTCGCTGCAGGGCGGCGATGCCCGCGACAACGCGGCGGTGGCCCGAGACCTCCTCGCCGGTGCTCGCGGGCCGGTGCGCGACGCGGTGCTGCTCAATGCTGCCGCCGCGTTGGTGGCGGCAGAGCAGACGGTGCCGATGAGCCGTGACGAATTGGTGGCCGCGCTCGCGGCCGGGGTGAGCCGGGCCGGCGCGGCGATCGACTCGGGTCGAGCCGCCGGGGTGCTGGACCGGTGGTCGCGGCTCAGCAACTCCCTCGGGCACGCGTAGGGCGTGGCCGAGCGCCTACTCGCCCACGGAGAACCCGGCTTCGGTCTCCTGGCTGGCATAGCTGCGGAACGCGATATGGGTGGTCGAGCCCGTTATTCCTTGCAGCCGATTGATGCGGTTGGTGACGACCTCGGCGATCCCGTCGTGGTCGCGTACCCGGACCTTGGCGATGAGGTCGACATCGCCGGCACAGGAGTAGACCTCGGTCACTCCGTCGATGTCGGCGACGGCCTGGGCGGTCTCCGGGATCGAGTGGATGTCGGCGTTGATCAACACGAATGCGGTGAGCATGGACCTCAGCGTAGTCATGCGCTGCGTGCCGAGCGTGCCGCTGTGGCCCATCGATCCCACGCGCATGCGCTGCGGCGGGGGAGCGCGAACCCCGCCACGGTGTTGACGATCCGCGCATCGGCCGCGGTGACCCATCGATAGACGAGCGCTGCCTCCTCGGCCGGTGCTCCGCGCAGCGGGTCGTCGGCCGGGATGACGGTTTCGGCAGTGGCGACGACTGCGTCGACGACCGGCATCGGCGGCGTACCGCGCCCCGACGTCCCGGCCCCGGCGAGGCGGCCGTGTCGGACGACGGCGAATCGCCACCCGCCGTCAGCGCTCGGGCGCGCGACGACGAGGTGTTCGATCGCGCAGAGTGCGAACAACCGTTGCGAGCGGCCGAGTGCTGCCACCGTGTCGGCGAGTTGGTCGCGCCGTCGGGCGGCGGTTTCGAACTGCTCGGCGACTGCCGCCGCGGTGACGGTGTCGGCGAGGGCACAGAGCGCGGCATCGGTGCGTCCGTGCGCGGTGTCGAGTGCGGCGCGGACTCGGGGAAGGTAGTCCGACACCGATTCGGGGTGAGGGGTTGCCGCGGTGCAGCCGCCGACGGCGTTGGCCGGCGCGCACCAGTGGAAGTCGTCGCGTCGCCCGAGCCGGGTCCGGCAGGAGCGCAGGCCGGTCGATCGGGTCAGCGCCTCGGCAACCGTCTGCGCCGTCGCGCGCCGGGCGATCGGGCCGATCGACATCGGGCCGTCGACGGTACCGGGAGGTTCGGGCCGGGGTTCGCGGCGTACGACGAACCGGGGGAATCGCTCTTCGGTCAGACACACCCACCAGCCGCGCCGCGGTTGGGTCGAGCGGCGGTTGTAGGCGGGGTTGTGCGCCGCCAGCAGGCGCAACTCCCGGACCCCGGCTTCGAGGTCGTGTGCGCAGACCACATGGTCGACCCGGGTCGCCAGGGTGACCATCTCGGCGATGCGCGGCCGCGCATCGCCGGAGAAATAGGACTGGACTCGGCGGCGCAGGTCGACGGCGGTACCGACGTACAGCACCTCACCGCCGGGCCCCCGGAAGAGGTAGACGCCCGGCGCGCGGGGAATCGCTTCGGCGAGCCGTCGTTTGGTGCGTTGTGCCGGGGTGGCCCGGGGCAGGGCGTCGAGCACCTCGGCGAACGTGCCCACGCCGCGGTTGCCGATCCGCCCGAACAGTCCGTGCAGGACGTCGACCGTGGCCCGTGCGTCGTCGAGCGCGCGGTGGGTGGGCGTCGTCGAGGCGTCGAACAGTGCGGCAAGGGCGGACAGGCGCACCGATGGGGCCTCGTCGCGGGTGAGTGTCCGCCGGGCCAGGGCCACTGTGCACAGGCTCGCGGGAAAGGGGAAGTCGATGTTCGCCCGTCGGGCCGCGGTGGTGAGGAAGCCGAGGTCGAATCGCGAGTTGTGGGCGACCAATACGCAACCGCGGGCGAATTCGACGAAGGACGCGAGGACCTCGCCGATCCGGGGAGCGGCCGACACCATGGCTTCGGTGATCCCGGTGAGTGCGACGATCTCCGCCGGGATGGGCCGTCCGGGATCGACGAAGGACGCGAACTCGCCGAGGACCTCGCCGCCACAGACCTTGACGGCCCCGATCTCGGTGATGGCGTCCCGCTCAGCGCTGCCGCCGGTGGTTTCCAGGTCGACGACGACGAACGGCGTCGAAGCGAGGGGTTGATCGATCCCGCCGCGCACGGCCGCCGACATGTCGGCCAACTCCGCGGCGGTGGGTGCAAGCCGGTGCGACCCGGGCCGCCGACCGGGTGCGCGGGCCCGGCCGGGCCGGTCGATGTCGGGCAGGCCGATGTCGGGCAGGCCGGAATCGGAAAAGGTCAGTTGCCGGTCTGCACCGGGGGCGGATGGTCGCATACTCCGAACATTAGTTCGACGGTCGGACAGGGGTGTGCAGGCTGGCGCTGCGGGGATGTGTCAGTACTCGCGGCTAGCGTGATGGCCGGGTCGCGGATCACCGCGACGGCCCCATCTCGGGGGTCCCACACGCCCGAAGCCGAACAGTGAGACGGAGATCACATGATAATCGATTGCGACAGCTGCCCCGGGCGGCCGGCGTCCTGCGACGGCTGCATGATGACCATCCTGATGGGTGGGGAAACCCGTGGTTGTACAGGGGAAACGCCGGAAGCCCCAACCGTTGCCGAGCAACGCGCCGACTTGTTGGTGGCGATCGCGGCATTCCGCACCGCGATGCTCGTCACACCGGCTGAGGCGCGGGCAGCCGTGGGTCGGATAAGCCCACGTCAGGATGGGGGGACCAGTCGATTTCTGACTGTGGTGCAGGCGGGGTAGAGTGTGACGCTGACTCGTCGGCTCGGATCGGCTGCGTCGAAACGGTGGACATTCGGCCATCGTTTTCGTAACCTTTTTGAGACATTGCGGAACGTCACGCTTCACCAGAAGTGGTCCGCGAGAGTCGATCGCTGAGTCGCCCCGCGAGGGGCGAGCCGGGGACCCACCTAGGGCCATGAGGCCCGAGCCGGGGTGAATCGCCGCGCCTGATGCAGTTGGTCAGGCAACGCGTAGGGCATCTTCCAGCCCGAACCCGACAGCTAACCCGGTAGGCGCAGGAAGATATAAAAGGAGAACCTTCTCGTGGCGAAACACCGCTTGGAACAAGCCAGTCGGGGCAGCAAAGTGGCGAAGGGCGCGGTCATCACCGGCGCCATCGCTATGGGCTCGATCGCCTCCGGCCAGGCCATGGCATCGACGGTCGCCGTGCCGCACCTGGGGAACATCGAACTCGGTGCCCTCGGTGATCACCTCAACCAGCAGAAGCACCACACTTCACCGAAGGCGAAGAGCCTGAAGGTGAATCACGGCCAGGCTCGGATGCAGACGGCCGCCAAGCCCGCAGCGCCCGCGCAGGTCCAGGTGCCCAATGTCGGTACCTTTGCGATCCCGGGCATCGCCCAGAACCAGATTCCCAAGCAGTTCCAGCCGAATGCCAAGGCCGATCCGAGTCTCGCGCGCACGTCGGTTGCCGACAAGGCCGTCCACAACGCCGAGAGCAAGATCGGCTCCCCGTACTCCTACGGCTCGGCCGGTCCGAACGCCTTTGACTGCTCCGGCCTGGTGTTCTGGTCGTACAAGAACGCCGGCAAGACGGTTCCGCGCGACAGCTACGGCCAGATGGCCGGTGGCAAGGCGGTGGCCTACAAGGACGCCCAGCCCGGTGACATCCTGATCTTCAACGGCGGCGGTCACTCCGGCATCTACGTCGGCAATGGTGAGTTCGTGCATTCGCAGACCTACGGTGTGCCGGTCAACAAGCAGAAGGTCAAGACTTGGGCGCTGACGGCAGTCCGCCGCTACTGAGTGCTCGATCAAGGCCTTGAGGTGGGCGGGTGCCGCGGTATGACCGGGGCGTCCGCCCGTCCTCGTCTGGCGGAGTCGGATAAGGAATGATGATCGTGAATCCCATGCGTCGACACGGCGCAGTCGCTGCGGCCGTTGCCGTGGTGTCGTCTTCTCTCGCCTTGACACTGGTTCCGGCCACGATGGCCATCGCGGCCCCCGCGCGCAACGCGAGCCAGCTGGTGGCCGACTACAAGAAGCTCAACGTCGAGGCGGAGCAGTCCGCGGAGGCGATGCACAACGCCACCATCGAGTTCAACAAGCAGCAGGCGATCCTCGACCGATCGAGTAGGTCGGCTGCGGCCGCCCAGAAGAAGCTGGACTCGACGGCGGCTGAGGAATCCCGATTGCAGAACCGTGTCAACGGGATCCTGCGGGCGAGCTATCGCGGAGCGCGCATCAACCGGCTCTACTCGCTGCTGGTCAGCGACTCGCCGCAGCAGATGCTCGATCAGATGTCGGCGCTGGACATCATCTCTCATGACGCGACCCGCAACCTGACCGGTCTGACGCGCGTGCGTGCGTCGGCGGTGCGGGCCAAGGATGATTCCGCGAAGGCCACCGCCGCAGCGAATACCGCACTGGCGAAGGTGGATAAGACGCGCGGCGAACTTCAGGCCAAGCGGGCGAATCTTGCGCTGCAGGCGATTCAGATCCGGGCGGTCTACCAATCGATGACCGGTCAGCAGCTCGCCGAGCTCCGGGGCCCCAAATTCGATTTCAACCCGAACCTCGTGCCCAAGGGCACCTCGTCGGCGCTGATCGCAGTACAAGCGGCGCTCTCCCGTGTGGGTGATCCCTACGTGTGGGGTGCGACCGGTCCGGATCAGTTCGACTGCTCGGGCCTGATGGTGTGGGCGTACCGGCAAGCGGGCAAGAGCCTGCCGCGCTCGAGCCAGTCACAGCTCTCGGCGGGCGTCCCGGTGAGTCGAGACCAGCTTCGCCCCGGCGACCTCATCATCTACTACTCCGATGCACATCACGTCGGGATGTATGTCGGAGACGGCTATGTCATCCACGCCTCGACTTTCGGTGTCCCGGTCAAGGTCGTACCGGTGGACGGCGCCGGCCCCTATTCCTCGGCACGCCGGGTCTAGCCGCGGCTGTGGCGGGGTGGTGGCGCGCGGCCGCCGCGTTACTCGGCGCGGTCCTGCTCGTCTCGTGCGGCAACGGATCCGAGACGTCGACGGCTGACCGGTCGACAAGCACTACCGCTGACGTGTTCGAGCAGCAGCGGACCGACGGCGTGAACGATCTGCTTCACAAGCTCGATCGTGCGTTGCTGCGCGGTGCCCCCGCTGACCTCGACATCCTCATCGATTCTGCTGCCTCGCCGGAGTTCCGGCGCCAGTTGGCCGTGATCCGCGACAACCTCGGGGCGGCGCCACCTCGTGCCGGCGAGCCTGGGACGATGCCGTTGCGCTACCGGACGTTCGAGCACTTCCTCGGCCTTGCACAGGCTGAGGAACTCGTGCCCGACGCCGTCGCCGCGACCCTGGCCGCCCAGGGCAGCAGTGACAACTGGGTAGCGCCGGTCCGGCTGAGATTCGCCCTCGGCGGTGTCGGTGTGCCGGGGCTGGCCGAACCCGAGGTCGAGATCGACACACCGCTGGTCGTCGCCCGCTATGACGACCAATGGAAGCTCGTCGGCGACCTCTCCCTGTTGCGCCGCCCGGCTGGCGGGATAGGACTGTGGAGCTTCCCCGGGGTTCGGGCGGTCGGGGCGCCCACGGCGGGCGGCCAGTCGGTGATCGCCTCCTACCCCGGTGCGCAGGCGCTGGCCGCCCGAGTGTCGGCGCTCCTGCCCGACGCGGTGCGCGCCGTGTCGTCGTTCTGGGGCCAGCGGTGGCCGCAGCGCGCCTTGGTGGTCGCCACCGGCACCGATGAGCAGTTCGCGGCCTTGGCGGCGAGTCCGGGGGCGGATGTGTCCGCCGCTGCAGCCGCAACCGCGTACACCACGCTCGATGTGCCCAACCACACCGTTACCGGCCAACGCATCGTGCTCACCCCGTCAGCGCGCACCCTGCCCGGACCGATGTTGGCCGTGGTGCTGCGCCACGAGCTCAGCCACGTCGCGGTGCGCCTTGCCACGCGCCCCGATACGCCCCAATGGCTTTCCGAAGGGGTGGCAGAATACGTCGGCCGCAAGGGCAGCTATGGGCGATTCGACGACGTCGTCCCCGATCTGGTGGTCGCGACGAGGACCGGCACGGCACCGTCCTGGCCTGCCGACGAGGACTTCACCGTTGATTCGCAGCGCGCGTCGCTGGCGTACCAGAGCGCTTGGTCCATCGCCGCATTCGTCGCCGAGCAGCACTCCGAGAAGGCCCTGCGCGAGTTGTATCTCGGGGTCGCCGGTGCGGTGGACGCCGCGGCGGCCGATGCCGCAGTCCGGTCAGCGGTGGGGGTACCGCTACCCGAACTCCAGCGTCGCTGGCAGGCATGGGTGCGGAAGCGCAGCGGCGGATGACCCGCCGGGGCCCGGCTTCGATCGGGCGCACCCTGCTCATCACCAACGACTATCCGCCCCGACCGGGCGGGATCCAGTCCTACCTGCAGAACCTCGTCGACCTGCTGCCGTCCGATCAGCTCGTCGTCTACGCGCCCCGCTGGCGGGGGCGTTCGCATCTGGACTTCGACGCCGCGGCGCCGTACACGGTGGTCCGTCACCCGACGACGCTGATGCTGCCGACGCCGCTGGTGGCACGTCGGGCGGCCCGGTTGGTGCGCGAGCATGAAATTGAGAACGTGTGGTTCGGAGCGGCTGCTCCGCTGGCCTTGCTCGCCCCGGTCGTGCGGCGCGCAGGCGCGCACCGGGTACTCGCGTCGACGCACGGCCACGAGGTGGGGTGGTCGATGCTGCCCGGCGCGCGCCAAGTCCTGCGGGCCATCGGCGACACGACCGATACCGTGACCTTTGTCAGCAAGTACACCCGTGGTCGATTCGCCTCCGCCTTCGGACCGGCCGCGGCGCTGGAATACCTGCCTCCGGGTGTGGACGTCGAGCGGTTCGCGCCCGACGCGGAGGCTCGAGAGATGATCCGGGAGCGGCACGGATTGGGGGACCGGCCGGTGGTGGTGTGCCTGTCGCGGCTCGTTCCCCGCAAGGGGCAGGACATGCTGATCCGGGCGCTGCCGATGATTCGGGAACAGGTGCCCGGGGCGGCACTCCTGATCGTGGGGGGCGGTCCGTACGCCACCACGCTGCGCGACCTGGCAGCCGCGACAGCCGGTGGCGAGCACGTCGTCTTCACCGGGTCGGTGCCCGCGCAGGAGTTGGCGGCCTACCACAACGCCGCGGATGTGTTCGCGATGCCGTCGCGCACGCGCGGCGGTGGGCTCGACGTGGAGGGGTTGGGCATCGTCTATTTGGAGGCGGCCGCCTGCGGGGTGCCGGTGGTCGCGGGCGATTCGGGGGGTGCGCCGGAAACGGTGATCGCCGGCCGCACCGGGCTCGTCGTGGACGGTCGGTCGGTACCGGAGATTGCCGAAGCGGTGGTCGCGGTGCTGTCCGACCCGGTCCGGGCGCGCCGGATGGGCGCGGCCGGGCGCGAGTTCGTCGAGCGGCAGTGGCAGTGGCCGCAGATCGCGGCACGGCTGGTGGGGCTGCTCGGCGGTTGAGCAGCGCGCCGGCTCAGTGCTGGTAGATCGCCGCGATGTCCGCCGCGAACTTCTCGGTCACCACGTTGCGCTTGACCTTTAGGGTCGGCGTCAACTCCCCGGTCTCCGCGGTGAAGTCCACGGGCAGGATCCGGAACTTCTTGATGGCTTCGGCGTGCGACACCGTCTTGTTCGCTTCGTCGATCGCCGATTGGATCTCCGTCCGCAGGTCGAGGTTGTCGACGAGGTCGGCGATCGGCGATCCAGCTGGAATGCCATTGCGGGACTGCCACCCGCCCAGGGCTTCGGCATCGAGGGTGACCAGCGCGCCGATGAACGGTTGTTGGTCGCCGACGACGAGGGCTTGCGACACCAACGGGTGCGCCCGGATCACGTCTTCGAGTCCGGCGGGGGAGACGTTCTTGCCGCCCGCGGTCACGAGGATCTCTTTCTTGCGCCCGGTGATCGCCAGGAACCCGTCCCGGTCGACCTTGCCGATGTCCCCGGTGTGGAACCACCCGTCGTTGATGGCCTCCTCGGTTGCCTCCGGGTTCTTCCAGTAGCCGGTGAAGACCACGCTCCCCGACAGCAGGATCTCGCCGTCGTCGGCGATGCGCACGGCGTTGCCGGCCAGCGGGCGGCCGACCGTGCCGACTCGCACGGCTCCGGGGGTGTTCACCGAGAATGCTGCGCTCGTCTCGGTGAGGCCGTAGCCCTCGTAGACGGGGATGCCGACACCGGAGAAGAAGTGGCCCAGGCGGGCACCGAGCGGGGCGCCGCCGGAGATCGCCAACTCGCACTGGCCGCCGAGTGCGGTGCGCAGCTTCGCATACACCAGCTTGTCGAACACCGCGTGGCGCAGGCGCAGCGCCAGGCCGACCGACCGCTGCTCCCTGGCCGCGTTGTAGTCGATCGCGGTCGCCGCGGCGGCGTCGAAGATCTTGCCCTTACCACCGTCGTGTGCGTTCTGCCGGGCGGTGTTGAAGACCTTCTCGAAAACCCGCGGCACCGACAGGATCAGGCTGGGCCGGAACACGGCGAACTCGGGCACGAGGTTGGGGATGTCGTTGAAGAATCCGACGGCCACGCCGGCGCGGATCGCGATCAGGGTGATCGCGTGCGCCAGCACATGTGCCATCGGCAGGAACATCAGCAGCCGTTTGCCCGGGCGCAGCAGCGACGAGAGACCACCGGCGCGCACCGCCTCGATCTCGCTGAGCAGGTTCGAGTGGGTCAGCATGCACCCCTTGGGGCGCCCTGTGGTGCCCGAGGTGTAGATGAGGATCGCCGGGTCACCGGCGCGCAGCCCCGCGCGGCGCGCGGCCACCTCCTCGTCGGAGACGTCCTTGCCCGCTTCGATGAGGGCCTCCACGGCGCCCACCGCGCCGCTGGGCGGGTCGATCTGCCACTGGTGGCGGATGGTGGACGCGGTCTCGGAGGCATCGATGATCGCGCGGTGCGCCGCCGTTTCGGAGATGAGCCCGACGGCCTCGGAATCGCTGCAGATCCAGTCGATCTGTGGACCAGAGGAGGTCTCGTAGACCGGCACGGTCACCGCACCCGCGGTCCAGATCGCGAAGTCCAGCAGGATCCATTCGGTGCGGGTCGCGCTGAGTAGCGCCACCCGGTCACCGGGCTTGACGCCCTGGGCGATGAAGCCCTTGGCGATCGCCGTCACCCGCTCGGCCACAGTGCGCGCGTCCAGCGGCGTCCAGGTCGCGTCGGACTTCTCGAGCAGCATCGTCTGGTTCGGCGAGTCGGCCGCAAGGCTGAAGACGATGTCGGTGCAGTTCGCGCTGTCGGGGATGGTGAAGGGCGCGGGCACGGAGTACTCGGATGGCACGGGGGAGGCCTTTCGCGGATGAACGGATTGCACCGATCATCGTATCGAGGCGGGTCATCGTCGGTGCATCCCGGTCATGTGTGAAGCTAGAGGAGTGACGAGCATTCAGGTGGCCGACGAAACATTCGTCGCCGCGGCGCCGGAGTCGGTGCGCGACACGCTCGGCGATCGGGCGAACTGGGCTCGGTGGTGGCCGGACTTGGATCTGGCGGTCGTCGAGGATCGCGGTGCCGTGGGGGTGCGGTGGTCGGTGGCGGGAGCCGTGGACGGCACGATGGAGGTGTGGTGTGAGCCGATGCTCGACGGCTTCGTCCTGCACTACTTCCTGCACGGGGAGCCCGCGGGTCGGCTGCCGCGCGCGCCGCGAGCGCTTTACTATGGGTTGGCCGAGTCCAACCGGCGCCGCCGAGTGGGGGGCAAGGCGATGGCGTTCGAGGTCAAGGCTCGTCTGGAACGGCACCGGGCACCCGGGGACCCTGCCGTGGCCCCGGAGTCAGGGGAGCAGAGCCCGGGCCGAAAGGGGAGCCGGGGATGACAGGGCACTCGGGGACGACAGGAGGATCGGGTGGCTGACCACACGGCGCAGTCGATTGTGATCAACGCCGATCCCGAGGCCATCATGGCGGTGATCGGCGACTTCGAGCACTACCCGGACTGGGTGTCTGCCGCGCGCGAGGCGCGCGTTGTGGAAGTCGGCGCCGACGGCCGGGCGCGCCGAGTGCGCTTCGATTTGGACGCGGGAGTTCTCAAGGACACCTACGAACTCCAATACGACTGGGCCGACGACGGGTTGGCGGTCAGCTGGGAACTCGTCAGCAGCAGCCTGCAGCGTGCGCAGCGCGGGAGGTACAGCCTGGTCGCGCAGACCTCCGGCTCGACCAAAGTGTCCTATGAGTTGATGGTCGACCTGCTCGTGCCGATCATCGGGCAGCTCAAGCGGCGCGCAGAAAAGGCGATCATCAGCTCGGCGCTGCATGAACTCAAGAAGCGGGTCGAAGGCTGATCGACCTCACGCCCATTCAGCTCGTCCTCGGTCCGGGCGGGGCCGGGGTATCAGTCGTCGCGGCCGCCGGGGCGGTCGAGAAGCGCCAGCCCCCGGTGCGGTCGACCGGGCCACTCGACGACACCGGCGCGGGCGGGACGCTGTTGATCACGCTGGACGCGGACACTCCGATACCGGAGGTGGTGGGGGTCTATCCGGTGTCGGGGCGGGCGGTGCCGATCAGTGCCAACGCGAGCTGGTTGGGGCTCGATCCGCTCGGTGTGCTGGAACCGGCCTGGGCGGGGTTCGCCGACGCAGTGGGGGCGCTAGGAACCGGACCGGCACTGCCGGTCCTGTCGGTGCTCGGGGCTGTCGCGCCCGGCGAGTTGACCTCGCTGCCCGGGTTCGAGGAGCTGCTGTTGTGGCGCCGCATCCGCGATGAGGCTACGAGCGGGCACTGGAGCACCGTCGTGGTCGATTGCTCTGGGCGCGGTGACCCGTTCGCACTCCTCCGGGCGCCCGCCGCACTGAGCCAGGTCCTCAATCGGTTGTGGCCGCGACACCGGCGCCTCGCCGCGGCTGCGGAGCGGCCGGTGCTGGCCCGGGCGAGCAGCGCGGTCGACGACTTGGACCGCGACTGCCGCGACGTCATCGAACTGTTGGCGGATCCACACACCACCGCCGCCCACCTCGTCGTGGACTCTGGGCCCCGCGGGCGGCGCCAACTGCCACGACTGGCCGCGCTGGCGGCGCTCACGGCACTGCCGATCCGCTCGATCTGGGGCAATGACGGAACGGCGCGGTTGACCGACGGGGGATTCGTGGCGGCAGCGACCAGCGCCGCGGCCGGGTTCGGTGCGCGTGCAGCGATGGTGGCGGCTGCCGAGGAACCGCTCGACCGGGTGGCGCGATTGCGCCGGCTCGGCGTCGGGTTCGACGATCCGGGCGGCTGCCCCGTCGGTGCCGGGGCAGCGCAGGTCGAGCGAATCAGGGGAAGCGGCATCGACGCCGTCTACGAGATGCGGTGGCACCAACCGTTGGTCGATCCGACCCGGCTGGGGTTGGGCCGGGCGGGCGACGACCTGTTGGTCACGATCAGTGGCTTCCGCTATCCCGTCCGCCTGCCGTCGGTGCTGCGCCGGTGCACGGTGGCCGCGGCCGACTGGGCCGACGACGAGTTGCGGATCCGGTTCACCCCGGACCCGGCGGTGTGGCCCACGCGCCCGACGGCGTAGCAGCCTCAGCGGGGCCCGGCGGCTGCTCGGCGCGCCGACCATGGTCGTCGGGTAGCGTTTGACCCCATGGGAACTCCGAATGGTGCCGGCGATTCCGGCAGCGCTGCGGGTTCGGCGGACGCGGTGATGGACGCGGCGCGCGAGTTGTTGGCGGGTCTGGTGGGGCAGATCGACGGTTTGGCCGAGATGTTCTCCCCATCGACGGCGGTGGCCGAGGGACTGGCCGCAGAGCTCTCCGGCGACCTCGCGGTGTTGTTCGCCGAAGCCGGAGAATTGCTGGCCAGGCTCATCGCCACCCTGATCGCCATCCTGGAAGCGCTGGTGAAGGCCTTGCGGTCGTCCTCGGCGCAAGGGCCCGCAGCGACGGCGTCGGCGTATCAGGAGATCTCGGTCGCCATCGGCCGGGACCAGCGGTGACCGGGGGCCGCGATGAGTGACCTGACCATCGGCATCGACATCGGCGGCACCAGTATCCGGGCCGCTGTGGTGGATGATCGCGGGCAGTTGTTGGACACGCTGCGCGCAGTGACCCCGGGCACTGCCGACGCCCTCGAGCACTGTCTGGACCGGTTGGTCGGGGAGTTGGGATCGCGCTGGACGGTGGCCGGCGTGGGGCTGGCCATCGCGGGTTTCCTGACCCGCGATCGTATGACCGTGCGCTTCGCGCCGCACCTGCCGTGGCGCGAGGCGCAGGTGGCGCAGGAGATGTCTCACCGGATCGGACTGCCGGTGTTCGCCGAGCACGACGCCAATGCCGCGGCGGTTGCGGAGTGGCGCTTCGGTGCCGCCGGGCACGGGCACAACTCGCTGGTGTTGGCGATCGGCACCGGGATCGGTGCGGGCCTCGTGCTCGAGGGCCGCCTCTATCGGGGCAGTCACGGCGTCGCGCCCGAACTGGGCCACTTGGTCATCGTGCCGGACGGGCGGCCGTGCTCGTGCGGCAAGCGAGGTTGTTGGGAGCGGTATTGCAGCGGAACCGCGTTGGTCGACACCGTCGTCGAACTGCTGGCGAACGGGGAGTGGGGCCGGTCGGCCCTGGCGTCGGAGCTGGCTGCGGATCCCGGTTCGGTCACCGGCCGTCGGATCGCGGCGGCGGCGAATGAGGGCGATCCACTCGCGTTGTCGGCCTTCGCGCTCTTTTCCAGGTCGCTGGGTCAGGGATTGGCGATGATCGCCGACGTGTTCGACCCCGACCTCATCGTCATCGCCGGCGGGGTGGGCCGGGCCGCGGGGCTGTACCTCGACGACGCTCGTGAGCAGTACGCCTCGCTGCTGACCGGTGCGGGACACCGCACCCTGGCGAGGATTCGTGGCACACAGCTCGGCGAATCCGCCGGGATGATCGGCGCCGCCGAGGTGGCGCGGACCGAGTTGGCGAGGATCGGGACGCGGGGAACGGGCGACACCGGGCCCGCCGCCAGCGGCGACGAGGCCCCTTTGGCCCGGGCACTCCTGGGAGACTGACGCGGCTGAACGCGGCCGCCGCCGCGGGGTACGCTCTGCGCATGTGGTTTTGGTTGTTCAGAAACGTTCTGCTGGGCCCATTCCTGCGCCTGATCGGGCGCCCGAAGGTGACCGGCCTGGAGAACCTGCCCATCGAGGGGCCGGCGATCCTGGCAAGCAACCACCTGGCCGTCGTCGACAGCTTCTACCTGCCGCTGATGATCCCGCGGCGGATCTACTTCCTCGCCAAGTCCGAGTACTTCACCGGGACTGGTCTCAAGGGCGCTTTCCAGCGTTGGTTCTTCAGCTCCACCGGGCAGATCCCGATCGACCGGTCCGGGGCCGACTCGGCGGCCGGCGCGCTGGCGGCGGCGCGCCGACAGCTGGCCAACGGGGACCTGATGGGGATGTATCCCGAGGGCACCAGGTCCCCTGACGGTCGCCTGTACAAGGGGAAGACCGGCCTGGCCAGGCTGGCGTTGGAGACGGGTGTGCCCGTCCTCCCAGTGGCGATGGTCGGCACCGAGGACCTCAACCCGCCCGGCACGGTGATTCCGCGCCCTGCGCACATCGAGGTGCGGATCGGCAAGCCGTTGGACTTCTCGCGCTTCGAGGGAATGGGCGGCAACCGGTTCATCGAGCGGGCGGTGACCGACGAGATCATGTACGAGTTGATGCGACTTTCCGGCCAGCAGTACGTGGATCTGTACGCCGCGGATCTGAAGAACAGCGGGTCCACCCCGGAAGAGATGCTCGGCTCCGCCGGCACTGATACGCCCGCGGCATAGTCGCGGTCTCGCCCGTCGTCCCCGCTGCTTCAGTCGGTGTCGTGCCGCGGTGGCAACAGCCAGGTCGTGAGCAGGAAGGCGCACCCCCACAGGCTGTACGCGTTGCCGATGACCTGTTGGAGCGGCGACCAGGCGGCGGTGTCGGCCCCCAACAGCTGAAACGGGCCGATGGCGAAAGCGAGTGCGCCGACGAAGGTCAGCAGGCCATAGGCCCAGGCCCGTCTCGGATCGGGTGCGCGCAGGGCGAACACCGCGGTCACCACCAGTCCGACGACGGCCCACACCCAATGGTGGGCCCACGAGGTGGGCGATACCAGCAGCCCCCACACTGCGATGGTCAGGGTGACGACGAGCAGCCGCTCGCGGTCGGGGCCGGTGAGCGCGTCACCGGGGAGATTGGCCCGCACCGCCCCTACCATCAGCGCGGTCACCGCGACCGCTGAGGCTATCCAGCACCACTCCTGTGCCGGCGAGTCGCCGAGGATGCGGAACCAGAGGGCGTTGAGGTTCTGATTGATGCCGCCGGCGGGGTCCCCGATGCGCGACGTGTGGAACAGGGTGTCGGTCCAGTACTGCCGGGAATCGGCGGGCAACCACAGCCAGGCGACCGCGCCTGCGGCGAGAAAGGTCGCTGCCGCGGTCACCGCCGCGCGCCACCGGCGCTGGGCGGCGAAGACCAGCCCGAAAACCGCCGGTGTCAGCTTCACCGCCGCGGCGAGGCCGACCAGTGCGCCGCGTGCCCGCGAGTCGGGGCGGGCGGTCGTGGCTCCGAGGAGGAACACGTCGGCGATGACCATGGCCATCAGGAGGATATTGACCTGGCCGAACCCCAGGGTCATCCAGAACGGGTTGGTCCAGATCACCGCCGCGGCCAGAGCGGTCGCCGCCCACCAGCGCCCGGCCACGGTGCCGACGCCCAGGACGTGCAGGGTCACCGCGAGGATTGCGACGGTCAGGAGGCAACCGGACAGCGTGACCGCGACGCCGGCGATGGTCAGGCTCACCAGGCCCAACGGGACGAACACCAGCGCCGCAAACGGGGGGTAGGTGAACGGCAACCAGATCCCGTCGGCGGTGAATGGCATGGAACCCTCGGCATAGAGCGACTGGTGCTGGCGCCAGAGGATGGATCCGAGCCGGTACACGTCGAGGTCGAACAGGGTGCGCGTGCCGTAGCCGGAGGTGAACGGCACCCCGGTGACCTGCATCGTCGCCGAGGCCGCGAAGACCAGGCAGATCACCGCGACGGCGGCACGCGACGGATCCCAGGCGTCAAGGCAGGACAGCAGTCGGACGCGCATGCCGTCGGAGTGCCGTGGTGCCGGGAGAGTAGTCATGATCTGCTGCTGTGTTCCTCGGAGGCTAGGTTGGGTGCCATGCGTTATTTCTACGACACGGAGTTTATCGAGGACGGTCGGACCATCGACTTGGTGTCGATCGGTGTGGTGTGTGCCGACGGCCGCGAATACTACGCCGTGTCCACCGAATTCGATCCGGAGCGTGCCGGGCCGTGGGTGCGAGCCAACGTGTTGCCCAAACTGCCCTCGCCGGCGTCGAAGGCGTGGCGGTCGCGTCGGCAGATCCGGGACGACCTGCTCGACTTCTTCAGCGCCGGCGACGGGGAAGTCGAGTTGTGGGCGTGGACCGGTGCCTATGACCACGTCGTGCTCTGCCAGCTGTGGGGGCCGATGACTGAATTGCCGCGCTCGCTTCCCCGATACACCAGGGAATTGCGCCAGGTGTGGGAGGAAGCCGGCCGACCGGAGCTGCCGGAATTGCCCGCCGACGCCCATGATGCGCTTGCCGATGCCCGGCACAATCTCGCCAAGTGGCGGCGGCTGGTCGTCCGGGACTGAGGTGATGGTCGGCGGCGGCGGACGCGTCTACTACTCTGTTGGCGTGGTGAACTGGACTGTCGACGTACCCATCGATGAACTGCCCGAGCTGCCCCCGCTGCCCGGGGACTTGCAGCGGCGGTTCGAGGAGGCGATGGCGCGCCCCGCGCTGCAGCAGCCGAGTTGGCCTGCCGATGAGGCTGCCCGGATGCGCACGGTCCTGGAGAGCGTGCCTCCGATTTGCATGCCCGCAGAGGTGGAGGCGCTATCGGATCGCCTGGCGCAGGTCGCGCGGGGCGAGGCGTTTCTGCTGCAGGGGGGCGACTGCGCGGAGACTTTCGCCGACAACACCGAGCCGCATATCAAGGGCAACATCCGCACCTTGCTGCAGATGGCTGTCGTGCTGACCTACGGCGCGAGCATGCCAGTGGTGAAGGTCGCGCGTATCGCCGGTCAGTACGCGAAGCCGCGTTCGTCGGACACCGATGCACTCGGACTCCTGTCGTACCGGGGCGACATGGTCAACGGGTTCCCCCCGGACGCCGCGGTTCGCGCTCACGACCCGTCTCGCCTGGTCCGCGCATACGCGAACGCGGCAGCGGCGATGAACCTGGTCCGGGCCCTCACCGGGTCCGAGGCGCGCTTGCACAAGGTCCACGACTGGAATCGGGAGTTCGTCCGCACGTCGCCGGCGGGCGCGCGGTACGAGGCGCTGGCCGCGGAGATCGATCGAGGCCTGAACTTCATGGATGCGTGCGGCGTGCACGACTCGAGCCTGGAGTCCGCGGAGATCTTCGCCTCGCACGAGGCACTCGTGCTCGACTATGAGCGGGCGATGCTCCGCATGGCGCCCAAGCCGGACGGCACAGGCGAGAAGGTCCTCTACGACTTGTCGGCGCACTTCCTGTGGATCGGGGAGCGCACGCGCGGACTCGACGGCGCCCACATCGCCTTCGCCGAGCTGATCAACAACCCGATCGGGGTCAAGATCGGGCCGACGACGACGCCGGAGCAGGCCGTCGAATACGTCGAGCGCCTCGATCCGCACAACCGCCCGGGTCGGCTGACCCTGGTTGCGCGGATGGGCAACTCAAAGGTCCGCGAGGTTCTGCCCCCGATCGTCGCGGCCGTCGAGGCCACCGGGCACAAGGTCATCTGGGAGTGCGATCCGATGCACGGCAACACCCACGAGGCGACCACCGGCTACAAGACGCGGCACTTCGACCGGATCGTCGACGAGGTGCAGGGCTTCTTCGAGGTGCACCGCGCGATCGGTTCGCACCCCGGCGGCGTGCACATCGAGTTGACCGGTGAGGACGTGACCGAGTGCCTCGGTGGCGCGCAGGAAATCTCCGATGCCGATCTCGCCGGCCGCTATGAGACGGCCTGTGATCCGCGGCTCAACACCCAGCAGTCGCTGGAGCTGGCGTTCCTCGTTGCGGAGATGCTGCGGGGATAGCCCGGCGCGCTCAGCGCAGCCCCATGACCAGATGGGCACCCACCCACCATCCCCCCACCCCGAGGGCGGCGACGAGGGCCGCGAACAGCGTCAACCAGACCAGCGCGCGGACCGCCCCGGTGGGTGTGGAACCGGCCTGTTCCGACCTGTCGTGGTCGTCGAGCGGGCCGGCGTCGAGAATGCTGAAGCGATGCCCGAGATCGTCGGCGTGGTCGACTTCGCCCAGGTACTCGTCGACGGTGGCCTCGTCGAACAGTGCGGTTCCGGCCGGGCCGAGCTCGCGCCCCGCCTTCGCGCCGGGGTCGCCGAGTGCCGCCTGCTCGCGCCGGAATCGGGCCGCGGTGGCGCGCTCGGCCGAGCGCTGAGGGGCCGGCACGGTGAACCGGGGCAGGCCGAGGTCGTCGGCCGCCTTCGCCAGCGCACGCGCCATCGTGAACCCGTCGGGGTAGCGGTCGTCGGGGTTGCGTTCGGTGGCCCGCAACACGATCTCATCGAATTCGGGGGGTACCCCGTCGACGACGTCGCCGGGGGCCGGCACGTCATAGGTGAGGCGCGCATAGGCGAGGCCGAGCGGGGTGTCTCCGTGGAACGGGGTGCGTCCGGTCAGCAACTCGAACATCACGATCCCGGCCGAGTACACGTCGGACCGGGCATCGGCGCGGGTGGACTCGACCTGCTCGGGCGAGAGATATGCCGCGGTGCCCAGGATGACGCTGGCCGAGGTGATCCCCGCCTCGGCGACGGCGCGCACCAACCCGAAGTCGGCGATCTTGACCTCGCCGTCGCTGGAGATCAGGATGTTCTCCGGCTTGACGTCGCGGTGCACGAGACCGGCGGCGTGGGCGGTGCCCAAGCCGCCCAGGACCGGGTCGAGTGCGGCCGACACCGCGTGCGGTGGCATCGGCCCGCGCTCGCGCAGCAGTTCGCGCAGGCTGCCGCCTTCGACGAGTTCCATGACGAGGAAGACGACGGGTTCGTCGATGCCCTGGTCGTAGACGCTGACCAGGCCTGGGTGCTTGAGGCCGGCTACCGCGCGCGCCTCGAACTCGAACCGGGACAGGAACACCGGGTCGTCGCGATAGGCGGCATCCATGACTTTGACCGCCACCGGTCGGTGCAGGCGCTCGTCTCGGCCGAGGTAGACCGCGCTCATCCCGCCGCGCGCGATCAGGGCGTCGATGCGGTAGCGGCGGTCGACCAGTGATCCGATGAGCGGGTCACGGGTCGAGGCCGGGTGCGGTGGGCCGGGTTTCACCCCTGCGAATCTACCGGCCGGTTGCGGTGGTGCCGCGGAAGCAGAGCCGGTGGTCCCTCGGTACGCTGGGTGGGTGAGTTCGCTGCCGCTTTTCGAAGACCGCCTGCCCGCCGATACCGACGTGCTGCCGCTGGGCGAGGTCGCCGCCCGATTGGGTGTGTCGGCCAACCGGGTCCGGACCCTGATCCGAGACCACCACCTCCTTGCGCTGTCCCGCAACGGTGAGCCGGTTGTCCCGGCGCTGTTCCTCGACGACGAGGGGATCGCCAAACACTTCACGGGCTTGGTCGAGGTGTTGCTCGACGGCGGGTACTCCCGCGACGAGGCGATGCGGTGGTTGTTCACCGAGATCGACGACCTCGGCTGCCATCCGGCCGCTGCGCTGCACACCGATTCGGCGCGCGAGGTGATCCGCCGCGCGCAGGCCGCGGCCTATTAGCCCGTCCCGTCCGCTTGGTATCCGTCGGGGCCGGTTCTGGTGCCCGCGGTCCGGAGGGTCGGGCGAGCGGGTCAGAACAGCGCCGCGACGGCGTGGCGGACCCGAGTCCGGGAGGGGACGACCGCCCGCCCGTCGAACACCTCGTACCCGCGCTGCTCGATCACCCGGAGGATGTCGGCATAGGAGCGTGCGGCCGCCCGGATGGCGGGCCGGGTGCGCCGCGGGAGTGCGTCGATGTCGCGCTCGGCGCAGCGGTACCAGTCGCGGTTGACCGCGGTGAGGTGTGCCAGGGCCCGCCGGAGCTGCGGCGTGACCCGCCTGCGGGCGCGGCACGCGCGCAGGTGGCTTTCGTCGACGCCGAAGGCGGCCAATTCCTCCGTCGGCAGGTAGATGCGGTCGCGATCGAGGTCCTCGCCCACGTCGCGCAGGAAATTGGTCAGCTGAAACGCCTCGCCGAGCAGGGCCGCGCCGTGGTTGGTCGCGGCGTCGTGGGGGTCCGCGCCCAGGATCGGCACGAGCAGCAGGCCGATGATGGCCGCCGAGCCGTGGGTGTACTCGCGCAGATGCGCCATGTCGCGGTAGCGGGGGGTGTGCTCCGAGGCGGTGGGCACGTCCATCCGCATCGAGTGCTCGAAGGCGGTGAAGTGTGCGGGGTCGAGGTTGAACCGCCCGGCCGAGTCCGCCACCGCGGCCAGCAGGTCGGCCTCGCCATCACCCCGCGCATCATCGGCCACATCGCCTCGTAGGGCGGCGGACAGACCTCCGAAGAGGTCGTCGAGGCGGAGTAGGAGGTCGTCGGCACCGTTCTGCGACATGTCGTCGACAACATCGTCGACGGTCCGCGCGAAGCCGTAGAGCGCATGCACGGCGCGCCGGTTAGGTCCGGGCAGCAACCGTGCGGCGAGATGGTAGGTGTGGCCGTTGGCGGCGGCCAGGTGCTCCGCGAGCCGGTAGCCGCGCTCGACACTGGTGCTCATCGGCCCACCCGGTCCTTGGCGGTGGGAACCGGGTCGGCGGGGGCCGGTAGGGCCGGCGCGGGGCTGCATCCGAGGAGTCGGCGCAGCCTCAGTGGGTCCGGCGCCAGCAGCGAGGCGGCGGCGAGCGTGCCGAGCGCGAACGCGACCAGGAGTTCGACGGGCTTGTACAGCAGGATCGAGTCGTCGGGCTGGAACACGATCAGCCCGACCGTGGACATCAGGACGACGACCACGCACACCCACCGGGGCAGGGGGAACGCGACGGCCAGGCACAGGACCCAGGTGTAGTACCACGGCAGGGTGGAGGGTTCGAGCAACAGCACCGCCGACATCGCCAGGGTCATACCGGCCATTGCCCGCCGTTCGGTCTGGCGGAAGCGGATCCACAGGGTGATTAGCGTGACCACGAGGACAACGGCGCCGACGGCGCGGGTGTAGACCAGCACCGACTGCAGGTTCCACGCCTGCCACGGCGCCGCGGCCCAGGTGATCATGTGACCGACCAACGTCGGGACCGAGAGCCAGTTGATGATGCGCCCGGCCCAGCTTAGGCCGGTCAGCCAGCCGAGGCCGAGGCCGCCGGCGGCGGAGATCGCAGTGAAGACCCCCGCGGGTATCAGTACGGTGGCCGCGAAGACCGCGACTGCGCGTCGGCGGGGCACCGCCCCCGGGGATTGCCGGTCTTCGCGCAGGTGCGCCAGCCAGATCCAGAAGATGAACGGGATGGCGATCGCCGCGGTGATCTTGATCGTCGCCGCGAGTCCGAGCACGGCCAGGCCGGCCACGTGCCGGCCGGTCACCGCCAGGGTCACGCCGGTGACCAGGACACCCATCATCAGCAACTCGACATGCGCCCCGGCGACCAGGTGGATCAGGATCATCGGGTTGAGAAGGGCCAGCCACAGACCAGTCTGCCCGGACGCGCCGAAGTGGCGGGCGAGGCGGGGGATCGCCCACAGGCTCAGCAGCAACCCCGGGATCAAGACCGCGCGCATCAGTTGGACCCCGAGGATCACCTGCCCATCGGCGAGTGAGGCGACCGTGCGCCCGAGCCACATGAAGGTCGGGCCGTAGGGCGCGGTGGTGGCCGCCCAGACTTGGGCCATCGAGTCGAGCATCGGGCCCGGCTGGTGCACCGGCCCGTCGGTGTAGGGGTTGAACCCGGCGCGGAACACCTCGCCCTGGGCGAGATAGGCGTAGACGTCGCGGCTGTATACCGGCACCGTCATCGTCAGTGGGGCCGCCCACGCGAGCACCGTCGCGCGGACCTGGTTGACGGTGGGGAGGTCGCCGGCGCCGGCGGCGAGGAGTCGGCCGATCCGGACCCAGCAGTAGACCAGGAGTGCGATTCCGGCCCAGAAGACGACGGCGGCCAGCGTCTTTCCGTGCCCGTAGGTGAGCCATGCCGAGCCAGCGTCTTGCGCGACCGTGTTCAGGCGCGGGATGTCGGCGACGCCGAAGGCGCCGAGTGCGACGAGGATCGACCCCACCAGGCCGACGGGGAACTCCCACCGCCGCCACCACCGCCGAACCGGATGCATCGTCACGCTGCGATCGTAGACGGAGTGCTCTTACCGGCGTGGCGCGCGCACCGGCATCGCTGTGATGCGGTCGGCGGCCAGTCGACCGGAGACCAGGACCGGCGGGATCCCGACGCCGGGCACGGTATCGGCGCCGGCGAGCACCAGGTTCTCCCAGCCGCGGGCGAGATTGCCGGTGCGCAGCGGTCCGGTCTGCCCGAGCGTGTGCGCGGCGGCGAACGGGGTGCCGGCCGCGTAGCCGCGACGGGCCCAGGTGGCAGGAGTGTCGATCCGGACGACCTCGGCGCCGTCGATCCCGGGATATCCGCGAGCGGCCAACCCCACGAGGGAGCGTGCGACGTAGTCGTGCGCCATGGCGGTCCACGGCAGGTCTGCGGACTCGAGGTTCGGACACGGCCACAGCACCGACACCGATTCGCGCCCGGCGGCGGTGAAGGCGTCCGGTGCGGTGACTGCTGGGCGGGTGATCAGCACCGACGGGTCGCCCATCACCTTCCCCCGGCCCCGGCGGCGCGGGGCGATCTCGGTGAACGTCTCGGTCCAGGCCGCGCCGAAGTCGATGGTGTGGTGGTCGCCGGGCCAGAGCGCGGTCCAGGCGGCGTCGACGGCCAGGTGGGCTACCACGGCGCTCGGAGAGTATCGGATCCGGCGGCGTCGGCGCGCGGTCCTGCCGCCCTCGCCGACGAGCCTCGAAAGTGCTGCCTCGCCGCACGCGGCGACCACGACGTCGGCCGGCAGTACCTCCGCGTCGCCGCCGGGCGTCCGCACCCGCACACCGGTGATCCGCCGCCCGACGCGGTCGAGGCCCACCGCGGTGTTCGAGTACCGAACCGTGCCCCCGGCGGTCGTGAGCGCTCCGGCGAGGACCTCGGGGACTCGGCCCATCCCCGCCGCCGGGTAGCTCACCCCCAGGCCGATGTCCATGTGTGCGATGACTCCGTAGATTGCCGCAGCGCGGGCCGGCGGCACCCCGGCATAGAGTGACTGAAACGAGTAGACCCGTTGCAGCCGTTCGTCTTTCACGAATCGATTGATGGCTCCGGTCAGTCCGCGCACGGCGCCCAGGCGCAGCAGGGCGCGGGTTGCCGCCGCGGTGTCCCCGCGGACGAAGTCGGTGAGCCGGTCATGATTGCGGTCGATGAAGGCCGGGAACTCCACCTCGTGCAACTCGAGTAGCCAGTCGCTGAGCCGGGCGACGCCGTCCGCGGCCTCGGCGCCGAATGCGTCGGCGACCGCGGCGATCCGGTGCGTGCGATCGCCCGCCACGGCGAGTTCGGCGCCATCGGCGAAACGGGCGACGTAGGAGGGGTCTACCGGGCGCAAGTCCAACTGCGCGGCCCCGACGGCCCGGTCGATGCCGACGGCGGCCAACGCGTCCAACGCGAGGTCGGGCATCGTCAGGATGGTGGCGCCGGTGTCGAACCGGTGGACCGATCGGTCGGCGGCGGCGATCGCCTCGGTGCGCACCAAGCCGCCGGGCACCTCGCCGACCTCGAGAACCGTGACGTCGTGGCCCGCGCCGCGCAGGTGCAGAGCCGCTGACAGGCCGGCCAACCCGGCGCCGATGACGACCACCCGCGCCGTCGGGCCGGTCACGCGCCGTGGAGCACCCATCGGCTACGCCGCCCGGTGGGTGATGCGGTGGGCCAGTGCGGCGAGCTGGTCGCGGGCGCCGACGGAGGTCGGCAGGGCCTCGATGCCGGCGAGTGCGGCCGTCAGTGCGCGGTCGATTCGCGCCTCGACGGACGCGCTAGCGCCGGAGTCGGTGAGGATGCCGCGGGCCCGGGCCAAGTCCGCGGGGTCCAGGTCGGTGCCCAATAACGTGCGCAGTCGAGCGGCTTCGTCCGCGCCGGCCCGGGCCAGGCCCTCGGCGACCAGCACGGTCCGCTTGCCGGTGACGAGGTCGTCGCCGGACGGCTTGCCCGTCACGGCTGGATCGCCGTAGACCCCGAGCAGGTCGTCGCGCAGTTGGAACGCCAGGCCCAGATCGAGGCCGATCGCACGCAGGTCGCCGACCAGTGCAGCGTCGGCGCCTCCCAGTACCGCGCCGAGTTCAAGGGGCCGCGCCACCGTGTAGCCGGCTGTCTTGAAGACGATGACCTGCTCGGCGGCCGCGAGGGATTCGTCGCGGGCGGCCTCGTTGGCGATGTCGAGCAACTGGCCGGCCAGCACTTCGGTGCGCATACTGCGCCAGACCGGGGCGATGCGCGCGGGCAATCCGGCAGCGAGGTCGTCGGCCCAGGCCAGGGCGAGGTCGCCGATCAGGATGGCCATCGACTCGCCGAACCGGTCGGCGTCGCCGTGCCAGGCCTTCGTCCGGTGACGCGCGGCAAACACGCGATGGACCGTCGGGCCGCCCCGTCGGGTGTCGGAGGCGTCGATGATGTCGTCGTGCACCAACGCGCACGCCTGGACGAGTTCCAGCGCCGCGCCGAGGTCGGCGAGTGCCTCCGCGGAATCGTCGGCGGCCCGGCTCGAGCCCGTGGCGCCGTGCGCAACGGCCCGACCGGCGTCGGCGAACAGGGGGCGCACGCGCTTGCCGCCGTTCAGGACGAAGGCGCGCAACGCGTCGACGGCCTCGACGGCGGGACCCCCGATTCGTGCGGCGTCGGCCCGCGCGCTGTCGAAGACTTCGGCCAGGCGCGACTGCACCCGGTCGGCGACGCCGCGCGGCTCGGTCACGTAGCCGGTGCGCCGGGGCGCGGGGTGGTGTCGGCGAGGTGCTCGCGCCGGGCATACCAGACGACGAACCCGACGGCGAGCAGACCGAGGAAGAAGACGAAGACCGACCAGCTGGGCAGGGCGGCGACGGCGGGATCGGCGTACCGGGCGTCGGCACTCAGGTCGCTGGACTTGCCGATCGGCACGACCCACGCCACCGAGTCTTCCCCGGTCTTGACGCCGTTGGTGCCCCCGACCTCACCGCCGAAGGTGACGGCGAAATACACCGAGTCGCGACCCTCGACCAGGTCGGTGAAGTCCGCGGTGCCGGTCAGGCGGACCGCGTCGCCGCTGCGCTTGGTCGATACGCTCATCGCCGCGTTGGAGCCGGTGAACGCTGCGGCGATGATGTCGCCGAGTTGGCCGAACTGTCCCGCGGTGAGCGAGGTGTAGACCGCGCGCGTGCCCACCCGGGTCGGCCCCTTCTGTGGACCGGTGGCCGGCGCACCGTCGCGCTGCGCCGTGACGGAGCCGTCCGCGGCGATCGTCCCGGTGAAGTCCGACAGGGAGATGTGGGCCGTCATCGACTGTGGGATGTCGAGCCGAGGCACTCCGCGCGGGTTGTCCGGCGCGGTGGCGACGATGATCTCGCCGGAGAACCGGTCGCCGACAGTCACCGAGCGCGTCAGGCAACCCGACAGCAGCGGGGTCATGATCAGCGCGGCGCCGACGACGGCGAGGATGCGGGGGAGCGATTCGCGGATGGCAGGGCTCGACACGTTGTCAATCGTGCCAGATGACGGACCGCCGCAGGATGTGGCGTGCGGCGAGTCGGCCGCTGATGCCCATCACCCCGCCGCCCGGATGGGTCGAGGCGCCGGCGAGGAGCAGCCGGGGGGCCCCGGGTACCGAGCGGCCGGCCAAGTCGGGGTGCGGGCGCCAGCCGAACATCTGATCGATACTCATCTCGACGTGCATGATGTTGCCTGCGGGGAGGGCCAGTTCGGCCTCCAGATCGGCGGGCGTCTGGATGTGGCAGTGCTCGATCGTCGAGCTGAACCCCGGTGCGTACCGGTCGATCTCGGCGATGACCGCGTCTGCGGCGGCTTGGCCTTGACCGTTCCACGACCGGCCGTCCGACAGCCGATAGGGGTGCCACTGGGCCCAGATGTTGACCAGGTGGCGCCCGCGCGGCGCGATCGAGGGGTCGAGCGCCGAGAAGCCCATCGGCAGGCTGACCGGGCGGCGGGGGAGGTCGCCGACGGCGCTGGCGGCCCAGGCGCGGCGCAGATGGTCGCGGTCGGACGTCAGCAGGCCCAGACCGCTGTGCAGGCCGTGGGCGGGCAGGCCGGCCGGGGCGTTCCGGTAGCCGGGCAGGGCGGTGGTCCCCAACCGCACGGCGAGGCCGATGCCGTTGCCCACGGTGATCGAACGGCGCCAGCGGCCGATCTCGGCGGCGGGATAGCCGCCGGCCTCGAGCAGGTCCAGAGTCGCGGTGATGTGACAGGCGGCCACGACATGCCGTGCCCGGCGAACGCGGCCCGCCGCATCGCCGATCTCCCACGCCGCATCGGCCCCCCGACGGCGCAGGGAGACCACGGGGGAGCCGGTCACCAGCAGCCCGCCGTCGGTTGCCAGTCGCGAGGTCAGCGCGGCCGTCAGCGCCCCGCTGCCCCCGATGGCGCGCCCGGGCGGGATGTCGTGCATGAGCGCCGCGAAGCCGACCATGGGTGCGGTGCCGGGCAGATCGGTGGGCGGCCCGGATTGGGCGCCGAACCAGGCCAGGGCCGCCTTGAGTCGTTCGGAATCGAACCACTCGTCGAGTAGGGCGTCGGCGGGCTTCATCATGTCCTGTGACATCGATGACAGGGGGCCGAATGCGCGACCCGCGATCGAGCGGCGCGCGCTGTGGGTCCGCCACCCGCTGCTGGCGAACGCTGCGGCGAAGCGCGTCGGGGTCGGCTCGCGGTTGAACACGGCCATGGTCGCCCGCGCGCGCGGGCCCCAGGTCGACACGAATCCGGCGTAGGCGTCGGCATCGGCGCGCCCGCATGACAGTTCGATCGACGCGCAGGTTGCTGCGAGGTCTCGGTGGAAGACGATGGGTTGCTCGTCATCGGCCTCGGCGGGTGCGAAGGCCCACGGGTCGCAGTCGGCGTAGCGCAGGCCGAACCGGTACAGGTCCAGTTCATCGAGGATGGGGGTGTGCCGGATCATCAGATGCGCCGACGAGCCACGGTCGACGGCGTAGCCGGGGAAGCGTTCGACCGTCGACACGGCGCCGCCGGGGATGGTGTCGCGCTCGAGCACGCAGACCGAGCGCCCCGCCTGCGCCAGATAGGCCGCGGCAATCAAGCCGTTGTGGCCGGCGCCGATGACGACCGCATCGAAGGATCCGGCCCGCTCGCGCTGACGCATGATGCTCCTCAGGGTTTGGCGGCATCCGGAACGCACGCAGTCGTCGGATGTGCGCCCGCAACTGTATTCGGCCTACCGGGGCTCAGTAGTGGCCTATCGGCGGGATCGGCAAGTCGCGTCCGAGGAAGGCGAAGGGGCGCGGGTCTCCGGCGAAGGTGAAGTCGCGGAGGACATCGCCAAACCCGAACCGACGGTAGAGCGACCAGGCGCGGTTGCCCTCGTCGGGGACCTCCGGGGTGGACAACAGGACGCGGGATTCGGGGCGGTCGGCGAGCAGTGCGCTCAGCAGTGCCCGGCCGATCCCGCGGCCCTGCGCATCGGGGTGGACGTGCAACTCGGTGAGCTCGAAGTAGTCGGCGAGCAATCGCGCGGCGTGCTCGACCGGACAGCCGGCTTGTCGGAGCCCGATGCGCAGCTGCTGGTTCCACCATTGGTCGGGTGCTCCGCGATACCCGTAGGCGATGCCCAAGAGCGCCTCGTCGCGGTCGGCGGTGCCACCCGCGCCCCACCAGCGGCGCAGGTGTCTCGGGTGCGGTGCGTGCGCGACGCCCGCGTTCCGCGCCCGCGCGCCGTGGACCGCGGCGGCGTCGATACCTGCGGCGTCGATACCTGCGGCGTCGATACCGGCGATGGCGCCGAACGCGCTCCACCCGGGCCGGGCGATGTGGTCGCGCCACAGTGTTTTGCGCTGGTTGGCGATGGTGTGCGGGTAGCCCATGGCGGTGACGTAGACCTCGAGTGCCGGTTCGAGCCAGTGATGGGAGTCCCCGCCGGAGAGCCGGACCACGCGCACGTCGACCGGTGCGCCGATCGACTTCTCGGTCATCTGGTCACTCCTGGATCCTGGCGGCGGTTGAATGCACCGCAGGACCACGCTAGCATTGTCTAAATCGAATACATGTTCGAAGTCAATCGGTCGTCGGCGCGGCGATCGGGGCGGGCCGGCGTCGCGGAGGGAAGCCGAGGCGCCGACCCGGTCCCGCGGGAAGTGTCGGACGCCCTCGATACGTTGGAATCGAACGAAGTTGAACGGGCCGCGAGGAGGTGGCAACGATGGTCGGGACCACGGTCGAGGGGCCGATCGAGCCTCGAGTGGTGCGCGACGCGCACCGGCTGCTCGATGAGGCCGGCCGGATAGGCGATGACGGCGACCTCGTGGTCGGCAACGCGGAGCGGCTCCGGCTGTATTACCTCGCCGCGCTGCGTGCTGCCGGGGCCGTACTCGTCGTGCTGGAGTCCCGTCATCGAGGACCGAGGGGACAGCGAAGTGCGTGGGTCCGGTTGGCCGCGCAGGGGCGCGTGGTCGGCGACGATTCGGGACTGGCGCAAGTGGCTGCCTTCTTCGCAGGACACTCCGTGCTGCGCCAGCGGATCGAGACGGGTCTGGTCGCCGAGGTGGATCAGGCGGTCGTGGCGGATATGCGGGTTCACCTGGCTGCATTCGTCGCCGTGGCCGAGACGATCCTCCTCGACTATGAGCAGGGCCGAACGGTCCCGCGGGTCGGGGTTCAGCGGCGATCCGCTTGAGCGGCCACCGATTCGGGGTGCTCACAGGGGGATTGCAGGGCGAAGTGTGGTCGCCGGGCCGTTCACCTCGTATGATGGGGTGAAACGGGATGAAGTGAGGATGAGGAGGGGCGGTGCCGCTTTCCGAACATGAGCAGCGCATGCTCGAGCAGATCGAGAATGCGCTCTATGCGGACGATCCCAAGTTCGCGTCGACCGTGCACAAGACTGCCTTCGTGCACAGTCGTCGTCGGCTGGAGGCCGTTGCGCTTTTCGTGCTGGGCCTAGCCCTACTCGTCGGTGGCATCGTCGCCGGCGTGCACATCGGCGGCTTTCCGGTCCTCAGTCTCATTGGCTTTCTCATCATGTTCGGCGCAGGGCTGTGGGCGCTTCGCGGCGGATCGGGGAAGCGGTCGTTGAAGTCGGTCGATGGCGACGGCGGATCTGCCCGGGCGCCCGCGCCCGCTCGAAGTTTCGCTGAACGGATGGAAGACCGGTTCAACCGGCGATTCACCGAGGAGTAGGCACCCACGTCCCGGTCAACGGGGCGGGATCAACCGGCTAGGGCCGCGCATCATCACGATGCGCGGCCCTAGCCGTTGTTAGGGAGGCCGTTGTTTGGGAGCTCGTTACCGGGGGCCGTCCACGGAGGCGGCGCCGTGGAGGTTCGCTCCCACTGTGCCCCACGTCGCCCCCGCGCAGTTCCCCATTTCCCACCACTGTGACCGCTGAAGTCGTCTCACCTGCGTCTTCATGCTCGGCAATCACGCCTGCGTCAGGGGGCGGGTGTGGTGTGTCGCACTCGTGCCCCACTCGGATATCCCTCATCTACCTGGCCTTTTGCTTCCTATTCGGAGTTGCACGGGTTCAAAGGGGTGGAAAGTGGAGGAAAGTGGGGTAATGTATTGCGTACTGGGTGAGGCGGCCGGACGCCGAACCCGGCGGGTGAGGGAGGTGCGAGATGTCGAGTCATCGGCTTGTCGGCACCTACACGCCCAAGCTGGACGACAAGGGGCGGTTGACGCTCCCCGCGAAGTTTCGAGATGCACTGGCAGGAGGGGTGATGGTCACTCGCAACCAAGACAACAGCCTCGCCGTCTATCGGCTCGAGGACTTCGACCTGATCGCGGAGAAGACGAAAGCGGCATCGCGCAACAATCCGCAGGCGCGTGCCTACCAGCGCTACTTCTTCGCCAGCGCCGACGAGCAGCGGCCCGACGGGCAGGGGCGGATCACGTTGTCGCCCGACCATCGGACCTATGCGCGGCTGACCAAGGACTGCGTCGTGATCGGCAGTTTCGATCACCTCGAGATCTGGGACGCCCAGACGTGGGAGGCCTACCAGGCCGAGCACGAAGAGGACTTCTCGGCAGCGGGTTCGGATGCCTTCGAGGCCCTCCTCTAGACAACCGAATGAGCCCCGTGACCGCCGTGGTGGGTGAGACGAGGCCTGCGCCCGATCCGACCCTGACGCACTTCCCCAGCGCCAGGTTCGTGATCGGGCGGGGACCCCGGTTCATCCATTCGGCAGGTCTGGCGACAGGAGAAGGACGAGCGATGAGCGGCGGTGACCACGGGCACGTCCCGGTGATGGCGGAGCGGATCGTCGACTTCCTCGCCCCCGCGGTGACCCGCGCCGACCCGTCGGGGCAGGGCGCGGTGGTCGTGGACGCGACCCTGGGCGCCGGCGGCCACACCGAACTGCTCCTGCGGACGTTCCAGGGGTTGACCGTCATCGGCATCGATCGCGACGGCGCCGCACGGAATGCGGCGGCCGGCCGCCTCGCGCCGTTCGGTGCCCGAGCCTCGGTCAACGCCGGGCGCTACGACGAATTGGCCCGCGTCTTGGCCGCACCGGCCGGTATGGCGCACCCGGTGTCCCGGGTCGAGGGCGTGCTGTTCGACCTCGGCGTCTCGTCGATGCAACTCGATCAGCGCAACCGGGGCTTCGCCTACTCCGTCGATGCACCGCTGGACATGCGAATGAACCCGGAGGACCCGCTGACCGCCGCCGACGTCCTCAACACCTACACGCACGGCGATCTGGCCCGAGTGCTCAGCGACTATGGCGAGGAGCGCTTTGCCGGCCGGATTGCATCGGCGGTCGTATCGGCTCGTCGTGACCAGCCGTTCACGACGAGCGGACGTCTGGTGGAACTGCTCTATGCCGCGATCCCGGCGGCGACCCGGCGCACCGGCGGGCACCCAGCCAAGCGGACGTTTCAGGCGCTGCGGATCGAGGTCAACGGCGAGCTGGACTCGCTGCGGGCCGCGCTGCCGGCCGCCCTCGATGCACTCGCGGTGGGCGGGCGCGCAGTGGTGATGAGCTACCAGTCGCTGGAGGACCGGATCGTCAAACGCGAGTTCGCCCAGCGCTGCCGCTCGAGTTCGCCGGCCGGCCTGCCGGTCGAACTCCCCGGCACCGCTCCGCGCTTCGCCCTGGTCACCCGGGGTGCCGAGCAGGCCTCGGAGGCCGAGATCGACGCCAACCCGCGGTCGGCGCCGGTCCGGGTCCGTGTCATTGAACGAATTGCCTCGGACGGGGCGGAAGGGGGAGCGCAGTGAAGCGCACATCGGACTCGATCGGGGAAGGGACGGCTACGTCGACCGGTGCGCTTTCGGTCATCGATGGCCCGCGCCGCCGCACGGGGGCCGGGGCACCACAGCGCGCCAACCGGTCCCGTGCGGCCCAGCGCGCCGTCAACCGGCGGACCGCGCGCCTCGCGCGCGAGGAACAGCGCGACACACGCCCCGCCGCGCGGCGCGGCGCACACCGACCGGCGCGCCCGGGGCTCGTCGATCAGATCCGTTCGATGCCCTTCGCGGTTCCCGTCATCGCTCTCGTCGCCCTCGGTCTGATCGCCACCTTGTGGTTGTCCACCCGCGCGGCGCAGGACTCCTACGAACTCACCGTCGCGAAGACGCAACACCAGTCGCTGGTGGACAAGCGCGACGCGCTCAAGCGGACTTACGAGTCGGCCGACTCGGCACCGGAACTGTCGGACAAGGCGGCTCGGCTCGGCCTGGTGCCGGCGCGCGGCGCAGCCCGGTTGATCGTCGGGGACAACGGCCGGGTTACCGTGCGCGGAACCCCCTCCGCAGCCGGGGGGCGAGCACCGCGATCGATCAACCCGCAGCCCGCCGATGAGGCGCTGCGCCACATCGACGCGAGCAAGGTGGAGGACTCGACCGGTCTACCCGGCGGCGGTCAGGGGCAATCGCAGGATCAGGGGCAGTCGGGTTCGCAGGGGCAGTCGGGTTCGCAGGGGCAGCCGGGCGACCGCGCCCAGACCGCGCGGTCCGAGGCGGGGGATGCCGCGCAATCCGAAGCGCAGCCCAATGTGCTGCCGCCGACTCGCGCCGGCCGGCCGACGCGCGGCGCGCCGGGGGCAAATCCCGGGCGCAACTCCTAGCGACGGGAATGATTGACGATCATGACGCGCGCAGCCTTCCACCTCGGCGTGCCCCGGCTGGGCCAGTCGGGGTCCCGCCCCCGGCGGCGTCCGACTCCGGCGCCGGCCACAGCGTTCCGACGCGCGGCGGCCGGGGCCGGGAACGGCGGTGATCCGGGCCCGGACCGGTTCACCCTGCGCACGCGGTGGGCGGTTGTCTTCGTTTCGGTCGCCGTCCTCGCGATAGTGGCGCGGCTGGTGGTCGTGCACGCGTTCGAGGCGCGTTCGCTGGCGGCCCAAGCTGCTGCGCAGCGCGAGTACACGCTGGCGCTGACCGCCAAGCGCGGGGCGATCCTCGACCGCAACGGCCGCCCACTGGCCTACACCGATGAGGCCCGGGCACTGACCTTCTTGCCGCAGGCCGTGCGGGCCTCCACCGACGCCGCGCACCAGCGCGATCCGAAGCTCCCCGACGCGGCCGGCCGGTTCGCCGAGATCGCCAAGGGTGTGTCGGCCGCGTTGGGCGGCTCGATTTCCGAGGCCGACCTGCTGGCGAAGTTGAACGGCTCGGAGAAGTTCGTGTACCTGGCGCGCTCGGTGGCCACCGACGTCGCCGCGCGCATCGTCGCCGACTTCCCCGAGGTGGGCGCCGACCCGGAGAACCTGCGGCTCTATCCGGGCGGTTCCCTGGCGGCGAACCTGATCGGTGACGTGAACTTCGACGGCAACGGCTTGATGGGGTTGGAGTCCTCGATGGACTCGGCACTCGGCGGGACCAACGGATCGAAGACTTTCGACCGCGGGTCCGACGGCGCGATCATCCCCGGCAGCGCGCGCAACGTCCACCCGGCGATCAACGGGGCGACGGTCCGGCTCACCATCGACTCTGACATCCAGTGGTTCGTGCAGAGCCAGGTCTATGCGGCCAAGGCCGCATCCGGCGCCAAGCGCGTCGCAGCGGTGGTTCTCGACGCGAAGACCGGCGAAGTGCTCGCGATGGCGAACGACTCGACTTTCAACCCGGCGCGCCCGCTGTCCGAGCAGCACGATGCCAACCTGGACAACCCGGCGGTGACTACCCCGTTCGAACCGGGTTCGGTGAACAAGATCGTCACCGCTGCGGCGGCGATCCAGTACGGGGTGACGACCCCGGAGGCGACGCACCTCGTGCCCGGTGCCATCCAGATGGCCGGGGTGACGGTGAAGGACGCGTGGTCGCACGGAACCGAGCGGTTCACCACCACGGGGATCTTCGGCAAGTCGTCGAACGTCGGCACGCTGATGTTGGCCCGCCAGGTGGGGGAGAAGCGGTTCGCCGACCTGGTCACCGCATTCGGGTTGGGGCAGCGGACCGGTGTCGGCCTGCCCGGTGAGAGCCCTGGGCAGGTACCCGCGCTCTCGCAGTGGTCGGGCGGCTCGTTCGCCAACCTGCCAATCGGGCAGGGCCTGTCGATGACGCTGCTGCAAATGACTTCGGTGTACCAGACGATCGCCAACGACGGTGTCCGGATCCCGCCGCGGATCATCGCCGGGGAGACCCGCGACGGGCATCGGGAGTCGTCGCTGCCCGCCCCCGACGGCGTGGCCGTCGTGTCACCGGGAACCGCCGCGACGGTGCGCGACATGTTCCGCGCCGTGGTGCAGAGCGATCCGACCGGGCGTCAGCGCGGCACGGGGTCGCAAGCGGCTGTGCCCGGGTATCAGATCTCCGGTAAGACGGGGACCGCCCAGCAGGTCGACCCCCGCTGCAACTGCTACTCCGATTCGCGCTACAACATCACCTTCGCCGGTATCGCACCCGCCGATAATCCCCGCTACGTGATCGGGCTGATCCTCGACAATCCCAAGCGCAGCTCCGACGGCAGCGGCGGGCAGTCGGCGGCACCGCTGTTCGGCACGATCGCCGGCTGGCTGATGCAGCGCTCGCGGATCCCGTATTCGCCGCCCGCGCCGCGCCTGACCCTTGAGACGGACTGATCGGTCGGCAGCGGCCGGTAGATTGACACTCCATGGGAACTGATTCCATTCGGCCCACCCGCGTCGCCCCGACGCCGGTTGCGCAGTTGGCGGAGATGATCGGGGCAACCGGTGCCGTCCATGGCGAGGTGTCCGGGGTGTCGTTGCGCGCCCAGCACGTGCAGTCCGGCGACCTGTTCGCGGCGCTGCCCGGTGCCCGCGCGCACGGCGCGGAGTTCACCGCCGAGGCGCTCGCGCGCGGTGCGGCCGCCGTGCTGACCGATCCGGCCGGTGCGGAGCTGATCGACGCCGAAGTGCTGGCGGCCGCTCGGCCGGCCGTGCTGGTCCACCCGGAGCCGCGCTCGGTGCTCGGTGCGCTCAGTGCGCAGGTCTACCACCATCCGAGCCGGTCGCTGACGGTCATCGGAATCACCGGCACCTCGGGGAAGACCACGACCGCCTATCTGGTGGAGGCGGGGCTGTTGGCCGCGGGCCGTGCCGTCGGGTTGATCGGGACCGTCGCCACGCGCATCAACGGGGTGACTGCCCCTGCCTCGTTGACGACTCCCGAGGCGCCCGACCTCCAGGCATTGCTGGCCACCATGGTCGAGCGCGGCATCGACGCCGTCGTGATGGAGGTGTCCAGCCATGCACTGTCACTCGGGCGGGTGGCCGGGATGTCTTTTGCGGTCGCCGGGTTCACCAATCTCTCGCAGGATCATTTGGACTTCCATCCGACGATGTCGGACTACTTCGCCGCGAAGGCCGCGCTGTTCGACCCCGCGTCCCCGACGGCGGCTGCCGCGGCGGTGATCTGTGTCGATGACGAGTGGGGGCGTCAGATGGCCGGCATCGCTGCCGATCCGGCCACCGTGGAGACCCGTGACGCGCCGTCGCCCGAGGCGGTGGCGGGCAACCGGTGGACCGCGCTGGTCGGGGCCGCCGGCGGCCCGGCCGCCCTGATCGATCCGGACGGCAGCGAGCACGCGTTGCCGGTGCCGCTGCCGGGCCGGTACAACGTCACCAATGCGGCGCTCGCCGTCGCACTGTGCGCGGCGGCCGGAGCCGATGTCGATCGCGCCTGTGCCGGTATCGCCGACGCGGTCGTGCCCGGCCGGCTCGAACCGGTCCGGGCGGGGCAGGACTTCCTCGCGGTGGTCGACTACGCACACAAGCCGGCCGCGGTGGCGGCCGTACTCGCGACCCTCGCCGCGCAGAGCACGGGCCGGATCGCGATCGTGCTGGGCGCGGGCGGTGATCGCGACACGGGCAAGCGCGCCCACATGGGGGCGGCGGCGGCCCGGGGCGCGGACTTGGTGATCGTCACCGACGACAATCCGCGGACCGAAGAACCGGCAGCCATCCGGGCCGCGGTGGCCGCCGGGGCCCACGCCGTGGGGGTGGGGGACCGCCGGGCCGGTGAGATCCGCGAGGTGGGCGACCGTGCCGAGGCGATCGCACAAGCGGTGGCGTGGGCCCGCCCCGGTGACATCGTCCTCGTGGCCGGCAAGGGCCACGAAGCGGGCCAGGAGGTCAACGGCGTCAAGCACGAATTCGACGATCGTGTCGTTCTGCGCAGGGCGCTCGTCGCCCGCGGGGACGGCCGGTGACCGGCCCGTCCGGTGCCGCCGGGCACGGGCGGCCGGTGATCGTGATCGAGGCGCCGGCCGGCGCGTCCGTCGCCGATGGCCGCACGTTGTTGCGCCGACTGGTGGAGGTCGCGGCCGACACGGGTGCAGGCAGCGCGCACCGCGGTACGCCGGGCGCACCGCGCACCTGGTTGGTCCTCGGGGAGATGGCCGGCGCCGACGACGTGCAGCGCACCGTCGTCGAGCACGACCAACTGGGTCGCACCGCGGTCCGGTTGGCCGTCGACAAGGTGCTCTGTGTGGGCGGCTCCCGCGCGGTGCGGGCGGCCCACCAGGGCGCCGTCATGGAGGGGTCGTGGGGGGATGAGGCCGGTCTCGTGGCCGACGCCGATGAATTGGCGCGGCGCTGGCGGTCGGCGGAGGAACCGGCACCGGCACCCGGAGACGTCCTCGCCCTCGTCGGGGATTGGGACCGCGACGCAGTGCTGGACGTACTGTCCGAGCGGGACCTGGTGGTCCGCCGGATTTGACGACCGGGTTGGATGGTGGGGAGATCTGGTGGACGGAAGGGATGGCGATGGGGACCGCAGGACGGAGTGGACGTGACGCATGACGTGACGCAGATCCTGGTCGCGGGGGCGGTATCGCTGCTCGTCGCGATCGGTCTGACACCGGTGTTGATCAGGGTTTTCGCCAAGCAGGGCTTCGGGCAGGAGATCCGCGTCGAGGGCCCGCAGAGCCATCAGACCAAGCGCGGTACACCGTCGATGGGCGGGGTGGCCATCGTCACCGCTTTGGTGGCGGGGTACTTCAGTGCGCATATCGCGGGATATGCGCTCGACGGCTCGGGTCCAACCGCGTCGGGCCTGCTCGTGCTGGCGTTGGCCGTGCTGCTGGGGATCGTGGGCTTCCTCGACGACATCATCAAGGTGCGCAAGCACCGCAACCTCGGACTGAACAAGACTGCGAAGTCGGTCGGCCAGGCACTCGCGGCGATCCTGTTCGCCGTGCTGGTGCTCCAGTTCCGCAACCAGTACGGGTACACCCCGGCGAGCGAGCACCTCTCCTACGCGCGCGATATCAGCGCGATCTCCCTGGCCGGCCTGGGCGGCGTTGTGTTCGTGGTGTTCGTCTGGTTCGTCGTGGCAGCGTGGTCGAATGCGGTGAACTTCACCGACGGCCTCGACGGCCTGGCCGCGGGGTCGATGGCGATGGTGCTGGGGTCCTATGTGCTGATCACCTACTGGCAGTACCGCAATGCCTGCCAGGGCGGCGCGGCGGGGCTGCCGTCGGCGTCGGGTTGCTACCCGGTGCGCGACCCGCTGGACTTGACGATCCTGGCCGTGGCCGGGGGCGCGGCCTGCCTGGGCTTCTTGTGGTGGAATGCTGCGCCGGCCAAGATCTTCATGGGTGACACAGGGTCGCTGGCCCTTGGCGGGTTGCTCGCGGGCCTGTCGATCGTGAGCCGCACCGAGTTGGTCGCGGTCGTGCTCGGTGCGCTGTTCGTCGCAGAGATGGTGTCGGTGGTGTTGCAGATCCTCGTGTTCCGCACCTCGGGTCGGCGATTGTTCCGAATGGCACCGTTCCACCACCACTTCGAGTTGGGCGGGTGGGCTGAAACGACGGTCATCATCCGGTTCTGGCTGCTGACGGCGATCTCCATCGGGTTGGGCCTGTCCCTGTTCTACAGCGAGTTCAAGAACTTCGGTGGCTGACCGGGACGCGGTGCTCGCCGGCGGACTCATCGCCGCGTTGGGCGGCGCCGACATCGTGGTCGCGGGCTTCGGCACCGCCGGCCGCTCGGCCGCGGCCTACCTGGCGGCGGCCGGTGCGAAGGTCACCGTCGTCGACGCCGCGTTCGGCGACCCGGCCGTCATCGACGGGATGACGCGCACCGGCGTCGCCGAATCCCTCGCGGACGACGGGTTGTGGGCGCGGGCGCTGCTCATGGTGGTGTCGCCCGGCTTCGCGCCCGACCACCCGCTCGTCGTCGCCGCCGCGGCCGCCGCGGTCCCGGTGTGGGGGGAGGTCGAGCTGGCCTGGTGGGTCGATCGCAGCGGTAGCGTCGGGACACCGCACACCTGGCTGATCGTGACCGGTACCAACGGCAAGACGACGACCACCGCGATGCTTGAATCGATCGTGTCCGCGAGCGGGGGCAGCGCCGCGGCCTGCGGGAACTTCGGCACCCCCGTCCTCGATATCCTGCTGCGGACTCCGCGCACCGAGGTGCTCTGTGTCGAGGCATCGTCGTTCCAACTGCACTGGGCCCCGTCGCTGCGCCCCGAGGCCGGCGTGGTGCTCAACGTCGCGCCAGACCATCTCGACTGGCACGGGGGAATGGCCGCCTACGTAGCCGCCAAGGCCGGCGCGCTGCGGGGCCGGGTCGCCGTCGTTGGCGGCGACGACCCGATCGCGGCATCGCTGCCGGTCGGGGATTCGTCGCGCCGGGTGGCGTTCACGCTCGGCGCGCCCGCCGACGGCGAGCTCGGCGTGGAGGGCGGCAGGCTCGTCGACCGGGCCTTCGGTGACCGGCGCGGGCTGATCGACGTGGCGCAGATCCACCCCGCCGGGCCGTCCGGGCGCGCCGACGCGTTGGCAGCGGCGGCCCTGGCACTGGCCATCGGCGTGCCCGTGGCCGCCGTCGCCGCGGGGTTGGCGGCCTTCGTCCCGGCCGGTCACCGGGGTGAAACGGTGGCCTCGCGGGGCCGGGCGGGCCGCGAGGTGGTGTTCGTCGACGATTCGAAGGCGACGAACCCGCATGCGGCGGCGGCGGCGATCGCCGCCCGGCAGCGGGTGGTGCTGATCGCCGGAGGACTGCTCAAGGGCGCCGCGGTGGACGACTTGATCAGCGGGGCGCGCGATCGGCTCGCCGGGGTCGTCGCCATCGGGCGCGACCGCGGCGAGATCGTCCGCGCGATTGCGCGACACGCCCCAGAAGTCCCAACAGTCACAGTGTTCACAGGGGACGATGGGCGGGTGACTGTTCGCAAGCATGAACCGAACCCGGATTTCAGCGCCGACGAGGGCCCCGCCGACCGTGCGGAAGCCAGCGCGGTGATGACTGCCGCGGTGCACGCGGCGTGGGATCTGGCCAGTGCCGACGGTGAGGTGGACGCGGTCCTGCTCGCACCGGCCGCGGCGTCGCTGGACATGTTCGACAGTTACGCCGCCCGCGGTGAGGCCTTCGCTGCGGCAGCTGCGTCGCTGGCCGAGGACGACCGATGACGACCGCGTCGAAGACGTCCCCGTCGGCCCCGTCGAAGACGACCGCGGCGACCGCGAAGGCCTCGTCGAAGACGACCGCGAAGACCCCGTCGAAGACGACCGCGACCGGGCCTAATTCGGCGGGCGCTGCGGCCGAGCAGTCGGAGTCGTTGCTGGCCTGGCCGCGGGTCATCGCCGAGGCAGTGCGCAACCTGCTCGCCCGTCCGATGGCGTCGTTCCACCTCGTCGTCGGGATGGCCCTGGTCCTGACCGTGCTGGGCCTGGTGATGGTGCTCTCGGCGTCGTCGGTCGAGGGCTATTCCAAGGATGGTTCGGCGTACAGCTTGTTCACCACCCAGGCGATCTTCGCATTCCTGGGACTCGGCGTCTTCTATACGACCGTTCGCCTCCCGGTCCGCCTGCTGCGCCGCGCGGCCGGTCCGATGATCGTCCTCACGACCATCCTCTTGGCGTTGGTCCTCATCCCCGGGGTCGGAACCCTCAGCCAGGGCGCCCGACGGTGGTTCGTCGTCTACGGCCTGTCGGTGCAACCGTCGGAGCTGGTCAAGGTGGCGCTGTGTGTGTGGGGCGCCCACTTGCTCGCCTCACGTCGGCGTGACGGGGTCAGCCAGTCCGGGCTGTTGGTACCGCTGATCCCGGTGGCCGGGCTCATCTGCCTGTTGATCCTGTTGGAGCCGAACCTCTCGACCACGATCACGATCGCCATCATTGTCGGGGCGCTGTTGTGGTTCGCCGGCCTGCCCTGGCGCGTCTTCGCCAGCTTCGTGGTGTCCGGTGCGGTGATCGCACTGGGGCTGGCGCTGGTCGAGGGCTACCGGTCCGAGCGCGTGCGCAGCTTCATCGGCGCGATCAACGACCCGCAGGGTGCCGGATACCAGGCCCGCCAGGCCTTGTACGCACTGGCGAACGGCGGCGTCTTCGGCGTGGGCCTCGGCCAGAGCCGGGCGAAGTGGAACTACCTGCCCAATGCGCACAACGATTTCATCTTCGCGATCGTGGGCGAGGAACTGGGCCTCATCGGCGCCTTCGTCGTCATCGGCCTGTTCGTCGGGTTGATGCTCATCGGCATGCGCATCGCGATGCGCTCGGAGGATCCGTTCCTCAAACTGATGACCTCGACAATCACCGTGCTGATCACCGCGCAGGCGATCATCAACATCGGCTACGTCGTGGGGCTGCTGCCGGTCACCGGGATCCAGCTGCCGCTGGTGTCGGCCGGCGGGACGTCGACGCTGACGGTGCTGGCCATGCTCGGGCTGCTCGCCAACGCGGCCCGCCACGAGCCCGAGTCGGTGGCCGCCCTCGCCCATGCCAAGCCGGTGGGCTGGCGCGCGCGACTGTGGCGGTTGCCCTCTCCGGTGGCTTACCGTCCGACCCGAGCGGAGAAGCTGCGCGACCGGATGGCGGGGCGCCCCCGGCGCTCCGAGCCGATCGCGCGCCGGCGTGCGCCCGCTCGTTCGCCCCGGCCGATCGCGGTCGGCGGACGGGCGGCGAGCCGGTCGCGCGCATGGGAGACCGGGTCGACCGCGCGCGTCGAGCGCGACCCGTGGCACCGCCCACCCGGCGCCGGTACGCCAGCGCGGGGTCCCGAACGGAGTTGGTGGCGATGACTTCTCGACCGTTATCGGTCGTGGTGGCCGGTGGCGGCACCGCCGGACATATCGAACCGGCGCTCGCCGTCGCCGACGCGGTGCTCGGGCTCGATCCCACTGCCCGGATCACCGCGTTGGGCACCGCGAAGGGCTTGGAGACCACGATCGTGCCCGACCGGGGTTACGACCTGCGCCTCATCCCGCCCGCACCGCTCCCTCGCAAGGTGGGGGCGGAACTGGCGCGCACGCCGTTCCGGTTGATGCGCGCGGTAGTCGCGGCCCGCAAGGTCCTGGCCGAGGTGGAGGCCGACGTCGTGGTCGGCTTCGGCGGCTACGTCGCGTTGCCGGCGTATCTTGCCGCACGCGGCAAGGTACGGTCGCGGTCGCGGATCCCCCTGGTGATCCACGAGGCCAACGCCAGCGCCGGAATCGCCAACAAGGTCGGTGCGCGCTGGGCCGACCGGGTGTTGGCCGCGGTGCCCGGGTGCGGGTTGCCCGGGGCGCAGGTCGTCGGCATCCCCGTCCGTGGGAGCCTCGCGAGACTCGACCGGGCCGCCGAGCGCGCCACCGCCCGGCACTACTTCGGCCTCGACGAGTCGGCGCCGACGCTGCTGGTGTTCGGGGGATCGCAAGGCGCAGTCCGGCTCAATGACGCGGTCGTCGGAGCCTCCCGCGCGTTGGCCGAGGCCGGAATCGGTGTCCTGCACGCCTACGGGCCCAAGAACGAGATCTCGCCGTCGCGGCCCGCTGGGGCGCCGCCGTACATCGGCGTCGGCTATCTCAAACGGATGGACCTGGCGTATGCGGCCGCCGATCTGGTGATCTGCCGGGCCGGGGCGATGACCGTGGCCGAGGTGTCGGCGACGGGCCTACCGGCGGTGTACGTGCCGCTGCCACACGGGAACGGCGAGCAGGCCCTCAACGCGTTACCGGTGGTGCAAGCCGGTGGTGGACTGTTGGTGCCCGACGCGGACTTGACGCCCGAGTGGGTGGCGCGAGAGGTCCCGGCGCTGCTGGGCGACGGCGACCGGTTGGCGCAGATGGCGGCGAACGCCGTGGTCGGAGGACACCGGGACGCCGCCAACCGGGTAGCGGCGACGGCCTTGGAACTCGCCGCGGCCCGACGTGGGGCAGACTCGTAACGGGTGCGACGAGAGGACCGAGACGACTGATGGCGGAGATCGAACCGGCCGGGCTGCCCGAGCACCTGGCCCGAGTCCACATGGTGGGCATCGGGGGTGCGGGGATGTCGGGGTTGGCGCGCATCCTGTTGGCGCGCGGCGGACAGGTGTCGGGATCGGATGCGAAAGACGGCCGCAGCATCCTCGCATTGCGCACGCGCGGCGCCGTGGTCACCATCGGCCATGACCCGGCCGCATTGGACTCGTTGCCGGGTGGGCCGACTGTGGTGGTCTCCACCAGGGCGGCGATCCCGAAGACCAACCCCGAACTGGTCGAGGCGCGCCGACGGGGCATCGAGGTGATCCTGCGGCCGAGCGTGTTGGCCACCTTGATGGACGGGTACCGGACGCTGTTGGTCGCGGGGACGCACGGCAAGACGTCGACGACGTCGATGGCCGTCGCGGCACTGCAGCACTGCGGGGCGGACCCGTCGTTCGCGGTGGGCGGCGAACTCAACGAGTCCGGCACCAACGCCCACCACGGCAGCGGGGACGTCTTCGTGGCCGAGGCCGACGAGAGCGACGGGTCGTTGCTGGAGTATCCGGCCTCGGTGGTGGTGATCACCAACATCGAAGCCGACCACCTCGACTTCTTCGGTAGCGAGGAGGCCTACGTCAAGGTCTTCGACGACTTTGTCGCCGGGGTCGCGCCGGGCGGCGTCGTGGTCGCCTGTCTCGACGACCCCGGTGTGCGCGCACTGCTCGATCGGTCCGGCGAGGTACTGCGGCGCCACGGCGTCGCGGTGTGGGGCTACGGTCACCACGCCGTCGGCGCGGGCCGCCCGGACCACGTCGCCGAGTTGCTCGAGTTCACCAGCGCGGCCGATGGTGGCAGCAGCCGGGTGCGCCTGCACCCGCCGCTGGTCGGCGACCCGGTGGAGATCGTGTTGCGCACGCCGATGCCCGGCGTGCACATGGCGCTCAACGCACTGGCGGCGCTGTTGGGCGCCCACGCCGTCGTGGAGAGGCGACTGCCGGTGGCCGCCCTGGCCGAGGGGATAGCGGAGTTCTCCGGGGTCCGCCGCCGGTTCGAGTACCGCGGAAGCGCGCGGGGGGTGCGGGTCTACGACGACTACGCCCACCATCCGACGGAGGTCCGCGCGGTGCTGTCGGCGGCCCGGGCGGCCGCGGGGGACGGACGGGTGATCGCCGTCTTCCAGCCGCACCTCTACTCCCGCACGCAGGAGTTCGCCGGCGAGTTCGCCGCTGCCCTGGACCTGGCGGACGAGGCCGTGGTCGCCGAGGTCTACGGTGCGCGCGAGGAGCCGGTGCCCGGGGTGAGCGGGCGCTTGATCGTGGAGCGGATGGCCGGGGCAGGGCACTTCGTGCCCGACCTGTCCGACCTGGTGCCGACGGTGGCCGGATTGGCCGCGCCGGGCGACGTCGTCCTGACCCTGGGGGCCGGGGACATCACGATGCAGGGGCCCGAGATCTTGGCGGCGCTGGGGGGACGGGAGTGAGCCGTGCGCGGCGCTGGTTGGCCGCCGTCGCGACGGTGGGGGCCGTGGGCGGCCTTGTGGCGGTGGCGTACTTCAGTCCGTTGATGTCGGTGCGCGCGGTGTCGGTGCAGGGGGTGGGCCCGGGGTCGGGGACGACCGCCGAGGAGGTGATCGCCCGCGCCCAGGTCCCGAAGGGGCGCCCGTTGCTTCAGGTCAACACGGCCGATGCGGCGCGCCGGGTGGCGTCGATCGGTGCGGTGGAGTCGGCGCGGGTGCGCCGCCAGTACCCGTCGACGATCGAGGTGATCGTCGTCGAGCGGACCCCGGTCGCCCGCCTCGAGACCGACCGCGCGGTCCACGTGCTGGACCGGCTCGGTGTCCCGTACCGCCACTACGACCGTGGCACCGCGGTGCCCGCCGATGCAGCCCGGTTGCCCTTGTTGCAGACGCCCAACGCCGGCCCGGCGGACGCTGCGACCACGACCGCATTGCGCATCGTCGAGGGGTTGCCGCCGGATCTGCGCCGGAGCATCGCCGTGGTGAACGCGGAGTCGCCGGTCAACGTCGGTTTCGCACTGCGAAACGGGACGACCGTGGTGTGGGGGGACTCGACCCGCGCGCAGGACAAGGCAGTCGCCTGGCGTGCCATCGCCACGCGTAAGGGAACCCTCTACAACGTATCGAGCCCGGACTTCCCGACCTACCGCTGAGCGGAGGCCCCGTCGGGACGATCACCTGGTCGTTTGTCCGACTCTCCGGTACGGGGTCGTGCTCATCTGGAGAAGTTTGGCGACACGCCGCGGTGAAGCTGGCCCGACCTGCGAGGAGTGCCTAGCGTTGCCCTTGAAATCGAACTACTTGACATAACTCTAAATCTATGGTTTAGGTCTAGGGTTTCCCGGAGGAGGGTGAGTCACCATGACGCCACCGCACAACTACCTGGCCGTGATCAAAGTCGTCGGCATCGGCGGTGGTGGCGTCAATGCCGTCAACCGGATGATCGAGCAGGGACTCAAGGGCGTTGAGTTCATCGCCATCAACACCGATGCGCAGGCGCTGTTGATGAGTGACGCCGACGTGAAGCTCGACGTCGGCCGGGACTCCACCCGCGGCTTGGGCGCCGGAGCCGACCCGGAAGTGGGCCGTCGGGCCACCGAAGACAACCGCGACGACATCGAGGAACTCCTCAAAGGCGCCGACATGGTGTTCGTGACCGCGGGCGAGGGCGGCGGCACCGGGACCGGCGGGGCTCCCGTCGTGGCATCCATCGCGCGCAAGCTCGGTGCGTTGACCGTGGGCGTGGTCACCCGCCCGTTCGCCTTCGAGGGCAAGCGGCGCAGCGGCCAGGCAGACGCCGGGATCACCGCGCTGCGTGAATCGTGCGACACCCTCATCGTGATCCCCAACGACCGGCTGTTGCAGCTCGGCGACGCGAACGTCAGCCTGATGGACGCCTTCCGCAGCGCAGACGAGGTCCTGCTCAACGGCGTGCAGGGCATCACCGACCTGATCACCACGCCGGGCCTGATCAACGTCGACTTCGCCGATGTGAAGGGGGTGATGAGCGATGCGGGCAGCGCGCTGATGGGAATCGGCTCGGCCCGCGGCGAGGACCGGGCGAAGAAGGCGGCCGAGCTGGCTATCAACTCGCCTTTGCTCGAGGCCTCGATGGAGGGCGCACGCGGTGTGCTCATCTCGATCGCAGGCGGCTCGGACCTCGGCCTGTTCGAGATCCACAATGCGGCCACCCAGGTCCAAGAGGCCGCGCACGAAGACGCCAACATCATTTTCGGCACGGTCATCGACGACAACCTCGGCGACGAGGTGCGGGTGACGGTGATCGCCGCCGGGTTCGACAGCGGGAGCCCGCGTCGCCGAGTCGACGCGCCCGCGGTCGGCCACACCGGCGTCGCCGCGGGCCAGGCGGGCAAGGTCAACCCGCCGGCCTCGGAAGGGTCGATCTTCAGCAGCGGGCTCGACGGCGAGCCGGTGGTGCGACGGGTCGAGGAGCTGCGGCCGAACGCGGTGCGCCTGGACGACGACGAGGTCGACGTCCCCGACTTCATGAAGTGATGGGCTCGATCCGCCGGGTGGTGACGACCCGCGAAGGCGGTGTGTCGGTCCCACCGTACGACTCTTTCAACCTCGGCGACCACGTCGGCGACGACCCGCGGGCGGTCACCGCCAACCGGGACCGGTTGGCGCGCCATCTCGGGTTGCCCGCGCAGCGCCTGGTGTGGATGGAACAGATCCACAGCCCGACGGTCACCGTCGTGCACGGGCCCGTCGACCGGCCCGTGGCGGCCACCGACGGGATCGTGACCGCTGTGCCCGGCCTCGCCTTGGCGGTGCTGACCGCCGACTGCGTCCCGGTGTTGCTCAGCGACGAGGATGCGGGCGTGATCGCCGCGGTCCATGCGGGCCGGATCGGCGCCCGCAACGGCATCGTGGCCGAGGCGGTGCGGGTCATGGCAGGACTCGGTGCGGAGCCCGGCCGGATCACCGCACTGCTGGGCCCCGCCGCGTCCGGGCGGTTCTACGAGGTGCCGCCGTCGATGGCCCAGGACGTCGAGGAACACTTGCCGGGCAGTCGGTGCCGGACGGAGGCGGGAACGACCGGGCTCGACCTGCGCGCCGGGATCAGGCGTCAACTCGAGGCGGCCGGAATCACGGCGATCGCGGTCGACCCGCGGTGCACGATCGCCGATGAACGGTTGTTCAGCCATCGCCGATCGGCGCCCACCGGACGGTTGGCCTCGGTGATCCTGCGCGAGGGCGATTAGTGCGGGACTTCTGCGCGTGTCGCGCCGTGCAACGCCACTTGCCGGGGGCTACGGTGACACCACCAGCAATTCACTTTGGTCACACGAGAATCAGCAACCACACTTGACGCGGATCGCCGTCGCCGACCAACAGAGAGGCCCGAGATGACCACGATGCAGAAGTTCAAGGCGTACTTCGGCATGGTTCCGCCGAGTGACTACGAGGACGACTATCTCGATGAGGGCACCGGCGCGATTCGGCCCGTCCGCGGTCGGGGCGGCTACTACGGCGAGGAGTCGTACCGCGAAGGCGGATACGACGATGCCTATGGCGCCGATCCCTATCGGCCCGACTCCTATGGCGGGACCTCGCGAGGCGGGCGGTTCGGTGCAGAGGAGGAGGGCCGCCGCGAGCGGGTGCGCTCGTCGAGCCGGTACGACGAGGACGAGCGCGACTACGCGGCAGTCGGCAACGGCGGCTACGTGTACACCGGCGCAGGCCGCCACGAAGCCCGCGGGGGTGCGCGGCTCGAGCCGCTCCAGCGGTCTGCCAGCGCCACGCTGCGGGCCGTGGGCGCCTCATCGGACGCGGAGCCTGGCGGCATCTTCGGAGACGGGCAGAAGATCACCACGCTGCGACCGTCGAGCTACAGCGAGGCCCGCACGATCGGTGAGCGCTTCCGCAACGGCAGTCCGGTCATCATGGATCTCGTCGACATGAGCAACGCCGATGCCAAGCGTCTCGTCGACTTCGCGGCCGGACTCGCCTTCGCGCTGCGCGGTTCCTTCGACAAGGTGGCCACCAAGGTGTTCCTGTTGGCCCCCGCGGACATCGATGTGTCCCCCGAGGACCGCCGGCGCCTCGCCGAGACCGGTTTCTACAGCCATTCCTGAGCGCCGCGCCCACCCCCGGGAGTGGCGCATCCCCAGAATTGCGGCAGAGTAGTGCTGTGACGGTTTTTCTCAGCATTGTCGGATACCTGCTCTGGGTGTATTGGATGCTCCTGTTGGCACGCCTGATACTCGAATTGGTGCGCTCCTTCGCTCGCGACTGGAGGCCGAAGGGGGTGGTGGTCGTCATGGTCGAGACGGTCTTCACCCTTACCGATCCGCCGATCAAGCTGCTGCGCCGGGTCATCCCGCCGCTGAACATCGGGGCGGTGCGACTGGACCTGTCGCTGATGATTGCCCTGATCGTCGTTCTCATCGCCCGGCAGGTGGTGATGGGCCTCGCCGGCGCCTGACCGCTGGTGACGATGCTGGTCGCGGCCCCACTGGTTTACGCTGGGACAGGTATGCGAGATCATCGTTGGGCGTCCGTTCTATTGCGAGTGCGTCTCGGGGCGATGCGACCAGCGGTGTGGTTGTGACAGGATGGTGCGCTAGTGGCAAAACTGTTCATTGGTGGAGGAGCGTCGAGAGAGGCGCTCCGGGCCAGAACACAATGGGCCACGGTGACGTCGGAGGCGAGATTCGTCTGCGAAACGGATGTTAAGGGGAAATCGCCATGCGGCTGACACCGGCTGATGTGCACAACGTCGCGTTCAGCAAACCGCCAATCGGCAAGCGCGGCTACAACGAAGATGAAGTCGATCAGTTCCTCGACTTCGTCGAGGCGGAGCTGACCCGACTCATCAACGAGAACAGTGATCTGGCCAACCGGGTAGAGGAGCTCGAATCCGAGCTGGCGCACGCGCAGGCCGCGGGTCCGCCGACGGTTGTCGTTCCGACACCCGCCTTCTCACCGCCGGAGCCGGCTCCCGTCTTCGCCGCACCCGAGCCGGCGCGGCCGGTGGCGGGCAGTGAGGACGACGCCAATTCACGTGCGGCCCGGGTGTTGGCGCTTGCCCAGGACACGGCGGATCGGCTTACCGCCACCGCGCGCAGTGAGTCGGAGACCGTGCTTACCGACGCGCGCAACCGTGCCGACGCGATTGTGGGCGAGGCGCAGGTCAAGGCCGACGGCATCATGGTCGATGCGCGGCACCGCTCGGAGGCGATCATGGCCGACGCGCAGACCCGTGCGGAGGCACAGTTGCGCCAGGCGGCGGAGCGGTCGGAGGCCATGGAGGCCGACGCCCAGCGCAAGCACAGCGAGTTCCAGGCGATGTTCAGTCAGCAGCGCAGTCTCCTCGAGGGGCGGATCGAGCAGCTCAAGACCTATGAGCGCGAATACCGCACCCGGCTCAAGACCTACCTGGAATCGCAGCTCGAGGAGTTGGACCAGCGGGGTAGTGCAGCGCCGGTCGACGGTGGTCGGGAAGCGATCGCCGAGTCCGGGGGCTACCCGGGGATCAACCAGGGCTGATCGTCCTCGGGCCGATCGTCCATTCGGAAGGTGAACCAGATGTTGGGTGCCGCCATCGCCGCTGCCATCGCGGCGTTCGGATTGCTTGTCGCCGGCTTGGTGACCGGGCAGGTGTGGTTGGCGATCGCCTGCGTGATCGCCTCAGTGATCGGCCTGGTGCTGTTGCTGCTCGATACGCGCCGGGCCGCTCGGGCCGACGCGATCGAGGACGCTCCGACGACCGGGGCATTCCTCGGTGAGGACGTCGACGCCTTCGTGGCGCAGCGCGAGGCCCGGCGCGACACCGGGGCCTCCGCCGCGGCCGCGGGTCTTCGCGGCGCCGCGGGTGAGGAACCCGGCGCCGCACCGATCCGCCGCGCTGCCACTCCGGCGGTAGCGGGGTGGAACTCCAGCGGCGTCGGCGGCTTCCGCGAGGCGGAGCCCGATTTCACCGGCCCGCTGCCCGTCGTGCCCCTCGCCACCGGTGCCTCCGCACCGGTGCCACAACCGGCGCCTCCCGCGCCTGCATCGACCCGTCCGGCGGCCCCCGTGCAGGCACCCGCTCGCCCGGCGCCGCCCGCGACGGTGGCCGGCGCCGCGTTCACCATGCCGACGGTCTCCACCGAGGGCGCTGCGGCGCCGAGGCGGCCCTCCGCACCGGTGCCGCCCGCCGCACCGCCGCCCTCAGCCCCACCGACCTCAGCCCCACCGCCCTCGGCTCCACCGACCGCGGCGCGCGGCCCGGTCGGCGACTTGCACGACTATGTCGCCTCGACCACCGGGTCCGCGCCCCGGATCGAGAGCAGTGGGGCGGTTCCCTCCGTCGTGCGCGAACCCGACGCCATCCGGTGGGAATCCTCGATCCCGCCGTCAGCGGCGCATCTGGTGGCCGATCAGTCACGCGAAGCCATCCGGCACGTGAACGACCTGCCGGTCGATCCGCCGACGCCGCGGCGGGCCCGCCGCGAGGAGCCGCGACGGACCAAACCGGTCGACCCGCTCGATCCCAATTGGCGTCCGCCGCTGGACTGACTAGACTGTCGGTTGCGTTGATCCGGCAATCACCGGGGAGCACTCGGAAGAACGGCCGCTCGGCGGCTCAGTAGAACCGAGCGGGTCCGGGCCCGTCACAGCCCGATCGAGATGAGTGGCCGACCGTGTCCGCCCCCGCGGCGAGGATGTTCGGCAAGCGGGGTGGTACCGCGACGACCGGCTGCAACGGCCGGCGCCGTCCCCGTGCGAGAGTACGAGCACGGAGGCACCACAGTGGCAACGCCCGATCGCCCCTATCCCGTCGTCGACCTGACCGGCGGGACGCCGCGCGCGCCGCGGTTCCCCGATATCGAGCAGGCGGTGCTGTCCTACTGGGACTCCGACGAGACGTTCGCCGCGTCGATCGCCAACCGCGCCGATGCGCCCGAGTTCGTCTTCTACGACGGTCCGCCCTTCGCCAACGGGTTGCCGCACTACGGCCACCTGTTGACCGGTTATGTCAAGGACGTGGTCCCGCGCTTCCAGACGATGCTCGGCAAGCGGGTCGAGCGCAGGTTCGGCTGGGACACCCACGGGTTGCCGGCCGAGCTCGAAGCCGAACGGCAACTCGGCATCACCGACAAGGCCCAGATCGAGCAGATGGGCGTCGACAAGTTCAACGAGTACTGCCGTGATTCGGTGCTGCGCTACACCGGCGAGTGGCGCTCCTACGTGCACCGCCAGGCGCGCTGGGTTGATTTCGACAACGACTACAAGACGCTCGACCTCGATTTCATGGAGTCGGTGATGTGGGCGTTCAAGGCGCTTCACGACAAGGGCCTGATCTATCAGGGATACCGGGTGCTGCCGTACAGCTGGTACGAGCAGACGCCGTTGAGCAACCAGGAGTCCAAGCTCGACGACGCCTACCGGATGCGCCAGGACCCGGCGTTGACCGTGACGATGCCGCTGCGCGTCGACGCGACCTCGCCGCTGGCCGTGCTCGACGGCGTCGAGGCACTGATCTGGACCACCACCCCGTGGACCCTGCCGTCGAACCTGGCGATCGCGGTGCACCCCGAGACCGAGTACTCGCACGTGCGCACGGCGGAGGGTGCCGAGTACCTGCTGGCCTCGGCACTCGTCGGCTCCTACGCGCGGGACCTGGGGGAGGTGCAGACCCTCGGTGCCCATCGCGGCGGCGATCTGGTCGGGCTCGGGTACGCGCCGCCGTTCGACTACTTCTCCGGCCACCCGAACGCGCACCGCATCCTGGCCGCCGACTATGTCACCACCGACTCCGGGACCGGCATCGTCCACCTGGCGCCGGCCTTCGGTGAAGAGGACATGGAGGTGGCGGCGGCGAACGGGATCGAGGTGGTGCAGCCACTCGACCCGGGTGGTAGGTTCACCGACCTGGTACCCGACTACCAGGGCCAGCTGGTCTTCGACGCGAACCCCGCGATCATCAAGGATCTCAAGGCGGCGGGGCGGGTGCTGCGGCACGAGACGATCGAGCACTCCTACCCGCACTCGTGGCGGTCGGGCCAGCCGCTGATCTACATGGCGGTGCCGTCGTGGTTCGTCGCGGTCACCACGATCAAGGACCGCATGCTCGAGCTGAACCAGGAGATCACCTGGTCGCCCGCGCACCTGCGCGACGGCCAGTTCGGCAAGTGGCTGTCCGGGGCCAAGGACTGGAACATCAGCCGCAACCGTTACTGGGGCGCACCCATCCCGGTGTGGGTGTCCGACGATCCGGCCCACCCCCGCATCGACGTCTACGGCAGCCTCGATGCGCTCGAGGCCGACTTCGGTGTGCGCCCGACCGATTTGCACCGCCCCGGGATCGATCAGCTGACGCGCCCGAACCCCGACGATCCGACCGGGAAGTCGACGATGCGCCGCGTGCCCGAGGTGCTCGACTGCTGGTTCGAGTCCGGGTCGATGCCCTACGCACAGGTCCATTACCCGTTCGAGAACCGTGACTGGTTCGACGGGAATGCCGCGGCCGGTCAGATCGCCCACAACCCGGGGGATTTCATCGTCGAGTACAACGGGCAGACGCGCGGCTGGTTCTACAACTTGCACGTCCTGGCCACCGCCCTGTTCGACCGACCCGCATTCCGCGCCGTCGCGGCCCACGGCATCGTCCTGGGTGACGACGGGCAGAAGATGAGCAAGTCCAAGCGCAACTATCCCGATGTCAACGAGGTCTTCGACCGGGACGGCTCCGACGCGATGCGCTGGTTCCTGATGGCCTCGCCCATCCTGCGCGGCGGCAACCTGGTCGTCACCGAGCAGGGGATCCGGGAGGGCGTCCGCCAGGCGCTGCTGCCGTTGTGGAACGCCTACAGCTTCCTACAGCTCTACGCCGAGCGCCCCGCGGCGTGGCGGACCGACTCCGACAACCTGCTCGACCGCTACATCCTGGCGAAGCTGGCCCGTACGCGCGACGACATCACCGCGGCGATGGAGGTTTTCGACATCGCCGGTGCGTGTGAATCCTTCCGCGAGTTCTGCGAATCGCTGACCAACTGGTACATCCGCCGGTCGCGGTCGCGGTTCTGGGCCGGACAGGACGAGGATCCGGCGGCGTTCGACACGCTCTACACCGTCCTGGAGGTGGCCAGCCGCCTGGCCGCACCGCTGTTGCCGCTGGCGACCGAGGCGATCTGGCGGGGCCTGACCGGTGGCCGATCGGTGCACCTGACCGACTGGCCGGCGGCCGACGATCTGCCCCGTGACGAAGAGCTGGTCGCCGCGATGGACGACGTCCGAGCGGTCTGCTCGGTGACCTCGAGCGTGCGGAAGGCCAACAACCTGCGGGTGCGCCTGCCGCTGCCGCAGTTGACGATCGCCGCGCCGACCGCGGCCCGACTGAGCGCGTACACCGATCTGATCGCCGATGAGATGAACGTGAAATCGGTTGTGTTGCACGAGGACCCGACCCAGTTCGGGCGCAGCGAGGTCGTGGTCAACGCGCGTGCCGCCGGTCCACGCCTGGGCCGGGACGTCCAACGCGTGATCAAAGCGGTGAAGTCCGGGGACTGGGCGGTCACCACCGGCGCGGACGGGTCCGAGGTCGTCGTCGCCGGTGGAATCGAACTGCGCGAGGGCGAGTACACCCGCAAGCTGGTGGCCGCGTCGCCGGATTCGACTGCCGAACTGCCCGGCAGCGCGGGGCTCGTCGTCCTCGATACCACCCTGACCCCGGAGTTGGAGGCCGAGGGGTGGGCGAAGGACCGGGTCCGCGAGTTGCAGGAGGCGCGCCGTGATCTCGGCCTGGACATCACCGATCGCATCGCGGTGCGCCTGGTGGTGCCCGCCGAGCGCGCCGACACCGCGCGCGATCACGCCGCCCTGGTCGCCCGCGAGGTGCTCGCTGCCGATTTCGCCGTGGATACCGACGGCGCGCCCGGGGCAATCGAACTCGGCGACGGCGTGAGCGCGGACATCGCCAAGGCCTGAGGTGGCCGGTGGCGGCGGTGCAGCACCCGGGGCGCGGTGGGTGCTGCACCTGGACATGGACGCCTTCTTCGCGTCGGTGGAACAGCTGACCAGGCCGACGCTGTACGGCCGACCGGTCCTGGTCGGCGGCCACGGCGGACGGGGCGTCGTCGCCGGTGCCAGCTATGAGGCGCGCGCTTACGGGGCCCGCTCGGCGATGCCGATGCACCAGGCCCGCCGCCTCGTCGGCGCGGCCGCCGTGGTGGTGCCCCCGCGCGGCGCGGTGTACCGAGCGGCCAGCCGTCGGGTCTTCGACGTCGTCCGAGCGCACATCCCGGTCATCGAGATGCTGTCCTTCGACGAGGCGTTCGGTGAACCGGCCGAGTTGGCCGGGGCCGACGCGCAGGCGGCGCGAGACTTTGCCGAAGAGCTGCGGGCGCGTATCCGTGAGCGGACCGGACTGATCGCCTCGGTGGGAGTGGGCAGCGGCAAACAGATCGCCAAGATCGCCTCGGGCGCCGCCAAACCCGACGGCGTGCTCATCATCGAGCCCGCGCACGAACTCGAATACCTGCACGCCCTGCCGGTCCGCAGGCTGTGGGGGATCGGGCCGGTGTCCGGAGACCGGCTTGCCCGGTTGGGCATCGAGACGATCGGCGACTTCGCAGCGCTCGCACCGGCCGAGGCGACCTCGGTCCTGGGAGTCAAGGCGGGGTTGGCGCTGCACTCGCTCGCGTCGGGCGTCGACGACCGGCCGGTGCACGAGCGCGCCGCGGCCAAACAGATCAGCTCGGAGTCCACCCTGGCCGTCGACATCGTGGCCCTGGCGCCCCTGCGTGAGGAGATCGCGCGGGCCGCCGCCGATGCGCACCGGCGGCTGGTGGCCGATGGGCGGCGGGCGCGCACCGTGGTGCTGAAGCTGCGGCGGGCCGACATGTCGGTCTTGACCCGTTCGGCAACACTGCCGGTGGCGGCGCTCGACCTCGCCGATCTTTCCGCGGCCGCGCAACGCTTGGCGCTCGATCCCCTCGAGATCGGCCCGATCCGGCTGGTGGGGGTCGGCTACTCGGGGCTCACCGCCGCCGAACAGTTCACCCTCTTCGACGCGCCGGGCGGCGCGGAGGAAGAACCCGGGGCACCCGATCTTGCGGCGGCCGACTTCGACGATGCCTTCGATGAGGGACAACCGCAATGGGACCGGTCGGCACAGTCGGCACAGTGGGAGACCGGTTCGGATGTCCGGCACGATGAGTTCGGCCACGGCTGGGTCCAGGGGACCGGCCACGGCGTGGTCACCGTCCGGTTCGAGACCCGGGCCACCGGGCCGGGGGTCGCGCGCACCTTCATCCTCGCCGAGTCCGGTCTGCAGTCCGCTGATCCGGTGGACTCCCTGGCCTGGGACGACTGACCCGCGGGCAGTGGCGCGGGTTGCCGCGGTGCCGCCCGGGGAGCGGGGTGGGGACGGTGATCATCAGATGCGAGCGTCCCGGCGACGAGCCGGCGATCGACGAGGTCCACCGCGGCGCCTTCGGGTTCACGGCTGGCCGGGACAGTCCCGAGGTCGGCCTCGTCCGCGGGCTGCGATCCGGCCCGGCCTGGTCGCCGCAGATGTCGATGGCCGCCGAGGACAGCGGAGAGTCCTGCTCAGTCGGCTGGGCCGGAACGGGCCACAAAGTCGGCAACCTCGTCGCGGCCCGCGCCGGCGGTCAGCAGTGCGATCAACGCCATCCGGGCCTGGGGGGCGCGCAGCCAGCCCGAGAGCAGTGCACCGGCCGCGACGAGGTCGACGGCCCCGCCGCCGCCGCCGTAGCGCGGTGCCACCTCGCCGTAGGGCACGCGGGTGGTCAACAGCACGGTGACGCCCTGTTGCACGGCCAGCGACACCTGGGCGGTGATGTCGGGGTGGGTGTTGCCCGACCCGGTCGCCGCCAACACGATGCCCGCGGCGTGTTGGGCGACGGCGGCGGCAATCGTGCCGGGGCTGATGCCCGGGTACAGCGCGATGGTGTCGACCCGTGCCGTGCGGCCGGCGGGCACCGGCAGGCCGACCAGGGGGCGGCCCAATGAGGGGTGGATCACGTCGTAGGCGCGCAGGGCCTCGGTGTCGACCTTGAACAGGCCGCGAACCGGTTGCGGCGCGCCGCCGACGACGACCTGCACGCCCCGGCCGACCGAGCCCGGATCGGCGGCGCAGGCGATGGCGGCGGCAATATTGGCCGGGCCGTCGGCATCGGGCCGGTCGCTGGGAAGTTGGGCGCCGGTGAACACCACCGGCCGCCGGTCGTGGCCGTAGAGGTCGACCAGGAACGCCGTCTCCTCCATCGTGTCGGTGCCGTGCGTCACCACGACGCCGCTGACACCGGGGTCGGCCAATGCGCCGAGCACGGCTGTGACGATGATGAATTGATCGCCGGTCCGCAGCGCCGACGAGTCGCGCGTCATCAGGTCGATGGTGGCGATATCGGGCTTCGCGGTGACCCCGGCCTGGTCGAATGCGGTTTGGGCGAGGCCCACCAGGTCGCCGGAATGCAAGACCGGGACGGCGCCGCCGGCCGTCTGATGGGCGGCCACGGTGCCGCCAGTGGTGATGAGCACAATCCGCGTCGACCCCATTCCTCTAGCGTGTGGGAACCATTCGCAAGGGTCAAGCGTTGACGGCGTGTTGACTCCGGCGATCCGCGCGTTCACGGGTCATCTGGTCTAGCCTCGTTGAGGGCTTTGGCATAGTGGTGCGCAGCCTTGTGCGCTGTCAGAGAAGGAATGAAACGTGAAACTACCGAAGATTTTTGCCGGTGTCCTGGTCGCGGGAATGGCGCTGTCCGTCGCCGCCTGTGGCGGCGGTGACGACGGGGGTCTGCCCCCGCTGCCGCCGGTGAGCGCCTCGACGCAGGCGTCGGCGGCCGACTCGGCTGCGGCCGGAAAGTACGACCTGCCCGGGGTGACCAATCCGAAGGTTCGGCCGTCGGTGAAGACCCTCAACAAGATGCTCGACCTGGCGCTGGATCCGAACGTGCCGAACTCGGAGAAGACCAAGCTGGTCGAGGGTTCGGAAAAGGACCCCGACGTCTTCGACAAGCTCGTGCAGGCGCGCAAGGACAACCCGGATGCGACGTACAAGATCTTCCCGCCGGTGATCCCGGCCGGCCCCAAGCGGGCCACGGTCAAGGTTCAGCTGAAGATCGGCGAGAATCCGCCGGCCAAGGCGGAGGCCAGCATCGTCTACGTCAACGGCCGCTGGAAGCTGTCGAAGGACACCGTGTGCCCGTTGCTGAGCGGCAACAACGTCCGGACCCCGATGTGCCCCGCGCCGGCCGCCACTCCGCGGCCCAAGCCCGCCGGCTGAGCCCGGCACCGGCGCACCCGGACAACAAAGGCCCGCTACCGGCTCCAGACGAGCTGGTAGCGGGTTTGTTGTACCAGGGGGTTGGCGGCGTCGGCCCCGACGAGTTCGCGCGCCCCGCGCACGTCGAGCGAGCCGCCGAGCGGGAGCACACGGCGCAGGTCGATGCGCACTGTGCCCCGGCCCAGCGACGCGTAGCGCGCGATGCGCAGTGCTTTGCCGGTGCCGGGCACGGTGTACTCGGATCCGGTCGGGGCCTCCTCGACGGTGAGATCCAGGTCGACGATGTCGCCGTCGCGCCCGCGGACGGTCGCGGTGATGGTGTGGTGCAGCGTCGCCGCGCCGGGCAACGTGCGGGACACGCGCCACCGCGCGCCGACCCCGACCGGCTCGGCGGGTAACGCGACCAGCGTCTGGAGTGCGGTGGCCAGGGTGTTCTCCAGGACCGCCCGTGCGGTATCGGGCGCCTGGTTCGTCGGCCACAGCCGCAGCGAGATCGGCACCTGCTCGTCGCCCAGGGTCATCCCGCCGCGGGACCCGGCGTCCTTGGCGAGATCGGCGGATACCGCGGGATCGGCGGCCGAGAGGGAGTCGAAGCGCAGCGCGGCGTCCCGGTCGTCGGTGCAATGCCGGCGGACGGTGGCCCCGACGGTGACCGTCTGGTCCTCCCGCGACGGGGCGCCCCCGTCGGCCATGCGCGTGAGCACCGTCGTCGTCGAGGTGAGGCGGACCGGTTGTGCATCGGTGCGGTCCGGGGTCGCGCGCAGCGGTCTCAGTGGAGCGGTCCCGGATGTCAGCAGGTCGACTTTCGGCTGCGCGAGGGAGATGGGCCGGGCCGAGGCATCTGATGTCGTCGCCGCGGTGGTGCACGGGCCGTCGTCGGCGGGCGCGCCGCCGCCACAGGCGAGGGCCGCCGCGCCGAGGGCGCCGACGAGGGGCACGAGCGCGGCACGGCGCAGCACCGCCGGGGTGGAGGAGCGGGTCAGCACGGGCCCAGCCTAGTGGGCCCCCGGAGCAACACCAGTACCCTGGTCGACGTGCAGAAGCGATACGCGACGACCCTGACGGTGCTCGTGCTCGCCGTCGCGGTGTGGGTGCTCGACATCCTGACGAAGACGTGGGCGGTGACCGCGCTGGAGGGTCGCGACCCGGTGTACTTGATCGGGGACTGGGCGCGGCTGCTGCTGTTGCGCAACAGTGGCGCGGCATTCTCGATGGCCACCGGCTACACCTGGGTGCTCACGATCATCGCGGCCGGCGTGGTCGTGGCAATCGTCCGCCTCTCCGGGCGCCTCCGATCCGGGTGGTGGATCCTGGGCCTGGGCCTCATCCTCGGGGGTGCGCTGGGCAACCTCACCGACCGGTTGTTCCGGTTTCCGGGCCCACTGCAGGGCCACGTCGTCGACTTCATCGCGGTCGGCTGGTGGCCGGTGTTCAACGTCGCCGATTCGGCCGTGGTGTGCGGGGCGGCCCTGCTCGTCGTGCTGACGGCGCTCGGCTACGACTACGACGGCGGGCGCAGCGGCTGGGCGGCGCGGCGGGACGCGGACCGGGCCGGTGGGGAACAAGGGGTGCCCGCGGGCGCCGAGGAGGGCGACAACCGTGCGTGACTCGCGCTCGCTCCCGGTCCCCGACGGTGTCGCGCAGATGCGGGTCGACGCCGGGGTCGCTCGCATCCTGGGCCTCTCGCGCACGGTGGCCGCCGACCTGGCCGCCGCTGGCGATATCACCGTCGACGGCGCGGTCGTCGCCAAGTCCGACAAATTGCCGGCCGGTGCGCTGTTGTCGGTGCTGCTGCCCGAGCCGGCGCAGCCGCTGCGGATCGAGCCGACCCCGGTGGCCGACCTCGGGATCGTCTATCACGACTCCGACATCATCGTCGTCGACAAACCGGTCGGGGTGGCGGCGCATCCATCGCAGGGCTGGACCGGCCCGACGGTGATCGGGGCGCTCGAGGCGGCCGGCTTCCGCATCTCCACCTCGGGGGCCGCGGAGCGGCAGGGCATCGTGCAGCGCCTCGACGTCGGCACGTCGGGGCTGATGGTCGTCGCCGTGTCCGAGCACGCCTATACGCTGCTCAAACGTGCCTTCCGCAACCGCGAGGTCGAAAAGCGCTACCACGCGCTCGTGCAGGGGCACCTCGATCCGCCGTCGGGGACCATCGACGCGCCAATCGGCCGGCACCCCGGCAGCGACTGGCGATTCGCGGTGACCGCGGGTGGCAAGCCCTCCGTCACCCACTACGACACCCTGGAGATGTTCGCCGCCGCGTCGCTGCTCGACGTGCATCTGGAAACGGGTCGGACCCACCAGATCCGGGTGCACCTCGCCGCACTGCACCATCCTTGCTGTGGCGACCCGACCTACGGCGCCAACCCGGTGCTGGCCGCTCGGCTCGGCCTCGAGCGCCAGTGGCTGCACGCCCGCGAACTGTCGTTCGCCCACCCGGCCGACGGGCGCCAGGTGCGGTTCACCAGCGAGTACCCCGACGATCTGCAGCACGCGCTGGATGTGTTGCGACAGGGGTGAGCACGCCCGGGTCCGTGGTTGCCGACGGGCCCCCGGTCCGCCCCATCAGCCACACCCATCACGGCGGGGCGTGGCGTGCCGCGGCTGTCGGACCGGCGACCTAGAGTGGACGCCGTGACCGACTCCGCCTCCTTCGTCCACCTGCACAATCACACCGAGTACTCGATGCTCGACGGTGCGGCGAAGGTCGGGCCGCTGTTCGCCGAGGCCAAGCGGTTGGGGATGACCGCGATCGGGATGACCGACCACGGAAACATGTTCGGGGCCAGCGAGTTCTACAACGTGGCGGTGCGCAGCGACATCAAGCCGATCATCGGCATCGAGGCCTACATCGCACCGGAGTCGAGGTTCTCCACCAAGCGCGTGCAATGGGGCACGCGCGATCAGCGCTCCGACGACGTCTCCGGCAGCGGCTCGTACACGCACATGACGATGGTGGCGCAGAACGCGACCGGTCTGCGCAACCTGTTCACGCTGTCGTCCCTGGCCTCGATCGAGGGGCAGTTGGGTAAGTGGGCCCGCATGGACGCCGAGCTGATCGCCCAGCATGCCGCCGGGATCATTGCCACCACCGGGTGTCCGTCCGGCGAGGTCCAGACCCGGCTGCGCCTCGGTCACGAGCGCGAGGCGCTCGAGGCGGCCGCGAAGTGGCGCGACATCTTCGGCCCCGACAACTTCTACCTCGAACTGATGGAGCACGGCATCGAGATCGAGAGCCGGGTGCGCGCCGGACTCCTCGAGATCGGCCGGAAGTTGGGCATCAAGCCGCTGGCCACCAACGACTGCCACTACGTCACGCAGGGCGACGCCGGCGCCCACGAGGCGCTGCTGTGCGTGCAGACCGGCAAGACCCTCTCCGATCCGACCCGGTTCAAGTTCGACGGCGACGGGTACTACCTGAAGTCGGCGCAACAGATGCGCGAGCTGTGGGACGCCCAGGTTCCCGGCGCCTGTGATTCGACGGTCGAGATCGCCGAGCGGGTCGAGTCCTACGCCGACGTGTTCACCCACCGCGACCGGATGCCGGTGTTCCCGGTGCCGACGGGGGAGAGTGAGGCGACCTTCCTGCGCAAAGAGGTGATGACCGGCCTGGCCCAGCGCCGGTTCCCCGGGACCCAGATCCCGCCGGACTACCTCGACCGCGCACACCGCGAGCTCGACATCATCATCCAGATGGGCTTCCCCGCCTACTTCCTCGTCGTCGGGGACCTCATCGCGCACGCGCACGAGGTCGGCATCCGTGTCGGCCCGGGCCGCGGCTCGGCGGCCGGGTCGATCGTCGCCTGGGCGCTGGGCATCACCAACATCGACCCCTTGCCGTACGGGTTGCTGTTCGAGCGCTTCCTCAACCCCGAGCGCGTGTCCATGCCCGACATCGACATCGACTTCGACGACCGGCGCCGCGGTGAGATGGTGCGCTACGCGACGCAGAAGTGGGGCGAGGACAAGGTCGCCCAGGTCATCACCTTCGGCACGATCAAGACCAAGGCGGCGCTGAAGGATTCGGCGCGGGTGCAGTTCGGCCAGCCGGGCTTCGCAATCGCCGACCGGATCACCAAGGCCCTGCCGCCGCCGATCATGGCCAAGGACATCTCGGTCTCGGGCATCACCGATCCCGACCACGAGCGCTACGGTGAGGCCGCCGAGGTGCGCGACCTCATCGGGTCCGATCCCGACGTCAAGCGGATCTATGACACCGCACTCGGGCTTGAGGGGCTGATCCGCAACGCGGGCGTGCATGCCTGTGCGGTCATCATGTCCAAGGAGCCGTTGACCGATGCGATCCCGGTGTGGAAGCGCGCCCAGGACGGCGCGATCATCACCGGTTGGGATTACCCGTCCTGCGAGGCCATCGGCCTGCTGAAGATGGACTTCCTCGGCCTGCGCAACCTCACGGTGATCAACGACGCCTTGGAGAACATCAAGGCCAACCGCGGCATCGAGCTCGACATGGATGCGCTGCCGCTCGACGACCCGGCCACTTTCGACATGCTGTCGCGCGGCCAGACGCTGGGCGTGTTCCAGCTCGACGGCGGTCCGATGCGCGACCTGTTGCGCAGGCTGCGGCCGACGGTCTTCGAGGACATCATCGCGGTCGGCGCCCTGTACCGGCCCGGTCCGATGGGCATGAACGCCCACAACGACTATGCCGACCGCAAGAATGACCGCCAAGACGTCAAGCCCATCCACCCTGAACTCGAGGAGCCGCTGCGCGACATCCTGGCCGAGACCTTCGGGCTGATCGTCTATCAAGAGCAGATCATGCAGATCGCCCAGAAGGTGGCCGGCTATTCCATGGGACAGGCCGACAACCTGCGCCGCGCGATGGGCAAGAAGAAGAAGGAAGTCCTCGACGAGGCCTACGAGGGATTCGCGACGGGAATGGTCGCGGGCGGGTTCTCCCAGGCGGCCATCAAGGCACTGTGGGACACCGTGCTGCCCTTCGCCGGCTACGCCTTCAACAAGTCGCACGCCGCGGCTTACGGACTCGTCTCCTATTGGACCGCCTATCTGAAGGCGAACTATCCCGCCGAGTACATGGCGGGGCTGCTCACCTCCGTCGGCGACGACAAGGACAAGTCGGCAATCTACCTGGCTGACTGCCGCAAGATGGGCATCACCGTCCTGCCGCCCGACGTCAACGAGTCGCAGCCGAACTTCGCCGCGGTCGGCACCGACATCCGCTTCGGCCTCGCCGCCATCCGCAACGTCGGCGCCGGCGTCGTCGACTCGATCATCGCCTCGCGGACTACGAGGGGGAAGTTCACCAGCTTCTCGGACTACCTGGCGAAGATCGATGTCGGCGCGTGCAACAAGAAGGTCACCGAATCGCTGGTCAAGGCGGGCGCATTCGACTCGCTCGATCATCCGCGCAAGGGGCTGTTCCTGGTGCACGCCGAGGCGGTCGACTCGGTGTTGGGCACCAAGAAGGCCGAGGCGATGGGACAGTTCGACCTGTTCGGCGACATGGGCGGCGACGTCTCGGCGGCCGACGTGTTCGCGGTCAGGGTTCCCGACGAGGAGTGGGAGTCCAAGCACAAGCTCGCACTCGAACGGGAGATGCTCGGCCTGTACGTCTCCGGGCACCCGTTGGCCGGGGTCGAGCACGCGATCGCCGCGGAGACGGACACGTCGATCACGAGCCTGTTGGAGGGGGAGGTCGCCGACGGCGCCCAGATCACCATCGGCGGCATCATCTCCGCGGTCAACCGCCGGGTGAACAAGAAGGGCGAGTCGTGGGCAGCGGTGACCGTCGAGGACCTCGTCGGCGGCGTCGAGGTCTACTTCTTCCCCCGCGCCTACGCGGCATTCTCGATGGACATCGCCCAGGACAACATCGTGCTGGTGCGAGCCCAGGTCCGGCAACGGGACGACGGTCTGATGATTGCTGCCAACGACCTCGCCGTACCCGACCTCAAGGCCTCAGGCGCTACCAAGCCGGTGGCGCTGACGATCAGCGCCCGACTGTGCACCCCCGACCGGGTGACCGACCTCAAGCAGGTGTTGTCCCGCCATCCCGGACCGGCGGACGTGCACGTGACACTCGTCAGTGAGCAGCGCTCGACGCTCCTGCGGCTCAACGAGTCCTTGCGGGTCACCCCGTCCTCGGCGCTCATGGGGGACCTGAAGGCACTCCTGGGCCCGTCGTGCCTGGGGGCGTGAGACGATTGGCTACGTGACCGACGCCCCCACCCAGCAGCCCGCGATCCAGGACCACCCCGTGTTGCCGACGGTCGCCGACATCGCCGCCGCCGCGCAGCGGATCGCCGGCGTGGCGATCGTGTCCCCGCTGGAGTACTGCCCCCGGCTGTCCGCACGGCACGGGGTGCAGGTCTACCTCAAGCGCGAGGACCTGCAGCCGGTGCGCTCGTACAAGATCCGGGGCGCCTACAACGTGATGGCACAGTTGGGTGCCGCCGACCTCGAGCGGGGCGTCGTCGCGGCCAGTGCGGGCAACCACGCCCAGGGTGTCGCCTTCGCGTGCCGTGCCATGGGCGTCTCGGGCCGCATCTACGTGCCGACGACCACGCCGAAGCAGAAGTGCGACCGGATCGAGTGGCACGGTGGATCCTGTGTCGAACTGGTCAAGATCGGCGACACCTACGACGCGGCGGCGGCGGCGGCCGCGGCCGACGTGGCGGCATCGGGCGCGGCCTACATCCCCGCCTTTGACGACCCGCGCACCGCGGCCGGGCAGGGCACCATCGCCCGGGAGGTCGTCGAGCAACTCGGCGGCGCACCGGAGTTGATGGTCGTGCCGGTCGGCGGCGGCGGGTGCCTGACCGGCATCATGACCTACCTTCGCGCGGCCGATCCGACCACCCGCATCCTCGGCGTCGAACCGGCCGGCGCACCCTCGTTGGCCGCGGCACTGGTCGCCGGGGAGCCGGTCACGCTTGACTCGATCGACCCGTTCGTCGACGGTGCGGCGGTGCGGCGGATCGGCGCACTGGCACAGGCCGCCGTGTCGGCCGCGGGGCCCTCGGTAGTCGCTCACCCCGACCTTGCGGTCCACCGCGGCGCGAATACCGGCACCGGCGTGCGCGAGGTGCCGGTGGAGGCGCCGATGAGCGCGGGCGAGGTTCGCGTGACCAGGGTCGACGAGGGGGCGATCTGCTCGACGATGCTCGAGCTCTATCAGAACGAGGGTCTCATCGCCGAGCCTGCCGGGGCGCTGGCGGCGGCGGCGCTCGACGGTCTCGACCTGCACGGCTGGGGGCTGACCGATCGATCGGCCGTCGTGGTGCTCGTCTCGGGCGGCAACAACGACGTCTCGCGGTACGGGGAGATCATCGAGCGCTCACTGGTGCACCTGGGCCTCAAGCACTACTTCCTCGTCGACTTTCCGCAGGAGCCGGGCGCGCTGCGCCGCTTCCTCGACGACGTCCTCGGCCCCGACGACGACATCACCCTGTTCGAGTACGTCAAGCGCAACAACCGGGAGACCGGCGCGGCACTCGTGGGCGTCGAACTGGGGTCGGCGGACGGGTTGGCCGCACTCATCGATCGTATGGATCGATCTGGGCTGCGGTGTCAGCAGCTCGATCCGGGATCGCCGGAGTACCGGTACCTGACCTGACACGATAGGGTCATGTGACCCAAATCGCAGTGGGTGATGCGGAGCACGGTATATTACTCACGAGTCGTAGCGCGGTCGCCCATTGACGGCGCCGATTCGGCTGGCGGTGGCCTCCAACCCGGAGGGTGTCCGAACCGAGGACCAGTGAAGGCGGGGGAGTGGTCACACGTACTCCGGATACGGACGCGCCGGTGAAACCGGTTCGGGTTTCCGGTGCGCGGAAGTGGTGGAACGAGCACATCGTAGCCTCGTTCGACACCTTCGGGCGCCAGCTCGGCATGTTCGTCGAGGTGTTCCGCGCGCTGTTCACCGATATCGCCAAGCGCCAATTCCCCTTCGGGGAGTTCATCCGCCAATGTGCCTTCATGTCGGCCACCTCGGTGTTCCCCACGCTGCTGGTGGCCATTCCGATCGGCGTCATCGTATCCATCCAGGTGTCCAACATCGCCGGCCAGATCGGTGCCAACTCTTTCGCCGGTGCCGCAACCGGACTCGGTGTCATCCGGCAGGGCGCTCCGCTGGTCACCGCGTTGATCATGGCGGGGGCCATCGGGTCGGCGATCGCCGCCGATCTCGGGTCGCGGACCATCCGCGACGAGATCGATGCGATGAAGGTGATGGGCGTCAACCCGATCCAGCGGCTGATCTCGCCGCGACTGCTCGCGACGATGCTGGTGAGCTTCCTGCTGTGCGGATTCGTCTGCTTCGTCGGCTTCATCACCGGCTACGTGTTCAACGTCTACATGCAGGGCGGCACGCCCGGGTCCTACACCGGCACGTTCGCCTCGTTCGCCGGTCCGGCTGATCTCTGGTTCGCGATGATCAAGGCTGTCATCTTTGGCGCGATCGTCGCGATCGTGGCCTGTGACCGCGGGCTGAACACCCGCGGCGGCCCGGCCGGCGTCGCCGACTCGGTCAACGCTGCGGTGGTCAACTCGGTCCTGCTGCTGTTCACCGTCAACGTCGTCCTCACCCAGGTCTTCGCGCTGGTCGTCCCCGCGAAGGTGGTGTGAGATGACCGCCTCTCGGTACACCCCGCCGGCGCTGCGGCCGGTCGAAGTCGCCAAGAGCGTCTACCGGGGTCCGCGCGATGCGCTCGCCCGGATGGGCCACCAGCTCACCTTCCTGCTCAAGTCGCTGGGCGCGATCCCGCTGACCTTCAAGCACTACTCCAAGGAAGTGTGGCGGCTGCTCGCCGACATCGCGTGGGGCAACGGCTCGCTCGTCGTCGGCGGGGGCACGGTCGGCGTCATGGTGATCCTGGGCATCATGGGTGGTGCGACGGTGGGCATCGAGGGCTACACCGCCCTGCACCTGTTGGGCATGGACCCGGTCGTCGGTGCGATCTCCTCCTTCGCGACGACGCGCGAGATCGCGCCACTCCTCGCCGCGACCGCGTTCACCGCGCAGGCCGGTTGTCGCTTCACGGCACAGTTGGGCTCGATGCGCATCAGCGAGGAGATCGACGCGCTGGAGTCGATCGCGATCCGGCCGATGCCGTACCTGGTGACCACGCGGATGATCGCGGCCGTCCTCTCGATCGTGCCGCTGTACGCGATCGCGCTCGCGGCGAACTACCTCGCCTGCCAGTTCATGTACCAGGTCCAGAGCGGTCAGGGCGACGGGACCTACCTGTACTACTTCCAGCAGTTCCTGCTCTCCAGCGACATGCTGCTGTCCTTCGTGAAAGTCGTCGTGTTCGTCCTTCTCACGACGTTCATCCAGTGCTACTACGGCTATTTCGCCAGCGGGGGGCCCGAGGGCGTCGGCGTGGCCGCCGGCCACGCCATCCGGCTGGCGATCATCGTGATCGTGTTCGCGAATCTGATCATGACCCTGGTGTTCTGGGGCACGTCGGCCGGAATCAGGATCTCGGGGTAGGCCATGCCATTCATCGATACGACCGGGCGCAACCCCTCCCTGACCAGCTATGTGTTGCGCGGCGTCGCATTCCTCGCGGTGCTCGCCGTGCTCTTCACAGTGCTCGGGCTGCGCTACACCGGCGCCTTCGACAAGGTGGTCCCGGTGACGGCCACCCTCAGCGATGTCGGCGACGGCCTCGGGAATGCCGCGGACGTGCGCTACAACGGCTTCATCGTCGGGCAGGTCACCGGTGTCACCGCCGCGGACGGCGCCGGCGGCGACCAGTTGCGCGTCGTGCACATCAACCTCGACCCGACGCAGGCGCAGGGCATTCCCGGCAACGCCACCGCCCGCACGGTCCCCTCGAACCTGTTCGGCGTGAACTCGGTGGAGTTGCTGCCGCCCCCCGCGGGGGTCACGCCGACGAAGATGGTCGCCGACACCAACCTCAAGGCCGACACCACCGAGCCGACGCTGGCGCTGCAGGACGCGCAGAACCAGCTGCGCGACATCATGCGGGCGGTGCCGCCCGAGCAGCTCTCGGCCGTCCTCGGCACGATCGCCGATGCGATGCGCGGCGGCGGCACCACGTTCGCGATGTTCTCCGAGTCGCTGCGCGAGTACTTCGAGCAGCTCAACGCGATGTTCCCGACCGGCGCGCCTCCCGGCTTCGACGATTTCGACGCGACCGTCATGGGCTTGTCCCGCTCGGCGCCCCAGCTGTTCGACGCGCTGGGCAAGAGCGTCATCCCGGCCGCCACGATCGCCGACAACCAGCGCAACCTCACCGCACTGCTCGCCGCCGCGCAGGGCGTCACCGACGAGGCGCAGGCCCTGTTCGCGGCAAATGGCGACGTCGGCAAACACCTGGTGTCGGATATGAACCAAGTCGTCGGCGCGGCGGTTCTCGAACCGCGCGCCCTCCCGGACGCGATCGTCGCGATGAACCGCCTCGCCGCACGGGTGCAGACGGTGTTCACCGGGGTCAACGGCCACGCACAGCTGAACCTCGGGATCAGCTTCGGTGCGTTCATGCGCTACACGCGGCAGAACTGCCCGGTCTACAACGGCGGCAAGTACGGCCAGCTGCGCGGGCCGGGCTGCGTGGGGCCGGGCACCGGGACCGGCCCGACGAGCTCGGGGCCACTGCTGATCTATCCGCCCAGCATGCGACGGATGGCCGCCGGATCGGTCACCACGGGGGCCGACGTGTCGACCCTGCGCAAGATGCTGGGCCACGACCCCTCACCCGCCGAGATCCTCATGCTCGGCCCGTTGGTCGATTCGACCCGGGTCACGCCCGATCGCGCGCCGCGCACGCCGCCCCGACGGCAGCCCAGCCCCCAACACCGATCGGAAGGAGGACGATGAGTATCCGCAAGCCGCTGATCGGCTTCTCCCTGTTCGCGGTGGTCGCCCTCCTGTTGACCTACACGATTTGGTCGACGTTGATGCGGACCGGTCCGACCAGCACCCATGGCTACACCGCGGTATTCAACGATTCTTCCGGTCTGTCCAGTGGCGACGACGTCCGGATGGCCGGTGTCCGGGTCGGGCGCGTCAGCGCGATCAAGCTGGAGAACGGCAAGGCGCGGGTCGACTTCACCGTCGACACCGCCCAACAGGTGTACGCCGCAACGAAGGCCGCCATCCGATACCAGAACCTGGTCGGTCAACGCTATGTCCAACTCACCCTCGTCGATGGGGCGGCGCGCACGCCGCTGGCCCCGGGCGAGCGGCTCAAGCAGCAGTCCGATGATTCCTTCGACGTCACGCGGCTGTTGGCCGGCTTCCAACCGCTGTTCGACACCTTGACCTCCGAACAGGTCAACAGCCTGTCCGAGGGCCTGATCGCGGTGTTCCAGGGTGACAAGGTCTCCCTGACCAACACGGTCGCCCAGATCAGCACCCTGGCCAACGACATGGCCAACCGCGACGAGGTGATCGGCTCGATCGTGGCCAACCTGTCCGGTGTCATGGCGGACCTGGCCAAGCAGGGCTCGCAGATGAGCGACCTGGTGAAGGGGACGGGCGACCTGGTCGCGAGCCTCAACACGAATTCCGCGGCGTTCGGCCGGGTGGTCAGCGATGTCGGGCGTACCGCCGCTGGCTTCGGCGACGTCCTGGCCCGGTCGCAGACCTCATTGGCCAGCGCGGGACGCGATGCCGCGGTGGCCACGAACACGTTGATCAAACTCGGCCCGAAGCTGGACCGGGCGGCGATCGAGTTGCCGGTGTTCTTGGCACACTTCCCGCTGGTGATGGGCCAGGGCGCACACCTGAACATCTACGCCTGTGATCTCGATGTGGCCTTCGGCGACGTCCTGCTCCCGCCCGGGATCATGAACAAGGTTGGCGGAACCGCGCACTCGGAGGCATGTCGATGAGCCTGAAGGCGAAGTATCGTGAGAACCCACAGTTGGTGACCGGTGTGATCGGGGCCCTGGTGCTAGTCGCACTCCTGCTCGGGGTGTTCGTCCTGGCCGGGGCGAACCTGGGCAAGAAGGGCTATGAGGGCGACTTCGCCCAGGCCGGCGGCGTCCGGTCCGGCGACAAGGTCCGGGTCGCGGGCATCGATGTCGGCGAGGTGACCGGTACCAGCCTGCGGCGCGACCGCGTCCGGGTGTCGATGAAGGTGAACCGTGAGGTCGACGTTCGATCCAACGGATCCGCGGAGATCAAGCTGTCGACGCTGCTCGGCCAACGCTACGTCGACATTGCGCTCGGTGATGCCCCGGATCGCCTGAAGGACAACCACTTCGACCTGAAGAACACGCGGGTGCCCTACGACCTGCAGAAGACGATTGAGGCGGGCACGCCCATCCTGGCCGGGATCAAACCCACCGAATTGGCGTCGAGCCTGTCCGAGCTGAACCGTCAGCTGGTCGGCACCCCGCAGCTCGCGCGGCCCGCGATCGACGGGCTTGCGCGGATGTCGGAGGTCATCACGAGTCGCAAGGACCAGCTCAACCAGCTGATCAGCGACACCAAGTCGGTGACGGCGATCGTTGACGACAGCCAGGTGCAGTTGTCGATGATCATCGGCCAGGGCCAGCAGCTGGCGACGAAGATCGTCACCCGGGAGGCTCTGGTGACCAGGCTTCTCGACGGCTTGGCGGCGCTGACCCGCCATGCGCAGGCGATCGGTGCCCAGAACGCCGGTCAGTTCGCGCCGATGATGCTCAACATCCAAACCATCTCGGCGGGACTGGAGAAGAACCGGGCCAATTTGCGCAAGCTGCTGGAGATCCTCCCGATCACGGCGCGCGCGACCACCAACATCATGGGCGACGGGCCGTATGCCAACGGATACCTGCCGTGGGGCCTTTTCCCCGACAACTGGCTGTGCACGGCCCGGGTGGTGGACGGATGCTGACGATGACCACGGGTCTGGGTTCACCACGGGTGGCACGGCGGACGGCGGCCGCGGCCCTTCTCGCGGCCGCCGCGGTGGGTACCTCCTCCTGCTCGCTGGTGCCCGATGCCGTGAGCACCGCGCTGGGGCGCAACATCGAGCTGACCGCCTATTTCGACAGCGTGGCCGGGCTGTATCAGGGTAACGATGTGGCCGTCTTGGGCATGCCGGTCGGCCGGATCACCGAGATCCACCCCGAGGGACAGCGGGTGAAGGTCCGCTTCACCGTCGACAAGTCGGTGCCGATTCCCAAGGACGCCACCGCCGCCATCGTGAACACCTCGATCGTGACCACGCGCCACCTCGAACTCTCGCCGGTGTACGCCGAGGGCGCGCAACTGCACAACGGCGACACCGTCGCGCAGACGAAGGCGCCCGTCGAAGTCGCCGAGCTGTTCGACTCGGTCAACACGCTGATGAAGGCGTTCGGCGGGGAGGGCAAGGGCAAGGGTCCGCTCGCCGATTTCCTCGGCTTGGCCGATGGGATCACCGCCGAGAACGGGCAGCGCTTCGCCGAGGCCGTCACCCAGATGAGCAAGGCCGGGAAGTTCGCCTCCGACAACGGGGGCGCAGTGGTCGAGTTGATCAAGATGATCAACAACCTCACCACGAAGCTGGTCACCAACTATCCGAAGATGCGGGCGTTCTCCAACTCGGTCACCGACGTCGCGGCCACCCTTGATCGCCAATCGCCCGGCCTGGCCGCGGCATTGGCCGACCTCAACGTGATGCTGCGCAACACGACCGAGTTCCTCGCCAACAACGCCGGCACCATCGGTGTTTCGACGACGAAGCTCGCCGCCCTTGCGGAGAACCTGGGGGACTACTCGCGGCAGGTGGTCGAGACGATTGACATCGGGCCCCTGCTATTCCAGAACCTGTCGAACTCGGTCTCCGAGGAACAGGGTGCCTGGCGCGACCAAGTGCTCTTGGACAAGTCCTTGCTGGATACCCAGATGCTCTCGCGATTCTGCGAGTCGATCAACCTGCACAAGAACGGGTGTCGGACCGGCCAGTTGAAGGATTTCGGTCCGGACCTGGGCATCTTCTCGGCCATCCTGCAGAAGCTGGGAGGTGGGGGATAGTCATGGCGATCCGCACGCGCACGCGCTCTGCGCTGATCATCGGCGTTACGGCTGTCTTCGCCCTGTCGGGGTGCAGCCGACTGCCCGGCCTCACCGTCGAACAGATCCCGCTCCCCGCTCCGGGCGGGGTCGGCGACGGCATCACCGTAAAGGCCTCGTTCGACAATGCGCTGAACCTGCCGGCGCGCGCCAAGGTCAAGTTGCACGGCACCGATGTCGGCATGGTGGAGAAGATCGAGGCGAAGGACTACCGGGCCGTGGTCACCATGACGGTGGGCAAGGGCACGCGCCTCCCGGTCGGGACCGGCGCCGAACTGCGCCAGGCCACTCCGTTGGGCGATGTCTTCATTGCGCTGCAGCCCCCGGTCGGGGCGGCGGCGGGCAACTACATCGGCGACGGCGGCGAGTTGGACGGCCCCCGCCGTGCCGGGGCCACCGTCGAGGACCTGCTCGTGACCGCCGCGGCCGCCGTGGACGGCGGCGCGCTGGGCTCGTTGCAGACGATCATCACCGAATTGTCCGCCGCGGTGGGCACCACGCCGGCCGACCACAACGACCTCACCGGTGTGATCCGGGGCTTCACCACGGCCATCTACCGGCTCAACGTGAACGCCGCCGAGGTCGACCGGTCGATGGCGCTGACGCGGGGGCTCACCGCGCAGATCGCCGGCGGGCGGCCCCAGTTGCAGGCGGCAATCGCGAAGCTGCCCGCCGCGGTGAACGCGGTCAACAGCCAGATGTCGATGATCCTGGCGACGATGGACAAGACGCGCAAGGTGACCGCGGCGACAGTCGACTTCCTCGACACCAACCAGCAGAACACCGTGGACCTCGTCAACTCGTTGGCGGTCGCCTTGGCCGGTCTGGACGACGCGACGCACAGCCTCGGCCCGCTGGTCGACAACCTGCACCTCCTGCTGCCCAAGTGGGCGAAGTCGACGAAGACGTCGGCAGCGTCGGTTGCGACTCGCGTCTACTATCTGACGCCGGGCACCGGGTTTGATGCTGCATCGCGCTTCCCGGAGTTGAAGGACCTCGACGAGGCGAGTAAGTCGTTGCAGCAGACCTTGACGCGCATCTTGGCGCAGTTGACCGGCACGAAGGGATGCTGCGGATGATCGCCACACTCAGGAAGCACTCGGTGTTGGTCGGCAACATCGCGCTGGTGCTGGTCATGCTGGCGGGTCTGTCGTACTTGGCCTTCGGCTCGCTGCGCTGGCGACCCTTCACCGACACTTACGCGCTGACGGTGGAGTTCCCCAACTCCGCCGGGGTGCAGATGACCTCTGACGTCAACCTGCGGGGCGCACTCATCGGGAGGGTCGACAGCATCCAGGTCCATCCCGACCACGTCGCGGTCAAGGTCCGGATCAACGGCGGGGTCAAGATCAACCGGAACGCCGTGGTGCGCGCCAGCGGCCTGTCCGCCGCGGGCGAGCAGTTCATCGATTTCCGGCCGCCGACCGGCGACGGGCCGTTCTTCCAGGACGGGGACCGGATCCGACCGGGGCAGACCGATGTCGCGATCCCGTTCCCGGTGATGTTGGCCTCGACGTTGCGGGTCGTCGACCAGCTCGACCCCACGAAGCTCGCGTCGACGATCGAACAGCTCGACATCGCTCTGGGCCGCGGCCGCGATACGAACGACTTGCGCGTCCTCCTCGACTCTGCCGGCACGATCTTCGCCGATCTCTACCGGGTGCTGCCGCAGACGCAGAACCTGATCAACAACGCGGGCGAGATCTTCAACACCTCCAGTGGTATCCAGCCGGACCTGCAGCGACTGGTCGGCGGAGGTAGTGCCGTGATCAATGCCGCGATGGCTGCGGACAAGGAGTTGCGCACCCTGTTGGGCAACGGTGCCGCTCAGGTGAGCAGTCTGACCGGATCCCTCAACGAGATCCGCGATCCGGTCACCGATGTCCTCAAGCAGTTCCGGGAGATTGCCCGGCAGGGTGCCCTCCGTGCACCGGCCATCGCTGCGCTGCTGCCGTCGATTCGCGACGCGGGAACGAAGTCCATGTCGATGTTCCACAATGGTGCATGGTGGGCGATGGGTTCACTGTTCCCGCGACCGTCGTGCACGTATCCGGTGACTCCGACCCGGCCGACCAAGATTCAGGAGTTGACGATCCCGCTCAACCTCTACTGCGCGACCGAGGATCCGAACCAACAGATCCGCGGCGCGGCGAATGCCCCGCGTCCCCAGGGTGACGACACCGCGGGACCGCCGCCGAATTTCGATCCCAACGCGCGGACGGTCCCACTCGACCGGTAGGTTGGCGGCTGCCGTCGACCGGGTCGCCCAGGGGGCGGTCGATGGCGGTTCAGACCAGAAGAAGTCGAGACCAGAAGAAGGATGTATGGCCACCTCTACCCAGGATGACGATTCCAGCCGTGATGATTGCGTCGCGGGGGTCGACGGGGACCTGTCGTCGGTGAAGCGCAAGCCGCGTTCGGCGGCCGCGGGTCGGCGGGCCCCGAGCCGGAACGAACCGGGTGGCCGGGACCGGGACGCGGACGCGGACAAGGATGCCGACGAGGCGCTGTCCGAGGTCGAGGACGGCGGGTCCGACAACTCGGTCGCGTCGAAGGGTTCGGCCCACGACCGCGAGTTCTCCCTGACGATCAGTGCTGCGATGCTGCGCCGGGCCGCCGTCGTGGCGGGCGCACTGGTGCTGGCGACACTGGTGGGGATCGGCGGCTGGCAGTGGTACACCGCGCGACAACAGGTGCGGGATTTCGGCGAGGTGAAGGCTGCGGCCAGCAAGTTCATCATCACCAGCATCGAGTACACCAGTTCGGACAAGGTGGACAAGGCCAAGGAGGCCCAGGGGCCGCTGGTGACCGGCAAGATGCGCGAGGAGCTGAGTCAGGACCGCGCCGAAGCTGCCACGGCCGTCCGCAACCAGGGGATCAAGGCTACGGCGAAGGTGGACTCGGCCGCGGTGGAGAGTCTGAGCCGCAATGAGGCGACGACCCTGATGGTCGTGACCGCCACTGGGACGTCGAATCTGTCGCCGACCCCGCAGAAGCGGACTGTCGCACTGCGCCTGGAATTGCGGCGGGAGGGCGGCAAGTGGCTGGTCTCCGAGTCGAAGGCGGTGGGGGATTTCAGCGCCACCGGGGTGAACCCTCAGCCCGGCACCCGCGGAGCCCCGGCCCCGAACTGAGCGTCGCCGCTACCTGTGCTCGAGGACGGCGACCGGATGGTCGTCATCGAGCAGGTCGGCGATCGCAACCGAGCCGCCGAACCGGCGGTGCCCGGCCCGGTCGACCCAGGTACCGGTCGGCAGGTCGAGGAAGGTCGATTCCTGCGGCTCGTGCTCGAAGCTGTAGGTGTGTCGCGCGCAGGCCACGATGACGCGGGGCGGCGCCTGCTCGGCGGGGCCGCGCCCGAATGCCAGAATGCGGTCGGCCGCCGGCCCGGTGGCCGACAGCGGCAGGTAGGTGGAACCCGGCCCGAAGCAATCGGCGTTGCGCCGGCGCACGGTCAACGCGTTGATGACCGCCCGGCTCTTCGGATGATCGAGGCTGCGCGCGTAGTCGACCGGACGCCGGTTGTCGGGATCGACGAGTGAATCGGTCCACCACTGGCTGCCCTGGTAGACGTCCCCGACCCCCGGGCACAAGAGGCTGACTACTTTGCGCGCCATCGCATCGGCCTGCCACGCACCGAAGGTGCGGGCGACCAGATCGAGGATGGGCGGGTTGACGGCGGGCGAGCTGACCTCATCGACCCACGCCGTCACCAGTGCCTCGAAGGCGGTGTCGGGGTGGGACCAGCACGAACGCACCCCGGCCTCGCGAACGGCCTTCACCGCATAGGCGCGCATCCGCTCGCGCCACTGGCCGTCGGGCTGGAGCGGACCGTGGTCATCGACGGGCCATGCGCCGAACAGGTTCTGCAGCAGGAACATCCCGGTGGCGGCGTCGGGTGCGGGCGCGGTACGGGTGAGGTCGGCGACGAGCAGTGCCCAGCGTTGCGGGACCTGCGAGAGCATGCTGATCCGCGTGCGGACGTCTTCGCTGCGCTTGGTGTCGTGGGTGGTCATCGCGGTCAGCGCCCGCGGGTAACGGTGAGCGCGTTCGGCGTTGGCGCTGTGGAACGCCGATATCTCGGGCAGGCCCAACCATGCCTGGCAGCCGAGTTCGTTCAGTGAGACTAGGCGCGGATTGCGGTAGAACATGGTGTTCTCGACAGCGGTGGTCCAGACCGAAGCGCAGAGTTGGCCGAGCTGGGCGGCCGCCTCCGGGGTGCGCTCGATGGCGTCGACGATTCCCGGCATCGTCTCGCGCACCAACGGGTCGTCGGCTGCGATGACCTCGCCGATCTCGCGGATCAGCCCGGAACGGAGGTGCTCGTCGGGTCGGGTGACGGGCATGAGCGCGATCAAGTCCGCGGTAGCGGCGCACAGCTCGCCGATCGGCGGCGCGGCCGGGCCCATCGCCGTGGCCGTTGTGACTGCGAGTCGTGCGTGCTCCGCGGCATAGTGCACTGCCAGGGCCTCGTGTTTGAGCTGCTTGCACTCGAGCAGCATCCACGGCGCATCACCGGGGATCCCGGTGGTGATCTCGCTCAACTCGGTGAGCTCGCGCAATCCGGCGTTCGAGGTGAAGGGTGTGCCGATGACGGCGAGCTGGTCGTATCCGGTGGTGCCGTCGGCCTCGAAGGCGGGATCGAGTTGCTCGAGCGGGGCCAGGGTCTTCTCCACGTACAGCAACCGGTCCGGGCCCAGGTCCGCACGGAGGCGGTGCAGATAGTCGCGCGGGTGGGCGAGGCCGTCGAGATTGTCCACCCGAACGCCGTCGAGGAGGTCTTCGTCGACCAGGTCGCGCAGCCACCCGTGGGTCGCGTCGTAGACCTCGGGGAGCTCGACGCGCAGCGCGGCCAGATCGGTGACGTCGGTGAACCGCCGATAGCCGTACCGACCACTCGCATGGGGCAGGAGCCGGTAGTGCTGGCGCGCGGCGACCGTCGTCGCGCTGTCACCCGGTTGTACCGTGCCCGGCGCCGTGGGGAAGACGCGGTCGTGGTAGCGCAGGCTGTCGTCGTCGCCCAGCGAAACGGCGTCGAACCCGTCGTCGCCGAGCACCGGCAGCTCGATGACCCCTTCCGGGGACGGCAACAGGTCGAACCATGCTGCGTGGGGCGAGTCGAGCCCGTTGCGCAGGACGTCGGCCCACCACGGGTTGGCCCGGGGGTCGGCGACGCCGACGTGTTGCGGCACGATGTCGACGATCAGCCCGAGTCCGCGCTTGGCTGCCGAGGCGCGCAACCGGGCGAACTCGTCGAGGCCGCCGAGTGCGGGGCTGATGCGGGCCGGCGGCGACCAGTCGTAGCCGTGGGTCGAGCCGGGCATCGCGGCCAGGATCGGAGACAGGTACAGATGGCTGATGCCAAGCGCCGCAATGGGCTTCAGCACCCTGCGCAGGTCGGCGAACCCGAAATCGGGACCCATCTGCACGCGATAGGTCGCCACGGGTGCAACGTCTTTCGCCACACGCGCAACCTTACCGGTCAGGACTTGCCGATCCAGGGGATCTGTTCGCCGAGCTGGCGGCCGAGCTCGTCGACCAGGCTGCGCACATAGGTCGCCGACAAGTGGTGGTAGTCCTTGTACACGACGATGTTGCCGACGATCGCCGGGCACAGCGTCGCGTCGCAGATGCCGGCGGTGAGGTCGAGCCGGTGGAACATACCCGGATGTGCATCGGCGAATGGGATCGCCGGATCGGTGGGCGACAGCGCCGATGCGCGGACCGTTCCGCAACTGGTCGCGGTGCCCCCGTCGGACAGGCACACCGGCGTGACGAAGCCCTCGCCTCGGCGGTCGCGGGGCCACGGGGTGTCGCGCACGCCGATGACGGGCAGTCCCGCCTTCATGAAGTCTTCGAAGATCGGTTTGTAGTCGTCGGGCATCCAGTCACCCGGCTGGCGGTCGCGGGGGCGGGTCGAGGTCGTCATCACCGCGTCGACGCGACCGGCCTTCTTCTCGGCGATGATCGCCGCGACGACGCGCTGGCCCCAGTCGTAACACTCGGGGTAGGGATTGTCGGTACCGGACTTCTTCGGCACGCGCTCGGTGGTCAGCGCGCAACCCATTTTCAGGTAGGTGGTGACGCGGAAGCCGTAGCGCTTGCCGAGGATGTTCATCGCGGTGATCCACATCTCCGCGTGCGAGCCGCCGGCGAGGGCGATGGTCCGCTTGGCCAACTTGTCGCCGTACACGCCGACGTGGATCTCGTTGTCGAGGAAGTTCGACATGAAACCGTCGGTGCTGGTCTCGGGGAAGTCGAACTGGGCGACATTCGGCGCCGGGCGGGGCGGCTGCTCGGGGACCGGCCAGCCGTCGAGCAGGGCGCGGGCGCCGGGATAGTCGTGCGGGTTGAGGGCGGTGGTGTCGACCCTCTGCGACAGCACGTGCCACGTCCACACTTTGGTGGACACCCCGATACCCATGACGGCCACCACCAGCAGTGCGGTGAGTACCCGGCCGTAGTCGAGCACGCCGCGGGCCCGGCCCGGATGGGCGGCGGGGGCGGGCGCAGCCGTGCGCCACAGCGCTTCGGGGCGGCGGGAGTAGCGCACCGGGTCCTCGACGTAGCGCTTGCACAGCCACGCCAGCAGGACCGAGACCAGCAGGATCGTGGTCCCCTCGACGACGTTGGCGTGGTCCTTCCCGCGCCAGGTCAGGTAGAAGATCAGCAGGGGCCAGTGGATGAGGTACAGCGAATAGGCGATGTTGCCCAGCCAGATGCCCTGCGGCGTGGCGAGCATCGTGGAGACCGCCGGTTGGGGCTGTGTCGACCCGTCGGGGCGGGGCCGGGTCAGCGCGGTCGCGCCGACCCAGATCAAAGCCACTGTTGCGCCGACCGGGACCAGGGCGAGTGGTCCCGGGTACTGCTTGACGCCGTCAATCCACCATCCGCACGACAGGATCAGGCCGAGCGCGGCCACGCCGACGAGGTTGCGGATCCAGTTCGGCACCCGGGCGCGTGGCATCCACACGGCCAGCAGGCCGCCCGCCAACGGCTCCCAGACCCGCGAGAAGGTGTCGTAGTAGTTGAAGGCCTGGTCGACCCCGTGGCGCATGGCAGCCCAGTAGAAGGACATCGAGGCCAGGCCCAGGACGAGGACGCCGACGACGGCGCGGATGCTGCGCTCGGTGCCGAAACGGGCCAGGGTGCGCGCGACGAGTTTGAGCAGCACCGCGGTGAACAGGGCCGCCAGCAGCAACCCGACGAAGAATTGCCCCTGCACCGACATCGACCAAATGTGTTGCAGCGGACTGTTGGTGGAGCTTGCGGCCAGGTAGTCCTGCGAGTTCTTCGCCAGGTACCAGTTCTGGTAGTACAGCGCCGAGGCGACGACCTCGCGGCCGACGTCGATCCACCGGCTCTGCGGAATGATCGCGACGGTGAGGACGGTGACGCCGATCAGGACGGTGTACAGGGCCGGGATGAGGCGCTTGAGCAGCCGGGACAACCGCGGCCACGGGTTCATCGCGTCGCGGTAGGTCATCAACGGCGATTGCGCGGCCACCGAATGCCGCAGCAGCGAGCCGATGAAGAAGTACCCCGACAGGGTCAGGAAGACGTCGACACCGCCCGATACCCGGCCGAACCACACGTGGAAGCAGGCGACCAGCAAGATCGCGACACCGCGCAGGCCGTCGAGGTCCGCGCGGTACGGCCCCGCGCTGGACTTGCCGGGGGCGGCGTCGCCGTCGGCGGCCTGTGCGGCGGGCTTGCTTCCGAGGTCGACCACGATGAGCGAAGATACCACGCAGCGCCTGAGAGAACGCTCAGGCCAGAGCGCTCACGGAGGCGTTTTGCCGGACCTGGGCGGTATGGGCTTGGCGGGCGCCCGCGAGCACGATCGCGAGCGCTTCGTCGAACTCGGCGTCGTAGTCGCGGTCCCCGGGGCCGGTCACCCCGAGCCGTTCCATCTGCCGTCTCGTCTGCTCCTCGATGGTCAGGCCGATCACCAGCTGGGCGATCGCGGTGACCAAGCCGCGCCCGGCCGGCCCGGGCAGCCCGGCGCTCGCGGCCGCGTCGGCGAGATGGTCCACCACCGTCATGGCCGACAAGCCGCTGGACCAACTCGATGAGACGAGCTCGGCGCTGTCGGGGACCGCGCACAGGCCCGCGCGCATCGCCCGGGCCAGTGTTTCGATCCGCTCGTCCCACGGCAGGTCGTCGGCCGGCACGACCACGTCGGCGAGGATCGCGTCGCCGAGTGCGGCGAGCAGCGTCTGCTTGTCGGGGAAGTGCCAGTAGAGCGCGTTGGGCGACACCCCCAGTTCGGTGGCGAGGCGGCGCATGGACAGATCGGCCAGGCTGTGCCTGGTCAGGATGCCGCGGGCGGCCTCCAGCACATCGCTTCGATTGATCGCCATCCGCCCACGGTAGCGGGCGCGTGTTCGACGCCACACCCCGCCCCTGTACGGTGTACAGGATGCCCGACCAGTGCAAGGTCGGCGTCTGCCCAACCCGGACCGCAGTCCCGAACCGTGCAGAGAGGAACCCGCACCATGGCCGTACCGCTCGCGGCAACCCTGCACCAGGTCGACGCCGAGCACGTCTGGCACCCTTACGGCGCGATGCCCGCCGCGCTGCCGTCGCTGCTGGTCCACTCCGCGCAGGGAGTCCACCTGGACACCGAGGCGGGCCGCCTCGTCGACGGGATGAGTTCCTGGTGGGCGGCGATCCACGGCTATCGCCACCCCGTCCTGGATGCGGCAGCCACCGAACAGCTCGGCGCGATGAGCCACGTCATGTTCGGCGGCCTGACGCACCGGCCGGCCGTCGAGCTGGCCGCGCGCCTGGTCGAGATCACCCCCGTCGGACTGGACAAGGTGTTCTTCTCCGACTCCGGTTCGGTGGCGATCGAGGTCGCGGTGAAGATGGCGTTGCAGTACTGGCGGGCGCTGGGCCGACGAGGCAAGACCCGGCTGCTGACCTGGCGCGGCGGCTATCACGGCGATACTTTCACCCCGATGAGCGTGTGCGACCCCGACGGGGGAATGCACGCGATGTGGACCGACGTGCTGGCCCGTCAGGTGTTCGTCGACGCGCCGCCCGCGGAGTTCGACGAAGGCTATGCACGGGGCCTGCGCGCCGCGATCGCCGAACACGCTGATGAGCTCGCGGCGGTGATCGTCGAACCCGTCGTCCAGGGTGCCGGGGGGATGCGCTTCCACGATGTGCAGTACCTGCGGGTGCTCCGACAGGCCTGCGACGACGCGGGCGTGTTGCTCGTCTTCGACGAGATCGCCACCGGCTTCGGCCGCACCGGTGAACTGTTCGCCGCAGACCACGCGGACCTCGCTCCCGACATCATGTGCGTGGGCAAGGCGCTCACCGGCGGCTACCTGTCACTCGCGGCGACGCTGTGCAGCGCGCCGATCGCCGAGGCCATCAGCGCCGGGGAGGCTGGCGGTCTGGCGCACGGCCCGACCTTCATGGCCAATCCGTTGGCCTGCGCCATATCCCTGGCGTCGATCGGCTTGCTGCTCGACGGTCCGTGGCGCGAGCGGGTCGAGGTGATCGCCGACGGCCTGCGCGCCGGGCTCGAGCCGCTCGCCGAGGCCCCCGGGGTGCGCGACGTGCGGGTGCTCGGCGCGATCGGCGTCGTCCAGCTCGACCGGCCGGTGGACATGGCCGCGGCCACCGCCGCGGCGATCGGGGCCGGGGTGTGGCTGCGCCCATTCCGCGACCTCGTCTACACCATGCCGCCGTTCATCAGCACCCCCGACGAGGTGGCGGCGATCTGTCGGGGCATCGGTGCGGCGGTGCGGGCGTGAGTGGGGCGCTGGACTGGCTCGGTCCTGCGGCGGTCGAACGCCAGCGGGCCGGGCTGCACCGCGATCCGTTGGTGCGCGAGGCAGATTCAGCCCTGCTCAACCTCGCCTCCAACGACTACTTGGGCCTGTCCGCCGATCCCCGCGTCCGTGCGGGGGCCCGTGCGGCACTCGACGGGTTCGGGGCCGGCTCGACGTCCTCACGGCTGGTCGCCGGCACCACCACCGCACACACCGGCTTCGAGGCGGACCTCGCCGAATTCACGGGCTTCGGTGCCGGGCTGTGCTTCTCGTCGGGATACCTCGCCAACGTCGGCGCGATCACCGCGCTCGTCGGGCGCGACGACCTGATCGTCAGCGACGCCGGCGCCCACGCCTCGCTGATCGACGGCTGTCGGCTGTCTCGGGCGCGGGTCGTCGTCGTGGCGCGCGGTGACGTCGCCGCCGTCGCGGCCGCGCTCTCGGCCGGCGGATGGCGGCGCGCGCTGGTGGTGACCGACTCGGTCTACAGCACCGACGGGGAGATCGCCCCGGTCGGCGCCCTTTACGCAGTGGCGCGGGCGCACGGAGCGGCACTATTGGTCGACGAAGCGCACGCACTCGGCGTGCGCGGTCCAGGCGGCCGCGGTGTGCTCGCCGAGGCCGGGTTGTCCGGTGCCCCCGACCTCGTCATGACGACGGTGATGTCGAAATCGTTGGGCGCGCAGGGCGGGGCGGTGCTCGGTGCTGCGGCGCTGCGCGACCACCTGATCGACACCGCGCGCCCGTTCATCTTCGACACCGGGCTCAACCCCGCCGCAGTCGGCGCGGCCCACGCCGCGCTGCGCATCCTGCGCGCGGAACCGGCGATGCCCAAGCGGGTGCGCGCGAATGCCGCGGCGATCGCCGAGGCCTGCGGCGCGCCGGTGCCGCAGGCCGCGGTCGTCTCCCTGGTCATCGGCGACCCTCACCGGGCCGTGGCGGTGGCCGACCACTGTCGCGCCGACGGCGTGCTCGTCGGGTGTTTCCGCCCGCCCTCGGTACCGGCGGGGACGTCGCGGTTGCGGATCACCGCGCGGGCGGATCTCGACGCCGCGGCCATCGACCGGGTCGCCGCGGTCGTCAACCGGCACCGCCAGGCGGTGAGCGCATGATCCTCGTCGTGACCGGGACCTCCACAGATGTCGGCAAGACCATCGCGACGGCAGCGCTGGCGGCCCGGGCCCGCTCGCGCGGCGCGCAGCGGATCAGCGTGGTCAAACCGGCCCAGACCGGGATCGGCCCCGGTGATCCAGGCGATCTCGCCACCGTGGCCCGGCTCGCGGGTCCGGTGCGCACCGTCGAGTGCGCCCGCTACCCCGAACCGCTGGCGCCCGACGTCGCCGCTCGACGTGCCGGCCTGGCGCCGTTGAACCGTGCCGTGGTCGGGGCCGCGGTGGCCGACGCCGCCGCCGCCAGTGATGCGACCCTCGTCGAGGGGGCCGGGGGAGTGCTGGTCCGCTTGGCCGAGGAGGGCGGGGAGCAGGGTCCGTTGACGATCCTCGACGTCGCCGCGGACGCCGGTGCTCCGGTGGTCGTCGTCTGCGCGCCGGGGCTGGGCGCGCTGAACCACGCCGAGCTCACCGTCGCCGCGATCCGCGCCCGGGGGCTGGTCCCCGCCGGGCTCATCATCGGGTCGTGGCCCGCCGACCCCGACCTCGCCATGACGTGCAACGCCCGGGACTTGCCCCGCGTGACCGGGGTGCCGGTCATCGGTACGCTGCCCGAAGGCGTCGGTGCACTGTCTGGTGACGACTTCGGCCGCTGCGCCCCGCAGTGGTTCGACCCGGCTTGGGTTCCCCCACCCCCGAGCATTCCGCACACCGACCAACCCGATGAAGGAGCCCGATCGTGACCTCAGCTTCCACCACCGCACCGGCGGATACCGCCGGTGCCGCCGACATCCTGGAGATCGCCCGTGAGCAGGTGCTCGAGGGCGGGACCGGGCTGACCCAGGAGCAGGTGCTGACGGTGCTGCAACTGCCCGACGAGCGGCTCGAGGAGCTGCTCGCGCTGGCCCACGACGTGCGGATGCGCTGGTGCGGCCCCGAGGTCGAAGTCGAGGGGATCATCTCGCTCAAGACCGGCGGGTGCCCGGAGGACTGCCACTTCTGCTCCCAGTCGGGGCTCTTCTCCTCGCCGGTCCGCAGCGCCTGGATCGACATCCCGTCGCTGGTCGAGGCGGCCAAGCAGACCGCGAAGACCGGTGCCACCGAGTTCTGCATCGTGGCGGCCGTGCGCGGGCCCGACAAGCGGTTGATGAGCCAGGTCGCCGCGGGGATCGAGGCCATCCGCAACGAGGTCGACATCCAAATCGCCTGCAGCTTGGGCATGCTGACCCAGGAGCAGGTCGACGAGCTCGCCGCGATGGGCGTGCACCGCTACAACCACAACCTGGAGACGGCCCGCTCGCACTTCACCAATGTCGTCACCACCCACACCTGGGAGGAGCGCTGGGACACGCTGCGGATGGTCCGTGAGGCCGGGATGGAGGTGTGCTGCGGCGGCATCCTCGGCATGGGGGAGACTCTCGAGCAGCGTGCCGAGTTCGCGGCGAACCTCGCCGAGCTCGAACCCGACGAGGTGCCGTTGAACTTCCTGAACCCGCGCCCGGGCACACCGTTCGGCGATCTCGAGGTGCTGCCGGCGGCGGAGGCGCTCAAGGCGGTCGCAGCGTTCCGGCTCGCCCTGCCGCGCACGATCCTGCGGTTTGCGGGCGGGCGCGAGATCACCCTCGGCGACCTCGGTGCCGAACAGGGCATCCTGGGCGGCATCAATGCCGTGATCGTCGGCAACTATCTGACCACGCTGGGCCGCCCCGCGGAGGCCGATCTCGATCTGCTGGACAGCCTGTCGATGCCGATCAAAGCGCTCAACGACACCCTCTGATGGTGATGGGCACCGATACCGTTCCCGGGCCGCTGGCCGCGCCGGCGCGCTTCGGCGTGTACACCGGCATCGCGATCGAGCTGCAGCACGGCGACGCGGTGCCGGCGACAGCGCGACTGGGGCTCGAGCCGCCGCGCTATTGCGGGCAGTGTGGACGGCGCATGGTCGTGCAGGTGCGCCCGGACGGATGGTGGGCGCGCTGTTCGCGCCACGGCCAGGTGGATTCGGGGGAGTTGGAGCAACGATGAATGAACCGGTGATGCTCGCCCCGGGACTGCCCCCAGGACCGCCGGTGACGCGCCGCCGCGCGACCGCGTGGCGGGCTGACCGGCTGGTCGCCGCACAGTTGGTCCGTCTGGTGCTCGGGGTCGTCGGGGTGAGCGCGGTCGGCGCGATCGTGTGGGCCTACACGGCCCCGATGCCGACCGGTGTCGTCGTGCGCCGCGGATATGCGGCAGTGCCGTCCGAACAGTTGACCCGTTACTTCGACGGGATCGGGTGGTTCTGCCTGGGCCTGTTGGTCGTCGGAGTCCTCAGCGGGTCGGCGTTCTGGTGGCTGGCACGGACCTGGCGCGGTCCCCTCGGTGCGCTGAGCCTGGCCGCGACCACCGTCGTCGCCTCGGGCTTCGCAATCGAGACCGCCCTCACCGCGACACGGATCCGGTTGCCCGATCCGACCACCCTTGCGCAGGGCCAGACGTTCCTCCATGCACCGAAGCTGTGGATGGCGGCACCCGTCGACGGAGCACAGGGGGCGCCGGGCATCCTGCTCGTCCTGATGCCGGCGATGGCCCTGCTGGTCTACCTGTTCCACGTGTTGTTCGCCGATGATCCGTCGCTTGGCGCCGACTCCGACGATCCCGCCGCCGGTTCAGGCGAACTGGTCGTCATCGCTCCGCAGTCGGTGTAGCGCGGCCGCCGGTCACATCGGCGGGCGCAGGGTGGCGAACTCGTCGGTCACGCGCAGCGCCGAGTCGGTGAACCGGTACAGCGCCGGGGGCCGGCCGCCACCGCGGGTGCGCCGCACCCCGCCGGTCGCGGTGATCACCGCCCGGCGCGACAGGATGCGCAGCAGATTCGTCGTGTCGACGGGGTAGCCCAGGGCGGCGCCGTAGATCTCGGAGAGTTCCGACATCGGGAACTCCGGCGGGGCCAGCGCGAAGGCGATGTTGGTGTAGGAGAGCTTGCCGGCGAGACGGTGACGGGCGGCCTCGACGATGGCGGCATGGTCGGCGACCAGCGGCGGCAGGTCGTCGACACCGTGCCATTGCGCGCCCCGCGCTGGGGTCTGCGGACGGACCAGGCCCAGATAGGTCGAGGCGACGCTGCGCGGACCGGGTACCCGGCGCGGGTCGGAGAACACCGCCAACTGCTCGAGGTGCGCGACCGCGGCGACCCCGGCCTGCCGGTCCAGGCAGGCTCGGGCCGTGTCGGCGAGGTCGGCGCCGATGTCGATCGGCCCGCCGGGCAGCGCCCAGAGCGGGGAGTCGGGCTGGCGGACTGCCAGCACCTGCAACCATGGCGCGGGGCCTGCCCCGTTGGTGTCTGGTCCGTTGGTGTCCGGCCCGCCGATGTCCACCCGGAGCACGGCCGAGCGCACCTCGAGCCGCACGGGGGCGGCTGTGCCGCCGTTTGCGGGGCCGCCACTTGTGGGCCCGTCGGGCAGCTGGCCGTCGGGCGCGGGGGCGTCGGGGGAGGGCACGAGCCGATCATAGGGGCCCGGGTCGAAGGGTCCGGGCGTGGCGCGCCCCGGGGTCGCGGGAATGGGCGCCGCCGGTCTCGGTGTTACCATGGACACAGGTTTTCGACCGGCAGTCGAAAACACCTGGATCGCCTAGCCCGGTGGTGAGGGAGGAACCGAAGATGAGTGTGACTGCGGATTTTGCGAGCAGCCTGACCTGGACCGACGGCCCCAGCGGCTACTCCGGTGTCGAGGCGACGGAGCAGTGGGCCGCAGAGGTGCGTCGGCTGGCCGCGGCGCGCAATGCCACGATCCTGGCGCACAACTACCAACTGCCCGCGATCCAGGACATCGCCGACCACACCGGCGACTCGCTGGCACTGTCGCGGATCGCCGCGGAGGCCGACGCCGACGAGATCATCTTCTGCGGCGTGCACTTCATGGCCGAGACGGCGAAGATCCTCAGCCCGGACAAGCGTGTGATGATCCCCGACGCCCGCGCTGGGTGCTCGCTCGCCGACTCGATCACCGCCGACGACTTGCGCGCGTGGAAGGCGGAGTTCCCCGACGCCGTCGTCGTGTCGTACGTGAACACGACGGCCGAGGTCAAGGGGCTCACCGACATTTGTTGCACGTCGAGCAACGCCGTCGACGTCGTCGCATCGATCGATCCGGACCGCGACGTGCTGTTCCTGCCCGACCAGTTCCTCGGTGCCCACGTCAAGCGCGTGACCGGCCGCGGCAACATCCACATCTGGGCCGGGGAGTGCCACGTCCACGCCGGCATCAACGGCGATGAATTGGCGCACCAGGCCCAAGAGCATCCCGACGCCGACTTGTTCATCCACCCCGAGTGCGGCTGTGCGACGTCGGCGCTCTACCTGGCCGGCGAGGGTGCCGTGCCGGCGGAGAAGGTGAAGATCCTGTCCACCGGGGGCATGCTCGACGCCGCACGCGAGACCTCGGCGTCGCAGGTGTTGGTCGCCACCGAGATCGGGATGCTGCACCAGTTGCGGAAGGCGGCGCCGGGCGTCGACTTCCAGCCGGTCAACGGCCGGGCGTCGTGCCCCTACATGAAGATGATCACCCCGGCCGCGCTGTTGCGCTGCCTGGTGACCGGGAATGACGAGGTCGACGTCGACCCCGCGGTCGCCGAGCGGGCACGCGCCAGCGTCGAGAAGATGATTTCGATCGGCAACCCCGGCTCCGGCGAATGACCGTGCCGAGCACCGGGGCGGTCACCGACGAGGTGCGCGCGCTCATTCGCACCGCGCTCGACGAGGACCTGCGGTACGGGCCCGACATCACCACGCTGGCGACCGTGCCGGCCGATGTGGTCGCCTCGGCCGCGATCGTCAGCCGCGCCGACGGCGTTCTCGCCGGGGTGGACGTGGCGCGCGCGGTCTTCGACGAGGTGATCGGTGCCGACCGGTACGAAGTGACGGCGGCGCTCGGAGACGGCGACCGCCTCTGGGCCGGTGACACGGTCCTGTCGTTGCGCGCACCGGTCAGGGAACTGCTGACCGCCGAGCGGACCGCGCTCAACCTGTTGTGCCATCTCTCGGGGATCGCCACCGCCACCGCGGCCTGGGTCGCCGCAGTTGAGGGGACCACGGCGCAGATCCGGGATTCGCGCAAGACGCTGCCGGGGCTGCGCTTCCTGCAGAAGGCCGCGGTGCGCGCCGGCGGCGGGGTCAACCACCGCATGGGCCTGGGCGATGAAGCGCTGATCAAGGACAACCACGTCGCTGCCGCTGGGTCGGTGGGCGCCGCGCTGCGCGCGGTGCGCGCGCTCGCGCCCGAGATCCCCGTCGAGGTCGAGGTCGACTCCCTCGAGCAGCTCGACGAGGTGCTCGCACTGGAGCCGACCCTGGTCCTGCTGGACAATTTCGAGCTCTGGGCGACGCAGATGGCGGTCACCCGCCGCGATGCGCACTCGCCGGCGACCAAGCTGGAGAGCTCCGGCGGCCTGACCCTCGATGTTGCCGCCGACTACGCCCGCACCGGGGTGGACTTCCTCGCCGTCGGGGCCCTCACCCATTCGGTGACCGTCCTCGACCTTGGGTTGGACATGTAGCCACCGCGGGTCGGGCGCGGAGCTTCATAGGCTCGCTCGGTCGGCTTTTGGGCTCGCTCGGTCGGCTTTTGGGCTCGCTCGGCGGGCTTTTGGGCGCACTCGGCGGGGGAGGGGGCGTACGGTGCGAACCATGGCCGCCAACCTGACGCAGAACCCCGCCAACGCGACGCAGAACCCCGCCTATGTGACGCAGAACCCGGCGACCGGGGTCGTCGAGCGGACCTTCGAGACGATGGCCGATACCGACGTCGAGGACGTGCTCGCGCGCTCGGCCGCGGCCTACGTCCGCTGGCGCGCGAGCACCGTCGCGGACCGGGTGGACATGCTGGCGGCGACGGCGGCGGCTTACCGCGCGCGCCGCGACGAGCTCGCCGCGATCATCGCCGGCGAAATGGGCAAGCCCCTCAAACAAGCCGCCGGCGAATTGGCGCTGACCGCGAACATCTACGACTGGTACGCCGAGCACGGCCCGGCACTGCTGGAGCCGGAGGCACTCGACCCGCAGGGGGCGGCGGAGTCGGTCGTCACCCGCGAACCGGTCGGCCCGATCCTCGGGATCATGCCGTGGAACTTCCCCTACTACCAGGTGGCGAGGTTCGCCGCCCCCAACCTGCTGCTCGGCAACACCATCATCCTCAAGCACGCCCCGATCTGCGCGGCGAGCTCGGCGGTCATGGCCGACATCGCCCACGCGGCCGGGGTGCCCGCCGACGCCTACCTCAACGTCTACGCGAGCAACGAGCAGGTGGCGGCCATGATCGGCGACCGGCGGGTGGCCGGCGTCTCATTGACCGGCAGCGGCCGGGCCGGGGCCGCCGTCGCGCAAACCGCTGCGGCCCACCTGAAGAAGGCGGTGCTCGAGTTGGGCGGCTCGGACGCCTTCATCGTCCTCGACACCCCCGACATCGCCGCGACTGCCAAGAACGCGGCGGTGGCGCGCATGCTCAACTGTGGCCAGGCCTGCAACGCACCCAAACGGTTCATCGTGCCCGAGCAACTCCACGACGAGTTCGTCGCCGGCCTCGTCGAGGCGGTATCGGCCATGGCGGTCGGGGATCCCACCGATCCGGCCACACGGGTCGGCCCGCTGTCCTCGGTGGCCGCGCGCGATCACGTCGTCGCGCAGGTCCGCACCGCGGTGGCGCAGGGCGCCACGCTGCACACCGGTGGGGAGCCGCTCGGCGGTCCCGGCGCGTTCATGGCGCCGGCGGTACTGTCCGGCGTCACGCCGGAGATGGACGCCTACGGCGAGGAGATCTTCGGCCCGGTCGCCGTGGTGTACGCGGTGGACGGTGACGACGAGGCCGTCGCCTTGGCCAACGACGTCGACTACGGGCTGTCCGGGTCGGTGTGGAGTTCCGACGAGTCGCGGGCGCGTCGGGTGGCCCAGCGCCTCGAGGTCGGGATGGCGCTGGTCAACGAGCACGGCACGACGTTGCCGGGGCTGCCGTTCGGCGGGGTGAAGGCGTCGGGCTACGGGCGCGAACTCGGTCGGTGGGGCCTCGACGAGTTCGCCAACCTGCGGCTTTCGCGCGTCGCTGCGCAGTGATGTCCTAGGCGTGGCGAAAACCACTTTCGGCGACCACATATCCTGGTAGGAGTCAGTCCCGACAATCCCAGGAGTCACGATGCTCTCGCGCACCGACCTGCGCGGCACGATGCCGACCGCGGCACAGCTGCGGCGCGCACTGCCCCGCGGGGGTACCGACGTCAACGCCGTGCTGCCCACGGTCACGCCGGTCGTGCAGGACATCAAGGCGCGCGGCGCTGCCGCCGCCCTCGACCACGGGGAGCGGTTCGACAAAGTCCGGCCGGCCTCGGTGCGGGTGCCTGCGCGGGTCATCGCCGATGCGGCCGCCGCTTTGGACCCGGCCGTCACCGCCGCCCTGCGCGAGTCGATCGACCGCGCGCGCGCCGTCCACGCCGATCAGCGCCGCACCACGGTGACCACCGAGGTCGCCCCCGGCGGTCGGGTCCGCGAGAAGTGGATACCGGTGCGGCGCGTCGGCCTGTACGTGCCGGGCGGGAACGCGGTGTACCCGTCGAGCGTCGTGATGAACGTTGTGCCCGCGCAGGCGGCCGGGGTGGAATCGCTCGTCGTCGCCTCACCGCCGCAGGCCGATTTCGGGGGCTGGCCGCACCCGACGATCCTCGGCGCGTGCGCGCTGCTCGGCGTCGACGAGGTCTGGGCCGTGGGCGGTGCCCAGGCGATCGCACTGCTGGCCTACGGGGGAACCGACACCCAAGGCGCCCAGGTGGCCGAGTTGGCGCCGGTCGACCTCATCACCGGCCCCGGCAATATCTACGTCACCGCAGCCAAGCGGTTGGTGCGCGGCGTCGTCGGCATCGACTCGGAGGCGGGTCCCACCGAGATCGCCATCCTCGCCGACGACTCCGCCGACCCGGTGCACGTCGCCGCCGACCTCATCAGCCAGGCCGAGCACGACGTGCTGGCCGCCTCGGTGCTGGTCACCGACAGCGAAGCCTTGGCCGATGCCGTCGACGAGCAGGTCGCGGTCCGGGCTGGCGCCACCAAGCACGCGGAGCGGGTCGCGGCCGCCCTCGCCGGGCCGCAGTCGGGCATCGTCCTCGTCGACGACCTCGAAGCCGGGCTGCGCGTCGTCGACGAGTATGCGGCCGAGCACCTCGAGATCCAGACGCGCGACGCCGCCGCCGTCGCCGATCGCGTCCGCAACGCCGGTGCCGTCTTCGTCGGTCCATACTCGCCGGTCAGCCTCGGCGACTACTGCGCGGGATCCAACCACGTCCTGCCGACGTCGGGCTCGGCCCGGTTCGCCTCGGGCCTGTCGGTGCAGACCTTCCTCAAGGGCGTCCACGTCATCGACTACGACGAGGCCGCCTTGCGGGCCGTGGCCGAGCAGGTCGTCACCCTCGCCGATGCCGAGGACCTGCCGGCCCACGGCGACGCCGTCACCTGCCGGTTCGCGGCCCGGCGGACCGAGTCGTGAGTGTGGCTCCGGGGCAGCGGATCGGACTCGGGGACCTGCCGCTGCGCGACAACTTGCGCGGCAAGCAGCCCTACGGGGCACCCCAACTCGACGTGCCGGTCCAGCTCAACACCAACGAGAACCCGCACCCGCCCTCGCAGGCGCTGATCGACGACGTCGCGGAGTCGGTGCGCGCGGCGGCCGGGCAACTGCACCGCTATCCCGACCGGGACGCGGTCGCGCTGCGGACCGATCTGGCGCACTACCTCTCCGCGGCGACCGGTACGGAGTTGGGCACCGAGAACATCTGGGCGGCCAACGGCTCCAACGAGATCCTGCAGCAGTTGCTGCAGGCCTTCGGCGGACCCGGGCGCACAGCGATGGGATTCGCGCCGTCCTATTCGATGCACCCGATCATCGCCGACGGCACCGATACGGCGTGGATCGCGGCAACGCGCGCCACCGACTTCTCTCTCGACATCGACCACGCTCTGCGCGAGGTCGCCCGACTGTCGCCCGACGTGGTCTTCCTGACCTCGCCGAACAACCCGACCGGGGCGTCGATCCCCATCGAGGAGATTGCCGCCATCGTCGATGCGGCCCCGGGCATCGTGATCATCGACGAGGCCTACGCCGAGTTCAGCGGCCGGCCCAGCGCGGTCGGGTTGATCGAGCGCTACCCGGCCAAGGTCGTGGTGTCGCGCACCATGAGCAAGGCCTTCGCCTTCGCCGGCGGGCGCCTGGGCTATCTCGCCGCGGCCCCCGCCGTCGTCGACGCGCTGCTGCTCGTCCGGCTGCCCTACCACCTGTCGGTGCAGACGCAGGCCGCCGCCCGCGCTGCCCTGCGACACCGCGACGAGACGCTCGCGAGTGTCGCGCGCATCGTCGCCGAGCGCGAGCGGGTGGTCGCGGGGCTGCGCGCACTCGGCTACGACGTGGTCGGGTCGGACGCGAATTTCGTGTTGTTCGGCGACTTCACCGATCCGGCGGCGAGTTGGCGGCGCTACCTCGACGACGGCGTGTTGATCCGAGATCCGGGGATCGCCGGGCGCCTGCGTGTCACCATCGGGTTGGACACCGAGAACGACGAATTCCTGCGGGTCAGCGCAGCGCTGGCCCCGACCGACCTAGTGAGGGTCTGATGAGCAACCGTGCCCCGCGCAGCGCGCGGGTGGAGCGCACCACCCGCGAGTCGTCGATCGTCGTCGAGTTGGACCTCGACGGCACCGGCCGCACCGAGATCGCCACCGGCGTGCCCTTCTACGACCACATGCTGACGGCCTTCGGTCAGCACGGCAGCTTCGACCTGACCGTCGAGGCCCGCGGCGACGTCGAGATCGAGGCGCACCACACCGTCGAGGACACCGCGATCGTCCTCGGCCAGGCCTTTGCGCAGGCGCTCGGCGACAAGGCGGGGATCCGCCGCTTCGGCGACGCCTGGATCCCGATGGACGAGGCGCTGGCGCACGCGGCCGTCGACGTGTCCGGCCGGCCGTACTTCGTGCACACCGGTGAGCCCGAACACCTGCTGACGGCCGTTATCCCGGGTGCCGCCGGGGCGGGTGCTCCGTATTCGACGGTCATCAACCGGCATGTCTTCGAGTCGCTGGCGCTCAACGCGCGGATCGCGCTGCACGTCCGGGTGGAGTACGGGCGCGACCAGCACCACATCACCGAGGCGCAGTACAAGGCGGTCGCCCGCGCGCTGCGCACGGCCTGCGAGCCGGACCCGCGGGTCAGTGGCGTCCCATCGACGAAGGGCAGCCTGTGAGCCAGCCGTCGGTGACGATCCTCGACTACGGCTCGGGCAACCTGCGGTCGGCGCAACGCGCTCTCGAGCACGTCGGCGCGCGCGTCGTGGTGAGCACGGACCGGGCGGACGCCGCGGACTGCGACGGGCTGCTGGTCCCCGGCGTCGGGGCCTTCGAAGCCTGTATGGCGGGGTTCGCCGAGGTCGGGGGCCCACAGGTCGTCGGCCGGCGCCTGGCCGGTGGTCGCCCGGTGCTGGGCATCTGCGTCGGGATGCAGATCATGTTCACCACCGGTGTCGAGTTCGGCGTCGAGACGCAGGGCTGTGGACAGTGGCCGGGGGCGGTCACGCGCCTGGACGCGCCGGTGCTGCCGCACATGGGGTGGAACACCGTGGCGGCGGCGACGGGGTCGGTGCTGTTCGACGGCATCGGTGCCGACGAGCGCTTCTACTTCGTGCACTCCTACGCAGCGCGCACCTGGGACCTGGACGAGGATCCGGCGTCCCCGATTGCGGCGGCGAAGCTGACCTGGGCCAACCACGGGTCGAGCTTCTTGGCCGCCGTCGAGAACGGTCCGCTGTCGGCGACGCAGTTCCACCCGGAGAAGTCCGGCGACGTCGGCCTGGAACTGCTGGCCAACTGGTGCCGGAGCCTGTCATGAGCGGCCCCGGCACCGAGTTCTCCTTCCTCCGGCTCGCCTTGGCCTCCCTGGGGGCGGGGCTCGCGGTGCTTGTCGTGTCCCTGCCGTTGATCTGGGCGGCCGGCCACGTCCATCGCTGGTTGGCGCTGGCGGTGGCCCTGCTCGCCATCGTGAGCGTCGTCGCGGCGATCGGTATCGTCGCCAACCGCGTCGTCAACCGCGCCGCCGAGCGGATCACCCGAGCACAGGGCGCACCGGACTCCCAGCACCCAGACTCCCAACACCCAGACTCCCAACACCCAGACTCCCAACACCCAGACTCCCAGCACCGATAGGAGGCCCCCACCCCATGGCCACCGCGCTTGAACTGTTGCCCGCCGTCGACGTCGCCGACGGCCGGGCCGTCCGCCTGCTGCGCGGCGCCGCCGGCACCGAGACCTCCTACGGGTCCCCGCGCGACGCGGCGCTGGCCTGGCAGCGCGACGGGGCGCGCTGGGTGCACCTGGTCGATCTCGACGCGGCCTTCGGCCGCGGGGACAACCGGTCGTTGCTGGCCGACGTGATCGCCGAACTCGACGTCGCCGTCGAATTGTCCGGCGGGATCCGCGACGATGCGTCGCTGGCCGCGGCCCTGGCCACCGGCTGCACCCGGGTCAACCTGGGGACCGCGGCCATCGAGAACCCCCGCTGGTGCGCGGCGGCCATCGCCGAATACGGGGACAAGATCGCCGTCGGCCTCGACGTCACCGCCGACGGGGACTCCTGGAAGCTGCGCGGGCGCGGTTGGGTCACCGAGGGCGGGGACCTGTGGGAGACTCTGGCGCGGCTCGACGACGACGGCTGTGCGCGCTACGTGGTCACCGACGTCTCCAAGGACGGCACGCTCAGCGGTCCCAACCTCGACCTGCTGCGGGAGGTGGCGGCGCGCACCACCGCGCCCGTCGTCGCTTCCGGCGGCATCGCCGAACTCGCCGATCTCACCGCCATCGCCGGACTGTGCGACTCGGGGGTGGAGGGCGCGATCATCGGCAAGGCGCTCTATGCCGGCAGGTTCACGCTGCCCGAGGCTCTCGCGGCGGTGCGGGACGTGTGATGGCTGCTTCCCCCGAACCCGATCTGCCCGCCCCCGATCTGCCCGCCCTCGCCGAGACGGCCGCAGCGGTCCTTGATGCCGCGAGCCCGCGGTTCCGCGCCGACCGCGGGGCACCCGGAGTCGTCGACAAAGGGGGCCGCGACTTCGCGACCCAGGTCGACCTCGACCTTGAGCGCTACATCTGCGACGAGTTGAGCGCCCGGACCGGGCTGCCCTGCCACGGCGAGGAGTTCGGCGGTCCGCCCACCGATACCGGACTGGTGTGGGTCGTGGACCCGGTCGACGGGACCTTCAACTACTCCACCGGCAGCCCGATGTCGGCGATGCTCGTCGGCCTGTGCCGTGACGGCGAACCGCTGCTCGGCTTGACGTGGCTGCCGCTGCTGGACCGCCGTTACCTCGGTTTCGCCGGCGGCGGGCTGACCTGCAACGGGCAACCCGTCGCCCCGCTGGCGCCGTCGTCGCTACACGAGTCGGTGATCGGTTTCGGCGCCTTCAACGAGCGGGCGCGCGGGCGCTATCCGGGATCGCGGCGCATCGAGGTCCTCGCGGCGCTGAGCGGCCGGGCGGCCCGGCTGCGGATGACCGGCAGCATCGGGGTGGACCTCGCGTTCACCGCGGCCGGGACGTACAACGGTGCGATCACCTTCGGGCGCAACGCCTGGGACAACGCGGCCGGCGCCGCGCTGGTCCGCGCGGCGGGCGGCATCGTCACCGATGTCGCCGGCAACCCGTGGACCACCGCCTCGCCGTCGGTGGTCGCGGCCGCTCCGGGGGTCCACGGTGAGTTGATCGAGTTGATCGACTCGGTGACCGGACAGGACTGGGAGGTCCGATGAGTGTGGCAGTGCGCGTGATCCCGTGCCTCGACGTCGATGGCGGCCGAGTCGTCAAGGGCGTCAACTTCGAGAACCTGCGCGATGCGGGCGACCCGGTGGAATTGGCGGCGCGGTACAACGCCGAGGGCGCCGACGAGTTGACTTTCCTCGACGTGACCGCCTCCAGTTCCGGGCGGGCGACGATGATCGACGTGGTCAAGCGGACCGCCGACGAGATCTTCATCCCGCTGACCGTCGGCGGCGGCATCCGCGAGGTCGCCGACGTCGATGCGATGCTGCGCGCCGGCGCCGACAAGGTCAGCGTCAACACCGCCGCCATCGCCCGGCCCGAGGTGCTGCGCGAGATGAGCCGACGATTCGGCTCCCAGTGCATCGTGCTGTCGGTGGACGCGCGCACCGTCCCGTCTGCCGCCGGGAGCGAAGCGATCGGGGCCGATGCGACAGGCGGGGGATCCACCCCCTCCGGGTGGGAGGTGACCACCCACGGCGGGCGGCGGGGCACCGGGATCGACGCACTGGAGTGGGCGCGGCGCGGCCAAGACCTCGGCGTCGGGGAGATCCTGCTCAACTCGATGGACGCCGACGGGACGAAGACCGGTTTCGATCTCGCCATGCTGACCGCGGTGCGCGCGGTCGTCGACGTCCCGGTGATCGCCAGCGGCGGCGCCGGCCGGGTCGAGGACTTCGCGCCCGCGGTGCGCGCCGGTGCCGACGCGGTGCTCGCGGCCTCGGTGTTCCACTTCGGCGAGCTGACGATCGGCGCGGTGAAGTCGGCCATGGCCGACGCCGGGATCACCGTGCGGACCACCGGGATGGAGGTGTGCGCATGACCGCGCCCAACGACCGGTTGGACCCGGCGATCGCCGCGCGCCTCAAGCGCAATACCGACGGCCTGGTTGCCGCGGTGGCCCTGGAAGCCGGCACCGGGGTCGTCCTGATGCAGGCCTGGATGGACGACACCGCACTCGCCCGTACCCTGGCGACCGGCGACGCGACCTACTTCTCGCGCTCGCGCCACCAGTATTGGCGCAAGGGCGAGACCAGTGGCCACACCCAGCGGGTGCGGTCGGTTCGGCTGGACTGCGACGGCGACACCGTGCTGCTCGTCGTCGAGCAGACCGGGCCGGCCTGCCATACCGGAAACCACAGTTGCTTTGACACTGACGAGCTGTACCACCCCGAATCCCAGAAGTGAGGCGGCCATGCCGTTGATCCAGATCTCCCAGACCCCCGGGTTGTCCGACGCGACCAAGCGTGAGACGATCGCCGCGGTCACCGAGGCGTACGCGAAGGCGACGGGGAAGAACCCCGACTCGGTGTGGGTCACCATCACCGAGGTGCCGCGCAGCCAGTGGGGCGTCGGGGGCGAGTCGCTCGGATGATGACCACCACCACGATCGAGCAGTTCCGCGACCTGGCCGTCGACCACCGCGTCGTGCCGGTCACCCGACGCGTCCTCGCCGATGGGGAGACGCCGCTGTCGGCATATGCGAAGCTCGCCGGCGACCGGCCGGGCACCTTCCTGTTGGAGTCGGCGGAGAACGGCCGGTCCTGGTCGCGCTGGTCCTTCATCGGCGCGGGTGCGCCGGCCGCCCTGACCGTGGTCGACGGCGAGGCGAGCTGGTGGGGCAGCACCCCGGCCGGTGCCCCCACCGGCGGTGACCCGCTTGAAGCACTCGCCGCCTCATTGCGGCTGCTCGCGACTGACCCGTTGCCGGATATGCCGCCGCTGACCGGCGGATTCGTCGGGTTCCTGGCCTATGACCTGGTGCGCCGATTGGAGCGCCTGCCCCAGACGACCGTCGACGACCTGGGACTGCCCGACCTGTTCCTGATGCTGGCCACCGACATCGCCGCCGTCGATCACCACGAGGGGACCATCACGCTGATCGCCAACGCCGTCAACTGGAACGGCGGCGACGAGCACGTCGAGGAGGCTTACGCCGACGCGCTGGCCCGGTTGGACCGCATGACCGAGGCGCTCGCGGCGTCCACGCCGTCGACCGTGTCGGTCTTCGACCGACCCGCGCCCGAATACAGTTCCCAGCGCACACTGGAGCAGTACCGCGAGATCGTCCAGACCTTGGTCGGCGACATCGAGGCCGGCGAGGCATTCCAGGTCGTCCCGTCGATGCGGTTCGAGATGGACACCGATGCCGATCCGCTCGACGTGTACCGCGTATTGCGCGCCTCGAATCCGAGTCCGTACATGTACCTGCTGCGCATGCCCGACACCGTCGGATCCGGCGAGCACCCGGTCACCATCGTCGGCAGTTCGCCGGAGGCGCTGGTCACCGTCGCCGACGGGGTGGCGACCACCCATCCCATCGCCGGCACGCGCTGGCGCGGCCGCACCGAGGAGGAGGACCAACTCCTGGGCAAAGACCTGCTGGCCGACGAGAAGGAGAACTCCGAGCACCTGATGCTCGTCGACCTCGGCCGCAACGACCTGGGCCGGGTGTGCGAGCCGGGCACCGTCAAGGTCGGCGACTACCGCCACCTGGAGCGCTATAGCCACGTCATGCACCTGGTGTCGACCGTGTCGGGACGGCTGCGCGCCGACAAGTCGGCCCTCGACGCGGTGACCGCGTGCTTCCCGGCGGGCACGCTGACCGGGGCCCCGAAGGTGCGCGCGATGGAGTTGATCGAACAACACGAGATCACCCGGCGCGGCCTCTACGGGGGCGTGGTGGGCTACCTGGACTTCGCCGGGGATGCCGATACGGCCATCGCGATCCGCACCGCGCTGCTCACCGACGGCAAGGCCTACGTTCAGGCCGGTGGCGGCGTGGTCGCCGACAGCGAGGCCGAGTACGAGTACAACGAGGCGCGCAACAAGGCCACTGCCGTGCTCAACGCGGTCGCCGCGGCCGGGACCATGCGGCCGCTGGCCGGAGAGGCGGGGCGGTCATGACGACCGGCGCGGAGGCCGAAGAGGCCGCGGGGCAGGGCCCGCCCAACCGTGCCGGCGACAAGGCGATCGCCTCGGTGCTGCTGGGGTTGGGCGCGGTGGCACTGTGGGCGGCCTCGCGCGTGTCCTGGGCCCGGGTCGACGCCGAGGACGGGTTGTCCCCGATGCGCGCCTTCGACGTCAAAGGCGCGGATTGGAGTCCCTGGTTGACCCCGGCGGCCCTGGTCCTGCTCGCGTCGATCGCGCTGGTGTGGTCCTTGCGCGGCTGGGCGCTGCGCGTACTGGCGATCGCGCTCGGCCTGTTCGGGGTGGTGATCGCCGTCCCCGCGATCTCGTTGCTGACCACGCCGGTCAACAGCGACTACGCCGCGCGTGCGATCGATCTTGCGCCGCGGTACCGCGTCTTGCTCACCACCACCAACACCTGGGCGCCGGTGGTCGTCCTCGGCGCGGCCGCGCTGGTCGCGATCGGTGCAGTGTTCGCGCTGCGGGGGGCGCGCGGTGCGGGCATGTCGTCCAAGTACCGCTCACCGGCCGCCCGCCGCGAGGAGCTCGAGCGCCGGGTCTTCGCCGAGCACGAGCGGCGCCAGCGCGGGGCCGCTGCCCCGGCCGACGGCAGCGAGCGCTTGCTGTGGGACAGCCTCGACACCGGCGTCGACCCGACGGAATAGGTGGCGTCGACCCGACGGAATAGGTGGCGTCGGACCGGCGAAATTGTCGGCGCCGACCCGCGCGATGGGCCCGGTTCGGTCGCGGCTACCCTGTGAGACACATCAACTCGCCGGACCGGGGTCGACCCGGATCGCGGGTACAGGCAACGGGCGGGCCCATCGGGGCATCGCCGAGGAGGTGAGACGCCAGTGGGGGAGCCGACCGTGCTCGACTCGATTATCGAGGGCGTCAAAGCCGACGTCGCCGCCCGAGAGGCGGTTATCGATTACCCGGCCATCAAGAAGGCTTCCGAGGCGGCTGCGCCGCCGCGCGACGCGATGGCCGCGCTGCGCCTGCCCGGCATCGGCGTGATCGCGGAGGTCAAGCGCGCCAGCCCGTCCCGTGGGGAATTGGCCGACATCGCCGACCCGGCCGAATTGGCCCGGATCTACGAGGCCGGCGGCGCGCGGGTCATCAGCGTGCTGACCGAGGAGCGCCGATTCCGCGGTTCGCTCGCCGACCTCGACGCGGTCCGCGCCGCCGTCGACGTTCCGATCCTGCGCAAGGACTTCATCGTCGGGCCCTATCAGATCCACGAGGCCCGCGCCCACGGTGCCGATGTGATCCTGCTGATCGTCGCAGCGCTCGAGCAGAACGTGCTCGAGGCTTTGCTCGACCGCACCGAGTCGCTGGGAATGACCGCACTCGTCGAGGCGCACACCGAGGACGAAGCGGATCGCGCACTGCAGGCCGGGGCGAAGGTCGTCGGCATCAACGCGCGCAACCTGAAAACCCTCGAGGTCGATCGCGATTCCTTCGCACGCATCGCCCCGGGTCTGCCCACCGAGGTCATCAAGGTGGCCGAGTCGGGAATCCGCGGCACCGCGGACCTGCTCGCCTACGCCGGTGCCGGTGCCGACGCGGTCCTGGTCGGCGAGGGGCTGGTCACCAGCGGTGACCCGCGGGCGGCCCTGGCCGAGTTGGTCACCGCCGGCACCCACCCGTCATGTCCCAAGCCGGCGCGGTAGCGCGATGAGCACTCCGGGCGGCGCCACGCCGTATCCGTCGGCGAGCGCGGGCGTCGCCGGCCGCAGCTCTGTCGAACCCGATGCCGGTGGCCACTTCGGCGTCTACGGCGGCCGGCACGTCCCCGAGGCCTTGATGGCGGTCATCGAGGAGGTCACGGTGACCTACGAGAAGATGCGCACCGACGACGCCTTCCTGGGCGAACTCGACCGTCTGCAGCGCGACTACACCGGTCGGCCGTCGCCGCTCTACGAAGCGACCCGGCTGAGCGGGTTCGCCGGCGGTGCACGGCTGTTCCTCAAGCGCGAGGACCTCAACCACACCGGTTCGCACAAGATCAACAACGTCTTGGGGCAGGCGCTGCTCGCCCAGCGGATGGGCAAGACGCGCGTCATCGCCGAGACCGGCGCCGGTCAGCACGGCGTCGCCACCGCCACTGCCTGTGCGCTGCTCGGCCTCGAGTGCCTGGTCTACATGGGGCGCGTCGACACCGAGCGCCAAGCGCTCAACGTGGCGCGGATGCGCCTGCTGGGCGCCGAGGTGGTGGCCGTCGAAACCGGCTCGGCCACGCTGAAGGACGCCATCAACGAGGCGCTGCGCGACTGGGTCACCAACGCGCACAACACTTACTACTGCTTCGGCACGGCGGCCGGTCCCCACCCCTTCCCGATGATGGTCCGCGACCTGCAGCGCGTGGTGGGGATGGAGGCGCGCGCACAGATCCTCGAGCAGACCGGCCGGCTGCCCGACGCGGTCACCGCGTGTGTGGGGGGCGGGTCGAACGCGATCGGCATCTTCCACCCCTTCCTCGACGACACCGCCGTGCGGCTGGTGGGGTTCGAGGCGGCCGGTGACGGCGTCGAAACCGGTCGGCACGCCGCGACTTTCGCCGGCGGCAGCCCGGGTGCGTTCCAGGGCGCCTACTCCTACCTGCTGCAGGACGAGGACGGCCAGACCATCGAATCGCACTCGATCTCCGCGGGACTGGACTACCCCGGGGTCGGGCCCGAGCACGCCTACCTCAAAGACATCGGGCGCGCCGAGTACCGCCCGGTCACCGATACCGAGGCGATGGACGCGCTGGGCCTCCTGTCGCGCCGCGAGGGCATCATCCCGGCCATCGAGTCGGCCCACGCGGTGGCCGGCGCGCTGCGGTTGGGACAGGAGTTGGGGGAGGGGGCGGTCGTTATCGTCAACCTCTCCGGCCGCGGCGACAAGGACGTCGACACCGCTGCGCGCTGGTTCGGCCTCTTCGACAAGCCCCTCTCCGAGTTCGAGCACGCCGCCCGGGCGGCCCAGCAGGACAAGGCGGCCCAGCACGACGAGGAGGCGGGCCGATGAGGATCCCCGCACCGGCCTCGCGGCTCGGGGAGACCTTCGCGGCGTGTCGCGCCGACGATCGTGCTGCGCTGATCGGGTACTTCCCGGTCGGCTACCCGACCGTCGACGACTCTCGGACGACGCTGCGCACGATGGCGCAGTCCGGCTGCGACATCGTCGAGATCGGCATCCCGTACTCCGATCCGGTGATGGACGGCCCGACCATTGCCAAGGCGACCCAGCTAGCGCTGGCCAACGGCAGCCGCGTCCGCGACGTGTTCGCCGCGGTGGAGACGGTTGCCGCGGCGGGCGCCAAGCCCGTCGTGATGGTCTATTGGAACCTCGTCCTGCGGTACGGGGTCGACTCCTTCGCCCGCGACCTCGCCGCCGCGGGCGGCCTCGGGCTCATCACCCCCAACCTCATCCCCGACGAGGGCGCGCAGTGGGAGGCGGCCTCCGACGCCCACGACCTCGACCGGATCTACCTGGTCGCGCCGTCGTCGACGCCCGAGCGCCTCGCCATGACGCTGGATCACTGCCGCGGCTTCGTCTACGCATCCTCGACGATGGGCGTGACGGGTGCGCGCGCCACCGTGTCGGACCTCGCCCCAACGCTGTGTGCCCGGATCCGCGAGTACTCCGACATCCCGATCGGCGTCGGCCTGGGTGTGCGCAGCGGTGCACAGGCGGCACAGATCGCCGGGTACGCCGACGGCGTCATCGTGGGGTCGGCGATCGTTTCTGCTGCCGACGAGGGTCCGGCCGCGGTCGCGGCACTGGTCGCCGAACTCGCCGATGGCGTGCGCGGGAAGTGCTGAACCTGCGCGTCCGTTAGTGTTGGGCCCGTGAATTCTGCGCAATTCCTGGCCTACATCCCGAGCCCGCCGCAGGGCGTGTGGCAACTCGGCCCCGTTCCGATCCGCGCCTATGCCCTGTGCATCGTCACCGGCATCATCGTCGCGTTGTGGTGGGGGTCGCGACGCTGGATCGCGCGCGGCGGTCAGCCCGGCGAGGTCCTCGACATCGCGTTGTGGGCGGTGCCGTTCGGGCTGATCGGCGGTCGTGCCTATCACGTGCTCACCGACTGGCGGTACTACTTCACCGACCTCGGGCAGAGTCTGAACCCCCCGCGCGGGCCCATCGACGCGCTCAAGATCTGGGACGGCGGGCTGGGCATCTGGGGGGCGGTCGCGCTCGGCGGCGTGGGCGCCTGGATCGCGTGTCGCCGCTACGGGATCAAGCTGCCCGCATTTGGCGACGCCATTGCTCCGCCGGTCTTGTTGGCGCAGGCCATCGGCCGTTTCGGTAACTACTTCAACCAGGAGGTTTACGGTCGTACGACCGACCTGCCGTGGGGACTGGAGATCTTCCGCCGCGTCCCGGACAACCTGACCGGAGTGTCCTCCGGCGAGCGCATCGCGGTGGTGCACCCGACCTTCCTCTACGAGGCGTTGTGGAACGTCTTCGTGGTGGTGTTGCTCGTTCTCGCCGACCGCTACTTCCGGCTGGGCCACGGCCGGGTGTTCGCGCTCTATGTGATGGGTTACTGCTTCGGCCGGTTCTTCATCGAGTTGCTGCGCAACGATCCGGCCTCCGAGCCGTTCGGCATGGGGATCCGGGTGAATTCGATCGTCTCGGTGGTCGTGTTCGGTTGTGCCCTGGCGTACTTCCTGGCCGCCCCGCGGGGCCGCGAACTCGGTTTGTCGATGTACCGGCCCGCGCGTGCGGCCGAGTTGGAGTCGCAGGGCGAGGTCGGCTACATCGACCCCTTGGCCGACGACGATGCGCCGAACGAGCCCGAACTCGCGCCGAGCGAGCCCGCGGCAGCGTCGAGTGAGCCCGCGGCAGCGCCGAGTGAGCCCGCGACGGTGCCGAGTGAGCCCGCGACGGTGCCGAGTGAGCCCGCGGCAGCGTCGAGTGAGCCCGCGGCAGCGCCGAGCGAGCCCGCGGCAGCGTCGAGTGAGCCCGCGACGGTGCCGAGTGAGCCCGCGACGGTGCCGAGTGAGCCCGCGACGGTGCCGAGTGAGCCCGCGACGGTGCCGAGTGAGCCCGCGACGGTGCCGAGT
>WBZS01000083.1_pt1 | contig 186965 bp, 166 predicted proteins | sample 5204201 | NCBI WGS metagenome assembly WBZS01 (sample SAMN12344357, study PRJNA552823) | activated sludge metagenome | biome: Activated sludge suspended growth; feature: Nitrification reactor; material: Wastewater; isolation source: activated sludge from nitrification reactor of wastewater... | reverse complement strand
GCAGCGTGGGCCGCCGACACCCAGTGCATGGTCGACTTCACCTTGCGGCCGTCCGGCGCGTTGCCGCCGCGGGAGGCCGGGTCGTAGGTGGCGTTCACCTGCACGATCGCGCCGGAGTCGTCCTTCACCACCTCGGTGGCGGTGATCAGGTAGGCGCCGCGCAGGCGTACCTCGCGCCCGGGTGAGAGCCGGAAGAACTTCGGCGGCGGCACCTCGGCGAAGTCCTCGGCCTCGATCCACAGTTCGCCGCTGAACGCCACCTCGCGGACGCCGTCGGCGGGGTTCTCGGGGTTGTTGGCCACCTCGAAATGCTCGACCTGCCCCGCGGGCCAGTTGGTCAGCACCAGCTTGAGCGGCCGCAGGACGGCCATCCGGCGCTGCGCGGTGGCATTGAGGTTGCGTCGCACGTAGCTCTCCAGCGCCTCGATCGACTGCCGGCTGTTGGTCCGGGTGGTGCCGATGTCGCGGCAGAACGCGCGGATCGCCGCCGCCGGGTAGCCGCGCCGGCGCAGCGCCCGCAGCGTCGGCATCCGCGGGTCGTCCCAGCCGTCCACCACTCCGGTGTCGACGAGTGTCTTCAGCCGGCGCTTGGAGGTGACCGTGTGGGTGAACTCGAGCCGGGCGAATTCGATCTGCTTGGGCTGATCGGACGGCAGCGGCAACTGCTCCAGGTACCAGTCGTAGAGCGCCCGGTGGGTGTCGAACTCCAGGGTGCAGATCGAATGCGTGACGCCCTCGATGGCGTCGGACTGGCCGTGCGCCCAGTCGTAGGTCGGGTAGATGTCCCAGGCGTCGCCGGTGCGGTGATGATCGGCGTGCCGGATCCGGTACATCACCGGGTCGCGCAGCTGCATGTTCTCGTGCTGCATGTCGATCTTGGCGCGCAGCACGCGGGAGCCGTCCGGGAACTCGCCGGAGCGCATCCGGCGCAGCAGGTCGAGGTTCTCCTCGACGCTCCGGTTCCGGAACTCGCTCTCAATGCCCGGCTTGCCGAAGCCGCCCCGCTGCGCCGAGATGGTCTCGATGTCGGAATCGTCGACGTAGGCCTTGCCGGCCTGCACCAGGTGTTCGGCCCAGGCGTAGAGCTGATCGAAGTAGTCGGACGCGTGCAGCACGTTCGCCGGGGCGTAGCCGAGCCACTCGATGTCGGCCACGATCGAGTCGACGTACTCGCTCTCCTCGGTATCGGGGTTGGTGTCGTCGAGCCGCAGGTTGCAGACGCCGCCGAAGTCCTCGGCGATGCCGAAGTCGACCACGATCGCCTTGGCGTGGCCGATGTGGAGATAGCCGTTGGGTTCGGGCGGGAACCGGGTCTGGACGCGTCCGCCGAAGCGGCCCTGCTCGTTGTCGCGCCGGACGATGTCGCGAATGAAGTCGTTGGCGGCAGGCTCGGCGGTCATGGGCGTAAACCTATCAACGCACCGGCGGTTCGACCGGCCGGTCGGGGTCCGCCGAGACCATGCCGGGCAGGGCGAGCGCGGACGGTCTGCTGTGTTGCGTCAGCACACCGTTGAACGGTCATTTGCTTTTTATAGTTGTCATGACTAATATAGGGCTTGCCCCGGTTCACGGGGCGCACGCCGCAGTGCAGAGCGCGGTTCGTGCTCTGCGCCCACATAGGAAGAAAGAGCACAGACCTACATGTCTGCCCTGCAGATCGACACCCGTCCGACCGAGGCCGCCACCACGTCCGCCGCTGCTGCGGCCGAGTCGGATAGCTACGGCCTCGCCGACTTGCGCGCCGGCGTTCTGGCCGACCGCGGCACCACGGTCGCCGTCCGCGCCGCACTCGGCATCCTGATCGCCGTGTCCACGGTGATCGTGGTGGCCGGCGTCGCCACCCAGTCCGCTTTCGCGATGATCGGGGGAGGCGTAAGCGTGGGTCTCCTCGCTGCCGCGCTGGTCTGGCTCGCCGGGACGCCCGCCGCGTCGACCGGTCGCTAATAGCTGCGGCGCTGCGGTCGTGATCCGACTACCAGCGCCGGCGAGTCCACCGGACTCATCCCCATCGAAAAGGGGCGACACCCACCAGGTGTCGCCCCTTTCGTCGTCCCCATCGGGTGGTTCCTACACTGGCCAGGTGCGGACGGCTGCCCTGGAGTTCACTCGATGAGCTTTCTCGAGATCGTCTGGGCCGAGCTGACCGGCGTCCAGAACCCACCCTCGGCCGGATGGGTCTGGCTCACCGCACTGCTCGCGCTCACGGCGGTCGCCGTCCGGCCGGTCTGGCGGATCGCCCGGCATCTGGTCACCATCGTCCACGAGGGCGGCCATGCGATCGCGGCCGTGCTGACCGGACGCCGGCTGCGCGGCATCCGGCTGCACTCGGATTCCTCCGGCGTCACCCTGAGTCGCGGACGGCCCCGCGGCTTCGGCATGTTCCTCACCCTGATCGCCGGGTATCTGGCGCCAGGGCTGTTCGGGCTGCTCGCCGCCGTCCTGCTGTGGCAGCAGCACGCCCTGGCCGTGTTGTGGGTGGCGTTGCTGCTGCTGGCCCTGATGCTGCTGCAGATCCGCAACTTCCACGGCCTGTACTCGATGCTGATCGCGGGACTGGCCGTGTTCGCGGTGTCCTGGTGGGGCAGCGACCAACTTCAGTCCCTGGTCGCCTACGGGTTCACCTGGTTCCTGTTGGTGGCCGGTCCGGTGGGTGTCATCGACCTGCAGCGGGCGCGACGTGGCGGACGGGGACGGGGCAGCGACGCCGACCAGTTGGCCGACCTGACTCGGACGCCGGCGCTGCTGTGGGTCACATGCTTCCTGGTGGCGGGCCTGGCTGCGCTGGTGCTCGGCGGCTGGCTGATCTGGCCGGTGTGAGCCCGGATCCGGCAGCATGGCCGGGTGAACGAGATCGGGCGCGTCCTCGGCTTCAACCTGCTGAGCTCGGTTGCGGCACGTCTGCCGGCCCGGGCCGGTGCGGTGGTCCAGCTCGTGCTGATCCTGGTTGGCTCGCTGCTGCCGCTGTGGCCGTTGTGGCGCGGCTGGATCCAGCTGCAGGATCTGCTCGCCTACAGCAGCCTCTGGCTGGCGATGTCGGTGGCCGGCACGCTGATCCGGCTGCGCACGATGGCGACCCAGACCGAAACCACCCGGTTCTTCGCGCTGCACTACGCGATCATGATCGGCATCCTGAGCCTGGTCTGCGGTGTCTGGTCGATGATCCTGCTTGCCATCGCCGGTCCCAGCGGCGGCTGGATCGCGCTGCTGCCGATGGCGATCAGCATGCTGCTGGCGAACGCCTGGTCACTCGCCGACGGCTGGTTCCTGCGCGGCGGACGCGACCTGGCGCGGCTGTGGCAGGTGGTGCTCCCCGGGTACCTGCGGTTCCTCCCGGTGCTGCTCGGCACCATCGTCGGCGCGATCCTGGTCCTCGGCGACCATCCGCTGGAGTACCGGTTCGCGGCGGGGGCGACGCTGGTGATTGTGCTAGCTGCAATCGACCTGACGCTCGCCGTTGCCTCTTTCCGGATATGGAAACGCTGATCGACGCGACCACCGCCGGTTGAGCGTCGAAACCCTTGCCGGCCACGCTGGGTCCTGGGCCCGGCCGATCTGCGCGGGATCAGCGTGATGGCGGCAGGGTCAGCCTGACCAGCCCGTCGCCGGCGTCCAGTCGGCCGCCGACCGCCTCGGCCCGCTCGCGCATCGAGGTCATCCCGGCCCCCGGCGTCCAGGTGCCGCCGACGCCGGGGTCGCTCACCTCCATCCGCCACCCGTCGCCGGTCCTGGTGAAGCTGACGGTGGCTTGTCGGGCGCTCGAATGCCGGGCGACGTTGGTCAGGGCCTCGACCGCGATCCGGTAGGCGGCGGCCTCGGCCGCTGCGGACAGGCCGGTGACCCGAGGCTCGCCCTCGAACCCGACCGCGATGGGTAGGCCACCCGCGGCGCGCAATCCGCTGCACCAGGTCCGCAGCGCCCCGACCAGGCCCAACTCGTCCAATGCCGGCGGGCGAAGCCCTTCGACCAGTTGCCGCACCTCGATGATCGCCGCGGCGGCGTCCGCCCTCAGCTCCGCAAGCAGTCCAGCCGCCGACGCCGGGTCGCGGTCGAGGAGATTGCTGGCGGCGTCCGCCGTGAACACCACGCCGGACAGCAGCGGACCCACACCGTCGTGCAGGTCGCGACGCAGCCTGCGGCGCTCTTCCTCAATGGCCGCCACCGCTTCACCACGAGAGGCGGTTACCTGTTCGGCCAGCAGCTGGGCGCGCACCGTGCTCGCTATCAGGGTACGACCAGGCCGATCACACCGCGGTCGGCGCGCGACCAGGTGCGCTCCCCGGCCCGCAGGCCGATCGCCAGGGTGGCCGTCCGCCCCGAGCCGACGTCGAGAGCGAACTCGCTGAGGTGGGGAACCTCGGTGCCGCTGATCACCGCAGACCGGCCGGTGACGTCCAATCGGACAAACGGCAGCACCAAGGCCTCACGGACCGCGTCCAGTGCGTCGCTCAGGTCGCTGCCGATCCGGCCGGCGAACGAGGCCAGCGCGCCGATCGGATCGGGTCGTCCGCCGAACAGCATCCGTTCGAAGGAGCCATACAGCCAGCGGCGAGTGGGGGCGACACCCAGGGCCAGCAGGGCGCAGACGGTCAGCACCGTCGAGGTGTTCAGTGGTTGCCCGGTGAGCGACTCGACGCCGAAGACCAGTGTGGACGCCGCGGCCAGGAAGCACACCACCACGGCCAGGGTCACGGTGACGGTGGTGACCAGCCAGCGCACATCGACCAGCTCGGGCTGCACCACCCCGATCATCATCGACAGCGGAACCAGCAGAGCCAGCAGAAAGCCAACCGCTTCGGCGGCGGTGCCGTCACCGGACGGAGCAACCGTGCTGGAGCCGAAACCGAACAGACCGCCCGCGAGCAGCGCGAAGACGGCGGCGGCAACCATCCATTGGGTCGCGGAGCGGTCCGCAGGCGTCCCCCGCTCGATCACCCACCAGGCGTGTCCGATCAACAGGAACGCGATCGCGATGCCGAGCCCGTCGGCCGATGCGGGACGTGTCAGGGCGACCGTCCCACAGCCGGCGACCAGCAGCAGCACCACCCAGGCGATGACCCGCGATCGTCCGGCTGCGAACCGGGGGTAGCTGGCCAGCGCGACCGGGCCGAGCGCCAGGCCGGCCACTGCCTTCAGGTCGATGACGATGTCGGCCGATCGCAACCCCAACTCGGTCAACAGCACGGCACCGGAAGCCACGGTGGCAAGGCTCGTCATCCGGCCCGCGTGCACCCGCCAGAGCACCCAGCCGGTGGCCAGGCAGGTGATCGCACACAGGGCGATGGCAGCCTGGACTGCGATGCTCATGACCGTCCGAGTCCCTCGTCGCGGGCTCGGATGATCGCCTGCTGTTCGGCGCCCTTGAGCAGATAGCCACGGGCACCCACGCGCATCGCGGCGAACACCGCGTCGTCCTCGTCGAGCATGGTCAGCATCAGCACAGCCGTGGACGGTACGGCGGACAGCGCCGCCCGCGTGGCCTCGAGGCCGTCCAGACCGGGCATCCGGATGTCCATCAGCACGACGTCCGGTTTGGTGAGCTGCACCTCGCGGACCGCGGCGACGCCGTCCGCCGCCTCGCCGACCACCGTGTAGCCGGCCAGCGACTCCAGCAGCGAGCGCAGCCCCCGGCGGACGACCGGATGGTCGTCGACCAGCACCACACGGATCGGGTCCACACCGGAAGTCTGGCACCGCGGGGCCGGATCGGAGCGGGAAGAACCTCCCATATCGGTCGGGAGCATCGTCGGCCACGATGGGGAAGGAGGACTGATCTGCCGGGACGCCGATCGACGAATGATCGAGGTGTCGGCAATCGGGCCGGCTCTCACACCGGAGGTTCACAGATGTCCACCACCACCAACACCCGCACCCCGCCGACCTGGACGACGGCCAACCGCGTCGGCCTGGTGCTGACCCTGATCCTGGCCCTGGGCAACGCCACCAGCGCGTTCTTCCCGACTCCTGACGGCGAGGCCGGCCCGCCGTTCGAGGTGCTGCTGGCCGACACCGTGCTGGCCGTGGTCGCCGTGATCGCCGTCGTGATCGCCTGGGTGCGCGGCAGCCGACTCGCCGCCAGGATTGCTGCCGGCTGCGTGTTGTTGATCGCGATCTCTGCAATGCCGGCGTTCTTCGTCGATGTGCCGTCCGGGATCAAGGCACTCGCCGGCGCGATCACCTTGGTCACCGTGCTGGCCTGCGGCCTGATGCTCGCGCCCGGCAAACGGAAGGGCTGAACCCAGATCCACCCGATCTGGGCCAAGCGGTGGGGCGGGTCGTCATGGCGCGATGCGGAGGACGACCCGCCCGCTTCAGCGCCCCGACGCCAGGCCCGTTAGGCTGGTCCGGTTATGACCCAGACTCCTGCCCGCCTGCGCGTCGCGCCCTCGCCCACCGGGGACCCACACGTCGGCACCGCCTACATGTCCCTGTTCAACAAGGCCTACGCCGAGGCCAACGGCGGTGTCTTCGTGCTGCGGATCGAAGACACCGACCGGGCCCGCTACGTCGCCGACTCCGAACAACAGATCTTCGACACCCTGCGCTGGCTAGGTCTGCCCTGGGACGAAGGCCCGGATGTCGGCGGACCGTACGCTCCGTACCGGCAGTCGGAGCGGCTGGACAGCTATCAGCCCTTCGTTCAGCAACTGCTGGAGTCCGGCCACGCGTACTACTGCTGGTGCTCGTCCGAGCGGCTGGCCCAGATGCGTGCCGAGCAGCAGGCCGCCAAGGCGTCGGTGACCGGGTACGACCGGCTCTGCCTGGGCAAGACCCGGGACGAGCGGGCCGCGCTGCCCGGGTTCAGCGAGACCCCGGTGGTGCGGATGCTGATCCCCGAGGACGCGCCGCTGAGCTTCACCGACGTGATCCGCGGCGAGGTGAGTGCGCCACGTCCGGACGATCAGGTGATCCTCAAGGCCGACGGTTTTCCGACCTACCACCTGGCCGTGGTGGTCGACGATCACCTGATGGGCATCACCCATGTGGTGCGTGGGGAGGAGTGGATCAGTTCCACCCCCAAGCACGTCCTGCTGTACGAGTTCCTCGGGTTGACCCCGCCGGCGTTCGCGCACATGCCGCTGCTGCGGAACACCGATAAGTCGAAGATCTCCAAGCGGAAGAATCCGGCGGCGCGGCTGATGTGGTTCCGCGAGCAGGGCTACTTGCCCGAGGCGCTGCGGAACTTCCTGCAGCTGCTCGCCTACCCGCCGGTCGGTGACACCGAAGTGGCGAGCTTCGCGGAGTTCGTGGCCGGTTTCGACTGGGCCAAGGTGAACACGGTCGGCCCGATCTTCGACCTGAAGAAGCTGGACTGGCTGAACGGCGAGTACATCCGCGCGCTCACCCCGGAGGCGCTGGCCGAGCGGATCGTCGAGCATCTGGAGTTCACCGGCGAGTGGACGCATCCTTCCGAGGCGGACGTGGAGCTGTTGCGTCAGGCCGCCCCGCTGATCCAGGAACGGCTCGTGGTGTTGTCCGAGGCGCTGCCGAAGCTGCAGTTCCTGTTCACCCCGGACGCCGACCTGGTGGTCGCCGACGACGCCCGGGCCCAACTCGGTGACAACGCCGGCGAGGTGTTGGACGCGTCCATCGCGGCACTGGAGGCCGTTGAGCCCTTCGCCGCGGACGAGATCCAGGCGGTGCTGCGGGCGGCGCTGGTGGACGGGCTCGAGTTGAAGCCGCGGTTCGCGTTCGGTCCGGTGCGGGTCGGCATCACGGGCGCGCGGGTATCGCCGCCGCTGTTCGAGTCGATGGAATTGCTCGGCCGTGCGTCGAGCCTGAGCCGCCTCCGGGCGTTGCGTTCGTCACTGTGAGCGCGGACGACATGAGAGGAGCATCCCGATGAGAGGCTGGACGCGATGAGCGTGGTGGCGATCTTCGGCGGACGGTCCGAGATCGGTCTGGAGATCGCCCGCCGGCTGGCCGACGGGAACGTGGTCGTGCTGGCGTCCCGGCCCGGCGGCGAGCAGCCCGAGGTCGCCGGCGCCGAACGGGTGCTGCATGTCGATTTCGACGCCGACGACGTCACCGGCCATGTCGCGACGGTCGAAGAGATTGAGGCCGACACCGGGCCGATCGACATTGCGGTGCTCACCTTCGGCGTCCTCGGCAACCAGAAGCTGGCCGAGGTCGACTCCGCCGAAGTGGTGCGCATCGTGCACACCGACTTCACCGCACAGGCCTCGCTGCTGACCGTGCTGGCTGACCGGATGCTGACTCGGGCGAGCGGCACCCTGGTGGCCTTTTCTTCGGTGGCCGGGCAGCGGGTGCGGCGTCCGAATTACGTCTACGGCTCGGCCAAGGCAGGTCTGGACGGCTTCGCCTCCGGCATGGCCGACGCCCTGCACCGCTCGGGGGTCGACCTGGTGATCGCGCGGCCCGGGTTCGTGATCGGCCGGATGACCCAGGGGATGTCGCCGGCACCGTTCTCGTCCACGCCCGACCAGGTCGCCGCGGCGGTGGTGAAGCGGATCCGTGAGGGCGGACCGGCCGTGGTCTGGATTCCGTGGCAGCTGCGCGTGCTGTGCTTCGTGGCCCGTTTCGTGCCCCAGGCGATCTGGCGGCGGATGCCGCGATGACCTGCTCGGCCGCGTGGGACACCGCCGGGCTGCCGGCGTGGGGCACGGCGCCACGGGCCAGCTTCTGGGTGGCCGTCGACCAGAACGGCCCGTGGGGGCCGCGGGCGTTCACCCAGTCGAGAATCGACCCCGCGATCGGCGCCGCGATCGAGGCGGGGGTGTTGGCTGCCGGCGGACGGCCGCTGCTGATCCGCCGTCCGGCCAGCCACATCGACCGCCCCGATATGCCCGCGCGCCAGGTCTATGTCGCCGGCGGGCTGGACGCCGACCCGTGGCTGCTGGGCGGCACCGTAATGGCCGCCGAGGCGGTGCTGGAACTGCCGTTCGACCGGCTGGCCACCGCCGACCCCGACCTGCTGGCCGGCGAGATCGACTGGCTGGAACCCCTGGACGACGGCGTCCTGCTGGTCTGCGCCAACGCGAAACGCGACCTGTGCTGCGCGCTGCGCGGCCGTCCGATCGCGCTGGAGTTGGAGCGGCAATACCCGGAGCGGGTGTGGGAATGCACTCACACCGGCGGCCATCGGTTCGCGCCGACGGGGCTGGTGCTGCCGTCCGGGCAGTCGCTGGCCCGGCTCACCCCCGAGGTGGCCGCGGCCGCACTGCGTGCCGCCGACGCCGGACGGCTGGCGTCCGAAACCTTCGGGCCGTGGCACGACCGGGGACGTGGACACCTGGAGCCGGGGTGCGCGGTCGCCGAGGCCCACGTCCGGGAGTTGACCGGCGAAACCGACCCGACTGCCCTTTCCACCGTGGAATCCGCCGACTCCGAGGTCGAGGTCAACCACCGCGACGGACGGCACTGGTCGGTACGCCTTGCGCTGCAGGAATACGCCGAACAACTGCCCGAATCCTGCGGCAAGGCAGCCATTGACGCCCACACGTGGCAGATCCTGAGTGTGGACTGAGCGGCACAGAAGTCAATCGCCGAACCCTGGAATCAGCCGATTCCGGCGAGTAAGCTCGCCACGGCGCCGGGAGGTGCCGGCACCGTGGCGGTGCGTATGTCGCGCGAGGGAGGTGATGGTCGTGAGTAGCGATTCTGCGAGTACCCACTTACCGAACCATCTGATCCCTGGCCGCGCCGCTGGCTGATTTTTCGCTCCGCGCGGCCTCCTTTCGCGACCTGAAGGAGACCGCGATGGCAATGCCGCGTCCCACCTTCGTCGGCCAAGAGGCCCCGCTGCGCAGCCGCAGCCAGTTCGTCGCGGACGCCCTGGTACTGGCCGGGGTGGCCGTCGTGTTCTGGCTGCTGATCCGGCTCTCGCACGGGTTCACCGCACCCTTCAACCCGGCGACGGCGCCGTCCAGCGTGTCGACGGACCCGGCGGACCTGCCCTACTACGCCGCCCGCTCGCTGCTGCGCATGTTCGCGGCGCTGCTGGTGTCGACCGTCTTCACCTTCCTCTACGCCACCGCCGCCGCCCGGCTGCGTCGCGCCGAAAAGATCCTGGTGCCGCTGCTCGACGTCCTGCAGTCGGTGCCGGTACTCGGCTTCCTTTCGGTCACCTTGTCGGTGTGGCTGATGCTGTTCCCGAACTCTGAACTCGGCGTGGAATGCGCCTCGATATTCGCGATCTTCACCAGCCAGGTATGGAATATGACGTTCGCGTTCTATCAATCACTGGTCACCCAGCCGCGTGACTTGGACGAGGCTGCGCGGTTGTTGCGACTGACGAAATGGCAGCGATTCTGGCGGGTGGATGTGCCCTACGGCATGCTGCCGCTGGTCTGGAACGGAATGATGAGTTTCGGCGGTGGCTGGTTCTTCCTCATCGCCTCCGAGGTGATCAGCGTCAACAACCAGGTGTACGCGTTGCCGGGCATCGGCTCCTATGTGGCGGCAGCCTCCCAGCAGGAGCAGATCGGCCGCATGGTGCTGGCGATCGTCGTAATGATCGTGATGGTGGCCGGGGTGAACTTCCTGTTCTGGCGACCGCTCACCGCCTGGTCGGAGCGGTTCCGCACCGGCGACACCGCCAACGCCGAGCCGCAGCGCAGTCTGGTGCTGGATCTGCTCCGCCGCTCGCGGCTGCCCCGGCTGGCCGGACGGCTGTTGCGTCCGGTCGGCGCCGGGCTCGACGGCGCGATGCGGATCTTCGGTCTCGCCGACCGTCCGCTGCGCTGGAATCAGCAGCGCCGCCGTGTCGGTGACATCGTCTTCTACGTGGCGGTGGCCCTGCTGATCGGATGGGGGCTGGCGCAGATGCTCGGCTACGTGAACGAGCAGACCGGGCTGGGCCAGTTCGGGGTCGCGGCAGGTCTCGGCCTGATCACGTTCGCCCGGGTGCTGGTGCTGCTGATCGTCGGGACGCTGGTCTGGGTGCCGATCGGGGTCTGGATCGGTCTCAATCCGCGGGTGACTCGCATCGCGCAGCCCATCGTCCAGGTGCTGGCTAGCTTCCCGGCGAACTTCCTGTTCCCGTTCGTGACCCTGGCGCTGATCCGGACCGGGATCAGTCTCGACATCGGTGGGATCCTGCTGATGGCGCTGGGTGCCCAGTGGTACATCCTGTTCAACGTGATCGCCGGCGCCTCGGCGATTCCCAACGACCTGCGCGAGGCGGCCGCGAGCCTGCGGTTGAGCCGGTTCCAGACCTGGAAGACGCTGTACGCGCCGGCCGTCTTCGCCTCGTGGGTGACCGGCGGCATCACCGCGGCCGGTGGCGCCTGGAACGCGTCCATCGTGTCCGAGATCGTGTCGTACGGGAACACCACACTCGTCGCGCACGGGCTCGGCTCGTACATCGCCCAAGCCACCGCTGCCGGCGACTTCGCCCGCACCCTGGTCGGCGTGACCGTGATGAGCGTCTTCGTCGTCGGGCTGAACCGGTTGTTCTGGCGACGGCTGTACGACTTCGCCGAGCGTCGGTTGTCCCTCACCTGACCGCTCCCCGCAATCCATTCCCGATTCGACCACCGAGAGGACGTGACTCCGATGACCCTCACCGACCACAACGACACCCAGACCCGCCCCGCTCTGATCGAGGCTGCGCACGTCTCGAAGTCCTTCTCGTCGGCGGACGGGTCGATGCTGCACGTCCTGGACGACGTGTCGATCGAGTTGCGGGCCGGTGAGGTGGTCGCGCTGCTCGGCCGATCCGGGTCGGGAAAATCGACCTTGCTGCGCACGCTCGCCGGCTTGATCGCCCCGACCAGCGGTGAGGTGCGTTACCGCGGCAAGCCGCTCAACGGCGCCAACCCGGGGGCGGCGATGGTGTTCCAGTCGTTCGCCCTGATGCCGTGGCTGACCGTGCAGGACAACGTCGAACTCGGCTTGCGCGCCGCCGGCGTGCCCGGGCCGGAGCGGCGCGAGCGGGCGTTGGCCGCGATCGACGGGATCGGCCTGGACGGCTTCGAGACCGCCTATCCCCGTGAACTCTCCGGCGGCATGCGGCAGCGGGTCGGTTTCGCCCGGGCGCTGGTGTTGCGTCCGGACGTGCTGATGATGGACGAACCGTTCTCGGCACTCGACGTGCTGACCAGCGAGAACCTGCGGGCCGAGCTGATCGGGTTGTGGGCGCAGCCCGAGTTCCCGACCCAGTGCATCTGCATCGTCACCCACAACATCGAAGAGGCGGTGCTGCTGGCCGATCGGGTGCTGCTGCTCGGCGCCAACCCCGGTCACCTGCGTGCCGAGGTGGCCGTGGACCTGCCACGTCCGCGCGATCGTCGCAGCCCCGCCTTCGAGGCCATCGTCGACCGTCTCTACGCCGCCCTGACCGGACGCGACGAGCAGTCCGCGGCGGAACGGGCGCCCGCGCCCGGCCCGCTGACCCATCCCCTGCCCGCCGCCAGCGTGGGCGGGTTGGCCGGTTTGGTGCAGATCGTGCACACCCACGGCGGACGCGCCGACCTGCCCGATCTGGCCGACGAGCTCTCCTTCGAAGTGGACGATCTGCTGCCGCTGGTGGACGCTGCCCGGATGCTCGGACTCCTCGAGGTGGACGGCGCCTGGGCCTCACTCACCGCGGACGGCCGGGCCTGGCACGCCGCCGACATCCTGCGTTCGAAGGAGTTGTTCGCTGCCGCGGCGGTCGCGTCCGCGCCGCTCGTCCGAGCCATCGTCCGGGCCCTGCAGAACAGTGAAGACGGCACGCTGCACGACGACTTCTTCCGTGACCTGCTGCGGCGCGGCTACGGCCCGGACGACATCGAGAAGCAACTCGACATCGCCATCGACTGGGGCCGCTACGGAGAACTCTTCGACTACGACGCCGACACCGGCGAGTTGATGCTCACCGAGCCTGATTCGGAGACTAGGACGACCTGAGCGCGGCAGTTTCGCGGACGACATCAGCGCGGAAGTCGGCGACCTGGCGGTCTGCCTCGGCCGTGGTCAGGCCGAGTTCGCCGACGAGCATCTCGCCGACTCGTGGAGCGGCACGGGCAGCCATGGCGGCGTGCAGGAAGCGGGCCGGGATGCGCCGGGTGAGGACGTCTGAGACGGTGCGGGCCATTTCGTGCCTGATCGCGAACACCACCTCGGCCCACAGGTAGGGCAGCTCCGGAGCGATCGGCTCGGCCAAAGCGGGATCGGTCAGGGCGATGTCTTCGACGAACCGGGCCTCGGTGCCGTAGCGGCCGGAGAGATGCGCGAATCGGCCGCCGGTGGCCTCCACTGCCTCGGCGTCGAAACCGGCGCCGCCGACGATCGGGGCGTGCGTCGTCCGGCAGCGGCGTTTGACGTCCAGCAGGTCGCAGACCTTGTCGACCGCCTGTTCAGCCATCGACCGGGACACCGTCAGTTTGCCGCCGGCGACAGTCACCATGCCGTCGGCGACGGTGATCTCGTGCTCGCGGCTGAGCTCGGCGGTGTCGCCCTTGCCGGTGTCGATCAGGGGACGCAGCCCGGCCCAGGTGCCGGTGACGTCGTCCATGGTGAGGTTTGTGGTGAGGGTCTCGTTCAGCGACTCGAGCAGCAGTTCCGCCTCCTGCCGGTTGCAGCGGACGTCGTCCGGGTCGCCCTGGTAGGGGGTGTCGGTGGTGCCGATGTAGCAGTAGTCGCCCCAGCGGACCACGAATGCTCGGCCGCCCTTGCCGCGCAGTCCGCCCAACATCGGGAAGACCAAGGTCGATTGGCTGCGCACCTTCTCCCACGGCACCACGACATGGACACCCTTCGCCGGCCGGATCCGACTGTGATGGGACGGCTCATTCAGCGTGCTCACGGTGTCGCTCCAGACCCCGGCGGCATTGACCACCACCCGCGCTCGGACGGTCCGCTCGGCGGTGCCGCCGTCCGGGTTGGTGGAGATCAGATGCGCTGTGCGCGGTTGTCCGGGGCGGAACGGGGCCAGTTCGGTCAGCCGGCAGTAGTTGGTCAGCATCGCGCCGTGCAGGGCGGCCGTGCGGGCCACCGAGACCGTCAGGCGGGCGTCATCGGTCCTGGTGTCGAAGTAGAGCAACCCGCCGATCAGCCCCTCCGGATGAAGCGTGGGGCAGTGGGTCAGCGTCTCGGCCGCGCCCATCCGCCGGTGCAGCTTGCCGATCCGCCAGCCGCCGACCGCGTCGTAGGCGACCAGCAGCGCGCGGAACGCCTGCGCCATCCGCGGCCCGAACACCGCCGATTCGCGATAGATCGGGAACAGGAACGGCAGCCGGCTGACCAGATGCGGGGCGCGTTCGTACAGCCGCTGCCGCTCCAGCAAGGAGTGGTAGACGATCCGGAACTCGCGCTGCTCGATGTAGCGCAGGCCGCCGTGGATCATCTTCGACGAGGCGGACGAGGTGCCGCAGGCGAAGTCGCCGCGCTCCACCAGGCCGACCCGCAGGCCACGCAGGGCGGCGTCCAGGGCGACACTGACACCGGTGATGCCGCCACCGACGACCAACACGTCCAGCGGTGCCGCGGTCATCGCCTCCAAGGCGGCGTCTCGGTCGAACGCCACCGGGGCGGTCTGGTTGGCGACGACGTCACGTGCCCGCATCTGCTCCTCCTGCAGCTCCGCGCGCGGACCAGCGGGGTCCGCGCCGACCGGACCATGATGCGCCGCCGCCGGCGACCGCGGCAGTTGAGTGACACCGCATGTCATCGGGGGTTGTCCGACCCGGGAGGGCTGCAAAGAATGGCCTCATGGCGCCGGAGGAACGCATACCGACCGTGCTCCGGCATGCCTTCACGATCCTGACCGCGGTCGGCGAGGCGGGGCCGTCCGGTGCGGACGCCACCGAGTTGCACATCCAGACCGGACTGAACATTCGCACTGTCTATCGCCATCTTGCTTCGCTGCGCACCCTGGGCATGATCGCCGGTGCGGGGGACGGCACTCGCTACCGGCTCGGACCGACCATCGCCGGGTTGGCGCAGAACGCGTCCGATCAGCGCGAGTTCCTGCGTAAGGCGCGATTGTTCGCCGAAGAACTGGGGGAGCGCACTCAGGAACCGGTGCATGTCACCGTCTACGACCAGGGCACTGCCGTCACCGTTGCCACCGCTACCCGGGAGGCGATCATCCGGCAGAAGTCACCGCCGATCGTGGTCGGCTCGCGACGTCCGGCGCATGCCAGTGCCAGCGGCAAGATCTTCCTGGCCGCGAACCCGTCGGCGTTCCAGGCCTATGCGGTGCGTCCGTTGGAGCGGTTCACCCAGTACACGATCACCGACCTTCACGCGCTGGAGGCCGAATGCCTGGCCGTCCGAGCGCAGGGCTGGTCGGAGGATCGGCAGGAGTTCATGCTCGGCGTCACCTGCATCGCCGTGCCCGTGTACGGCATGAAGGGACGCGCGGTCGGCGCACTGGTGGTGTCGACCAAGTACCCCCGGCTGACCGCCTCGCAGCGCAACGGGTTGCTCCAGGCGTTGCAGCCGGCGGCGCAGGAGTTCACCGCGGCGATCGGTGGTTCGGCTCCCTGAGCTTCGTCACTTCGGTGGAGGGATCCCGGATCAAGTCCGGGACGACGTGGCTGGTGACTCCGGTCATCCCCGGCGGACGCCGGGATCTGATCAGGACGCGACCCGCTGCCGGAGGTCGTTGAACGCGGCGACCAGGCGGTCCACCAGGTCATCGGTCCACAGGCCGAGGAAGCCGAGGAAGTCGGCGACCGAGAGGCGGCGGCGCATCAGCCGGGCGTGGGTGAATGCCCAGCGGACCTCGTCCGGGGTCAGCCCGGGTGGGACGTCGGCGAAATCGAGCGGATGACCGGCGGCGGCCAATGCCCGCAGGTAGCGTTCCGGGTCGGCGGCGAGCTCGGCCAGCTCGGGCTTGCTGCGCTCCCAGTCGCGCAGCAGCGCCAGCACGTCAGCGCCATGTTCGGTCCAGGACTGGCATTTCGCGGCATAGTCGGCCCAGCATTCGGCGGCCATCGTGCCGCTGGGATCGAGTTCGTTGAAGACTCGCTCCACCTGTTCGCGGGCCTGCTTCTCGTCCACCGCGGGCAGCCCGTTGAGGAACGGACGAGGGTCGAACTCGGTCAGCAGATACCGGTAGGCGAGCAGCACCAGCGCGGCGGCCAGCCCGCACTGTTCGCCGTGGTTGCCGATCGGGCGTCCGTTGTGGTCGGCGGCCATGTCGAGCATGTGGCTGGTGACGTGTTCCAGTTCGCCAGTCGGTAGTCGGCCAGCGAGGACGACCCCGCAGAGACACCAACGCCGGCAGCTCGAGCAGGACGTCCGGGCCGAGATGGAGAGCCTCCATGGCCAGGCTGCGGTCCCGCCCCGAGACCTGGCTGGCGCGTTGATAGAAGCCAGCCAGGTCGTCCGGGTCGAGATCAATCAGCCCGGGTGCGCCGAAGTGTCCGGGTATCGCCGTCACCGCACCCCCGCCAGATCGGCCCGCCGCCAACCCAGGGCCCGCTGGACGGCGTCCGCCCACGCGGTGCGGCGCAGCTTCTGCTCGGCCTCGCTCATCTTCGGGTGGAACACCCGGCCCAGTTCCTTGGTCGCGTCGGCCTCCTCCGGGCTGGCCCAGACACCGCTGGCCACCCCGGCCAGCCAGGCCGCGCCGCGGGCGGTGATGAACTCGGCCTGCGCGGCCCGCATCACCGGCACCTGCATCAGGTCGGCCTGGGCCTGCAGCAGGGCATCCGAGCGGCCCAGGCCACCGTCCACCGCGACGATCGTCGGCGATACCCCGGACGCCTCGCTCATCGCGCCGAGCAGGTCGGCGATGGTGTGAGCGATGCCATCCAGGGTGGCCCGGACGACGTCGGCCTTGGTGGTGCCCCGGTTCAAGCCGACCAGCATGCCGCGGGCGTTGCCGTCCCAGTAGGGGGCGGCGAAACCGGCCAGGGCGGGCACGCAGACCACGCCCGAGTTGGGGTCGGCGGCGGAGTAGGTGGCGTCGATGACGCTGGCCTTGTCGAGTACCCCGATGCCGTCGACCAGCCAGTCCACGCCGCTGCCGGTGACGAACGAGCCGCCCTCGAACAGGTAGGTGGTGGTGTCACCGATCCGCCAGGCCACCCGGCAGTCCAGGCCGCCGCCGGGCACCCGCGCCGCGGTGCCGATGTTGAAGTCGAGGAAGCTGCCGGTGCCGTGGGTGCACTTCACCGCACCCTCGCCGAAACCGCCCTGCCCGTACAGCGCGGACTGCTGGTCGCCGACGATGCCGGTGATCGGCAGTTCGGCGCCGATCAGGTCGGCCCGGGTCACGCCGAAGTCGCCGTCCTCGGAGATGATCTCGGGCAGTAGCCCGACCGGGACGCCGAGTTCGTCCAGAAACTCCTGCCACCACACATGCGCGGTCAGCTCCATGCCGCCCGACGAGCCGGCGCAGGACGCCGAGGTGACGAAACGGCCGCCGTCCGGGCCACCGGTGAGCTTCCAGATCAGCCAGGAGTCGGGGGTGCCGCCGTAGAGCTCGCCTGCCTCGGCCCGGCGTCGCAGTTCAGGGTCGTTGCGCAGGATCCAGCTCAGGTGCAGCGGCACGTTGGCGGCGCCGAAAGACAGCCCGGTTGTCTGAGTGAACTTCTCACCCCAGGCCGGACGCAGTTCGTCGACCATGTCGGCGCAGCGGGTGTCCTGCCAGCTGAAGATCGGCGCTACCGGCTCGCCGGTGGTCCGGTCCCACAGCACGGTGGTGGTGCGCTGGGCGGCCATGCCGAGCGCGGCGATCCGGCGTCCGTCGCGCTGGGCCTCGGCGATCACGTCGCGTAGCGCCGCCTGTGACTTCCGCCAGATTTCGTTCGCGTCCTGCTCGACGGCACCGGACGGTTTGGTCTCGATGCCGAGCGGCTCGCCCTTGCTGGCCAGCACTTTGCTCGCCGCATCGAACAGCACCGCGCGGGTGCTCGTGGTGCCCTCGTCGAGAACCAGCACCGTCGGATCGTTGTCGCTCACCATTAGTTCCTCCCGCTCCTTTGCGTGTCGCCGGATGCCGTGGTCGGCGTGATCGGGCCGGACCCGTACCTGCGCTGACGCGACGGACGCCGACCCCTCGGCTTGTTGGTGCATGCTCGCCAGCGGTCGATTCCAGGGTCAAGGAGTGTGACGTCCGGCGTCACTGCTCTTGAGCGCCGACGCCCACCGGCGGCAGGGTCGGTCCCGGAACCTCACCGGCACCCTTCCCAACCCGGAACCAGGAGCAACGATGGAACACCACACCCAGATCCCCTCGGACGCGCTCGCCCAGCTGCGCGACGCGGTCGGCGAGCAGGCGATCAGCACCGATGCCGCCCGGGTCCGCGAGCTCTCCAAGGACAGCTCGGTGCGCAGCAAGAAGGCCGAAGCGGCGGACCAGCCGCTCGCCGCGGCGCAGGTCGTGGTCACACCGCGCTCCACCGAGCAGGTCGCGGCGGTGGTGTCCTGGGCGAGCACGCATGGCGTCCCGGTGGTGGCTCGCGGTCTGGGCAGCGGCGTGGTGGGCAGCGGGCTGCCGGTGCGCGGTGGGGTGCTGCTCGACCTGGCCGAGCTGACCGAGGTCGGCGAGGTGGACGTCGTGAACCGCACCGTCACAGTGGGCGCCGGGATCAACCTCGGTGACCTGGACACCCAGCTGCGCAAACAAGGGCTGTCGGTCGGGCACTACCCGCAGTCGCTGTATCTGGCGTCGGTCGGCGGCTGTGTGGCGATGCGGGGCTCGGGTACCTTCTCTTCCCTCTACGGCAACATCGAGGACCGGGTGGGTGAGCTCGAGATGGTGCTGCCGACCGGTGTGGTGGTGCAGACTCGTTCGCTGCCGCGGGCGTCCACCGGGCCCGACCTGCGGCAGCTCGGCATTGGCTCCGAAGGCATGTTCGGGGTGATCACCAAGGTCACCCTCAAGCTGGTGCCGGTGCCCGCGGCGCAACGGTTCGCCGCCGTCCGGTACGCGGGTTTCGAAGGAGCACTGGAAACGGTGCGCCGTGCGCTGATCGCCGGCGTCCGGCCCGCAGTGGTGCGGATCTACGATCCGACCGAGGCGTCCGCGAAGCACGCCCGGTTCGCCCAGGACGCCGGCTGGCTGCTGGTGCTGGTCTTCGACGGAGACGAACGGCTGATCGCCACCCAGGAGGAGATCGTGCTCGACCTGGCGACTTCACTCGGCGGCGAATCGCTCGGCCCGGAGCCGGCGGTGCACTGGGAGCAGAGGCGGTTCAACTGGTCGTGGTTCACCGATGCGGTCGACCACGAAGGTGGGATCGCCGAGGCGATCGAGGTGACCGCGTCCTGGTCGGAACTGCCCGGCCTGTACGAACGGCTCAAGGAGGCCGTGTCGCCGCACATGCAGGAGTTCATGGCCCACGTGTCGCATGTCTACGATCAGGGTGCCGCGCTGTACACGATCGTCCGTGGCGAGTACGCCGACGATGCGGCCGCGTTGGAGGCGTATGACGCCACCTGGGAAGCCGTGATGGCCGAGACTCTGGCCAGTGGCGCCCGGATCTCGCACCACCACGGGATCGGGCTGGAGCGTGCGAGGTGGATGACCGAAGAACTCGGCACCGGGCTGGACCTGTTGCGCGACCTGCAGAAGACCGTCGATCCGGCCGGGATCATGAACCCCGGCAAGCTGGGGCTGTAACTGACCTTGCGGAGTGGGGCGAGTCAAAGCGGTCTGGTGGGGTTCGACCGCCGCCGTGCTCGGCTCGATGACGCTGGGTTGGTTCGCGCAGCTGATGTGGCGGACCTGGCGGTGGCACCACCCGCGACATGGACGACGTGCACTAGGACTAGGGATCGTCCCTAGGGACTTCGCGGGCCCGGCCGAGCAGAGTCGTGGTCATGGAACTCGTCGTCGAAGTCACTGAGACCGAGCGGCCCACTGCCGAGACGCTGTCGGGTTTGGCCCTGCCGAAGGTGGTGCCGCCGCAGTCTGGAACAGAGGCTGGGGAGCCCAACGGGGCCGGGGCACTCGGCTCGCATTACGCACGTGATTACACGTGTGCGACACGGCTAATACACGGTGACAACTACGGACTATTCCTGCACAAGGTAACCAAAGGATGTGGCCAGGCGCCCCGGCGTCGGTACACGCGGAAGAGGAGCGAACATGGCGGTTAAGCGCCGAGTGTTTATTGGTGGCGGGTTCGCTGCGGTCGCAGCCACCACGTTGTCGGGGTGTACCCCGGCGGGCGGTGGATCCGGGGGCAAGGATTACCGGGCGGGAGATTTCATCGTCCGACAGCGTGCGGACGGACTCCAGGTGCTTCACACCCGTGGCGCCGATAGGGTGATTTGGGAGACCGCACCAGGAGGCGATTTCCTCGGTTCGGAAGTAGCCACGGCTTCGATTACGGAAGTCGGGTCGCCGGAAGGTACCTTTGATATCGACGATACGGTGCGCGCGGCTTACCGGAACCCGACGGTGGAGAGCGTTGTTGCCGAGGGAGCAAAAGTAATCGTCGCGGGGGAGTTGACCGGGAGCGCTGGTAAGGTCAAGTACAATCTTGTCTTCCAAGCGTTGTCGCCGACGCATCTCGGCTTCACGATTTCCGTCGACAACCCGGACGTAAATCGCATTCTTCTCGCCGTCGAATCTCCGAAGGATGAAGCGATATTCGGCTGCGGCTCGCAGCTGACCTACTTCAATCAGAAGGGCAATCTCCTGCCGATCCTTGTGCAGGAACACGGAATCGGGCGCGGGCTCCCGGTAGTCACGGAGCTTGTCGATGTCCTCGATTACAGCAGCGGGGGAAATCCGTATCACACGGGCGTGCCGGCGCCGCACATCATTACCAGTCGCCGTCGTTCGATGTTTCTCGAAAACGAGCAGTACAGCGAGTTCGACATGCGGCCGGCGGACCGCGTCTCGATCAAGGTGTGGGCACCGAAGATGGTCGGCCGCATCCTGTTCGGCGAAACTCCGGTCGATCTGATCGAAGCATTCACCGAATACGCGGGTCGGATGCGGCCGTTGCCCGACTGGGTCCATCAGGGCGCCATTCTGGGGCTGATGGGTGGCACCGACAGCGTGCGCGGCAAGCTCGCGGACGCGCGGAACGCCGGCGTGGCGGTGGGCGGCGTCTGGCTGCAGGACTGGGTCGGCACACGCCAGTCCAGCGCCGGCACACAGCTCTGGTGGAACTGGTTCCTCGACAAGAAGTACTACCCGGACTGGCGCCAGCTGGTCGACGAGGTGAAGCAGCAGGGCGGCGGCGTCCTCCTCTATATCAATCCGTTCCTCGCGACGGAAAAAGGGCACGATCAACTGTTCCTTGAAGCGAAGGCGAAAGGGTACCTTGTCCGGACCGCCAACGGATCGCCCTATCTGATCCGAAACGCAAATTTCCTCGTCGGCATGCTTGATCTCAGTAATCCCGACACCCGGGTGTGGATCAAGGGCATCATCAAGACGATGCTGGGTCTCGGGGCCGCCGGCTGGATGATCGACTTCGGCGAGGCGCTGCCCTTCGACGCCAAGCTCCACGACGGCGCCGATCCTGCCGTCTGGCACAACCGGTACCCGACGGAATGGCAGCGCGTGAATCGTGAAGTAATCGAAGAGAGCGGGCACGGCAACGACCTGCTGTTCTTTGCACGCTCGGGTTTCACGACCAGTCCGGGAATCAGCACGCTGTTCTGGCTCGGCGATCAGCTGATGACTTGGGACGAGTACGACGGCATCAAGACGGCGCTGGTCGGCATCCTGTCCGGCGGCATGTCGGGCTTCAGCATGATGCACAGCGACGTGGGGGGTTACGTCACGCTCGGCGTGAAGATCGCGGGGAAGCAGTATCTGGTCATCAACCGCACGCCCGAGCTCTTCAAGCGATGGGCCGAGCTCAACGCATTCACTGCGGTCATGCGCGGCATGGAGGGCCTCAAGCCGGAAATGTCGGTCCAGTTCAACAGCACGCCTGACATCCTCGCGCATTTCGCACGATGCACGAAGATTTACAAGGGCCTCGCGACATACCGCAAACGCCTCGAGGCGGAGGCGGCCGCGAAGGGCACTCCGCTCTGCCGCCATCTTTTCCTCCACTACCCGGAGGACATCAACACCTACGACATTCGCTATCAGTTCATGCTGGGGCCGGACCTGATGGTCGCGCCGGTCCTGAGCAAGGGCGCACGGACGGTGGACGTCTACTTTCCTGCCGGCGACGAGTGGATCGATCTCTGGACAGGCGCGGCCGTCGACAGACCCGCAGGATGGAGCACGATGCCTGGGCCGATCGGGAAGCCGCCCGCGTATCTGCGCAAGGGCGGCGCGTTCAACGACGAGATTCTCGCGGGCCTCAGGGCGGAGGGTGTGCTCACGTAGCGTGGAACGCAGGCCGCCCGCGATTCGGCCGTCGACAACTCGCGGCGCGCCCGCCTGCCCGCGGGCAGGCGCGCTTCCCCAGATCGGTGACTCCAGTTGAGATCGACGACGGGTTTCGAGTTCGGCTCGGGCGCGGCGACCTCGGCCGGACATGTTGGCCGCCAAGGCTCGACAAGCGTGGACGGCGGGTGCTCAATGGAGCCATGAAGACCTCGCCGGTGCGGATCGTCACTGCGGCAGCGCTGTTCGACGGGCATGACGCTGCGATCACGGTGATCCGGCGGGTGTTGCAGGCGCGTGGGGCGGAGGTCGTGCACCTGGGGCACGATCGTTCCGTCGAGGACGTGGTGAAGGCGGTGGTGGAGGAGGACGCGCACGGCGTGGGGGTGTCGTCCTACCAGGGTGGGCACTTGGAGTACTTCGGCTATCTGGTCGACCGGCTCGGGGAGCTGGGCTCGGACGCCAAGGTGTTCGGCGGCGGGGGCGGCGTGATCGTCGTCGACGAGATTGCGACCTTGGCCGCGAAGGGCGTCAGCATTTACAGTCCGGCGGCTGGGCAGCAACTCGGCCTGGTCGGGATGGCGGACGAGGTGATCGCCGGGTGCCGGGAGGTGCAGAGGTCTCGCCGCGCTCGACGAGAGGTAGGTGACGAATCTGCACCGGCTGAGTTGCCGCGGGCGATCAGCATCCTGGCCGAGGGTGGACGGCTCGATCTGCCGGACGGTCGTCCGCCGGTGCTGGGCATCACCGGAACCGGAGGCTCCGGGAAGTCGTCGCTGACCGACGAGCTGCTGTTGCGCTTCCGGCGGCACGCGCCCGGGGTGCAGATCGCGGTGCTGGCCATCGACCCGACCGCCCGGCGGGGTGGGGCGCTGCTCGGCGACCGGATCCGGATGAATGCCCTGGACGGCGTCTACTTCCGATCGCTGGCCACCAGGGGAGCGCACGGCGGCATCCCGGCCGGGCTGGACGACATGATCCAGGCCTGCGGGGCAGCCGACTACGACCTGGTGATCGTGGAGACCCCGGGCATGGGTCAGGGTGACGCATCGATCGCCGATCACGCGGACGTCGTCCTGTATGTGATGACGCCCGAGTACGGGGCGTCCACGCAGCTGGAGAAGATTGCGGCGCTCGAAGTCGCCGACCTCGTCGCGATCAACAAGTACGACCGTCGTGGCGCCGAGGACGCTCGCCGCGACGTCGGACGGCAACTGGTCCGCAACCGGGGTGCTTTCGGCGAGTCTTGGAAGGACCAGCCGGTGGTCGGCACCGTCGCGTCGCGGGTGAATGACGCCGGGGTGAATCAGCTATATGAGCAGCTGTGCGTGCTGCTGGCCGATGCTGGGGTTCCGCTCGACGGCCGTGGGCTGGTTGGGGATGCCGGAGCCGGGATCTCGACGGGCTCGATCAGCGGTGGTGGGGTCTCGACCAGGGGCCGTGGGGACTCCACCAGCGCAAGCGATGGAACTGGGGTCTCGACAAGCTCGACCAGCGGTGGTCGGGTTTCGACACGACTGACTGGCGGTGGGACGTCCGATGCGATCATCCCGCGCGGCAAGGAGCGTTACCTCGCGGACGTGGCCGAAACCGTCCGCGACTACGGCGTCCGTACCGGCGCGCTGGTCGATGCCGTCCGGCGCCACCATCAGGTCGAGGCCGTCGCCGCGTTGCTGGATGACCCGAGCCCGTTGAACGGGGTGCGCACCGACCTGCCCGCCGAGGCGTCCGCGCTGCTGGACGCCTGGGACGCGCACCTCGAAGCCGAGCATTCGACCACCGAGACGCTGTCCGGCCTGCGGCTGCCGAAGGTGGCGCTGCCGTCCGATGACGAACCGGGCGCGTTGCTCAGGTACCTGCGCAAGGAGAACCGTCCGGGCAGCTTTCCGTTCACCGCCGGGGTCTTTCCGCACCGGCGCTCGGGGGAGCGTCCGACCCGGATGTTCGCCGGCGAGGGGGACGCCGCGCGCACCAACCGGCGCTTCCACCTGCTGGCCGCCGGACAGCCGTCCACCCGGTTGTCGACGGCGTTCGACTCGGTCACCCTGTACGGACGCGACCCCGCCCGGCAGCCCGACATCTACGGCAAGGTCGGCACCTCGGGGGTCTCCATCGCCACGCTGGACGACATGCGCGACCTGTTCGCAGGCTTCGACCTGGCCGACGATTCGACCTCGGTCTCGATGACCATCAACGGTCCGGCGCCGACCATTCTGGCGATGTTCCTGAATGCCGCGATCGACCAGGCAGGCGACCCCGAGGTGGTGCGCAAGGTGCGCGGCACCGTCCAGGCCGACATCCTCAAAGAGGACCAGGGGCAGAACACCTGTCTGTTCTCGATCGACTTCTCACTACGGGCGATGGCCGATGTGCAGGAGTGGTTCATCGAACACGGGGTGAAGCGGTTCTACTCGGTGTCGATCAGCGGCTATCACATCGCCGAGGCCGGGGCGAACCCGATCACCCAGCTGGCGCTCACCCTGGCCAACGGATTCACGTACGTCGAGGCGTATCTCGCGCGCGGCATGGCGATCGATGATTTCGCGCCCAACCTGTCTTTCTTCTTCTCCAACGGCATGGATGCCGAGTACTCGGTGATCGGACGCGTCGCCCGCAGGATCTGGGCGATCGCGCTGCGCGACCGGTACGGCGCCGGCGAACGGGCGCAGAAGCTGAAGTACCACATCCAGACCTCGGGACGGTCGCTGCATGCCGCCGAGATGGAGTTCAACGACATCCGGACGACGCTGCAGGCGCTGTGCGCGTTCTACGACAGCGCCAACAGCCTGCACACCAACGCCTACGACGAGGCGGTCACCACCCCGTCCCCGGCATCGGTGCGGCGGGCGTTGGCGATCCAGCTGATCATCGACACCGAATGGGGGCCGGCCGCCGTCGACAACCCGCTTCAGGGGTCGTACCTGATCGAGCAACTCACCGACCTGGTGGAAGAGGCGGTGCTGGCCGAGTTCGACCGGATCGCCGACCGCGGCGGCGTCCTGGGTGCGATGGAGACCGGCTATCAGCGGGGCCTGATCCAGGACGAATCGATGCTCTACGAGGCCCGTAAGCACGACGGGACGCTGCCGATCGTCGGGGTGAACACCTTTCTCGATCCGGACGCCGAGGCGTCCGTGCCCACGGTGCTGGCGCGCGGCACGACCGAGGAGAAGGAGTCCCAGCTGGCCCGGCTGGCCGACTTCCAGGCCCGCCACGCCGACGAGGCCCCAGCGGCACTGGCCCGGTTGAAAGAGGTCGCATTGTCGGGCGGCAACGTCTTCGACGAGCTGATGCGCACCGTCCGGGTCGCGTCCCTCGGCCAGATCACCGACGCCTTCTTCGAGGTCGGTGGACGCTACCGCCGCACCATGTGAGCCAGCGGCGGTCTGGGTCCGGGTGCTCTGTGCCACGCTGGGAGCATGACTCCCGACGACCTGGTGCGGCTGCGCCGGGCCCGTGACCGGATGGACCGCGACTTCGCCGAGCCGCTGGACGTCCCGCAATTGGCTCGCGAGGCACTGATGTCGGTCGGGCACTTCCAGCGGTCGTTCAAGGAGGCGTTCGGTGAAACTCCTTACGCCTGGCTGATGACCCGCCGGATCGAGCGCGCCATGGCGCTCTTCCGCAACACCGACAAGTCGGTCACGGACGTGTGCATGGAGGTCGGTTGTACCTCTCTCGGGTCGTTCAGCAGCCGGTTCACCGAGTTGGTGGGCGAGACGCCCAGTGCCTACCGCAGCCGCTCCCATGATGAGCTGCGCGGCATTCCGAGCTGCATCGTGAAGCAGGTCACCCGGCCGACCCGGAACTGATCAGTTTTCGAGAAGCCGCTGCCGTGACGTCCGTCTAGCGTCAAGGACATGACAGCACTCCAGAGCCTGACGCTCGCGAATACCTTCGTCCACACCACCGATCCCGATCGCTCACTCGCGTTCTATCGCGATGTGCTCGGTTTCACCGTCACCACTGATGTGACCAACGGCGATTTCCGTTGGGTCACGCTGACGACTCCCACCCAGCCCGAGTTGGAGATCACCCTCGACCAGATCGGACCCGGCGCGATGCCGATGACCGACGCCGATCGGCTGGCATTGACCGAACTGCTTGCCAAGGGGCTGCTGACCACGCTGATCTTCGACTGCGATGACGTGGACGCGGTGTACGAGGCCGTCCGCGCCTCCGGTGCCGATGTCCTCCAGGAGCCCGCCGACCAGTTCTACGGCGTCCGGGACTGTGCGTTTCGTGACCCGGACGGCAACATGGTCCGGTTCAAGACCGATCTGGCGCAGGGCTGAAGCATGTGCCTGCCGCCGTGGGTGGCGAGGGCTTTCGCCGACCAGGCCCGCTCACGCGAGGGCCGGACGCCGGGACCGGGGCCTAGGGTGCTGATTGTGATCGACGAGTACCTCAGCATCGCCGGGCCGGTCGAGGCCGAGATCGAAGATCGCCGGTCGCGTTTCCTGGCCCACCTGGAGCCGGTGTCGGACGAGGCGTCCGCGCGTGCGGTGATCGAGGCCGTCCGGCGGCAGCACCACACCGCGGGTCACCATTGCTCGGCGTTCATCCTCGGTCCGGACGGCGCCGTCGAGCGCAGCAGCGACGACGGTGAGCCGTCCGGAACCGCGGGCGCGCCGATGCTTGAAATGCTCCGCGGACGCGAACTGCGGGACGTGGTTGCCGTGGTCACCCGCTGGTTCGGTGGCACCCTGCTGGGTGCGGGTGGCCTGGTCCGGGCCTACTCGGACGCCGTCGCTGCGGCGTCCGATGCCGCTGAGCTGGTCCGCTACCGGCTGGTCGACATGCTGGAACTCGGTGTGGACTATGCGATCGCCGGCCGGGTGGAGGCGTCCCTGCGCGACCGTGGCGTCCAGGTGGCCGACGTCCGGCACGGTGCTCAGGCGACCCTGGTGCTGGCTGTCCCGCCCGCGGAACGTGCCGGGGTGGTGTCTGTGATCGCCGAACTGACCGGCGGCCAGGGGAGTCCGATCTCAGCAGGCACCCGCTGGCTCTCCTGAGCTGAGCAACGGTTCCGTCCTCGTCCGGATCGGACGACAGAGCCGTCCCCCAAGGTGCGGAAGCGGATGTGGGACGGTCGCGAGCGTGCGAGATGTCGCGTGGCTACGCGCGGTCGGTGTGGCCGAGGGACTTCTCCGGGGCGACGATGTCGCGGACGCGGCGTTTCAGCTCGGCGATCTCGGGGAAGCCGCCGTCGGTCTTGCGGTTCCAGATCGTGGTGTCGCCGACCGATACCCGGAACATGCCGCCGTGCGACGGGATCAGCGTCACCCCGCCCAGCTCTTCGGTGAAGGTCTGCAGCAGTTCGCCCTGGTACCACTGCGCCCGCAGCATCCACCGGCAATCGACACAGAAATGAATGGCTACCAGAGGCTTGGACACCCTGCCATTCTCCCGTGTCTCCTGGTCATGGCACACCCGAGGGCCTACGGGTCAATGCGGACGCCGGCGGCGCGCAACTCGGCGAGGACGTCCGGGACGTTGCCGGGAGAGACGGCGGCGGTGAGGTCCAGCAGCACCCGGGTCGGGAAGCCGGCTCGGGCCGAATCGAGTGCGGTCGCGCGGACGCAGTAGTCGGTGGCGATGCCGCAGATGTCGACCTCGGTCACACCACGCGCGTGCAGCCAGTCGGCCAACGATCCCCCGCCGCTGTGCACGCCGTCGAAGCCTGAATAGGCCGCGGCGTATTCGCCCTTGTGGAACACGGCATCGAAGTCCCGCCACACCAGGTCGGGGTGGAAATCGGCACCCGGCGTCCCGGCCTCGCAGTGCGGGGGCCACGAGTCGACGTAGTCGGGTTGATCCGAGAAGTGGGGCCCTGGATCGACGTGATGATCCCGCGTCGCCACCACCAGGTGATACCCGTCACCACCGGCCAGCAGCTCCGAGATCGCGGACGCCGTCGCAGCCCCGCCGGCCACCGCCAGCGACCCGCCCTCGCAGAAGTCGTTTTGGACGTCGACGACGATCAGCGCGCGGGTCATGCCTCGCTCCTCGCATACGGGTTGTGGGTGACCTGCCCGTCGGCGTCCAGCATCAGCGTGGGGATCGCCGCCTCACCCTTCGACATCTTCAGCGCCGCCAACGGCAGCTCGGCACGCGAGCGGGCGTGCCGTTCCTGCCCGGTAGCGAGCGATTCGGCGCCGACGATCTTGCCGTCGCGGACCAACTCCACCAGCAGCGGACGGTCGTTGCCGTCACTTTCCGGCGCCGCGCCGATGCCGATCACTTCGGCGTCGGCCTTGCCCCGGGCGTCCAGACGGCGCAGCGCGAATTTGCGACCACCGATGCTGGCCTTGTTGAGGCTCTTCTTCGCCACCGGCAGCAACGGGGCGTCCGGCTCATCGGTGTCGGCGCGGGCCACCAGTTTGTAAACGAAGCCGCAGGTTGGCGCACCGGAACCGGTGACCAGCGAGGTGCCGACGCCGAACCCGTCCACCGGGGCGCCGCGCAGCGCGGCGATCTGCCATTCGTCGAGATCGGAGGTAACCAGGATCCGGGTGTGGCTGGCGCCGAGCGAGTCCAGCAGTTCGCGCACCTGGGTGGCCAGCTCGGCCAGATCGCCCGAGTCGAGCCGGATCGCGCCGAGCCGTCCGTTGGTCAGCTCGATACCGGTACGCACCGCGGCCTCGATGTCGTAGGTGTCGACCAGCAGGGTGGTGTCCTCGCCGAGGGACTCGATCTGGGCGGTGAAGGCCTCCCGCTCGGACGCATGCAGCAGCGTGAAGCTGTGCGCGGCCGTTCCCCGGGTCGGGACGCCGTAGCGGCGTCCGGCCTCCAAGTTGGAGGTGGCGGAGAACCCGGCCACGTAGGCGGCACGGGCCGCCGCGACCGCAGCGATCTCGTTGGTGCGCCGGGAGCCCATCTCGATGCACGGCCGGTCGCCGGCCATCGCCGTCATCCGGGAGGCCGCGGACGCCACCGCCGAGTCGTAGTTGTAGATGCTCAGCAGCACCGTCTCGAGAATCACCGCCTCGGCGAAGGAGCCCTCGACGATCATCAGCGGCGAGCCCGGGAAGTAGATCTCGCCCTCGGGGTAGCCCCAGATCGACCCGGTGAAGCGGTAGTCGGAGAGCCATTGGGCCAGCGGTTCGTCGACGATCCGGTGGTCGAGCAGGAACGAGACTGCGGCGTCGTCGAAGGTGAAGGCCTCGATCGCCTCCAGGGTGCGGCCGACGCCCGCGACCACACCGTAGCGGCGCCCGGTCGGCAACCGGCGGGCGAAGAGTTCGAAGACCGAGGGCCGGAAGGCGGCGCCCGAGTGCATCGCCGCGCGGACCATCGTCAGTTCGTAATGGTCGGTCAGCAACGCCGTGGAGTTCAGCATGGGCGTCAGCGTAACCGCTGCATCTGGGCGGGAAAGGGGTGGCTCAGTTGGCGCGGACGTCCCAGGTTGGGTGCGGACGGAGGCCCTGGGTCGGCGGCCGAGACGATGACCTGCTTGGCCGGTTGAGCTTGTCGAAACCAGTCGGGGTCTCGGCACGGTGTGACCGGGCGCGCGGGGCGTCTCGACAGGCTCGACCGACGGCGGCTGGGGATGACGATCCGGGGCGGTCTGACAGAATGCCGGCATGGTGTTCGCGACCGCTCAACCAGCCGTGCCCGAGGGTGGCACGGTGCTGGCTGAGCGTCCGCGGGAGGCGCCGGTCGAGCTGACCCCGTGGGTCACGATCGTCTGGGACGACCCGGTGAACCTGATGAGCTACGTGACCCACATCTTCCGGACCTATTTCGGCTACTCCAAGTTGAAGGCCACCAAGCTGATGCTCCAGGTGCATCACGAGGGCAAGGCGGTGGTGTCGTCCGGTTCGCGCGAGGCGATGGAGGCCGACGTCAACGCGATGCACGCCTACGGCTTGTGGGCCACCCTGGAGCGTGCCGAATGAGCCGGTTCAGGCATCATGGGCGCCAGGTGCTGCTGGTGGATCTCGCCGACTATGAGGAGGCCGTCCTCGAATCGATGGTCGAGCAGCTGATCGGGCTGCTCGAGGGCGACGAGATTCCTGCCGCCGACGACGACCCGTTCGCGCAGTGGGAGGCCGATATGGTCGCGCCCCACGACCTGGACACCTCCGACCCGGTGATCGCGCGCCTCTTCCCGCCCGCCTATCGCCATGACGACAAGGCCGAGCAGGAGTACCAGCGGTTCACCCAGAACGCGCAACGCCGGACCAAGATCGAGCAGGCACAGCTGGTGCTCGACGCTCTCATCGCGAGCAACGGCGGACGGGAGTCGGTGATCGTCCGCGGCGTCGACGCGGACGCCTGGTTGAAGACGATCACCGCAATCCGCCTCGCCCTGTCGGTGCGGCTCGGCATCCGGACCGCAGAGGACATCGACGAACTGGAGCGGCTCGATCCGGACGAGCCACGCGGCGTTCTCTACGGCATGTACGAGTGGCTGGCCGGTTTCCTGGACGGCCTGGTCGGCGCACTCCACTAGGTTCAGCACGTCCCTCGACCGGTCGAACCCGCCCGTGTCCACGATGCGGGACCCGTGAGACCGGACCGCGGGAGTACCCCCGGTTCACCCGCCGGACCAGCAGCCATTTCTTAGGGTAGGCATAGCTGACCTGGACGATGTCGAGGCCCGGACCAGCGCCGGTGAACAGCTCGCCGGACAGATTGCTCGACCCACTGATGGACGAGTCACCATGGACGTCATCACGCTGGCGGAGGCACCGCTGGCCACCCCGCTCACTCTCGCCGCGGTCCCGGCGGCACACGCCTGGCGGCTGAGCCGTCTCGGGCTTCGTCCGGGGGCCGCATTCTCCGTCGTCAGGTCCAGCGCCGGGGGCGGCCGGATCGTCGCCGTCGCAGGCTCCCGGGTGGCGCTCGGTGCCGCACTGCTGGGCGGCGTCCGGGCGGAGGTGGCCCGATGAGCACCGAGCGTTCCGCAGCCGGCGCAACCGCCGCAACCGCCACCCGTCGCCCGCCGGTGACCACCTGCCATTGCGCTGTTGCGGGCACAACCGCCGGTCCGGGCGCCGCCGTCGTCGCGCTGGCCGGTGCACCCAACTCGGGCAAGTCGACGCTCTTCAACGCGCTCACCGGCGCCCGCACCACGGTCGGCAACTGGCCGGGCACCACCGTCGAGGTGGCGCGAGGTGCCTGGCAGGGTCGGACTCTGATCGACCTGCCCGGTGCCTACTCGCTCGATCCGCTGTCGCCGGACGAGGAACTCACCCGCGACCTGCTGGTCTCCGACCCCGATGACCGACCCGATCTGGTGGTCGTGGTCGCAGATGCGGCCCACCTGGCCCGCAGCCTGTACCTGGTCAGCCAGCTTCGGGAACACCCGCAGCGGGTGATCGTCGCACTCACCATGCTGGACGTCGCCGCGCGGCAGGGCATCGCGATCGACACCGAGGCGCTCGCGGACGCGCTCGGCTGCCCAGTGGTCGGCCTCGATCCGCGTCGCCGCGAAGGGCTGGGTGGTCTCCGGGATGCCGTCACGGCAGCCTTGAACGGACCGAAGCCGAAGGCCCGCCGGCACCCATGCTGCGGTGACGACTTGGCGAAGGCGGACGAACGCTTCGACTGGGTGGCATCCGCGGTCGAGGCCGGCGTCGTGGACCCCGGCACGGAGCGGATCTCCTGGTCGGATCGGGTCGACCGGATCGCTACCGCACCGGTGCTCGGCCCGCTGCTGTTCCTCGGGGTGATGTGGCTGGTGTTCCAGGTCACCACGACGGTGGCCGCACCGTTGCAGGACTTCTTCGACACGCTGTTCTCCGGCCCGGTCACCGACGCCGCCCGCGCCGGCTTCGCCGCGATCGGCCTGCAGGGCAGCTGGCTGGAGGGACTGGTGGTCGACGGTCTGATCGCCGGTGTCGGCATGGTGCTCACCTTCGTGCCGCTGATGGCGCTGATGTTCGTCCTGTTGGCGCTGTTGGAGGATTCCGGCTACCTGGCCCGGGCAGCGGTGGTCACCGACCGGCTGATGCGGGCCATCGGCCTCCCCGGCAAGGCCTTCCTGCCGTTGGTGGTCGGCTTCGGCTGCAACGTGCCGGCGATCAGCGCCACCCGCATTCTCAGCGACGGCCGGCAACGACTGCTCACCGCACTGCTGGTGCCGTTCACCTCGTGCACCGCCCGGTTGACGGTGTTCGTGCTGCTCGGCACCGTGTTCTTCGGGCAGTGGGCGGGCACGGTGGTATTCGCCATGTACGTCGCATCGATCCTGCTGGTGGTCGGCGTCGGGCTGCTGCTGCGCCGCACCCTGTGGCGCACCATGGGTGCCGAACCGCTGGTGATCGACCTGCCGCCCTACCAGCTGCCGACGCTGCGGCTCACCGCCACGGTGGCTTGGACGCGACTGGCCGGATTCCTGCGCACCGCGTCCGGAATCATCGTGATCACCGTCTGCGCGGTGTGGCTGCTGCAGTCGGTGCCAGCGCACGGCAATGCCGCCTTCGGTGAAGTCGCGGTGGAGGATTCGGTCTACGGGGTTGCGGCCCAGGCCATCACCCCGGCGTTCGCCCCGGCCGGCTTCGCCCAATGGCAGACCACGTCGGCGCTGGTGGTGGGTTTCGTCGCCAAGGAGGCGGTGATCTCGTCCTGGGCGCAGACCTACGCGCTCGACGAACCCGAAGACGGCGGCGACCCGGGCTCGCTGGGGGAGCGGATCATGGCCGACTTCACCGAGTCGTCGGGCGGTCACCCGATTCCGGCTGCGCTTGCCTTCATGGTGTTCCTGCTGGCCTACACCCCGTGTGTGGCCACGCTCGCCGCGCAGTGGCGGGAGATCGGTGGACGGTGGACGCTGTTCGGCATCGTGATGCAGCTGGCTGTGGCCTGGGGCCTGGCCGTGCTGGTCTTCCAAGTCGGGAGCCTGTGGTGGTGAGCGGGCCGGTGACCATGGTCCTCGACGCCCTGAATCAGGGCGTCGGGTCGGTGACCGAGGTGTCCCGACGCACCGGACTGCGGGTCGATGTCGTCCGGGCGGCGGCCGATCAGCTGGTCAGGATGGGGCGTGCGCAGGAGTGCCAGCTGGCGGTGGGTTGCCCACCCGGCGGCTGCGGCGACTGTGCGCTGGCCTGTGCCCGGCGGGGCTAGCCCGCGCGACGAAACGCACGTTGTGGACCGGGGGTTACCGGCCGCAGCGGCACCACGCCGAGGGCGGGTTCGGGCTACCAGACGCCGAGGACGTCGGTGACGAAGCCGCCCATCAGCCGGCTGCCGATGCCCTGGAACTTCTCCGGGTTGCCGGTGGTGAGGAAGCGACGGGTGGCTTCCCGGGGGGCGTGGTTGAGCAGGCCGAGTTCGTTCAGGGTGGCCCAGGTCGCCTTGGCGCACTCCTCCGCCGAGGAGACCAGCGTGACGGTGTCGCCGAGCACGTAGTTGATCACGCCGGTGAGCAGCGGGTAGTGGGTGCAGCCCAGGATCAGGGTGTCGACCTCGGCCAGCCGCAGCGGTTCCAGGTAGTCGTGGGCGATGGCCTCCAGGTCGGGCCCGCCGGTGACCCCGGCCTCGACGAAGTCCACGAACAGCGGACAGGCCGAGGTGAACAGCTCGACGTCGGGCACCGCGGCGAGTGCGTCGTCGTAGGAGCGGGAGTAGGCGGTCGCGCTGGTGCAGATCACCCCGATCCGCCCGCTACGGCTGACCCGGACGGCGCGCCGCGCCGCCGGCAGCACCACGTCCACGACCGGGACGTTGTACCGCTCGCGGGCGTCGCGCAATACCGCCGAGGACGCCGAGTTGCAGGCGATGACCAGCGCTTTCACGTCGTGGTCGACCAGCCGGTCGAGGCATTCCAGGGCGTACTCGCGTACCTCGGGCAGGCTCTTGGTGCCGTAGGGCGCCCGCGCGGTGTCGCCCAGGTAGAGGACGTCCTCATTCGGCATCTGGTCGACCACGGACCGGGCTACGGTGAGCCCGCCGAACCCGGAATCGAAGATGCCGATGGGTCCGTCGCTGCTGCTCACGACGTCCGACTGTAGTGCCCGCCCTCTGGTCGAGCGTGCCAGGCTTACCGTCATGACCGGCGAACATCGCTACGCGCTGACCACCACCTGGACCGGCAACCTCGGCGCCGGGACGACCGGGTACCGCGACTACGACCGGTCGGTGACCGTCGAGGTTGCCGGCAAACCGATGCTGATGGGATCGGCGGATCGGCCGTTCCGGGGCGATCCGGGGCGCTGGAATCCGGAGGACCTGCTGCTGGCCGCGCTGTCGCAATGCCACCTGCTGTCCTATCTGCATGCCTGTGTCACCCGTGGGGTGGTGGTCACCGACTACTTGGACGAGGCGTCCGGCGTCATGGTGACGCGGGGTAACGGGGGCGCCTTCCGTGAGGTGGTGTTGCATCCTCGAGTGGTGGTGCGCGAGCCGTCCATGGTGGACGCCGCGATCGCCGCCCATCATGACGCCCACGAATGGTGTTTCATCGCGAACTCGGTGAACTTCGAGGTCCGCGTCGAGCCGGTGATCGTCGCCGAGTGAGGCCGTGGGTCAGCTCGTGGTCTGCAGCAGCACCACGGTCCAGCCCGGACCCGCCGGATCGACCCGCAACACCACCGGATGCAGCGCGGACAGCACGCCGGGAAGGTCGGCGGAGGCTTGTGCGTGGGACAGCTCACCCCGGTAGATCCACAGCAGCCGACGATCCCCGCTCAGATTGCGATGTACGGTCGCGGCCGGCACGGGCACCGTGTAGACGGTGGGCAGGGCCGGGTCGAGTTGGCGGAATGGGTTCTCGGTCAGCAGGGCAGGCTCGACCGCGCTCAGCATGCCGTGGACGGTGCCGTTGGCGATCACCGGGACCAATCCCGGATCGCGGAGCCGGGCCGCATCCAGGGCGGCAAGAACGCCGGACAGCTCCACGTCGTGGCCGTCGGGAGAACGAATCTGCCGCTGTGCGGGCAACGCGACCGCCGCCTGAAGAGCCAGCAAGGCCAGTACGGTGCCGAGCAGGACAGCGGTGGCGGCGCCGCGACGTCCGGTTGCCGCGGGAGCTGCGAGCGCCCGCGCGGTGACCCCGGTGAGCAGTCGCACGACCACGACCGCGACCGACACGATGCCGACCGCGGCCAGCGCCGCCAACGGAGGCAGGAAAGCCACCCAGTAGCGCAGCCGGAACAGGTTGGTCCGGGCGGCGCCGACCGCGACGGACAGCGCCAGCGGGACGACCAGCCAGATCGCCAGGTTGAGCGGCAGTGTCCGCCGGCCGCCGGGACGGCTCAGCACACCGACCAGGGCCAGCACCAGCACCGTGGCCGACGCCAGCGGGTCCGGGGTGATCGAGATGCCGCTGTACAGCTGCTCGAAGAAGTAGGGCGACGTCACCATGCGAGCCGAGCGCGCGCCGTTCGGTCCGGTTCCGTGCACGAAGGTGGACGCCACCTGTGCCGACACCAGCAGCGCCGCGGCCAGCAGCACGATCGCGATCGAACCGATCCGGCGCAACCGAGTGCGGAGGTCGCCTCGGGCCGCCGCCCAGGCCAGCAGGTGTGCCGGCCACTGGGCCAGGCCGAAGGTGTGGATGGCGCCGACGGCGGCGAGGCTGACGGCATGCGTCGCGGCCGGGCCGAACCCGGTACCGGCGGCATTCCCGCGCGCCGCGGCACCGTCGACCGAATCCAGCCCGCGGGCGACCCGTCCCGGATGCAGGCGGCGGTCGCTCGCCAGCCAGGCCACCGTCGCGGCCAGGGCGAGCAGCGCGTAGGGCCGGGCCTCCTGGGCGTAGCGGATGAACCCCGGCAAGGTGAGCAGCACCAGGGCAGCCAGCACACCGGTCAGCCGTCCCGCATGGCGAGCCACAATGGCGTACAGGGCGAGGACGGTCAGCACGGCCGCCGCCGCGGAGAGCGTCCGAGCCGCCGTCACGGTGGGCAGTGTCGGCCAAAGCAGCGACATCACGCCCGTCCAGGCCTTCGCCAGGTAGTAGTAGGGGACCATGGGGGCGTCCGCGCCCTGCCACAGCACCGCCAACTCTGTCCAGGACCGCTGCAGCGCCAGGTAGGTGGCGCCCTCGTCGCTCCACGGCCACGGGTTCTGAATGCGGAACAGGCAGGCGAAGGTAGCTACCACCGCGAGCCCGGCGACAATCCAGCGGCCGGCGAGCCGGCCGTCGTACCAGCGCTCGGTCGCCACGCCGACCGGCGGCGTGCCCGCCACGGCAACGCGTTCCTGCTTGACGGTCACCTGCACCATTCTGCAAAACGGCGGCCTGAAAACCCAATCCACTTCATCTGGCTTTCATATCCCGCGACTACTCTCGACGCGAACAGGAGGGATCGATATTCGCGTCTTAATCGTTGAGGACGAACGCAGGATCGCCGCCTACGTGAAACGGGGCCTCGAAGAGCACGGATATGCCGTTGACGCTGTCCATACCGGACGGGACGCCCTCTATTGGGCGGGCTCGACTCCCTACGACCTGATCCTGCTCGACATTCTATTGCCGGCGCCGAACGGCCTGGTGGTGTGCCGGGAGTTGCGTCGCCAGGGGTCGCGGGTGCCGATCCTGATGCTCACCGCGCGGGGCTCAGTCGACGAGCGCGTCGCGGGCTTGGACGCCGGCGCCGACGACTACCTGGTCAAGCCGTTCTCGCTCAAGGAGCTGCTGGCCAGGATGCGTGCGCTCACCCGCCGCTCGGACGGCGGTGACGGATCGCCGCTGCTGGCCGTGGCCGATCTGGCCATGGACACCACCACCCGCCGGGTCACCCGCGGGGGTGCCCAGATCACCCTCACCTCGAAGGAGTACGCCGTCCTGGAATGCTTCCTGCGTGAACCGGAACGGGTGCTCAGCCGCGAGGCGATTGCCGAGCATGTCTGGAACTACGACGTGCACCATGAGTCCAACGTCGTCGACGTCTACATTCGCAACCTGCGCCGCAAGATCGACGACGGCCACGGGCAGAAGCTGCTGCAGACGGTACGTGGGGCCGGGTACCGGTTGACCGAGCGGGGAGCGGGCGCGTGAGAGGAGCGGGCGGGTGACGCTGCGTGCCCGGTTCGCGCTGTGGATCTGCCTGATGATGCTGGCCACGCTGGCCACTTTCGGTGCGTTCGTGTACTTCTCCGTGTCGCACTGGTTGTCGGCCAGTCTGGACGATTCGTTGCGGCTCGGCGCCACGCAGCTGATCGCCACCGCCGACATCGACGACGGGCACCTGCACGTCTCCGACGATCCGGTCACCCTGGACGCCGGCCTCACCGACCAGCTGCGGTCGCGAGGTTTGAGCATTCAGATCTTCAACCGGTCCGGCGCCGTAATGCAGTCTCTCGGGCCCTATGCGAGTCTGACGATGGAGGCCGCGGATCTGCGCGAAGCGTTGGCCGGTCGCTCCGATCTGCGCACCCGGCCGGATCCCGCGGGCACCGGCTCGGTGCGGGTGCTCACCGAGCCGCTGGTCATCAACGGCAAGGTGGAGGCCGTCGTCCAGATCACCCGGAGCTTGCGCAGCATTGATGCGCTGCAGGAAAGGTTGCTGCTCAGCCTGCTGCTCGGCTCTCCGATCATCGTCGCCACCGCGGGCTTCGGCGGCTACTACCTGGCTGGCCGGGCGCTGCGACCCATCGACCACATCGTCGCGACCGCCCGCCGGATCTCGGCGCACGATCTGACCGAGCGCCTCGACCTGCCGCCGTCGCGCGACGAGGTGGGTCGGCTGGCTGCCACTTTCGACGACATGCTCGGACGGCTCGACGAGGCGTTCCAGCGGGAACGTCGCTTCAGTCACGATGCCGCGCATGAGCTGCGTACGCCGCTGGCGGCGATGCAGTCGATCCTCAGCGTGATCGCCGAACAGCGTCGCAGCCCCGCCGAGTACGAGGCTGCGCTGGCCGACCTGTCGGAGGAGACCGACCAGCTGCGGGCGCTCACCGATGACCTGCTGCGGCTGGCCCGCGCCGAGGCGTCCGAACCGTTGTGGGAGCCGGTCGACCTGGGCGAGCTCGTCCCGGACGTGGTGGACAGCCTGCGGCCGCTCGCCGACGCCGACCGGGTGAGCCTGACCTGCCAGGCTGAGGGCGACCTGGCGGTGGTCGGGGACACCGATGCGTTGATCAGGCTGCTGGTCAACCTGCTCGACAACGCGATCAAGTTCACCCCCGTGGGCAGCATCGCGGTCCGGGTGCAAGGGCTGACCGACCAGGTGACGATCGAGGTCGCTGACACCGGGGACGGCATCGCCGCCGAGCACCTGCCGCATGTCTTCGACCGGTTCTACCGGGCCGACGAATCCCGCACCACCCCGGGCACGGGCCTGGGTCTGGCCATCTGCCGCGAGATTGCGCGCAGCCACGGTGGCGACATCGAGGTGCGAAGCGAATCGGGCGCCGGATCCACGTTCACCGTCCGGCTCAACCGCGATCCACGTCCCGTCCCGGACGCCGCCGCCGGCTGACCGCGGCCTTCATCCGGGCCTGCCGGGATCTTCGCTGAAGTGAGCCCGACTTCTTCATCGTGGTTTCATTCCGGGCTCCTAGCGTCCTGCGGACAAGTCCCGAACGAAAGGCACCCAGATGACTGCGAGCACGACGGCGCCCCCGTCCGCGGGGCGCACCGAGCGCTTCTTGAACAAGGTCCCAGTGGTCACCGCGACCTTCTGGCTGATCAAGGTCCTCTCCACCACAGTCGGCGAGACCTTCGCCGACTTCCTCACTGTGCAGGTCGGCCTCGGCCCGCTGCTCACCGGCGCGGCGATGCTCGTCGTCCTGGTCGTCACGCTGATCGCTCAACTCAGGGCGCGGGGCTACGTGCCATGGCTGTACTGGCTCACGGTGGTCGAGGTGAGCATCGTCGGCACCCAGATCACCGACTTCTTCACCGACCAACTGGGGGTCAGCCTCTACCTGAGCACCGCCGTATTCGCCGTGGCCCTCGCGCTGGTCTTCGTGGTGTGGTGGCAGCAGGAGCGCACCCTGGCGATCACCGCGATCGACACGCCCAAACGGGAGCGCTTCTACTGGGGCGCGATCCTGGTGACCTTCGCGCTCGGGACTGCCGGCGGTGACCTGGCCAACGAAGCGTTGTCGCTCGGCTTCCGCAACGGCTCGCTGATCTTCGGCGGACTGATCCTGCTGGTCTGGGTGCTGAACCGGTTCGGCATGAATGGCGTCACCGCCTTCTGGATCGCCTACGTGCTGACCCGGCCCCTCGGTGCGTCGCTGGGTGACCTGCTTACCCAGGACACCGCGTACGGCGGCCTGGGGCTCGGCGCCGGCCTGACCAGCCTGCTGTTCCTGATCGTGATCGTGGTGCTGGTCGCCCGTGAGCAGATCATCGTGAACCGGCACGGTGTCCGCGAGAAGGGGGACGCGCCCGCCGTGCACCCTCGGCGCGACCTTGCCTGGGCGGCCGGCGGGGCGGTCGGGGTCGTGCTGGCCTCGGTGGCGCTGACGTCGGTCACCGCGAACGGCTCGTCGGCGGCGCCCGCGCCGGCCGTGACCGCGACGTCATCGACTGCGGCATCCGGGATCGAAGCGGATGCCACCTCCCCGCTGGGCGACCTGCGTCCGTTCGTAGTGATCGTCAACGACCTGGGGGCGAAGCTGAAGGCCGGCGACGTCCCGGGTGTCACTGCGCGCGCCAAGGACCTGGAGGTGGCCTGGGACGGCGCCGAGGCCGCCATCAAGCCCGCCTCACCGGACGACTGGCACGCCCTGGACGGCGGGATCGATCAGTTGCTCAAGGCCGCCAGGGCGACCCCGCCGTCGGTGGACGCAATCAACTCCGCGATCACCGGGTTCCGCGACACTGTTGCCGCGATCGACAAGAAGCAGTAACAGGTTTTGACAGCGTGCCGTCCGAGGTCGTGGGATGGGCTCTATGACCTACACCCGCACCGACGGACGGGCCGCCGACCAGCTGCGTCCGGTCACCATCACCCGCAACTGGCTCGATCACGCCGAAGGATCCGTGCTCGTCGAGTTCGGCCGGACGCGGGTGCTGGTGGCGGCGTCCGTCACCCAGGGCGTGCCGCGCTGGCGACAGGGCTCCGGTTTGGGTTGGGTGACCAGCGAGTACGCGATGCTGCCGCGGGCCACCCACAGCCGCAGCGACCGCGAGTCGGTGAAGGGCAAGATCGGCGGCCGCACCCACGAGATCTCCCGGCTGATCGGACGCTCGCTGCGGGCCGTGATCGACTACAAGGCGCTCGGCGAGAACACCATCGTGCTCGACTGCGACGTGCTGCAGGCCGACGGCGGCACCCGCACCGCCGCTATCACCGGCGCCTACGTCGCGCTCGCCGACGCCGTCAGTTGGTTGCGGGCGCGCAAGGCGCTGGCCGGCGAGCCGTTGACCGGTTCGGTCGCCGCCGTGTCGGTAGGGGTAGTCAAGGACACCCCGCTGCTCGACCTGGCCTACGTGGAGGATTCAGCCGCCGAGGTCGACCTGAACGTGGTGACCACCGGCGACGGCAACTTCATCGAGGTGCAGGGCACCGCGGAGGGCATGCCGTTCGACCGCGCCATGCTGGACGCCCTGCTCGACCTCGGCGTCGCCGGGACGGCCGAACTGACCCGGTTGCAGCAGGCGGCGCTGTCCGCATGAAGATCGTTCTGGCAACGCACAACGCCAAGAAACTCACCGAACTGCGCCGGGTGGTCGCCGAGCAGCGCCTGGCACTGGACGTGCTCGGTTTGGACGAGGTGACGACCTACCCCGAACCGGCCGAGACCGAACGCACCTTCGAAGGCAACGCACTGCTCAAGGCCAGGGCCTGTGTCGCCGCCACCGGGCTGCCGGCGCTGGCCGACGACTCCGGCATCGCCGTCGACCTGCTCAACGGAATGCCCGGCGTCCGCTCGGCGCGTTGGGCCGGCACAGGCGCCACCGATCAGGCCAACCTCGACCTGCTGATCGCTCAGCTGGCCGACACCGAGCCCGTCGACCGCACCGCCCGGTTCGTTTGCGCGGTCGCCTACGTCGACGCCGTCGGCACCGAGCACGTCCTGCGCGCAACCATGGAAGGCACGCTGGTGTCGGAGCCGCGTGGTAGCAATGGCTTCGGTTACGATCCGATCTTCGTGGCTGAGGGGAACACCCGCACTAACGCGGAGCTGTCGGCGGCCGAGAAAGATGCGATCAGCCATCGCGGCAAGGCCGTGCGGGCCATGCTGCAGTGGTTGGGCGATGAGGGACGGGTCGGCGAACGGCCGGCCGAGCGGGAAGAGGGCTAGTAGTGCAGCAGTACCTGGATCTGCTTCGACTGGTGCGCGACACCGGGGTGACCAAGGGCGACCGCACCGGCACCGGAACCCGCAGCATCTTCGGGCATCAGCTGCGTTTCGACCTGCGTGAGGGCTTCCCGCTGCTCACCACGAAGCGGGTGCACACCCGGTCGGTGTTCGGCGAACTGCTGTGGTTCCTGCGGGGCGACACCAACCTGGCCTGGCTGCACGCCAACGGCATCACCATCTGGGACGAGTGGGCGGACGACAACGGTGACCTGGGCCCGGTCTACGGCCACCAGTGGCGCTCCTGGCCCACCCCGGACGGCCGGCACATCGACCAGCTCGCCAAGGTGATCGAGGCGATCAAGACCAACCCGGATTCGCGCCGGCACATCGTCTCGGCCTGGAACGTGGCCGACGTGGACGACATGGCGTTGCCGCCCTGCCATGCGCTGTTCCAGTTCTACGTCGCCGACGGACGGCTCTCCTGCCAGCTCTACCAGCGCTCGGCCGACCTCTTCCTCGGCGTGCCGTTCAACATCGCCTCCTACGCCCTGCTCACCCACATGGTGGCGCAGGTCACCGGTCTGGAGGTGGGCGACTTCGTGCACACCTTCGGCGATGCCCACCTGTATCTCAACCATCTAGACCAGGCCGACCTGCAGCTGAGCCGCGAACCGCGTCCGCTGCCGACGTTGCGGCTCAACCCGGATGTGACGGCGATCGACGCGTTCACCCTGGCCGACATCGAGGTGGTCGGCTACGACCCGTATCCGGGCATCAAGGCTCCGATCGCGGTCTGATGGCGCGGCGACGGTTCCTGCTGGGCCGGCGGAAGTCACCGCTGGACCGGCTGACCGTGCACGAGTTCCAGTACAGCGACGCCCGCGTCCGGGTGTACGAGGAATGGACGATGCGGCCCGAGCTGGCCGAGTCGCCCGACGTCCCGACCTTCGCATTGGTGCACGGGCTAGGGGTTTCGTCGCGGTTCTTCGTTCCGTTGGCGCACGAGTTGGCGCCGTACGGACGGGTGCTGCTGTTCGATCTGCCCGGCTTCCACGACCTGCCGAAACCGCGGCACCGGATGTCGATCGTCGACTTCGCCGACGTGGTGAAGCGGGCGTTGGACGATCTGGAGGTGGACGATCCGCTGCTGGTCGGGCATTCGATGGGTGCCCAGGTGGTCGCCGAGATCCTGGCCGCGTACCCGTCCTACAGCAGTGCCGCCATGCTGGTCGGGCCGGTCGTGGTGAGCGCCGAACGGACGCTGCCGCAGGTCGTCCGGCGGTTCCTCCAGGGCTCGCTGTACGAGCCGCCCGGGAACACCTGGGCCGCGGTCGGGTCCTATGCCCGGGCGGGCCTGCGCTGGATCGGCGACACCATGCCGAAGGTGATCGCCTACCCGATCGATCGGCGGCTGCCGGGGGCGAAGGCGCGGCTGGTGCTGGTCAGCGGTGAGCATGACCTGGTCAGCCCGTTGGCGTGGCGTGAGAAGCTGGCGTCCGATCTGCCGGGGGCGCGGGTGATGACCATTCCGGGCGCCGCGCACGGCGTCGTCCACGATAGCTATCGCGCGCTCGCCGACGAACTGCTCGGACTGGCCGGCATCGGCACGGCATGAGCGGCCGGCTCAGCCGGGCTTTCGTCGGCCTGGCCGACTGGGCCTACGGCATCGGCTGGTGGTTGCGGGCGTTCAGCCGAACGGGCACCCCGGACGCGTTCCGCGACCCCGGCCCAGACCCTGACCATCACACGCCGCTGGTGCTGCTGCCGGGGATCTGGGAACGCTGGCCTTATCTGGTGCCGCTGGCCAGGTCGCTGAACGCCGCCGGACATCCCGTCCACCTGATCGAGGCGCTCGGCGCCAACGGCTCACCGCTGCCGGTAGCGGAGCGGATCGTCGCCGACTACCTGTCCGAGCAGCAGCTGGCGGACGTGATCCTGGTCGCGCACTCCAAGGGCGGGCTGATCGGCAAGCTGGCCATGCTCGACCCGTCCTGTGCCGAGCGGATCCGGGGCATGGTGGCGCTGAGCACACCGTTCGGTGGCTCGTCATTGTCGTGGCCGATCTTCGGCCGGACGCCGCTGGGCGTGTTCGCACCGCGCGGCGCGGCCATCACCGAACTGGCCGCGCAGCAGGAGGTGAACGCCCGGATCATCTCGCTGCAACCCACCCATGACCAGGTGATTCCCGACGGCAGCCGGCTCGACGGCGCCCGGAACGTCACCCTGGAGGCCTCCGGCCACTTCCGGCCGCTGCGCGACGCCGAGGTGCACCGGGTGATCCACGAACTGGTGCATGAGTTGGCTCGATAAGCTCAGCGCGTGCGGATCATCGGTATCGCGATCGTGAGCTCCAACGGCGTGATCGGGGACGGCGAGCGCCAGCCCTTCGAGATCGCCGAGGACTGGGCGCGCTACAAGCGGGTTACCCTCGGCCACCCGATGATCATGGGCCGCGCCACCCACGACGCCATCGGACGTTGGCTCCCCGGACGCACCACGATCGTGGTGACTAGCGATCCGGCACGGATCGAGTTGCCCACCGACACACGCGCGGTCGGCCATGCGGTCGCCTCCCTGGACGAGGCCTTGGAACTTGCCCGATCCCTCGATGATGAGATCTATGTCGCCGGCGGCGGCACCATCTACCGCCAGGCCTGGCCGTCCCTCACCGACCTTGATCTGACCGAGGTGGACTCCGAAGCCGAGGGCACGGTGCGCTTCCCGGAGGTCGATCCGCGCGAGTGGCAGCAGATCGGCCGCGAACCGCGGGACGGCTTCGCCTTCGTCCAGTACCGGCGGCGGGACGCCGACAGGCTCTGATGCGTCCGCACGCCTCCGTCCTGCACCTCGATCTGGACGCCTTCTTCGCCGCCGTCGAGCAGCGGGACAAGCCGTCGCTGCGCGGCAAGCCGGTGATCGTCGGCGGCATCGGACAGCGCGGGGTGGTGGCCACGGCGTCCTACGAGGCGCGGGTGTTCGGCGTGCATTCGGCGATGCCGACGCACGAGGCCCGGCGCCGTTGCCCGCACGCGGCGTTCCTCTCCGGCCGGTTCGGTGCGTACCGGCAGGCGTCCGGGATCGTGATGCGGCTGCTGCGGGAGCTGTCCCCGCTGGTCGAACCACTGAGCCTGGACGAGGCCTTCGTCGACCTCGCGGTAGGGGAGCGGTCGCTGGAACCGGACGCGGTGCTCGCCGAGGTGGCGATATTGCGGGCGCGGCTCACCGAAGAGACCGGCGGGCTGACCGGCTCGGTCGGCATCGGATCGTCGAAGTTCATCGCCAAGGTCGCCACCGAACTCGCCAAGCCGGACGGCGTCCGCCTGGTCGAACCGGGCACCGAGGTGGAGACGATCGCGCCGCTGCCCGCCCGAGCGATCCCCGGCGTCGGCCCGGTCACCATGGAGAAACTGGCCCGCCTAGGGGTGACGACCGTCGCTGACCTACAACGGCTCTCCGCTCGGGAACTGGTACGCGAGCTGGGCCGCGCACAGGGGGAGTGGATCGGCGCCCTGGCCTTCGCCCGCGACAACCGCCCGGTGGAACCCGACCGCGAGACCAAGTCGATCTCGGTCGAGGACACCTTCGAAACCGACGTCACCGACCGCACCCGGCTGGACGCCATCGCCGCCCGCGACGCCGCCACCGTCGCCCGCCGGCTCGCTGCCGCCCACCTGTTCGCCCGCACCATCACCATCAAGGCCCGCTACCCGGACTTCACCACCCTCTCCCGCTCCCGAACCCTGGACGGCGCCACCGACGACCCCGAGGTGATCGCCACCATCGCCCGCGCGTTGCTGGACGGCGTGGACGTCCCCCGCGGCCTCCGCCTGTTCGGCGTCGGCGTCGCCGGCCTGACCGAGGTCGCTCAGGAGACCCTCTTCGAAGCCATATCGCCGCCGGTGGACCCCGTCGAGACCGTTGCCCCGTCATCCCGGCGCACGCCGGGATCTCAGGGAGACCTTGCCGAGCCCCCGATCGCGTCGGTCGAGCCTGTCGAGACCCCTCCCGATCCCACGTCGGTCGAGACTCCAGCCGACCCCACGTCATCCCGGCGCATGCCGGGATCTCCGGACGACCCCGTCGAGACCTCGGGTTCATCGGTCGAGACGCCAACCGACCCCACGTCATCCCGGCGCATGCCGGGATCTCCGGACGACCCCGCCGAAGCCCCGGGCTCGTCGATCGAGCTCGTCGAGACCTCTTCCACCAACGAGTCAGGTTTCGACGAGGTCAACCGGCGGATGGCCGCCTACCGTCCCGGCGCGGACGTCGTCCACGACGAGTACGGCCCCGGCTGGGTCTGGGGCGCTGGTCTGGGCCGGGTCACTGTCCGTTTCGAAACAGCACAGACCGGTCCGGGCCCCGTCCGCACGTTCGCAGCCGCCGACCTGCACCTTCGTCCGCTCTCCGACTGACGGTCCGCCCCCCCTGGCGCGCGGTCGCCGCATCAATTCCGTGTCGACGGCCTCTTTCGGCCATGACGAAGACTCCGAAATCGGACGCCCGGGCAGAGTCGCAGCTGACCGGACTCCTGGTGGCACCGGACGCCGACCTGAGAGCCGCGGCGGCGATCGTGCTGGCGGTCGCGCCCAGCGAGTTCGGGACGCTCGACCAGATCCTGATCCGCGCTAACAAGGCGCTGACGCCCGCCGACCGTGCCCTCCTGACTGCGATGGTGGTGGAGACCATCCGGGCCGCCGCCGCAGTGTGTGAAGGCAAGCCCGACCTGCCGCCGGACGGAGCCGCCGCACTGGCCGATCGGGTCGCCGAGGCGCAGAGTTTCCTCACTCGGCGCGAAGAGGAAACGGCCCGACGGCAATACAGCAGGGACCTGCTGCTCGGCGCCTGCGCCTCTTTGGCGGCACTCATCGTGATCGCCCTGGGTGCCTTCCTGGTGCTCAACCTGTGGCTCGGCAGAGCGATCCCTGCCGAACAACTCGACGCCGTCCGCGATGTATTGGTAGCAGTCGGAGGTGGCGCCGCCGGCGCATGCGTCAGTGTCCTGCTCCGTATGCACAAGGTCGGCGTCCTCACCATCGAAGCCGTCAGCGGGGGTGCGGCCCTCTACCGGATCGTCCTGGGTTGGTTCTTCGCCGCTGCCTTGGTCTTCCTGCTCAAGAGCGGCCTGCTCTCCCAGATCGTGGTGATCCCCGATCCGAACCTGGACGCCGACGCGCGCGTCACGAGCTGGTTCTTCTGGGGCGCCGTCGGATTCCTCGCCGGCTTCAACGAACGCTGGGCCACCAACCTGATCACTCGGAACGCGGGCGACCGGGTGTCGTCCACGGACGAGGGCGCCACCGCCACCCCGACTGCCGCAATGGTGGCGTCCGAGCCCAACGGGTCACCGAACGGTTCCGTACCTCGCCGTTCCCTCGCCCAGCGAGCCACTCGCCTCACCACGACCCCCGCCGGCTGAGCCTGTCGAAACCCGGTCTCGACAAGCTCAACCACCGCAACTCGGCTGCCTTGAAGGATCGTCGATCGCGTCCACCCCAGCCCTCTACACTGAGCCGTGCCGACCCACCGGGGCGGCAAGCCGGAGTGGTGAAATTGGCAGACACGCAGGATTTAGGTTCCTGTGCCCACGGGCGTGAGGGTTCAAGTCCCTTCTCCGGCACTTATCTCGCGCCGAGCGAGGAGCCGTAGGCTCGGGTCATGGCGTTCGAGCGAATCCAGGTTGATCCGCGGAAGATGGGTGGTGTTCCCATCATCCGCGACTTCCGTATGTCGGTCGCGACGATCATCAACATGGTTGCGGACGGTAGAACGGTCGAGCAGATTCTTAGCGATTTTCCCGAGCTCGAAGCTGAGGACGTCAAGCAGGCTTTGCAATTTGCCGCGGCGACCCTGAACGAGCGTCAGGTTCCGCTCCTGAGCACATGAGGTTCTTGATTGACCGGGTACGCAGGATTTAGGTTCCTGTGCCCACGGGCGTGGAGGGTTTTCAGTCCGTTCCCGACGCCCTGGCTGGTTGCAGCCGCCTGCTGAGGTTCATGGCTCGGTATTGGGTTGGATGCGGGCTTCTTCCACCCGCGGATACCGCCGCCCGCAGATTGCGGACGTATCGACCTTGCCAGGAGGGGAGGCGACGTGGAACGGTGCCCGCATGTCACCGGGTCAGTACCCAGCTGCCGAACAGGTCATCATTCAGCTCAGTGACCTCCACCTGGCGGCGGATGCGCAGCCGCTGTTCGGGACGGTCGACGCCGACGCTCACCTGCGAGCAGCCCTTGGCCGCCTGGTGGCGAGCGGTGTTGCACCGGCTGCGATCGTGGTGACCGGCGACATCGCCGACGCCGGTGCTCCCGATGGCTACCGCCGTGCGCGTGAGTTGCTCGAGTCCGTCGCGTCCGAGTTGGGTGCGCAACTGGTCTGGGTGCCCGGCAATCATGACCGACGGCCGGTGTTCCGCGAGCTGCTGCTCGACGAGGAGCCGTCCGACGACGAGCTCGACAGCGTTCATGACCTGGACGGACTGCGTCTGGTGGTGCTCGACACGAGCGTGCCGGGGCACGAGCACGGCGAGCTCGCCGATCATCAACTTCGGTGGCTCGCCCAGGTGCTGGCCACACCAGCCCCGCGGGGCACCGTGCTCGCGATGCATCACCCGCCGATCCCAGTGGTGATCGCGCCGTCGGACCGGATCGAACTGCACGGACAGGAACGACTCGCCGAGGTGCTGCACGGCACCGATGTCAGAACGATCATCGCCGGGCACCTCCACTACGCCACGACCAGCAGCTTCGCCGGAATCCCGGTCTCGGTGGCTGCGGCCGGCTGCTACACGGTCGACCCGCTGGGCCCCGATGGCTGGGTACGCGGCCAGGACGGCGGCCAGGCAATGAATCTGCTCCACGTCTTCGCCGACCGAATCGTGCACACTGCCGTCCCGATCGGCGAGTTCTCCACCGTCTACTCGTTCGCACCGCGAGCCGAGTAGGAAACCGGATGCTCGTTGGTGACGACCTCCTCGGCGAGCCGGATGCCCGCATCCAGGTCGAGGCCCCGCCCGTGGGCGACCGCGGCCTGCGCGGCGTCGTCTCCGAGCGATGCGCGGGCGGGCGCCAATGTCGTGTCGAGCGCCTCTTCCTGGGCGGGTGCTCGCGGCGATCCCAACTCGGCGCGGACGCCGTCGGCGGCACCGGCCAGCCGCAACGCGCGCAGGTGGTCGCCGCGCAGCACGGCCAGGGCGGCGATGTCCTCGAAGAGGATCGCGAGCGCCCACCGATCGGCGTGGCGCCGATAGCCGGCCAACGCCTCGCCGAAGTGGCGGGCGGACGCCGCCAGCCGGCCCTGCTCGCGGGTGGCGTTGCCGAGGTTGTTGTGCGCGATCGCCACCATCCACTGGTCGCCGACCTCGCTGTTCAGCCGCATCGCCTCGGTGAAACGTTCGACCGCGCCGTCGTGGTCGCCCCGGAGCAGGGCGATCATGCCGAGGTTGTTCTGGGAGACCCCGATCGCCCAGCGGTTGCCGACCTCGAGCCGCAGCGCGAGCGCCTGCTCGTTGAGCTCCTGGGCGCGCGGGTAGTCGCCGGCGTATTCGGCGAGGATGGCGAGATTGCTGAACAGTGCAGCCATCTGCTCGGTGTCGCCGAGTTCGCGGCGGATCACCAGGCTGGCCTCGTAGCGGTCCCGGGCCAGCTCGTACTGGCCCTGCTGCGCCGCGAGGGTGGCGGCGACATGCAGGGTGGCTCCCAACCCCGCCCGGTCGCCCAGTGCGGCGAAACCCGCTTCGGCCGCGGCGAGCAACCGGCCGGCCTCGTCGTAGCGGCCCTGCTTGCGCGCGTTCTCCGCCCGGGCCCGGCGGACCCGAGCGATCATCAGGTCGTCCGCCCGCTCCTCGGCCAGGGCGAGGGCGTCGCTGAGCACCTGTTCGGAGCCGACCCAGGCCCCGGTCAGTTCGAGCACCTCGGCCAGTTCCAGTAGTAGTTCGCAGCGGTCGGCGTCCTCGACGATCGGTCGCAGGTCGCGATAGTGCTCGATGGCGGCGGCGTTGGCGTAGTCGGCCCGGGAACGCCGGGCGGCGAGGGTCAGGTAGCGCCGCTTCTTGTCCAGGTTGGCGCTGCGTCCGTAGTGGTAGGCGAGCCGGTCGAGGCCGATCGTGGTGTTTTCCCCCTCATGCTGCAGCAGGTGATCGCCGGCGTTCTCGTGCAGCCGCTCCCGCAGCGTCACCGGGATGGCTTCGTACGCCGCCTGCGCGGTGATCACGTGCCGGAAGGAATGGGCGTCGTCGGTGCGCCGGGTCGCCGACGTCTCGCGGATGATCAGGCCGGCCCGGACGAGGTCGGTCAGCTGGGCGTCCAGTTCCTTCGGTGAGCCCACCTCGGGATAGGTGCCGCGCAGCATCGCGGTCCCGAAGCGGCGACCGATGACGCTGGCGACCTTGAGCGTGATCCGCGGGCTTTCGGGCAGGGTGTCGACCCGGCTCAAGGTGAGTCCCTGCAGACTGTCGGGCAGCTCCGCCGACCGCAGCACCACAGGGTCGGTGAGGTCGACGCCGCGCAGGTGCAGGAAGCTGATCAGCTCCTCCAGGTAGTAGGGGTTGCCTTCGGCCCGATCGAGCAGCGCGTCGATCAGGACGTCCGACACGTCGTGGCCGGAGTAACCGAGCCGGGCGAACGTGGTGGCCGCGATCGAGCGGCTGGATTCGGCGTCCAGTTCGGCCAGGTCGATCACCGACCACCGCGGCAGTTCCGCCAGATCCGCGAGCGGGTCGCCACCGGCCTCGGACCGCTGGGCGAGCACCAGCAGCACCGGGCGGTCGATCACCGAACGGGCGATGGCGCCCAGGAGATCGATGGACAGCGGATCCAGCCACTGCGCGTCATCCAGGAGGACCGCCAGCGGGGGACCCGCGTCGGTGAGCCGCTCCAGCAGTGTGACCAGCAGCGACTCCAGTGACGCCTTGCGCAGCTTCGGGTCGAGCCGGGCGGTCAGCTCGTTGTCGGCGATCGGGACGCCCAGCGCCGCACTCAGCAGCGGAACGCGCTGCAGCACCGACGGGTCGAGTTTGCGCACCCGTCGGGTGGCTCGGGCGGCCTGATCGGCCGGGTTCAGCCGGGCCGGAACCCCCAGTAGGTGTCGCCAGACCGGGTGCCAGGCCGCATAGCTCGTCGGGGTGCCGAACGGCTGGCCCTCGCCACGCGCCGTGACGAAGCCACCCGCGTCGAGCAGCCCACCGAGTTCGGCCAGCAGCCGGGACTTGCCGAGTCCGACCGCGCCGCGGACGACGACCAGCTGACCGGCACCGCCGCGCGCGGCGTCCACCCGGTCCTCCAACTGGGCGAGGGCGGTCGCTCGGCCGACCATCGGCGACAGTCCGTGTCGCTGGCGCGTTCGGCGCCGGTTCCGCGTTCCGAGCAGTTCGTAGGCCACCACGGACGCCGACTTGCCCTTGAGTTGCTGGTCGGGCAGCCGCGACCAGCGGTAGCCGGGGGCGACGTCGTGGACGTCGGCGCTGACCAGGATCGCGCCCGGTGGGGACGCCGTCATCAGCCGAGCGGCCAGGTTGACCGGATCGCCCAGGCAGCAGAACGTGCGACGCCGCCGATGCCCGTAGGTGCCGCTGCGCACCCGCCCCCGGGCCAGCCCCAGCTGCAGGTCGGTGACCGCATGGGCACCCTCCAGGTCGCGCACCTCCAGCGCCGCCGAACAGGCGCGGGCGGCGTCGTCCTCGTGGGCCAGCGGGGTGCCGAAGACGGCGTACAGGTAGGCACCCTTGTCGCCGATGGTGAGTTGGAGCGTGCTGCCGCCGTACTCATCGATGACCCGCTGCACCGCGACCACGAACGCGTCGAGCTTGGCGACCGCGTCCGGGTCGTCGTCGAAGTCGGGGACGCCGAAGCGGCAGAACATCGGTACTGCCGTCCGAAGCTCGGTGAGGAACTCGCCGCGTCCGACTCGCAGCCGTTCGAACACCGCGGGAAGGAGCCAGTCCCGCACCTGGGCCTCGGGGAGCGGCGGGGTCGGTGCCGGTCGCGCCGGCCGCACCACATCGACGGTGAGGGCGTCGACGACCAGATAGCTGCGCGCCTCCGCCCGGCGGACCGTGCCGCGGACCCGGTCGCCGAGGCTGCGCATGGCGCTCCAGTCGAGCAGCACCTCGCCGGCCCGCGCCTGCTGCTCGGTCTCCGCCAGGGCGTCGATCAGGGCGCCGGCGAGCACGTCGAGCAGCTGGACGCGCGGGTCGCCGACGACGAAGCGCCGCGCTTCGCCGACCGCGACGGCGACCTTCATCGCCAGCTGCAGTTCGCGGCCGGACGCCAACCGCACCGTCCCTGCCCCGGCCATCGCACCTTGGATCGCCAGCGCGCAGCTGGTGGCCAGCACACCGTCGTCGCCGTCCAGCCAGCAGGTCACCGCATCGCCGCTGAACGAGATGACCGAGCCGCCGTGGTCCATCAGGTGACCGAGCAACTCGTCGAACAGCCGGTCGAGAATGCTGCTCAACTCCTCGGCGCCTCGTTGCGCGCCGAGTTCTGCGACCAGCGCCTCGGTCAGTGGGGTGAAGCCCGAGATGTCGGCGAACAGTGCCGTGCCGCTGGTCCGTTCGGGCAGGGACGTGCCGGCGGCCAGCGCCCGGCGCCGGTCGCCGGCGATGTAGGCCTCAGGGTTCTCGCCGTCCGGGCCGGTCTGGGGCGTACTGCTCACGGCACGCCGGTCACCGTGTCGCCCCGGTCGGCCAGAGCGGTATCCTTGCCGTTGCCACCGTCGGCCACGTCGCCGGGCTTGCCGTCCTTGACGTCGAGGAAGTCGTCACCGTTGCCGCCGGTCAGCCGGTCGTTGCCGGTGCCGGCGGTCAGCCGGTCGTTGCCGTTCCCGCCTTCGATGACGTCGTTGCCGTCGCCCCCGTCGACGATGTCGTCGTCGTTGCCGGCATTGATGGTGTCGTTCCCGGAGCCGCCGGTGATCGTGTCCTTACCGTTGCCGCCGGTGAGGGTGTCGTTACCCGGGCCGCCGTCGATGATGTCGTTGCCATTGCCCCCGTCGATCACATCGTTGCCGTTGCCCCCGTAGATGGTGTCGTTGCCGTTGCCGCCGGTGATGGTGTCGTTGCCGCCGAGTCCGCAGATCACATCGTCGCCGCTGGTGCCCTTGAGGAAGTCGTCGCCGGGGGTGCCGACGATGGTGCACTCTGGCGGCACCGGCTCCGCGGGTTCGACGGCCGCGGTGACCGGGCCGCCCTTGCTGTAGAGCGGGTCGGACAGATCAACGGTCTGACCGCCCGGCACCGGCGTCCTGGCATCGCCGAACCAGGCTCTAACGGCCGTGGCCGCCGCCGGACCATCGGAGAGGTCCAGCACCGCCCGGCCGGTGCGGTCGGTGATCACCGTGCGGGCCTGCAGGACGGTGCCCGTGCCGTCGACCAGCGCGATGTAGACCGCCTTCTCGCGCAGCGGCTGTCCGTCACGGCCGACCAGTGTCGCGGTGGCCTTGTTGCCGGCGACGGCCAGGGTGAGGGTCGTCGATTGTTTCCGCACCGTGACGACGGACGCCGGGCTGCTCGCCGGCGCGGTGTCGGCGTCCCCGTCGTAGGTCGCCAGCAACGGCTGGCTGCCGGGCGGGACGACGATGGGAACCCCGACCGTGGCCACGCCGGAGGCGTTGGTGAAGGCGGTGCGCGAGGCCGCGCCGAGCGAGAAGGTCACCGGCCGATCGGCCAGCGGCGCTCCGTTGCCCGTGCTGGTCAGGACGGCGCGAACGGTCACCGTGTCGCCGTAGGAGGCGCTGGTCGGGGGATCGCCCAGGGTCAGCGTGGTGCTGGCGCCGGTGGCCGATCCGGCGGCGACGCCTGGAATGAAGTAGCGGCCTTGGTTGTCGTCGATCCCGACCAGCCCGACCCCGTTGACCGCCTGGACCAGGAACCGGCCGTCGCCGGCCTGCTGCCCGGACGGCACCTTCAGGCTGCCCGTCCACAGCGTCGAGTCGTCGGCGTCCTGGGTCAGGTCCAGCGACTGCCACTTGCCGTGCCAGGCTCCGCCGGCCTCGCCGGTGTAGCTCACCCACACCTGCTGGATGCCGGCCGACGGGTCGCCGATGACGTGCACCGAGAACTCGATCCGGCCGTTCTCGATCCGGCTGGCGATGCCGGTCAGCCCGGGTGGTGCCGCGAGGGCGGGGGTGTTGCCGCCGTAGGTCTGGATGTTCCTGCTGTAGAACAGCCGCAACCCGACGTCCGAGTAGCGGCGCAGGGTGTCGGTGAGCGAGGCCGGGCCGTCCGAGCGATGCTGCGCGGGCGTCAGCATCAGGCGCGTCGCCCCTTGTGAACCGTCGGTCAGCCGGTGGTAGTAGTTCGGTGTGGCCAGCCGGTTCGGATAGAACGCCGACGTCACAAACGGTCCGTGGACGCCGTGCGTCTCGGTGGCGGGCGAGCCGGTCAGCGGGGTGATCCGGTCGGTGTCGGTGTAGGTCGCCGAGCGCAGTCCGACGCCGCGCAGCACCTGCCCAGGCGCCGACACGTTCAGGTCCACCAGGGGCAGGGCCGGCTCGCCGGGGCTGGTCGAGGTGCCGTCGGGTCCGCTCAGGTAGGTCGCGGTCACGCCGGCGCCGTCCAGGTTGGTCAGCTGCCGGGTGTGTTGCTGCAGCGTCGGTGAGACGTCGATGTCGTCGCTGGTCAGCCCCAGTGCACCGCCGGCACCGCCGGTCACCGGCTTGGGGTCGGCGATGCTGGTGTCGGTCTCGGGAGCGACGCGGCCGGCGGACGGCAGGTCGATCCCGAGCATCGGCAGCCCGTACAAGGTCGCCTCGAGCACGGTCTTCTGGTCGATGCCGCCGAGGGAGGCGTTCGTTCGCAGGTAGCGCTGCTTCGCCGCCACCAGGGCGTCCCCGACCGCGACCGGACCGGAGCCGACCCGCAACTCGTGGGCGAAGTCGGCGTACAGCTGTTCGCTGTAGGCCAGGAAGTCCGTGTCGCCGTACTGGTAGCCGGTGCCGGCGATCAGGGTGGCGCCCTTCTTGGCGAACGCCTCCGTCCAGTCCAGGCCGACGGTGACGTGCGGGACGCCGTCCGAGTCGACGATGGTGTACCCCGAGTGGCAGCCGGCGCTGAACACCAAGGAGTCGCGCAACACGGCGTCGTTGGCCGCGGCGATCTCGCCGGTGGTCAGGGTGCTGGTGTAGTCGGCGGCCAGCGCGTTGTTGGCGGAGAAGTGGCCGGCCAGGAACACGATGTCATGGTGTTTGCCGAGCAGGGCCGTCCGCAGGTCGGCGGCGGTCCAGGCGCGGCGGCGGGGGTCGGCGTTCGGCCCGACCTCGCTCGGCGGCACGTCGGCGTCGGTGATCAGCGTGTCGTGGGTGCCGCCCGGGATGCCCTTGGTGAGGGCGGCATGCACGGCGTCCGCGGCGTCGGCCAGGAAGTCGTAGCCTGTGGTCAGCGACGAGGTAGGACGCAGCGCCTGCCCGTTGCGCGCCAGGAAGCCGCGCAGTTGTGCGGTGATGTCGGCCGGCGCCTCGACCAGCCGGCCCACCGACAGATCGGGCAACGGCAACTCGGCCCCCTTGATCGACAGATCGGTCCGTGAGCCGTAGGCGTCCTGGCTTAGCACGTAGTTGCCCTTGAGGCTGGCTTCCGAGGCGGTGTCGGTGGACACCGGCGGCGAGTAGTCCGACTCGGGCCCCAGACCCGCGGCGTCCGCGTACCGGAAGAAGGGCACCACCGAGTCGTCGCCGACGATCACGACGTACTGCAACGTGCCCGACGAGTCTCGGTAGCTGTTCACGATGTCCCGGGCCGCCTCGGCGACGAGGTTCTTCGCGTACGGGCAGTTGATCTGGTCGGCGCCATCGGCCTGGGCATTGAGCGCCCTGACCTTCGCGCTGTCGCCGAGGTCGACGACCTTGCCGCCCACGGCACCGGCGAAGGTACGCAGTTGCTCGGCCAGCGCCTGCTTCTCGGCGGCGGTGCCCGGCAGCCGAACCGGATCGGTGAGGATCACGGTCCGGGCGCTGCCCGGGGTGCCCGACAGGGTGGCGTCGCCGGCGTGGGTATTGAGTGGGGTCGTGCAGACGCCGCCGCCGGTGGTGACCTTGAGTTGGAACTGCTGATCCGAATGGACGCCGTTGCGGCCCTGCACCCGCACGTAGAAGTCTCCGGTGTTGTTCCAGGTGGCGCTGCTGATGGTCTCGTCGGCCAGGCCGTCGTGCGCCGAGGTGGCGATCACGCTGCGGGTCTGCGCACTGGCGAACGCGTCCGAGAACACGCTCGGGCTGAACACCGACGGGCTGAACACGGACGGCGAGAAGACCGACGGCAGCGACACGGCCGGGCTGAACACCGAAGGCGAGAACACTGACGGCGAGAAGACCGACGGACTGAACACCGACGGCGAGAAGACCGACGGACTGAAGACGGACGGCGAGAACACCGAGGGTGAGAACACGCTCGGACTGAACACCGAGGGGCTGAACACCGAGGGTGAGAAGACCGAAGGCGAGAACACCGACGGGCTGAACACGGAGGGGCTGTAGGCGTCCCCGGCGAACTCGGCGCTCAGCCTGGTCAGGTCGTCGGTGTCGGTGAGTGTCGTGAACGCCTTCCCGATGTCCTTGAACAGCACCAGGTCATAGTCGGCGGCCAGGTCGGTCAGGCTCACCGTCACCCGTTGTCCGGGCTGCACCGGGAAGCGGAACCAGCGCTCCTGGCCGACCGCGGTCAGCGCGCTCTTCGTGGTGCTGGAGGCGGCCACGGGCAGCGCCGTGATCCAGCTCACGTTGACGTCCGCCGGCGCCGTGCTCGGAAAACCGATGACGCGGCAGCGGAGTCGGAACGACGCCAGGCTCTTCGTACTGCCCTGGGACGTGACGGCTCCGGCGATGCCGGTCGCGACCGCTCCGGCCGGGCAGAAGGCGCCCGGATCGCGATGGTAAGGATCGGCCTTGCCGACTTCGGCGCCGTACGTCGTCGCCGTGGCGAGGGTGCCGTCGGGGTTGAGCGCGCGGCAGATCACCTGCAACGCGTCGACGCCGCCTGTGGCGGAGCCGCCCTTCCCATTGGTAGTCGAGCCATTGGTAGTCGAGCCGCTCGTGCCGGAGGCCCCCTTCGTCGAGGCCGGGACGATCCCCGCAGGGCGGCGGGTCGTGCTCGTGCCGACGAAGCCGACCACCACGCTGCCGGCCGCGCAGGTGCTGGCCGCGCTGCCCCCGCCGGTCTGCTTACTGCCGATCGTGCCGGCGCCACTGGGAGCGCCCAGCGACACGGCGGCATTAACGCGGACTCCAGCGCAGGTGGCGGACGCCGCGGCGGGCTTCTTGGTGCTCTTCTCGAGGCCGATGGTCACCGTCGTCAGCACCGCGCCGGACGGACAATCCACCTGCTTGGTGTCACCCGATCCGGTATTTCCCGTTGCGGCAGTGACGGTCGTGGGGCCGAGGACGACCGGACCGAGGATGTCCGCCGACGATGGCGGGGCGGCGGTGACCAGCAGCAGCAGGACTGCCCCGAGGGTGGCGCTGAAGCGGGCGCGCATGCCGCGATCCTCGCCCACGGGACAGCCTCCGGGCAATGGACGGGAGTCGATTGGTCGGCAATTTTCGCCGGTGGGCCCCGGATGGAGCCCGAGCACCGGCGCTGGCGACAGGCCACTAGGCTCCAGCCCATCGGGCCAGTGTCGGTCCGGACGGGAGGATGAATGCGCGCCGCGCCCCGGTGGGGTAGCCAGCTGAAGCAGGCGTTCGCCGAACCCAACCTGGCCCGCCTGCTGCTGATCTGGGGAATCTGGGTGGCGGCCGACTGGACGGTGGTCATCGCCACCTCGGTGCTCGGTTACCAACTGGGCGGTGCTGCCGGGATCGGCCTGGTGGGTGCCGCGCGAGCATTGCCCGGCGCACTGCTGTCCGGTTTCGTCGCATTGGCCACCGATCGGATCTCCCGGCCGCGGGTGTTGGCCGGCAGCCAGCTGCTGCTGGGGCTGGTGTCGGCGACGATGGTCTGGCTGGCGCTGACCCGGGCTCCATTGGCCGTTCTGGTGGTGGTGATCGGCGTCAACTCGGTGCTGGTGGCGGTGGTCCGGACGACCGTCTTCGCCATGGTCCCTCAGGTGGTGCGGACGCCGGGCGAGCTGATCACGGCCAACTCGGCGATGAGCACTGTCGGGGGGCTTGGCACCGTGTTCGGCCCCATGGTCTGCGGAGTCCTGCTGTCGGTGGCCGGTGTGCCCGCCGCGCTGGTCTTCCCTGCGGTGGCCTTCGCCGCCGGCGCCGTGGCGGCCCGGCCGATCAGGACCGCCTTCCAGCCGTCCCTACATGGGAACGTCGGCGGCTGGCGTCGTGCTCTCGAGCCGATGCTGGGCTTCCCCGAACTGGTGCGGCCGGGCGTCCGCATCATCACCGGTCTGGACCTGTTGCAGCTGATCATGCGCGGACTGCTGAACGTGTTCGTGGTCGTGTTGGCGATCACGGTGCTCGGCAGCGATGGTCAGGCAGGCACGCTGTTCGCGGCGGTGGGCGTGGGCGGTGTGGTCGCAGGGCTGGTGGTGCTGGGGGCGGCGCCGCAGGGCGGCGTCCGCTGGTTCGCGATCGGCATCGCGCTCTGGGGCGTTCCGGTGGTGGCGATCGGGCTGTGGCCCAACGCTGTCGTGGCCTGGGTGGCGCTCGCTGCGCTCGGCGCCGGCAACGCGCTGGCCGACATCTTCGGCAACTCGCAGCTGAGCCGGCTGTTCCGCGATCACGTTGCCGGTCGGGCTTGGGGCGCGTTCAGCAGCATGCTCGCGGGTGGTATCGCGATCGGTGCGATGGTGGCGCCGACCCTCATCGAGCAGCTCGGGTTGTCCGGGGCGATGATCGCGTCGGGTGCGGTGCTTGCTCTTGCTCCCCTTGTGGTGTGGCCGTGGCTGCGCAGGCTGCAAGAGCCGGTGGATGCCGAGGCGCTGGCCCTGCTGGGCAGCGTCGAGCTGCTCGCGCCGCTGCCCACGCTGGTGCTCGAACGGCTGGCTTCCGCCAGCCGCGAACTGACTTTCACCGACGGTGAGTTCATCGTCCGCGAAGGTGAGGTGGGCGATGAGTTCTACGTTGTGGCCTCGGGCACGGTGACGGTGCAGCAGCAGGGCCGCGCCGTGCGCACCATGGGTCCCGGGGAGGGCTTCGGCGAGATCGCGCTGCTACGAGCCGTGCCGCGGACGGCGAGTGTCCGCGCGGTCGAAGCGAGCACGCTGCGCAGTATCGGTCGGGGATCCTTCATGGCCGCGGTCACCGGCCACATCGGCGCCGATCGGACGGCGCAGGACACCGCCGAACAGTGGCTGCGTGACGACGAAGCTCGGGACCGGAACGATCCCCGCAGCGAGCCGGGGGAGTGAGCCAGCCGGGCAACCCTGTTGCACGTGACACCGATGCTTGGTTGTCACGTCCGGTCTGATCAAACTCGGCGTGAGTCCACCGAGACTCAGTCCACCTTGCCCAGCGCTGCCAGCAGCATCCGGCGACGGTACTCCGGGCTGTCCGGCGGCTCGCTGTCGCCGAAGATCGCCTTGAGCCAATGGCCATCGGTGTTGTTCGGGAACAGGATGTAGTCCTTGCCGAAGTGCCGGGCGTCCTCCATGGCCAACTTCCTGCGCTCGGTCACTGAGTTCACGTAGTAGCGCCGGCGGAAGTCGTTCAGGTTGTCGCCGAGGTAGGCGATGACGTCATACTTGGCCGCGATCGCCTGCTGCGCGGGCTCCTTGTTCGACGAGTCGCGAAGAATCGTGACGTGCGCGTCGTCGGCGAAGGCCAGGCCGGCGTGGCGAAGGTTGGCGATGCCGTATTTCTGGGTGTTCTCGCCCTGGTCGCGGCTGGACACGTAGAAGATCTGCACACCGCGCCGCTTGGCGTAGTGCGTGAACTCCACGGAACCCGGGGTTGCGGTGGGACCGTTGGCGGCCACCCACTCGTCCCACATCGGGTCGTCGAACGCTTGCTTGCCGGCGGCCAGCAACTTCGCCCAGTAGCTGTTCGAGTCGAGCACCGTGTCGTCGATGTCGGAGATGAAGGCCAGCTTCTTGCGCCGACGGCCGTGGCGATGCGGACGCTTCTTGGCGAGTGCGGCGTCCAGCCGTGCCTTCGCCAGGTTGAAGCCCTGGACGTACAGCATGTCCCGCTCGGCCGCGGTCTGGCGCCAGGCCACCGCCGCGCTGAAAATGTTCTGCACCTCGCCCGGTGCCGCGTTCGCCCGCGGTGCCGCGGCCGCCATCGCCGCCAGGGTGCCGCCGGCCACACCGGTCAGTAGGCTCCGTCTCCTCAGATCGCTCATCCGCGTCTCCTCGTTGTCCCACGCCCGTCCGGGCGCCTAGTGCTGCTAGGGATCCGCACGCTAACAGCGGGCTCCGACAATCCAACAGGGGCTGGCTCACCCTGCGGCGACGATGCCCGCACGCAGCAGCCAGATCAGCACGGCGGCGACGGCGAGGCGATAGACGATGAAGGCCGTGAAGGTGTGCCGTGCGACGAATCGAAGCAGCCAGGCGATGGACGCGTAGCCGGTCAGGAAGGCCACCACGATTCCGACCAGCACCGGCCCCCAGCCGATGGTGGCCGAAATGGTGCTGGCCTGCGAGACCGACTCCAGACCGGCGGCGGCGACCAACGCCGGAATGCCCATGAAGAAGCTGAACCGGGTGGCGGTCGGTCGGTCGAGGCCGCGCAACAGGCCGGCCGAGATGGTGGCGCCGGAGCGCGAGACGCCCGGGATCAGCGAGAAGCACTGCAGGACGCCCACGAATACCGCGTCGAGCACGTTGATCGACTGCTCGCCGCGTCCCGGAACGGCGGTCCGCCGGTCTGCGATCCACATCACCGCACTCCAGCCGATCAACCCGGCGACCACCACCCACAGGCTGCGCAGCGGCCCCTCGATCAGGTGTTTGGCGGCGAGCCCGATCACAGCAATCGGGATCGAGCCAATGATGACGTACCAGCCCATCCGGTAGTCCGGCGACGTGCGGGCGTCCGCGTCGGAGATTCCCCGGAACCAGCCGCCGGCGATCCGGACGATGTCTTCGCGGAAGAAGATCACCGCGGCCAGGATCGATCCAAGCTGAATCACGGCGGTGAACGCGGTGATCTCAGGTGAGGAGACTGAATAGCCGAGCAGTTGTTCAGCGATGGTGAGGTGGCCGGTGCTGGAGACCGGCAGGAACTCCGTGAGACCCTCGATGATCCCCAGGACGATCGCGTGGAACCACGACATCGGCATCACTCTCCTCCGCCAAACCAGGACCCGAACCTCGCTCCGCTGCGACGAGGCTCGATCCGATTGTCCGGACGACAGCCGGTGCGCGACGGCTGGGCTTCATCGTCACTTCATCTGGTGAAGCGGCCATCACCGCTGGTCACGGCTGTTTCTGAGTCATCCGGAGAGCGTGCCCGGCGCAGCCAGTGCGCCGAGCTGAGGTCGCGCAGTAGCCACAGATCAGTGGATCTGGGCTAAGACTCGGAGCACCCACCCGTTGCGGTTTCCGCCGGTACCCGAGGGCTTCATGGGGGCTTCATGACCGCTTCCTAGCGTGACCATCGGAGCGTCCGTCACCCGGCGGCCGCCCGATGGACGTCGATCCACGGCGGGGAGGATGGCCAGTGACCGGAGATTCAGTACGGCCCGCGGAGCCGTCACGGCCAAGCGATGAGGCCATGCCGCCGCCTCGGGTCTCCAAGGTTCGCAAGGTGGTGGTGGGCATCCTCGCCGCCCTGGTGCTGGTGGCCGGCGCCGATCTGGGGGTGGCGTTGCTCACTCCTTCGCAGGACAGCACTCTCGCCCGAGGTGCGGAATGGGCGCGGTCCCGGGGGTTGGGCGATGTGGTGTCGGCCCTGGAATGGGCGGTCTACCAGCTGAATCCGCCTCCCGAGGGCGGAACGCCCGGCGGCATCCCGGCCGACGGTCAGATCGCCGACGGCTCCGGCCATCCGAGTGCTGCCGGAACCGGCGGTTGCGCGGCGGCTCCGCTGACCAGTCCTGCCGCGAAGCCCCTGCCGAACGAGGGGGTGTGGCAGCCCATCGAGGTGGTGAAGAAGCGACCGGTGATCTACGCCGCCTTCGTCCGACCCGATTCGCGGCACACCCGCTTCCTCGCCGGCGTCACCTGCACCGATCACCGCAGCGTCCGGTTCACCCTGCACCCCGGCACCCAGGTGCCCGGCAGCACCGGCTGGGCGAAGCCCCCCACGGTCGCCGACATTCCGCAGCGGCAACTGTTGGCCACCTTCAACTCCGGCTTCCGGATGGACGACTCCCGCGGCGGATTCTGGATGGCCGGCAAGTCCGTCGGTTCGCTGGTCGCGGGCCGGGCGTCCATGGTCTTCTACCGGGACGGACGCCTCGACGTGCGGGTCTGGAATGGCGGCCAACCGGCGTCCGGCATCGCGGCGGTCAGGCAGAACCTGATCTTGTTGGTGGATTCGGGACAGGTGACCGACGCGGTCAAGCACGCCGATAGCGGCGCCTTCGGCAAGACCCTCGGCGACTCGACCTACGTCTGGCGTTCCGGGGTCGGGATCACCGCCAGCGGTGACATCATCACCGTGCACGGCAACGCGCTGTCGGTGCAGACCTTGGCGCAGTTGCTGCAGGCGGCCGGCTGCGTCCGGGCGATGCAGTTGGATATCAACCGCGACTGGACCAGCTATATCTACTACGACCATCGCGCGGGTTTCGTGGCGAAGAAGCTGACCTCGGACCAGGTGGCCGCGGCCACCCGGTACCTGGGCACCTCGACCCGCGACTTCGTGTCGGTGCGGAGTCGCTGAGCGAGATCGTGAGGCACGGCTCACGCGGCTGAGGTCGGGGCCCCGACCCCTGCCGAGACGCGAGGGCGTTGTTGCGCCCCGTCCGACCGGGGCCCCGTTATGCCGAGGGAGGGATCATCAGGGGGACGCCGGCGCGCGCGGCGGCCTGTGTCAGCCGATCGTCAAGGGTGGCCAATGGCAGTCCCGCTCGTTCGGCCAGGAGCAAATAGGACGCGTCATATGAACTCAACTGGTGAGTTCGTCCCAGCGCGACCAGGCTGGCAATGTCGGTGCTGGTCTCGTCGACATCGATCGGGAGTTGGGTGAGCAGGCGCTCGAATCGGCCGATCTGGGCCTCGCTGACTCGGCCGCGCCGCTGGGCGACCAGAAGCACGTTCGCCACCTCCAGCGGCCAGATCGCCGGCACGAGTGCCCGCTCCGACCGGAGTCGGTCGAGAACGGCCTCGGTGGCCGGTGTCGCCTCGTCCTCGAAGCACCACGCCATCGTGACGCTTGCATCAACCACGAACACGGGTCAGCGTCGCCCTTCTTCGATCATGGCGCGGACCGATTCTTCGCCCCGACGGACGCCCACGCGGGCCGCACGAAGAGCCTCGATCACCGCTTCGGGTCGTTCCGCCTCGGACTTCACCGGGACGAGTCGGGCGACCGCGCGGCCGTGCTTCGTGATCGTGATGGACTCGCCTCGCTCAACCTCGTCCAGCAGGCGCGGCAAATGTGTCTTTGCCTCATAGGCGCCGACGTGCTCGACGGTCATCCGGTCAGACTAGTTGCAGACCAGTCTGAATGCAATCAGGCGTGGCTCGGCCCTCTCCACAGGTTGATCCCGCCTTCGACCGCGTGTGCGTCGATGGCGTCCAGCTCGTCCTCGGTGAAGTCCAGGTTGGCGACCGCGCCGACGCTGTTCTCGAGCTGAGTCACGCTGGACGCGCCGATCAGCGCCGAGGTGACCCGGGCGTCCCGCAGGATCCAGGCCAGGGCCAGCTGGGCGAGGCTTTGCCCGCGACTCTGCGCCAGGTCGTTCAATGATCGGATGTGGACCAGGTTCTGCTCGGTCAGCAGATCCGGGGACAGCGACTTGCCCTGGGCGGCCCGGGATCCCTCGGGAACCCCGTTCAGGTACTTGTCGGTGAGCATGCCCTGGGCGAGCGGTGAGAAGGCGATGCAGCCGACGCCCTCCTCGCCGAGCACGTCGAGCAGATCCTCCTCGACCCACCGATTGAGCATCGAATAGGACGGCTGGTGGATCAGCAGGGGAGTGCCCAGGTCGCGCAGGATGGCAATTGCCTCCCGGGTCCGGGTACCCGAGTAGGACGAGACGCCGATGTAGCGCGCCTTGCCGGAACGGACGGCGAAGTCCAGGGCGCCCATGGTCTCTTCCAGCGGCGTGTCCGGATCGAAGCGGTGGTGGTAGAAGATGTCGACGTAGTCGAGCCCCATCCGCTCCAGCGACGCGTCCAGCGAGCCGAGCAGGTACTTGCGGGAGCCGAGGTCGCCGTACGGGCCGGGCCAGAAATCCCAGCCAGCCTTGGACGAGATCACCAGCTCGTCGCGATAACGGCCGAAATCCTCGCGCAGGTGGCGGCCGAAGTTGGTCTCGGCTGAGCCGTACGGCGGGCCGTAGTTGTTGGCCAGGTCGAAGTGGGTGATGCCCAGGTCGAACGCCCGGCGCAGGATCGACCGCTGTCGGTCGAACGGCACGTCGTCGCCGAAGTTGTGCCACAGGCCGAGCGAGATGGCCGGCAACAGCAGGCCGCTGCGTCCGGTGCGGCGGTACGGCATCCGGCCGTCGTAGCGGTCGGCATCGGGAGCGAAGACGGGCTGCAGAGGCATCACGGGGTCCTTTCGGTCGCCCGATGATCCTACTCAGCGCGGCCCACGCGTCCGTGGCGTGCGGTGATGTCGGCGTAGGCGTGGGTCAGCATTCGGGTCAGGACGTCGATGTCCACTCCGTCCAGGCGTCGCACGTACAGGCAGGCCTTGGCCGCTCGGTGCGGGCCCAGGTTCTCCAGCTCGTGCGCGTACAGCGTCAGGCCGTTGCTGAAATAGAGCGCCAGGTCGCGGCTCCGCGGTGCGAAACCGAGCGTGCACATATCGCCTTCGCGGCCACTTTCGTAGCGATAGTGGTAGCTATCGAAGCCGATGATGCTCGGACCCCACATAACTGGCGGGTGTCCGCTGATCCGGCTCATCAGCGTGATCAGCCGACGACAGTCCTCGCGCTGTTGTGGATCGACGAGTCGCGTCACGAAGTCGTCGACCGAGGCGCCGGTGGGCGCCGTGGTGCCCGCTGCCATGCGCACAGCCTAACCGCTGTCCCGGCGCGCCGCTGGCACTGTCGTCGACGCGAGTTAGGCTTACCCGGTGCCGTCCCAGCTCACCATCCCCGAGGAGCGCACCACGCTCGACTCCGCGGACCAGCCGAAGGCGTCGCGTCTGTGGTTGCGTCTGCTGCTCGGCATCGCGGCCATAGCCGCGCTGATCGGTCTGCGGGTGCTCGCCGACCCCGCCTGGACGCAGTGGCTGCCCAGTGCCGGCCGCGACTTCTTCACCCTCTCGGTCAGCGTGATGGTCGAGTCGATGCCCTTCGTGTTCCTGGGCATCGGTATCTCGATCCTTGTGCAGATCTGGCTGCCGGACCGGATCTGGGGGTGGCTGCCCCGCAATCCGGTGATGCGGAGGATGGTGCTCTCGGTGCTGGGCGTGGTTTTCCCGGTCTGCGAATGCGGCAACGTGCCGATGGCACGCGGCCTGATGATGCGTGGGCTGGGCGTCGGGGAGTCGCTCACCTTTCTGATGGCGGCGCCGATCTTGAACCCGGTCACCATCATCACCACCTATCAGGCGTTCGGGTTCGACGACGGCATTCTGCTCGGACGCATCGTCGGGGCGTTCGTCATCGCCAACCTGATCGGGTGGATCTTCTCCCGGCATCCCGACCCGAACCGGATGTTGACCCCCGGATTCCGTGCGGCCTGCGAGACCGAGCACAGCGAGTCGCACGGCCGCTGGCAGCGCAGCGCCGAGGCATTCACCACCGAGACCGCGGCAATGATCCCGGCCCTGGTCGCCGGTTCGTTCCTGGCGGGCGCCATCCAGGTCGGTGTGCCCAGGGACTGGCTGGTCACGGTCGGTGGCAACCCGGTGGTCTCGGTGGGCGTGCTGATGGTGCTGGCCTTCGTGGTCTCGGTGTGCTCCAACGTGGATGCCTTCTTTATCCTGTCGTTGAGCGCGGCCTTCGCGCCGGGCGCGGTGGTTGCCTTCCTGATCTTCGGAGCCATGATCGACATCAAGATGTTGGCGCTGCTGCGCACCACCTTCACGACGCGCACCCTCGGGCTGCTCACCGGCCTGGTCGGTCTCAGCACGCTCGTGATCGGATTGGGGCTGAACCTTGTCGCATGACGACCATGACCACCATGTCCACGCATCCCGACCGGGTTTCCCGTGGGGTTTGCTGCTCGCCCTGATCAGCTCCGTCGCCATCTGCTGGCTCGGCGTCACCGGCCAGCTCAACCTGTACATCCACCCGCGTTACAACCTGTTCACGATTGTCATGGCGAGCCTGGCCGTCATCGCCACGGTGGCCGCCTGGGTGGCGCGGGGGCGTCGTGGCGGTGGCGGTGGACGGAGTTGGGCCGCGATGACGGCGGCCGCTGCGATGGTGATCGCGCTGTTCATCGTTCCGCCCGCCACCCTGACCGCCTCGTCGGCGCAGCAGCGCTCGTCCGGTTCAGGCGCGGAGACCGACTCGACCAGGCTCGCCGGGGCCGATCCCGCCAGCTTCCGGATCCGGGACTGGGCGGACCTGGTCGTCAATCCGGACAGTGCGGCCAGGTATGCGGGCCAGCAGGTGAAGCTGACCGGCTTCGTCACCCCGGCCGATAAGCGTGCGGATATGTTCTACCTGGCCAGGTTTGTGGTCACCTGCTGCACGGTCGATGCTCGTCCCGCCGTGGTGCCGGTGATCAAGGCGGACTGGGCGAAGTCGTACAAGACCGACCAGTGGCTGGAGGTGACCGGTCGCATGATGCCGGTGGAGGACGCTCCTGGGGGCGCCGTGCTGGCGATCCGGCCGACCAGTATCCGTTCCGTGTCGGCACCGGAAATCCCCTATGAGTACTGACTTGGATTCCGAAGCCAACCAGAGCGAGTCGCGACCGAGGCGCAGCGCCGCCCGGTTCTGGCGAACGAGCCTGACCCTGTGTGCCGTCCTCGCTGTGGTGGCGCTGGGGCTGGGTGCCGCCGGGATGATGCGCCCGCCCAGCCTGGCCTCGGCCAACATCGCCACCGACCGGGCGGTGGAGACGGCCGGCGTGCGACTGGTGCTGAAGAGCCGGCTTCCGGTGGCGTCCGTTCAGGCCGAGCAGGTCGCGGTGACGCCGGCTGTGCCGTTCACGGTGCAGAGCAGCGAGAGTACGGTGACGCTGCGGTTCACCGTGCCGCTCAGCTACGACACCACGTATCAGGTGACGGTCAAGGGTGTCAGCAGCCAATACACCAGCACCACGGCGGACTGGACCTATTCCTTCAGCACGCCCGCAGCGACGCTCTATTCGCTGATTGCTCATCGCGGGGACGAAGCACAGGACGACACCGTCGTGAGCAATGACGAGGGCCGAACCAGCACCCTGATCACCGCTCCCGGCATCGAGGGCTACGTCGCGACTCGGCAGTTCCTGGTGGCGATCAGCCACACCGATCCGGATTCGTCGGTGCTGGTCGCTGTTGACCGGAAAACCGGCGCGACCGTACCGATAGCCACGCCGGGGACCGGACTGGTCACCGAGCTCAACGCCGCACCGGACGGTGGCAAATTCGGCTACGTGTTCACCGCCACGGACATCGACGGCCGCTACCAGAACTCCCTGCTGGTAGCAGACCCCGCCGACCTGACAGCGGCCCCCGTCGAGGTGACCGCCAGCGGCGAGCCGCTCGCCGTGCGTGAATGGCGGTTCGTTCCAGGTGTCGACGCCGTGGTCGTGGTGACCCCGCAGGAACAGGCATTCCTGGTGTATCTGGACGGCGGCACTCCGCCGGTGCCCCTGGGTGCGATCGGGCAGCTGATCGGGTTCCTTCCCGGGTCGGCGACATTGATGGCCGAGGGCGGTGGCAAGCAGCTCCTGATCGACCTGGCCAGCGGCCTCAACGCCGACGTCCCGAACACTCCGGACCCGGACAAGCGGACCTTCGCCGGACGCCGGAGCTTCCGTGCCGTCGACGACTACCTGGTGGAGTTCAACACATTCACCAAGCAGACCGGCGGGACCGCGGTGACCACCCGACTGGCGCACGTTACTCGCGCCGGCACCACCGATCTGTTCACGCTGGCCGACAGCCAGGGGCAGGTGTTGAACAGTGGACTGTCGCCCAACGGGCAGTTCGCCTGGGCGGCCGTGCTCGACCCGGACGCCCCGCTCGACGACCTGTCATCGGGGGCGTCCGATCACGCCACGACGTGGATCTACGACCTCGCCACCGGTGAGCAGGTAGCCCGCATTCCGGGCTCCCTCCCGGTCTGGGCACCCTAGATCTCTCCTGCCTGAGAGCCCGGGATGACTGACTGACCAGTGCTTCCTCGTATCGAGCCCCGCAAGCTCGCCCCTTGTGAGCACACACTCCGAGTTATATGCTTGCAGCATGCAACTATCTGAGGAGTTGGCCCGGTTCTTCACCCTGCTGTGGCGGATCACCGACGACCAGCAGCGCGGCGCCACCCTGACCAGACTGGAGTACCTGGCGCTCGGCCGGTTGCACCGGGACGGCGCGATGCGCGCCGGCGACCTGGCGCAATCCGAGGGACTCGACCCGTCGACGCTGAGCCGTCGGCTGGCGGCGCTGGCCGAGCGCGACCTGGTGACGCGCCGGACCGACCACGACGATCGGCGCGCGCAACAGTTGGAGATCACGCCCGCCGGCCGTGATGCCTTCCTGGCCGAACAGCGGCGACGGGTTGCCCTGGTGACCGACGCGCTCGACCAGTGGGCCGAGCCCGACCGAGTGCGCTTCGCGGAACTGCTCCATGAACTGAACGACACACTGCATCGGAAGGTCGCCTCGTGACTGACACCGCCCCCGCACCGTTCAAGCTGACGCCGCAATCGCGCCGCATCTTCACCGGTCTGCTGCTCGGCATGCTGGTGGCGTCCATCTCGCAGACCATCGTCGGCCCGGCAATGCCCCGCATCGTCGCCGAACTCGGCGGCATGCAGTACTACTCGTGGGTCGCCACCGCCGCGATGCTGGTGTCGGCGATCTCGGTGCCGATCGTCGGCAAGCTCTCCGACCTGTTCGGACGGCGTCCGTTCTACCTGGGCGGCCTGGGCATCTTCGTGGTCGGCTCGATTCTGGCCGGCACCGCCCAGACCTTCTGGTGGCTGGTGGCGGCGCGCGCCGTCCAGGGCCTCGGCATGGGCATCCTGATGCCGCTCTCGCAGACCATCGTCGGTGACATCATTCCGCCTCGCCAGCGCGGCAAGTACCAGGGCTACATGGGTGTGGTGTTCGGCGTCACCAGCGTCGCCGGCCCGTTGGCCGGCGGTGTGATCACCGACGCCCTGGGCTGGCGGTGGCTGTTCTTCGTGGGTGTGCCGGTGGGCCTGGTCGCGATCTTCGTGATCGCCCGGTTCCTGGTGATGGACCACAAGCCGCGCAAGGCCGTGATCGACTACTGGGGGATCGCCACGATGTCGGTGGGCATCACCGCGACCCTGCTGGCGGCGTCCATGGGCGGCACCACCTTCGCGTGGAACTCGCCGCTGATCATCGGCCTGTTCGTGGTGGGTGCGGTGTTCCTGGTGATCTTCGTGCTGGTCGAGCTGCGCGCTCCCGAGCCGGTGGTGCCGCTGCAGCTGTTCCGTTCCAGCATCTTCACCTTTGCCAACCTGGGTGCCTTCGGAATGTCGATGGTGATGTTCGGGTCGATCATCTACGTGCCGGTGTATGCCCAAGGTGTGCTCGGGGTGAGTGCCACCACCTCGGGCCTGATCACTCTGCCGCTGATGCTCGGCCTGGTCCTGGTCGGCATGGGCGCGGGGCTGCTGATCACCCGGTACGGCCGCTACAAGGAGATCATGCTGGTCGGCGCGGTGCTGCTCGGTACCGGTGTGCTGGTGTTGTCCCAACTCAATGCACAATCGTCGGTGTGGCAGGTGATCGTCGGTGTCGGCCTGCTCGGCGTCGGACTGGGTGCCTTGTCACAGCAGTACACGCTGGTGGTGCAGAACGCGGTGGCGCGGCGCGACCTGGGTGTCGCCACCGCGGCACTGCAGTTCTTCCGCAACGTCGGTGCGACCGTCGGCACCGCGTTGTTCGGGACGGTGCTGAGTTCCGGCCTGGACGCGCAGATCTTCGCCAACCTGCCGCCGGAACTGGCCAAGACCATGCCGCACGGCACCATCAACGCCGGCTCGGTGCTCGATCCGTCGGTGATCGGGAGGTTGCCGATCGAGGTGGTCGGCGCCGTCCGGATCGCCCTGGCTCACCAGATCTCGCTGATCTTCCTGGTGGCGATTCCGATCGTGGTGCTGGTCTTCGTCTGCACCTTGCTGATCAAGCCGATGGAGTTGCGCGACACCGTCAGCACCGCCGACGACGCCGGACGTGAGCTGCTCGACACCATGGCGCACCAGGGCGGCGACGTGGCGCCGGTGCTTTCCGGGCCGGGGACGGGGGAGCGTACCCGCGAGCGGCTGCTCGGCCTCGAGCTGGCCGTCGTCGCCGAGAGCGCGACCCGCGGCGACCGTCCGTTGGCCCAGCGAGCGGTCACCGAACTCGGCGGCGGCGACTTCTCCCACGGGGTGACGCTGCTCTACTGCACAGCCGAGATGCTCACCTCCGACGACCCGGAGGTGGCGGCCGGCGCCGAGCGGTACGCCTGCGAACTGGTGCGGCGGGTGGGCGACCTCGGGGTGTTGATGAGCGAGGAGTTGCGCCGCCAGGTCGCCCTGGCGGCGGCCCAATCACCGCGTCGGGCGATCCTCGAAGAGATCGAGAAGCCGGTGGCGGAACGCCATGAGGCCGTGGACATCGGCAAGCTGCGCGGCGTGGCCAACGAACTGATGGCGGCGCTGATCGCCGACATCGCCGTCGAGCGCCGGGGGAGCTAGGTCAGCCTTCCAGGGCGGGAATCTTCAACTCGCGGCGGAGCTTGGCGACGTGACCGGTGGCCTTCACGTTGTACTGGGCGACGTCGATGTGGCCGACCCCGTCGGCGTCCACGCTCACCACGAATGTCGACCGGATGACGCCCTCGATCTCTTTGCCGTACAGCACCTTGCGGCCGAATGCGCCGTAGGCCTTCAGCACGTCCTTGTCCGGGTCGGCGAGCAGCGGGAAGGCCAACTCCTGCTGCCGGCGGAATTTGGCGAGCTTCTCGACACTGTCCGGCGAGATGCCGACCACGTCGAAGCCGGCGGCGGCGATCTCGGCGAGCGCCGCGGAGAAATCGACCGCCTGGGTGGTGCAGCCCGGAGTCATCGCTGCGGGGTAGAAGTAGACGATGACGCGGCGTCCGGCGTAGTCGGCGAGCGACACGGGGGTTCCGTCGGGATCGGGCAGAGTGAAGGCAGGAGCAACCTCACCCACAGACAGCTTTGGCATGGGGCCACTCTAGGAGCTTCCAGGGTGTCCGGGCGTTCGGTCTCGGACCGGGTCGCAGCACAGACATTGGGGGGTGCCTCCGGGGCGGCCGGAAGGCATAGGGTAGAGATCCAACCGAGGCAGAAGGACTCCCCGTGGCCGACAGCACAACCCGCAGCAAACAGGACATCGAGGCCGAGATCGCGGCTGCCCGGCAGCGCCTCGCCGATAACGTGGCGGGTCTGATCAACCAGGTGCATCCGAAGGCGGTGATGCAGCGCGGCATTGATGACGCCCGAGACCTGGCTGCGGCCGAGTTCAACAACGCGAAGGCGCAGGTGATCGACGAGAACGGCCAGCTCCGGACCGAGCGTGTGCTGCTGCTCGGCGGTGCGATCGCCGGCGCCATCACCTTCGTCCTGCTGGTGCGTCGCATCCTGCGGGGCGCTCGGCGCGACTGAGCGACGTCCGCGGTGAAACACCGATCCATCACGTCCAACCGGCGGCGCGCGCTCGTCGCCACCGTGACGCTGGGCGCACTGCTGGCGTCCGCGGGCTGTACCGCGGGGCCGGCTCCGACGCCCACGACCACGGCGAGTGTCTCAACGGCGAACTGGGACGAGTTCGGCCCGATCGTGTTTGCGCAGGGAAAGGACGCTTCCGGGACGGTTAAGGCTCAGGTGGCGGAATGGAACAAGGCGAACCCGAACGAGCAGGTTGAACTCCGGGAGTTGTCCGAGTCCACCGACGAACAGCGGACGGCGATGGTCGAGCGTGCGCAAGCGAAGTCCGGGGAGTTCGCGGTGATGGCGATCGACGTCGTCTGGAACACCGAGTTCGCGGCCAACGGGTGGCTGGAGGAACTGCCGGCGGACCGGTTCCCCACCGCGGGCTACCTGAAGGCGGCCGTCGACACGGGCACCTACTTCGACAAGCTGTACGCGATGCCGTCCACGTCCGATGGTGCGTTGCTCTACTACCGCAAGGATCTGCTCGACAAGGCGGGGGTGAAGCCGCCGACCACCTGGGCGGAACTCCAATCCGCCTGTGACAAGGTATTACCCGGCCAGAGCGGGATGTCTTGCTACGCCGGTCAGTTCGACAAGTATGAGGGTTTGACCAGCAACGTCGCCGAAGCGATCAACTCTGCCGGCGGGGCGATTCTGAACGAGCGAGGGCAGCCGGCGGTCAACACTCCCGATGCACTGGCCGGGCTGAGCTGGATCGTGGACGGCTTCACCTCCGGAAGGATCCCGGCCGAGGCCAAGACCTGGCAGGAGGAGGAATCTCGGGCGGCGTTCCAGAGTGGCAAGCTGTTGTTCCTGCGGAACTGGCCCTACGTGTACGAGCTGGCCCTCAAGGACAACCGGATCGCCGGGCGCTTCGCGGTGGCACCACTGCCGGGCAAGGACGGCCCTGGCGTGTCCACCCTGGGCGGGCAGAACCTGGGCGTCTCCACCTTCGCAAGGAACAAGGGCACCGCGCTGAAGTTCGTGAACTGGATGCAGGCCAGTGAGCAGCAGCAACGTCGCCTGGAGAAAGCGTCGCTCGCCCCGGTACTGGAGGCGTTGTACGACGAACCCGCGCTGCAGGCGAGGATCCCCTACCTGCAGATCCTCGGCGAATCCATCCGCACCGCGAAGCCGCGACCGAAGGCCGCGCGCTACAGCACCGAGGTGAGCCCGGCGATCCAGGACGAGGCGTACGCCGCGATCGAGGGCACCAAGGACCCCCAGTCTGCGCTCAACGACCTGCAGACGAAGCTCGAAGCGCTGGTCAAATAGCTGTCGCGGACGCGCTGGCGACGCTACCGTGGCGCAATGCGGATCGCCATGGCCAACGACCACGCCGGAACGGCACAGAAGAACGAGATCGCTGCCTGGCTGCGATCCGAGGGGCACGAGGTGGTGGACTTCGGGGCTCACGACGAACAGGCCTGCGACCTGCCCGACCACGTCTATCCGGCAGCGCTGGCCGTCGCCCGTGGCGAATGCGAGCGCGGCATCTTCGTCGACGGTGTCGGCTACGGCTCGGCAATGATCGCCAACAAGTTGCCCGGCATCTTTGCGGCCGTCGCGCAGGACCCGTTCTGTGCCTGGCTCGCCCGCTCGCATTCGGATTCGAACGTGCTCTGCATCGGTGCCAAGATCATTGGCTCGGCGCTGGCGATGGAAGTGGTGAAATCCTGGATGACCACCGATTGGCTGGGCACCACCGAAGAGAAGTACGCCCGTCGCGTCGCCAAGGTGATCGAGATCGCCGAGCGTCACGTCCGCCCGCTCTGAATCTCGCTCAACCAACGACGAAGGCCCCGCCGAAACGGGGCCTTTCGCTTGTGCGCCGCCAGGGACTCGAACCCCGAACCCGCTAGTTAAGAGCCAGCTGCTCTGCCAGTTGAGCTAGCGGCGCGCGATCAGTAACTATACCGAACCGGTCGCCGGAGGTGAAATCGGCGGTGGATCAGCGCCGCGCGGCCTGCTTGCGGACGAAGGCGACCCGCTGGCGGTGCAGCTCGTCGATCTCCGGACGCCGCAGCGGCTCCAGTTCGCGGTCCAGCGCCAGCGACAGCACGTGGTCGGCGAGGGCGGCGTTGCGGGCCAGGACTGGTCCGTGGGGGTAGGTGCCGATCACCTTGCCCTGGACGGCGCCCTCGGTGCCGTCTTTGGCGTTGCCGACCCCGATCTCCACCCGAGCCAGGGGCGTGGCCCCGGCCCCAAGGCGGGTGAAGCCGCCGTGGTTCTCGAAGCCCGTCAGCAGGTGCTGGGAGCCGTCCGGGGCGGTCCAGCGGGTGAGGATCTCGCCGACGGCACGCTCCGGGCCGCGGCGAGTTTCGACGTCCAACAGCCCGAGGCCGTCGATGACTTCGTCCCGCTCGCCGATCGTGAAGGTGGTACCGCAGATCTGGTAACCGGCGCAGACGGCGAACAGCACGGCGCCGGCGTCCAGCCCGCGGAACAGGTTGCCGTCGGCCTGCAGCGCCCGGACGGCGGACACTTGAGCGGCGTCCTCGCCGCCGCCCAGCAGGTACACCGATCCGGACGCGGGCACCGGCTCGCCCGGCTCCACCATGGTGAGCGTGGCCTCGATCCCGCGCCATTGCAGCCGCTTCAGCAGCACCATCGCGTTGCCGCGGTCGCCGTAGATGCCCAGCAGTGATTGGTAGATCAGGACGATCTCGACTGGTGCGCTCATCGCAACCCCGCCATCTTCAGCAGTTTCTGGAAAGGGGTGTAGGTGGCGATCAGGTCGATCGGAGCGTTGGGGATGGCGCCGTTGACGCCGGGCGCCGACTCCCGAAGGTCGCGCACGGCACATAACGCGGCGGCGAGGTCCGGGACCACCTGGTGCTCGACGTCGGCATAGCTGAGCCGGACGGCCAGGTCCTGTGCTCGCGGCCCGCTGGCGATCACCCGGCGTCCCTGCAACTGCTCGTAGTCGACATCCCACAGCCAGGAGACATCCTTGCCGTCCGCTGCGACCGAGTCGATCGCCAGAATCACCGGGTCGGACGTCGCCAACGGCAGCGCCTCCGCCCAGCCCGCCGGGTTCTTCGCCAGCAGCAACCGGGCCGGAGTGCCGTGCAGGGTAGCGGTGGCGAAACGCCCGGCCGGGGCGCTGACGGTGCGCATCCCCTGCAGAGCGGCGTCGATCGGCACGCCAAGTTCGACCGCTGCGGCCAGTGCGCAGGCCGCGTTCGAGATGTTGAACCCACCGGGAACCCGCAGCGCCGGGGCCACCCGGTCGCTGTGCGGCGTGACGATCTCGGATCCTTCGACCACCCAGGACGCCGCCGGCTGGGTGAGTTCGCAGCCGGGGCAGTCCCAACGCCCTTCGGAGGTGGCCAGCACCGCGCCGCAGGCGGGGCAGAGAGCGGCGTCGCCCGTCCAGGAGGTGGCGGTGTCCACCCAGACGACGTTCGCCGCGGTGCCGGCCGACCACACCACCAGGGGGTCGGCTGCGTTCGCGACGACGGTCGGGCCTTCCTGCCCGGCACGGTCCAGCGCCGCGCGCCAGGCGCGTCCGAGCGATTTGATCTCGTGGTTGCGGTCGAGCTGATCGCGGCTGAAGTTGAGCAGCACCAGCACCTCTGGACGGCCGTACGCGATCATGTCGGACACCACGCGCTCGTCGGTCTCCAGTACCGCGATGTCGGCCAACCGGTGCGCGCTGAGTGCCGAGGCGATGCCGTAGTGCAGGTTGGCGCCGTCGGCGTTGGTGACCAGGCGGCGGGTGTCCGCGCCCAGCCCCGCCCGGACGGCGGCGGCCAGCAGGTGGGAGGTGGTCGTCTTGCCGTTCGTTCCCGTGACGCTCACGATCCGGCGTCCGCGCAGCAGCAGCTTGAACGCGTCCGGGGCAATCCGGGTCATCACCTGCCCGCGGATGGACGCGCCCGAACCGCGGTTGGCGAGGCGGGAACCGAGTGCGGCCAGGTTGCCGGCGGCGATGCCGGCTCCCAGACGCAGTCGGTCAGGGAGACGCAGGGCAGCCGGGGCGGCGCGGTCGGCCAGGGTTGCGGCAGGCATGCGCCCTATTGTGCCGTCTGCGGCGCTTGCGGTGGCACCGACACATAGTCCGGGAGCTTCGCAGTTCGCCCCGCGCCGGAAGAGGTCCGGCGGATCCGGCGTCCGATCCATGGGCCGGCGTGCTCCCGGGCCCAGGTCAGTTGCCACTCGAACCATTCCCGGCGCGACTTCGGCGGCAGCGGCGGGGCCGGGTTGTCCCAGCCGGGCCGGGTCGGCAGCCCAACCGCGGCCAGGGCCGCTTGCGACACCCGCTCATGGCCGATGCTATTGAAGTGCAGCCGGTCGTCGTGCCAGAGCTGCCAGTCCTTGAGGCAACGCATTCCCCAGACGTCGATCACGTACCCGCCGTGCCGCCGGGCGATGCTCCAGATGTGCGCGTTGAAGATGCCGGTACGTGACCGGGTGAGTTCCAGGATGGGGGAGTCTTTGGCGTCGACTCCGGTGCCCAAGAGGACGTCGATGCCCGCGGCGCGCAGCCTGATCACGGCCTGTTCGATCTGGCCGGCGATGGCGTCCACGTCGGCCCGCGGCCGGAGGATGTCGTTGCCGCCGCCCCAGAGGCTGACCAGGTCGGGTTCGAGCGCCAGTGCCGGCTCCAACTGTTCGGCGACGATCGGGCCGAGCAGCCGTCCGCGGATGGCGAGGTTGGCGTAGTCGATCGGGGCGTCCGCCGCGTCGGCGAGGTGCTGCGCGAAACGATCGGCCCAGCCCCGCGGGCTGCCGTCAGGGTTCGGATCGGCCAGCCCTTCGGTGAGCGAGTCGCCGATCGCCACGTAGCGGCGCCAGCGGTGGGTCTGCTCAGCCATGGTGGGCCCCTGCGATGCGAAGTAGCGGTGCTCTGGAATACGTCGAGTCACCCTACTCCGTGGGTCACGGGCTGCGGGATCTGGTCGCGTGTCGACTGTCAGCTGGCGCCGATACGCTGGCCACCACGGCGGCTTGGTCATGGCGCGGTGGTCGGGGGCGTCGGCTGTTGAGGGTCGGTGCCGGTGACGCAATTATATCGAACATGCGTTTGATTATAGGCGCGACTTAGGGTAGAATCAAGTCATGGAGAAGCTCACCGCGAACGAGATCTCCGGCCTGGTGCCGGAGGTGGCAGAGGTGAGCCTGGCGTCCGACCCGGCGGGGTTGATCGACCAGCTTCGCTCCCTGGAGCAGCTCAAGGCCGCCTGTGCAGCAGCCCAGGCACGAGTGACGGTGGCGTTCAAGCGGCTGCAACTCGCCGAACACGATTCGCAGGGTGTGCCCGCGAATCGACGTGGCAGAGACGTTGCCGCCCAGGTGGCGCTTGCGCGACGTGAGTCGCCGCGCAACGGCTCCCGGTTGGTCGGCCTGGCCGACGCGCTGGTCCATGAAATGCCGCACACGATGGCCGCGCTCGCCGCTGGTGAGTTGAACGAGTGGCGAGCCACGCTGATGGTGAAAGAGACCGCGTGCCTGAGCCAGGAACATCGGCGCCAGGTGGATGCCGAACTGGCCGATCGGCTGGGCGAGCTGAGCGATCGAGCCGTCAGCGCAGAGGCGCGGAAGGTTGCCTACCGGCTCGACCCGTATTCGTTCGTCGAACGGGCGCGGAAGGCCGAAGCCGATCGTTGTGTGTCGCTCAGGCCCGCGCCCGATTGCATGACGCGGCTGTCGGCGCTGCTCCCGGTGGCGCAAGGGGTCGCTGCCTTCGTTGCTCTCACCCGGGCTGCGGATTCGGCACGGGCCGCGGGCGATGAGCGTGGCCGGGGCCAGGCGATGGCAGACACCCTGGTCGAACGCGTCACGGGCCAGGCAGCAGCCGGCGAGGTCGAGGTGGAGATCCAGTTGGTGATGTCGAGCGAGACGCTCTTCGGTGACACGGACGCCTTCGCCGACGAGGGTCAGCCTGCCGATGATTGCCAGCGTGCCGATGACGACGAGAGTGCAGGTCGGGGCGACGATGCGGCCGACGAGCCCGCTGTGGTGGCAGGCCACGGGCCTATCCCCGCACCGCTCGCGCGGCGGATGATGGCTGATCTGCCCGACGAGGCGCGCACCTGGATCCGTCGGCTCTACACCGATCCCGACACCGGGCGACTGGTCGCGATGGAGTCCACGGCCCGGTTGTTCCCAGCTGGTTTGCGGCGGTTCCTGATCGCTCGTGACCGGTACTGCCGGACGCCGTGGTGCGGTGCACCGATCCGGCACGCCGATCATGTGGTTCCCCATCAGGCGGGCGGTGAGACGAGCGCCGCTAACGGTCAGGGCCTGTGTGAGGCCTGCAACCAGATCAAGACCATGCCCGGCTGGCGAGCGGCACCCGATGCCGAGGGTGCCGGCAGCACGGTGACGACGACGACGCCGACCGGGCACAGTTACCCGAGTCGACCGCCGGATCCGCCTGGCACGCGGCCGCGCCGCACGCGTCCAAGGGTGGACTTCTTCCCACCGCCGCCGGCCGGTTCGCCGCTGGAGAAGCGGCTGCGGCTGATCCTTGCGGCCTGAGCGGATGGGTGCCGTCATGACATTCGTCATGGCCGAACCCGGACGGCGTCACATCGGCTGGTGATGATCGGCACTGCCCGGACGCCGCATCGGCCGGAAGCCTGGGTTCATGACCACAGCCACCATCGACGATGCCATCACCGTCACCGGCGTCCGCCGCCGCTATGTGACCCGCACCCGGCTCAATATCCTCACCGGACGACGCGAGCCCACCGGCTACTTCGAGGCCGTCCGAGGTGTCGATCTGCGGGTCCGGCGCGGCGAACTGTTCGCGCTGCTCGGCACCAACGGCGCCGGCAAGACCTCCACCGTGGAGCTGATCGAGGGGTTGGCCCGTCCCAGCGAGGGCAGCATCCGGGTGCTCGGCCACGACCCGGTCGCCGGACGTCGGCACGTCCGGCACCGCACCGGGGTGGTGCTGCAGAGCTCCGGATTTCCGCCCGGCCTGACCGTGCGCGAAATGGCCCGGCTGTGGCACAGCACGCTGAGCAACCCGGCATCGGCCGACGCCGCCGTGGCTTCGGTGGGTCTCGAAGGGCGGGCCGATGTGGAGACTGCGAAGCTCTCCGGCGGTGAACGTCGCCGCCTCGACATCGCCCTGGCAGTCATGGGCCGTCCTGAGGTTCTCGTGCTCGACGAACCCACCACCGGGCTCGACCCCGAATCGCGCCGCGCCATCTGGTCGCTGGTGCAGGGTTTGGTCGAACAGGGGACCGCGGTGCTGCTCACCACCCACTATCTGGAAGAGGCCGAGCAGCTCGCCGACCGGGTGGCGATCATGGACGCCGGCCAGATCGCCCGCGAAGGCACGGTCGCCGAGATCGTTGCCGACGCCCCTGCCCGGATCAGCTTCGACCGCCCGCAGGCCCTCCCGCTGGCCGACCTGAACATCGGCGCCGCCACGGTCACCGCGTCCGACTCGGTGGTGATCGAAACCCGCACCCTGCAACCAACCCTGCGCGCCGTCCTCGACTGGGCCGGTGAGGTTCCGCTGCGCCGGCTCGACGCCCGCTCCGCCTCACTGGAGCAGGTCTTCCTCGCCATCGCCGACACCAAGGAGCAGTCATGACCGCCCTCGACATTCAGTCCGCCACCCGCCTCGAGACGGCGGCCCCAGGTTCCGGACCCCGTCGTTTTGCCGCGCTGGCAAGGGGCGAGACGACGATCCTGCTGCGCAACCGGACGGCGATCTTCACCGCGGTGGCGATGCCGTTCGTGGTCGGCCTCGCCTTCTCGGGGATGAGCCAAGACCAGACCGGTCTGGGGGTGGTGCTGACCATGGTGCTGGTCGGGACGGCGCTGATGTTCGTCATCTACTACACCATGGTCACCTCCCTGGTCGGACGCCGCGAGCAGCTGGTCCTGAAGCGTCTGCTGGCCGGCGAACCGACCGCGCTCGAGATCCTGATCGCGCCGGCCGTTCCGCTCTGGGCCCTGTTTGCTGTCCAATCGCTGATCGCGATCGGTGGGGCGATGCTGATGGGCGCGCGAATGGTGCACCCGTGGGTGCTGGTGGTGGCCTTGATCGGCGGCGCTGCAGCATGGACGGCGTTGGCCATCGTCAGCGCCGCCTACACCCGCACCGTCGAGTCGGCCCAGATCAGCACGCTGCCGCTGATCCTGATCTCGCTGCTGCTGTCCGGCTTCTCAGTACCGCTGGAGTGGCTGCCCGAACCGGTGCAGCGCATCGCCCACATCCTGCCGATGACCCCGGTGGTCGACCTGATCAAGCTCGCCTACACCGGGGTTGGGGTCGACGGGCGCATCCTGGTCGGCACTGCCGAGACGCTGACGGGTGCGGGCGCCATGCTGCTGCCGCTGCTGGTGTGGGCAGCGGGTGCGCTACTTCTCGGACTCCGCCGGTTCCGCTGGGATCCCCGGTCCTGATATCAGCGCGACCTCATCACCCCGTTAGGCTCGAACCAAGCAGAGGAGGAGCCGTGAGCAGCACCCTGCAAGGGGCCCCAGCGGAGCGTCGTGCGGAGCAGGGCGTCCGGCGCACCGAACGCTACGTCTACAACTCGCTGCACTGGGCGTTCCCGATTCTCGGCGCCGTGGGGCTCATCGCGGTCACCGGTGACGCCCCGCTGGAGTGGTCACTGCCTTGGGCGGCCATGCTCATCGTCGCCGCCTGGTCCGGGTTGGTGGTGCTGCACACCCGGCTGCGGAACGCCGATCTACTGCCGGCCAGCGGCTGGGATGTCGTACGCGTGCGCCGGGTCGCGCCGGTGCGGCTGGTGTGGATCGCGTCCGGGCTGATCTGTGCGGCGACCGCAGGTTTCGTCTTCCCGCCCGCGGGATTCCTGCTGGTACTGAACAGCGCGATGCTCGGCAGCGTACTGGTGATGCCGATGCTCACCTACCCACGGATTCGGCCCATGGTGATCGGTGCAACCGGGATCGTGCTCGGCCAGTTCGGTATCTGGCTCGGCCCGCACCCCGGCGTCGCCGAGGAACTGCCGTGGGTGGTCGCCGCCTACTGGTCGGCGTTCGCGAGCGGCTTGCTGCTGGGCTACGCGGTGATGTTCCGCAACGTGCTGACCACCACGCGCGAACTCGAATGGGCCCGGATCGACACAGCCCGGCTCGCGGTCGCGGAAGAACGGCTGCGCTTCTCGCGGGACCTGCATGACGTGTTCGGACGCACCCTGTCCACGGTGGCGCTGAAGGCTGAACTGGCCGCTGAGCAGGCGTGTCGCGGACATCCGGAGTCGGTGGCGACGATGCGTGAGGTGCAGTCGATCGCCGCAGCCGCGCTTGATGAGGTGCGCGAGGTGGTTCGTGGCTATCGGCAGACCGATCTGGCTGGCGAGATGGCCGGTGCCCGGTCGCTGCTGGAGGCGTCCGGCATCGAGGTGACGACGGTGACCGAGGGCGGCGGTGTGCTGCCAGCGCCGGTGGCCCGTGCCTTCGCCTGGGTGGTGCGCGAGGGCACCACCAACATCCTGCGGCACGCGGACGCCGCCCGCGTCCGGATCGTGCTGGACAGCGAACCCGGCTGGGCCCGGTTGGTGCTCGATAACGACCACCCGCACCCGGCGACCGGGCAGGCCGGGTCGGGCTTGGCGGGGCTGAGCGAACGGCTCGCCGAGGTCGGTGGCAGGTTGTCCATTGACCACGACCCCGACAGGTTCACCCTGACCGCCGAGGTCACCGACGCCGCGCTGGCTCGGCTGCGGGCGGCGTCCGGAGCCTCCGATGCGGGGGGCGGCTCATGATCCGGGTGGTGCTGGCCGAGGACGAGCACCTGATCCGTGAGGCGCTGGTTGCCCTGCTGGAACTCACTGACGACCTCGAGGTGGTCGGCCAGGCCGGATCCGGCGACGAGGCGATGGCAATGATCCGCAAACGTGCGCCCGACGTGGCGGTGCTCGACCTGCAGATGCCCGGGGCGTCCGGCATCGAGGTTGCGGCCGCGCTGGCGTCCGAACTGCCGGGCTGTGCCTGCGTGATCGTCACCAGCCACGGGCTGCCCGGCTACCTGAAGCAGGCGCTGGCGCACGGCGTCCGCGGCTTCGTGCCCAAGACCACCAGCGGCGCCCGGCTGGCCGAGGTGATCCGGACGGTGCACCGCGGTGGCCGCTACGTCGACCCCGCCCTGGCCGCCGACGCCATCGCTGCCGGCGACTCGCCGCTCACCCCACGCGAGGCGGACGTGCTGCTGGCCGCCGACGGGGGAGCGCACGTCGAGGAGATTGCCGCCCGAGTGAGCCTGTCGCCGGGCACCGTGCGCAACTACCTCAGCGCTGCCATCGGCAAGCTGCAGGCGACGACCCGGCACGAAGCCGTCCGGATCGCCCGGGAGCGGGGCTGGATCTGAGCCTGCTGGCGGACGCCAAGGATTCGCTGGTGACGTCCGGCCGCTGGTTGAGCTGGTCGAAACCCCTTGCCGGCTGCGGGTCCGGGGTCTCGACAAGCTCGACCGACGAAGTCAGTGACTCCGCTGGGGATCAGCGGGTCACGGTGACCCACTTCGTCGAGGCCTTCGTGGCGGCCACATAACGGGAGCCGCCGTAGCTGACGGTCAGCTTCTTCTTGCCGGGCTTGGTGCCCTTGGCGATCTTGATCTTCGCGACCGCCTTGCCCTTGCTGTTCAGCTTCACGGTCTTCTTCGTGCCGCCGAGGTTGACGGTCACCGTGCCGGTCGGCGTCAGGCCTGTCGCCTTCACGGTCACGGTGATGGTGGCGGTCTTGCCGCGCTTGATCTTCGTCGGTGCGGTCACCGTGGTGCTCGGAACCGCCTTGACGACGGTCACCTTCACCTTGCTGCTGGAGGCCTTGAACGTGTCCTTGACGCCGGCGTAGCTGACGGTCAGCGTGTGTTTGCCGGGCGCCAGCGCCTTGGCCGGAACGGTCAGTGTCGCCTTGCTGCCGGACAGCGTGGCCGTGACGGTCTTAGTCCCTGCCTTGACCGACACCGTGCCGGTCGCCTGCGGCGTCACCGTCACCGACAGCTTGGCCGACTTGCCGTAGCTCTGCGTGGCGGCGGCCACCGTCACCTTCGTGTCGACCGCTGCATCGGTCGGCGGTGTCTTGGCCCTCACGTGCACCTTGACCGCGATCGAGCGCACCGTGTCGCCGTCCTTCAGGGCGCCGGTGAGCAGCCGAAGGTTCTGGCCGTCGCCGGGCTTCCAGCCGTCCGGGAACGGGATGTCGGCCGTCCAGGCACCGTTGTCGTCGGCATCGATGGTGGCGATCGTCGGTGAGCCCTGGATGTCGGCCGGCTTCACGGCGATCTTCGAGCCGCTGCTGGCGTCCTTGGTGCGGAAGTTGGTGCCCTCGATGTGAATCGCGTCGCCCTCGGTGACGGTCACGGTGAGCGGGGTGGTGCCCGGCTTGCCGGTGACGCCGTTGATGGTCGGGTCGAGAATGTCGACGCCGCCCACGGTTTCGATCCGCGGGGTGATCTTCCACGCCTTGTTGCCGGGCGCCTTGTCCACCACGAACGCGTTGCCTTGATCGTCGAGCGAGACGTGGTTGGCGTTGGCGATGGGCAGCGAGCCGATCTTGTTGCCGTCGACGTCCAGGACGCTCACCGAGGTTCCCCCGAAGTTGGTGACGTAGGCGAGCTTGTGCACCTTGTCGAAGGCGACGTTGAGGGCCTGCCGGCCGGTCGGCACCTCTCTGATGGTGGCGCCGGTGGTGGAGTGGGCGATGACCACCTCGTTGCTGTTCTGGCTGGCGATGAACAGACGCTTGGCGGCGGCGTCGTAGGCGATGCCGGAGGCGCCGCGCCCGCCGACGTCGACGCCATCGATCGTGAGGTACTTCCACTCCAGCGTGGTGGTGTCGAGCGACAGCACCTTATTGCTGCCCAGGCTGGGCGAGAAGAGCCTGCCTTCGTCGAGGCTCAGCGAGACTGGGTTGAACACGTCGCGGGTGCCGGTCTCGACGTCCTTGACCTTGCCGTAGGGCGCCTTCGCCTTGAACACCGAGATGTAGCCGGTGGACGAAGCAGAGGAGCCCTCGCTGGCGGAGCTGGCGAAGACCTGGTCGGTCTCGGGGTCGTAGACGATGTCGCGCGGATGGCTGATCGTGTTCGCGTCGAACTGCTTGACCAGGCTCAGGTCGCTCGCCTTGTAGACGGCGACGGAGGCCGAGCCGGTGTTGGTCACCCAGACGTTGCCGTTGACATCGTCGACGCCGACACCGAAGGCGCCGGTCCTGGTGAAGCCGTCGTGGTTGGTGGTCTCGTGGCTGGCTTCGATGGCCAGGGTGTCGGGATTGAGTTTGTAGATGAAGCCGCCATTGCCCGTGCCGCGGTCGGACGCCGTCACGTACAGCGCCTTCTCCTTGGCGCTGTAGGCGGACTGGTAGAGGCCCTGGTAGAGCGTGGCGGTCGACGAGGTCAGATCGAACCGGCCGACACCGACCGAGCTTTCGTCGGGGTAGACAGTGAGCGTCGACTTGTAGGTCTGGGCCGACGGGGCGGTCTGGGTGATCACCAGCGGGTGGCTGACCGGGCTGATGTCGGACGGGATCGCGTACGCCGCGGTGGCGACGCCGGAGCCGTTGGCGGTCAGGTCGGCGGCCAGGACGGTGTCGCCCAGTTTCACCGACGAAATGCTCGCGCCGTCCCGCAGATTGCCCAGCGTCAGCGTGCCGGACGCGCCCAGCGCGGTGCCCTTGTCGAAGGCGATCGAGGGTGGGACCTGAACCGTGACGTCCTTGCGGGTGCCCTTGTTGCCGGTGATGGTCAGGGTGAGATCACCGGCAGGTGCTGCACCGGCGGCGAGGACGACTCTGGCCGACAGGGTGCCGGCCGCCGGCACGGTGTAGGTGTCGGTGAGCGTCGAGGTGCGACCTGAGGTGATGGTCCACTGCAGCGGCGTCGAGCCTTTTGCGACTGAGAGCACCTCCCCGTCCGGGAAGGCGCCGCCGGAGAAGGTGACGGTGGCCTGGCCATTGGCCGCAGTGGTGGCGGTTGAGCTCAGACCGGCGCCGACGGTGAAGGACAGCAGCAGGCTGCGGCCCTGGTCTCCGGAGCGCATGGCGCCGCTGAGCAGCCGCAGGCTGTGCGTGGTTCCGACAGCCCACGCGGACTCCAGGGCCGGCGTGGTGTTGTCCGGGGTGGGGAACGGAATGTCCGCGCTGAACGTGCCGTCCGGCTCGGCCTGAACGGCCGCCCAGATGTCGAGGCTGTCAGCAGACTCACCGGTCGCCGGGTTGGTGACCGGTCCGGAGGCCGGCTCGGTATTGAGCGCGCCGCCGAGCTTGACGGCGATGGTCGATCCGGTGCCGCTGGTGGGGTGGGTCCAGCCGGTGCCCTCGATGTGGATGGCGCTGCCGGTGGACACAACGTCGGCGACGGTTGCCGTGCCGCCGTTGGACGTCTGCGTGTCGGCGTAGGCGACGCCGGCAGTCGGCAGTGCGCCCAACGCCGAGAATCCCAGCGTGGCGGCGACGATCAGTGCCGTGACGCGGCCCGCGCGTCGTGGGGGTGTGGGGGTCATGGTTCTCCTCGGTGCGGGCTCGACCGAGCCCGAAGGTATTAGTAAGGGGAGGCTAACCTAAAGCTGATCTTGATCCCGGCTATGGACCACGCTCCTGAGCGACCCCGGCCACCATCGACGACGTAGGCTCCCGCCATGGACCAAGCGCCCCGAGCCAGCTCTGAGCCGACGGAGCATGCGGCCGAGTTGCGTCGCGAGGGGTACACGATGGCCTTGTACGTCGCCATCTGCCTGCTTGGTGCCCTGCTTGCGCTGCCTGAGGACGACGTCCGGCCGCACGCCCTGCAGGTGGTCTGGGGAGTGACCATCGGGCTCACTGCGGCGCATTGGTTCGCGTTTCGCTTGTCGACCCGGCTGGTCTCCGCGGGGAGTTCCCGCCGATCGGACGTCGGACACGCGACCGCCCAACTGTTGGGTGCGGCAGCCGTGGCCGGGTTGTCCAGCATCGTGATCCTGCTCTTCCCACAGCGGGCAGAGATCTTCGTCATTCAGTTGCTACTGGGGGCCTTCGTGGCGGTGGTCGGCTTCGTCGCCGCCCGCGGTGGCGGGGCCGGCCGGACACGCGCACTCATCTACGGGATCGCCCTGCTCTTGGTGTCGGTCGGTCTCGCGCTGTTGAAGAACTGGCTGGTTGCCTACTAACGTCCCGAGCGCCAGCATCCCTGGAGATGGTCATCGACCATGCCGGCGGACTGCATCAGTGCGTACATCGTGGTGGGGCCGACGAACCGGAAGCCGCGGCGCCGCAGCGCCTTGCTCATCGCGATTGACTCCGCGGTGGTTGCGGGCACGTCGGCGAACGAGCGCGGCCGCGCCCGCGGCGTCGGTGCGAATGACCACAGCAGTCGGTCGAGTTCTCCCGAATCCATCGCGGTGACCAGCCGGGCGTTCGAGATGGTGGCCTCGATCTTCGCGCGGTTCCGGACGATCCCGGAGTCCGCCATCAGCCGGGTGATGGCGGCGTCGTCGAAGGCGGCGACCGCCATCGGCTCGAACCCGGCGAAGGCTTCGCGAAACCGTGTCCGTTTGCGCAGGATGGTGATCCACGACAGGCCCGCCTGGAAGCCTTCCAGGCTCACCTTCTCGAACAGCGCCCGGTCGCCGTGCAGGGGCCTGCCCCACTCGTTGTCGTGGTAGCGCTGGTAGTCCGGGTCGTCGCCGACCCAGCCGCAGCGCGCGATCTCATCAGGCCCGATCCGAAGGTCGTCACTCACCCGAGCAGAGTACGCAGCGGGATTGACTCGGTGCAGTGCCGGACGCCCGGGGGACGCGCGGACGGTGCGCCGACGTCACCCTCTGAGCGAACCGGCCGCGTCGTACGATGCGCGGCATCGTCCCAACCGAGGGAGGTTGCTCGTGAGCGTCGACACGTCGGACCGGACAGCGAACACCGCGTGGGCCGTCGAGCGCCGCCGCCTCATCCTGCGGCTGGCGGGCTGCTATGCCAGCGCCGTCGCGTGCATGGTGGGGGCTGGGTATTCACTGGGCCTGATGTTTGTTGGCTGGCGCCGGGACGCATTAGGCGGACATGCAACCGAGGCCCCGTGGTGGGAGGCCTTGCTGGTGATTCTCGGTCCGAGCGCGGCGTATTTCTTCTTCACGTTTCCGCTGCCCGAGGCTGTCGAATGTGAGACTGTGCTGCGTGGGCGCGTCAGGAATTCACGCGCGCCGCTCGTCCTCGGCATGGTGGGTCTCACGCTGGGTGTCTTCTTCGGTTTGGCACAGTGGTCGCGGTTCATCGGGTCCGAGTGGCCCGAGGATCCCCTTGGTTCGACCGTGCGGGAGGGTTCGAGTTCCTGGCAGCTCGACGTCGGGAACTGGTGGTTTCCGGCGGTCTTCGTCCTCGGTACCGCGGTGACGCTTGGCGTGTGGATCTGGTCGGAGGTCGATAACGCTCGGCTCGTCCGGCAGCGTGGTCGCCTGCTGGGCATCGGCAGTCGAGTGCCCGCGCGGGTCGTGGACTTCCATAATCACGGCTACGGCATGACCGAGTCGAAAAGCCGGACGACGCAGACCACGACCGTCAGCTACCTCGGATCGGACGGCGTGGAACGCCGGGCCACGCGCACCCACAAGGACTCCGATGGTGTGGCTGCCGTCCTGTTCGATCCGCGCGCGCCGGGTGACGCGAGTCGGGTGTTCGTAGCCTTCGTCCGGGACCCGCGGCCGCACGACTGGCTGGCGACGGACTCGCCGCGTCCGGTGCGTGATATCGCGGGGCGGCTGGGTGAATGGGCGACTGAGATAATCAGCGGAAAGCTGGTTCCCCCCATGGTCTCACTCGCAGAAGCGATGGGTTTGCGGGCAACCGAACACGACCTGGCCGTCGACGACCCGGCGAATCCTGACCCGTTCAAGTTCGAACGCCGGTGGCGAAGGGTCGAGATGGTGCTGTGGTACCTGGCCGGCATTCCTTCGATCGTCCTTTGTGGCGTGACCGTGGCGTTGATGATCGCCAACTTTCGTGAGCCGGTTCTGCTCGGGATCCCCGGCAAGGGCTGGATGCCTGCCGGTCTCGATCACCTCACGATGACCTGGATCGTCGTGGGCAGCGTCGTCGGAGGCATGTTCGCGACCTTCGTCGCGTTGCCGTTCGCCGGCGATTGCGAGAAATGGTTCCGCGGACGGGTGACCAAGTCCGTGGCGCCGACGGTCGTCGGTCTCGCCGGCACCACCGCCGGGGTTCTGATCGGGCTGCGCTGGTGGCGCGAGCCGTCCGAGCCTGTCCGACTCGCCGACCCCGAGAGCTTCTTCCGCTGGCTGTCCTACACGGCGACTTGGTGGCTTCCCGGCGTGTTCGCTCTGGCCACGGTGGTGATGCTGTGCGTGTGGATCCGGTCGGAGCGCCGGGACAGATGGCTCAATGGGCACCGTGACCGGCTGCTCCGGCAGGGCAGTCGGGTCAAGGGCAAAGTGGTCGCTGTCAAGGTGCGTTACACCTCGAGTGAGGGTGGGCCGTCCGTGCCGAACGGTGCCGATGGAACCGTCGAGTATCGGGACTCCTATGGGGTCACCCGTACGGTGAAGCGCTACTGGGATCACGCCTGCCACGTGCAGGCCCGGCATGCCTCGGTGCTGTTCGACCCGTTGGCGCCGGACGATGAGCAACTGGTGTTCGTCACCTTCCGGCGCAATCCCCAGCCGAGCGACTGGATCCCTTCTCCCCGTCGGTAAGCACGACGTGAATGCCTCAGCGTGAGGGTGGTGTGGTTGGCGCCCGAGGTTCGCGACGGGAAGGTGTCGGTTCAGGTGGGAGCCTTCGAACTACGTTCGCGCGGAAGGTGAACGTCCGGCCTGGACGTGCACAGGTGGCGCGCCCCGGAGTGCCGCGGATGTCCCGCGTGTCCGGGTGGACGATGGGCTGGGGAGCGAGCCGAGAGCTGCTCATGGTGTAGGTGACCTCGCGTAGCGCGCCGAGTGGCGATCCGCTTCGTCGGCCGGGGTCTCCCGAAGTCAGGCGACAATTCTCGTCACCGTTCCTCCGGGATCTGTGGGCGTGTGGTGACCTGGTGACCCGTTGGTCGAGCTTGTCGAGACCTCGGGCTCTGACCGCGTGGTCATGTGGCGACCTGTTGGTCGAGCTTGTCGAGACCCCTCACCTGCGCAGCGGCACGCCCCAACCCCCGCGGGCCCACCGCCTCCTGCTGCGCGCTGCGCGTTGGTCGAGCTTGTCGAGACCCCTCACCTGCAAGCGCCCCGAGCCCCGCCCCCCGCGCCCGCTGACCCTGCCGCGCCTCGGCTGCTCCGCTTCCTTCGCGACGTTGCCCCCGTTCAGCGTCATTGCCCCCGTTCAAACCGGTGCAACGACACAAAAAAGGGGCAATGTCGACCCAGGGCCGTGCAGTCAATTCCACAACACCCATTTGTCGAAAAGGTGTTGTCGCAGGTGTTGTTCGAAATATAGTCGGTGTTGTCCGTTCAGGCGAATCCCATTGAGGTCTCGGTGTTGACCGAAAACTGTCTGAGGCGATCTCTAGCCTGGTTTTCATGAATCAGCCGACAGCCCGGCTACGGGATTTATCCTCGGCGCGGCTGGTTGGGAAAAGTGTCAGTGGCGGTGTTTAGGGTCAAGGGTATGAGTATCGAAGCAGGGGTGGGGACGGCGGTGGCGGATTTCGCCACGGTGGTCACTGGTCTGCTTGATCACCTCGACCACGACACTGTGACGCTCTTGACGGATCGGAAGCAGTTGGAGCTGGTCGATGACCTGTTGGCGGTGCAGTCGCGGTTGTCGGGTGTGCTGCATACCGTGCTGGGTCAGGTGGACCGGGCTGAGGCTTCGATGACCGCGTGCGGTGTGCCGACCGTTAGCTGGCTGGCGGCCGAGCTCCGGTACACCCGCGGTCAGGCCGCAGCGATGGTGCACCATGCCGCTGATCTGCACCGGTTCACTCACCTTGGCGACGCGCTCAGGGACGGCCGGGCGAACGACCGACAAGCCCACGCGGTCAGCCAGGTGTTGAAGAAGCTGCCTGCCGACCTGGGCGTCGAGGCTGAGGCGGCAGCGCAGACGACGATGGTGGGCTATTGCGACCAGTTTGACAGTCGTGAGCTCGGCACCTTGTCGCGGCACCTGCTGGAAGTCGTCGCCCCCGAGGTAGCTGACGAAGAGGAGGCGAAGCGGCAGGAACGCGAACTACGCGACGCCCAACAAGCCCGTCACCTCAACTTCACTGACGACGGCCACGGGTCCACCACCATCAAAGGCTCCCTGCCGTCGGCGGACGCGGCACTCATCACGGAGCAGATTGAGGCACTGGCGCAGCAGATGCATCGCACTGCGTTGGAGCTACGTGATCCGGGCGTTTCGCAACCGTCGTGGCCGCAACGCCGCGCTGATGCGCTGGTCGAGTTGGCCCGCCGGATCGCGATCCACCGCGACGCACCCAAGCACGGCGGCGACCGGCCCCACCTGACGATCCTGATCAACTACGACGATCTGCTCAACGATTGCCACAGCGCCGGCTTGGCCGACGGCACCCAGCTGACGGCTGGTCAGCTCCGCCAATACGCATGTGATGCCGACATCCTGCCCGCCATCCTGGGGGGCCCGTCCGGGGTGCTGGACGTAGGTCGGGAGCAGCGCCTGGTGACGCCCGATATTCGCCACGCGCTGCACGTCCGTGACCAGGGTTGCGTGTTCCCCGGTTGCGATCGTCCGGCGGCTGATTGTGACGCTCACCACATCGTCCCGTGGGCGCAAGGCGGGCCGACGGCGTTGTCGAATCTGTGTTCACTGTGCAAACACCACCACAATCTGTTGGAACCCGACCGGAAACGGGCTCCCGAGCTGCAATGGGTGATCCGGATTTCGCCAGATGGGACACCCGAGCTGATCCCACCTCATTATGCGGACAAACACCGACGACCGCGGCGTCACCAACGATTCCGACCGCGCGAATAGTCGGCGATATCAATTCCCTGCAGTGAAGCTTCCTCGGCCCGCGTGTGGGTAGGAGTGGACCTCAGGCGCCCAGGTCAGTTCTCATGCCTGCCCCGTGACCGCCCTGCGCTCACTTGGCGCTCACGGCCGATAGTCGATGACCGACGGCCAGGGCACTGCCGGGATTGGAACCCCCGGTTCGTGTCGCCGTATTGCCCGATACGGCACAAGAACTGGAGGTCCCAGCGGATCCCGTCGAGCACGTCCTCGCTCGGAACAGCATCGATCAGCGCTTCCCTAGCGGAAGGATGGGGGATCGAGATGCGACAGGGCGCTGCCGATCACGCGCGCGCCGTCAGGGAACGCTCCCGGGTTCGGACCCGAGTAGTTGAGCCGGAGGTAGCGGCCCGTTGGCTCAGCAGGGAACCAATCATCCCCGGCGGCGACGATCACACCCCCGAGTTCGCAATCTCGGGCCAGTTGCTGCACGTCGGTCGCATCGGGCAGACGAAGCCAGAGGTTGAGGCCACCCACAGGAACCGCCTCGAGATGCGCGCTTGGTGCGTACTCTCGAAGAGCGTCGATGAGAAGGTCCCGGCGGCTGGCCAACTGCGCTCGCAGTGAACGTAGATGCGTGCGCCAGGCCGGCTGTGTGACGACGTCGAGTGCGACCTCTTGGAGAGTGCCGCTGACGTACATCGCCTGCGCTTGTGTGTCGGCCAGTATCCGATCATGTGCCGGGCCGCGCGCGATGAGACCAGCGACCCGCACCGACGGCGAAACGCTCTTGGTGAGCGACCGAATGTAGATGACGTGACCGTTGTCGTCGCGCGCCGCGACCGGGGTGGAGTTCGACGTGATCCCGAAGTCGTGTGCCCAGTCGTCTTCGATGAGGAACGCGCCGTGCTGCCGCACGATCGCAAGGACGGCGTCGCCGAGATCGGTTGACCACTGACCACCTGTGGGGTTGGCAAAGTTCGGCTGCGCATAGAACGCGCGTGCCCCGGTCTGGTCGAATGCACGGTCCACGTCATCCGGATCGGGCCCCTGTGGCCCGCTGGGGACAGGGACGAGTTGAACCCCGACCTGTGCGGCGGCGAGCATGGCACCCCAGTAGCTCGGGGACTCGATGAGCAGCGGCCGTCCGGCCCCGACGAGCGCATGAAAGAGCGTGCTGAGGCCACTCTGGCTACCCGGAAGGATGACCACGTCATTCGCTGCAGGTGTGTTGAGGCCGGCTGGGGTGAGGGCGCCGAGTTCGGAGGCAAACCACGACTGCAGCTCGGGTAGCCCAGAGCTGGGCGCACGAGCCACGGAGGCTTCGGTACGGGCCACACGACTGAACGCCGCCCGCACCAACCGCTGGGGCAGTAGCTCCTTGTCGGGGTACCCGGAATGCAGCGCGATCACGTCGTTCGGTGTCGTACGCATGGTGGCGGACGGCTTGGGCATCCGCTGCGGCGGCGAGCCTAGGGCGGCCGTCTGCCAGCGGTAGTCATGCGGCCGGTGTGTGCGGACCGCTCGCACGAACGTACCGATGCCTGGCCGGGATTCGATGATGCCCTGTCTGGTGAGCGAACGCAGAGCCTTCTGCACGGTCACCGGGCTCACCTCGAACTGGGCGACGAGTGCACGGGTTGACGGCAGTTGCGCACCCGCCGGAGCCGCAGCGACCCAATCGCGGAGGGTGGCCGCTATACGATCGCTGCTACTGTAGATCATGTCACGCAACGATACCGCTACTCGGAATCCGCGCTGCCGCTATCAGGCCGAGGTGTCAGCCCGTATCCCTACTCGATCGGGGCGACGTCCAGGCTCGACAATGTGCTCTATGACCTTCGTGGTCCTGTTCATGAGCGGGCGAGCGAACTTGAGGCGCAGGGGCGCAGCATCCTGCGACTGAACATCGGAAATCCGGCGCCGTTCGGATTCGAGGCGCCGCAGGTGATCGTCGACGCACTTCGGGACTCCTTGCCCACATCGCACGGGTACTCCGATTCGCAAGGCTTGCCAGAAGCACGCGATGCGGTCCGAGAGCACTATCATCAGCGTGAAGGATTTCCGGACGTGCCCATCGAGAGCATCGTGATCGGAAACGGCGTGTCAGAACTCGTCTCGCTGAGTCTGCAAGCGCTCATCCAACCGCGGTGCCGTCCCAGCACGCGATAACCGCGGCCCTCGGCCATGACGACAGTCTGACCGCGCTGGTCAACCCCGGCGGGCGGCTCTATGAACAGATGAAGGCGACCGTCTCGGCGCTTCGGACAATTCCAGGTGTCACCGTCAATGAACCTGGGGGAGCCCTCTACGTTTTTCCTCGACTGGATCCCGATTTCTACGCGATCGAAGACGACGAACGCCTCGTCCTCGATTTCCTCGACGCCGAACATATCCTGCTCGTCCACGGACGGGCTTTCAACTGGCCGCATGCCGATCATTTGCGGATTGCATTCATGCCGCAGGTCGCGCAACTGCAGGATGTCATGGATCGGCTCGCCCGCTTCCTGGGCTGCTATTCCCAAGCCACCGGGTGACTTGGCCAAACGGGCGCACGGGCGAACTGCGGCCGGTCCAGCAATGTTTACCCGGTGGCGGCGGGGTTCTCCAGCACGAAGAAGATGAACGAGACGAATCGCATCCGTCCTTCGACGTCGGGGGGAATGAGGTCCTTCGGAGTGTCCTGAGCGACCGGAGGCTCGCCGATCGTGACGATGCGGAAGCCGGCTTCGATGAAGGCGTCCGCCATCGCGTGCAGGGGACGATGCCAGGTGTGCAGTGTTACCGGTCTGCCGTTGACGGAGACCTCCATCGGAAACTCGGCGATCGGGAAGTACGTCGCCCCCTCGACGGTCAACGGGAAGATGAACGGATGGTTGACCGAGAGGATCAGGCGTCCACCCGGTCTGAGCACGCGCCGCAGCTCGGCCAACGGCGCTTGCCAGTCGCGTAGATAGTGCAGGACGAGCGAGGCGACGACGTCGTCGAACGCGGCATCCGGGTAAGGCAGGGGCTGACCCAGATCGGCCACGCGCAGGTCGGCGTCGGCTCCCAACCGCTGGCGGGCGATCTCCACCATCGCTGTGCTGGCGTCGAAGCCGGCGATGAGGGCTCCTCGCTCGCGGAGTTCGACCGACAGCGCCCCGCTGCCGCAACCGGCGTCGAGAATCCGGCGTCCCGCGGCGTCGCCCACGAGTTCGAGCATGGCCGGACGTTCGTAGTAGCGGTTCAGCAGGCTGGCATCGTTCTCGGCGACGTAGTCGGCTGCGAACTCGTCATAGTCGGCGGTCATGCCGCCCCATCTTGTCATCGGCGACAACTCCTCATGCGGGTCGGGCGTCGTCCGGATGAGACCAGGTCGAATCTCGCCGGGGAGGGGGCGCGGATCACTCGACACCACCAGGTGAATCCCGCCAGCGGCGAGGTGCGGATCATTCGATTACCGGACGGCGAAGCAGGCCGTAGTCGGTGCCACGATTGGCACTGTCACAATCGGCACCAATGGCGTGATGGCACAAGCGAAGGAACAGGGCGGCATGGCAGGAGTAGCGCGCACGCTCGGGATCGGCGCAGGTCTCGGAGTCGCGGTCGCCGGTGGGGTCTGGCTATGGCGCCACCAAGGCGAGATCGCGACCCGTAGACCGATCAACGAGTGGGTCTTCACGCACATGAATCTGGTGATGCCGACCGACCCGATCTTCTGCCCGACGAGCAGCCAGGCTCTCGAGCAGGGCGGCGTCCTGCCGGTGATCCGCTACGAGTTCGAGGGCTGCCGTCGCACGCTCGCCGAGTTGCACGAACGCACCCACACCACATCCTTCATGGTGGTGCATCGTGGTCGCGTGCTCACCGAGGAGTACCCGGGCCGCTTCGCCGGGCCGGGCGTGCGGTTCCAGTGCTACTCGCTCACCAAGTCGATCACGTCGATGCTGGTGGGAGTCGCGGTCGACCGCGGCGAGATCGCCTCGATCGGCGATCCGGTCACCAGGTACCGCCCAGAACTTGCCGGCAGCGCCTACGACGGCACGACCGTGGAGCAGTTGCTCGACATGACGAGCGGGGTCGGTGGGGTCGAGGACTGGACGGATCCCGACGCCACGATCCTGCGCTTCCAGGAGGCGGTCACCCAGGGTGGATCGGTGCTTGAGGTCGTTCGCTCGCAGCCGCGCGTCGCCGAGCCCGGCGCGGCGTTCAACTACTCGACCATCGAGAGCCACGTGCTCGGCTGGGTGCTTGAGGCGGCCACCGGCATGACGCTTGCGCAGAACGCGAGTGCACGGCTGTGGATGCCGATGGGAGCCGAGCATGACGGGTACTACTTCCTTACCCGTGGCAAGCCGCGCACCGCGCTCGGCGGCGGCTCGCTCAACGCGACGACCCGCGACCTTGCCCGACTCGGGCTGCTCATGGCGAACGGCGGTCGCGTGGGATCAGGGCCGACCGCGACCCAGGTGATCTCCGAGGCGTGGGTCGAGCGCAGCCGCGGCGGCGACAACCCGCTGCTGCAGGTCGGCGCGCTCGAGGCGGGCGGCGGCTACGCGCACTACGGCTATGCGAACCAGTGGTGGATGCTCGGCGGTCCCGGACGCGTGTTCACCGGCCTCGGGGTGCACGGGCAGTACCTCTGGATTGACCCGGAGAACGACCTCGTGATCGTCAAGACGAGCGCCTGGAACACCGCTGACGACCTTGATCGTGACCGCGAGACGGTGGCTGCGTTCCGAGCGATCACGACTGCAGTGGTCGACGGTGAGCGCAGGTAGGCGAACCCGCTTACGCCCTCAGGTAGCGGTCGGCGAACATGTCGACCATCGCATCGACGTGGCGGCCCCACGAGTCACCGGAGGGTTCGTTGGCGACCTGCTGGGTGACCAGCCCGATGGCGAGGGCCATCCAGACCTCTGCCGCGTCCGCATCGTCGATGCCGATGCCGATGCCGATGCGCTGCAGCTCGCCGAGCAGGAATCCGGACACCTGCAGTGAGGCGTCGTAGGCGTCACTGGACGGCTCGAAGCCCGGCACGACCCGCCAGAACATGAGCTGCATGCGTGCCTGGTCAGCGATCGCGAAGGTGAAGAAGCGGCGTCCGAGCTGACGGAGCGCGTCGCGTGGGTCGGCGGGCGGGACGAGCTCAGCAGCCTCGTCCAGCAGTTGTTGGTACCCCTCGCGGAACATCGTGTCGAAGATGGCGTTCTTGCTGTCGAAGTAGACGTACAGCGAGGGGGCGCGCATGCCCACGACGGCAGCCAGATCGCGCAGCGACCAACCGTTGAGCCCGCGGGCGCGGGAGAGCGACCAGGCGGCCTCGACGATTTCCCGGCGCAAGGCCAGGTGGCGCTCGTGACGCGTGGCGGCCATGACTCTCCTAACAATGTTCGGATCTTGCTTGACAAGAGAATGATCCAGGCTCACCCTAACAGTGTTAGGAAGGAGCGGGTCGTGACGAAGACCATCGATTCGATCACCGCGATCAGCAAGCAAACGGACGCGAGCGACGTGGCGCTGGCTGCGTACGCCTCGCTGATCGAACTTCTGGAACAGCTCGACGACGACGATTGGGCGCGTCCCACGGAATGCCCCGACTGGACGGTTGCCGACATGGTGGGGCATCTCATCGGTGCGGCGAAGGCCGGGGCCAGCAAACGCGAACTGGTGCGGCAGGTGATCTGGGGGTCGCGTCACCGCGGCGAGTATGACGGGAACCAGCTCGATGCGTTCAACGCCCTCCAGGTTTCCGACCACAGCGGACTCACGCCCGCCGAACGCGTTGCGGCGCTCCGCGAGATCGCGCCGCGAGCGGTCGCCGGCCGAATGCGGACGCCCAACCTGCTGCGCAAGCAGTCGATGCCCATCGACCAGGCCGGATCAACCGCCGGCTTCCCGAGCTCGGCATCAGTCGCTCAGCTCGTGGACGTCATCTACACCCGCGACACGTGGTTGCACCGCGTCGACATTGCCCGTGCGACCGGACGGAGCCTGACTCTCGGAACAGTGGACACCCGCGTCGTCGAGGACGTGGTGCTCGAGTGGACCGGACGGCACGACAAGGCCGTCGACCTGACCCTCACCGGGCCGGCAGGAGGCCGGTTCACCCATGGAACCGACGGCCCCACCCTTACGCTGGACGCCGTCGAGTTCTGCCGAATCCTGTCCGGACGCCCCCCGGTAGCGGCCTATTGGCGTACAAGGTGCTGTTCTAGCCGCCAGATCTTGAAGGCCGGGCTGAAGCCGCGCGACGTGTCGGTGCTGTGCGACCCGCATCCGATCGTGTTCACCTACGCCGCGTCTCGTGCGCCCAGATCGCGATCTCGACGCGGTTGCGCGCACCGAGTTTGGTCATCAGGCTGGCCACGTGGGTCTTCACGGTGCTGAGGGAGATGTAGAGCTCGCCCGCGATCTCGCTGTTGCTCAGGCCGGTCGCGACCTTGACGAGCACCTGTTCTTCGCGTTCGGTGAGCGGTTCGATCGGCTGTGCCGGGGGCGCGGAGGGCTCCGACCCGGCGAACGCCTCGAGCAGGCGCACCGTGACGTTGGGCGCGATGAGCGCATCCCCGCCGGCGGCGGCTCGGATTGCCTGGGCGAGCAGCTCCGGCCCGGCGTTCTTGAGCAGAAAGCCCTTCGCACCCGCCCGAAGCGCGGCGAACACGTACTCGTCGAGGTCGAAGGTGGTGATGATGACGACCGCCATCGGATCTTCCACGCCGGGGCCGGCGATGGTGCGGGTCGCCTCGATGCCGTCGAGGCCGGGCATCCGGATGTCGAAGAGGCATACGTCGGGCTGCAGGCTGCGTGCCAGGGCGATCGCCTCGTGGCCGTCGGCGGCCTGTCCGACCACTTCGATGTCGGGCTCTGCGCCGAGGATCATGCTGAGCCCGGTACGCACCAGCTCCTGGTCGTCGGCGACGAGCACGCGAATGGTCATGCTGCCCATCCAGCACGAGGCAGCACCGCTGTGACCACCCACCCGCCGCCCGGCGCGGGTCCGGCCTGGCAGGTGCCGCCGAGCAGCGCCGCGCGCTCCATCATGCCGATGACACCGAAGCCGGAGGTCGGTGAGGCCGCGACATCGCCGTCATTGGTCACGCTCAGTCGAACCTCGCCGTCGTCCACGTCGACGAGCAGGTCGACGCGAGTGACCTGCCGCGCGTGACGCAACGCGTTGGTCACCGACTCCTGGGCGAGGCGGAAGACTGCCGCGGCGACCGGCGGCGGAATGCTGAGGTCGTCGTCCGCGACCCGCACCGTGACCGTGGTGCCGCCCGGGCGCGTGCCCGCGAGCGCTTCGATGTCGCTCAGGCGCGGACTGGGCGCGAGCTCGACGTCTTCGTCCTGCCGCAGTACCCGCACCATCGAACGCAGCTCAGCCAGGGTGCGCCCCGCTTCCGAATCGATCACGCACAACGCATCGCGGGCGGCATCCGGATCGTGCGCTGCCACCGCGAGGCCGGCCTGGGCGCGGATCGCAATCGCCGAGACGTGGTGAGCGACCGTGTCGTGCAGGTCGCGCGCGAGGTGCTCGCGCTCGAGGGTGCGGATGCGGTCCAGCCGCCGTTGCCTCGCGCCCGCCTGGGCGCGGAACACCGCGCCGAGCGCCGACGCCGACAGCAGCACCGCGAAACCGCCCACGAAAACGTCGAACTCCGGGGTGCGCGCGGACGAAAGCCCGAGCACCGTGAGCAGGAGCGCCGAACCGAGCAGCAACTCACGACCCGATCCCCAGCGGAACAGCGCGTAGGCGAGTACCAGCACGAATGCGTTGGCGTGGAGTACCGAGTCCGGCAGCAGCAACTGCGCGGGCGTCGCAATCGCAATCGCCGTCACGAGCATGACGAGAGGTCGGGTCCGCCGCCACAGCACCGTCGGCGCGATCGTCAGCACCACGATTACCGAGACCACCGGGAGGATCAGGTCCGTTCTCACGATGCCCTCGATCACCGCGAGCGCGACGATCGCCCCCAGCAGCACCCAGTCGCGCCATACCCGACGCGGCGGTGGAGGCACCGCGCTGGGCGCGCGCCACGCGGAACGCAGGAACCCCGTCATCGGCTCAGGATATAAACGCGCGGGCGGCCCCGCCGGAGAAGATCGCCAGCCACACGCTGGAGAGCGTCGCGATGAAGCCCGCTGGGATGAGCACGCGACCCGCCGTGCAGTGCCACCTGCGCCGGGGGCGCGGTGCGGGTGGGAGTCGAAGCCATGTCTCGATGCTGCTGGGTCGCCGGTCGACCCGCATCGGCACGGAGAACGAGTGCAGAACCATACTTTCGGCCGAGAGGTTCGGGGCCGTTTTCCCGATGCCGCGGGCCGCAGGCTGCAGCGAGCATCGAACCATGACAACGAATGCGACCATGACCGCCGCGGTGTACCGCCGTTTCGGTGCACCCGAGGTCGTGCGCCTCGAGCGGCTCCCCATGCCCGTGCCACAGCCTGGCGAGGTGCTCATCCGCGTGCACGCGAGCACGGTGAGCGTCGCCGATCATCGGGCACGGACCCGTGACGTCCCGCGCGGGCTCGATCTGATCGCCGCCGCCGGCATTGGTCTGTTCCGGCCCAAGCGCCGCGTGCTGGGCATGGACGCCGCTGGCGTCGTCGAGGCCGTCGGCGTGGGAGTGACCGGTTTCGCCCCCGGCGACCGGGTGATCGCGATGATGGGCGGCGGGTTCGGTGGTCACGCCGAGTACGTGTGCGTTCCCGCGGACGGCGCGATCGCGCGGGCTCCCGCCAGCCTGACGGACGAGGAAGCCGTCACCCTCGTGTTCGGCGGCATCACTGCCCAGGGCTTCCTGTCTCAGGTCTCAATCGGAGCTGGCACAACGGTGCTGGTCAACGGCGCATCCGGGGCGGTCGGCACCGCCGTCATCCAACTCGCCAGGCAGCTCGGAGCTCAGGTGACCGCTGTCACCAGCGGGCCTAACGCGGAACTCGTGACGTCGCTCGGCGCCGACCGGGTTATCGACTACACCCGGCAGGACTTCACCGCCAACGGCGTCCGGTACGACGTGATCGTCGACGGCGTGGGCAATGCCGCATTCGAGAAGGTCGAAGCATCCATCAACCCGGGCGGGGCACTCCTGCTCGTCATCTGCGACCTGTGGGGGATGCTGCGCAGCCGCGGGCAGAGCCGAAGGTCGGGAAAGCTCGTCACCTGGGATGTCGGCAAGCCTGGCGCCGCGGACCTCGCCCAACTCGTCGGTCTCGCAGAATCCGGCCGCTACCGACCCGTGATCGACCGCACCTACGACCTCGCCGACATCGTCGAGGCACACCGCTACGTCGATACCGGCCGCAAGCGCGGCAATGTCGTCCTGCGCATTGCCCACGCGTGAATCCATTCACCCACCCAGAAAATTCACCCGCCCAGAAAGAAGCAATCATGCCGACAACCTCGAAACCGTTCGACAACTCGCCGATCCCTGTGCAGGCCAAGCTCGCCGCCGCGTGGACGAGCTTCGTCTTCCTGTACGCCTATGTGGACATCTTCGCCTTCTACAAGCCCGGTGTCATCGCTGACATTCTCATCGGCGTCGTATGGAAGTTCGACATCACCCCGACCTGGGCGATCACAGTGCTGACCCTCCTGGCGATCCCCATCTTTATGGTCGTGCTGTCGATGACGCTGCCGGCCAGAGTCAACCGCATCACGAATCTCATCGTGGCTTCGGCACAAGTCCCCTTCGCGGCCTTCAACGCGGTGGGCCAACTGGGCGAATCGTGGATGTTCTACTACCTCCTCGCCGTCGCGCTGGAGTTGATCGTGCTGGCCTTCATCCTGCGCTCCGCCTGGACCTGGCCACGAATCTCCAGCACAGCGGCGGAGCTTGCCGTGACCGCGGACCCGCGGCACCGAGCTCGGGCCTGACAACGCGCCGATATCCGACCGAGACGAAGGAGCAACAGATGAGACCACCCCAGAGCATCGCCACCAGGCCGACGCGCAGCGGGTCCGCACGAGACCGGCTCGTCGGTTCAGCGGCGATCGCATTCGCTGTGCTGTGGGTGATGGAGAACGTGCTGTTCGCCGTGACAGGCGCGGTGCCTACGACGCTCCGACCGAGGACGTGCTGGCCTACTACACCGACAACCGCGACACCGTCGCGATCATCTCCGGTCTGGTGGCCCTCTACCTGCCGCTGCTCCTCATATTCCTGACGGGCATTCACAGCCTCGCGGCACGGCGCGGCAGAGCGGGCGCCGACTGGTCGCACCTGGCCGTGGCCGCCGGCGCGGCACTGTCGGCCATCTTCGTGTTCTTCAACGTCACGCAGATCGGGCTCGCACTCTCCGCCCACGAACTCACTGAGCCGACACCCGCTTTCGAACTCGTCTGGCAGATTCACGCGGCGGCGTTCGGGCTTGCTCTGCCGATAGCCGGCATCACCTGCATCGGTGCGGCGCTCGCGACACATGCGAGCGGGCTGACTCCGCAGTGGCAGCGCCTGCTGGGTCTGGCCGGCGGGAGCCTGATGCTCGCCGCGGGGGTCGGCTCTCTCGCCATCGCCGAGGGGTCGGGACTGATCTTCGTCGGGCTCCTCGGGTTCGCTGCTTGGATCATCTGGCTGGTTGCGACTGGCATCCGGCTGATGCGAACCACAGCGGATGCTGCTCCCTGAGATGACATCCCGGCGCGAAACGGCGCCGCCCGCGCCGGGGTTCCGGAGGGCGTTCGGCGGGTGACGCGTCATATTCGTCGCCAGCAGCGAGCCGGTCGCCCAGCAGATCGAGCGCCTTCTCGACCTGCTCCCGAGCCGGCGCTACCGGTGGAGTCGCGCCTGGGGGCCCGTCGTCACGCCCTGAGCTCGCCCGCCGGGGCGACAGAGCCGTGGTCGGATCTCACCCGCGAGAGCGAGGTGCCGACCCGGCCCGGCTGCCCAGACTGTGGGCATGGTGAAAGCCGAGTCATTCCCCGTTGTCGATTCGCCCGCCGGTCGGGCCACGCTGGCGCCGTGGGCCACGCGGTTCGTCCCACGCTTCGTGGCCGTGGTCATGCTGGGGGCAGCCGCCCTCGCGACCCCCTTCGTCTTCGGAGCCGACCCGGACCTGCTGCCCGCGCTGATCCTGCTGGGGAGCTGGATTCCCGCGGTGGCCGCGATCACGTTGCTCGTCGCCCTTGGCCGCCCGGTGCCGGTCGTGCGGACGCTTGCGGTCTGGCCGCTGCGCCCGGCCCGGCCGCTGCTGACGGGACTCGCGCTGGTCACCGTCGCACTGCTGGCCGTGGCTGTCGGCACCGTGGCGGCGACCGTACTGACCGGAACGGTCAGCTTCCAGCCGGCGCCCGGAGCGGCAAACACGGCGTTGCTGATCCTGCCGCTGGTCATCGCCACCATGGTGACCACCCTCGGCGAAGAACTCGGCTGGCGAGGCGCCCTGCACACCGCTCTGGCCCCCCTGGGCTGGTGGCGGACGAGCCTGGCCGTCGGCCTGATCTGGACGATCTGGCACCTGCCGTTGCTGGCCGTCTACGTGATGACCGGCGGCATGACTGTGCAACAGAGCATCGTTACCTCGGTCAACCTGCTACTGGCCGCCTTCCTGCTCGGGGCGGTGCGCGAGTTCTCCGGGTCGGTGTGGCCGGCGGTGCTCGGGCATGCCTTGATGAACACGGTGCTGGTCTACGCCACCTCCAACCTCACCAGCGGCGTGACCGGCCTGACCGCGGGCCAACAGTGGGCGCACGCCGCCGCCGGCTGGCTGGTGTGGCTGGGCGTCATCGCGGTGGTCGCGCGGCTGGTCCGCCGCCGCGCGAGAGACTGACCGGCATGACACGAAGCACGAGTGGCAGGGGTGTGCCGATCGCGGCCGCCGCGCTGCTGCTCGCCTTGCCGGCCTCGGTGCTGGCGATTTGGCAGGCGGGCTTGCCCACGCCGGCCATCGCAGTGCTGGTCACCGCCTGCGCCGCCGTGCAGGCAGCCGGTCTGGCCGCCCAGACCCGGCCGAGGGCGGCGTACGCGGTCGGCGCCGGCTGCCTGCTGGTGCTGGCGCTCACCCCGATCCCCGGGTTCGCCAGCGGCGTCTTCCTGCCCAGTGCGCTGGTCTTCCTGCTGCTGCAGTGGCAGCTTGCCCGTCGCGCCGCGCGCCCTTGGTCGGTGGCCGGGCTGGTCATCGGCCTGGTGGGCGCAGTGGTCGCGACCCTGGCGGACGCGGTGTACAACGGCCCGATCGCCACGCCGATCCTGATACTCGAAGGCCTCGGGCTGGCAGCGGCCACGACCGCCGCTTGGGCGACTGGCACCGCAGCCCGCCGCCGGCAGGCGCTGGCCGCCGAACGCGCCGAGCAGCGGGTCCGCGACGCCCTCGCGGCCGAGCGGCTCCGGATCGGTCGCGACCTGCACGACGTGGTGTCGCACTCGCTGACCGTGATGATCGCCCAAGCCGAGGCGGCCCGGCTCGTATACCGACGTACCGATCGCGCGAGGGGCGCCTCAGACAGCGCCTCTCAACCAACACCCGCCACACCGGCCCCGAGTACGCCGGTGGACGACGCGGGCGCCCTCACCCAGGCCGATCAGGCGTTGGCGCGGGTCGCCGACACCGGCCGCAACGCCCTGCAGGGGCTGCGCGGCATGCTGCGGGTGCTCGACGCCGACCCCGACGGCGACCTGCGGCTGACCCCGGCACCCAGGTTGGCCGATCTTGAAGACTTGGTGCGCGACGCCGGTTCGGACGAATATCGCACCTCCTACCAGGTGCACGGGACCCCCACACCGGTGCCGCCGGACGTCGAGTTGGCGCTCTACCGCACCGTGCAGGAGGCCACCACCAACGCGATCCGGCACCTGCGCCCGCCGGTGCGCATCGACGTCACCCTCGGGTGGGACGGTCCATGGGTCACCGTCCGGATCCGCGATGACGGCGGCACCGGCACGGTTGAGGTGAACACCGCCGGGACCGGGCTGATCGGCATGGCCGAGCGGGTGCGCCGCGCCGGCGGCGATCTGCGGATCGACCGCGCCCGCGGCTGGACGGTCACCGCCACCCTGCCCGTGACACCAGCAGGACCCGCGGCCGTCGAAGGCGAACAATGACCGTCTCGGTGCTGCTGGTAGACGATCAGGACCTGCTGCGCGACGCACTGGCGACGGTTCTCGCCGCCGACCCGCGAATCGAGGTGCTCGGCGCCGTCGGCGATGGTTCGGCGGCGTTGGAGTTCGTCGGTCGCTACAGCGTCGACGTCGTCCTGATGGACGTCCGGATGCCCCGGATGGACGGGATTCAGGCAACCACAGAGGTACTCCGCACCCGCCCGCAGACCAAAGTCCTCGTGCTCACCACCTTCGACCTCGACGAATACGTGTACGCCGCGATCCGCGCCGGGGCCAGCGGCTTCCTCACCAAGGACACCCGACCCGCCGAACTGGCCGAGGCGATTTGCCGGGTCGCCGACGGGGACGCCGCCATCGCACCGCGCGCCGCGGCGCTGCTGCTGCGGCACGTCCGACGGCAGGTTCGCCCCGAGAGCGACCCGCTCGCGCCGTTGACCCCGCGGGAGCGGGAGATCGCGGTGCTGATGGCACGCGGAGCGACCAACGCCGAGATCAGTGAGCAGCTCTTCCTCAGCGGCAACACAGTGAAGACCCACGTCAAGGCCGTACTCACAAAGCTCGGCCTGCCAGACCGCATCCAGGTCGTGATCTGGGCGTACGAACGGGGAGTGATCCAGCCTGGCTCGTCGTGACCAGTGGAAACGTACTGGGACGGCCTCGACAACCAAGGACGGACCCTTAGTCGCAAGTTCAAACCAGACCCATGTGGGGTGCCCGAGTAGCACGTTCGCGCTCATCGAAGCCGGGCTGATCGCGGGGCACTCCAGTGGCGGTCAGTGACCACAGACGTGCGGGTATAGCAGATCAGCATCGGCAGGCGTATAGTCCTATCTATGTTAGGTAAACCTACCCGCAATCGGCAAGCCGAACGACGTTTGGCGACCAGGCTCGAGATCCTCGATGCCGCCTGGGCGGTCGCGAGAGAGAAGGGGCTCAGCCAGGTCACCCTGAGAGAGGTGGCGGATCGCGTCGGCATGCGCGCACCGTCGCTCTACTCACACTTCGACTCCAAGCACGCCATCTACGACGCCATGTTCGGTCAGGCGTGGAGCGAGGCACTCACCGTGTTCGAAGCCGCGAAGAGCGCCGCTCCGAGCGAGCGACGCGCGGCCATCCGCTACATGGCACATACCTACTTCGACTTCGCGGTGAGCGACCTGCCCCGCAATCAGCTGATGAACCTGCGCATGGTCCCGGACTTCGAACCCAGCCCGCAGTCCTACGAGCCCGCCGTTGCGGTGATGGGTATCGCGCGCGAGCTGTTCGCCCGTCACGACATCACGGCGCAGGAGGACCTCGACCTCTACACGGCGGTGGTCGGTGGCCTGGTCGACTCCCAGCAGGCAAACGACCCGGGCGGCGACCGCTGGGGCCGGTTAGTCGATCGAGCTGTCGACATGTTCGTCGACAATCTGGACCGCATTCGTCACCAGCAACCAGCAATGTCAACAAAGGGGGAGTGATGAGCAACACGACCCAGGACGTCGGCGGCAGGAAGCAGGTCTGTCGATCGGAGTTCGACCGTGACCTGGCCGCTCGCCTGGCCCAGGTGGAGTATGAGCGCGTCGCCGACCTGTTCGATCGGCTCACCCCGGAGCAGTGGTCGATGCAGACGGACTGCCCAGGATGGGATGTGCGCGCGATGGCTGGCCACATGCTCGGGATGATCCAGATCGCCTCCTCGATTCCTGAGCTGGCGCGACAGCAGGTCAGCGCCATGAGGAGAGCCAAACGCGAAGGCGGGTTCATCATCGATTCGCTGACACGCCTCCAGATCGAGAAGAACGCGGCGCTGACTACCAGCGAGCTCGTTGCGGCCGTGCGCGCCACGTCGCCAAAGGCGGCCCGGAACCGACGACGTGCCCCGGGGCTGATCCGGAGCCAGACCAAGAACGAAGAGACGGATGGACAGTGGACCCTCGGGTATCTCTTCGACGTCATCCTCACGCGGGACCCGTTCATGCACCGCATCGACATCGCTCGGGCCACCGGCGTGCCGATGACGATCACCGCCGACCACGAGGGGGTCATCGTGGCCGATGTCGTACGTGATTGGCAGGGCCGTCATGGTAGGCCGTTCTCACTCGAACTCACCGGTCCAGCCGGTGGCCGCTGGGACGCGGGTGGAGACGAACCGCTGGTCCTGGACGCACTTGAGTTCTGCCGGGTTCTCTCCGGCCGAGCACCTGCGAGCGGGCTGCTGACAACTTCGGTGCCGTTCTAATGCATCCGCAGGAACGATTGAGCTGCCCTGATTCGCATAGCGATTCGCCCAGGATGCGGGTGAATTCCTTCTTTCGGGCACTATAAAAGGACGGAGATTGCTCATGGCTAAGGTTACGTACGAATCACTCCCGGGTGAGACCGCTCCGTCGGTGCCTGAAGGCCCCACGATCTGCCCTGCCGATCCGGAGATGGCGATACTGCACAATGCGTTCCTGTGGGGTTACGAAGAGATTCCCCGACTCATTGGCGAAGTGTTACCCGGAGACACCGCGCGTCGCAAGCTTGTCGGTGGTTGGCAACTTGCTCTCGATGCTTCGCTTCAAGCCCACCATCATGGCGAAGACACCCATATGTGGGATCGCCTTGAGCAGCGTGCACCATCGTGCGCTCTGCACGTAGGGATGATGCGCGAGCATCACCGCCAAGTCGCGGTTGCACTCGAACCGCTACCAGACAGGGTCATCGAGTGGATCGCCTCAGGCGACCCTTCACTCCAAGCCGCGATCGTTGAAGGGTACGCCAGAGTGCTCTCCATTCTGCTTGTCCACCTTCGACGCGAAGTAGTCGAAATCGTGCCGGTCATGTCGAAGGTCATCACCGAGAAGGAGTGGAAGGCAGAGGCCGCCGCCGCGATGAAGGAGATTCCTTCGAGCAAGCTCCTCCCGCTCCTGGGGATGCTTTTCGCCAACTCCGAAAGGAGTGAACGAGAGATCTTTTTCCAGTCGATGCCTGGCCCCGTGAAATTCCTCTGGCCGATCGTGGGCCGGTCCATGTACAAGAAGACCTACGCCGCACTCTTTCCCAACGAGCCGGTCCCAGAAACCATCTGAGCGTCGGCACCAACCAGAGCCGCTGGTGCCGACGGGCCGAGCACGTCGAACGGCTCGTCGCGGAGTTCTACGGTCACGCCCAGATCAGCGCGGGAACCAAGCTCGCTGTCGTCGATGGCCGACGCGTTCACCTGGGCTGCCGAGGCGAGAAAGTTGGGCCGGGCCCGAACCTCGACCAAGGGAGGTCCTTTGGTCGAGAGTTCAAACCCGACCCATGTCGGGTGCCTAAGTAGCACGTTCGGCAACCCCGCCCCCAAGACGAAAACCCGGGTCAACCGCCTGTTGCGGGGGGTCTACCAGAGCCCAACGAGCCAGTGACGGGCAGACTCTTGGCTCAGGTCGAGGCGGTAGAGGTGCTCCGGCTTGCCACTAGCGATGGTGGGGTTCTTCGCGGTCAAAGAGAGCCACGACAAGGCCGATCCCCACCCCGAGGACTTGCCATGAACTCGACGGCGCTACTCGACGTGCTTGCGAAGGTAGACGAGTTCGACGTTTTCACTCAGCTGCTCACGACGCGTAGGGACATAGCCTTCGCGTTGGTACAGGCGAATATTCCCTTCGCTCATGTGGCCCGTGAACAACTCGAAGTCAGCCACCCCGCTCGACTCTTCGACGGCTCTGAGGAGACGTGTGCCCAGCCCACGACCCTGCATGTCGGGGGCGATGGTGAGCCGTCCGATGTGGGCGACGCCATCTTCGACAGTCCACCGCACAGCGCCGACGAGCCTGGCATCGATCCGCATCCCCAGAGCGAATCCGTGAAGCTCGTCTTCGACTTCCGCCAGGGATTGAGTGAGCGCCGGCAGAAACGGATCATTGTAGATCTGCGCTTCAGTAGCGTATGCCGCCCGTTGCAGGGTCATTACTTCACCTGCGTCAGCAGGAGTAAGACTGACCTGGCGAATCTGCTGTTCTTGCTCGTTTGTCTTCATCGTGCACCTTCCGGAGGAGAGGGTTGCACGGCATTGATCCTAGATTCGTGGACTGGCGTGCAGCCCGCGAATATGCGTCAAGGCTGCTACTGCAGCCACCACCACGAGGTCTGAGTTGAACGCATGCCATTGACTCTACCGCGCGGGGTCAAGGGCCGCGTCGAAGCGGGCGCTGTAACCCAGAATCAGGGCGTCGATTGCGTCGTGAAAGCGGCGTTCGTCTTCGGCGGCTGGTCGAGGTCGGCGCTTGCCATGATGACGTTCAGCAGAAGTGCGTGTCGTTCGGGGTCGATCGGCGGCGGCTCGCCGGCGTCCGCCGCGCCGCGACGACCTTCTGCACAAGATCAAGCGACTGAGCAGTGCGTGCGGTGCGGCCGAGCATCACAGCCGGGTGGGCGAGCAGCGCCGCCGATAGCCCAGAGTGGTGTGGCGCAAGTAGCCCTGCCAAGTGGGGTTCGGGTGGTCAGCGGCCAAGATCACGGAGTCGAGAATCTCATCCACACCCCGTCGAGCATCGCCTCCTTGTTCGCGAAGTGGTTGTAGATCGACATCGGTTCAACCCCGAGGCGCTGCGCGACACCGCGGATCGTCAGCGCACGCAGCCCTTGTTCGTCGGCGAGTTCGAGCGCGGTGCGGGCGATGAGCTCGCGGCTCAGCCCCGCCGGCGTGCCTCGACCTCGAGACATCCGTTGCCCTTTCGTCTGACCTGCTACGCTTTCACGTATCTCAAATATACAGCGTACGTTTCACACTCGAAAGCCACGGGCAGAGCCCGCGCTCGCGAACTGATGCAGCAGGCTGGGATCGCGCAGCTCGAAAATCGCTACATCACCGAAGCATCCGGCGGTCAGTTGCAGCGAGTCGGCATCTGCCGCGCCCTGATCAACCACCCCGTCGTGGTGTTCGCCGATGAACCAACCGGCGCTCTGGACTCGGCCGCCACCGCGGGCGTGCTCGACTTGCTGCGCTCGCTCAGTGACGGCGGCACCACGCTGGTCACGGTCACGCACGACCCCGGTGTCGCGGCGCACGCAAGCCGGGTCTTGGCGATGAGCGACGGATGCCTCGCCGGGGAGCTCGTCCTCGGAGCGGTCAGCCCACACGACCTCGATGCAATTGCCGCTCGACGCGACCTCGTTTCTGCGTGGGTGTCGCAGAGCCTGACGGTGAATCCGACAGGGTCGGCGGTCTGAAATGGTGAACGCAAAGGAGCGCAGGAACAGACACTCATGGCTGGTTGTGATTGCTGCGGTCATCGTCTGGTTCGGTCTCTGGTACCTAACGCCCGGCTTGCTCAGCAACGGAGTCGGAACACTGTTCACGAACGACGACGCCACCTCTGTAGTCATAGAGACGATCATCGCCCTTGTGCTTGTGGTAATCATCCTCCCGATGCACCCTCGTTACAACCGTGAGCTATTCGCAAGAGATTGGTCTGTCTGGCTTACGCCATCCCGCTCATAGCCGGGATTGCATTGCCGTTCCACTACGGCCTCGAGTATCCCGTTGCCCTGTACATGTTCTGGATGACCGTTTCAGTGTTCTGGCAGGACTACCTGACATTCGGTCTCCTGCAGAAGTACCTCGCCGAAAGAATCCCGACCTGGGCGGTGCTGGTCGCGAGCGCTGTGATCTTCTGGGCCGGGCATGCAGTGCTCCTTCCCGACAAGTTCGCGCCCGTTCACCTACTGCCGAGCCTCGCGATCCTCGCCCTCGGGTTCGTATTAGCCTCGCTCCGTGTCCGGCTTGGGACGCTGCACCTGATCCTTGCGTTGCATCTGGCGTTCTACTTCACTCTGGCTTAGCTCGGCGAACGTCAATACTCTCGTGAACGTCGTGCTGCAGTCGACTGTGATTCAGGAAACCATCTCCTCCCAGCCGGGTAGAGACACCCGACCAGGTGATGTCGGCCGACGCGCTCACCTGGGCCGCCGAGGCAAGAGCGTGGACATTTAGCGATGTGTAAGTGGTCACGACGGACTATGCTGGGGACATGGGCAGCATGACTGTGGACCCGGCGCACCTGTCGAATGACGACTGGGTGCGCGTGCGCGCGTTCCTGGACTCGGCGAAGCAGCGCGGCGAGGTCGTCGACTTCTCCACTCGGGTGGAGTTGCTGACCCCCGCCGAGGTCGCTCGGCGGCTGGGGATGTCTCGGTCCACGGTGTTGCGCCGGATCGCCGACGGTGACATCAAGGCCACCAAGGTGGGTACTCACCATCGCATCCCGTTGAACGAGTACGAGCGATACAGCCGCGAACTCATGCGTCGCATGGCTGAAGCGTCTGCTGCCGATATCGAGGCCGAGCTGTTCGGTGAGTGACGCATCGCTGCTCTTCCTGGATGCGAATGCGCTCGCTTCGCCGGTGACCCGCACGTTGCTGATCGCCGGGGCGCGTGCGGATGGTCTGCGGTGGACGTGGTCGAGGCACGTCGAGGTCGAAGCCGATCGGCACGCGCGCGGCCACGCATCGCGGACATCGATCGTGGGCAAAGAGTCCTGGGCACGGAGTTGTTGCCGACCGCGCAGGGCATGGAGGGTCTGGCGACTGACACGGTCCAGGATCGGCAGGTGGTGGCCGACGCGATTCGCGCGGGAGCCAGGTATCTGATCACGACCGATGTCGATGACTTTGCCTTCGATGATCTCGCGGCGCATGGGATGAGCGCGATCAACCCGGACTACTTCATGGCGTTGCGGCTCACCGAGCAGTGTCGTCGTCAGAGCAGGCATACCGAGAAGGCGTCGATCTGCTCGCCGCCGTGCAGAAGAACCCGTCGCGTACAGCGGCCGAGGTTCACCGGATGCTAGGCCGCAGACATCCACGCCTGGTCGCACAGTCCGCCGGTGCCTACGACACGACACCGGTCCAGGCGGGCCCAGGCCAGCCGAGCACGATCTTCCGAGGCATTGCCTGCATCCGCTGCGAGGCGCATCTTGACGACGCGACGGGCTTACAATACGGACTGTGCCCGGAGCACCGGGTCTGACCGCGCATCGCTTTGGCCTTGGTTACGCGCTCACCAGTCGTTCGTGAAAGGTCGAGCGGGATCTTCCTGAGGCGCTTCATCCACGTGCGGGCCGCTTCTTTGCGGTCGCCGTCGATGGTGCCGGGCGTCACGGACGCGTCGCGCGGCTCCAGGTGTCGTTCGAACCATGACTCGAGGGTGGGAATGCGCCAAAAAGCTTGATGATGGCGCCCATGTCTCCGGCGCCGTTGGTTTCGACCAACGCGCAACCCAGCCGGTCGAGATTGCGATCCGTCGCGTCAGCGCATCGCTCCAAGATGATGCGATCCGAGATCCCTTCGACCGCTGCCACGCGGCGGGCTGTGAGCGGCTCCAGCTTGTCGCGCACCCACCAGCGAACGCTCATGCGCTCGATAGTCAGTTCAACCGCGGCTGTGCCGATCGAGGACGCCACGGCTCCAGAAGACATCAGCGCAGAACTCGACGATGTTTCGCTGATCGGCGGCGCGGTGTTCCGCCTTGCAGCCAACGACGACCTCGACTCGGCGGCACGGATCGTCTTCGAGGCGTACGCCGACCCGCAGGAGCCGAGGTTCGCCGGCGTCGGCGATCTGCTTGATGCCAGCCGACAACTCAGCGATCGCGGCGGCCTTTCCAGCGATCGCGGTCACGGCTTCTTCGGCGGCCTCGTCAAGTATCCCCAGGCCCAAGAGCAGGCGCCGCACGTCGTCTTCCGTCGTGACTTCGCCGAGAAACGAGTCCACGACCCGCGCGAGAAACGAGGCGAGAGCCGCGTCAAGCTCGCGGGGCTCGTTAGGCACGGCCCGACCCCCGGGAAACCAGCACTGCGAGCATCAGAGCCCTCCAACCGCGTGCCTAACGACGGATGCGGCCGGATCATAGCATTTAGTCGGGCTTGGTGTACGCGGAGCGGGGCTGCCCCGAATTGTCGCGCCGTGGACCTCGACCGGCCGCTTGGTGGCTCGTACACTGGGACGATGGCGGAATTGGTTCTCATGCTGGAGGCGGATGAGACCGCATCGGACGGCCTTCAACGTGCCCTTGCCGAGGGCGCGGTTGGCCAGGTGAGCACGGCGCGGAAGAGCCACCTGGATGGGTCCGCGCAAACTGTCATTCTTATCATTCAGGTCGCGATCCTGGCCGCGAGCAGCGTGCCCGCGATACTCCTTCCCTTCCTCGACCGGAAACGGGTACGCAAATTCAAATGCGGCGATATCGAGATTGAAAACCCCACGCCAGAGCAAGTTGAGCAACTCTGGGAGCGTTGTATGAAGGCGCAAGCGGAGGGATGACGTGGAGGTCAGCGCGCTAGACCGTCATCTAGTCGGCGCTGCCATCCTCCAGCCCGCCATGTTCGGGCGGGAGAACTTCGCTGGCGACGAGTGGGTGGAAACCTACGTGCGCGCAGCAAGTCAGCTGCTCGACCTCGAGATTCGCACCTACGTCACATGGCAGTGTCCGCCTGATGTCTTCGTCCTTCGCACCGAGGATGCTGGACTCCTCATCCGCAGCGAACGGCTAGACGGGCTGCTCGTAGAGATGTTGCAGCTCCACGACATCCAGCCATACTTGGGACGGCGGCTCCTCGATAAGGTGACCCAGAGAGCGGTGTTGAGATGGATGAGCGAGTTCCTCATCGGGTATCGGCACCCGGCGCTGGCCGTGACGGCACTGCGACACCGACCGACCCTGGATGGGCCGCAGTTTAATGTCCACCACGCTTTCCGCGACGAACTCCTAAACAGCAGGACGCTTCTCGAGCGGACGGCGGTGCAGTGCATCTCGGTGGGGCATGAGCTGCGCCACCTCGTTGAAGACGCCCATGCGCGCTACGACGTGTGGGAGGAAATCGACGGAGTGCCAGTCATGTCCCATATCGACTTCCACGAGCGGAATGTGGACAAGGTTGACGACGATTCCCTGGAGGGCTTTCGCGAGTTCGTTTCCAGCGCCGTCGACGCCACTCGGCTTGTAAATGAAATTCACGCCGACCTCTTCGCCGCCGACACGGTGCTCGAGTTCTGCGTGAGAGCGCTTGGCTGCCGCTCCGAAGACGCGGTCCGAGCCACGGTCGCCGCATTCGAGATGTTGGCGTTCACCTACTTCCTCAAGAACGCATGCCGGCTCATCGCAGAACTTACCACGGGCGCGAAGAACCGGGACGAGTTCGATCTTGCCCTGTTCCTTGAGAATCTCCAATGGGTGGCCCGATCACGGGCGGTTGGTCGTCGCATCGGCATCTCGTGGGCACAACTCGACAACTCCACTCCGGAAGAGTTGGTCGCCGCAGCCAACCAGAACGTGCCTCGGGTCGACGCCATGATCATGGAACGACTCGAGGGTCGACTCGCCAAGGAACGCGCCCTCGACTTGGCCGTTCACGCTCTCTTGGACACTCTTGACCGCAGCGGGAAGGAGACGATTTCAATCGCTGAGGCGCTAGCCCACGTGGACGATGAGAAGTACCTCCGAGGTGAGTTGTACCTCATGCTCCTGGGCTTCGGCTGTTCCGCTCCCGTCGATGTCAGGGCCTACCTTGAGGACGCGGGGCGCGCTGTTCACATCGCGCGATCCTAGAGCCGCAATGCCTGACCTGACTTTCACACCTTTAGTGCCCTGGGCGCGGCCGCGCGTCGGAGAGTGTCCGGGTCGATTTGCTCACTGGGAGTCGAGTTGACGCCTGCCGGCGGCGACGGTACCCGGCGCGACGCCAGCCCTGCGGCGCGCTCCATGGCCGAGATCGAGCTGCCCTGGTCGCTTTGGGCCCCATGGGGGCCAGAATCCACCGACTCTGCCGCGTTCGCGCCGTTCCGAGGTGTCAAGGATCCGTCGCAGGTCGCGAGGCTCTCGCAACGTTTGGTGCCTCTGAGCGCACCAGAACCGGTCCTGAGCGCCGGCCGAAGAGACACAATACTCGTGATCCTACCGCCGATCAGTGCCCCGAACCCACCGCCAGAATCCCTGTGACAAGGCGTGATGGCCGGCGGAACCTCGGAAATCAGTGGGAGGTGTGAAAGTCAGGCCTGATGACCGGCGGAGGCAAGAGCCGTCGAGCTCCTATCCAGCTGTGCCGCCAAGGGAAGTCGCTGCTGGGGACTTCCAACCGGTCGCCGAACGCGGCTGGGCGCAGGCCAGGCGCCCACACTGAAGGCGGCGCGATCAATCGCTTCACTCCACAAGGTGCAATCTCGAAGCGCTCGGGCCGACAGTGCAAAAAATTGAGCCAGGCCCGAACCTCGACCAAAGGGCGGACCCTTAGTCGAAAGTTCAAACCTGACCCATTTGGGGTGAGTAACGGGACTTGAACCCGCGACATCCTGGACCACAACCAGGTGCTCTACCAGCTGAGCTATACCCACCATGTCGTGACGATCAGGCGCCACGGCTAGAACAGTCTAGGCCACCTACGTCCCGCGGCGCCAATCGCCGAAGGGTGTCCTTCGCGGGTGAAGCGGAGCGCGGGGTAGTGGTTTCGACACGCTCGACCCAGCGGCTGGTGCGGTCCCCGCTTCCTAGCTGTTGTCGTCGTCGACCACCGGCGCGGGTGCGCTCAGCGCGCCCTGGTGGACGGCGGCGATGCGCCGCAGCTCGGCGGTCGACGGGCCGGGCTGGGGGACGAAGACCGCCTCGCGGTAGTAGCGAAGCTCCTCGATCGACTCGCGGATGTCGGCCAGGGCGCGGTGGTTTCCCGACTTGGCCGGGGTGTTGTAGTAGGCCCGCGGGTACCAGCGACGGGCCAGTTCCTTGATGCTCGAGACGTCCACGTTGCGGTAATGAACGTGCGCCTCCAACTCCGGCATGTCACGACCCAGGAAGGCGCGGTCGGTGCCGATGGTGTTGCCGGCCAGCGGTGCCGTCCGTGGGTTGGGGACATACTCGCGGATGTAGTCAAGAACCTGCTGCTCGGCGGACGCGGTGTCGACGCCGTCCTCGAGCAGCGGCAACAGTCCCGACTTGGCGTGCATCTCGCGCACGAAGTCGCTCATCTGGTCCAGTGCGGACGGGGTGGGTGTGACGATGACGTCGATGCCGTCGCCGAGGACGTTGAGCTCGCCGTCGGTGACCAGTGCGGCCACTTCGATCAGGACATCGCTGGCGAGGTCGAGCCCAGTCATCTCACAATCGATCCACACCAGAAGGTCACCCACGCGCGCCACTCTAGTGGTCAGCGGCCGTTGCCCAGGTGTCATCGGATGTTTGCCACGTGTCGCCGCGTCATAGCGCTGTGCGGAGCGGTCGGAACCAATAGGCTTGGGCTTCAGCCGAGGTGGGAGGACCCATGACGATGGACCTGGACGAGCTCCAGCCTGATGCCGACGACAACCTGCGCGAATTCATCGACAAGCTGGTCGCGGCCGGGTACACGGTGGGCGACAGCCAGAGTGCCGATCCGGAGTTGATCGATCCGGGCGGCCGGGCGGTCGAAACCTGGCGTGAGGACTACCCCTACGACGAGTTGATGACTCGCGAGGAGTATGAGCACGAGAAGTACCAGCTGCAGGTGGAACTGCTGAAGTTCCAGTACTACGGCCAGGACAACGGGCTGAAGCACCTCATCCTCTTCGAGGGCCGCGACGCTGCTGGCAAGGGCGGCACGATCAAGCGGTTCATCGAACACCTCAACCCCCGTGCTGCGCGGGTCGTGGCGCTCACCAAGCCGTCCAGCGCCGAACTGGGGCAGTGGTACTTCCAGCGCTACATTCGGCACTTCCCGACCAGCGGTGAGATCCTGCTGTTCGATCGCTCGTGGTACAACCGTGCCGGTGTCGAGCGGGTGATGGGGTTCTGCTCCGACGACCAGTATGAGACGTTCATGCAGCACGCGCCGAAGTTCGAGCGCATGCTGCAGGAGTCGGGCATCCACATCACCAAGTTCTGGTTCTCGGTGACCCGCCGCGAGCAGCGCACCCGTTTCGCGATCCGGCAGATCGACCCGGTGCGCCGCTGGAAGCTGTCGCCGATGGATCTGGAATCCCTGGACAAGTGGGAGGCGTACTCGGCTGCGAAGGAGGCCATGTTCGCGCGCACCGACACCAAGCATGCGCCGTGGACCACCATTCGCAGCAACGACAAGAAGCGCGCCCGGATCAACGCCATGCGGGCCTACTTGAACCAGTTCGACTACGAGGGCAAGGACACCTCGGTGGTCTACCCCCCCGATCCGCTGATCGTGCGGCGGGGACGCGAGTCGTCCGACGACTGAGGGCTCTCCAACGCTGGTTGAGCTTGTCGACACCACTTGTGGGGAGTGCCTATGGGGTCTCGATAAGCTCGACCAACGGTGTAACGGCTCAGCCGATGGCGGTGCTACTTCACCGAACCACTCATCAGGCCGCTGATGAAGTAGCGGCCGAGCGCGATGTAGACCAGCAGGGTCGGCAGCGAGGCGACCAGGACGCCGGCCATGATCGCCGGGTAGTCGGGGTTCTGCCCGCCAGCCAGTTCCTGCAGCGCGTAGGTCACCGGGCCGTTGCGCGGCGAGGTGAGGAACAGCGCGAACAGGAAGTCGTTCCACGCCGAGGTGAATTGCCAGATCAGGGTGACCACGAAGCCGGGAATCGACACCGGCAATACGATCGACCAATAGATGCGCAGCATGCCTGCACCGTCGACGCGGGCTGCTTCGAGGATCTCGTTCGGCACCGCGGTGGCGTAATAGTTGCGGAATATCAGGGTACAGATCGGGATGCCGTAGATCGTGTGCACCAGAATCAGCTTCGGGATACCGTCGATCCAGGCGAATCCGTGGGTCTGTAGTTCCAGCAGCATCTTCTGGAGCGGGATCATCACCGCCTGATAGGGGATGAACATCCCGAACAGAAATGCCGTGAACACGATGTCGGCGCCGGGGAACTTCCATTTGGCGAAGACGTAACCGTTCAGCGAGCCCAGTATGGACGAGAGTACGGCGGCCGCGACTGCGAGCACCAGGGAGCGGCCCAAGGCGGGAGCGAGCCGAGTGATCGCCGAACTCCACCCCTCGATGGAGAAGATGTGCGGCAGGTCCCAGGCGCTGGACGCCGAGACGTCCGCGCCGCCCTTGAAGCTGGTCACCAGCACCACGTAGAGCGGAATGAGGACGATGCAGGCGAATACGAGCAGCAGCAGGAACTGCACGGTTTTCATCGGCGTGATCCGGCGCCGGCCATGCCGTGGCGCTGAGGTCGGGGACGTGGTCAGCGCGTCCACCGCGGCGGTCATGCGCGTCCGTCCTTCTCGGAATGGTTGGTGTAGATCAGGTAGGGGATGACCACCACAGCGACGATCGCCAGAATTACGGTCGCGTTGGCGGCGGCGCCGGTCGGGTTCGACTGCGGGAACAGCTGGATCCACATGAAGGTGGCGGGCACCTCCGCGGTGTACGAGTTCGCCCCTGCGATCGAATAGATCAGGTCGAACATCTTCATCGACATGTGCCCGAGAATGATCAGCGCCGACAATGCGACCGGGGAGATCTGCGGGAACAAGACGTATCGGTACAGCTGCCATTCGGTGGCGCCGTCCACCCGAGCGGCCTCGCGCTGGTCGTCCGAAATGCCACGGAAGCCGGCCAGGAACAGCGCCATGATGTAGCCCGCCAGCTGCCAGATCGCCGGGATCGCCATCGCCGCCATGTTGAAACTGCTGTCGCTGGACCACCAGCTGCTCTGCAGCCACGGCATGCCCAGCTTGAGGAACAACTGGTTGAGACCGATCGCCTGATCGGGGCCCTCGGCAGGGGAGAGCAGCCATCGCCAGGCGACGCCGGCGGCGACGAACGAGATTGCCATCGGGAACAGGTAGATCGACCGGAACGCGCCCTCACCGGTGACCCCCCGTTCCAGCAACACCGCCCAGAGCAGGCCGAACAGCATGGTGCCGGTCATGAAGACGACGGTGAGCACCAGCAGGTTCCACAACGCGTGCTGGTAGCGGTCGTCGCCGAGCAGGTCGAGGTAGTTGGCGACGCCGCCGGGATTGGTGATCCGGCCGGTGATCCGGTCCTGGGTCTGCGCCAGCGAGGTCTGGACGTTCACCCCGATCAGGCCGTAGACGAAGATGCCGACCAGGATGATCGAGGGGCTGACCAGCAGCAGGCCCGGGCCCCAGGTGCGCAGCCGTCGCATCCGTCCTCCTCACGGTGCGGTGGGGTGCGCCCGGCCGCGCCGGACGCACCCGTGATCACATCGATCAGGCGGTGTTCTTCTTGGCGGCCGCAACCAGGTCGCTGACCAGCGTCGCCTGGTTCTTGGACGTGTAGAACTTCGAGATCGCGGAGCTGATGTCGGAGTTCCAGGCCTCGCTGACGGCTGCGCCGTGCGCGATCGACGGGGCGATCTTGTCTGACTTGAAAGACGCCATCGCTGTCTTCTGGTACGCCGGGAAGTCGTCCGACGGAACATCGGTCCGCGCCGGAATGGAGCCCTTGGCCAGGTTGAATGCCTTCTGGCCCTCCGGTGATCCGACCAACGCCAGCCAGTCCTTGGCCCCGCCAGGATTCTTGGCGCCCTTCGGCAGCGTGAACGAGTCGGCCAGGAAGTCGAAGACACCCTTGGTGCCGGGCACCGGGAAGTAGGTGTAGTCGACCCCGTCCTTCTTGTTCTTCAGGGTGAACTGCGCCACAGCCCAGTCGCCCATCACGTTGTAGGCGGCCTTGCCGTTGATCACCATGTCGGTGGCACCCGGCCAGTCGTCGCCGCTCGCGGCGGTGTTGGCGAAGCCGAGCAGCTTGGTGTAGTGCCCCACCGCCTTCTTGACACCGTCGGACTCCCAGTTGGCGCCAGAGGCGAACAGCTTGTTGTATTCGTCGACACCGAGGTCGGCGATCAGCACGGTCTCGAACAACTGCACCTGGGTCCAGGTTCCTGCCACGCTCAACGGTGTGGCGACGCCGGCGTCCTTCAGCTTCTGCATGTCGGCGAGCCAGGAATCGATGTCGGCGGGCTCGGCGGACACGTTGGCCTTCTTCAGCACCTCCGGGTTGGCCCACACCACGTTCGCGCGGTGGATGTTGGACGGCACCGAGTAGATGTTGCCCTGCACGGTCAGCAGGTCGAGCAGGTTCTTCGGGAAGACGCTCGCGCCGCCCAATGAGTCGATGACATCGTTGACCGGCACAATCTGGTCCTTGCTGATGTAGCCCAGAAGCTCCGCGCCGGCGTGGCCCTGGAACGAGTCCGGCGGGTTACCGTTCTGCAGGTCGGCGGCCAGCTTCGCCTTCGCGTTGACGCCGGCACCCCCCGCGACGGCTAGGTTCACGAAGGTGTTGTTGGGGTACTTCTCCTTGAACAGGGTCACGAGTGCGTCGAGGCCCACCTTTTCGGAGCCGTCCGCCCACCAGGTGAAGACGCCGACCTCGCCTCCGGCACCACCGGCGGGCGCCGATGTCCCGGCGCTGGGAGACTGACTGGTGGCCGGTGCGCCAGAGCTGCAGCCGACCAGCGTGAGTGCGGCCGCGAATGCGACGGCCACAAGCGGTTGAGCACGCATGGAGGTCCTCCGTTGGATCGCTCGAGGGAGCCCAGCTTGTCGGGCTCCAGTGCAGCCAAGCTAGGCTTGCCTGCGATCGGGCGTCAATGAGAACCCCCTAGTCGTTGCAGGGTTGTTATCGAATGCGCGGGTGCGACACAAGGGGCCGTCGGTGGCCCCGGAATGGCCGGCTCGGCACCCTCGCCACAGCCCGGCCGTCCCTACTTCCGTGAGGCACCGGGCAACGGCTTGGGGCCTTCGGAGAGAGTGAACCGCGCTACCTGGATCCGCTCGGTCCAGGCGCGCTTGCCGCTCTCGAAGATCACTGCGATCTGCCCGTTGGAGAGCGCGACGAGGTCGGAGTAGCCGGCCGCGTGGGAGGGTGCGGTGAGACTCGTGTACGACTTCCAGCTGTTGCCGTTGTCCGACGAGCGCCACAACTTCAGACCCTTGCGTAGCACACCCGCGTTGCTGCTCGACGGCGTCGCGAGGTACATGTGGGCGCCAACCGTGAGCAGCGAGCCGTAGGCGTGGACGGTCTTGATGCCGGCGATGGGCGAGAACGCCGACGCTGTCGCCCCGCCGTCCTTCGAGGTGGCCTGGTAGTGGGAGAGCTTCGCACTGCCGTGTCCCTTGAGTCGGGCAGTGATGTAGAGGTGCCCCTTCGGAGCCTGAGCCAGATCGGCCTCGATCAGGGTCTTGCCGCTCGGTGACTTGATCCGGGCGCCCTCCATCCAGTTCTTCCCACCGTTGTCGCTGTAGACCAGCATGATCCCGTTGCTCACTCCGGCCCCGAAGATGATCCGCCCGGCGTGAGCGCCGCTGGTCACTTGGAGGCTGTTGCCCGGCTGCGTCAGACCACCCAGCGGACGGCTCCAGGTCTTGTACTCCTTCCGGATCTCCCGCGGCCCCGACCAAGTACGGCCGTTGTCGGTGGATCGCTGCACCTTCAGCCAGTTCTGGTTCTTGGCGTTCTGGTAGCTGGCGATCAGCAGGATGTTGCCAGTGGTCCGATCGACGACCGGGGAGGGGTTCGATACCTCGTGCTGGCCGTTGTCGGCGATCGTCCTCGGAGTGCTCCAGGTGCAGCCGCCATCTTTGGAGTAGCGCGAGACGATGTCCCAGTTGCCGGAGTCGACGGTGCCGTTCTGCCCGTTGCGCTTCTCGGCGAAGGCGACCAGGTCACCATTCCTTGCTTGCACGATGGATGGCAGCCGGTAGCCGGAGCTAGCCTTGCCGACCCACGGGGACGACACACAGGTGGCGTTGGCGAAGCTGCGTGCAGCCGCTTGCGCTTCGGATGCGACGAGTCCGGTGCTTGCCAGTCCAAGACCGGCCAGGATGCTGGCTCCAGCCCGGACCAGCCCTCTCGGGGCGAGTTTCATTTGATTGCTCCTGACATGGGGGGTGAGACAGTCAGAGCTTGGAGCCTACTGCACCGCCTCAGACCCGTGGAAAGGCGACTGGATTGACGTGGCCGGTGTGGCACGGGGGTGGCTTCAATGACCAGGAACCGCCGGCTCCTGTACCCACCGCCACAGCCAGCCGGCACCGGCCAGACCGACTACACCGATGGTGACCGCCGCTGCTCCCAGCGGTGCCACCGCGGCGATGGCGGTGATCAGCAGCGGTCCCGCGGCCTGTCCGAGCCCGGTGGTCAGCCGCCAGCCGGCCAAGAACTGCGGACGTCCGACGGTGGGCGCGGCGTCCGACCCGATGGTCATCACGACCCCGGCGGAGATCCCGTTGCCCAGGCCGAGCACGGCGGCGAACAGCGCCACCGCGCCGAGCGAGTGCGCCAGCGGCAGCAGCGCGAAGCAGAGACCCATGATCACCATGGCCGGCACCGAGACCCAGCGCCGTCCGAACCGGTCCATCACCGAGCCGCCCACGTAGAACAGCGTCATGTCGATCGCGGACGAGAGCGCGAAGACCAGGCTGGTGGCGGCGGCGTCCAGGCCGATCTGCTCACACCAGAGGGGGAGCAGTGCGTCGCGGGCCGTCCGGACCAGCATCAGGGCCGCGGCGCCTGTTCCCGCGGTGGCGAAGATGTGGGCGTGCTGGCGCAGCACCCGCATCATCTGCACCGGCTGGTCAGGCTCGTGTTCGGGCGTGGGCAGGTCGGGGAGCGCCAGGGTGACGCTGGCGGCGATCAGGCTGGTGCCTGCTGCCACCAGGTAGGCCGCTTGCAACCCCCAGACGCTGACCACGGCCGCACCCATCAGTGGGCCGAGCAGCGACCCGATCCGGAACACGCCGCCCAGGGTGGACAACGCGCGGGCCCGGTACTCCAGCCCGACCGCGACGGTCAGATACGACTGCCGGGCGAGGCTCAGCATCGCCCCGGACAGGCCGGTGACGAACACCGCACCGGCCAGCACCCAGGTGTTCGGCGCGAAGGCGCAGGTCAGCAGGCAGAGGATGTCGACGCCGAGCGCGCCGACCAGGGACTTCTTCTCTCCGAACCGGTCGGCGATCACCCCGGCGGGCAGCGCGCCGACCAGGCCGCCGAGGCCCATCAGCGCCACCACCAGCGCTGCCTCCGGCACCGATGCGCCGAGTGCGCGTGCGGTCAGCGGCACCAGCGGAATGATGGCGCCGAAGCCGATGAACGACACCGCGGTCGGCAGGTAGATGACGACGGCGAGGCGCCGCCAGGGCGCACCGTGATTGCCGTCGAGAGTCACCGCCGCAACATATCCGGAGGGTGTGGCCTGCCGAGGCGGAGGGTCGCTCTGCGACCGTCGGTGATCCGCTGGTCGAGCTTGTCGGGGACCCATGGCGCGGTTCCGTCAGCAGCGTGGCGACCTATACGCTGGGGTTCGGCCACGCGCCCGTAGCTCAGCGGATAGAGCAGGAGCCTTCTAATCTCTTGGTCGCAGGTTCGATTCCTGCCGGGCGCGCCATTCCGTTACGTTACCTCAGTTGCTCTTCTGAATAGCTCGGACGCCGACCAGCAGCCCGACCGCGGCGAGGACGAGGGCGGCCACCCAACCCCAACCCACTGCGATGTCGCCGAGATCGCCGGCGAGCAGGGCGCGCTCGGCTTGCACCACCCAGTTGATCGGATTGACCGCGGCGACCGCGCGCATCCAGCCCGGAGCGGTGTCGAGCGGCAGCAGCATGCCGGACAGGATCAGCAGCGGGAAGATCAGCGTCTGCTGAACTCCCCAGAACAGCCACTCCCGGTCCTTGGTCTTGAGCGCCAGGGTGTAGGAGAGCGCTCCGAGGCCGACGCCGAACACGGCCAGCAGGGCGAGACCGATCAGCAGACCCAGCAGGTGGATGGTGAAGCCGAACGGCCAGGCGATCAGCACGATGAGCACCGCCTGCGCGACGATCGGCGCGATCTCCTTCAGCGCCCGGCCGATCAGCAGCGACGAGCGGGCCAGTGGCGCCACCAGGGTGCGTTCGTGCGAGCCGGTCATCATTTCGTACTGCAGATTCGAGCCGGTCGCGCCGGTGCCGAACAGCACGATCATCACCAGGACGCCGGGCACGAACCATTGCAGCGTCTCGCCGACCGGCTGCCCGGACGTGCCGATCAGCAGTGGCCCGAACAGGCCGAGGAAGACCAGCGGCTGCACCAGGCTGAAGATCAGTGTGAACGGGTCGCGGACAACGGGCTTCAGTTCCCGGATCAGCACGTTCCAGGTGTCACGAGCCGGGTTGGCCCGCACCGCAGTATCGGCGTTCTCAGGTCGCAGTGTGGTCATCGGGATGCTCCCGCCTTCTCGTCGAGGTTCTCGGCCTGATGGTCTTCTACGGAGTCGGCACCCTCGCCGGCCTCGCGCAGCGTCCGTCCGGTCAGCGCCAGGAACACGTCGTCGAGGGTGGGTGGCACGCCGGTCGCGGTGCGCACGGTGATCCCCGCGCCGTCCAAGGCGCGCACCATGGCCGGCAGCAGTGCGTCGCCCTCGGGTGCGGTCACGGTCACCGATGCCTCGCCCGTTCGCGATACTCCGCGGTCGGCAAGTGGCTGGACGACTGCGACGGCCGCGTCGGCGTCCGCCTGATCGGCGAAGCCGAGGGTGATGACGTCGCCGGCGAGGTTCGCCTTGAGCCGGGCTGCGGTGTCGTCGGCGATCACCCGGCCCTTGTCCATCACCATCACCCGTTCGGCGTACCGGTCGGCCTCTTCGAGGTAGTGCGTGGTGAGGAAGATCGTGGTGCCGTGACCGGTCCGCAAGTCCAGGATGTGCTGCCACAGGTTGGCCCGGCTCTGCGGATCAAGGCCGGTGGAAGGCTCATCGAGGAACAGCAACGGAGGTGCATGCATCAAGCCCAGGGCGACATCGAGTCGGCGCTTCTGCCCTCCCGAGAGCTGCTGCACCGAACGGTTCGCGAAACCGGCGAGGTCGAGTGACTCGATGAGTTCGTCGGCACGGGTCCTGGCGGCCGCCTTCGACATGCCGTAGAAGGCGCCCTGGCTGAGCAACTCGTCGCGGGTCCGCTGGGCGAAGCTGCCGCTGGTGAGCTGACCCACGTAGCCGATCCGGGCGCGGACCTCGGCCGGTCGGCCGAGGATGTCGAAGCCGACCACGCGTGCGGTGCCGGAGGTGGGTGGGATGAGGGTGGTGAGCATGCGCAGGCTGGTGGATTTGCCCGCGCCGTTGGGTCCGAGGAACGCGACGAGTTCGCCGCGGCTGACTTCGAAGCTGAGGTCGGTGACCGCCTCGACGGTCCGCTTCCTGACGCTGAAGCGCTTGGTCAAACCCTGCGCTTCGATGATCGGTTCGTTCGTCATGACTTCACGCTAGATTCCAATGCGGACAGATTGAGTCCGCGATGTGCGGCAATCTTGGGACATGGCCGATACGACAACGCGGGCGCTGGCGCTGCTCAACCTGCTGCAGGCGCATCGGCACTGGCCCGGCTCCGAGCTTGCCGAGCGGCTCGGCGTCACTGAACGGACGGTGCGGCGCGATGTCGAGCGGCTGCGCGAACTCGGGTATCGCATCGAGTCGACGCCCGGGGTCGCAGGTGGGTACCGGCTGGAGGCGGGTAGCGCCGTCCCGCCGTTGCTGCTCACCGACGAGGAGGCGGTGGCGATGGCGATCGGGCTGCGGGTGGCGGCGTCCCAACGCTTGATCAGCGGCCCGGAAACCACCATCACGGCGCTGGCCAAGCTGGAACAGGTGCTCCCCGCACCGCTGCGCCGACGGGTCAAGGCGCTCGCCGAAACCGTCCAGCCCGCCGGGATCAACGCCGGGGCGGCAGTCTCCAGCGATGTGCTGGGTGAGTTGGCGCTGGCGATCCGCGATCACGAACGGGTCCGTTTCGGCTACACGGCGGCGTCCGGGAAGCGGAGCCGTCGCCGGGTCGAACCGCATGCTCTGGCGCCCGCCGAGCGGCATTGGTATCTGCTGTGCTGGGATCTCGACGCCGACGACTGGCGGACCTTCCGGGTCGATCGGCTCGCGGACGTGGAGCACACCACCGTGCGGTTTACCCCGAAGCCGCTCACCCCCGAGCAGATCGAGGAGTTCATCGTCGTGGCCCGCTCCTGGGTCAGGCAGGCGGTCGAAGCGGACGCCGTGATGGCGCTGCCGTTCGACGAGATGCGGCGCCACTTCGGGCAGTGGGGGCAGGGTGCCCAGGCAGAGGACGACACGCATACCCGGTGGCCGGTCGGCGGCAGCGACTTCCGCGAAACCATGTACGGCCTGTCCTGGATTCCGGTCGGCGTCGAGTACGTGACCGACCTCGCCGAGCCGGGGCGGAGCGAGTTGCGCGAGACGCTGGAGCGGATGCTGCGGGCGCTCGATACCGCACCGCCCGAACGGCGTGTACCGCGAAACTCTGGCGGCCGGGGCCGCGACGTGCTGGGGTGAGGTAATGCAGCTACTCGTCCTCGGCGGCACCGCCTTCCTGGGCAGCGAGGTGGCCCGGCAGGCGGTCGCTCGGGGCTGGGAGGTGACCTGCGCGGCGCGCGGTCGCTCCGGGTCGTTTTCGGACGGCGTCCGCGCGGTCACCCTCGACCGGGACCGTGACGACGGTCTGGAACCGTTGGTCGGCACGCTGTGGGACGCCGTCGTCGACCTGACCCGCCAGCCGGGCCAGGTGCGCCGGGCCGTCCGTGACCTGAGCACACGGCATTGGGTGTTCGTCTCCACAGCCAACGTGTACGCCGATCAGGCCACCCGTGGCCAGGACGAGTCGGCAGGCCTGCTGCCGCCGCTGGAGGCCGACGCGCTGACCGATCCGGCCGAGTACGGGCCGGCCAAGGTGGCCTGCGAGAACCTGGTGCGGGGCACCGCCAGTTCGACGATCGCCCGCGCCGGGTTGATCGTGGGCCCGGGCGATGTGTCCGGACGGCTCGGCTACTGGCCGTGGCGGTTCGCCCGCGACGCCGCCGCGCCGGTGCTGATCCCCGACGACCCGGACCAGCCCGTCCAGCTCATCGACGTCGCTGATCTGGCCGCGTGGCTCCTGGGCTGCGCGGAAGGTCGTGTGGATGGGGTGTTCAACGCTGCGGGGACGCCGACCACGCTGGGCCAGGTGCTGGACGCTGCTCGTATCACCGCCGGGCATCACGGCCCGGTGCTCGCCGCCCGGTCCGAGTGGCTCCTTGAGCACGGGGTAGCGCCGTGGATGGGGGAGCGCAGTCTGCCGCTGTGGCTCGGCGGTGACCGTGGACTGTGGGGATTCGAGAGCCATCGCAACGACCGGGCGCTGGCGTCCGGACTGCGGCTGCGTCCGCTGGCGGACACGTTTCTCGCTGTACTCGCCTGGGAAACCGGTCATCGCACCGAGCCACGAGCCGCCGGGCTTGACGACGGCGCGCAGACCGAGCTTGTCCGGGCACTGTCCGCCGACGCCGACATCGAGGCCCGGCGGTGATCCCCGCGGCGGCACGCTGGGCGGGGCTGCTCGCCGGACCCGTGTTCGTCGTCTCGTTCGTGATCCAGGGAGCGCTGCGGCCGGGCTACGACCCGTTGCGGCATCCGGTCAGTTCGCTCAGCCTCGGGCCGGGCGGCTGGATACAGATGCTCACCTTCTGGGTGACCGGTCTGCTGGTGATCGGTTTCGCGATCGGTCTCCGGAGGGCCGGCATCGGCCGGGCGACGCCGATCCTGATCGCCATCGTCGGCCTCGGAATCTTCGCCGCGGGCTTTTTCGCCTGCGATCCGATCAGCGGATACCCGCCCGGGTCACCGATCCCTGCGCCGCGCACCCTGCACGGCATCGTCCACGACATGGTGTCGACGCCGGTGTTCACCGTGCTGCCGGCGGCGATGATCGTGCTGGCGCGCCGTTGGGTCAGGGCCGGACGCCGTGGCTGGGCTGTCGCCTCCGCCCTCGCCGCACCCGCTCTCTTCGGCTGCTTCGTGATGGCGGCCGTCGGTTTCGCCCAGAACCCGGCGGTGATGCCCTACGCCGGCCTGTGGCAACGCCTGTCGCTGATCATCGGTTTCGGCTGGCTGACATTGCTGTCGGTGGCGCCGTTGCCGGCAGCAGGAGCGGGTCCGTCCGGGGGTGGCCGCCAGGGCGAGTGAGCCCACGGTGGGTCACGCGGCGTCCAACCAACGGTGGTGAGACGGAGGCTCGCAATCGTCGCGCCGGCAGCCCGGTAGTCTTGCCGGCATGTCGACGGACACCATTGCCCGGCACCGCCGGTTGCTCAACGGGATTCCGTCACAGCCCGATCTGGCGGCGCCGCTTCCGAAACGTATCCTGACCAATCCCTGGACTTGGATCGGCGTCGTTCTGACCGTCGTCTACGCAGCATGTTTGTGGGCGCAGTACGCCATGATGACCGCTGACGTCCCCGTCCGAGGCGGCGTGATGCCTGGCATCAACCATTCCGCGATCCGCGATTCGTTCTGGTTCGCGATGCCCACGCTGCTGTTCTGGATCGTGGTCTTCGTGATCGCTGACCGGTTCCGGCCGCAGCGGCTGCTGGTGTGGTACTTGGCGCTTGGCTGGGGAGCCTCGGTGGCCACCTTCCTGTCGCTGCACATCAACACCTGGGCGTCCGAGCAGCTGTCGATCGGCGGCGACGGTGACCCGACCACAGGTGCCCGGGCGGCGATCTACATCGCCCCGTTCGTGGAGGAGGCGGCGAAGGCGACGGTGTTGTTCGGCGTCGCGCTGCTGGCGCGCTACCAGCTGGTCACCAAACTGAACGGTGTGGCGTTGGCCGGCCTGGCGGCGGCGGGCTTCGCCTTCACCGAGAACATCATCTACTACGCCCGCGCGATCATGTATTCGACGTCGCAGATCAACACCGGCGACGCCGCGTCGGCGATCCAGGAACTGGTCTGGCTGCGGGGATTCTGGACGGCGTTCGGGCATCCGCTGTTCACGATGATGACCGGCCTCGGCCTGATGGTGGCGCTGCGCACCCACAGCAAGGTGGTGCGGGTGCTGGCACCGCTGATCGGGTACCTGCTGGCCGCACTGCTGCACATGATGTTCAACTCACAGGCCACCTTCGCCCAGGGGACGATGCGGTACGTCATCTATTTCGCGGTGGCGTTGCCGCTGGTTGCGTCGGCCACGATCTACGCGGTGCGGCAGTTGTTCGTGGAGAGTCGCAAGATTCGCGCGCGGCTCACCGACTACGTCCGGATGGGGTGGCTGCAGCCAGCCGATCCCGACGTCACCTCACGTGTCCGGCACCGGGCCTGGGCGTTGCTGGTCGGAGCCACCCGGGGCTGGACGGTGCTGCGCGCCACGCTGAGCCTGCAACGCACCCTCACCGAACTGGCCTATCTGCGCGATGCGGAGGTGAAGGGGGTCATCGATACCGTGGGACAGGCCCGCGCGACCGAGCTGCTGTACCAGGCGCGCTCGCTGCGCGGGTTGGCCATCGATGATCCGCGCGGGCAGCGGCTCAGCCTGCCGACGTTGCGAAAGCAGCAGCCGGTGGACTATCCGCCGCCGACCTACCCGGGGCCCGCCGGCCTGGGTGGCAACTGGCCCGCAGGTCCAGGCTCCGCACCACTAGGATCGCAGCAGTATTCCAGGGTGGACCCGAAATGGGGCCCGCCCCCCGGGTGAGGAGAGGCATGAGCGCTGGCCAGCTGGCGGGCTCGCTCAGGCTGCTCGCCGACGCTCTCCACCAGGTGCGGTTGCCCCTCGACCTCCCCGGTCGGGACGCCGCCGAGGCGCGGCGGCGTGACCTGGGTGCCCAGCTGAGCGACTATCTGCTGCCGCGTCTGGAGCGCCTCGACGCGCCGATGCTGGCGGTGGTGGGTGGCTCCACCGGCGCCGGCAAGTCGACCCTGGTCAACTCGATGATCGGTCGCACGGTGAGCCGTCCCGGGGTGATCCGGCCGACCACCCGCTCACCCGTCCTGGTGCATCATCCTGACGATGCCCACTGGTTCGGTCCCGACCGGATCCTGCCCGGACTTGCCCGCAGCCTCGAGGCGGCCAGCGACACCCGGACCCTGCAGCTGGTGCCAGAGCCATCCCTGCCGCCGGGCCTGGCCGTCCTGGACGCACCCGACATCGACTCGGTGGTGGCTGAGAATCGTGCGCTGGCCGCGCAACTGCTCGCTGCCGCCGACCTGTGGCTGTTCGTCACCACCGCCGCGCGCTACGCCGATGCGGTGCCTTGGGACTACCTGCGCTCGGCGGCTGAGCGGAGCGCCGCGCTCGCCGTGGTGCTGCAGCGGGTGCCGCCGGCGGCGATGACCGAGGTGCCGGCGCACCTGGGTCAGTTGATGGCCGACCGCGGGCTCGGTGATTCGCCGCTGTTCGCCGTCCCGGAGACGATTGCCGACGCCGAGGGGCTGCTGCCGGATTCGGCGGTAGCGCCGATCCGGGAATGGCTTGCCGGGCTGGCGGCCGACAGTCAGGCCCGGGCAGCCGTGGTGCTCCAGACTCTCGGCGGCGCCATCGCCGCCCAATGCCGGACGGCGCCCGAGGTGGCGGCGGCCGCTGACGAGCAGGACGCGGCGCTGGCCCAGTTGCGGTCCGACGCCGAGGGCTCCTACCGCGAGGCGGGGCGCACCCTCGGCGTCCAGACCGCCGACGGGACGCTGCTGCGGGGTGAGGTGCTGGCCCGCTGGCAGGACTTCGTCGGCACCGGTGAGTTCTTCCGTGCCGTCGAGCAGAAGATCGGCTGGCTACGGGACCGGTTGATGGCGTCGCTGCGCGGCGAACCGAAACAGGTCGGCGAAGTGAAGCTGGCTGTCGAATCGGGTATGGAGGTGTTGATCCGCGAGGAAGGGGAGACCGCTGCCGAGCGGGCCGCGACCGCGTGGGAGAACGACCCGGCCGGACGCCAGCTGCTGGCCGCGACCAAGATCGACCTGCGGCGCGGATCACCGGAGTTTCCGGCTCAGGTGGCGTTGGCGATCCGCAACTGGCAGGCCGACGTTCTCGACCTGGTCACCAGCGAGGGGGCATCGAAGAAGTCGCGGGCGCGGTTCCTGGCGCTGGGTACCAACGGGGTCGGCATCGCACTGATGATGGTGGTGTTCTCGACCACCGGCGGCGTCACCGGCGTGGAGGTCGGGGTGGCCGGCGGCACCGCCGTGCTCGCCCAGCGCGTGCTCGAAGCGGTGTTCGGCGAGGATGCCGTCCGTCGGCTCGCCAAGCGCGCCAAGCAGGATCTGGATGCCCGGATCGAGGCGTTGCTGGCGACCGAACTGGCCCGCTACGAGGCTGTGCTCGACGACGTCGGCGTCCGCCCGGAGGCGGGCGACGAGACCAGGGCCGCTGTGGCGGCGGTGGACGCCGCCCGGGGCGGCGAGGTCGGTTCGGGCCTGCCGCCGCTGGTCGAGCTCGAGCGCTTCAGCGGTTCGGCACGGCAGCTCGACGACGACGCGCCCGCCTTGGAGGCGGGTCGCCGGGCCGCTCCCGCCGACGAGGTCGTTGATGCTGAACTGGTGACCGACCAGGACGGCGACCGAGGGTGAGCCGGACGTTGGCCCAGCGCCTGCGGGCGCTCGACGAAGCCGTGGAGTTGAGCCGTGGCCGTTCCTCGGACGAGGTGGTGGCCCGGGCGGCGGCCGTGCTGAAGCGGACCGGTGAGCGCTGGACGTTCACCGGGGACCACACCGTGGTCGCTCTGGCCGGCGCTACCGGCTCGGGCAAGTCGACCTCGTTCAACGCGCTCAGCGGCACCGAGTTCGCCACTACCGGCGTGCGCCGTCCGACCACCTCGACGGCGATGGCCGTCGCCTGGGGCACCGAGCTGCCCGGTGATCTGCTGGACTGGCTCGATGTCCCGCGGCGGCACCTGGTGCCCGTGCGGCGCAGTGCCTTCGCCAACCTGGTGCTGCTCGATCTGCCCGACCACGACTCCACCGAGACGGCGCACCGAATGACGGTCGACCGGCTGGTGCCGCTGGTGGACATGCTGATCTGGGTGGTGGATCCGCAGAAGTATGCCGACGCCGCCTTGCATGACCACTACCTGCGGCCACTGGCCTCGTACGCCGATGTGATGATCGTGGTGCTCAACCAGGCCGACCGGCTGCGGCCGGATGAGCTCTCCGACGCGATGGGCGATCTGCGTCGGCTGCTGGACGACGAGGGGTTGACCGGTGCCCGGCTGATGGCAATGTCGGCGATCGAGGGGACCGGCGTGCCTGAGCTGCGGCAGGTGCTCGCCCGGGCCGTTGCCGACAAAGCAGTGGTCAGCGCCCGGATCGCGGCCGACGTCACCGTGGCGGCCGACGAGCTCGCCTGGGAACTCGGCAGTGCGCCGGCTCCGGTGCTGGACCGCAAGCAGCGCGAACCGCTGGTCAAGGCACTGGCCGATGCCAGCGGAGTCGGGTTGGCGGTCGACAGCGTCCGGGAGGCCTGGAAGCTGCGGGGCGGGCTCGCCACGGGATGGCCGTTCGTGAACTGGGTGGCGCGGTTCAAGCCCGATCCGTTGCGTGCGCTGCGCCTCGACCAGAGCGACCGCCGGCTGGCTCCCACCGCCATCAGCCGTACGTCGCTGCCGAGCGCCAGCCCGGTACAGCGCGCCCGGCTGGACCGCGGCCTGCGCGAGCTGGTGGACGCCGCGTCCGCCGGCCTGCCCCGGGGCTGGGCGGGGGCGGTCAATCTGGCCGCGCGCAGCCACCAGTCGCTGCTGATGGACCGGCTGGACACGGCCATCGCGGGTGCCGATTTGGAGCTTGACCGAGGGACCGGATGGTGGTCGATCGTGCGGTTCCTGCAGTGGGTGCTGATGGTTGCTGTCGTCGCCGGCGGACTGTGGGCGCTGCTGTGGGCGTTCGCACCGGCATTTGGTCTGGTCGGTCTGCCCACCTTCTACTGGTGGGACTGGCCGGCCCAGTTCGTGCTGTTGACCGGAGGCGTGGTCGGCGGGTTGGCCTTGGCCGGTGTGTCTAGATTGGGTGTCTCGATCGGCGCCCGGGCGAAGGCCAATCGGGCCGAGCGAATCCTCTACCAGACCATCGGTTCGGTCATCGAGGCCGAGTTGATCGAACCGGTGTCCGAGGAGCTGGATCGGCATCGCCGCGCCGTCGTCGCCGTGCGCAACGCTCGCTGACGATCCTCGATCGAGCGCGACGAGAATGCGCCGACTCTGGTCGGTCGCGCTGGTCGGGACTTGTGCAGGTTCTCACTGGTCAGGAGCGTCGAGGACGGGCGGGTTCGCGGTGGTCGAGCTTGTCGAGACCCGTTGTGAACGCGATTTTGACCACTTTTCGCGAACCGTGCCCACACTGAGGACGACGAATCCCCACAGTCCTCAGGAGGCACTCATGGACGCCACCATCACCGTCACCGGCAATGTCGGCAGCGACATCGAGGTGCGCACCGACGACACCAACGAATGGGCCTATGCCGCGTTCCGGCTGGCCTGTACGCCGCGTTTCGTCCGCAACGGCTCCTGGCGTGACGGCGAGACGACCTGGTTGAACATCAACTGCCGCAACCGGCAGTTGTCGCTCAACGTGCAGGCCAGCGTCGGCAAGGGCGATCCCGTGATCGTCACCGGACGGCTCACCACCTGGAGCTGGACGAACAGCGAGACCGGCGAGGTGCGCGAGAAGCTGGTGCTCGAGGCGATCGCGGTCGGGCATGACCTCACCCGCGGTACCACCAGCTTCCGCCGGCTTGAACGGACGGCGCCGCAACCCCCGGTTGACGATCCCTCGGTCTTCCAGGAGCTCGAGAACGCGGACGGGCCGGGTGACCCGGCGGAACCGGCCGACGACAAGAGCGTGGCGGCGTGAGCTGAGGCCGCCCACGGTCGAGCGGGTTGGCCGCGACCCTGGGCGGGATCCGGTGGCCGGCGCGGGCGCGTCCCCCGAGCCTGCCGGCCACCGGCATCCCAGCGTCAGTCGCGCTTCAGGCGGCGGTGCTTGCTGGCGTGCGGACGGGCTGCCTCGGCGCCCAGCCGGGCGACCTTGTTGTCCTCGTAGTCGGCGAAGTTGCCCTCAAACCAGAACCAGTTGGCTTCGTTCGCGTCGCTGCCCTCCCAGGCCAGGATGTGGGTCGCGACCCGGTCGAGGAACCACCGGTCGTGGGAGATCACCACGGCACAGCCGGGGAACTCCAGCAGTGCGTCTTCCAGGGACTGCAGGGTTTCGACGTCCAGGTCGTTGGTGGGCTCGTCCAGCAGCAGCAGGTTGCCGCCCATCTTCAGCGTGAGCGCCAGGTTGAGCCGGTTCCGTTCACCGCCCGACAGCACGCCGGCCAGCTTCTGCTGATCCGGTCCCTTGAACCCGAAGGAGGCGACATAAGCACGCGACGGCATCTCGAAACTGCCGACCTTGATGTGATCGAGCCCGTCGGAGACGACCTCCCAGACGTTCTTCGACGAGTCGATCCCGCCCCGGGACTGGTCCACATACGAGATCTGGACGGTCTTGCCGACGTCGAGGCTGCCCGCGTCGGGCTGCTCCTCGCCGACGATCATCTTGAACAGCGTCGTCTTGCCGACACCGTTCGGGCCGATGATGCCGACGATGCCGGCACGAGGCAGGGTGAAGGACAGGTTGTCGATCAGCAGCCGGTCACCGAAGCCCTTGCCGAGCTTCTTGGCGTCGAGCACGTCGGAACCGAGCCGCGGGCCGGGCGGAATGTTGATCTCGGCCAGGTCGATCTGGCGATTGCGCTCGGCCTCGGCGGCAAGCTCCTCATAGCGGGCCAGGCGGGCCTTGTTCTTCGCCTGCCGAGCCTTCGGGTTGGCCCGCACCCATTCGAGTTCCTTCTCCAGGATTTTGGCCCGCTTGGCGTCCTTCTTGCCCTCGATCTGCAACCGCTGCCGCTTGGTCTCCAGATAGGTGGAGTAGTTGCCCTCGTAGGGGTGCAGCCGGCCGCGGTCGATCTCGCAGATCCACTCGGCCACGTTGTCCAGGAAGTACCGGTCGTGGGTGACCGCCAACACGGCGCCCGGGTAGGTCTTCAAGTGGCCTTCCAACCAGTTCACGCTCTCGGCGTCCAGGTGGTTCGTGGGCTCGTCGAGCAGCAGCAGGTCAGGCTGCTGGAGCAGCAACTTGCACAGCGCCACCCGACGCCGCTCGCCGCCGGACAGGACGTCGACGACGGTGTCCCCAGGGGGACATTGCAGGGCATCCATCGCCTGTTCGAGCTGGGACTCCAGGTCCCAGGCCTGCCGATGGTCGAGCTCGGTCTGCAGATTGCCCATCTCTTCCATCAGCGCGTCGAAGTCGGCGTCCGGATCGGCCATCTCCATGCCGATCTCGTTGAACCGGTCAACCATGCCCTTGGTCTCTGCGACGGCCTCCTCGATGTTCTCCATCACCGTCTTGCCCTCGGTCAGCGGCGGCTCCTGGAGCAAGATGCCGACGGTGGCGTCCTTCTTCAGGAAGACGTCGCCGTTGTCGGACTGGATCAGGCCGGCCATCAGCTTGAGCATGGTCGACTTGCCGGCGCCGTTCGGTCCGACAACGCCGATCTTGGCGCCTTCGAAGAACGACATGGTGACGTTGTCGAGCACCAGCTTCTCGCCCAGCTTCTTGCGGACGTTGTGCATGGTGAACACGAACTCGGGCATACGGAACCTCGTCAAGGAAAAGGGAAGTCGAACAGAGCGCCCACAAGTATATCGAGATGCGCGACGGCACCTGCGCGGGCGTCGGCACGGCGGCCCTGGCCGGCGGGGCACAACGCCGAGACGTCCGGCCGAATCAGGGGGCTACGTGGCGGCCGGTGGGGGCGCAGCCCCGAGTTCGTCGTCGAGCAGCTCGGCCAGGGTCAGCGCGTGGCGTCCGGTCAGGTCGGTGATCTGGGTGCGGCACGAGAAGCCGTCGGCGAGCAGCAGGGCATCGCTCGGTGCCGCGTCGACGGCGGGCAGCAGGTGCAGCCCGGCCACACCCACCGACACCGCATAGTGGCCACGCTCGACACCGAAGTTGCCGGCCAGCCCGCAACACCCGGTCACCGTGACGACCTCGGCACCGGTTACCCGCAGCAATGCGGCGTCCGTGGCCCAGCCGAGGACGGCCCTGTGGTGACAGTGCGGTTGAGCGATGACGGTGCGGCCGGAAAGGTCCGGCGGTTGCCAGCCGGGTGTGCGGTCGAGCAGTTCGGCCAGGGTAAGCAGGCCGCTGCCGACCCGAGCCACCCGTACGTCGTCGACGAGTTCGACGGCCTCATCACGCCACACCGCCAGGCAGGACGGCTCCAGGCCGACGATTGGGATGCCGGCGTCCGCCAGGGGACTCAGCACGTCCAGTGCGCGACGCATCCGGGCGGCTGCGGCGTCCAGTTGACCTGTGGTGATCCAGGTCAGGCCGCAACACGCGTCCGCGCCGACCAGCTCCGGTCGGTAGCCGGCGGCGGCCAGTACCCGGAACGTCGCGGCCAGCTGGCCACCATCGAAGCCCTGGGTGAACGAGTCGGCCCAGACCGCGACCCGGCCCAGGTCCTCGCCGGCGGTCGCCCGGCCTCTCGCGGGCGACCTGGCCACCACCCGGGCAGGGGTGGCGGTCCGGAACGGCGGCACCCGGCGGCGGGCGTCCACGCCGGCCAGGCTGAGCAGCACCGATCGAAGCCCGGGTGTGCGCACGGCGGCGTTCGCGACCCGGGCGAGTCCGGGTATGGCCGCGACCAGTCGCGTCCAGCGCGGCAACCAGCCCAGGGTGTAGTGGGTCAACGGACGGAGGCGTCCGGAGTAGGCCCGGTCGAGGACGCGTGCCTTGTCACGCGCCAGATCCACCCCGGTGGGGCACTCGCTGGCGCAGGCCTTGCAGGCCAGGCACAAGTCGAGCGCCGCGGCCACCTCGGGCGAGCGGGGCGAGGCGATCAGCGACCCGTTGGCCAGCTCCTGCAGGATCCGTGCCCGGCCTCGGGTGGAATCCTGCTCGCGGCCGGTCACCTGGTACGAGGGACACATGGCGTCGGTGGTGCCGGGCGCAACGCACCGGCCGACGCCGCTGCACCGGTGCACGTCGGCCACCTCCCGCGACATGGGTTGCCGCACCGACGCCAGTCGCAGGTGCGCGTCGAGCGGAGCGGGATCCACCAGCACGCCTGGGTTGAGCAGATTGTCCGGGTCGAACAACCGCTTGGCGGCGGCGAACAGAGCCAGGGCCGCGGGTGAGTACATCCGGGGCAACAGTTCCGAGCGCGCGCGGCCGTCGCCGTGCTCACCCGACATCGAGCCGCCGTGGGCAGCGACCAGGTCGGCGGCCGCTTGGACGAACTCGCGATACGCGCCGGTACCGCCGCGCCGGCCGATCGGGAAGTCGATCCGGCAATGCACGCACCCTTCACCGAAGTGTCCGTAGGGCAGCCCGTGCAGACCGTGGGCTTCCAATAGCTGTTCGAACCCGCGCAGGTAGCCGCCGAGTTGTGCCACGGGAACGGCGGCGTCCTCCCATCCGGGATGCGCCGGCTCGGCGAGGGCGACTCCGGCGTACCCCGCGGCGTCGCTGCGCAGTCGCCACCATCGTGCCGCCGTCGCCGCGTCGTCGACCACCACGGCGCCGAGTGCGCAGTCCAATCTCGCCAGTTCCCTGGCGGCGGCCCGCACGGCGTCCGGGTCGTCACCGGCCAACTCGACGAACAGCCAGCCGCGCCCCGGAGGCAGCTCGAGCCGCGGTCCGGTGCCGCGGCCGACGATGGGTTCGACGATGCGAGCATCCAATCCCTCACAGGCGTGGGGGCGATAGCGCAGCACCTCGGGCATCACATCGGCAGCCTCCGCCAGCGTGGCGAAACCGAGCACCACCAGCGCGGTGTGGGCGGGTTCGGGCGCCAGCCGGACGGTGGCGCGGCGCACAACCGCCAGAGTGCCTTCGGAGCCGACCAGGAAACGGGCGACGTCGAAGCCGTGCTCAGGCAGCAGATGCTCCAAGGAGTATCCGGACACCTGCCGACCGAAGCGACCGAACTCGGTGCGGATCACGCCGAGATTGGCCAGCACCAGTTGGTGGAGCGCGCGGAGCGTCGGTGACGGGTGGTCGCGTAGGTCAGCGCCCGGCGTCAGCACGAGCCGCTCGCCGGTGCCGGTGATCACCTCGAGTCCCGTCACCGCGTCGCTGGTGCGTCCGTAGCCGAGAGCACGCGGACCGCAGGCGTTGTTGCCGATCATCCCACCGAGGGTGCAGCGGGACGCCGTGGACGGGTCGGGGCCGCACCGTAAGCCATGGGGCCGTCCCGCGGCGGTCAGGTCGGCCTGGACGACGCCCGGCTGCACCACGGCCAGACCGGACGCCGCGTCGAGCGACTCGATCCGGTTCAGCCTGCGGGTGTCCAGCACCAGACCGGCGCCGACCGCGTTTCCGGCGCAGGAGGTCCCGGCGCCACGCATGGTGATCGGTAGGCGCTCGGCCAGGGCGAGGTCGACGGCGGCGTCCAGCTCAATGAGGTCGCTGGGGACGAAGACTGCCTCGGGTACCACGCGGTACAGCGAAGCGTCCGAGGAGTAGAGGGCGCGAGTCAGCGTCGAACGGTCGAGGACGTGCTGATCGACATGATTGATCAGCGCTTCCTCAAAGGCTGGGCGGCCCACCCGGTCAGTCTGCCACCGCAAGCACGGCGTTCATGGCCCGGCCGAGCGCCTCGTAGTCGGTTGGTTCCACGACATCCACCAGGGCGGCACGCACCGACGCCACGTGGTGGGGTGCGGCCGACTTCAGCAGGTTCAGCCCGGTGGCGGTGAGCACCGCGATGACACCGCGGCGGTCGTGCGGGCAGCTCTTGCGCAGAATCAGGCCCTTGGCCTCCATGCGGGCCACCGTATGGGTGAGCCGGGAACGCGATTGCCGTACCCGATCGGCCAGTTCGGACATGCGCATCTCCAGCTGGTCGGCCTCGGACAGGTTGACCAGAATCTCGTATTCACCCAGGTCGAGACCGAACGGCCGCAATTCCGCATCGAGCCGATCGTTGATCCGGCTCACCCCGGCCAGGTAGGCGCGCCAGATCGCCTGCTGCTCGGCGCTCAGCCACAGCACGGTGTCGGAAGTCACGGTCACGGCGTCAGCCTACCATTGCTTGTTGAAGCGTAAACCGAATCCGTCGAGCGATGACCATCGATGACGTGACTAGGAAAGATCCGATACTTGCCGGCGACCACTGTCGGGATTGCCGCGGACCTCCGCCGAGACGATCCCGGTCGGCGACGCCCAGCGCGGCGATCCGGGCGGAGTCGCCCGCTCGTGCCGCACCACCTCGGCGCGGGATTCCGCCTAGAATGGCTGAAATTCGGCACCGACGCCGTGGTCAGACAGGAGTGACATGAACGCCCAGGCCGACGCCATCCTGCACAACAAGCCCACCTCGGTCGGCGCCCTGCTGAACTGGCGGGCGGAGAAGACCCCGAGCACCGAGGCCTTTCGCTACCCCGACGCCCACGACGTGTGGCAATCACTTACTTGGGCACAGACCAAACAGCGGGTCGACGAGATCGCCGCCGGCCTGCTGACTCTCGATGTGGGTCAGGAACAGCGGGTGGCCATCGCCGCGTCGACCCGGATCGAGTGGGTCCTGGCCGATCTGGCGATCAGCGCCATCGGTGCCGCCGCCACCACGGTCTACCCCAACACCGCACCGGACGACTTCCAGTACATCCTGACGGACTCGAAGTCCCAGGTCCTGGTTGCCGAGAACGCCGAACAGGCCGCGAAACTCGAGGGCGGCGACGCGCAGGTGCGCGCGGTGATCCTGATCGACGGCGAGGGGGACGGCGAGCGCACCCTCTCGTGGCGGCAGCTGATCGGCCGGGGCAAGGAGCGGCTCAGTGAGGATCCCGGCTGCGTGGAGACTGCCCGCGAGGGGATCGGCCTGGACAGCCTGGCTACCCTGATCTACACCTCGGGCACAACCGGCCTGCCGAAAGGGGTGGAACTCACCCAGAGGAACTGGATCTACGAGGGCTTCGCGGTCGAGGAACTGGATCTGATCGATTTCACCGATCTGCAGTACCTGTGGCTGCCGTTGTCGCATGTCTTCGGCAAGTGCTTGTTGGCGATCCAGCTCGCCATCGGTTTCGCCTCGGCCGTGGACGGCCGGGTCGACCGGATCGTCGCGAACCTGGGTGCCACCAATCCCACCTTCATGTGCGGCGCACCGCGGATCTTTGAGAAGGTGCGGGCCACCGTCTTGTCCACCAACGCCGTCGGCCTGAAGGGCAAGATCGCCCGCTGGGCGTTCGCGGTCGGCAAGCAGAGTCACGAGTACCGGTTGACCGGCCGTCCGCTACCCCTGCCGCTGCGACTGCAGTACAAGCTCGCCGACAGGTTGGTCTTCAGCAAGCTGCGCGACCGGATGGGCGGCCGGATGCGGTTCATGGTGTCCGGCTCGGCGAAGCTCAACAAGAAGGTGCAGGGCTGGTTCTACTCCGCCGGACTGGTCATCATCGAGGGCTACGGTCTCACCGAAACCACTGCCTTCTCGTTCGTGAACCTGCCGTCGGAGCCGGTCTTCGGCAGTGTCGGCAAGCCTGCGCCCGGTTCCGAGGTGCGGATCGCCGATGACGGCGAGGTGCTGTTCCGGGGCCCCGGCGTGATGCGTGGCTACCACCACGCACCCGAGAAGACCGCCGAGGTGATCGTCGACGGCTGGTTCCACACCGGCGACATCGGCGAGTTGGACGCGCAGGGCAACCTGACCCTGACCGACCGCAAGAAGGACCTGATGAAGACCTCCGGCGGCAAGTACGTGGCGCCGCAGAAGGTCGAGGGCGCGCTGGTCGCCGCGATCCCGTTCGTCAGCCAGGCAGTGGCGGTCGGCGAGGGACGCAAGTACATCTCCGCGCTGCTCACTCTCGACGCCGACAACGTCAAGCGGTGGGCGGAGGTGAACGGCATGGCGGACGCCGACTACGCCGAGATCGTCGCCAGCGACAAGGCGCATCAGGCGGTGCAGGAGTTCGTCGACCAGGCCAACGCCACCCTGGAACGCTGGGAGACGGTGAAGAAGTTCGTCATCCTGCCGCAGGAGCTCAGCGTGGACGGCGGCGAGGTGACCCCGAGCATGAAGGTGCGCCGGGCAGCGATTGCACAACGCTTCGCCGACGAGATCGACTCGATGTACGAGCGCGAGCCGGACGACGAGTGAAGCCGGGCAACTGGTGACCCCGGCCGCGGTCATCCACGTCCCGTTGCGCTGGGTCGATCTCGACGCACAGGGGCACGTCAATAACGCGATCATCGCCGACTACCTGCAGGAAGCGCGGGTCCGCTTCCTCCTGGAGGGCGACAACGCCGCCCTGCTCGGCCACGGGACGCTGGTGGTCGGCCACCAGGTGGAGTATCTGGCGCCGGTCGAGTTCCGCAACGAGCCGGTCGAGGTGCGGCTCTGGGTGGGTGAGGTCGGGGCGTCCCGCTTCACCATCGGTTACGAGGTCGTCCAAGCTGGTGTGGTCGCAGCCCGGGCCCGCACGGTGCTGTGCATCTTCGATTTCGATGCCGGACGTCCGCGGCGCATGACGCCGGACGAGCGGCGCTGGTTCGCCGATCACAGCACGCCGCTGGAACGGCTGCGTCCACTGGGCAGATGGCGGCCGGGTGAGCGGGCGTACCGGTCGCCGCTGACGGTGCGCTGGACCGATCTGGACGCCTACGGCCACGTCAACAACGTGCGCTTCTTCGACTTCGTCGCCGAGGCCCGGGTGCACATGTCGGCCGACGCCGATCCGGCGGGCAACCGGATGTCGGCAGCGGCGGAAGCCGGCTACCTGTGGATGGTGGTGCGGCAGGACGTCGACTACCTCGCCCAGCTCGACCATCGCCTGGAACCGTACGAGACGCGGGTCGCCGTCGCCGAGGTCGGACGGACATCGATGACCCTGGTTGCCGAGGTCACCGATCCGCTGGCAGGTACCACGCATGCCCGGGCCCGGACGGTCCTGGTCTGCGGTGACCGGGCCGGGCGTCCGATCCCGGTGCCGGACGAGCTGCGGCACGGGCTTGAGGTGTGGCCGGCGGAGCACTTCTGACAGACCGCCGGTCGAGCGTGGTGACTGACCGTCGGTCGAGCTTGTCGAGACCCTCATTGGATCTCGACAAGCTCGATCAGCGGTGGCCGGTGTGACCTCGACGGGACCGATTCAGTGGCCGGTCAGTGGGTGTCTTCTGCCTCGACCTCGGAGCGGTCACCGGACCACAGGGTGTGGAAGGTGCCTTCTTTGTCGATCCGCTTGTAGGTGTGCGAACCGAAGAAGTCCCGCAGGCCCTGGGTGAGTGCGGCGTTGGTCCGGTCGGCACGCACCAGGTCGTAGTAGGACAGCGCCGAGCTGAAACCGGGAATCGGGACGCCGGCTTCGGTCGCCCGCGCCACCACCCGGCGCCAGGCGTCGTTGCTGGCGCCCAGCTCGGCGCTGATCGACGGCGCCTCCAACAGGGTTTCCAGGTTCCCGGCCGCGTACTCATTCGAGATGCGGTCGAGCAGCTTCGCCCGGATGATGCAGCCGGCGCGCCAGATCCGGGCGCAGGCCGCCACGTCGATGTCCCAGCCGTACTCTTCACCGCCGACCTTGATCAGGTGCAGGCCCTGGGCGTAGGCGACCACCTTGGCGCACCACAGCGCCTGGCGGACGTCGGCGATGAACGCCTCGCGGTCGTCGACCGAGATCGTGCCGTCGGGGCCCTGCAGCGCGGCCCGGGCTGCCGCACGCAACGACGTGCTGCCGGAGGCGGCGCGAGCGAAGACGGCCTCGGCGATCGCGGCGGCCGGGACGCCCAGATCGAGCGAGGATTGCACCGTCCAGGTGCCGGTGCCCTTCATGCCGGCGGCGTCCACGATGACGTCGACCAGCGGCTTGCCGGTCGCGGCGTCCACCTGGCGCAGCACCTCGGCGGTGATCTCGATCAGGTAGGAATCCAGGTCGCCGGTGTTCCACTGGGCAAAGACGTCAGCGGCCTCGGCGGCGGACAGCCCGGCCCCCTTGAGCAGGTCGTAGGCCTCACCGATGAACTGCATATCGGCGTACTCGATGCCGTTATGGATCATCTTCACGAAGTGGCCGGCGCCGTCCTGGCCGATCCACGTGCAGCACGGCTCGCCGTCGTACTGGGCGGAGATCTTCTCCAGGATCGGGCCGATGTGGGCGTAGGAGTCCTTCGGGCCGCCCGGCATCATCGCGGGGCCGAGCAGTGCGCCGGTCTCACCGCCGGAAATCCCGCAGCCGATGAAATTGAAGCCCAGTTCGGCGATTCGCTTCTCGCGCCGACGGGTATCGGGGAAGTGGGTGTTGCCGCCGTCCACGATGATGTCGCCCTGGTCGAGGTGGGGCAGCAGCGAGTCGATGGTGGCGTCCGTCGCAGGGCCGGCCTTGACCATGATCAGGATGCGGCGCGGCTTCTCCAGCGAATCCACGAAGTCCGCAACGGTCTCCGAGGCGATGAAGTTCGCCTCCGGATGGGCGGCGACGACCGCCTCGGTCTTGGCGTAGGTGCGGTTGAAGACGGCAGTCTTGAAGCCCTTGCTGGCGAAGTTGCGCGCCAGGTTCGACCCCATCACCGCCATGCCTACCACGCCGATCTGGGCGCTACCCGTCTTGTCGCTCATCTGGTTCCTCACTGTTCCGGAAGTTCTCAGCGATCATTCCATCAAACCCGGCCCACGGTCACGGCTGTGTCCATCGGTTCGGGGATAGGCTCGCCGACTGTACAGACGAAAGGCAGGCACTGTGGCCCGTCCGCTTATACGCGCTCAGGACGGCCGTCCCACCCCGCCGGTGCGGATGGTTCATCTCGGGCTGGGCAACTTCTTCCGCGCTCATCAGGCCTGGTACACCGACCGTGCCTCGGACGCCGACCAATGGGGCATCGCGGCGTTTTCGGGACGCTCCCTCGGCGTCACTGCCGAGTTGGGACGGCAGGAGAACCTGTACACCCTGGTGTCGGTGGGGCCGGAGCACAACGACTACCGGGTGATCAGCTCCATCGCCGCCACGCACAGCGGGACGGACGTGGACGCGCTGCTCAGTTATCTGGCTGATCCCCAGGTGACCGTGGTCACCATCACGATCACCGAGGCCGGCTACCACCGCAACGATCAGGGCCGGCTCGACCTGGAGGACGCCCATGTCGAGGCCGATGTCGCAGCGATCGCGGCCGGCAACCTGCACGTGGTGCGGACCTGTCCGGGCAAGCTGGTCGCCGGGCTGATCGAACGTCGCCGTGCCGGGGCCGGACCGATCACCCTGATCAGCTGCGACAACCTGCCGGACAACGGCACCGTGCTGTCGGTGATGCTGGAGGACTTGGCCGTCGTCGCGGCGCCCGACCTGCTCGGCTACCTGGACAACGAGGTCGGCTTCATCACCACGATGGTCGACCGGGTCGTCCCGCGGGCTTCGGACGCCGTCCGGCAGGCCGTGCTGGACGAGCGGGGCATCGACGACCTGGCAGCCGTGGCCACCGAACCATTCAGCGACTGGGTGCTGGCCGGTCAGTTTCGGGGGCCGCGTCCGGCCTGGGAGAGCGCGGGCGCGGTGATCGTCGACGACGTGGTGCCCCACGAGCTGCGGAAGCTCTGGATGCTCAGCGGCGCACACTCGCTGATGGCGTACGCCGCGACGATGCGGGGGCATCACACGGTGGACGAGGCGATCGGTGACCCGATCGTCAGAGGCTGGGTGGACGAATGGTGGGACGTCGCCCAACGTCAACTCTCCCTTGACGAGAACCTGATCGAGGACTACCGGGCGGAGCTACTGAAGCGGTTCGGCAATCCGCGGATGCGCAGCCGGCTGAGCCGGATCGCCGCCGACGGCTCGCAGAAGCTGGCCGTCCGGATCGTGCCGGCCCTGCTCGCCGATCGCAAGGCGGGTAACAGCCCGCTGGGCGCCGAGCGTGCCGTCGCGGCGTGGACGCTGCATCTGCGTGGACTCGGGGCGCCGTTCAACGATGCCCGGGCCGACACCGTGCACCCGCTCGGCGAGGGCAGTCTGGAGGACGCGGTGCGCAAGGTGTGTGAGTTCCTGGAGATCACCGATCGTGATTCCGTCGCCAGCATTCTGGCGCTCGCCGCGAGACTGGAGGGCTGAGATGACGCAGGCACCCCACGACGCTCGGGTGGTGATCGGCCTCGACATCGGCACCACCGCGGCCAAGGTCTCGGCGTTCGCGGTCGGCGGCGGCTGGCGGGCCAGCGCCGACAACGAATACCCGCTGCAGCAGCCCCGGCCCGGCTGGGAAGAGCAGGAACCCGAGGTGATGTGGCGGGCGCTGCACGAAGGGCTGGTCGAGATCGCCGCCGCCTGTGGTTCGGGCCCGGTGCTCGGCATCGGAGTGTCGACGGCGATGCACGGCCTGATCGGGTTGGACGCCGAGCGCCGTCCGATCACTCCGCTGCTCACCTGGGCCGACTCGCGGGCGGCCGGCCAGGCGATGCGGCTGCGGGGCACCGAGCTCGGACGCCGGCTGCACCGGACGTCCGGCACGCCGATCCATTCGATGTCGCACCTGACCAAGCTGCTCTGGTTCGCCGAGGAGGACCCGGCCACGGCGGCGTCCGTGCGCTGGTGGGTGGGGCTGAAGGACTACATCCTGCTGCAGCTCACCGGCGAGTTGGTCACCGAGGTGTCGCATGCCTCCGGCACCGGGCTGCTGGACCTGGCCACCCGGGACTGGAGCGATGAGGCGTTGCAGGTGGCCGGTGTCCGGCGCGAGCAGCTGCCGCCGGTGCGGGCTACCACCGACACGTTGCCGGTGCGGGCCCGCCTGCTCGCCGAGCTCGGTCTCCCGGACGGCGTCCGGGTGGTGTTGGGTGCGGGCGACGGACCGCTGGGCAACCTGGGTGTCGGTGCGCTCGAACCGGGCGTGGTCGGGTTGTCGCTGGGCACGTCCGGCGCCGTCCGGATGATGACCGATCAGCCCTACGTGGACGCCGCCGGGAAGCTGTTCTGCTACCAGCTGACCGAGGACGCCTGGGTGATCGGCGGTGCGATCAGCAACGGAGGCATCGTGGTCCGCTGGGGCGGCGACGTGTTCGGGGTGGACTTCGCCGCCGAACCCGGTGGCAATCCGGACGGGATGCTGCTCGACCTGGCCCGCCACATTCCGATCGGATCGGACGGGCTGGTCGCCCTGCCGTTCCTGATGGCCGAGCGGGCGCCGCTTTGGAACCCGACCATCCCCGGTGCCTTCCTCGGTGTTCGGCGTGGTCACGGCCGGGAACACTTCGTCCGCGCCGCCGTCGAAGGGGTCGCGCTGATGCTCTCCACAGTCGTCGACGAGCTCGACCGAGTGACCCCGATCCGGCAGATCCGGGCCACTGGGGGAGTGTTCCGCTCACCGGTCTGGCGCGACATCCTGGCCGCTGCGCTCGGCCGTCCGCTGGTGGTCACCGACGGCGCCGACGGCACCGCCCTCGGCGCCGCCGCCCTGGCCCTGTACGGCCTCGGCGAGGCGGACTCCCTGCGCGACGCGCTGATCGCCCTCGGCGCCGATCCTGACGCCGGCTCGGACGAGCTTATCCCCGACCCCGACGACGTCGCCGCCTACCGCGCCGTCCGGGCAAGCATCCCGGCCCTGCTCGAGCGCTACGACGAGGTCCGAACCCTGTTCTCCTAGGAGGTTCTGCAGTAGAGGGTCAGGGCAGCCCTGATTGCCTGTGAGCGGCTCAGCTGGTGCCGGGCCGCAGCGGCATCCAATGCCTGCAACTCTTCGGCCGTGAGCCGCACCGCGACGACCTGCATCGGCTCGGCCCCACGACCCGGACGCCCGCGCCCACGACGCTTCAGGTCGGAAACGTCGTAGCCGGCCTCAGCCTCGTCGTCCCACTTCTGGATCTGGTCCTCGCTCACCACAAGGAAAATGTAAAACGAAAATCCTCCGCGGCCTGTCGACGGGCTACGAGCAGGCGTTCTTGCCGATGGACACCTGTACTGCCTCGACGTCGGGGTGGAGGCTGCTTCGGACTCCGAGGGTGAGGCACGCCCGCGCCGTGGGCGTGGTCACGCCACCCAAGAACCCGGTGTACCCGCCCGCGCACGACTCGAATCGAACGGTCGGAGCCGCATAGGCCGCCAAGGACCATCCACTCGCTGAGGTCCACACCCGTGCTGGCACCCAGGCGAACATGACGTCGCCCTTGAGTGCTGTGACTTCGGCCCAGGTGACGCCTTTGCTGAGATAGATCGGTGACTTCGAGAAGTACCCGGGTGCGTCCGATAGGCCCGCTGCCGTGCCCGGGATCGGATCGAAACCGGTGGGGTTCAGCGCTTCGAAGCCGACGCCTGAGGCCGTGAATTTGGGCTGCCGACCTCGTGGCTCTGTTGTGTAGGCGTCCTCACAGAACAACTCACCCGGATGCATCGACGGGTTTGGGGCGAAGCTTGCGGTCGGGTGGGTTGAGAGGCCGGGTGCGCCGGTCGTTGTGCAGGCAACGGTGATCGGAGCGGCGAAGGTCATCACGAGTAGCCGCGCAATGTCCGTGGGCCGCCAGCGGATCCTCGGCATACTCGACCAGCGCATCCCGCAGTCAGGGACGACGGTAGGTGGGGCGTCCGGCCCAGATCGTGGCGATGATCGGGTCGGGGAGATCGCGGCCGTGGTACGGGTTGTTGCGCGACTTGGACGCCGACGCGTCCCGGTCGACGACTGCCCGGGCGGAGGGGTCGACTAGGACCAGGTTGGCGGGCTCGCCGACGGCGATCGGACGGCCCTGGGTCGCGGTGCGGGAGAGGCGGGCCGGGGCGTACGACATCCGCTCCACCAGGGTGGGCCAGTCGAGGCGTCCGGTGTTGATCATCACCTCGAGCACCACCGCCAGCGACTGCTCCAGGCCGAGCATGCCGGGCAGCGCGATGTCGAACGGGTGGTCCTTGTCCTCGCGGGCGTGCGGGGCGTGGTCGGTGCCGACCATGTCGATGGTGCCGTCGGCGAGTGCCTCCCGGACCGCTTCGATGTGCTCGTCGGTGCGCAGCGGCGGGTTGACCTTGAAGGTGGTGTCGTAGCTCTCCACCTCGCGGGTCGCCAGGTACAGGTGGTGCGGGGTCACCTCGGCTGTCACGTCTACCCCGCGCGCCTTCGCCCAGCGGATCACCTCTACACCCTCGGCGGTGGAGACATGGCAGACGTGCAGCCGTCCGCCGGAGAGCTGCGCCAGTTCGACGTCGCGGGCGATGATCGCGGACTCGGCCTGGGCGGGCCAGCCGGGCAGCCCAAGGCGTCCAGAAATCTCGGACTCGTGGCAGCAGGCGCCGGTGCCGGCCAGCCGGGTGTCCTGGGCGTGCTGCGCGATCACCCCGTCGAAGGTCTTCGCGTAGGTGAGGGCCCTTCGCATCACCAGTGGATCCATCACACATTTGCCGTCGTCGGAGAACATCCGGACGCCGGCCGCCGAGCGGTGCATCAGCCCCATCTCGGACAGCTCTTCGCCAGCAAGACCCTTCGTCACCGAGCCGACCACGATCACCTCGGCGCTCGCGGTGCGCCCGGCCAGCGCGCGGAGGTACTCGGCCGCCTCGGCGGAATCGGTCACCGGATCCAGGTTCGCCATCGCGTGGACGGCGGTGTAGCCACCCCGAGCAGCGGCCAAGGTGCCGGTGGCGATGGTTTCAGCGTCCTCACGGCCGGGTTCGCGCAGATGGGTATGCGAGTCGACCAGACCGGGCAGCGCGAGCAGCCCGTCGGCGTCGATCCGCTCGGCGTCGCGGACGTCGTCCACGGCCACGAACACCCCGTCACGGACGCCCAGGTCACCGGTCGTGCCGTCGGCCAGCGCGGCACCGGTGATCAGCAGGTCTCTCATTCGGGACTTCCTCCCAGCAGGTGGTACAGCACGCTCATCCTCACCGACACGCCGGCGGTGACCTGGTCGAGGATCAGCGAGTTGGCGGCGTCGGCAGCCTCGGACGAGATCTCCAGGCCCCGGTTCATCGGCCCCGGATGACAGATCGCCGCGCCGTCCTTGAGTCGGGCCAGGCGTTCCGGGGTGAGCCCGTACAGCTCGGTGTATTCCCTCGCCGTGGGGAAAAAGCCGCCGTGCATCCGTTCCCGCTGCACCCGCAGCATCATCACGATGTCGGACGCCTCGAGCGCGGCGTCGAGGTCGTCGGTCACCTCGCAACCCCACTGCTCGACACCGGTCGGCAGCAGGGTCGGGGGAGCAACCAGGATCACCTTCGAGCCTAGGGTGCGCTGCAGCAGCACGTTGGAACGCACCACCCGGCTGTGCAGCAGGTCGCCGACGATGGTGATCGTCTTGTCCTGGAAGTCGTTGTCAGCGGCCGATTCCTCGACCTTCCTGAAGTGCCTCCGCATGGTGAAGGCGTCCAGCAGCGCCTGGGTGGGGTGCTCGTGGGTGCCGTCGCCGGCGTTGATCACGTGCGCCTTGACCCAGCCGGCGGCCTGGGCGACCGCGCCGGAGGAGCCGTGCCGGATCACGAAGCAGTCGGTGCCCATCGCGTCCAGGGTGAGCATGGTGTCGCGCAACGACTCGCCCTTGGACGTCGAGGAGCCCTTGCCGGTGACGTTGATGGTGTCGGCTGACATCCACTTCCCGGCCATTTCGAAGCTGGTCCGGGTGCGGGTGGAGTCCTCGAAGAACATGTTGATCACGGTGCGGCCGCGCAGCGTCGGCAGCTTCTTGATCGGCCGGCTCTGGATGGTGTGCATCTCCTCGGCGACGTCCAGGATCGAGGTGATCTCGGCCAAGCTCAGATCGCCGGCGCTCAGCAGATGTCGCATCAGACCTCCGTCAGGCTGATCGTGACCGCGTCGGCCTCGTCGATCTCGGCGAACCGGACGTTGACCCGGGCATCGGGCGGCACTTGGACCTGGTTGCCGACATGGTCGGCCTGGATCGGCAACTGCCGGTAGCCGCGGTCGATCAACACCGCAAGTTGCACGATCCGGGGCCGTCCGACCTCTTTCAGCGCGTCCAGTGAGGCGGCGATGGTGCGTCCGGTGAACAGCACATCGTCGACCAGCACCACGGTCAGGTCGTCGATCGAACGTGGAATCGACGTGCGCCCCACCGCGCGGGTGGGTTGGCGGCGCAGGTCGTCGCGGTACATGGTGACGTCGAGTTCACCCACCCCGACCTCGACGCCCTCGATGCTGCGGATCGCGTCCGCCAATCGGCGGGCCAGCAACACGCCGCGGGTCGGGATGCCCAGCAAAACCAGGTCCTCGCTGCCGGCGTTGGCTTCGACGATCTGGTGGGCCATCCGGGCCACGGCGCGCGCGATGTGATGGCCGTCCCACGTGAAGTGGGCGGGTTTCTTGGTCACGCGGATGCTCCTGTAGCGGTTGGTAGCAGGCTGCTTCGGACGCCGAAACGACCCGTCGCCACTCTATCGAGAGTGGCCCGGTCGGCGCGTGCCGCGGTCCGCCGTCCGATGCCCGCACGCCACCCAGAGAAGCGCTGACTTTCGTTGGTCGAGCTTGTCGAGACCTTGGACGACCCGGTGTTGGTAAGGGGTTTCGACAAGCTCAACCACCGGTGGTTGCGTTGATCGGCGCTTCCCTCAGGGGTGACTTGTGGCCGAAGGTGAGCGCTGTGTTCATGAGAACGGGGTTGCCCGACGGCTGTCGGCGATGGCTGGATGAGGGGGCCGGTTCCGGCCGGTCGCGCCGCTCAGCACCCCGCCGGCGGCGTCCGTTTCTCCACAAAGGAGGCTCCATGCCCTTCCTTCGCGCAACTCTCGTCGCGCTCGCTGCCGGGCTGACGACCACGGGACTGCTGGCTGGCCCGGCGTCCGCCGCAAGCCCCGGCGACCGGGCCAAGCATCGGGCCGACGCGGTCGTCATCGCCCATCGCGGGGCGTCCGGCTACCGCCCCGAACACACCCTGGCCGCCTACCGGCTGGCGGTGAAACAGTGCGCCGACTACATCGAGCCCGACGTCGTGACCACCAAGGACGGCGTCCTGGTTGACCGGCACGAACCCGAGATCAGCGGCACCACCAACGTGGCCGATCACCCCGAGTTCGCCGGCCGCAAGACCACCAAGTTGCTTGACGGCAAGCCGGTGACCGGCTGGTTCACCGAGGACTTCACGCTCGCCGAGCTGCGCACCCTGCGCGCCGTCGAGCGACTGCCGGACCTGCGCCCGCAGAACACCAAGTACAACGGCCGCTACCGGGTGCCGACGCTGAAGCAGGTGCTCGCCTTTGCTGCGAAGGCGCGGACCTGTTCGGGCAAGCGTGTCGGCGTGATTCCCGAGATCAAGCACTCGACGTTCTTCCGGCAGCAGGGTTTCGATCTGGAGCCGAAGGTGGTGCGCCTGCTGCATCGCTACGGCTTCGACAGCCCGCGCGACCCGGCGGTGATCCAGAGCTTCGAGGTTGACAACCTGAAGCGGCTCAACCGGATGACCCGGGTCCGGCTGGTCCAGTTGATCGACTGCTCCGGCGGCCCGTACGACCGGACTGCCGCGGGGCGTCCGATCAGCTACGCCCAGATGGTGACGCCGCGCGGACTGCGGGCGATCAGCCGCTATGCCGACCAGGTCGGGCTCTGCAAGGACGTGATGATCCCACGCAAGGCGGACGGCACCCTGGCCGCACCCACGCCGGTGATCCGGGACGCGCACCGTGCCGGACTTGTGGTGGTGGGCTGGACCTTCCGACGGGAGAACAACTTCCTGCCCGCGGAGTTCCGCAGCAGTAGTGATCCTGCAGGCATCGGCAACCTGGTGGGTGAGATCCGGACCTTCCTGCGTGCCGGGATGGATCAGTTCTTCACCGACAACCCCGATCTGGGTGTTCGGGCGGTCCGTGGCCGACGCTGACGTTGGCCGACGGACGGCCGAGGTGCGCCTCCGTCCGGGCCGAGGGTCCGGACGGTGGTGCGCTGCTCGGCCGGCGCGGGTCGTGACGTGGCTGGCTTCGTGCAATACCCTGTGTCCATGTTCGGACTGATCCCGCTCAAGACCCTGCCGGGCTGGCCCGAGGCCGCCGATCCCACCGCGATCCAGACGCTGACCGTGCTGCTGGGCATACCCGCCGCGATCGCACTCGTACTGCTGCTGTTGGTGATGGCGCCGAGCTGGTTCCATCCCGGTCGCCGCAGCGACGACCCCGTCGTTCGCAAGGACTCCTGAGCCTCGCCCAGAGCCCTCCCTCACTACTTCAGCCTCCGATGGTGGGCCAGAAGTAGGTAGGGAGGGTTTTGGCGCGCAGGACGGGTTAGCCGGCGGCCTCCTGGCAGCGCAGGGCGCGCTCGACGTCGTCGCGCCGCTCGCTGACCATCCGGCGCACCGAGTCGGTGAGCTCGGTGGTCGCCATCCACTCGTCGATCCGGGCCAGCAGAGCGCGGTCGCCGAACGGGCGTGGGAAGAGCAGTTCGCCGACGTTCTTCCGGATCGCCAGCGACCGCTGGCCCCAGCCGTTGCGCTGCGCGGAGATGTCGGCCATCACCTCGAACCAGGCGTCCACGTAGGGCTTCAGCACCCGCTCCTGATCGAGCACCCAGAAGTGTCCGCAGATCTGGGTGTGGGTGGCGTTCGGCACCGACGGGTCCTCGATCGCCAGCCGCCAGGCCTCCGCCTTCGCTTCGTCGTCCGGCCGGACGGCACGCGCCCCAGCCGCCTGCTCGGCGCCGGTGGCGGTGTTGTCCCTGGCCAGTTCGGCATCGATGCTGGCCTCGTCCAAGCCGCCCAGCTGGGCCAGCTGGGTGATGAATCGCCAGCGCAGGTCGGTGTCCACCACCAAGCCCTCGGGGACCTCATCGCCGGCCAGCCAGGCGCGCAACAGGTCGGCGCCGGCGGGCGTGGTCAGCGAACTTGCCAGCGCCCGGATGATTGCCAGCTGGTGATCGGAGCCCGGCTCGGCATCCTTCAGTAGCTGGACCAGTCCCGCCGTCCAGCGGGTCGCCAGGGCGGGACGCGAGACCGGCGGTGTGTAGTAGCGCACGGCGGTCTCGGCCTGAGCAAGCACCGCGGTCACCGCGGTCAGGTCAGTCTCGACGGCGACACCGCGGGTGACCAGCTCGACGTAGTCGGATGCCGGCAGTTGGGCGTCGCGGCACATGTCCCAGGTCGCGCCCCACAGCAGCGCCCGGGCGACCGGATCGCGGAACTCGTGGATCCGGTCGACGACGACGTCCAGGCCGCGATCGACCCGGATCTTCGCGTACGACAGGTCACCGTCGTTGAGCAGCACCACCGCCGGTGCCGGCACGCCGACCAGGGCGGGCACGTCGGTGCGTTCGCCGTCGATGTCCAACTCGACCCGGTGCACATGCTCGATGCCCTCGTCGGTCGGGTCGAAGCAGCCGATACCGATCCGGTGCCGGCGCAGCGTCGGCCACTCTTCGGTGGCGTGCTGGACGACAGTGAACCGGGAGAACCGTCCCCGCTCGTCGATCTCGAACTCGCAGGTCAGGGTGTTCACTCCGGCGGTTTGCAGCCACTGGCCGGTGAAGAAGGACAGGTCGCGTCCGGACGTCTGCTCGAGCGCCCGCAACAGGTCGGTCAGCTGGGTGTTGCCCCAGGCGTGCCGTCCGAAATAGGTGCGGACGCCGGCCAGGAACGATTCAAGTCCGACGAAGGCGACCAGCTGGCGCAGCGCCGAGGCGCCCTTGGCGTAGGTGATGCCGTCGAAGTTGAGCTCGACCGCCTCCAGGTCGACCATGTCGGCGGCGATCGGATGGGTGGACGGCAGTTGGTCCTGCCGGTAGGCCCAGGTCTTGCGCTGGTTGCAGAAGGTGGCCCACGGGTCGTCGCCGCCGTGCACCTTGCGGATCTCGTCCTGGGCGAAGTGGGACGCCCATTCGGCGAACGACTCATTGAGCCACAGGTCGTCCCACCAGGTCATGGTGACCAGGTCACCGAACCACATGTGCGCCAACTCGTGCAGAATCGTGTTGTCCCGCGACTCGTAGGCCGCCGAGGTGACCCGCGACCGGTACAGGTACTCGTCGCGGATGGTGACGCAGCCGGCGTTCTCCATGGCGCCCGCGTTGAACTCGGGAACGAACACCTGGGCGTAGTCGGTGAACGGGTAGGGCTCGCCGAAATGCTCCTCGAACACGTCGAATCCCCGTGAGGTGGTCGCGAAGAGCCGGTCGGCGTCCAGGTAGGGGGCCATCGAGGCCCGGCAGGACAGCGAGAACGGGATCTCGGCCTCGCGGCCCCGGTAACTGCTGTGCACCGTGTGGTACTCGCCGGCGATCAGCGCCGTGATGTAGGTGGAGATCGGCGGCGTCGGCGCGAACTCCCAGCGGCCCAGATCGCCGGCGACGATCGGCTCCACCTCCGTCGAGTTGGACAGCACCGTCCAGTGTGCGGGGGCGATCACCGCGAATTCGAAGGACGCCTTCAGGTCCGGTTGATCGAAGCAGGCGTAGACGCGCCGGGCGTCCGCCACCTCGAGCTGGGTGTAGCAATACACCCGCGAGTCGACCGGGTCGACGAAGCGGTGCAGTCCCTCGCCGGTGTTGCTGTACCTGCAGACCGCGGTGACCGTGAGCACGTGGTCGCCCTCAGCGACGGCGAAACCGAGCCGTTCGCCGTTGAAACCGCTGCTGTCGAGGGGGTCGCCGTCCAGGGTGGCCTCGACGATCGAGTCGGCGATCAGGTCGACGAAGGCGGCGCCGGCGGCCGAGCCGAAGGTGATCGTCGAGGTGGAGGTGAAGGTGCTCGGCGAACCGGTCAGGTCGACGGTGACGCGGTATTGGTGGGTGCTGAGCAGCTGTGAGCGGGCATGGGCTTCATCGCGGGTGATGTTGGCCGGGTACATGGTCCTCCAGGTGTGCGAGTCGCGCCAGTCGGTCACAGTACTCCTACCGCGCCGAGGCGATGAAGGCAGCGAGTCGATCCCGGTAGCGGTCGCGGATTGCATCGTCGAAGGGACCGATGTCGTGCGTGCGGAGCGGGGGTGAATTGCTGATCCCGGCGCGATGCAGAGCGAGCAGCGCGGCCCCGGTGGCGACCGGTTCGGTCGCGGTGGTGAACGTTGCGGGGGCAGCGGACAGGGTCGCCTTGATCGTTGCCCAGAATGGAGTTCGTCGCAGCGGATTGCCGGCCAGGACGAGTCGGGCGGGTCGGGTTCCGGACAGACTGGTCTGGACGTTCAGTACCCATTGCGCCTGATACGCGAGCGACTCCAGAGCGGTCAGGCCCAGGTGTGCCGGCGCACCGATCTGTCGGACGCGGGCGGCGGGGTCAGGGTGCGGGCACTGACGTCCGGCCGGGTACGGAAGCAGCCAGGCATCCCTGGCCAGAATGTTCCCGGCCGGAGCCTCGGTGGACGCGGTCACCCCCGCCAGCAGCGCGGTGACGTCGCCACCCGCGTGCCGGTCCGCCAGCCACTGCAGGAACCCGCCGGCGGATCCGGTACCGGCCAGCAGAGCCTCGGTGGCGCCGTCGATCGCTCGCACCACGCTCATGCCCTGGGCGCGGACGGCGGATCGCTCGGGAGCTGAGCCGACCAGGTTGAGCACCGCCTCTGCCGTACCCACCGAGTCCGCCACCTCGCCCATCCTCCGGACGCCCGAGGCCCAGGCCGCCACCTGATGGTCGTGACCGGAGACCACGACCGGGGTGCCGACCCGAAGCCCGGTCGGCGCGACGTCGCGGCTCGCCCGCGCGGGTCGGTCGCCCGGCAACGCGACGCGGGGGAGTTGACCAACGGTGAGCCCGGCCTCGGCGAGCAGCGTGGGGTCGAAACGCTGGTCCAGCGGCTCGCCCGACCGAGGCAGCCGATAGGCCAGCGTGCGCCCGGCCAGAGTGTGGTCGGTGCGGAGTGCCCCGGTCAGCGCGAGATGGACGGCGTCCGCGACACCGGCCCACCGGCGCATCGCGGCGAAGACTTCGGGGCGCTGGCTACGCAGCCACAGCCACACCGCCAGGGACGGCTTCGGTCCTGGCCGGACGCCGGTCGCGTCGAACAGTGCGTCGGCGCTGAGCTTGTCGGCCAACGCGCGGATCTCGGAGTCGTCGCGGGCGTCCTGCCAGGACAGCAAGGGGGTGAGGGCCCGGCCGTCCCGATCGAGCGGAAACCCGGATTCGGCCATCGAAGCGATCCCGACGGCATCGACCGGTCCGGCGTCGGCTGCTGCAGACAGCCCGGTCATCACCACAGCGAGTAGATCGTCCAAGCGTGCCGGCGTCGCGCGATTCAGCATCGTGGTGCTGAGGCCGTCGTGGACGCGAACGACCTTGGTGTTGGTGGTTCCGATGTCGATCCCGACCGCCGCCGTCATGGTCACCATCGTGACGGCTCGGCGCCGCACGGGCCACTGCTCAGCAGCCGAACTCGCGCCCGGAACCAGCCCGTGAACGGCCGCGGGAGACGCCGGCCGACCGCACTACCGTGGGCGGCATGACGCAACGTGTGGACATGTGGTTCGACGCGGCCTGCCCGTGGGCCTGGATGACCTCCCGGTGGCTGCTCGAGGTCGAGAAGGTGCGCGACGTGGAGGTGCACTTCCATGTGATGAGCCTCTGGGTGCTCAACGACGGACGTGACCTGACCGCGGACTACCGGCGTTCGATCGACCGGTCGCTGGCGCCGGCCCGGGTCGCGATTGCCGTCCAGCGGGAGTATCCGGAGAAGCTCCGCGACTACTACACGGCGATCGGGACCCTGGTGCACCCGGGCGGTCGCCACCTGTCCGACGAGACCGTCGCCGACGCGCTGGCCGAGGCGGGCCTGCCCGCAGCGCTGATCGAAGCCGGCCACACCGACGCCGCCGACGACGAACTGCGCCGCTCACATCATGACGGGATGGATCCGGTCGGCGACGATGTCGGCACCCCGGTCATCCACCTGAACGGCATGGCGCTGTTCGGCCCGGTGATCTCACCGGCTCCGAAGGGTGAGCAGGCCGGCGACCTGTTCGACGGCTTCGCGAAGCTGACCGCCTACCCGGGCTTCTTCGAGGCCAAGCGGACGCGGACCGTCGAGCCGATCTTCGACTGAGGGCCCGACAGACACCGGGCTAGGGAGTTCGCTATGTTGACCGCCATGCGCGTACACATCGCGGCCGACCATGCGGCCTACGACCTGAAGGAGTTCCTGGCCAAGGAACTGAGCGGCGCCGGCTATGAGGTCATCGATCATGGCGCGCACTCCTACGATGCCACCGACGACTACCCAACCTACGTGTTGCCCTGCGCCGAGGCGGTCGCCGCCGACCCGGACAGCCGCGGCATCGTCCTGGGCGGGTCCGGCAATGGCGAACAGATCGCGGCCAACAAGGTGAAGGGCGTGCGGGCCGGGCTGGCCTACAACACCACCACCGCACGGCTGGCGCGCGAGCACAACGGTGCCCGGATCATCGCCCTCGGCGGACGCATGCAGTCGCTGAGCGACGCCCTCGAGATGGTGACCGTCTTCCTCGAGACCACGTTCTCGGGTGACCCACGGCACGCCAGGCGACTGGCCATGCTCGACGAGTACGAAGCCCGGCACACGCGCTGACCGGCGTCCGAGCGGGGGAGGGGCCATGCCTGAGGGGCACGTGATCCATCGGCTTGCCGACGGCCTGACCGAACGGTTCGGCGGACGCCCGGTGCGAGTCAGCAGCCCGCAGGGCCGCTTTGCGGACGAGGCCGCGCTGCTCGACGGTGATGTGTTGAACGTCGCGGAGGCCTACGGCAAGCACCTGTTCATCGACTTCGGACCCGACCGGGTGGTACACATCCACCTCGGCCTGATCGGCAAGCTATGGCTGCTGGACGGCCCACCCACCTCGCCAGCAGGCCCGGACACCCTGCGCCTGCTGATCGCCCGGGACGTCCATCGCGCCGAGCTGCGCGGCCCGCAGTGGTGCCGGCTGATCACCGACGAGGCCCGCGCCGAGGTGATGGCCAAAGCCGGAGACGACCCGATCCGGCCTGAATGCACCGGCGAGAAGGCGTGGGCGAAGATCTCCCGCTCCGGACGCAGCATCGCCTCGCTGTTGATGGACCAGGCGGTGACCGCTGGCGTCGGCAACATCTACCGCGCCGAGGTGCTGTTCCGGCACCGGATCAACCCGTTCAAAGAGGGCAAGGCGATCTCGCGCCGCACCTGGAACGCGGTCTGGGCCGACCTGGTCGTGCTGCTGCGGCTCGGCGTCCGGGACGGCCGGATCGACACCGTGCGCGACGAGCACCTGCCCGAGGCGATGGGCCGGGAACCACGCGTCGACCGGCACGGCGGCGAGGTGTACGTGTATCGCCGCGCCGGTTTGCCCTGCCTGGTCTGTGGTACCTCGGTGCGCACCCAGGTGCTGGAGGGCCGCAACCTGTACTGGTGCCCACGCTGCCAGCGGCGGCGCTGACCGGGCCGGGCAGATGCGCTGGGGTGCGTTCGCGATCCGCGTCCGGGACGACGGCACCGGCTTCGTGCTGCTGCACGGCGAGGACGCCTGGGCCGACTTCGAGCTGGTGGGCCTGAGGCCGACCGGCCGGTTCACCGACGACGCCGACGAGGTGGAGCACGGCTTCACCCTCGGCGACGCCATCTGCACCGTCCGGCACACCGTGGGCGACGCCTGGACGATCCGCTGGGCATTGCGCACCGATGACGCTCCGGCACCCGCGAACGGTTCAGGGGACGGTTCCGGTTCCGGTTCAGGGGACGGTTCCCATTTCGGTTCACCGTCAGTTGAGTTGGGCGACAACGCGGACCCGCGATCGCCTGCTCCCAAAGCAGGCGTGCACGGTAGCCCGCTTCCCGGGTCGCCCCGACTTTCCGTTTGCCCGACCGCCGGTCACGTTGCCTGGGCGTGGGCGGCGGGTGCCGAGGGCCTGATCGCCATCGCGCCGTCCGGACGCCCCGCGCCGGTGGTCGGCCTGCGGCTCACCCAGGGCTGGCTGGCGGACGCCGACGGCGGCTTCGCGCTGGCGCCGTCCGACCTCACCCTGACCCCCGGACGCCGCTGGGTCGGCACTCTGCGGGCCGACCTGTACCCGTCGATGGACGCCCTCGGCGCACGGCTGCCACGCTGGTTGGCGCCGCTCGAACTGAGCGCCGGACAGCCGTGGGAGTTCCGGGAACCCGATCAGGCGCTCGTGGTCACCCCGCCGGTAACCACCCACGCCGAAGGGGACGCCGTCCAGGTGATCGCCGACGCCGGGCGGGTCGGCGTGATGGTGCACTCGCCGCGCGGCCTCACCTCGCTCACCCTCTCGTTCGCCCCTCGGTTCGACGCGCTGCTGGCTGCCGGCGCCGCACGCGTGCTCCGCAGCCAGGAACCGGTCACGCCGGCCGGCGCGTTCGTGATCGCCGAGGCGTTGGGCAGGGCGCTGATCAGCGAGCCGCCCGCGGCCGAGCGGCTGCTGGACGCCCGCGACTGGAGCCAGCACTCCGACCTGCTCGCGATCGCCACCGGGATCGTGCGTGGGCAGCGGTCCGGGAACGCGCGCATGGTCCGGGCGGCGCTGCGCCGACTCAGCCTGGTCCACCCACAACTCGGCTACGGCCGGGTGGTGATGGCCGGCTGGCTCGCCATGCTGGCGCTCGGCGAGGACGCCGGCGATGACGCGCTGGGCCTGCTGTCGCGTCCGAGCGGTTCGGAATGGGTCGCCTTGGAACTCAACGTGCTGCACCTGCGCAGTCCCGAGGTCTCCGGGGGTGTGTTCACCGGGCTGATCAACGCGCTCGGCGGCGACCTGCCGGGCGATCCGGTCGCGATGGACGCCGTCCGCCAGGCGCAGCTGGTCGGGTTGCTGCAGTTGTGCCCGGAGGAGTGGCCGATGGCGCCGGCCGCGTCGGTGTGCACCACCAAGAACTCGCGGCGGCTGCTGGCCGGCGTCGCCGCGTCCGATTTCGGACGACCGGAGGACCTGGACGTGCTGGCCTGGCTGGCTCTGGGCCAGTCACTGGTGTAAGAGGCCAAGCAAACGCTGACCCGACGCACCCACCGCTGGTTGAGCTACGTCGAAACCCCTTGCCAGCGCCAGGTCGTCCGGGGTCTCGACAAGCTCGACCAACGAGGAGCCAGCCTTCAGCCCCGCTGAGCGCGCGGCGTCAGCCGAGCTGTGCCGGGTACTCGCTGGGTTCGCCCAGCACATGCTCGGCGAGGAAGGCCGACACCGTGCCGTACCAGATCGCCGCGTGCTGCGGGCTGAGCACCCAGTGGTTCTCGTCGGGGAAGTACAGGAAGCGGTGCGGCGTCCGGCCCTCGGCGTCCAGGGCGAGCTGTGAGCGGGAAAGCAGTTCCCACCACAGCCGCAGGCCCTCGCCGATCGGCACCCGGTAGTCACGGTCGCCGTGGACGACCAGCATCGGCGTCCGGATCTGGTCGACGAAGCGGTGCGGGGAGTGGTCGCGCAGCATCGCCTCACCCACCTCGCGGGACCAGTAGAAGGCGTAGTCGGTGGTGGGTCCGAACTGGTCGAGACTCCACAGGGACGCGTGGCTGACGATGGCGCGGAAGCGGTCGGTGTGCCCGGCGACCCAGTTGGCCATGTAGCCGCCGAAGGAGCCGCCCATCGCCGCCGTGCGGGTCTCGTCGATGTCGTCGCGGGCGATCGTGGCGTCGGTGATCGCCATCAGGTCGGTGAACGGTTCGGCGCCCCAACGGCTCCAGCCGCGGGCAATGAAGTCCTCGCCGTAGCCGGTCGAGAGAGCCGGGTCGGGCAGCAGCACCGCATAACCCTGGGCGACCAGCAGCCACGGACACCAACGCCAGCTCCACGCGTTCCACGAACCCAGCGGACCACCATGGATCCAGAGCAGCAGCGGCACCGGATGCTCGGCATTGGCACCGGGGGGCAGCGCGAGCCAGGCCCGCACCCTGCTGCCGTCCGCGACCGTGGTGCTCACTTCGGTGAGCGTGCCGGGCAGTTCCGGTGCCTGCGCCGGGTTGCGGAGTAGCTCGGACGGCACCGGCGCGCCGGTGCTGCGGACGGCGTCCAGGTCGATCCGGACCACCTCGGATGGCGCCGCGTAGGAGGTGCGCAGCGCGTACACCCAACGGCCGTCGGGACAGACCTGCAGGTCGGTGAAACAGGCGTCGTCGCTGGTCAGCCGGGCAACGGCGTCCGAGGCGAGGTCAAGCAGGAAGACCGGTCCGCGGCCATTGTCGTCGGCGCTCAGCACGATGCCGCTGCCGTCGGGCAGCCAGGCGTGACCGGTGGGCCAGCGGTCCCAGGACGCCGCTACCCGCCGGTCGTCACCCGTGGTGAGGTCGAGGAGGCGTAGCTCCTGGTGCGCCGATCGTTCCGGGCTGGTCAGCGGCGCCCGGGTGTACAGCAGCCGGGTGCCGTCGGGGGAGAGCACGGGCTGTTCCGCGTCGGCCCCTTCCTGGTCGACGAGAACGGTGGTGCCGCCGTCGCTCAGGTCGAGCCGGACCAGCCGGCTTCGCCGGTCGCCGGCGCCGCTGCTGCACGATTCGACCGCGACCGCGAACCTGCCGTCGGCGGACAGGTCGAAGTCCTCCCATTGGTGCGCGGACGCCGTCGGAGTCAGATCGCGCAGCTCCAACCGGACGGGCTCGTTGCCGGCATCGCTCGCCGGGTTCGGCAGGCCGGCGGCCATCAAGTGGACGGCACCCGGCCCGAGATCATGGTCCCAGTGCCGTACCGGGTAACTGGAGTGCAGGATCGCGCTGACGCTGTTGTCCTTGCGCTCCTTGCGGCGGCGGTCGTCGTCCGCTTCGTCGGTGGACGGGTTCAGTCGCGACGCTGCCACTAGGACCTGGGCGCCGTGCGTGTGGACCTTCCCGTAGCCGCCGAGCCGATTACCGATCAGGCAGGCGTCGCCGCCGGAGGCCGGCAGCAGCCACAGCGCGGCGGCGGGTTCGTCGTCATCGTCGGCGTCCGGATCAGGACGTGCCGAGGTGAACAGCAGGTCGCCTGTATCGGTGAACAGCACGGACGACTCGCCTTTGCGCGAGCGGGTCAATCGTCGCGCCGGTTCGGTTCCGGTCGGATCGACCTGCCACACGGCGTTCCGGTACTCGGTGCGTTTGGGGTTGAGGGTGGCGACCGTGGTGACCAGACGCGTGCCGTCAGGAGAAAGGCTCAGCCCGGAGCACCTCGGCAGAGCGAGGTAGACATTGAGGTCATCGAAAGAGGCTGACATCGGATCTACCCTAGTACGACTAAGTTCAGATTCACCGAGAGGCGGTATCGCGAGCTCAGGGTCGCGCAGTAGCCGCAGATCGGTGGATCGGGAACCGTGGGAGTCCCGCGGCTCGGTTACCCGATCACCGAGCGACTGGCCTAGACTCAACCGCGGTGCCTGCGTGCTCGCGGGCGTCCGGGGCGTAGCGTAGTGGCTAGCGCGCCTGCTTTGGGAGCAGGAGATCGCAGGTTCGAGTCCTGTCGCCCCGACCCGCGGACAGTTGGGTATGCGGTCGTGCCTTGTCCGCGCGCGACGGACCTGTGGCCCAGCGTGGCACCTCTAGACTCCTTCCATGGCCGTGGATCGCGTCGAGCTACATCAGTTCGTTGATGAGCTTCCTGACGATCTGGCGTCCAGCCTGCTCAGCGAGGCACGCCGGCGCCCAGCGGTGTCACGGTGGTAGTCGGCTACCCTCTGGACGCCACGTGGGCGAGCCGGCCCGCTCGTGTCCACGCACTGACCTTGATCCCCGAACGAATCTGAGCGTCGGATGGTAGGGCCGCAGCTGGGGTCACGTGGGTACCGTCGGTGCCGCTCATGGAGGGGTCGCGTGGTTACCACGGTGGGCCTCACCCTTCTGATCCTCGGGATCGTGCCTGGACCCGGCGCAACGGCAGGCACCGACGCCATCGTCATCGCGGAGCCGTGTGTCAACCTGCGCTCCCAGCCCAGCCTGTCGAGCGCCGTGATGGACTGCATTCCACGAGGCAGCCGGGTCGGCATCGAATGCGCAGTTCGAGGCGACAGCGTGCTGGGGCCCGTCGGCGCGACTGATCTGTGGGACCGGGTCACCTGGGGTGGTGCCACCGGCTTCGTCGCTCACGTGATGATCGAGACCGGCACAGTCGATGCAATCGGGGGCGATTGCAGTGAGGCGGCAGATCTGTCCAAGGACAGACCCACTGGAGAGATCGTCGTCTTTCCACCCTCAGACCCGGCTCCGCTCCCGCGCCAGAGCGCTCGCGCGAAACCGCCGGCCCTGATCGATAGCTATCGCAACCTGATCGCGATGTGTGGAGCTGCCGGCTTCACGAACTGCTATGCGATGGGGAGGCACTACCTCGAGGCATCGGGGGAGGACTACCAGTACCCGATCGGTGATCTGATCGTCCACGAAAAGTCACTACGGACGATGTACGAGCGGCACGTCCATGAGCACGTCGCAACGGCGATGAAGGCCGCGCGCCAGACCCCGCCCGCTACCTCCAAGCGGATTCCATTCGACAGCGGGTGGTTCCCCTACTCGGCGACGGGGCAGACGGACTGGTACTACTCGTTGGCGCACTTTCGGGTTCGTGTTGTGGGAGATCTCTGGATCGGCCCCGAGGAGCAAGGAGACCGACCGATCCAGGTTCGCTACCGCTTGTTCTTGTTCGACCTATTCGACTACGGCCCAACAGGGGCTTTCGCTCAGTTCAAGAAGCTGGCTGTGGCAGGGTGGGCGGCGGAATACCGTGTCTGGGGACAAACAGCGATGATCACCATCGACTCCACCCTGCGAACCATGCGTCCACGCGAAATCAAACTGAGCTGGTAGTCACGCGCGCTCGCTACGTGGCGGTGCGCCAACTCTCGGTCGTTTTCCCAGTACGGGTCCTCGGGGCCGGTGAACATCTCGGCGACATCGTCCCAGCGCCGCCACTGTGCAGGCCCCGGGGGGTACCAGTCGAGCGCTCGGTCGCCCCGAGACAGTGATCGTGATCTCTAGCCAGGCGATCAAGGCTGTCGGCTATCGCGACCTGACCAGCGAGCGAGCCGGCTGGCGTCCGCCGTTCATCCGAGACAGCACGACCCAGGCGACCAGGCCGACGCTTCCCAGCAGCATGGCGAGGATCGGCTGTCCGCCCTGGTGGAAACCTTGGCCGTACGCCACGATGCCGAACAGCAGCAGTCCGGCGCTCGTCATGCCCCAGCCCCACAGCGCGACGGCGCAGATGAGTCGGCGGGCCCAGTCGCTCTGCCATTCCGCGTTCATGTCTTCAGTCTCCGTCGCTGCCGGACGAGGGTCAAGGGCCACGCTCGACTCAGATTCGGTCACTTGCCCAGACCCGCTGATGGGCGGCGTGGCCGGCGGCACGAGAGGGGGCAGTGGCGAGTCGGACGGCGTCGCCGAGAAGGACGGAGGCGCATCGTGGCGAGTGCGTGAGTCGGAGATCCGGAGGGTCGGGCTGAGGATCGAACTCGCCTGGTGCCCTGCCGCGAGAGGGGTGCTGATTCCGTTGGTCGAGCTTGTCGAGACCCCTCACCTGCCAGTGCCCCGCCTCCCTGTCCCGGGCTGACCCCGCTGCGGACCCGACCGTCCCGTTTCCTCCGCCACGTTGCCCCCGTTCAGCGTCATTGCCCCCGTTCAAACCGGGGCAATGACACCAAAGCAGGGCAACGTCGACTCCGGGCCGTGCAGCCGATTTCCGCAACCCGAATTCGTCGAAAAGATGTTGTCACAGGTGTTGTCCGAACGGCGTGAGTGTTGTCAGTTTCGAGAACGTTATCGAACCGTCCTGCGCTGGCCGGAAACTGTCTGAGCCTGGCTCTAGCCTGGTTTTCATGATTCAGTCGATCGGTTTGATTCCGGGATCGGTGGGTCGCGGAAACTGTCAGTGCCGGTCTATAACGTGGGTTTCATGAATCAGTCGATCGGTCTGACTACGGGATTCATTCTCGAACGGCTGGTCGTGAAAAGTGTCAGTGGCAGAGTTTAGGGTCCAGATATGAGCATCGAAGCAGAAGTCGGGACGGCGGTGGCAGATTTCGCTACCGTGGTCACCGGTCTGCTCGATCACCTCGACTACAACGATGTGACGTTGTTGACTGATCGGAAGCAGTTGGATCTGGTCGCTGACCTGTTGACGGTGCAGTCGCGGCTCTCGGGTGTGCTGCACACCGTGCTCGGCCAGGTCGACCGGGCCGAGGCGGCGATGACCGCCTATAGCCTCCCCACAACGTCATGGTTGGCAGCCGAGTTGCGGTACACCCGAAGCCAAGCCTCCGCCATGGTGCACCACGCGAAAGACTTGCACCGCTTCACGCAACTCGGCGACGCACTACGCGACGGCCGCGCGAACGACCGGCAAGCCCAAGCAGTCACCCAGGTGTTGAAGAAGCTCCCTGCCGATCTGGGTGTCGAAGCTGAAGCGAAAGCTCAAGCCACGATGGTCGAGCATTGCGACCAGTTCGACAGCCAGTATCTGGCCGGCCTGTCACGCCACCTACTGGAGGTGGTCGCACCCGAGGTAGCGGAAGAAGCCGAGGCGAAACGGCAGGAACGCGAACTACGCGACGCCCAACAAGCCCGGCACCTCAACTTTGCCGATGACGGGCATGGGTCCACCACCATCAAAGGCAGCCTGCCGTCTGCGGATGCTGCCCTCATCAAGGAACAGATCGAAGCCCTCGCTCAGCAGATGCACCGCACCGCCCTGGAACTACGCGACCCAGGCGTGCCGCAACCATCGTGGCCACAACGCCGCGCTGACGCCCTGGTCGAGTTGGCCCGCCGGATCGCGATCCACCGTGACGCACCCAAGCATGGTGGCGACCGGCCGCACCTGACGATCCTGATCAACTACGACGACCTGCTCAACGACTGCCACGGCGCCGGACTGGCCGACGGCACCCAACTGACCGCTGGCCAGCTCCGCCAATACGCCTGTGACGCCGGCATCCTGCCCGTGATTATGGGTGGCCCGTCCGGGGTGTTGGACGTGGGCCGCGAACAACGGCTCGTGACGCCTGATATTCGCCACGCCCTGCACGTCCGAGACCAAGGATGTGTGTTTCCCGGCTGCAACCGGCCAGCCGCTGATTGCGACGCCCACCACATCGTCCCGTGGGCGCAAGGCGGACCGACAGCGTTGTCGAATCTGTGTTTGTTGTGTAAACATCACCATAATCTGTTGGAACCCGATCGGAAACGGGCTCCGGAGTTGCAATGGGAGATCTGCATCTCGGCGGATGGGATAGCAGGATTGATCCCGCCACGTTATGTGGACGAACACCGACGGCCATGGCGTCACCAACGATTCCGACCACGCGAATAGCCCTGAGCCCTGAGCTCTGAGTCCAGATCTACCGACCGGCGGCTGCTGTGTGACCCGGCTGGCCCTCTCGGTTGCGCAGGGTGCTCGCCATACGACGCGCTGACCCAGAGTTGGCGCCCTCGGTTGCGCCGGGTACTCGTCATGCGACTCGGTGACCCATGCGACCCGGTGACCCGCGACCCCTTCGCGCCCCGGTTGGCCATTGCACGCCACTGGTGCCGCTCGCCATGCTGCCCATCGGTGATCTGGGGGGCCGGTGGCCCCAGTGCAGGAAGCGGGCGGCGCTCGGGTGCGTGATGCCTCTTGTCAATACATCCAGGTGGCTGTGGTCGTTGCCTCAGGTGAGGATCTCCGGGTGCCTGTGGTCGTTGCCTCAGGTGAGGATCTCCGGGTCGTTGCCTCACGTGCCTTCTCCGGCTCGATCGCGTGTTCAGCGGCTGTGGCAACTCGCGGTCTCGCCAGCGCCGGTGGTGCTGGATAGTCTCTGGGGCATGGCCGAGAAGTCGGAACGGCAAGCGGCGCGTGCGGAAGTCGCTGCGTACCACGAGGCCGAGCTGGCAAGCTCGTTGCACGGGTCGGTGACGCCATCGACCGCCATCGCACCGGTGAACTGGATGCGTACGACGTCGATGACGTGTTGCACCACTACTCGCGCTCGGCGAAGGAGTTGTGGAAGTTCTGCAACCTGGGGTCTGTTGAGATCGCGGCACATCACCTCCGCGTCATGAATGATCCGCCGGCCGACTGGTGGGAGATCGGTGAGCCTCGGCGACGTTGACTGTCCTGACGTCTGACTGTCCTGACGTCGACCTAGGGTGGACGGATGACACAGCACACTCTTCGGGTCGCGGACGTCGACCTTCCCGATTGGCGCTGGATTCTCTCGGCGCTGCGCGGCCACTTCCAGACGGACTCGTTCTCGGCCGGTGCCGCGTTTGTTGCCGAGGCGGCCCGGATCGCCGATGAACTCAACCATCACCCGGATGTCACGCTCCGCTATAGCGAGGTGATCGTTACGCTGCGCAGCCACGACGTGGGCGGCGTGACAACGCGCGATGTGCAATTGGCGCAGCGGATCAGTGCGCTGGCGGCGGAGCGCGGGTTCGCCGCCCACCCCGAGCGCGCGCGGGTGCTGGAGCTTGCCCTGGATACCCCGGATCATAACGCCGTCCGTCCGTTTTGGGCGGCCGTTCTGGGGCTGGACGACGGCGGCGGCGACGAGGTCGTCGACTCGACCGGCGTCCTGCCGTCGCTGTGGTTCCAGGGGTCGGACTCAACCGCGTCCGATCGGCAACGGTTCCACCTCGACATCAGCGTGCCTCCCGAGAGTGCGTCCGCGCGCATCAACGCAGCGCTCGCCGCAGGCGGGACTCTGGTCTCGGACGAGGAGGCGCCCTCGTTCGTCGTCCTCGCGGACCCGGACGGCAACAAGGTCTGCGTGTGTACCGCGCTGGGGCGCGACTGAGACAGCCAGCGGGCGCAGCTTCGGGTCTCGACAAGCTGTGACCAGCCGGATCAGCGATCGTCAGCCGGCGTGCAGCGAAACCGGGGCTGGGGCATCGCATGCCGTGGTGAACTGCCGGTTCCATCGCATCAGGGGAAGACCGTCGCGATGGATGCTTCCGCGGGTGACGTCCCCGACGATCAGGGTCTGGTTGTGGACCGGAGTCACGGACGAGATCCGGCACCAGAGGCTGACCAGGGCGTCCGGTAGCCAGAGCGGACCCTCCGGTGAGGGCGCGGCGCCGGCCCTGGCCAGGGCGGCCAAACGCTCGTCGCGCGTGGTGGGTCCCGCGAGTTGCTCGACCAGGGGCAGGTGCTCGACCGCCAGCACCGAGACGGCCCAAGGCGCGCCGCGTGTGATGGCAGGGAGCCCGACTCGGTGCTGGCCGACGGCGATCGCGAGGCTGAAAGGTTCGACCGATGCGGTGAGGACCGAGGCCGCGATGAAGAACTGGTCCTCGTCGTTGTCGCGGACGGTCACCAAAGTGACGCCGCTCCCATAGAGGGCGAAGCCGTCGTAGAGCGACGGGTTACTGGTGGTCACGCGCAATTCTGGTCCTCCCGTGGATCCTCCACGCTAGAACCTCAGGCTGGCTTGAGGTCAAGTGCGACTCGCATCATCATGTCATCTTCACGATGTCGGTGCTCAGTGCTCAGTCGAGCGGCAAGCCTTCGAGGCGCCGCGGCCCCGGACCGGCGGCCGCGAGCGCATCGTCGGGGTTCAGCAAACGGCACGCTTTCATGGACAGGCAACCACAACCGATGCAGCCGGTCAGCTCGTATTCCAGTCGCTCCAGTCGCTGTCGACGCGCCTCCAGCTGCCGCTTCCAGGTCTGGGAAGCCCGCTGCCAGTCTTCCTGACTAGGCATTCGATCCAGTGGAAGGCTGGCGAAGGCTTCTCGAACGTCGTCCAGTGGAATGCCGATGTTCTTCGCCACCGAGATCAGCGAGACCCGCCTGAGCATGTGCCGGGCGAATCGCCGCTGGTTGCCGGCGGTGCGGGTCGAAGCGATGAGCCCGAGGTCCTCGTAGTAGCGCAGTGCGGAAACCGCGACCCCGGTGCGACTGCTCATCTCGCCGATACTCAACAGCTCGCCCGGCTCGTGGTGACCCTCCATCAAGCCCCCTGACCCACATATCTCAAGTTCCCTTGAGAGTCTAGTGGTTGCGCGGGCGGGATCAGCCGTTCACCGCCTTGATCTCCACCGCGGCCAGGTTCCAGCGGTGTGTCGTCGGCAGAACGTCGGTGATGGTCACCAGGCCGGCCTTGGCACTGGGCTTGCTGGTGGACTGGACCCAGAAAGTGTCGCCGGACGGGGTGGCGAGCCATTGCTGCTGAAGCAGTTGGCCCTGAACCGGCTTGCGGGCCACCGCGCCATCCCAGTCGTTGCCAACCGCGAACACCCAAGCCGCGGCCGATACGGCGGGCAGGTAGATCGACGGCTTTCCCGACGGCGCGCCGGACGCCCCGGCTACCCCGGTGCCGCTGGCGTTGCGGAATGCCAGCACGGTGAGCGAACCCACGAATCCGGAGTGCGCGGGGGTGGCCGTCACCGACTGCTTCGTCAACTTCCCCTTCGCCCTGGCCGTCCAGATTTCCGCCACGCCGGCCTGGGTATTCGAGCGCTTCACCAGCCTCCAGGTCAGGCCCGCCCCGGTCACCCGTGCCGACTGCGCTGAGGCGTCCGGGCCGTCCAGACCGACGAACGCGACCAGCAGATCCCTGCTGTACTTGGTGCTGATCGCCGGCGACTTGAGCGTCCCGGTCCCGTTCCGGGTCACCTTCTTTTCGATCAGGATCGTGGCCGGCGCCGGACCGGAGTTGTCCACGCGGACCTTGATCCCCTTCGACCGGCCACTATTGCCGGCCGCGTCCACCGCCACCGCCGTCAGTGTGTGCTTTCCCTTGGACGCCTTCCGCGTGTTCCAGTCGATGGTGAAGGGAGGCTTGGTGTCCGTGCCCAGGCTCTTGCCGTCGACCAGGAACCGGACGGAGGCGACGCCGACATTATCCGCGGCGGTCGCCCCGATCGCTACCGTGCCACGCAGCCTCGCGCCCGCCTCCGGATCGGTGATCTTGACCGTGGGTGGCGTCTTGTCCGGCTTCGGTGGGGCGTAGGTCGAGGCGAGCACCTCGACCGCGGTCAGGTTCCAATGCCCCGTGGTGGGTGCCGTGTCGTTCACGGTGACGGCCGTGCCGGCCTTGGCGGTCGGCCGGGTCTGGGACTGAACCCAGAAAGTGTCCCCGCGGGCGGTGTTGACCCATTGATGACGCATCGTCTGGCCGGTGCCGACGGTGCGGGCGCGCGCGACATCCCAGTCGTTGCCCACCCCGAAGACCCAGGATCCGGCCCGGCTGGTCTTCAGGCTGGTCTTCTGCTGGCCAGCGGCCGCGCCGGCGCCGGACGTGGCACCAATCCCGGCCGAGCCGTTGAAAGCGAGGACGGTGAGGGACTGGTCATAGCCGGCCACCCCAGGCGTCGAGGTGACGCGGATGTCCCGGGACCCCTTGGGCACGACGGCCTTCCACACCTCGCTGGTCCCCGGTTGGCGATTGGTGCGGCGCACCAGGGTCCAGGACAGTCCGCCGCCACTGACGGCAGTGGTTTGCGGCGCGCCCGACGGCCCGTCGGCGCCCACGAACGCGAGCAACAACTCGCCACCCTTGAGGCCGGTGACTGCCGGTGAGGTCTGGGCGTCGTGACCGTCCTGACTGACTGACCGGGTCAGCGTGAGCTGGTTGCCGCTCGGCGGTGGGCTGACGTTCGACACGATCACCGAGTTGACGCCGGTGTTCCCCACCCGCCCGCGAGCGTCAATGATGCGGGCGGAGAGCCAGTGCTCCCCGTCGACCACCGACGCCGTCCGCCAGTTGAAGACGAAGCTACCCTTCGACCCTGTCGATGTGCCGACGACTTTGCCGTCCGCGACGAAGTCGACCCGTCGTATTCCCGGAGCCGGCGCGGAGACCGTCAGCGGCACCGTCCCTCGCACCACCTGCCCGTCCCGCCGTGCGCTGAACGATCCGCTTGGCGGGGTCGTGTCCGGGTGGAGTACCCGGCCGGCCGTGACCGTGCCTTTGGCGATGGTGACCAGGACGTCGGTCTCGTTGTTGGACTCGTCGAGTTCCACCATGTCGTTGTTCGGATCGGTCATCGCGCGGAACCAGTAGGTGCCGTCCGGGAGGCCGTCGATGGGCACGGCCTGGCCGGGGTCGCGATAGTCGTATTCGTCCGCCCCGCCCACCGAGATTCCGCGCAGTCCGTTGGGGTCACTGCAACTGGTCCGGTTACCGAGGAATGCGCCGCTGTGTTCCAGGCTCGAGTTGTAAATGTAGGAGTCGTCGATGCAGAAGCCGATTTTCGGCGACACCGCGACCGGCTTCCCGAAGCCCCCGTCGGGAGCCACTGCGTACAGCCCGAAACTCGCCAACGGGAAGTGGAAATGGCCATGCTCGGCGTGGAAGACGAAGGTGTCAGGAACCCGGCGGTCCCGGACCTGTGACCAGCGCCCGGCCGCGTCATGGGTCAGGATCAACTGGCGGCCGCGGTAGCCACCGATCGCGTTGTCGTAGAACGGCTGGATCTCCAGCGGACCGGGCCCGTTGTTGTGGACGAGATGGGTATAGCGGAACTCTCGACCCTGCGGCGTGTTGACCACCGAGAATGAGTTGGTGGGAATGATCGTCTGCAGATCGGGCAGATGTTCCTGTCCGGCTGGACGAGCGGCTGCGCGTCCGGGAGCCGCCAGCAGACCGCACACGAGGGTGAGGGTGGCAAGGAGCGACAAGAGACCACGGCGATTCGCGTACATGGGGGTGCCTTCGGAATGCCAAAGAATGCTCGACCTGAGCATGTCTGCGCTCAGTATGGCGATGCCCGGACGCTCGAGCAATGCCCCGGTGCGGGCCATCGGACGGGGGGATTCTGGATTGACTCGAAAGCGCATCTCCGTGCGGGTCTCCGGGTCGCACCGGTTCAGCTGGATGGCTCATGGGTGTACGCCCTGATCGACGAGGCGTGCGCGGTGACCGCTGCGAACCGCGTGGCTGGACGTCGTGGCGGCTGCTGTCCATGCAACTCGCGTTCCAGTCCTACGGCCGAGCGGCCGACTGCCGTCGTGGCGTCGGCCGAGTTCTGGTTTCGACGATCTCGGCCAGGGTGTGGGGCGTAATCAACCAACGAGGTCAGTCGTCCCGCTCCGCGCAGCAGGCGTCGGCGCAGGACGCTTCGGGCTCGGGGGCACCGATGAGGACGGCGCCGGGGGTGGCGCAGCAGGCGTCGCCCCGCCAGGCCCCGATGCCCTCCCGGACGGCGAACACGGCGATGACGAGCGCGGCGGCGGAATCCGCCCACGTCCAGCCGAACAGGCCGTTGAGCAGCAGGCCGACCAGCAGGGCCGCCGACAGGTAGCTGCACAGGAGGGTCTGCTTGGAGTCGGCGATCGCGGACGCCGAGCCGAGTTCGCGCCCGGTGCGCCGTTCGAACCAGCTGAGGAACGGCATCACCAGCAGGCTAAGCACCGCCAACGCGATACCGACGGGGGAGTGCTCCGGCTCCCGGAGGCCCGCCAGCGAAAGCAGCGCGTCCGCGGACACATAGCCGGCGAGGCCGAAGAACGAGACCGCGATGACCCGCAGGGTGACCTTCTCGCGCCGCTCCGGGTCGGGTGCCGAGAACTGCCAGGCGACGGCTGCGGCCGAGAGCACCTCGACGATCGAGTCGAGGCCGAATCCGACCAGCGCAGCCGACGAGGCGGCGCCGCCGGCGACCAGGGCGACGATCGCCTCGACGACGTTCCAGGCGATGGTGATCGCGACGACGATCCGGACCCGTCGTTGCAGGACGGCCATGCGCGCCGGGGCGAGCATGGCAGTCACTGGGCCGCTGGCCCGCAGTCGGCGCAGCATCCGCGCACCGTGCAGGTCGGGTCCACGCACGGCTCACCCTCATCGACTGCCAATGTCACGTTGACTAGCGCCGACAAGGCCCGGGCCAGGTGCGGGTCGGCGATCTCGTAGCGGGTCATCCGGCCCTCGGGAACGGCGACCACGATTCCGCACCCACGCAGGCAGGCCAGGTGGTTGGACACGTTCGTGCGAGTCAGTGCCAGGTCCTCGGCGAGCCTGGCCGGGTATCCGGGACGATCCAGCAGCGCCAACAGGATGCGCGCGCGACTGACGTCGGACATGGCCCGGCCGAGGCGGTTCATCACGTCCACGCGCGAAGCAATGGTCAGCATGTGCTGACTATACAGCAGGAGCTGACCTGTCTGACCAGGCGCGGTCTGGGTGATGCGCCGGCTGTGGTCTCAACCGGCGCATCCCGTCGCCTCCCGAGCCCGGGCTCGGGCACCAACAGGTCCCACAGGGACAATTCCACGGTTACCCACTGACGCGCCGGGCATTCACCTGCCGGCTGGATCGGTATTCAGCGACGCAGCCAGACCGTGGTCTCGCCCGGTAGTTCACCGGGGTTCAGCGGGCCGCTGGATAGCAGCACCTCGCCGGAGGGCAGAGCCACTGGCTCGGTGCCGAAGTTGGTCACCGCGCACCACCCGTTCGGACGGGTGAAGCCCAGCACGGACGGGGACACCTCCAGCCACTCCAGGACCTCGTCGCACTCCAGTTCGTGCCGCAGCGCGAGAGCGCGACGATACAGATTCAGTGTCGAGGCCGGGTCGGCGGATTCCACCGCGACGGCGTAGTCGGCGTACCAGGACGGCTGTGGCAGGTGGGCGCCGTCCGGGCCGAATCCGAAGGAAGACCCCTCGCCGGTCCAGGGCAGCGGGACGCGGCAGCCGTCGCGTCCGATCTCGATCGCGCGGTTGCGGAAGAACGCCGGATCCTGGCGATCCTGATCGGGGATCTGGCCGGCCTCCTGCAGGCCCAGTTCCTCACCCTGGTACAGGTAGGCGGATCCGGGCAGCGCCAGCATGAACAGGGTGGCGGCCCGGGCCCGGCGCAGGCCCTGTTCCGCATCCACCTCGCCCGGGTCGCCGCCGTCGAGCAGCCATTGCTTGCCGTCGTTGCCACTGCCGGTGCTGGCAGCTCCGGGCGCCGGTGCGCCGCTGATGCCGGCGGGCAGGCCGTAACGGGTGGCGTGCCGCACCACGTCGTGGTTCGAGAACACCCAGGTGGTCGAGCCGCCGATGTCGGCAGCCGCCCGCAGGTTGCGGTCGATCACCTCATGGAACTCGTCGGCTGCGAACGCGGCCTTCAGCAGATCGAAGTTGAAGGTCTGGCCGAGCCCCTCCCGCGCCGAGTAGCGGGCCTGGCGGTGCGGCAGCACCCAGGCTTCGGCGACAGCGGTGCGGGGTGGGTCGTACTCGTCGAACACGGCGCGCCACTCGGCGTACACGTCCTGCACCTCGTCGCGGTCCCACAGCGGGTGCTGGCCGTCGCCGAGATCGCCGACACCGTCGTCGAACCCGACCATCGCGTCGAACTTCGGGTCCAGGTTCTTCTTCAGGCCGTGCGCGACATCGACCCGGAAACCGTCCACACCGCGGTCGCTCCAGAACCGCAAGGTGGTCAAGAAGTCGGCATGCACCTCGGGGTGGTCCCAGTTGAAGTCGGGCTGCTCCTTGGCGAACAGGTGGAGATACCACTGGCCGGGGGTGCCGTCCGGTTCGGTCACCCGATCCCACGCGTCGCCGCCGAAGATCGACTGCAGGCCCGTAGGCGGCAATTCGCCGTTCTCACCCTTGCCGTCGCGGAAGATGTAGCGGTCCCGCTCGGGCGAGCCCTTCCCGGCGGCCACCGCCGCCCGGAACCACTCGTGCCGGTCGGAGGAGTGGTTCGGAACGACATCCACGACCACCTTGATGTGGGCGGCATGGAACGCTGCCACCATCGCGTCGAAGTCGTCCAGGGTGCCGATCTTCGGGTCGACGTCACGATAGTCGTCCACGTCGTATCCGCCGTCGGCGAGCGCTGAGGGGTAGAACGGGCTCAGCCAGACGGCGTCCACCCCGAGTGCGCTCAGGTAGGGCACCCGCGACGTGATGCCCTGCAGATCGCCGATGCCGTCCCCGTTGGCGTCGGCGAAGCTGCGCGGATAGATCTGGTAGACGACGGCCTGACGCCACCAATCGGGGGCGGTGAAGACATCGTGCGAGGCGAGCGGCATGGGGCGCGCTGTCCTTCCTGGACGGGTGCGGGCGGAGGGTTCGGGCGTGGACAGCGATGAGCTGCCACAGTGGATTCCGCGATCTGATTCGACAACTGGATCAAATCGTCTGCAGGTCACCCTAACAGGGCGTCGGCGTGCGTCAAGAGCGTGCGCGAGTCCGTCCAGACCAGAGCGTCAGGGGGCGCGGTGACCCGCGGCGAGCAGCAACTCGTACCACTCCGGACCGGTCAACCTCAGATCGGAACCCAGCGCCGCGCCAGTGACGCGTGCGGGTGTCGTCGTCCCCAGCACCACCTGCATCTGCGCCGGGTGACGGGTGAGCCACGCGGTCGCGACCGCGATCGGTGGGACGTCGTACCGCGCGGCGAGGCGGTCGATGACCGCGTTCAGCGTGGGGAACGCCGCAGAGCCCAGGAAGGTCCCGGCGACCACCCCGGCCTGGAGCGGCGACCAGGCCTGCACGGTCAGCCCGTGCTTGCGGCAGTAGTCGAGCAGTCCGCCGCCGTCGAGGGTGAGTGACTGGTCGTCAGCGACCATATTGGCCGCCAGCCCCTGGGTGACGATTGAGGCATGCGTGAGGGACAACTGGAGCTGGTTGGCCACCAACGGCTGCGCCACGGCGGTGCGCAACAGCTCGATCTGGCCGGCGGTGTGGTTCGAAACGCCGAAGGCACGCACCTTGCCCGCGGCTTCGAGATCGTCGAACGCGCGGGCCACCTCGTCCGGCTCGACCAGCGCGTCCGGGCGGTGGATCAGCAGCACGTCGAGATAGTCGGTGCGGAGCGCGCGCAGCGACTCCTCGACCGAGCCGACCAGGTGCTCGTAGGACGAGTCGTAGCCGGCGCCGGGCACGATGCCCGCCTTGGTCTGAATCGTGATCTCGGCGCGATCGGACGAAGTCAGCCGCAGTGCGTCGGCGAAGCGCTGCTCGCAGTGGTGCAGCGGCGGGCCGTAGACGGCGGCATGGTCGAAGAAGGTGATGCCGGCGTCGCGCGCCGTCCCTACCAGTTCGCGGATCTGGTCGTCGCTCTTGTCGGCGATCCGCATCATGCCGAGGACGACGTTGGGAACGGACGGGCCGGAGGGTCCCAGTGGGACGGTCTTCATCTGACGGGTCCTTTCGAAGTCGATCCGAGTCGAGGCTAAGCCTTCGGCGCATAGGAAGCACCGATCATTCTGGCTGTCGATGCTTGTCTCCGTCGAAACCCGCTGCCAGACGGGTTCTCGACACGCTCGTTCCGGACTGGCGAGAGCAACGTTCAGGACAGGCGGTACGCCCGCACGGCTTTGGTGTCGATGAACATCAGCGTGGGCCGGTTGTCGCCGTGGCGAATGCCGAGGTGGTGGCCGTCCCCCGGATCGGATTGGCTGGTCGGTGTGCGGACCCGGGACACCGCTGACACGTTGCCTTTGGCGTCCACGCTGAGCAGGCCGATCACGTCCCGCCCGGCACCCGAGGGCAGCTCGACGAGTCCCATGATCAAGATCCAGAGCTTGCCGTTCGCCGCGACCGCCGCCTCGACCTGCGGATGCACAGTCGCTCCCGGATAGTCCGGCGCGGTCAGCTTGAGCTTCACCGTGATGCCCGGACGGGTCACGGTGACCGCGGACCTGCCGACCGTCAGGGTGAAGGAGGCTCCGCGCTGACCTTTGAACGCCGTGACCGTGCTGATCGCGCCGGTCTTGGGGTTCACCCTGACCTTGCGGTTCTTCTCGTCGAAGCCGTAGAGGTAGCTGCCGTCGCCGGCGACGAGGCCGACGGACCGGGTCAACTTCACCCGCCTGAGGACGCGTGTGGGGGAGAGCAGCAGCAGGGCAGGTGACTCGATGGTGCTGCTGCTGAGCACCACTGTCCCGTTGGCGAGCGCCATCGGATTGACCCACTGGAAATAGCGGCCTTGTGCCAGGTACTTGGTAGGCAATTTCACCTGCCGCAGGTATTTCCCGGAGTCGCTGTACTGAGCGAGCCGGAGCTTCGCCGCGTCCGCGTACCACCAGGTCGTGTCCGGAACCTGCACCCCGTAGCTGGGGCCCCACATGACGCCTTCGCCGTCGCCACCTGGTGAGGTGCCGAGCTTGGAGACCGTCTTGCCGTAGCCGATCTGCTGGACGCGGTGCCAGCGGTCGCTCAGGCTGCTCGGCTTGCGTAGGGCGATCGTCTTGGTGATCGTTCGGACGGCGGCTGCGGCGGGCACCGGATCGGCGGCTGCCCGCGCGCCGGCGAAGCTGGGCAGCGCCATGGCCAGCAGGGCGAAGGCGATCGCCCCACCGATGACACGACGAGTGAACTGCTTCATGGTGGCCCTCCTACGCAACAGGCTCGGGCCCATTTTCAGGCCGAGTGCCATTGGTCACAAGAGCGGAGGGGATCGGGCGCTAATACCTGCGACCTGTCTGGCTCACCGCGGAAACCTTCCGGATCGGCTTGCCACGGGCGTCGCTGCGGCGCGGACGAAGAAGCTCAGCCCCGCGCCACGGTCAGGCGCGATCCGGTTCCTGGCCTGTCTCGATCACCCGGCGCGCCAGTTCACGCAGCTTCAGGTTGCGATTCTGGCTCGCCGTCTTGAGGCGTGCGAACGCCTCGTTCGGGTTGATCCGGTGTCGTTCGATCAGGATGCCGATGGCCTGGCCGATCATCCGGTGGCTCTGGACGGCAATCTGCAGATTCGACTCCCGGTCGGCAGCCTCCTGAGCCACCAGGAACCGGTCCACGGCAAGGGCGAACGCCTGGGCCAGGAGGTCGGCGACGATCATCTCCTCCACCCTGATCCGGCGTGGTCGGGGGAACTGGATCCAGGCCCGGCAGCCGGCCTTGCTGCTGCGTGGCACGAGCAGGATGCCCGGACGGAGGCTGGTGGTGTCCGGATTGGGCTGTCCGCCGAGGCCGGTTCGGATCTGCTCGGACAACGATTCGGGGGTCACCTCGATGCCGCAGCTGATCAGCAGAGTCCGGTCGTCGACGATGATCTGCGTCGTGCAGTTGCCGTCGAAGAGCGTGTTGAACCCGTGCTCGGCGACCGCCAGTAGCGTGTCGAAGTCGTCGACAGAGCTGAAGTCGGCGCTGATCTGAGCTGCCATGGCGCGTCGCTCGCGGGCGTCCCGCTGGCGGGTGACGTCGCGCAGCGTACACACGGTGACTGTCTCCCCGTCGCGGTTGGTGACCCGCGCGCTGCTGACCGAGAGCCAGAGCGGGTGCCGGTCGCGCCGGAAGAACCGGAGCTCCCCTGCGAACTCCACTCCCTGCTGAGCTGCTTCATGCATCTGCCGGATGACGGCGAGTGCGTCCGCGTCCTCGTCCTCGGTGGGCCACCACGGGTAGGGCGGCATGAGCGGCCCGTCGTCCAGCGAGTAGTCGAGCAGGTCGGTGAACCGGGAGTTGGTCTCCAGCACGAGGCCTCGGCTGTCGAACAGCACCGCACCGTCCTGGATGGCGCGGATCACCGCGTGTCCCCAGTCGGTCTCGGCGATGCGTTCCAGGTCAGCGAGTCGGACGGCGGGCGGCGACTCGGGAGTGGCCGCGGTCGGTGTGACTTGGTCGGAATCCTCGCGGGCTCCGAGCAGGTCCCCGACGGCACCCTGGGCGAGCAGGTCGACGCTCTCGGACGGCAGGCCGGAGCGTGACATGAAGATGACGGCCAGAGCGCGGGCGACCGAGTCCAGGTACTCATCCAGCGCCAGGTCCGAGGATGCGTTGTCTTCCCCGGAGGAGGGTGCGCTGTCTTCCCCGGAGGTCAGCAGGACGTGGGTGGTGCTGCCGTCCAGGGCGTCGCGAACCGGGATCGCACGCAGCTGCAGGGACGGCGTGTCGCTCGCATCGTGCCGGCTGCTCCGCGTCGCCACGCTGGCCCGGGCCAGTGGGAGCGCACGGAGCGGATCGATCGGGCCGCCGACGGCGCCAAGCGGTGTGGGCGCCGGTTCGGTCTCGAGTGCGGACGCCCGGTACAGGCAGACGCAAGGATGATCCGCGGTGTTCATCGCGAGAACCTCCAGCGCGGCTCGGGCCCGCGCCGCTTCGTCGGTGTCGGCGGCCGACATTTGCAGAAGACCGAGCAAGGTGCTGAGCCGGCGGTCGGCAGTTGTCGCCGGGATCTCGTCCCCGCCTGCCGTCGATGACTGCACGGTCACCGCGCCCTCCCCGAATCACGCGCAGGCCCACGCAGCCGGCGGCGTCCACTGTACCGAGGAACCCGCCGTGACCGTGGCCGACAGGTTTCGCGTCCCGTGGGCTGGGTATCACCTCTCTGGGTGAAGCGGGCGGCTCACAAGGCCGGCAGCGCTGCACCCGTACGGATCCTCCGCCGGTAGCCACCCGGACTTTCGTCCAGGCAGGTCCCGGCGGCCGAGCAAGGAGTGAGGATTGACGATGTACGCCAAAGCCGCCATCCGAGTCGCATTGATCGACGACTGCGATCTGGTCGCCGCCGGGCTGCGACACATGTTTGCCGCGTTCAGCCCCCGGGTGGAGCTGGCCGGGTCCTGGCGCGGGCTGGAGCTTCCGGAGTCGGTGGACATTGCGTTGTACGACCCGCTGCGCCGGCGTCCCGATCAGCCGGACGTGCTGGGTCGGCTGGTCCGGGATCGCCGGGTTCGGCGCGCGGTCGTGTACAGCTGGAACCTCCTGCCGGCCCTGATGGACCGCGCGCTGCGCGACGGGGCGTCCGGCTACCTCTCCAAGGCCATGGGCGCGCGCGAGCTGGTGGCCGCGCTGGAGCGGGTGCAAGCCGGACAGCTGGTCACCGTGCCCGAACGCCGGACGGCGTCCTGCGGCGGTCAGTGGCCCGGACGCGAGGACGGATTGTCCTCCCGCGAGGCCGAGGTACTGGCCCTGATCACCCAGGGAATGTCGAACTCCGAAATCGCCGAGGGGATGTATCTCAGTCCCAATTCGGTGAAGAGCTATATTCGCTCGGCGTATCGCAAGATAGGCGTAGCCAGGCGCACGCAGGCGGTGTCATGGGGCATGCGTCGCGGCCTGCACACCAGCTACCTGGTGGCCAGTTGACGAGCCGTGTCGGCCACCCATCGGGGCTTGTGATTCGCGCTGCCGCGTGGCAGAGTCGAAGGCAACTGAGCGGTCAAACCACGTGCTGACTCGGCTTTTCCCGAGGAGCGCGTGCCATGGCGCACATCACTGCCGTACCCTCTGTCCAGTCCGTCCGTGAGGTTGCCACCCGCGACCTTTTCGCATCGATCCGTGACGCGGATCCGCTTTCGTGGCACCAGATCGCTGAGCGAATTGCCGAATTGAATTTGCCATTGTGCGATGCGTTGGCCGGCCGGTATCGCGGGCGTGGTGTGGACCATGACGACCTGGTGCAGGTTGCCCGGATGGCGTTGTGGCTGGCCATCGAGCGATTTCAGCCCGGACAGGGCGCGAGCTTCACCTCGTATGCCATCCCGACCATCACCGGGGAGCTGAAGCGCTACTTCCGCGATCACTGCTGGGTGATCCGGCCGCCCCGCCAGTTGCAGGAGCTCCGCGCCAAGGCGGTGGCTGCTCGCGGTGAGCTGGAGCAGCGACTGGGCCGGGAACTGAGCGTGGCCGAGCTCGCGGTGCAGCTGGAGGTCCATCCCCGCCAGCTGGGCGCAGCGCTGGACACCTCGGACAGCTATCAGCCCGATTCGCTCGACGCGCCGCACCGGGGCGATTCCAGGCGATCACGCGGTTCGCACCTCGCCGCCGAGGACGACGTGGCGGGCTCCATCGACCGGATCGCGCTGCGTCGAGCGTTGGGTCGGCTGTCCCGACGCGATCGCGCCCTGCTGGTCTGGCGTTTCGTGGAGGAGTGCACCCAGCGCGAGATCGCGCGCCGGCTCGGAGTCTCGCAGATGCAGGTGTCCCGGTTGCTCAAGGGGGTGCTGAGCAGCCTGCGCGGGGAACTCGAACCCGAACCGACTCCGCTGGCCGGGTAGGGAGGCGCTGGGTGTGCGCGGGATACTGGAGGGGAGCGGACCCGAGCCTCCCCAACACCGGGCGCGCCCGTAGGAGGAGTGATGACTGGCTGGGTGGGCGCGGTGCTGTATGTGCTCGTGATGGTCGCTGTGGTGGTGGGCGTCGATGTCGCCTTCCTCAGGACCACCCCGTGGCGTCGGCTGGCGGTCAACGTCGGGATCGTCCTGGTGTTCGGGGCCGTCTACTTCCTGTTCTTCCGGTCCTGATCCACGCGTCCGCGGCGCCCGCGACGCGCTCCGGCCGCCCGGCAGCCAGCCGCCGGGAAAAATGGTGAGTCCAAGCACCCGATCGCCCAGGTTGGAGGTGGCGCGGCGCTTGGGAGCAGTTCCGGGTGGCTGTGTCCGTGTTGCCTTCCGTGCTCCAATACAGCCCAAGTGGGTTGACTTGGATTCCCAAGGTGAGTCGGGTCTCGACGACGGGTCGCGTCTCACTATGTGAGCGGTCGCGATGTCATCTTCGACGTGGTTGTCCCTATGCTCACCAGCTGTGACGCTCAGATTGCGACCCTCTGCCGGGTTGCATCGTCCTGGGGTAGGGGTTGCGAAAATGTTGGATTTCCGGCAGGATTCACAGCAGATTCGCCAGGCAGGGCGAGTGCTACTCGAACCGAGGGGATGCAACGACGTGGATATCGACGAGCGTCACAAGGCAATTGTTCAACTCCTTCATAGCCAGAAGTCCGTCAAGGCGCTGGCGCTGAGCAAGATGTTCGACGTATCGCCGGAGACGATCCGGAAGGACCTGATGGACCTGCACGAGCGGGGCTTGCTGGTCCGTGTGCATGGTGGGGCGCGGATCCGTCCCACCGAGAAGGAGAGCGCCTACGAGCGCCGGCTGGCCGTCAACCTCGCCGCCAAGCAGGCCATCGCCCGCGCCGCCCTCGCGAACATCGAGGAGGGGTCGACGATCTACATCGACTACGGCACCACCACCTACGCGCTTGCGGATGCGCTGGTACAGGAGCACCGGCGGGTCCGGGTGCTGACCAATGCGCTGCCGATCGCCACCCGGCTGTCCCGGAGCGATTCGATCGAGACGGTGGTGCTGGGCGGCACGATCCGCAGCAATGAGGGGTCGCTCTTCGGGCCGATGGCTGAGAAGGCGCTGGAGAGCGTGTACATGGACGTCGGCTTCTTCGGCTGCGCCGGCATCAGCCCGGTGGCCGGAGTCACCAACCATCATGCGCTGGAGGGGGCGACGTCGCAGAAGGCGATGAGCCACTGCCGCACGGTGGTGGTGCTGGCGGCCGCGGACAAGCTCGACACCATCGCGGTCAACCGGCTGGCCGACCTCTCCCAGTTTGATCTGGTGATCACCACCGGAACACCCGGCGCAGAGCTGAGCCGGGCACTCCATGAGGCCGACGTGTCGGTCGTCATCACACAGGAGGATTCCCTTGGAATTTCGCAATGAACTGATGTTTCCCCGTCTCGCTGCCGCTGATCGCGATGAGCTGCTGCAGGTCATGGGTAGCGCGGTCACGACCGCCGGGCTCGCCGAGCCCAGCTACGTCGCGGCGCTGCAGGAGCGGGAACGCGACTTCCCGACCGGCCTGGAGATCTCCGGCGGCGTCGCCATCCCGCACACCTCGGCCGACCATGTCAGCGGCAACACCATCGCGGTGGCGTCGCTCGCCGAGCCAGTCACCTTCCGTGCGATGGGCGGCGACGACGATTCGGCCGTCGCCGTGTCGACCGTCTTCATGCTGGTCTTCGCCGACGCCGCGAACCACGTCCCGCTGCTGTCGCACATGATCGGCAAGCTGCAGGATGTCGACTTCGTCGCGGCCGTCAACGCCGCTGACGACCCCGCAGCCATCATCGCCCTGATGGACGAGGCCTTCGTCGGCATCTGATCGCAACCGACGGTCAGCACCTACCCCACCGAGTTTCCGCCCCCATCGACCAACTCCGGTCACCCAACCTCAACGAGGAGAGCAAACCATGAAGAAGATCATCGTCGCCTGTGGCGGAGCCGTCGCCACCTCCACCGTGGCGGCCAACCGGGTCCGCGAACTGTGCGAGAAAAATGGCATCGCCGTCGACGTCCAGCAGTGCCGGATCAGCGAACTGGCCGGACGTGCCGAGCAGGCCGACCTGCTCGTCACCACGGCGAAGGTCAGCCGCGACTACGGCGTTCCGGTCGTGCACGGCCTCGCCTTCATCTCCGGCATCAACCTGGCGGCCACTGAGGCCAAGATCCTGGAGATTCTCGGCAACTGAGAGCTGAGGCGTCGCGGAACCTCTTGTAAAGGCGGGGTGCTGCGTCCAGGCAGGGACGCAGCACCCCAGTGATTCGGAAGGAATCTCGATAAGTATGGACGCCGTACTGGCAGTCATCCAATACATCGTCGATCTGGGTCCCAGCGTGATGCTGCCCCTGATCATCATCATCATCGGCCTCTCCCTACGGCAGGGCGTGGCCAAGTCACTTCAATCGGGCCTCACCATCGGTGTTGGCTTCGTCGGCATCGGTCTGGTCGTCGGCCTGCTGACCGAGTCGTTGGGCCCGGCCGCCGAGGCCATGGCCGAGAACTTCAACCTCGGACTCACCGTGATCGACGTCGGCTGGCCCGGCTCGGCTCCGATGGCCTGGGCCTCCAATATGGGCTTGATCGCGATCCCGGTCGCGATAGCCGTCAACATCGTCATGCTGCTGATCCGCAGCACCCATGTGCTCAACGTCGACATCTGGAACATCTGGCACATGGCCTTCACCGGCGCCCTCGTCGAGATTGCCACCGGCAGCTTCTGGTGGGGCATCGTCGGCATCGTGATACACGCGATCATCGCCTACAAGCTCGGTGACATCTTCAGCCCGGTCACCGACAACTTCTTCGGGCTGGAAGGCGTCGCGATCCCGCACGGCACGTCCGCCTACATGGGCGTGCTGGCGGCACCGTTCGACGACCTGTTCGAGAAGATCCCGGGCGTTAAGAAGATCAACCTGACCACCGAGCAGATGGAGGAGAAGCTGGGCCCCTTCGGCCAGCCTCTCGTGATCGGTACCGTCCTCGGCATCGTGATCGGCCTGCTGGCCCGTTACGACATCGGTCAGTCGCTGCAGCTGGGTGTCAAGATGGGCGCCGTCATGCTGCTGATGCCGCTGGTGGTCAAGCTGATCATGCAGGGCCTGCTACCGATCGCCGAGGCCGCCCGCGAGATGCTGCAGAAGCGCTTCTCGGACGGCAACTACCGGATCGGTCTCGACCCGGCCCTCCTGCTGGGCCACCCGCAGGTGATCTCGGCCAGCCTGATCTTCGTGCCGCTGACCATCATTGTCGCGGCGCTGCTGCCCGGGAACCGGGTGCTGCCGTTCGGCGACCTGGCCACCATCGGCTTCTTCGTCGCGATCGCTGTCGGTGTGCACAAGGGCAACATCTTCCGGACGCTGTTCTCGGGCACCGCGATCATGGTGATGACCATCTGGATCTCGAACCAGATGGTGTCGCTGCAGACTCAGCTGGCGCAGAATGTGAACCTGCTGCCGGGCGGCGGTCAGGTGTCCTCGCTCGATCAGGCCGGCAGCCCGATCACCTATCTGTTGGCCAAGGGGATCAGCGGCGACATCGCCGTCGGTTGGTTCGTGATCCTGGCCCTGTACGGGGCGTGCTTCGTCTACACGTTCATCAAGTACCGCCGCCGTACGCTCTACATCGAAACCGAACTCGGATGAGGGAGAAAACACCATGAGTTCTCAACTGAAGGCAGTTGCAGTCACCGGCCGCCAGGAGTTGACAGTCACCGACATCGACCCCACCTGTGGACCGGACGAGGTGCTCGTCCGGGTCGCCTACTGCGGCATCTGCGGTTCCGATGTGCCGCGCTACTTCGACGGCGCGGTGCACAACTTCCCGCAGGTGCTCGGTCACGAGTTCTCGGGCGTGGTGGCGCAGGTCGGTTCGGCCGTCACCACCGCGGCCGTAGGCGACCGGGTGGCGGTGGCGCCGTTGGTGCCCTGCCACGACTGTCCCGAGTGCCGGGCGGGACGGCCTTCGCTGTGCCCGAACTACTCGTTCATCGGGTCTCGGCGTCAGGGGGCGCTGGCCGACCTGGTTGCCGTCCCCGCGGTGAACCTGGTGCCGCTGGGCGACCTGAGCCTGAAGGTCGGCGCCTTGGTTGAGCCGCTCACCGTCGCCATCCACGGCGTCGAGCGGGCCGAGGTGATCCCGGGTGAGCCGGTGGCCGTGCTGGGTGGGGGAGTGATCGGCCTGCTGGCCGTGCTCACCCTGCGCGACAAGGGCGCCGGCCCGATCACCGTGCTGGACGTCGACCCGCGCAACCTGGAGGTGGCCCTGAAGCTGGGCGCCGCCCACGCGGTGAACGTGCTGACCGACGACGTCGCGGCGCACTTCGCAGCCAACGGTGCACCCGTGCTGACGGTCGAGACTGCCGGCGTGCCTCCGACGCAGCGGCAGGCACTGGTCATCACCGCCCGGCGCGGCACCGTCGTCTACGTGGGCACCGCCCACCAGGACCTGACGCTCGACCCTAAGGTGTTTGAGCACATCCTGCGCCACGAACTGACCGTCCGCGGCTCCTGGATGTCCTATTCGGCGCCGTTCCCGGGCCACGAATGGACCGATGCGGTCCGCATCCTCAGCTCGGGCTCGGTCGACCCCGAGATCCTGATCACCCACGAGGTGCCGCTGCCCGAGGCCGTCCGCGGATTCGAAGCGATGCGGTCACGCGATGAACATCGACTCAAGGTGATGTTCCGGGTCGGTGGAGAAAAGGCCCTCGTCGGATGACCTGCATTCGACCCATCAGTTCGCACACGTTGTTCAAGCCGGGGTATTTCCCACAGTTCATGAAAGAGAAGGTGTAATCATGTCGCGCGATGCCTTGCGTGAAATTCTCTCCGACCACCGCCAGGGCGGCGGTGTCGGAATCTACTCGGTCTGCTCGGCGCATCCGCTGGTGATCGAGGCCTCCATGCGTCAGGCCCTGGCCGACGACAGCGCACTGCTGATCGAGGCCACGTCCAATCAGGTGGATCAGTTCGGCGGCTACACCGGAATGACCCCGGTCGATTTCCGCGAGTTCGTGTTCGGCATCGCCGACGAGCATAAGTTCCCGCGCGAGCGGATCATCCTCGGCGGCGACCATCTCGGCCCCAATCGCTGGCAGAACCAGGAGACTGCCGAGACGGCCATGCCCAAGGCGGAGGACCTGGTGCGCGCCTACGTGCTCGCCGGGTACACCAAGATCCACCTGGACTGCTCGATGTCGTGCGTGGGTGATCCGGTGCCGCTGACCGACGAGATCGTGGCCGAACGCGCCGCCCGGTTGCTGGTGGTCGCCGAGGCGGCCGCGAAGGAAGCGGGGCTGACCATCCCCGTCTCGTACGTGATCGGTACCGAGGTGCCGGTTCCCGGTGGCGCCCACGAGACCCTGGGCGCGCTCACCCCGACCGCGCCGGAGGCCGCGCGCGAGACCATCGCGGCGCACAAGGCGGCGTTCGCGGCCGTGGGTGCCAGTGATGCCTGGTCGAAGGTGGTCGCGATCGTGGTGCAGCCGGCCGTCGAGTTCGATCACGTCAAGGTCATCGACTACGTCTCGGCGAATACCGCCGCCCTGCAGGGCGCGCTCGACGACGAGTCGACGCTGCTGTTCGAGGCGCATTCCACCGACTACCAGACCGAGGCCAACCTGCGTGACCTGGTGCTCGACCACTGGGCGATTCTCAAGGTGGGTCCTGGGCTCACTTTCAACCTGCGTGAGGCGTTTTTCGCGCTGGATGCGATCGAGGGATACCTGGTGGAGGACGCCGCCAAGCGGTCGAACCTGGTCGATGTCATGGAGCGCGTCATGCTCGAGTCGCCGGGCTACTGGGAGGGCTACTACGAGGGTTCGCCGCACGAACAGCAGATCGCCCGGCGGTTCAGCTACTCGGACCGGATCCGGTACTACCTGCCGAACGAGGAGATCGTGCGGGCCGTCGATGTGATGCTGGCCAATCTCGATGAGGTCGGCATCCCCGAGCCACTGATCAGCCAGTACCTGCCCAAGCAGTTCGATCGGGTCCGTGAGGGTGTTCTCGAACCGAGCGGCCACGAGTTGCTGGTCGACCGGGTGCGCGACGCCTTGCGTCCGTACTCGGGAGCATGCGGCTTCCCGAACAACTCCTGAAGGAAGCGCGGGAGTTGGTTCCGCGAGTCGGGCCGTCGAGGGTGACGGCGGCCGAGCGGCTTCGGCCTGCCGCGGAACCTTTGCGCCACAAGGGGCGCGCCGTGTCGGCGCGCCCCTTGTGGTGTGGGCGTGTGCCCACCTTTCCCAGCCGTCGCTTGCCGAGCCGCGAGCAAACTCCTGCTCGGTGTTGCGCGGTGGCTCTCGACAATTCGATCGGCAGCCCGTTGCTCCTACTGCAACCCAATCGCTCGGTCACCGGATTCCAGACGTGCTATTTGGATCACAACGGGCACCCAATCGTTTTCCAATCGTTTTCCAGGTCTCGCCGTGGTGGGTATTTCATCCGATCTCAGCCCCCGGACGACGCAGTTGACTCGGAAGTCCTCAATCCTCCTGAATAGGGCCCGTTAATCCATGGTCTGAACTGCAATGAATGCGGAATTCGACCAATAGTGCCTTCCAATGGAGGAAGAGGGGAGTTATTGTGGCGAAGCCGCAGTATTTGATGGGGATCGATATCGGAACGGGCAGCAGCAAGGGTGCGCTGACCACGCTGGACGGCAAGGTCGTTGCGATCTCGGAGCAGGCGCACATGGTGTCGCTGCCGCGTCCGGGCTGGGCGGAGCTGGACGCCGAGGGCGTGTTCTGGCACGACTTCCGGGCGATCTGTGCCGATCTCATCTCGAAGGCGGCGGACGGCGAGATCGCCGGCATCGGTGTCAGCGGTATCGGGCCGTGCATCGTCCCCGCCGACGCCTCGGGGCAACCGCTGCGGCCCACCATCCTGTACGGCATCGACACCCGGTCCTCCGCTGAGGTCGCCGAGCTCACCGAGCGGTACGGCGAGGACAGGATCATCGAGGTCTGCGGCAACCCGATGAACGCACAGTCGGTGGGTGGCCGGATGTTGTGGCTGGCCCGGCATGAGCCCGAGATCTGGGCACGGACCAAGTACTGGTTCATGGCCAGCAGCTACCTGGCCTACAAGCTGACCGGTGCCTACGTGCTCGACCATGTCTCGGCGTCCTACTCGGAGCCGCTCTACGACGTCGGCAAGGGCACCTGGGCGACCGAATGGTGTGAGGACATCGCTCCCGGCCTGAAGATGCCCGAACTGGTCTGGCCGTCCCAGGTGATCGGCACCGTGACTCCGGTCGCGGCCGACATCACCGGCCTGCCGGTGGGCATCCCGGTCGTCGCGGGCACCATCGACGCCTTCGCGGACGCGATGAGCGTCGGCGTCCGCAAGCCGGGCGATTCGGTACTGATCTACGGCTCGACCATGACCATCATCACGGTGACGGACCGGTTCATCCCGGGCCGTCCGCTGTGGGTCAATGCACACCTTTTCCCAGGCACCTACAACCAGGTGGCCGGCATGGCGACCAGCGGGTCGCTCACCAAGTGGCTGCGCGACCTGTTGGGCGGTGGGTTCGACTTCGGCGAGTTGAGCGCAGCGGCGCGCGCCGTCCCTCGTGGCTCGGACGGACTGATCGCATTGCCGTACTTCGCCGGCGAGCGGTCGCCGCTGCTCGATCCGGACGCCCGGGGCGTGATGCTCGGTCTGACCCTGAACCACGGACGTGGCCACCTGTACCGGGCGCTGCTCGAGGCCACCGCCTTCGGTGTCGAGCACATCCTCGAGGGCATGCGCGAGGCGGGGGTCAAGACCGAGATGTCGTTCGCCACCGGCGGTGGCACCACCGGTGGGCTGTGGCCGCAGATCGTCTCGGACGTGACCGGCATGACCCAGCAGATCACCGAGCAGTCGGTGGGTGCCTGCTACGGCGACGCGATCTTCGCCGGCGTCGGCACCGGACTGGTCAGCGAGGACTCCGACTGGACGACGCACAGCGGCACCATCGAGCCGACGCCGGGTGGCCGGGAGGCGTACCAGCCCTTCTACCAGGCGTTCCGTGAGCTGCACCCGGCGACCGTCGACCTGCAGCACCGGATGGCCAAGGTCCAGCGCGGGGCGTAGCGGTCGTCCGGCAACTCCGGGCCGGGACGAGCGCAGGCGGGTGCGGTGTCGTGAGGCGCCGCACCCGCCACATCACTGTAAGCCCAGGGTGATCGCAACCCGATCCCATCATGACCCCAAGTCAGGGCGGAAACTGGTGGTCAGATGAGAGAAGAACGGTCGACTTGGCGGTGAACGGTTGACCCGAAACGGGTGAACCCGTGATCCTAGGTCGAAGTGCCCGCGCGATGCCCCCGACCGGCGACACAGCTGTCGCCACAGGCAGTCGGCGCCGTCGTTTGTCCGGTATTGCGCGCAGGTCGGCACCGCAACAGGCAGTGAAGGAGTCAACGATGACCCAGCAGTATTTGCTCGGAATCGATATTGGGACGGGTAGCAGTAAGGGTGCCCTGACGACGTTGGATGGCAAGGTCATTGCGATCTCTGAGCAGGCGCAT